>Ga0193726_1000013_pt1 | contig 626205 bp, 578 predicted proteins | sample H2c1metaG_FD_144928 | JGI IMG/M metagenome (GOLD analysis project Ga0193726, IMG submission 144928) | Soil microbial communities from a riparian zone of the East river system, Colorado, United States - H2c1 | ecosystem: Environmental > Terrestrial > Soil > Riparian zone | place: USA: East... | reverse complement strand
ATACTCTCCGAGATGAGAGCCGCGGTGGAACGCCGTCAAGCGTGCGCGCTCCAAAAGGGCGCGCGCCGCATCGCAAGATGCGGCGGTTGCTACCCAGCGTTTGCCGGCGTTCCGCTTCCTTCAATTTCTTTCTTTTACTCTTGGCTTTGGCGAGACGGGCGTAGCGAATAAGGAAACAGAGGCACCACCCCTCTCTTTCCATGTCCTCCCCGGCCTTCGCGCTTCACGTGGCAGGATTTTGCAACGCTCGGGCGAAGAGGCGCGCCGCGAGAACGATGCCTGCTGCCCCGTAAGGCGACGGTCCAAAGCATTGCACGTCCCGCCGCGTCATGATCTTTATGCGCCCGCCATAAGCAAGGAAGATGCCCAGTGAAGACTGTCGAAGTGGGGGTGATCGGTGTCGGCTGGATTGGCGGCTTGCGCGCAGACACGTTGTCGCGCACGGCGCTGGTCGACAAATTGCACCTGTGCGACATCAAGCCGGACCGGCTCGCCGAAGTGACAAAACTCTACAAGCCGGCGACTTCGACGCTCGACTATCAGGACATCATCAAGAACGAGAGAATCTCGGTGGTCTATGTCTCGACCACGCCGGAGGCCAACCACTATCCGATCGCGCGCGATTGTCTCCGCTCCGGCAAGAACGTCATGCTGGAAAAGCCGATCGCGCTCGAGCTGTGGGAAGCCGACGAGCTGATCCAGCTGGCGAGCCGCAACAATCTGAAATTCACCATCGGTTATTCGCAGCGCTTCAATCCGAAAATAGCCTACGCCAAGAAGAAGATCGTCGACGGCACCCTCGGCAAGGTGGTTTCGGTGCTGGTCAGCCGCCATTTGTCGCGCGAACTGGGCAAGAAGATTGCAAGCCGCGTGCGGCTGTCGCCGGTGGTGATGGAATCGACCCATGATCTCGACTTCGTGTTCTGGCTGTTGGAGCCGGCCAAGCCGGTGCGCGTCTATAGCCAGGGCGCCTACGGTTACATGCAGCCGGTGAACGGCTCGCACGACATCATGTTCACCACCGTGACCATGGACAACGGCGTCGTGGTGATGATCGGCGGCGGCTGGAATTTTCCGCCGAGCTTTCCGAATTACTGCTCGACCTGGATCGAGATCACCGGCACCGACGGCGCGCTCACGCTGGACGACACCCAGCGCGACAATTGGCTCAATACCGAAAAACGCGGCCAGGAATTTCCGATGTCCACCATGCCGGGCGAATGGGTCGATCATGTGTTCGCCGGCGGCATCGGGCCCGAGACCATCCATTTCCTCGAAGCCTGCATCCGCGACACCGCGGTGATGGTGACGCCGGAAAGCGCGCGCCGGGTGATGGAGACCTATAGCGCGGCGGACTTGTCGGCCGACCGCAACGAGCCGATCGATCTGCCGCTCACCAACGAGACGATTTCCGGCATTGCCGAGCTCAAGGCCAAGAACCGCGCGGGGCTGAACGTATGAAGAAGAACGCCAAGGGCATTGGGCTGGCCATCATCGGCGCCGGCCGGGTCGGCCTGTTCCGCGGCGAGGTGGCGGCGCGGCATCCGGCGGTGGAATGGATAGGCATCGCCGAGCTCAACCATAATCGCGGTGGCGATGTCGCCGCCCGCATCGGCGCCGATTTCGTCACCACCAGTCATCGTGAATTATTGGCGCGGCCGGAAGTCAACGCGGTGCTGATCTCGACCGACGAGCATCTGCACGTCGAGCCGATCCTGGCGGCGGTCGAGCGCGGCTTGCCGATGCTGATCGAAAAACCGCTGGCGACCGATCTCGCCCAGTCGGCTCGTGTGCTGAAAGCGATCACCGACGCAAAACTCGACGCCATCGTCGGCTATACCCAGCGCTTCCGCCGCAAATGGCTCGCCGGCAAGGAGAAGGTGCGCAGCGGCGCGCTCGGCGACGTCACCATGGTGACCTCGCGCGCCTTCATGAACCGCCTCGTCGCCATCGACAATTATAAGCGCACCGACGATCCGAGCACGATCTCGCCGATGGTGATCTCCGGCACCCACGCGCTCGACATCGTCATGTGGTACCTCGAAGGCAAGCAGCCGGTCGAATGCTACGCGCGCTCGATCGACAAGGTGTTGGGGCCGCTCTATCAGGGCATCGACGCCACCGCCGGCATGATCATGTGTGCCGACGGCACCATCTATCACCTCAACATTTCCTGGGCGCTGCCGGTCACTTGGCCGGGCGCGGTCTATAGTTTGGAAGTCGGCATCAACGGCACCCATGGCGTGCTCACCATCGATGATACGCATCGCGACATGGTGCTCGCGGTCTCAAAACCCCAGGGCGAAGGCTACGCGCCCGACCAAAGCCGCCTGGTCGATTTCCTCGGCTCCTATCCGCCGGGCGACATGGCGCTCGGCGAATTGCGCGGCCCGATGCGCGAGGAGACGGACTCCTGGCTCAACCGCGTTTCGCTCGGCCTGCCGACCCAAGCCGCCACCGCCGCTGAGGCGCATAACCGGTTGATGCTGACCAAGGCGCTCGACCTCTCGGCAAAACTCAAGCAGCCGGTCAAGTTGCCGCTCGAGCCGGAACAAGGACTGGCGGCGGCGTGACACGAACACTGATCGCGCTGCTCGTTCTGCTTCTCTCCGCGCCGGCGCATGCGCAGGAGGACGCGGCGACTTTTTTCAAGGGCAAGACGCTGCGCATCGTCGTCGGCTCTGGTGTCGGCTCCGGCTACGACATCACCGCGCGAACGCTGGCGCGGCACATGGGCGCGCATATTCCCGGCAATCCGACCGTCATCGTGCAGAACCAGCCCGGCGCCGGCGGCGCGATCATGACCAACTCGCTCTACGCGACAGGCCCGTTCGACGGCACGGTGATCGGTGCGCCGTTCAACGGCACGCCGACCATGCCGCTGTTGTCGCCGCAAAGCGCGCGGTTCGACGCCGAAAAACTCAACTATATCGGCAGTACCAACCGCGAAACTCAGGTGATGTACGTCTGGTCCACAGTGCCGGTACAGACGCTCGACGACGTCAAGACCACCGAGTTGGTCATGGGCGCACAGGCGCCGGGCTCGACGCAATACGATTATCCGGTGCTGCTCGATCGCCTGTTTGGCTACAAATTCAAGGTCGTCACCGGTTACGAAAGCACGCCGAAGATTCATCTGGCGCTGGAGCGCGGCGAAGTGCAGGGCACCATCGCCAACTGCTCGACGCTCAAGGCGCTCAATTCCAACTGGCTTGCCGACAACAAAATCCGCCTGCTCGCGCAATGGGGGCTGCAGAAGCTGCCGTCGATCGGCAACGTTCCCTCGATCCTCGATTTCATCAAGACCGATGCGGATCGTGCTGCCATCAAGCTTGTGGTGGCGCGGCTCGAATACGGCCGGCCATTTTTTGTGCCGCCGGGCGTGCCGCCGGATCGCGTCGAAGCGCTGCGGCGTGCGTTCGACGCCACGGTGAAGGATCCGGCGTTTCTCGGCGAGGCCACCATGGCGCGGATCGACATCGATCCGCTCAGCGGCGAAGAGGTGCAGACTTTGGTCGAAGAGGTGTCGAAGACGCCGCCCGACGTCGTCGCCCGCGTTCGCGACGCGCTTGAGAACAAATAATTAGAGCATGATCCCGAAAAGTGGATACCGGTTTTCGGAAAAGATCATGCTCCTAGCGCAGCGCGACGAGCAGGATCACGATCTCACAGACCTGCTCGACTGCGCCGAGCACGTCGCCGGTCTGGCCGTCGATCTGCACGACGCTCAACCATGCCATCAACACAATGGCGACGAGCAGCAAGACCAGCGCCGCAATGCCGAGCATGGGCCCGAGCCCGATGGCGAGAATCAGAATGCCCAGAACGCTCGCGGTGATGACGCGGTCGCCCGACGGCTGGCCGGCGGCGAACGCCAGGCCGTCGCGGCGCGCCGGCGGCACCAGCGCCATGAACACCGGCATTGCCGCCCGCGCGCCGCCGTGCGCCGCGATCAGGGCCCACAGCACCACGATCGGATTGCCCAGCGAAGCGATCGCGCTCACGCGCAACAGGATCGACAGCGTCAAGGCGCAGACGCCATAGGTGCCGATGCGGCTGTCGCGCATGATGTCGAGCTTGCGCTCCCGCGTATCGCCGCCGCCGAAACCGTCGGCGGTGTCGGCGAGGCCGTCTTCGTGCAAACAGCCGGTCACCGCGAGCGTCGCCGCGACCGCAAGCGCCGCCGCGACCCATGGCGGCGATCCGATCTTGTGGGCGACCGCATAGACCACCGCGGCGATGAGCGCGATGAGGACGCCGGCCAGTGGGAAAGCCCAGGCCGCGCGCGAAATATCGGCGCCGGCAGCCGGCGTCGCGCCCGCGACCGGCAGCCGCGTCAAAAAGGCGATGCTCGCCCTGAGATCATTGGCGCAATCCGCAAGCCAGCCGTCGGGTATCGTCATGGATCGTCCTCGGCCCGTATCCTTATCGCCGCGGCCTCGCGGGTTTGCTAGACATTGACTGTCCTTTCCCGTGGCCAGGATCCGATCGGCGATGGCGAATTTTACCTCGTTTTCCGCGCTCCGCACCGCCTGTCTTGACCTGCCGGGCGGGCATCCGGCGGCGAGCGCCGCGGTCGCCCAGCGCGAAGCCAACTTGACCAAGCCACCGAAGAGCCTCGGCCGGCTCGAGGATCTGGTCGCCTGGCTCGCCCATTGGCAGGGCCATGTGCCGCCGCGGTTGGAGCGCGTCGATATTCTGGTCTTTGCCGGCAGTCACGGCGTAACCAGGCGCGGTGTCTCCGCCTATCCGGCCGAGGTCACGGCGCAAATGGTGGCGAATTTTGCCTCCGGCGGCGCCGCGATCAATCAGCTCGCGCGCACGGCCGGGGCTCAGCTGCGCGTCATTCCGCTGGCGCTCGATCTGCCGACCGCCGACTTCACCGAACGACCCGCGCTCGGCGAGCAAGAATTCCTCGCCGCGGTGAACGCCGGATACGAGGCGGTCTCGTCGCAATGCGACCTGATCTGCCTGGGCGAGATGGGCATCGGCAATACCACGGCGGCGGCGGCGATCGCCGCGGCCCTGTTCGGCGGCGGCGGCGCGCGCTGGGCCGGCCGCGGCACCGGCGTCGACGAAGAGGGCTTGGCGCGCAAGCGCGCCGTCATCGACCGCGCGCTCGAACGTCATGCCGGCGCGCTCGACGATCCGCTGGCGATTGCCGCGGCACTCGGCGGCCGCGAGCTTGCCGCCATCCTCGGCGCGACCTTGGCGGCGCGGCGGCAGCGCATTCCGGTGTTGCTCGACGGTTTTGTTTGCACCGCTGCCGTTGCACCGCTGGCGAAGCTGCGCAGCGATACGCTGGCGCACGTGCAAGCCGGCCACGTCTCGGCCGAAGCCGGGCACCGCATGCTGCTTGAAGAGCTCGGGCTTTCGCCGCTGGTCAATCTCAACATGCGGCTCGGCGAAGCCTCGGGCGCCGCGGTGGCGCTGCTGCTACTGCGCGCCGCGCTGGCGTGCCACACCGGCATGGCGACGTTCGCCGAGGCGGGCGTGTCCGATAAGCCGACGGATGGCGCCGAACCTAAAGCCGCAAGTTAAGGCGCATCCGTCGTCGCGATGGCGTGAAAGAATGTGCCGGTGACGCGGCCGCGCCGGCCTCCGGCATTGCCGAGTTCGCGGCCTTCGCCATCGTGCAGCTCGGCAAACGACTCATCGTTGCCGGCTGAGGTCAGCGATGCGTAATGGAATTCGTGGCCGCGCACGATCGCGCCTTGGCGTCCCAGCACGGTGTCGGACAATAGCCGTGCGGTACGGTAGCCGAGGTGCAGCTTGCGTTTGGCAAAGCTGGTGGCGTGGCCAAGCAGGCCGGTCATGGCGTGCGGTTGCCCCGCCGCATCCTGCAGGCTTTGACCCAAAACCATGTAACCGCCGCACTCGCCATGCACGGGCCGCGTTTGCGCGAAGTGCCGTATGCCATCGCCGAAGCGCCGTGCCGTGGCGAGCGCTTCCGCGTGAAGCTCCGGATAGCCGCCCGGAAGCCAGCAGCTGTCGGCGCTCTCCGGTGGCGATTCGTCAGCCAGCGGCGAGAACGACAGAATTTCGGCGCCGGCGTTGCGCCACGCCGCGAGTACATGCGGATAGACGAAGCTGAAAGCCCGATCGTGTGCCAGCGCGATGCGCTGCCCCGGCGGCGGGATGGCGGCGCCGCCTGTCGCAGATTTGATCGCCAACGGCGCGGCGCTCGCCATGATGGCGTCCAGGTCGAGATGGCTTTCAGCCATGACGGCGAGCCGCTCGATCAGCGACGTCAGATCGGGATGTTCGCCGGCTTGCACAAGACCGAGATGCCGCTCCGGCAACGCCAGCGCCGCCTCGCGCGGCACGGCGCCGAGGATTTGAAAGCCGAGCGTGGTGATGGCTTCGGCGACGACCGCGCGGTGGCGTTCACTGGCGACGCGATTCAAGATCACGCCGGCGATGCGCACGGCCGGATCGTGGGCGGCAAAACCCCGCACCACGGCCGCCGCCGATTGCGCCTGACGCGACACGTCGAGCACGAGCAACACCGGCAACTTGAAATGCGCGGCGAGATCGGCGGTCGCGCCGCGTTGCCCAGCCGCGCCATTGGTGCCGTCGAACAGCCCCATGACGCCTTCGATCACAAAAATGTCCGCGCCGGCTGAGGCCTGCGCTGCCATGGCGTCGAGCAGCGGGCGCGACATCGCCCAGGAATCGAGATTGACGCTCGGCGCAGCGGTCGCCGCGGCATGGAATGCCGGATCGATATAGTCGGGCCCGGCCTTGGCGGCGCGCACGGCGATGCCGCGCCGCCGCAGCGCGGCCAGTATCGCCAGCGTCACTGTTGTCTTGCCGGCGCCGGAATGAGGCGCCGCGGTGATGAGGCCGCGTGCCGTCACGGCGAATCCTTTTCAGGTTGAGCAGTTTCGCCGAGCAAGCGAGAGCGCATCTCGACGATGTCGCCGATCACCACGATGGCGGGCGGCTCGAATTTTTGCTCGCGCGCATCGGCGGCAAGTTTTTCCAGCGTCGAAACCAGGACACGCTGCTTCGGCGTCGTCGCCGAGGCGATCACGGCAGCAGGCGTCCGCGCCGCAAGTCCGGTTTTCATCAAGTCAGCCGTGATCCGATCGAGATTGTGCATCACCATGTAGAGCACGATCGGCTGTCCGGTGCGGGCGAGCGGCGCCCAATCGAACTCCTCGTCGGCGCCGTGTCCGGCCGCGAAAATGACGGCGCGATTGGTGCCGCGCAGCGTCGCCGGGATCGCCGCCGCCGCCAATGCCGCAAGCCCCGCGGTGACGCCGGGAATGACGCGGAACGGCACGCCGGCGGCGGCAAGCACCATCGCCTCTTCGCCGCCGCGGCCGAACACGAACGGATCGCCGCCCTTGAGCCGCAACACGCGCTTGCCCGCGCGCGCCAGCGCGACCAGGCGCTGGCTGATATCGGCTTGCGTCGCCGACGGCTTGCCGCCGCGCTTGCCGGCGAATTCGAGCCGCGCCCCCGCGCCGGCCAGCGCCAGCACGCGCTCGTCGACCAGCGCGTCATGCACGACCACATCGGCCTGGGTGAGGCCGGCGAGCGCGTCGAGCGTCAGCAGGCCGGGATCGCCCGGCCCGGCGCCGGCCAGCCAGACGGTACCCGGCGCGAAAACCGGAACGCCGGCGCGGCGCGCGGCTAAAGCGTCCCATGCGGTCATGGTTCGCTCCTCGGCTTGCCGTGGTGACGATTCCCGCGGCTGGGACTAAAGGGAAGGGCATGGCTAAGCAGGAACGCCCTCTGCGCCGGGGTTGGACCACCGGCACCTGCGCCGCGGCGGCGGCCAAGGCCGCTTTCACCGCGTTGGTGACCGGCGAATTCCCCGATCCGATCGCGGTGACCCTGCCGCGCGGCGAGCGGCCGAGTTTTGCGCTCGCCATGACACAGAAGGACGAAAATGCCGCGACCGCCGGCATCATCAAGGATGCCGGAGACGACCCGGATGTGACCCATGGGGCTTTGATCTGCGCCACCGTGCGCGCCGGCAAGAGCGGCGCCGGCGTGAGCTTTCGCGCCGGCGAGGGCGTCGGCACCGTGACCCGTGCCGGCCTTCCCGTGCCGCCCGGCGAACCCGCCATCAATCCGATGCCGCGCCGCATGATCCAAGACGCTATCGCCGAAGTCGCCGCTGCGGCGTCGTGTGCGGCCGACGCCGAGGTCGAAATCTCGATTCCGGGCGGCGAAGCGCTGGCGGCGAAAACGCTCAACGGCCGCCTCGGTATCGTCGGCGGACTGTCGATCCTCGGCACCACCGGCATCGTCGTGCCGTATTCGTGCTCGGCGTGGATCCATTCGATCCACAGCGGCATCGAGGTCGCCCGCGCCGCCGGCTTGATGCATATCGCAGGCTCGACCGGCGCGAGCTCGGAGACTGCGGTACAAAAACTCTACGGCCTGCCGGAGATCGCGCTGATCGACATGGGTGACTTTGTCGGCGGCATGCTCAAATATTTGCGCCGCCATCCGCTGCCGCGCGTCACCATCGCGGGCGGTGTTGCCAAGATGACAAAACTCGCCCAGGGCCTTACCGATCTTCATTCCAGGCGCGGCGAAGTCGATTTCGCGACACTCGCCGGATTTGCCGAAACGGCGGGCGGCTCGGCAGATCTCTGCGCCCGCATCAAGACGGCCAACACCGCGGCGGAAGCTTTTTTGCTGGCGCAATCCCAAGGCGTCGCGCTCGGCGACACGGTCGCACGCGCGGCGCAGGCGACGGCGGCGCGCGTCGTTGCCGGCCGCGATATCGCCGTCGAGATCGTGCTGTTCGATCGCGAACAAAATCTGGTCGGCCGCGCGCCGTTCAAGTAGATATAGGCTCACGCGGCGCCTCCACGGAAACGGCGGCGATAATCGGCGTCATAGAGCGCGCTGTCGCGAAAATTTTCAGCCGTGAGCGCGCGGCCGACCATGATCAGCGCCGTGCGTTCGATTTTTTCCGCCGCGACTTTCGCTGCGATATCGGCGAGCGTGCCACGCAGAATGCGCTGCGTTGGCGAACTCGCCTGCACCACGACGGCCGCCGGACAGTCGGCGCCGTAGAACGGCGTCAGCTCATCGGCAACTGTTTTGACGGCGTGAATCGCCAGATGGATGACAAGTGTCGCGCCGGTCTGGGCAAACGTCGCGAGACGCTCGGTTTCCGGCATCCGCGAGGCGCGGCCGGAGACGCGCGTCAGCACTACGCTCTGCGCGACTTCGGGAATGGTGAGCTCGCATTCGAGCGCCGCCGCAGCAGCAGCAAAGGCCGGCACGCCAGGCGTGAGCGTATAGGGAATGTTTTGCCGTTCGAGCCGGCGCAGCTGCTCGGCGAGTGCACTGTAGAGCGAAAGATCGCCGGAATGCAGCCGTGCCACGTCGAGATTTTTCTCGTGAGCCGCGGTGAACTCGGCTTCGATTTCATCGAGCGATAGCGGCGCAGTATCGACGATGCGCGCGCCGGGCGGACAGTGCGCGAGCAATTCGCACGGCACGATCGAGCCGGCATAGAGGCAGACCGGACAGCGCGCGATGAGATCGCGGCCGCGCACCGTGATCAGGTCGGCCGCGCCTGGCCCGGCGCCGATGAAATGTACCGTCATGGCGCGGCTCCCGAAGCGGCGACCGCGCAAGTCGCTGAGCCCATGACGAGCCGCGGACTGATGAGCCGCGCCGACGGTCCGGCTGCAGCCAGAGCTGCGGCCTCCGCGACCGAATGCACGCCGGTGAGCGCGAGCACGCGCCCGGATCGGGTCTCGGTGCGGTCGTTTGCCGCTTGCAATTCGGCTTCCGGGATCAGAACGAGATCAACACCGAATTTAGCCGCGGCCGCTGCGATACCGGCTTCGCCGTGCTTCGCCGCGGTCGTGGCGATGCAGTCGAGCGCGTGCGCCGCGATGCCGGCGCGTTCGAGTGCGGCGCGGATCGCTGCTTCGATGTCGGGTGCCGGGGCGCCCCGCCTGCAGCCGACGCCGGCGACGATCATGGCTTTGTCCAAATCCATTGCGTCACCGGCATCGCGGCATGCCAGCCGGTTTTTTCGCCGATCGGATCAGCCCGTGAAATGGCGATGCGGATCAGCTTGCCGCCGAGCGCGGCGTGGCGGGTCAAGAGCTGCGCCTCGCTGCCGAGCGTCACCGCATTGGCCACCAGGCGGCCGGCGGGCCGCAGCGCGCGGGTTGCCGCATCGAGCAAGCCGGCTTCGCTGACGCCGCCACCGATAAAAATGGCGTCGGGTGTCGGCAACCCCACGAGCGCTGTGGGCGCGGCGTCTTCCACGATCTCAAGACCGGGAACGCCGAACGCCGCGGCGTTGCGGCGGATACGCGCGGCGCGATCCGCTTGCCGCTCGATGGCAACGGCGCGCAGCGACGGATCGGCGAGCATCCATTCGATGGCGACCGAACCCGAGCCGGCGCCGATATCCCAGAGCAATTCGCCGCGCCGCGGCGCCAGCGACGAGATCGTGACGGCGCGGATTTCGCGCTTGGTGATCTGTCCGTCGTGCTCGAACAAAGCGTCGGAGAGGCCCGATGCGCGCGCGAGCACGCGGGCGTCGGCGGCGGCTTCGACTTCGATGGCAACGGTATTGAGCGCATCGACCGCGCCGAGATCGAACGCGGCGGCGTTTGCAGAACGGACGCGCTCGTACGATCCGCCGAGCGCTTCGAGCACCGTCAGGCGCGAGCCGCCAAAGCCCGATTGGGTCAGGAGCTTTGCCAGCGCTGCCGGTCCTTGGCCGTCGGAGGTCAGGGCCAGGATGCGGGTTCCCGGCTGCAAATGCGGGCGCACCAGATCAAGCGAGCGGCCGTGTACCGAAATGAGCACGGTCTGCGGCAGCGACCAGCCGAGCCGGGCCGCCGCCAGGCTGAAGGCTGACGGCGCCGGGATGACGGTCATCTCGCGGGCATCGATGCGGCGGGCGAGCGCTGAGCCGACGCCATAGTGGAACGGATCGCCCGACGCCAGCACGCAGATCTGGCGGCCGCGATGATGCAGCACTTCGTCGGGGGCGCCGTCGAACGGGCTCGGCCACGGCCGCGTCGCGCCGCGAATGAGCGGCGCCGCGAGGCCGAGATGGCGCCGGCCGCCGAACACGATTTCGGCCGCGCCGATCAGCCCGCGCGCCACCGGGCTCAAACCCTCGACGCCGTCCTCGCCGATGCCGACGATGGACAGCCAGCGCGGCGATGCGGCAGTGTCGGGCTCATTCGGCAGCGGTGTATTAGAAACCGGCATGGCACGCATCCTCATTCTCGGCGGCACTGCGGAAGCGCGGCAATTGGCCGGGCGCCTCGCCGGCCGTGCCAGCCTCGACATCACGCTGTCGCTCGCCGGCCGCACGGCAACGCCCGCCGCGCAGCCGGTGCCGGTCCGCGTCGGCGGCTTTGGCGGTGCCGACGGTCTCGCAAAATATCTCGCCGGCGAGCGCATCGATGCCTTGATCGACGCCACCCATCCTTACGCCAATGTGATTTCGGCAAACGCCGTCGCAGCCGCGCGGCGCAGCGGCGTGCCGTTGATCGCGCTGCGGCGGCCGCCTTGGATCGCGGTTTCGGGCGACCGCTGGATCGAGGTGAGCGACGTCGGCGAGGCGGTGCGGGCGATCGGTCAAACGCCGCGCCGCGTCTTTGTCGCGCTCGGCCGCAACGAGCTTAAGCCGTTCGGCGCCGCGCCGCAGCACTATTATCTGATCCGCAGCGTCGATCCGGTTGATCCGCCGTTGCCGCTGCCACATGTCGGCTATGTCACCGGCCGCGGCCCGTTCAGCCAAACTGACGATCATGCGTTGATGACAGAACATCGTATCGACATGGTGGTTGCCAAGAACAGCGGCGGTACCGCGACCTACGGCAAGATCGCCGCAGCGCGCGCGCTCGGCGTTGACGTCATCATGCTGCGCCGGCCAGCGGCGCCCGATGGAGCCGCGGTTGGGACAATCGAAGACGCGATCGCCTGGCTCGATCATGCGCTGACCTCCGCAACGGCACGCGGCGTGTAGACCAGCGCGTGGCGGCCGGGACGCGCGACGACGCGGGTGTCGCGCGAGCCGACGATCACCAGCGTCGCCATGTCGGCGTTCGCCGCGTCCGCGGCATCGAGCGTCACGACGTTTATTTGCTCATCCGGCCGTCCGACCGCACGGCCGAATATGACCGGCGTTGTCGGCGGCAGGTGCCGGCGCAGGCGCTCGATCGCATGACCGAATTGCCATGGGCGCGCTCGCGACACCGGATTGTAAAGCGCGATGACGAAGCCCGCGCCGGCCGCCGCATCGAGCCGCTGTTCGATCAACGGCCACGGCTTGAGATTGTCCGACAGCGAAATCGCGCAGAAGTCATGACCCAGCGGCGCACCGATCCGCGCCGCCACGGCGAGCATCGCGGTGATGCCGGGAATGATCGTGACGTCGAGCGCGCGCCAGCTGTCCGGCCCGGCTTCGATTTCCTCGCAGATCGCGGCCGCCATGGCGAAGACGCCCGGGTCGCCGCCGGACACCACGGCAACACGCGCGCCCTGCGCCGCATGGCGGAGCGCGTTGGCGGCGCGCGCGCTCTCTTCGCGGTTGTTGGAGGCGTGGCGGTTTTGGCCGGCGCGCACCGGCACGCGGTCGAGATAGGGCTCATAGCCGTAAATCGCTTCCGCGGCCGTGAGCGCTTCCTCGGCTTCCGGCGTCAGATAACGCGGGTCACCCGGTCCCAAGCCAACGACGATGAGACGCCCGCTCATGGCTTTCCTCCCGGCCGACCGGCCCAACCCGGCACCAGGACGACGGCGAAATAGGGCGCGTCGTCGTCGGGCTTCGAGGTCAGCGGAATCATTTTCGCGTCCGCCATGGTGCCGCGCTCGACATAGATGGCGCGCGGCAGGCGGCCGCTGCGGTCGAGCGCGCGGCGCAATTTCGGCAGATGCCGGCCGACTTTCATCACCACGGCGGCGTCGGCATCGGCGAGTCGGCGTGTTAGCTCGCCCTCCGGCAGTGTCGCGGGCAGCACGGTGAAAACGTCGTCGCCCTGCGCGATCGGCATTCCGGCCGCTGACCAGCAGCCCGACATGCCGGTCACGCCGGCGACGATTTCGGCGGAGAATCGCGGTGCGAGCCGCGTGTGCAGATGCATGTAGGAGCCGTAGAACAGCGGATCGCCCTCGCAGATCACGGCGACGATGCGGCCGGCATCGAGATGCGCGGCGATTGCAGTCGCGGCGCCGTCGTAGAAATCATTGATCGCTTCACGGTAGCCGTCGCTGTCCTTCGGCAATTCGGTGGTGACCGGATAGAGCAGGGGCAGTTCGATGACTTCGGCGCGCAGATGTCGCGCGGCGATGGCGCGCGAATGACTTTCATTTCCTGCTTTGGCGAAATGCGCGACCACGTCGGCCTCGCCGAGCGCGCGCATCGCTTTCAACGTCATCAATTCCGGATCGCCCGGGCCGACGCCGACGCCGATTAGTTTGCCCGCGCTCATAGGCCTGCCCTCGCCAGCGCGTTGACGGCGGCGGCGCACATGGCGCTGCCGCCCATGCGGCCGCGTACGACGATGAATGGCACGCTGCGCGGATCGGCGGCGAGCGCCGCCTTCGACTCGGCGGCGCCGACGAAGCCGACCGGAATGCCGAGGATCGCCGCCGGCTTCGGCGCGCCGGCGTCGAGCATTTCGAGCAGGCGGAACAAAGCCGTCGGCGCATTGCCGATGGCGACCACGGCGCCGGTCAAGCGATCGAGCCACAGATCGAGCGCCGCCGCCGAGCGCGTCGTGCCGCGCTGCTCGGCGATGCCGGGCGTGCGCGGATCGTTGAGCGTGCAGATCACATCGTTGCGCGCCGGAAGACGGGCGCGGGTAATGCCGTGCGCCACCATCTCGGCATCGCAAAAGATCGGCGCGCCAGCGGCCAGCGCCTGCCGCGCCGACGTGACGACATCGCCGCCGAATACAATGTGCGCCGCCGCTTCGACCTGGCCGCAGGCATGAATCATGCGCACCGCAATGTCGGCCTCTTCGGCCGAAAAGCGCGACAAGTCGGCCTCGGCGCGGATGATGGCGAACGAGCGCTCGTAGATCGCCGTGCCGTCGCGCAGATAGGCGGCGCGCTCAGACATGGTCATCCTCGTGTTTGAGGCCGCGCGCGATTTCGGCGACGGCGGCCGGCAGCTCATTCGTCGCAACGGTTGCAAACGGCGTGTCGCGGGTCGAGCCGTTGCTGATGAGCAGGCATCCTGCAGGAGTACCGACGACGGTCAACGCCGTCGGAGCAGGATGCGCGCAGCCCTTGGCGCAGCCGGAAATATGAATCTTGAACGAACCGTCGAGATGCGGCGCGGCGGCCGCGGCGATTTGTGGCGCAAGGGCGCGCGCGGCGATGTCCGCTGATGCGCAGATCGGCGCCCCGGCGCAAGCGACCACATGCCGGCGCGGATCGTCTGCATGCACGATAAAGCCGATCGCTTCGGCCGAGGCGGCAAATGAAACTGCTGTCTGTCGCGTCAGGCCGACGATCATGAGCGCCCGGCCCGGCGCCGCGCGCATCCCACTCGCTCCTGCCACCGTGGCGGCTTCGGTCAATCGTTGCAGCGACGTCGCATCGGTATGGCCGAAGGCGAGGCCGACGCCATGCGCGAATGTACCGTCTCGCAACGGATATATACCGACCGCATCGCTGAAGCGGAGTTGCGAGCGTGCGGGTCCATCATGGATGATCAGATCGGCGACAGCGGAGCGGAACGCGGCGACGCCCTCCGCCGCAACAACGTCGCGCAAGCGGGCAACGCGGCCACGCTGCGCCAAAACTTCAAACAAACGGGTGGTGACTTCGACGCCGTCTCGGACGGCAACGCATCCGAGGGGGACCGCATTTTGACCGTCGCCGCCAACGCTGACGCAAAGCGCTGCAACGCCATCGACCGCTTGGGCGCGCACGCGCACGTCGGCGGCAATACCGTCGAGACTGAGCGCGCCGCAGCCATCGATCGCGACCGAGACTTTGGCCGAAAGTCTTTGGGCGAGCGAGCTGTGTGCGAGAGCGTTGCGCAAGTCCGCGGCCAGCGCTCCCGTATCGATAATTTGCTCCGCATCGAGATCAGCTAACGGATTCGTCAGAACTGGAATGCCGTCCACGGCTGTGATGCCGAGAGTGGCGACCGCAGTCGCAAGACGCGGTGCTGACGCCGCGCTCAATCCGCGAATTTGGATGCTGCCGCGCGACGTGACTTCGATGATGCCGTTGCCATGCTGCCGCGCAGCCACGCACAGGCCGGCGAAGGCGTCGAGCGCGATCGTGCCGATCGGCAGCAGGCGGACCAGCAATCCATCGCCCGTCGCCATCGGCGCTGACAATCCCGGACAGGCGCCGCGACGCTGCGCAAGAGTGAGCGCGGCAGCGGTCATGCCGTGACCTCCGCGCGCAGCAGAGACAGACCAGCTTCGATGTCGTTGCGCCGCGGATGCCAGAACCCATGCCGCCGCGCGGCATCGAGCCGCTCGGCAATCGCCGAGGCGGCTTGCGGGTTCTCGCGCAACAGAAATTCGCGCACATCGGCATCGGCGACATAGGCGTCGTGCAGGAGATCGAACAATTCGCCGGCCACCGCGTCAGTGGTTTCGGCAAACGCAACTAGGCGGTCGACGGTTTCGGCAAGCTCGGCGGCGCCGCGCGGGCCGTGGCGCATCTGGCCGGCGATGAAGCGCGGATTGATCGCGCGTGCGCGCACGATGCGCGAAAGCGCCGCCGACAGCGCCCGCGCCCGCGGCCGCTGCGGATCGGTGACGTCGAGCATGATCAGATCGGCCGCGCGGCCAAGCATCTTTGCCGCCGCCGCGAAGCCGCCGACGAAGGCTGCGTCCTCGCCACCTTCGAGCAGGTCGCGGCCGGGATCGTCGCTCGCGTGTACAAGCGCGTCGGCGTCGGCGACGCGTTGGGCAAACGCGCCAGGCGCTACGTCACCTTCGCCGTCGGCGCCGCCATAGGCGTGGGATGCTGCGGCGAGATAAGCCGCACCGATCGAGTCGGTATCCGCGCTGCGGCCGAGCAAATCTTCGACGCCGGAACCATACAGGCCTGGCGCGGTGCCAAAGATGCGATCGAGGCGTGCCTGACTCCCACGGCGTGCGGCGGCGAGCGGATTTTCATCGTTGTCCTCATCGCGCGCCGCGACCGCCTGCACGGCGGCGTCGATGAGCGCGATCTGCGCCGGAAACAGATCGCGGAACAATCCGGAAATGCGCCAGGTGACATCGACGCGCGCACGTCCGATCGCCGCCGGCGGCAGCACTTCCACGCCGGTGATGCGGCCGCTCGCCGGTTCCCAGATCGGCCGGCAGCCCATCAGTGCAAACCCTTGCGCGATTTCCTCGCCGCCGGTGCGCAGCGTGGCGCTGCCCCATAGATCGATGACGACCGCGCGCACCATCTCGCCATGGGTCTGCAGATGCGCGCGCACGATCTCATCGGCGGCGAGCCGGCCGAGCTCCATCGCTGTCGGCGTCGGCAAGGTGCGCGGATCGGCGGTGAAGAGGTTGCGGCCGGTCGGCAGCACGTCGCGCCGCCCGCGCGTCGGCGCGCCGGCGGGCCCCGGCGCGACGCGGCGGCCGTCGAGCGCTTCGAGCAACGCCGTGCGCTCCGCTGCGGCGCTTGTTCGCCACAGCGGATCGTCGGTGCCGGCGGGCGTGCGGCCATAGATGTGCAAGCCGTCCTTGATGGCGAGGTCCTTGAGATCGCACAGCCAGGCGTCGATGCGGCGTAGCGCTTCGTCGGGCGCGAAGGCGGAGCCGACGCCGGCCTCGCGCGCCAGGCCGGTGCGTTGCGCGGTCTCGACGATCAGCGTCGCCAGCCGCTCGCGCCGCCGCCGGTCGAGGCCGTCGGCTTGGGCATATTCATCGACCAGACGCTCGAGCTCCCGCGCGTCGCCGGAAAGTCCGCCGTCGACAAGCGGCGGCGGCAGATGGCCGATGGTCAGCGCCGCGATGCGGCGCTTGGCCTGCGCCGCCTCGCCCGGATTGCTGACGATGAACGGATAGATCACCGGCAATGCGCCGGTGACGATTTCAGGAAAGCATTCCGCTGTGAGCGCGATCGCCTTGCCGGGCAGCCATTCCAGCGTGCCATGCGCGCCCATATGGACGAGCGCATCGACCTCAGCGACGTGCCGCAGCCACAGGCCGAACGCGACCAGCGCGTGGCGCGGCGGCAATAGCGGATCGTGATAGTCGGCGCGCCGTGCCGCCGCGCGCCCACGATCGGGCGGCAGCGCCACCAAAAGCTTGCCGAATTTTTTCACGCGGAAGCGGAACGCACCGTCGCGCACATCGGCGTCGTCCGCGGGTTTGCCCCAAGCCTCGCGCAGCCGGGCGATGGCGGCGCTTGGTAAGCGAGCGAGCAGGCGTTCGTAGTCCTCGATCGCAAGCGTCGCGTCATCGGCGCCCGGCGAAAGCATATCGAGCAATTCACGCGGCGTTTTCGGCGTGCCGCTCGCGGCGTAGCCGGCGGCGGAAAGATCGTCGAGCAGCGCGATCACGCTTGCCGGCACATCGAGGCCGACCGCGTAACCGGTGCGGCCTGGCGCGCCGGGATAGTCCGGCATCAGGATGGCGATCCTGCGTTCGCTCGCCGGCAAGGCCTGCAAAAGAACATGCGCGGCGATTCGATCCGCCACCATGGCAACGCGATCCGGCTCGGGCCGGCTGGCGAATGCGCTGAAGGCAAGCCCGGCCTGGGTTGGCAGCGCATCCTTGAATGCGATGATGCCGGCCAGCACGCGGCCGTCGAGCTCGGGCAATACCACATGCATGGCAAGATCGGCGGCGCCGAGGCCGCGCGCACTGTCGCGCCACGCCGCGCGCTTGGTAATGGCGCTGACGACCTGGAACACCGGGACGCCCGGCGCGTCGAGTGGCGTTGGCTCATCGGTGCCGGCGGCGGCGGCGAAGGCCGTCATGGTGACGATCAGTGCCGGCTTGAGCCGCTCAAGTGCCTTGCGCAGAAACGCGCCCGCCTCGCGCTCCTTCAAGCTGGTGACGAACAGCGCGACCGGCGCCAAGCCGCGCGCGGCAAGCGCCGCGCATAGCGCATCGACCGGCGCGGTGTCGTCGGCAAGCAGCAGCGCGCGGTAGAAGATGATCGGCACCACCGGGTGGCCGGCTTGCAGCGACGCCACCAATCGCTCGATATCCACCGCGCCCTCGCCCGGGAGATAGCCGGCAAGGCGCGGCACCGGCTGCGGCTCGCGCAATGCGAGATCGCGTCCGGCATGGTGCGCGAGCCGGCGCAGCAGCGCGCGCAGATTGTCGCGGCCGCCTTCGCGGAAGAAGCGCAGCAACGCGTCGAGTTCCTGCGCCGGCAGCGTGGACGCGGCAGCAAGCCGAACATCATCGCGATCCTCGCCGGGCAGCACCGCGAGCGCGATGCCGCGTTCGCGCGCCAACGCCGACAGCCGCTCGATGCCGTATTTCCACCAGTCAAGGCCGCCGAGCAGGCGCACCACGATCACCTTGGCATGCGCCCCGACCCTGTCGATCCACAGATCGACCGACATGGGGTGGCGCAGGTCGCGCAAATGCGCCAGCCGCACGCTCGGCAAGCTCGCGCGCTCAGCCTCCCAGGCGGCGGCAAGCGCGGCGAGATCGCTGTCGGCGAACGACAGTACGGCAATGTCGCCCGGCGTTTGGCCGAGATCGACCGCTTCGACGATTTCGTCGAGGTTGGTCGAGCTCGTGGTGAGCAGATGCATCGCTTAAGTCCGGTTCCTCAACCTGCGAGCGCGCGTGTCACCGCGGCTCGGTCGAGTCCTTTCAGTCCGATCACGACAAGGCGGCTCTCGCGCGGCTCGCTCGCTGCCCAGGCCCGATCATATTGATGTGTCACCCGCGAGCCCACTGCCTGGACCAAGAGGCGAAGCGGTTTGCCGGCGACGGCGGCAAAACCCTTGACGCGCAGCACGTCGAATTTTTCCGCAAGCGCGGCGACGCGCGCGGCGAGATTCGAGGGATCGGCGATCTCACCGAGCGGAACCACAAAGCTGTCGAAATCGTCGTGGTCGTGGTCCAGCTCGTTATCGTGATGGGTGCGGCGATTGGCAATGTCGTCCTCGGTGCCGACGCCCAGCCCGAGCAGCAGCGCCGTGTCCACCTTGCCGCCGCTGACCTTGACAACCTTGATCTTGCGCGGCAGCGCGCCGGCGATCGCGGCCAGCGCCTTGTCGAGGCCGGCCGCATCGAGCAGGTCGCGCTTGTTGAGCACGACGAGATCGGCGCAGGCGATCTGATCCTCAAAAACTTCCTCGATCGGGTCGTCGTGATCGAGCGCGGTGTCGGCGGTGCGTTGTTGCTTGAGCGCGTCGAGATCGTGCGCGACGCGGCCGTCGGCCAGCGCCGCGCCATCGACCACGACGACAACGCTGTCGACGGTGACGCGATTTTTGATCGCCGGCCAGTGGAACGCCTGCACCAATGGTTTTGGCAGCGCCAGGCCCGAGGTCTCGATCACGATGTGCTCGATATCGCCTTTTGCCAGGATGGCGTCGAGCGCCGGCACGAATTCGTCGGCAACCGTGCAGCACAGGCAGCCGTTGGCGAGCTCGACGATGTTGTCCTCCGGGCAAGCCGCGTTACCGCAGCCTTTGAGGATGTCGCCGTCGATGCCGACATCGCCGAACTCGTTGACGATGACGGCGAGGCGGCGGCCGTCGGCATTGCCGAGTACATGGCGGATCAGCGCGGTTTTACCGGCGCCGAGAAAGCCGGTGACGATGGTGCAGGGGACGCGCGTAAGCGAGCCGGTCATTCGTCAGTTCCTTCAAAAAAGTCGACGGGGGGAACGCGGGCAATGAGGCCGCGCTTGAGGATTTCGGGCCGGCCGCGCCACGGCAAAATACCATCGGCGGCGCCGGCGAGCAGGCGAGCGCCTTCGATCAGTGCGTCGGCGCAAGTCGCATCGAGGCCCCCGAACACATAAGTCCAGGAGCCGTTGCAGCGCATCGCGGCGCTGGGGCCGCGCGTGCAATTGGCGAGGCAGCGCAGCCGCCGCACGTCGACTCCGGTGCCGGCGGCGGCGCGTTCGGTCGCCGCGGCGAGCAGCGCGCCCGGGCGCGGTTCGCTGTCCGGCTCGCCGGCGCGCTTGCAGGTGGTGCAGACGTAAACGGTGGGCGCGGAGGTCATCTATGCGCGCTCCGCAATGGGTTGGTCGAGGCGCTGCCAACGGAACAGCAGGTAAGAGATCGCCCAGCTGGCGATGAAAATACCGACGACCAGATAGCCGAAACCGGCAAGCCCGCTATTGAGATCGCCGATAAAATTCCAGAAGCGGCCTTCGAGGCCGAGTTTGCCGGCGATGAGGCCGAGCGCCTCGATGCCGCCGATCAACAGCGCGACCACGACGGAGATCGCAGTGATGGTGAGGTTGTACCAAATCTTGCGGATCGGATTGAGGAACGCCCAGCCATAGGCGCCGACCATCAGCACGCTGTCGGAGGTGTCGACCAGCGTCATGCCGGCGGTGAACAGCGCCGGGAAAATCATGATGGTGCCGATGGTCATGCCGCCGGAGGCCTGGCTGGCAGCGACGGCGAACAGGCTGATCTCGGTCGCGGTGTCGAAGCCAAGCCCGAACAGAAAGCCGATCGGGAACATCTGCCAGCTGTGCGACACCATGCGGAACAACGGCCGGAAGATGCGGGCGAGCAGGCCGCGGCCGGACAGCAGCAGGTTCAGCTCTTGCTCCTCGACCGGCTCGCCGCGGCGCGCGCGCAGAAAACTTTTCCAGACGCCGCGCAGGATGACGAGATTGATGGCGGCAATGGTGAGCAGAAAGAATGCCGAGGCGCCGGTGCCGATGATGCTGCCGACCTCTTTGAATTCGGCAAAGCGGCCCTGCAGCGCGAACGCCGCTGCGGCGATCGCCGCGACCGCAAGCGCGATGGACAGCGAATGGCCGAGCGAGAAGAACAGGCCGACCGAATACGGTCGTTTGCCTTCCTGCATCAGCTTGCGCACCACGTTGTCGATGGTGGCGATGTGATCGGCATCGACGGCGTGGCGCAGCCCGAGCACATAGGCGAGGAAGGCGGTGCCGAGCAGCGTCGGCCGCCCGGCCAAGGCAATCAACGCCCAAATCCAGACCAGTGCGCTCGCCGCCAACAGCACGATATAGATCGCGGAAATCTTGGCGCGCTGATTGGCCGAGGCGTCATCGACCGCCGATTTCAGAAAATTGAGCACAAAAAAGACCTCGCCTGACCTGCCGCCTGTCGCCGGCGCGAGCGAGGACCAAAAGACTTTACGTCTTTTGGATCATCCACCGATACACCCCGACCGATGTTTGTCGCGTCGACACGGCCGATGGCAGGTCTCCTGGCTCGTGGATCGGCGCCTTGCCCTGCCTTCCCGGCGGCAAACGGCCGCCAGTGGCATATCCGGACAAGACTTCCCACTCACAGTTGCGGGGGCAGCTGCGGAATTGGCAGCGCTTAAGCGTTGCCTCACCGCATTCCCTTTTCGCCCTCTCGTGAGGGACCATCGGTCCGCTAGTGATAGATTTCGATTGGCGGCCCTGTCAATCTGGCCGGCCGGCGTATGAAACCGACCCGTAGGCGCGATGTCGAGCGTACCAAAACTCACTTTCGTCATCGGCGGCGCCCGTTCGGGCAAAAGCCGCTATGGCGAAAGCGCGATCGCCACATTGCCGCCGCCGTGGCAGCCGCCTTGGGCCTATGTGGCGACGGCGGAGGCGCTCGACGCGGAAATGGCCGAGCGCATCGAGGCCCATCGGGCGCGGCGCGGCCCGCAGTGGCGCACCATCGAGGCGCCGCGCGGCCTCGCGGCGGCGCTGGCGGAATGCGAGGCGATGCCGGTTCTGGTCGATTGCCTGACATTGTGGCTGTCGAACCACATGCTGGCGGACGCCGATATCGACCTGGAAATGGCCCGGCTTGAAAATGCCTTGAAGGCGGCCAAGACGCCGATCGTGCTGATCGCGAACGAAGTCGGTTCCGGGATCGTGCCGGATCATCCGCTCGGGCGAAAATTCCGGGATTTGCAGGGCGTGCTCAATCAGCGCATGGCTGCGCGCGCCGACCGCGTGGTTCTGGTCGTTGCCGGACTGCCGCTCGCCCTGAAAGGCTCGTTGTAAGGAAACGTCATGAGCGAAACCGCCGATAATGCCGAAGCCGAGCGCCATCGCGCCAAGATGGCCAAACGCAAGGCCGTGCAGGATGCCGAGGTTGCGGGCAAGACCATCGAGAAGGGGCTGCTCATCGTTCATACGGGAACAGGAAAAGGCAAATCGACGGCGGCGTTCGGGCTGGCGCTACGCATGCTCGGGCGCGGTCACCGCGTCGGCGTGGTGCAGTTCATCAAAGGCGCCTGGCATTCGGCGGAGCGCGACGCGCTCGCCGCGTTCGGCGATCAGGTGGTGTGGCACACCATGGGCGAAGGTTTTACCTGGGAGACGCAAGATCGCGGCCGCGATGTCGCCGCGGCCGAGCGCGCCTGGGCGAAGGCGCAGGAACTGATGGCCGATACCAGCTTCGGTTTGATCGTGCTTGACGAGCTCAACATTGCGCTGCGCTACGATTATCTCGATCTCAATTCCGTCGTCGCTTTGCTCGCCGCGCGCCGGCCGGGCCTGCATGTGGTGGTGACCGGGCGCAATGCCAAGCCGGAACTGGTCGCCGCCGCCGATCTGGTCACCGAGATGACGTTGGTGAAGCATCACTTTGCCGCCGGCGTGAAGGCGCAAGCGGGTATCGAGTATTGAACGATGCCGGCGCGCGCGCTGATGTTTCAAGGCACCGGCTCCGATGTCGGCAAGTCGTTGATCGTTGCCGGACTGGCGCGCGCCTTCACGCTGCGCGGGTTAAAGGTCCGCCCGTTCAAGCCGCAGAACATGTCGAACAATGCCGCGGTGACGGCCGACGGCGGCGAGATCGGCCGCGCTCAGGCGCTGCAGGCGCGCGCGGCGCGGGTGGCGGCGAGCGTGCACATGAATCCGGTGCTGCTGAAGCCGCAGAGCGAGACCGGTGCCCAGATCGTGGTGCAGGGCCGCGTCTACGGCAGCGCCAAGGCCGCGGCCTATCAAAAAATGAAGCCCGAGCTGCTGCCGTTCGTGCTCGATAGCTACGCGCGCATGAAAGCCGAGGCCGACATCGTGCTGATCGAAGGCGCCGGCAGCGCCGCCGAAATCAATCTGCGCGGCAACGACATCGCCAATATGGGCTTTGCGCGCGCCGCCGACGTGCCGGTGGTGCTGGTCGGCGATATCGATCGCGGTGGTGTCATTGCCAGCCTCGTCGGCACCAAGGCCGTGATCGCGCCCGAGGACGGGGCGCTGATCTGTGGCTTTATCGTCAACAAGTTCCGCGGCGATGCGGCGCTGTTTTCCGACGGCATGGCGCGCATCGCGGAACTGACGGGATGGCAGGCGCTCGGCCTGGTGCCGTTCTTTCCCGACGCGCGGCTGTTGCCGGCGGAAGATGCGCTGGCGCTCGATGCTGTGCGGCCAATAAAGACAAACGCGCGCCTGCGCATCGCCGTGCCGATCCTGCCGCACATCGCCAATTTCGACGATCTCGACCCGCTCGATGCCGAGCCGACCGTCGAAGTGGTCCGCGTGCGGCCGGGAATGGCGCTTCCGGGCGACGCCGATCTCATCCTGCTGCCCGGCTCAAAGGCGACCGTCGCCGATCTCGATGCGCTACGCGTCGCAGGATTCCATATCGACATTGCCGCCCATCGCCGGCGCGGCGGAACGGTGCTCGGCCTGTGCGGCGGCTATCAGATACTCGGGGGCAACATTGCCGATCCCGCCGGCATCGAAGGTCCGCCGTCGACGGTCGAAGGCCTCGGCCTTCTCGATGTGCAAACGACGCTGTCGAACGACAAGCGCCTCGAACCGGTGTCCGGAACGACCAGCGATGGCATTTCGTTTTCCGGCTATGAAATGCACATGGGCGTGACCGAAGGACAAGACTGCGCACGGCCGTTCGCGCGGCTCGCGGATGGTTCGCCCGAGGGTGCGATCTCCGCCGATGGCCGGGTGGTCGGCACCTATGTCCACGGCCTATTCGCCGACGATCGGCAGCGCGCAGCGTGGCTGCAGCGTTTCGGCGCGGGACCGCCCAACGTTATCTATGAGGACCTGGTCGAGCAGACGCTTGATGCGCTCGCCGCGCATCTCGTCGCACACATCGATCTCGATCGCCTGCTCAAATTAGCGCGATGACGATGCCGGCGGTCGCGGCGACGAGCGTGATCAAGATCGCATCGGCGTATCGGTAAAGCGCAAGCGCGCGGCGGATATCGGCGGCGGTGGCGTCGCGGCGGCCGTCGCCCATCGTGGCGTCGTCGATTGTCACCCCGCCATAGACGCGCGGGCCGGCGAGCGACAGGCCGAGCGCGCCGGCCATCGCCGCTTCCGGATAGCCGGCATTGGGCGAACGATGGCGGGGAGCGTCGCGCACCACGGCGCGCCAAGCGACAGCCGCGGCGGCGCTTTTGTTCAAGGCCACCGCGGCAACGAGGAGAAGGGCCGACAGCCGCGATGCCGGCAGGTTGACCAGATCGTCGAGTCTTGCCGCGGCCCAGCCGAAGGCTTCATGGCGCGGCGTGCGGTGGCCGATCATACTGTCGGCGGTGTTGATTGCTTTGTAGAGTGCCGCTCCAGGGAGGCCGGCAATGGCCATCCAGAACACCGGCGCGACGACAGCGTCGGAAAAATTTTCGGCAAGGCTCTCGATTGCCGCGCGGGCGACGCCGGCGGCATCGAGCGTCTCCGGATCGCGGCCGACAATCTTGGCGACCGCGGCGCGGCCGGCGATGACGCCGCCTTGTTCCAGTGCGGTGGCGACGTCGGCGACGTGCTGGTACAGGCTACGCTGCGCGATCAAGGTGCTGGCGATGACGGCGACAGCGATCAATCCAAACGGAAGGCGAAGCAGTTCACGCTCGACGACGAAGGCAATTGATCCGACAATGCCGAGAAGCAGCAGAATAGCGATGATGCCCGCGCTACGGCGCCAATGCGGGTCGGCCGTTTCGCGATTGAGCAAGCGGTCGAGCGCGGCGATCAGGCGGCCGATCCAGGTCACTGGATGGCCGATCGCGCGCAGCAGCGCCTGCGGATAGCTGGCGCAGAGCTCGACGATCATGGCCAAAAGGGCGAGTGTGACGGACATCTTCCCCTACAACGATGCCGACGAGCCGCTGCCGCACGGCGGCGACCTCGGGGCGGCGCGGCGCTTGTTCCCCGATGCGACCGAACCCTTCATCGACCTCTCGACCGGGATCAATCCCAATTCTTATCCCCTGCCGCCCCTGCCGGCCGAACTATTTGCTCGCTTGCCGGATGCCGCCGCAACCGCCCGTCTCGCCACGGCCGCCGCGACATCATACGGCGCGCCGTCGGCGGCGCACGTCGTGCCGGCGCCCGGCACGCAGGGCCTATTGGGCCTTGTCGCGGGCTTGGTGCGGCGCGGCCGGGCGGCCATTTTGACGCCGACCTATAACGAGCACGCGCGCGCGGCGCGTCTTGCCGGCCATAGCGTCATCGAGACACGCGAGTCCGCCGCCCTCGGCGATGCCGATCTCGCTATCGTCACCAATCCGAACAGCCCTGACGGCCGGCTCATTGAACGGGAAGCGTTGCTCGCCGTTGCCGCAAAGCTGCGTGCCCGCGGCGGCGTTCTCGTCGTCGACGAGGCATTCATGGATGTTGGACCGCCTGGCTTCAGCCTCGCCGGCGATGTCGGCCGCGGCAATCTCGTGGTGTTGCGTTCGTTCGGCAAGTTTTTTGGGCTTGCCGGAATACGGCTCGGTTTCGCGCTGCTCGACCGACCATCGGCGGTCCGGCTTGCGGCGATGCTTGGGCCATGGGCGGTTTCCGGCCCGGCACTCGCCATAGGTGCGGCGGCCTTGGCGGATACGGCGTGGATCGAAGCGACGCGGCATCGGTTGTTGCAGGCGTCCGGACGGCTCGACGCCATTTTGATCGGTGCCGGCCTCGGCATTCCGGGCGGCACGGCATTGTTCCGGTTGGTGCGGACACCGGCGGCGGCTGCGCTGTTCCAGCACCTCGGCCGCGCCGGAATTTTGGTGCGCAATTTTCCGGACAACGCGACGTGGCTGCGCTTCGGCTTGCCGGCCGGTGAGGAAGATTGGCTACGCCTGCAAATTGCGATGGATGCCTTCCGCAACAACGGCTAGGCTTTCGCTCATGAACGCCAACTCGATACCGCAAATCGAAGGTGCCGGTGCGGCGCAGCGATCGGCCAACTTCGATCCGGCGTTCCGCGCGCGCTTGCGCGAGCTTCTCATCTGGCGCCGCGACGTCCGGCGCTTTCGGCGCGATCCGTTGCCGAGCGGCACTTTGGAAGCGCTGATCGAGCTTGCCTGCCTGGCGCCGTCCGTGGGCTTGAGCCAGCCATGGCGCTTTGTCATCGTCGAGGACGGCGCGACCCGCGCCGCCATCCGGCGGAATTTTGCAACCTGCAATGCGCAAGCGCTCGCCGCCCAAAGCGGCGATCGCGCCGGCCTCTATGCGCAGCTCAAGCTCGCCGGCTTGGACGAGGCGCCCTGTCATTTGGCGGTGTTCGCCGATCGCGCGACGGCGCAGGGCCACGGCCTCGGGCGCCACACCATGCCGGAAATGATCGACTATTCGGCGGTGACGGCGGTGCACACGATCTGGCTCGCCGCGCGCGCGCAAGGCATCGGCATGGGCTGGGTCTCGATCCTCGATGCCACGGCGGTTGCAGCGCTGCTTGACGTTCCCGCCGAGTGGAAATTCATCGGCTATTTTTGTCTCGGCTATCCGCAGGCCGACGACACGATCCCCGAGCTCGAGCAAAGCGGATGGGAGCGGCGGCGCTTGCCATCGTCCGTGATTCTCCGGCGTTAACCTCAAGCGTTGACCATTTCTCGTCTTTCAACAAAGTGCTCTGATTGAGCCAGCCGGCATTGTGCCAAATCAGGGCATCTTCGCTGGCATCGGCCTTGCTCCCTCACCGCTGACGCCTGGTGCGTGTCCCGGAACGACCGAGCAGGTCTTCCGCATACGTACGCAGGCTTGGTGAAAACGACGCGCCGTCCGTTCACATTCGATCGGTCCGCGCGTGAGGGAGAGCGTCGTGTTTAACTATTCGCGCGCCGGAGCGCTCCGGGTATCCTGGTTGGCGGCATGTGCGTTTACGCTGTCGCTTGCGACTTCGACTCATGCCGACACGATCAGTGTTACCGGCTGCGTCTGGGCGCCGAGCGGCCTTTTCTGGGGAGCCTCCACAGGCGGTTGCGTCGAAAGACACGGCGAGGCCGGCGACCCGTATGTCCGAACCGTGCCGGAACCCAAAGACGAGATCGAGAAGGCTCGCGCCACCGAGCGCGACCAGAAGTGGCTGCAACGATGCCGGCCGATCGTCGCGCAGGACCGCTACGGCGTCCCGCGCTATCACTACGCCGCGCGGGGATGCGAGTTCGGCATCATCGAGTGACAGTTTTCGCTTTCGGCGCGTCGCGCCGGGTTAGCGCGCGAGGGTGCTCGATTTTGCGGTGTTTTGATTCTGATTCTGCTTGTGCTTGATCGAGGCCGTCGTCGTCAGCCCGGGCAGGTACCGCGCGATGATGATGGGATCGAGGTCCTTGTAGTTGGTTTCCGGCAGGCGGTACCAGGTCTCATCGCGGCCGAATAACGCGATGCCGAGATAGCCGCGAACCGTCAGCGTTTGGCCGTCCGGGCTCAGCGTCATCATGGCGTTGTAGATATTGCCGTCGCGCGGATCGAGGATATTGCCGCCTTCGTAGTACAGGCCACTCGCCTTCATATTCCTGATCAAGGGAATGCCGAGCAGCGGCTGGTCCTTGCGATCATCCTTGCAGGCCGCACAGGTTTGGTTCGGCGGATCGCCCGGACGCAGGAACAGCTTGGCGATCATCCCTTGATAGATGCCTTCGCTCTCGGTGAAGAGAAACCAGCCGACCGACTTGCTGGTTGGCTCATCGATCTTTTGCCACAGCCCGGTCACCAAAGGATCCGCGGCCACCGTGGAATTCGCAGCGGCAACCAACATAAAGAGTCCCGCCAACGCCAGTTTTGCCGATTGCACTGCCAATGCACTTCTCCATTCGCCATCGCCGAAAGAATCAAGTTCCGCGCATTGATGGCGCAGAAATGGTGGCCCGACAATGCGGTGATTTCTGGACCGCCGTCTACCCCGGACCGATTCGTTCCGTCGAGGTAAACTCCTGCAAGTTCAGTGGCTTAGCCAGGCAACCGGGGATTGCATGGCGGCAGTAACCGCAATGCCGGGTTCCGCGCTATCCGTTTCTACGGTGCCGCGCCCATTGCCGTCGAGGTCGCGGCCGATCTCAGCTTCGTGCTGGCTTGCGCGACCGGCTGTTTTATCCCGATCGCCATCAGCTTGCATTCCACCACCAAACATTCGCGGCGGCTCGATAACCTGTCCGCCAATGCCTATGGCCTTTATCTGGTGCGCTATAATTTCGTCGTGTGGCTGCAACATGCGTTGCTGGGCACGGCGCTGTTCGCCATGGTCAAGGCGGCGGTCGTGTTTGGCGGTACGCTGGTATTGAGCTGGATCGCTGTCCTCGCCGTGCAGCGCGCCCCGCGGCGAGCGGTCGCAACGTCGTAACGGTCTTGCGAGACGTGCTCGCACGACCAAGATATGATGTGTTCGTTTTGCGCCACCGGCCGCCGGCCCGGGAAGATTGCCATGATGCGTCTGCGCGCGGTGATCGTGCTTTTGACCATGGTGCTTGCAACGCTCGCGGTTCCGGCGCGGGCCGCCGAGCGCGCTTTGGTGCTCGATATCGACGGCGCGATCGGTCCCGCCGTCGCCGACTATGTGGTGCGTGAATTACACGGCGCGGCGCCGAATCAAGTCGCCGTCGTTGTGCTGCGCATGAACACGCCGGGTGGCCTCGACACCTCCATGCGCCAGATCATCAGCGCGATCCTGGCGTCTCCCGTGCCGGTCGTCACCTATGTGGCGCCGAGCGGCGCGCGCGCCGCCAGTGCCGGCACCTATATCGCCTATGCGAGCGCGATCGCCGCCATGGCGCCCGGCACCAATATCGGCGCTGCGACCCCGATTCAGCTCGGCGGCCCAATGCTGCCCGGCGGCAGCGCCGAGCAAAAACAATCGCAGCCGAACAAAACCGACGAATCCGGCGACACCGAAACGCGCAAGATCGTCAACGACGCCACCGCCTATATCCGCAGTCTCGCCGCGCTCAACGGGCGCAACGCCGATTGGGCCGCCGATGCCGTGCGCTCGGCGGTGAGCCTTCCCGCCGCCGAGGCGCTGTCGCTCCACGTCATCGACGTGATTGCCGACGATGTCCCCGATCTGCTGCGCCAGATCGACGGCCGCACCGTGAAGGTCGCCGGCAAGCCGCTGCGCCTGGCAACCGCGGGCCTCGACGTGGTGGCCGTGCCGCCCGACTGGCGCACCGAGCTGCTCGCGCTGGTCACCAATCCCAACGTTGCGTTCATTCTCTTGCTGATCGGCGTCTACGGACTGATCCTCGAATTCTTCAATCCCGGTGCCGTCGCGCCGGGCCTTATCGGCGCCATCAGCCTTTTCGTCGCGCTCTATGCGCTGGCGCTGCTGCCGATCAATTACGCCGGCGCGGCTCTGGTCCTCATCGGCATCGGCCTGATGATCGCCGAGGCTCATATCGGCGCCTTCGGTGCGATCGGCGTCGGCGGGGTCGCCGCCTTCGTCATCGGAGCGCTGATGATGTTTCCCTCGCGCGTGCCGGGCTTCGCGCTGTCCTACGCGGTCGTCATCGGCACCGCAATTTGCAGCGCCGCGCTCTTCCTGGCGGCGCTGGCGGTGTTGCTGCGCTCGCGCAAGCGGCCGGTGGTGACCGGCAGCGAAGCGCTGATCGGCGCCGCCGGCGAGGCGGTGTCCTGGCAAGGCGGCGAGGGCAGGGTGCGGGTCAAAGGCGAAATCTGGCTGGCGCGCGCCGACGCGCCGCTCGCCGCCGGCACCCATGTCAAAGTTCTCGATCGCGACGGCCTCGTTCTTCGCGTCCAACCGCTCTGACGAACAAGGAGCTATGCCATGTTGTTTTTTCCGCCGATCATCTTCATTGCCGTTTTGGTGCTGATCTTTCTTTGGTCCTCCATTCGCATCCTGCGCGAATACGAACGCGGCGTCGTCTTTACGCTCGGCCGCTATACCGGAACCAAGGGCCCCGGCCTGTTCCTCCTGGTGCCGTTCGTCCAGCAGATGGTGCGCGTCGATCTCCGGGTGAATGTTGACGAAGTGCCGCCGCAGGACGTGATTTCCCGCGACAACGTCTCGGTCAAGGTCTCTGCCGTCATCTATTTCCGCGTCGTCGATCCCGAGCGTGCCATCATCCAGGTCAGCAATTACCTGGTGGCGACCAGCCAGCTCGCCCAGACCACGCTGCGGTGGGTGTTGGGCAAGCACGATCTCGACGAGATGCTGGCGGAGCGCGACAAGCTCAATTCCGGCATCCAGGACGTGCTCGACAAGCAGACCGAAGCCTGGGGCATCAAGGTCGCCAATGTCGAGCTCAAGCGCATCGACCTCGACGAGAGCATGGTCCGCGCCATCGCGCGGCAGGCCGAGGCCGAGCGCGAGCGCCGCGCCAAGATCATCAATGCCGAGGGCGAGCAGCAGGCGGCGCAGAAGCTGGTCGAGGCCGCCCGCATCTTGGCGGAGGTGCCGCAGGCGATGCAGCTGCGTTACCTCGGCACGCTGTTCGACATCGCCAGCGAGCGCGGCTCCACGATCGTGTTCCCGTTCCCGATCGAGCTGGCGAATTTGTTCTCGGCCCTGGCGGCAAAGCAATCTTAGGCGCTGCGGCCGCCGGCCGACGGCGGTCTCGGCATCGACGGGATAAATCGCCAAAAGGCCGCGCAATAAGGTTTGAATGCCGCGGCGGCGATGTTATGGAATTGCCGGACCTCGCGGCTGGCGGCTTCGTCCCGGCTGCATTCGCACGACAATTCTGTGACAGCCGGGCGTCAAGACATGCGAGTGTTCGTCCCCATTTCGGTCGGCGGCTGGGACCGATTGTTCAGCCGGTGGGATATTCTCGCGGTTCTGCTGATCCTCGGGCTCTTGGTGTTCCTCGGCGAGGCGAGCCGGCATCTGTTCGAGCCGCTGGCCGACCTGCAACGCACGCCGCCGTCGCTCGATCCGGCCAATCTGCCCGAATATGCCGCACGCACGACGCTGCGCATGTTCATCGCCATGGCGCTGTCGCTGCTGTTCACCTTCACTTACGCGACGCTGGCGGCGAAGAATAAGCAGGCCGAACGCATCCTCGTTCCGCTGCTGGATATTCTGCAATCGGTGCCGATCCTCGGCTTCATCTCGGTCACCGTCGTGTTCTTCATGGCGCTCGCTCCCGGGCGCGTGCTGGGCGCCGAATTCGCGGCGATCTTCGCGATTTTCACCAGCCAGGCCTGGAACATGGCGTTCAGCTTCTACCAATCGCTGCGCACGGTGCCGACCGAGCTCATCGAGGCGTCGCGCAATTTCCGGCTCAGCCCGTGGATGTCGTTCTGGCGCGTGGACGTGCCGTTCGCCATGCCGCAGCTGATCTGGAACATGATGATGTCGATGTCCGGCAGCTGGTTCTTCGTCGTGGCCTCAGAGGCGATCAGCGTCGGCAACACGACGGTCACGCTGCCCGGCGTCGGCTCCTATATCGCGCTCGCCATCGAGCAGCAGAATTTGAAAGCGGTCGGCTGGGCGATCGGCACCATGCTGGTGGTGATCCTGATCTACGACCAGATCCTGTTCCGGCCGCTGGTCGCCTGGGCCGACCGCTTTCGCTTCGAGCAGGAGCCCGGCATGGCGGCGCCGCATTCGTGGGTGCTCGACATTTTGCGCCGCTCCCGCATCGTCGGTCGGATCATGCGACCGTTCGCGGTGCTGTGGCGGCGCTTATTGCTGCCGCGACATCCGGACAATGTCGAAGCCGTCAGGCGCGCGCCGCGGACGCGGCCGGGCTGGATCACGTTCCAGTTGGGCTTGATCGTCTTCGCGCTGACCGCCTTCGCATTGTGGCAGGCGCTACGCTTCTTTACCGAAAGCATCACGCTCGCCGACGTCGGTACCGCGATGCTGCTCGGGCTGGCGACGCTGATCCGCGTCATCGTGCTCATCGCGCTCGCCACCGTCGTCTGGGTCCCGATCGGGGTATGGGTCGGCACGCGGCCCTTTGCCGCCGTCGTCGTTCAGCCGATTGCGCAGTTCCTCGCCGCCTTTCCGGCCAACGTGCTGTTTCCGATCGTGGTCTCGGGGATTGTCGTGTGGCAGCTCAATCCGAATATCTGGCTCAGCCCGCTGATGATCCTCGGCACGCAATGGTACATTTTGTTCAACGTCATCGCCGGCGCTTCGGCTATCCCCGCGGAGCTGCGCGCCGTCGGCGCCAGTTTCCACGTGCGCGGCTGGCTGTGGTGGCGGCGTATCGCGCTTCCCGCCGTGCTGCCCTATTACGTGACCGGCGCGATTACCGCGTCCGGCGGCTCGTGGAACGCCAGCATCGTCGCCGAGGTCGCCTCGTGGGGCGACAAGCACCTCGAAGCCAAAGGCCTCGGCGCCTATATTGCCCACGAGACCGATGTCGGCGATTTCCATCGCATCGTGCTGGGCATTGCCGTGATGAGTCTCTACGTCGTCGTCATCAATCGCCTATTCTGGCGTCCGCTGTATCGCTACGCCGAACGCAAATTCCGGCTGGACTGAGACGTTGCCATGAGTACCACTGACATGAGTACGACTGCCCTGAGCGCCGCGCTCCTCGACATCCACGGCCTGCGCCACACATTCCCCAAGGCCGACGGCGGCGAGCTTTTGGTGCTCGACGGCATCGAGCTTCAGGTGGCGCAGGGCCAGATCGTCGGCCTGTTGGGCCGAACCGGATCCGGCAAGTCGACCTTGCTGCGGCTCATTGCCGGCTTGGCGCAACCATCCGGCGGCACCGTCACCTATCTGGGCCGGCCGGTGCTGGGGCCGGCGCCGGGCATCGCCATGGTGTTTCAGGGTTTCGCGCTGTTTCCCTGGCTGACGGTGCTGGAAAACGTGCAGCTCGGCTTGGAAGCGCTCGGCCTGCCGGAGCCCGAGATCCGCAAGCGCGCGCTGGCGGCGATCGACCTGATCGGGCTGGACGGCTATGAATCGGCTTATCCGCGCGAGCTTTCCGGCGGCATGCGCCAGCGCGTCGGCTTTGCCCGCGCGCTCGTCGTGCACCCGAACATCCTGTTGATGGACGAGCCGTTCTCGGCGCTCGATGTGCTCACCGCGGAGACGCTGCGCACCGACTTCCTCGAGCTGTGGGGCGACGGCAAGCTGCCGATCAAGGGCGTCATCCTGGTCACCCACAATATCGAGGAGGCGGTGCTGATGTGCGACCGCATCCTGCTGTTCTCCAACAATCCGGGCCGCATCATCCGCGAGATCGGCGTCGACCTGCCGCAACCGCGCAATCGCCTCGATCCGCAGTTCCGCGAGCTGGTCGAGAAAATCTACGTAGCGATGACGGCGCGCACGCCGAACGCGCAGGCCGGGCGGCAGATCACCATCAACACCGTGCTGCCGCGCGTCTCGGCCAACCTGTTCTCCGGGCTGATCGAGGCGCTCGCCGCCGAGCCCTACCGCGGCAAGGCCGACTTGCCGGTGCTGGCCGACGAATTGCACCTGGAAGCAGATGAATTGTTTCCCGTGGCGGAGGCGATGCAGATGTTTCATTTCGCCGAAGTCGAGGGCGGCGACATAAAGCTGACCGATATCGGCAAGCAATTCGCCGAGCTCGGCACCGACGACCGCAAGAAGCTGTTCCAGAAGCAGCTCTTGGCCTACATTCCGCTCGCCACCCATATCCGCCGTGTGCTGCAGGAACGCGCCAATCACGTGGCGCCGAAAAGCCGCTTTTTGGACGAGTTGGAAGATCACATGAGCACGGAGGACGCCGAGCATACGCTGCGCGCCGTGACCGCGTGGGGCCGCTACGCCGAGGCTTTCGCCTATGACGACGATACCGGCATGTTCAGTCTGGAAAACCCGTCCTAGGCTATGATCCAAGTCAAGGGACTTGGATCATAGCCTGGGCTTTTCTTTGAGCATGATCTTATCCGAAAACCGGTTTCCACTTTTCGGGGTCATGCTGAAGCTTGAACTTACGAATATAGCGCGTGTAAAATCGCGTGCTGCCGGCACGACTGCGGTCTCGCTGCCGCCGAAATTGCCGGCTGAAGTGGGGTGACCATGTCTCTTTTGCCGAAGTTTGACGGCGCTGGCCGTCTGCGCTGGCTATTCGCTACATCGCTGGTGCTGAACGTGTTCTTCGTCGGTGCGGCCGGTGCAGTGGCTTTTCGCTATAGCGGAGCCGGTACGGTGCCATTGTCCACTGTCGCGCAGATCAATCGCGACGTGGCCAATCGCCTCAATGAGATCGCCGCATCGCTGCCGGCGGCGGACGCCGAGGTGGTGCGGTCCGAGCTGCGCGTCAATGCCGAAAAGGTGGCGAGCGCGCAGGCCGATCTGCGCCTGTCGCGCGAAGAATTGCGCGACAACCTGCGGGCGGAGCCGTTCGACGCCAGCGCGCTGCGCACCGCCATGGCGGCGAACCGCGCGGCGCGGGAAAACTTCGAGTTGGTGCTTAACGGCGTGCTCGCGACTGCCGCCGCCAAGATGTCGGTGGTTGGCCGCAACAAGCTCGCCGACTGGTCGACAACGCGCGGCCGCGTCTTGGCGCAGTAACCGTTTGCCTGTTACGCCGCGTTGCGCCGCACATTGGCGGCGATCGCGAGCAGCGCGCGCTCGGCGATGGTGTCGGCTAGATCGGCGTTGCGCCGCGATTGCAACACTGCTTCCGCAAGCTCGCCCATGGCGACGAGAAGTCGCGCCGCGCTCCAGAGCCTGAGCGCTGCCGCGATCGCATCCTTGCGGCGAAAATTGACCGGCGGCTGCACGGCATCGAGCGAGAATCCGGAGCCGGCTTCGATCGCGGTGCGCCATTTATGCAGTTGCGCGACCTGGCGCTGCACGGCGAACAGGATCGATCCCGCCGCAGTGCCGGCGAGCCGCGCCTTGCCGAGCTGCGTTTCCAGCTCCGCTGGGCGGCCGGCAAACGTCGCATCGACGATATCGTCGAGCGCCAGCGCCGAGGCGTCGGACACGACCGCGGCAACATCATCGACGCTGACCTGATCGCGGCCGCGGGCATAGAGCGCAAGCTTGGCGATCTCGTTGCGGGACGCCGCGCGGTCGCCGCCGAGCAGCGGGACCAGCATGGCGCGCGCATCCGGCGTGAGCTTGAGTCCGGCTTCACGCATCTCGTTGTCGATCAGCCGTTCGCGGTCGCGCTCGTTGTCGGCGTAGCACGGCAGCGCCGCGGCGTTCTTCGCCTTTTCGCATAAAGAGCGCAGCGGCGCATTGCGGCGCAGATCGCCGGCTTCGATCACGACGCGGCATTCGATAGCGCGCAGCGCCAACAGCGCCTCGACCGCCGGCGCGATATTGCGGCTGCCCGCTTTCACCCACACCGCGCGGCGGCCGCCGAACAGCGGAATGGTCTGCGCCTCCTCGACCAGCCGCGTCGGCTCGGCGCTCAAATCCTCGGCCTCGAGCCGCGCCAGCGCGAACGGATCGTTGACATCGTCGACCGACGCTTTGACCAAAGCGTTGACGCGCTCGCTGACCAGGCCGGCATCGGGACCGAACACCAGAACGACCGGTCGCGCCGGATCGGGGCGTGCCACGAAAGCATCGACGTCGGCTGCTTTGATCGCAACCATCGCGGATGTTCAGGTTCCGGCGACGAAGTACGACGCCAGCCGGTTCTTGATGGTCTCGGAGACGACCTCGGTGGCGCGGTCTTCGGCATCGCGCTGCGCGCGCTGCTTGGCGAAGCGTTGCGCCGCGCCGGGAATGTCGTAATCGACATGGGCAAAGGTCGAATCGCTCAAGACGGTCTTGCCGGTCGCGATTTCGATGAGCTGATAACTGGCGATGATGGAAGCGACCTGCGCGTCTGGCCGGCCGCTGGTGACGTCGACGATGACCGACAGCGTCGTCACGGCGGGGAAGACCTTGAGCGTATAGGTCGGCGCATTGGCGCCGTTGGCGCCGTTCAAGCCGTATTGCAGGGAATTGCGCAGCGCCACCGCGACGCGCGCCACCGACTGGCCTTTCGCCGCGGGGATCACCGGCACGTCGATCTGCTGAAGCTTGTCGCGAACCGACTCGGTCGCGGCCGACGGCTGCGTGCCGTACAGCGGCTGGAAACAGCCGGCCGTGAGTCCCGCCGCGGCGAGCACGACGGCGAGCCGGGCCACGCGGCCCCATGCTAGGGTCAACCGGCCCCCGGCTGCGTTGCGCTTACACCACCACATTGACGATCCGTCCCGGCACCACGATCACCTTCTTCGGCGGCTTGCCGTCGAGCACCCTTTTTACCGCATCGAGCGCCAGAACGGCAGCCTCAATATCAGCCGGCTTGGCGTCGCGCGGCACCGTCACGTCGGCGCGCTTCTTGCCGTTGATCTGGACCGGCAGCGTGATCGTGTTCTCGATCAGCAAATCCGGCTCGAGCGTCGGCCAGGCCGCTTGTGCGACCAGCGTCGCCTGGCCGAGCGACGCCCAGCATTCCTCGGCAAGATGCGGCATCATGGGTGCGAACAATTGCACAAGAACGTTAACCGCTTCGCGCATCGCCCAACGGAAATCGGGCGTCGAAATGGCACCCGTTTCCGCCCCCGATTCGGCCCCATCTTCCGACCCCATATCGCCGATTACCGCATTGAGCGTATTGGCGAATTCGTAGATGTGGGCGACACAAACATTGAAGTGTAGCTTTTCGATGTCGGCGGTCACGGCGGCCAGCGCCCGGTGGGTGGCTTTGCGCAATTTCAGCGCGGCTGGACCGAACGCCGCGGGCCGCTCGGCGGGTGCCGATTGCGCGATTTCGCCGGCCTCGCCGGCGAGCCGCCACAGCCGCTGCGCAAAGCGCCAGGCGCCCTGGACGCCGCGCTCGGTCCATTCCACGTCGCGCTCGGGCGGCGAGTCCGACAGCATGAACCAGCGCGCCACGTCGGCGCCGTAAGTCGCGATGATCTCGTCGGGGTCGATGGTGTTGCGTTTCGACTTCGACATTTTCTCGATGGCGCCGATCGCGACCGCCTCGCCGGTTGCGATCAGGCTGGCGCGCCGCGCGTCGCCGTCGCTTTCGATCTTCACTTCCGCCGGCGCCGCCCATTCGCCGCTCGTGGTGCGATAGGTCTCGTGCACCACCATGCCTTGGGTGAAAAGGCCGGCGAACGGCTCGTCGAGGCCGACGTGCCCGGTTTCTTTCATGGCGCGGGTAAAGAAGCGGCTATAGAGCAAATGCAAGATCGCGTGCTCGATGCCGCCGATATATTGATCGACCGGCATCCACTTATTGACCATCGGCACGTCGGTCGGCGCGGTCTTGATCCACGGATCGGTGAAGCGCTCGAAATACCACGACGAGTCGACGAAGGTGTCCATCGTGTCGGTCTCGCGCCGCGCCGGCCCGCCGCATTGCGGGCAGGCGACGTTCTTCCAGGTCGGATGATGATCGAGCGGATTGCCCGGCCGGTCGAAGCTGACGTCGTCGGGCAAGGTCACCGGCAGATCTTTTTCCGGCACCGGGATTGGTTCGGGACATTTATCGCAATAGATGATCGGAATCGGGCAGCCCCAATAGCGCTGCCGCGAGATGCCCCAGTCGCGCAGTCGATAATTGATCTCGCGTTGGGCCACCGGAACAGGCTGCGTGAGGCGCAGCATCTTGCGTTCCTCAAACTGTTCCTTCTGTCCAATGACAAAACGGTCAAAAAACCGATGATTGGCGATCCAATGACCAGACCCGAGACCCCATTGATAGGAATTTGAATCAAACTCCCAACCTCTATCAAGTGGCGGTGGGATTGGTTTGCCGAGAGCATCCGTTGTCGCAGGGGTAACTAAGGTCGCAGGTTTTTCTGCTGTTGCTTCTTTCTCTTCTGTTCCGAGTGGAAGTTGCAACTCGTAACCCCAAATCTCCTTCTCCAATCGACTCGCTACTTCTTCCTTGGCCTGCGCCACCGTCATGCCATCTAGAAAGCGCGAATTGATCATGCGGCCGTCGCCATCGTAGGCGGTGTCGGTGATGACGAAGGTCTTCGGGTCTTGGCCGGGCGGGCAAACAACAGGGGTGTTGCCCAGGCCGTATTTGTTGACGAAGTCGAGGTCGCGCTGGTCGTGCGCCGGGCAACCGAAAATGGCGCCAGTGCCATATTCCATCAGGATGAAGTTCGCCACATAGACCGGAAGCTGCCACGACTCATCGAACGGATGCACCGCTTTGGTGCCGGTATCGAAGCCGAGCTTTTCCGCGGTGTCGATCTCAGCCTGTGCAGTGCCGCGGTGCCGGCACTCCTCGATGAATTGAGCCAGCGCCGGATTCTTCGTCGCTGCCGCAAGCGCAACCGCATGATCAGGAGCGAGCGCTATGAACTTAGCTCCGAAGAGCGTATCCGGCCTCGTTGTAAATACTTCGATTTCCTTCTCGTTCAGGGGCGCGGATGCGGGGTCTAGCCTGAACTTTATTTTGAGACCCTCGCTGCGGCCGATCCAGTTCTTCTGCATCAGCCGGACTTTTTCCGGCCAGCGGTCGAGTCCGTCCAGCGCGGCGAGCAGCTCCTGCGAATATTTGGTGATCTTGAACACCCACTGGTTCATCTCGCGCTGCTCGACGATCGCGCCCGAGCGCCAGCCGCGGCCGTCGATTACCTGCTCGTTGGCCAGCACGGTCTGATCGACCGGATCCCAGTTCACCTTGCGCTTCTCGCGCTCGACCAGGCCGGCGCCATAGAAATCGAGAAACATTTTCTGCTGATGCTTGTAATAGGCCGGATCGCAAGTCGCGATCTCGCGGCTCCAGTCGAGCGACAGCCCCATCGACTTGAGCTGCTTCTTCATGGCGTCGATGTTCTGGTAGGTCCACGTCTTGGGATGGACCTTGCGCTCCATGGCGGCGTTCTCGGCCGGCATGCCGAAGGCGTCCCAGCCCATCGGATGCAGCACGTCGAACCCCATCGCCCGCTTCACCCGCGCCACCACGTCGCCCATGGTGTAGTTGCGCACATGGCCCATATGGATGCGGCCGGACGGGTAGGGGAACATTTCCAGCACGTAGTACTTGTTGCGCACGTCCTCATTGCGCGTCGCAAAGATGCCGCGCTCGTCCCAGATTTTCTGCCAACGGGCCTCAGCCTCGGCGGCGTTGTAGCGGTCGGTAGCCATTGATTCGCAGTCGTTTCCGGCAATTATCTAAGGCCGCGCGACGTGACACGAAAGGGCGCGGCGGGTCAACGGGTTGAGACGCCAAACGCAAAATGCAAAGTGTCGGGACCAACCCGGAATTTTTCCTTCAGTCTGATCCCCATAGGAACCCACCCATGCACTACACCACCCTCGGCCGCACCGGCCTACGCGTCAGCGTCGCCGGGCTCGGCACCGGCGGATTCTCCCGGATGGGGCTGAAAACCGGCAAGACCGAGGACGAGGCCGCGCGCCTCGTGCTCGATGCTGTCGATCTCGGCGTCAATTTCATCGACACCGCGCCGCCTTACGGCACCGAGGGCGTCGTCGGCCGCGCGCTCAAATCGATCCCGCGCGACAAGGTGGTGGTGGCGACCAAGAGCACCGTTCACCGCAACGACGAATGGTGGTCGCCGGCGCGCGTGGTCGCGAGCCTCGACAATTCGCTCCGCCTCATGGGCACTGACTATGTCGACGTGTTCAATCTGCATGCCGTCGATCCGTCCATGTACGAATACGCGCGCGATACGCTGGCGCCGGCGCTCGTCGAGCAGCAGGCGAAGGGCAAGATCCGGCATATCGGGCTGACCGAAAATCCGATCCTCGATCACACCAACGAGACGCTCAAGCGCGCCGCGAACGATCCCGTCTGGGAGGTGTTCATGGTGGGCTTCCACATGATGCACCAGGGCGCGCGGACCAACGTGTTTCCGGCGACGCGTGCAAAGGGCATTGGCACACTGATCATGTTCGCCGTGCGCAGCATTTTTGCCGATCCGCCGCGCGTCGCCCGCGAGATGAAGGCGCTCGCCGCCAAGGGGGCGGTCGAGCCGTGGCTCGGCGAGAGCGACGATCCGCTCGGCTTCCTGGTGCACGAGGCCGGCGCGGCCAACATGATCGAGGCGGCCTATCGGTTCGCGCGCCATGAGCCGGGCGTCGACGTCGTGCTGTTCGGCACCGGCGACGCCGCGCATCTGCGCACCAACGTCGCCTCGCTGCTCAAACCGCCGTTGCCGGAGGCCGATCGGGCGAAGCTTGTGGCGCTGTTCGGTCACCTCGCCGGTATCGGGCTCGATGGCCATCAGGCACCAGCTCCTTCGCCGCGATAGCGGCATTTTCATCCGCCCCTGCGATAGCGGGGGAGGGGGACCACCCCGAAGGGGTGGTGGAGGGGGCGCTGGACTCGACGTTGCACGAAAGCTGCCGTCGTGCGTTGACATTAAGCTTGCTCGTTTCCTCTCGAGTAACGAGACAGCTCCACCCCTGTAATCCGTCTGCACCGACAACGAAGCTCCGCGTCCGGCGCCCCTTCCACCACGGTTCGCTCGCTTCGCGAGCTCCAGTGGTCCCCCTCCCCCGCTTCGCGGGGGCGGAAAGTGGCGGCGCGCTCGCAACGCAGTCTGCGAAATCGATTTTGCAAATGATCGAATGTTTTCTCTATTCGCTTCGTTCTATTCGCTCTTCCCTAATTCCAACTCGCCGTTCGTAATCTCTTCCCTCAGAAAAGCTGAGGGGGCGGAGCGCTGATAGACGCCACTGTCTCGTGACCGCGCCACGCCGACGCGCGTTACCGCTTGTCGGCGCTCGGGGCGCGGGCGCGCCATACGGGGCGCGCTCGCCTACCGGCGCTCCGCCGCGGTTCTTGCATAGGCGAACGAACGCCACCGCTCAGCCCCAGGCCGCGCTTCCTGGGACGCGGCTAAGAAACGGTCGTTATCCGTCTCCGCCTATCCCAGTCCAACGAGCTTCTCGCAGACCGGTCATAGTGCCGGCCGGGCGTCTTCCCAGGGCCGCCCGGGAGCGGGTTACGAACCCCGCCCGCGGGAACCGCACTCGCTCCGTTTCAGGGATCGTCTCGAGAAACGTCCTCACACGAGCGAGATATTCCTCCGTAACTGAAGAAGAGACGCGTGTCAACGGAAAAGTGACGGCGGTTGTGCCGTTTTCTACCCAGGGTTTGCTGAAGAAAAATTGTTGCCGTCCTCGCGCCACCGGCACAAGCCACCTTACAAATGCTATGATTGGGACATAGTTCGAAACGGTAGCCGCGGTTTTGGCGGCGGCTTGTGCGAATGGAGGGGTCGATGGCTGGAACCGGCAAACCGTCAATCGTGGCAGCCTTTATCGTTGCATGGGGTCTGGTGGCGCTGGTTCCGACTGCGGCGATGGCCCAGATCCCGTTTATGATCCCGAATTTCAACTTGGGCGGCCCGCAGCATTACCGCTCGGGGTCGTCGCACTATTCCACCCGCAGTCACTCGCGCCACGAAGAGGAGAAGCAAGCTCCCGTCGACAAGACCAAGGAAAAGGACGCCACGCAGCCGCCGGACCCGACCGCGAGCGCGTCAACGCAGCCGCGCCAGCAGCAAACGTCCACGCCGCCCCGTGATGCTGCGCCATCCCGAGATGCCACGCCGTCGGCGGGGCCCAGCGCGGCGGCCAATCCGCCGCCGGCGCAAAAAACCAACGAAGACCAGCCGGCCTTCCAGCCGTCGCGCTGACGTCGCCTTACTTCGAACTGCCCGCCCGCATTTTGCCCGTCTGCCGCCCGCATTCGGTCAGGAACCGCACCTAGCCTTTTCGGCGAGGGCGATCTTATACGCCCGCGACTGTCGGCGTTTGTAGCGTAGCGTTCAGTAGAGTCGCGTGCATGTTCGTGCCGGAAAGCGGCGGAGGGCTGTCGGCTCTTCTCGTCAACGCGATCGTGCTCGCGTTGTGGGCGGCATTGCCCGGGCTCATTCTCGGTTATGTCCGGCAAGCGCAGGCGGCGCGAAAAATTCGGCCGGAATTCGCGCTGCGTAAATCGGAAGTCGCCGAATTGGATCGCGCGATGCGGCTGTACGATGAGGTCTGCGGCCGCCTCGAGATAATCGAACAGCAGGCGGAAACGCCGAGGCGCTTTTGGCGCGCGCTGTTCGATCGCACCGACGACATCCGTCAATCGGAAGCCGAAGAACACGACGATCTGCAAGCGCACGCCCAGCATTTACGGGGGACGATCGCGCGCTTGAAGCGCCGGCCGCTGCAGCGGTTTTACGCGTGGGTCCACGTGGCAAGTTCGCGATGGGCCTTGGCCGGCGCCATTGCGGCTTATGGTGCGGCTCTCGCGCTCGTCATCGCCGCGTCACAGGCGCCCGGCCAAGCGGCCTGGGCGGACGAATTGAACGCCGGCGCGCACCATGCGCTCGCCTGGTATCCGCTCGATGCGCGCTTGTTCTACGCCAACGCGGTTGCCGCCGGCTGCGCCGCCGCTGCCGCCGCGTTATTTTATCTGCTGCGCCGCGCGCGTCTGCGCCGCGACTACGAGCTTGAAATTTGCGCGTTCAAGGATTTGGCCGATTCCGATCCGCGCCGGCCGGCCGAGCCGGCGCCGGCGGATCAGGCCGCCTCGGACCCACCGCAGCAGACCGAAGCGAACGAGAACAACGCGAACGCCCCCTGGTTTGCCGTGCTCGGCCTGCCGTCGGCCGCGACCATCGAGGACGTCCGGCAAGCCTACAAGACGCTGATCAAGCAGAACCACCCGGATCGGGTGCACGGCATGGCGCCGGTGTTCCGGGCGCTCGCCGAGGCGGAGACCAAGAAGATCAATGCCGCCTACCGGCAGGCGTTGATTTACGTCCCGCAACGCGTGCCGGAATCTCACGCGGCATAACGGCTAGCCGCCTAAACTGTCAGGCTCGAGAATGGCGCGGGCTTTTCGCGCCGCGGCGGTACGCGGATGTTTGTCGTGCAGGAACACCGCCAGCTGCGGCCGCAGCTCGCCGTCGTGTGACGTCACGGCCTCTTCGAACAGGCGGCTTTGCAGCGTGTTGGGCAGATGGCCCCAAATCCTGACCACCGCCTCGCCGAGCGCGCGGGAAAACTGCTCCGAAGTCTCGGGGGCAAACGTCGCTTGGGCCAACGTCATAAGCCAGCTCCTCGGTTGAGACCATTCGCGATAACGCTCAAGGTCGCCGCCGGTTCCCTTCAACGACCGTAAGGCTCTGTCACGGCCTGGCCGAGCGAATTAATGAACACCCGCTCGTTCGGCGCCGGCTTGCCCTCGATGCGGTCGAGGCACCAGTCGGCCAGCATGGTGAACCAGTTCTCACCCAAGGCGGACGACAGGTTATTGCCGCCGATGGCGTGGCGCTCGCCTTCGTAGATCACGAGTTTTTTTGGCGCGCGGAGCTTGGCGGCCAGTTCGTCGGAGAATTCGAGCGGCGACAGTTCGTCGTCCTCGCCGGCCTGGATCAGCACCGGGCATTTGATGCCGTCGGTGATCGGGATGAGGCTGAATTTCTCCATGAAGCGGTCGAATTCGTCTTCGTCATCGTGGCCGGACATGTACATGAAGCGCATTTTGAACGACGGCGCCGAACGGTTCATCAGGCTGGTCAGGCCGGGCTCGTGACAGACGAAGCTGACGGCGGCGCCACGGATCGCGTCGCCCAGCGCGGCGGCGGCCTGCAGACCGAAGAACGTTCCCATGCTCACGCTCCAGATCACCGAGCGCGCGGCGTCGATGTGCGGATGCTTGCTCAGCCAGTCGTAGACCGCGCTGCCGGCGTCCATGTGATTGCGTTCGGTGACCAGAATGTCGCGATAGGTGCATTCGCCCTGGCCCGGCCCGTCATAGATGAAATGCGCCATGCCGCGCTCGAGGAATTTGTCGCCATACATCGAGCACATGATTTCCTTGGAACCGTCCATACCGTCGATGCCGATGGCGCAGGGAAATTTTTCGCCGGGTTTTGGCGCACGCGGCAAATGGAGATATCCGGGGAGAGTCTTGCCTTTGCCGAACGGCACTTCGACCCGTTCGATCGGGCGGTCCATCAGGCCTGCGAACTTGTCGTAACAGGTGACCATGCGGGCGTTGTAGTCGATCGACTTGGCATTGCTCTCGAAGATCGGCCAGCGCGCCGCGGAATAGAGCAGCGACGCGATGAAGTAGCTCTCGCGCGCCGAGATTTTGCGGCCCTGCTTCTCGAAATTTTGCGCCTTGACTTCGCGGCGATGGGCGGCGGCGGCAAATTCGCGATGCATATCGGCGAATTTGCGCACCCGCATGCCGACGGTGCGGAAATCGCCGATGGCGTCGGGCCCGGCGGGATACATGGTGTAGTTCAGCCGCGGCTGGTCCCATTCCATGCCGACGGCCTGGATCACGCTGTCGATCAGCCAGCGCTGATCCTTCCAGCGCTTCACCTTCTGCTCGGTCTTGGCCCGCATCATGGATGTTGCCTCCGGCTACACTTTCCCCACCAATGAAATATCGCTGCCATCTTTGTACGCCGGGTGCTTCCAGCCATCCTCGTCGTAATCGGCCATGCATTGCTCGGCGAGCGCTTCCATCTGCTTCATCTGACCGGTGAATTGCGCCTGTTGCAGCGGGAAGATGCGTACCAGCTCGTGGCTGCCGGAATAGTTCATCTCGTAGAGCTCGTGGCGGGCGCCGAATTCGGTGCCGATGGCATCCCACAAAAGCTTCATGATCTTGATGCGGTCTTTGTAGTCGATATCGTTGGAGCCGCGGACGTATTTGGCCAGATATTTGTCGATGTCGGGGTTTTTGAAATCGCGCGCGTTCGACGGCAGGTAGATCAGCCCGGAGGCGACCACCTTTTCAATGATGTTGCGGATCGCCGGATAGGCTTCCGTCATGAACAGCCGGTAGGTCGAGCAGGCGCGCCCGTTCGGCAGCACCGCGCCGTTGACCCAGGGCTCGGGATTGTAAGCCATCGCATCGGTCAGCGACCAGAACAGATTCCGCCAGCCGACGATCTCGCCGATCTGCGCCTGCACGCCGCGAAAACCGTCGACGCCGGTGGCGCGCGCCGCCTTGACCAGAACGCCGATCAAAAAATCGAGCTTCACCGCCAGCCGCACGCAGCCCTGCATGGTGAAGCCGTTGAAGAAGCCGGATTTCGGATAGAAATTCTTCAGCCGCTCGACGTCGCGGTGGATGAACACGTTCTCCCAGGGGATGAAGGCGTTGTCGAACACGAAGATGGCGTCGTTCTCGTCGAAGCGCGAGGTCAGCGGATAATCCCACGGCGAGCCGGTGGCGGCGGCGGCGAACTCATACGATTGCCGGCAGATCAGTTTGATGCCGGGCGTGTTCATCGGTGCGATGAACATCACCACCATGCTCGGATCGTTGATCTCCTGGCCCATGTTCTGGCCGAGGAAATTGTAATGGGTCAGCGCCGAATTGGTGGCGACCACCTTGGCGCCCGAGACATAGATCCCGGCGTCGGTTTCTTTCTGGATGGTGATGTAGACGTCCTTGACCTCTTCGACCGGCTTGTTGCGGTCGATCGGCGGATTGACCAGCGCGTGGTTGAGATAGAGCACCGCCTCTTGCGCGCGCTTGTGCCAGGCGCGGGCGTTGTCGGCGAACTTGCCATAAAACTCGGCATTGGCGCCGAGCGTGTTGAGGAACGCCGCCTTGTAGTCGGGACTGCGGCCGAGCCAACCGTAAGAGATGCGCGCCCAGGCGGCGATGGCGTCGCGTTGGGCTATCACGTCGCCGGCCGAATGCGCCACCTTGAAGAATTTGTGGGTGTAGCCGCTCGAGCCGGTATCGGTCGGCGCGGTGAGCACGGCTTTGGTTTTTTCGTCGTGCAGCGCGTCGTAAAGCAGCGCGATCGAGGCCGCCGCATTGCGGAACGCCGGATGCGCGGTGACGTCCTTGACCCGCTCGCCGTAGATATAGACCTCGCGGTCGTCGCGCAGCGATTCCAGATATTCCGCACCGGTGAACGGGCGGTTCTTGCCTGCGAGGATCGCTTCGGGGTGATCGGACATCGAGCTACTCCATTCTCAATTCTCACCCTCCCCTGCAGGGGGAGGGTCGGCCGCAAAGCGGCCGGGTGGGGAAGTACAACCCCATCCGCCGCGCTTCGCGCGGCAACCTCCCCCCTGCAGGGGGAGGTGGTTTAGGTTCTTCTTTCCCGATAAAGCGCCCAGAGCGCAAGCGCCGCGACGATCGCGACTGCGAGCAATGCGCCGCGCACATTGGTGGTGGCGAAAGCCACGGCGCCAGCCGCCGCGCCGACCAGGAAACCGACGGCGACGGACAACACGGTGAGCAGCTGTTCGCGAACCTCGTGGAATTCGCGGATCGCCGCTTCCCCGTGCCGGCTGCGGGCGAAGCGGCGCCAGGCCAGGATCAGCTCGGTGGTGGCAATGCCAAGCTGGGTCATGTTGCCGGTCATGACGTTGGTCTGCGGAATGCCTTTCATCAGGAGCCGCACCAGCACGCTCTGCGCGCCCATCGCGCTTGCCGCGATCAGGCCGGCGACGATGCCGTGCCAGTCGCTGGCATTCTTAATCGCCGGGCCGACCAGCAGCATGGCGGCGAAGACGGCGAGCAGCGCCGCTTCCAGCGCCAGCATCCAGGGCAGCGCGGTGCGGCCGGTGTTGCGCGCGAGGCCGATCAGGGCTGCGGTGATTGCCGCGGCGACAACGAACGCGACGATGGCGAGAAGCTTGCCGGCGATGCCGTAATCATGGGTGACCAATTCGGCGCCGGCAATGACGAAGCTGCCGGTGACCTGGGCGGCAAACAGGCCGAACAGCGCCAGATAGGTGTAGCTGTCGACATAGCCGGCGACGAAGCACAGCAGGATCGGCATGGATTTGGGCAGCGGCGCTTCGCGCTGCGTGGTGATGTCGGTCATGGCTGGTCTCCGCGCGCCTCGTCATTCCGGATCGACGCGAAGCGTCGAGTCCGGAATCCATATTCACAGGCGGTGGTTATGGATTCCGGGCTCGCGGGCCTTTGGCCCGCGCCCCGGCATGACAGTGCATCAATCCAGCGGCTCGACCTTGACGATCGAGGCGCCGTGGTTGCTGCCGACCCAGAGCACCGGCCGCGCGCCGCGATCATCGACGAAGACACGGCGGATGTTGGTCGAGCGCGGCAGTTGATATTCGGTGATGGCGTCGGTCTTCGGATCGAGCCGCGCGACCCGGTCGGTCAGCATCGAGCCGGTCCAGATCTCGCCGTCCTTGCCCTTGACCACGTCGTAGGGCTCGTCCCACGGCGTCGGCAGTTGCCATTCCTTGATCTCGTTGGTCTTGGGATCGAAGCGGCCGATGCCGTTGGCGCCGTATTCGGCGAACCAGAGGATGTTGTCGGCGTCGACCCGGCCGCGGCGCGGCCGCGAGAACGGCAGCGGCGTTTTCCAGATCGTGACCTCTTTGGTCTTGGCGTCGATCCGGCCGATGCTGGCGCCGCCGAAATTCAGCTGATAGGCGCTGTTCTGCGCATCGGTCGGCATGCCGTAGCCGTTGATGTGGGTGCCGTTCTTGTCGATGGCCTGGCCTAAGTCTTCGTATTTGCCGCTCACCATGTCGAAGCGATAGACCAGATGGGTGTCCTGGTTGTTGGTCCACACCTTGCCGTCGACGTCGGAATGCTGCGCCGACAGCATCGAGGCCTGCGTGGTCGGATTAAGCCATTCCGCCGGGAACGGGTAAGCCGTGACTTGTTTGCTCGCAGTGTCGATCTTGTAGATGCCGGCCTGATACATGCCGGCCATCCACAGATTACCCTTGGGATCGAACTCGAGCGCCAGCGAGCCCTTCGGCTCGTCGGGGCGCATTGTCGGGATTTCGTGATCGGTCACTTTGCCGGTTGAGGGATCCAACTCGCCGACGAACTGATGGCTGAAGTCCGAATACCAGACGACACCGTCACTAGCCATGACCACGTCGTGGGGCTGCGCGTCTTTGCGCGGCAGATCGTATTCGGTGATGATGACGTGGGTGGAGCGGCCGGTCAGCCGCGCAAACGGCTTCAATGGAAATTCCACCGTCTCGGCGTTGCTCAAATTCACGCTGGCCAAGTAGTCGGCCATCTTCTGCTGGACCGGCCCCGGCATCGGCGAGCGATCCGAATTGTTGCCGCCGGCAAGCAGCGGCTGCGGATGGGTCGGCGTCGAGCCCGGCGAATAGGTGCCCATGCGCTTGAACACCTGCATGAACTCGTCGGCGTTGTGGGTCGATTGCACGATGCGCTGGATGGTGTGGCAGCCGACGCAATTGGTCAGCGCCGCCTTGAGCCTGTCGTCGCCCGGCAGGCTGTTGAGCCATTCGCCGTTGGACAGCTGATTGGCGAGCGCGTTGGTCTTGTTCAGCGTGAGATCGGCGGTGGCCGCGTTGCCCGCCGCGACGTCGGCCGCCTTCGGACCGTCGAGCTTATAGCCGACGGCGCGAGTCGAGATGGAGTAATGGCCGGGCGCGAGCTTGTCCGCGGGGAAGCTGTAGATCCCTTGCGCGTTCGTCACCACGGTCGTCGTAACATTGCTGCCGTCAAGCTTGGCGCTGACCAGGACGCCTTCCATGACCGGCTCTTGCGCGGAGGTCACTTTGCCGGTGAGGGCTGCGCCGCTTTGCGCCTGTGCGGCGGTGGCGAGCAGAAGCCCGGCGAGGCTACACGTCGTCAGCAGCAGATGTTTTGACATGACTATCTCCCGAAGGCGTTTCATCCCTCGGGCGATTATAGCCTATTGTTTGGCGCGCTGGCAGGCTTCCCACAGCCGTTGTGCCGTGGCCGGCATGTCGAGGTGATTGCCGGCGCCGCCCGGGATGGCATCGGCGACGGCATTCATCACCGCCGAGATCGCCGCCGTGGTGCCGGCTTCGCCGACGCCTTTGACGCCGAGCGGATTGGTGGTCGCCGGCACGTCGTAGAGCGCGTCGCGCAGCGGCGGCATGTCTTCGGCGCGCGGCATGGCGTAATCCATGAACGAGCCGGTGACGAGCTGGCCGCTGCCTGAATCGTAGACCGTATTCTCCATCAGCGCCTGGCCTAAGCCCGCCGCCACGGAGCCGTGCAGCTGGCCCTCGACGATCATGTGGTCGAGCGCGCGGCCGCAATCGTCGATCGCGGTGTAAGTGGCGATGCTCATGTGGCCGGTGTCGGGGTCGATCTCGACCTCGGCAATGTGCACGCCGTTCGGAAAAGTGAGCGGCGTTTCCGTGGTGGATTTGGTGTCGAGGTCCTCCGCAATCTCCCCGCGCTTCTTTAGCGCGGCAGCGTGAGATGCGACGTCGAACAGCGCGACTCTGCGGTCGGTGCCGACCACTTCGAAATTGCCGTTCTTATAGACGATGTCCGCTTCGCCGGTTTCCAGCATGGCGGCGGCGATCGGCTTGCCCTTTTCCAAAATGGTGTCCATCGCCTTGACGATGGAGTGGCCGGCGGTCATCGCCGAGCGCGAGCCGACCGACGCATAGCCGGGCAGCTCGTTCGAAGAATCGCCGTGGGCATGGGGAATTTTGTCCGCCGGAATGCCGAGCTTTTCCGCAATCACGCGCGGGAAAACCGTGGCGTGACCCTGGCCGGTGTTTTGCACATTGAGGGTGAGCAACAGCGTGCCGTCGCCCGGAAAACTCAGCTTGGCGCTCTCCACCGGCGCGCCGCCTGAGTGTTCAAGGAGGCAGCAGATGCCAAAACCGCGAAACTTGCCGCGCTTTTGCGATTCACGGCGGCGTTTTTTGAAACCGTCGTAGTCGGCCAAGGCGAGCGCTTTGTCGAGGATCGGCTCGAAATCGCCGGAGTCGTAAGTGGTGCCGACGGCGGTCTTGTAGGGCATCGCCGACTTTTTGATCAGGTTGCGCCGGCGCAGTTTGGCCGGATCGATGCCGGTGATGCGGGCGGCCTCATCGACCACGCGCTCGAGGATGTAGCTCGCCTCCGGCCGCCCGGCGCCGCGATAGGGCGCGGTCGGGATGGTGTTGGTGAAGGCGCATTTCGCCGACACGTCCATATATTTGATGTCGTACATGCCGGGCAGGCAGCGGGTGAAATTCGCGGTCGGGATATTGGCGCCGACCGGGCCCACATAGGCGCCGAGATTGCCGACATTGCGCACGCGCAGCGCCAAGAATTTTCCCTTCTCGTCGAGCGCCAGTTCGGCTTCGGAGTAGATGTCGCGCGCCTGGTTGTCGGACAGAAACGCTTCCGACCGCGACGACATCCAATGAATCGGCCGGCCGAGTTTTTTGGCGCCGACCAACAGCGCGATGTTTTCCGGATACGGCCCGGTCTTCAGCCCGAAGGCGCCGCCGACGTCCTCGGTGAGCACGCGCACGCGCTCCTTCGGCAGGCTCATGATCGCCATGATCGGCTCGCGCATGGCGCCGGCGCCCTGCGAGCAGGTGCGGGTGAGGTAGCTGTCGGTGGCCGCATCGTAGCTCGCGGTGGCGCCACGCGGCTCCATCGAATGCACCATCATGCGCTGGTTCATCTGCGCGACCTTGGCGACATGTTTGGCGGTAGCAAAAATCTCATCGACCTTCTTGGCATTGCCGTCGGGATCGGGGTTCGGCCCCGGCCAGTCGACCGCGAGATTGCCGGGCGCCTGCGGCCAGATTTGCGGCGCGCCGTCGCGCAACGCTTCGCGCGCGTCGGTGACCGGCGTCATTTCCTCGTATTCGACCGTGACCAGCTCGGCGGCGTCCTGCGCGGCGGCCGCGCTTTCCGCCACCACCATCGCCACCGGCTCGCCGATATGCATCACCCGCTCGCCGGCCAGCGCCGGCCGGTGCGGCAGGATCAACCCCTTGCCGCCGCGCCCGGGCAGCGGCGGATGCCGGCCTAGGCTGCCGATGCCGTCCATGTCTTTCGCGGTCAGCACGCCGACCACGCCCGGCGCCTTCAGCGCCGCCGCGGTGTCGATGCTGACGATGCGGGCAAAGGCATGGGGCGAGCGGACGAAATGGGCGTAAGCCTGGTTCGGCATCGGCGCATCGGCGGCATAGCTGCCGCGCCCGCGCACCAGGACATTGTCTTCGACGCGGACGTGTTTCGGCTCGTGGTGCTGGGTCGTGGCGTCCATAGGGAAGTCCCGAAATGCTTTTTGCGGAGGGTTTTGGCGGCCTCTTTATAGCCGAAACGGCCGGGAGCTAAAGGGCTCAATATCGCCCGTAGAATATCGTCTTGATGCAACCCGTCGCGATGTCGGCGCACAGTACCGCGTGATTATCGGCATCCTTGATGCTGGTCGGCTTATCGAGATTGGGATCGATCGTCTTCAGCGAGATAATGTTCACCGTGCCCTTCTCGCGCGACACCAAGATCGTCTGGCCCGTAATCTGCCGCACCTTGAAGTCGACGAAATACGCGACTGGATAGTCGTCATGTTCGCAATGCCATTTTTCGACGACGTTGTATTTGGCCTGCGGGTCGGAAAAGCCCTGGAACAGGTGCAGATCGAAATCGCCGGAGCCCGACTGCTCCTCTTTGATGACGACTTGAGTAGAAAAGAAATCCGGCCCGCCGGCTTTCCGCTCGGTGATCAGCTCGTCGATGTCCGCTTTCTCGTAGCGGTTCGCTTTTCGGATTTCGGCGATGTGCTCGTCGAACGGGCCCATGGTCATGGTGCCGGTCGCGCAGAAGTTTATGGTATCGGTGGCCATTGCCGGCGGCGCCATGAGATTGAGAAAGCAGCCCGCAAACGCAATCAGCAGCAACAACCGCATGTTTGGCCTTCTCGTCGTCATTGCCGAGCTTGATCCTGCAATTCATGGCGCGGCTCCGCAGTCGAAAGCGGTTTAGCACAATCTGCCGGTCGCACCTCAGCATAGATGCCCGGGTCAAGCCCGGGCACGACGAACGGGGAAGCATGTCCGCCATGCCTTGCGCCGTCGCGCCCATTATGCGCAAAGAAGCCCGCCATCCGGGGAGAACCTATGACCAAGACCATTGATATGCACACGCACGTGCTGGCCGACGCCACCGTGAAGCTTATGCAGAAAGAAATCCCGAGCCTCGGCCTGAAGATGGCGCCGTATGACGCCGACAATGCGGTCTGCGAGGTCTCGGGCGTGGCGTACCGGCCGTTTCCGCGTGGCGGCCATGACATCGAGCGGCGCTTCAAGGACATGGATGCGGCCGAGGTCGATGTGCACCTGCTCTCGGCGGCGCCGCAGACTTGGCTCTATGGCCAGGAGGCGGCGGTTGGCGTCACGGCGTCGGCGATCCAGAACGACGAGATTGCGCGGCTGGTGAAGGAGCACCCGGAGCGCTTTTCCGGCATCGCCACGTTGCCGATGCAGGCGCCCGACAAGGCGGCCGACGAATTGCGGCGCGCCATGCGCAAGCTCGGCCTGCACGGCGCCATGATCGGCTCCAACATCGGCGGCAAGAATCTCGACGATCCGAGTTTTGAGCCGCTGTGGACGGCGGCCGAAGAGCTCGACGCCTTCATGATGATCCATCCCGGCAATGTCGCCGGCGCCGACCGGCTGCGCTCCTATTATCTCGGCAACCTGATTGGCAATCCGCTCGACACCACCATCGCCGGTGCCTGCCTGATCTTCGGCGGCGTGCTGGAACGCCACCCCAAGCTCAATTTCATCATGTCGCACGGCGGCGGCTTCATTCCCTACCAAGGCGGCCGTTGGGTGCACGGCTGGGAGGTGCGGCCGGAGCCGAAGGTGCACGTGAAACATTCGCCGGGGCCGTATCTCGACCGCTTCCTCTACGACACCATTTTGCACGCCCAGGCGCCGCTGGAATTTCTGATCTCCTCGGTCGGCGCAAATCGGGTGTTCCTCGGCAGCGATTACCCTTACGACATGGGCACCGGAGAATGTGTGCGGCAGGTGCGTGCGGCGAACATCTCCACGGCCGACCGCGACATTATTCTCGGCGGTCACGCGGCGAGGATCTTGAGCAAGAAGCGTCTGGGATGAACCCGGGAATGAACTAATGGCCGATGCCGGCATGTTGCGCGCGCCCGCGCGCGCGGTCACTTCGCTGCTCAAGGATTCGTTTGTCGCGGCCGGCTTGCCGGCGGCCGATGCGGCACGCTGCGCCGAACTGATGACCGAAGCCGATCTCACCGGCGCCGAAGGCCACGGCATATTGCGCCTGCCGCAATATGTTCGCCGCCTCAAGGCGCGCGGCTTCAACGCCCATCCCAACATCACCGTGAGCAAATCGGCGGCGGCGACGGCGCTGGTCGATGGCGACAACGGCATGGGCCATCTGGTGATGACGCGCGCCGCCAATGAGGCGATCGCCATGGCGCGCGATACCGGTGTCGCCTGGGTCGGCGTGCGCCGCTCCAATCACGCCGGCCCGGCCGGACTTTATGCGGAAATGCCGACGGCGCACGGCATGATCGGGCTTTACGCCGCCGTTGCCAACGCCAATCACATGGCGACCTGGGGCGGCACCGATTTGTTGCTCGGCACCAATCCGCTGGCCATCGGCGTGCCGTCCGGCGCAGGCCCGCTCATTCTCGACATGGCGACGTCGATCGTCGCCTACGGCACGGTGAAAAAATACGCGTTGCGCGGGCTCACCATGCCGGAAGGCTGGTTCGTCAAGCCTGAGACTGGCGAAGCTATCACCGATCCGAACCGCTCCGGCGAAGGCGTTCTGCTGCCGATGGGTGAATACAAAGGCGCCGGCCTGGCGCTGATGCTCGGATTGCTCGGCGGCGTGCTGAATGGTGCTGCGTTTGGCCGCGACGTGGTCGACTTCAATGCCGACGATGCGAGTGAGACCAATACCGGGCATTTCATGGTGGCGATCGACATCGCGCGTTTCGTGCCGCTTGCAACGTTCACCGCCGAAGTAGATCGCCACGTGCACGATTTCCGCCAATCGAAACGCTTACCCGGCGTCGAAGACATCCGCCTGCCCGGCGACCGCCGCGCGCAATGCCGCGCCGAGCGGCTGCGTGACGGGGTGCCGATCGCGCCGGCGCTGTTGGCGCAGCTCGACAAGCTCGCGGCGGAGCTGAAGATCAAATCGCTTCAAGCGCGCTAGTATTCGTCATTGCGAGGAGCGAAGCGACGAAGCAATCCAGACGGCGCCTCAGAACTGGATTGCTTCGCTTCGCTCGCAATGACGACGGGCCGCAAAGAATAATGGAATAGTGTTGCAATGCTCCGTCCCGGCACCTTCGGCCTCACATTATTGCTGTCGCTCCTCACCGGGCTCGGCCCGTTGACCATGGACATGTACCTGCCGTCACTGCCAGCGATCGGGCAGGCGCTCGGTGCATCGACGGTCCAGGTGCAATTGACCATTTCGAGTTATCTGATCGGTTTTGCTGCCGGCCAGATCGTCTATGGGCCGGTGTCCGATCGCATCGGGCGGCGGCCAGTGATCTTGGCGGCGCTGGTGCTTTATGGCGTGGCGACCATCGTCTGCGCGGTGGCGCAATCGATCGAAGTCTTGATCGCGGTGCGCTTCGTCCAGGCGCTCGGCGGCGCCGGCTGCATCGTGCTGGCGCGCGCCGCGGTGCGCGATCTTTATTCCGGCGTGCGCGCCGGGCGCGAATTGTCGCTGATGGGATCGATCACGGCGTTCGCGCCGATTGTTGCTCCCGCCATCGGCGGCGTGCTGCAAACCGCGTTCGGCTGGCGCGCCACCTTCTATGTCCTGGTCGTCTTCGCGATGTTTGCGGGTTCGGCTGCGGCGCTGCTATTGCCGGAGACGTTGCGCCAACGCGCATCGGGGCCTTTCTCATTGGCGTCCATGGGCGGGCTTTATCGCTCGGTGCTGGTGCATCGCGGCTTTCTTGCCAATGTCGGCATATTGGTCACCACCTTCGTAGGCTTGTTCGCCTGGATCGCCGGCGCGCCGTTCGTGATGCAGGACTTATACGGACTGACGCCGATCGTGTTCGGCATGACTTACGCGGTCGGTGCCGCCGGCTACATGATCGGCGCCTACACCGCGTCGCGTTTCGTCATGCGGCTCGGCCTCGACCGCACCATCGGCATTGGGGCGGTGGTGATGGCGGCCGGCGGTCTCGCCATGGCGGCGGCCGTCGCGCTTAATCTCGCTCATGTCGGCTGGCTGGTCGGAACCATGACGATCTATCTCGCCGGCATGGGCCTCGTGCTGCCGCAGACCCAGGCCGGCGCGCTGACGCCGTTTCCCGATCGCGCCGGCACCGCGTCCTCGCTGTTGGGCTTCGCCCAGCAAACCGCCGCCGCCATCGCCGCCGCCGCGATCGGCCAATATCTCGGGCGCTCGGCGTGGCCGGTGGCCGGCACCATCGCGGTGATGGGCTGTCTGGCGCTCGTGATCTGGGCGCTCACGCGCCGGGTGCGCCGAGCCTAGAGCATGATCCGGAAAAGTGGATGCCGGTTTTCCGAAAAGATCATGCTCCAACGAAAAATCTAGACCATGATCCGATTCAATTTGATCGGATCATGGTCTAGGACTCACTTCGGCCCCGGGTGCGCGCTCTTGAGCGCAAAACTGTAGCCCGCGGCATAATTCGGTTTTTGCTCGGCCGTTGGCGCGACCTTCGCGGCTTTGTGGCAGCCGATGCAGCTCATTCCGTCCTTCTGGAGGAAAGTTTCGAGCACCGCATTGACCAGGGTCGGCGTATTGGGCTGGCCGTCCGGCAGCGGCGCCGATTTCGGCGCCGGCAGGGCGGCGACCTGAACAGGGATCGTCGCCCATTGCACGTCGACCAGATTGTAATATTGCCAAGGCGAATAGCCCTGCAGAATGTAATGCATGTAGGCGTTGAGCATGGTGGCTTGATCGGCGTTGGGATTGATCTGCACGACCTGTCCGGGATCGGCATCCTTGACGTTGAACGGACAAGGCGCAGGAGTGCATTTCGGATTAAAGAAATTGAACGTGCCGCTGGTCGCCGGGTGTTGCACCGGCGCATTGTCGACTTGGGCGAACGTCGCCCAGGCGCCCTGGGAGCCATTGGAAATGAAGGCGTGAAAGCCGACCAGCCCGACGGTGACCGGCTGCTGCGAGCCGCCGAGCAAAGCCTGGACCATATGGAAGTGGCCGGAGATTTTCTCGGCCAGCGATAGAACTTTCCAGGCGGCTTTGACCTCGACCGAGCCTTCCGTCTTGTTGTCGCCGCCGCCCGGCAACGCGATCACGTGACTCGCCGCGTAGGCCTGCTGCTTGTTGGCGTCGTAAAGCTTGTTCGCGGTGATGTATTCGTACTGAACCCGGCTCATCGCGACTTCGTAATAGACCGGGTAGCCATTGAGGTCGTAGAGCGTGCCGCCGCCGGCCTGCGCGATCTCGTCGAGAATATCCGGCGGGGTCCCCGCGCTGTCGCGCAGGATATTGGCGAGCACCGGGCGCGACACCTTGGATGTTTCGGTCAGGTGACGCACCGCGCCTTGGTCGACCCGCTGTGCCAGCGACCCTCTCAGCGTCGCCAGCAATTGCAGCTGATTCCACGGCCCGGGATCCCGGCCGTTCGGCAGGAACACGGCATCGACGGTCTTGTAGGTCTCCCACACCGTCGGTCCGCTCGAGCCAAACTTCGCGTTGGGATTAGGTTCGCCGCGATGTCCTGGCGTCGTCATCGCCGGCCACATGAAATAAATGAAATCCTGCCAAGCCAGACAGTCGAAATTGTTTTCGGAGAGATCGGTGTTGGAACGGAAGTTCGGCTGGATCTGCGGCAGATTGTTGTCGCCCAGCTCGCCGCAGTGATATTTGGGCGGCGACTGTTGCGCCTGCGCCGTGCCGGCGCCGATGATTGCAAATCCCGCCAGCATGGCAAAAAACTTCGTCCGCATCGCGATGCCTCCTTGATGAGTCGCGGCAAACGCTAGCAGTTCCGCCGGACGCGAGGAAGCGTGACGTTGTATTATAAAATATTTCTCGCCGACATTGATCGGCGGCGCGAGCGAACCGCCGATGACTCAACGCTTGAACGCCGGCATCACGTCCTTGGCGAACCAGCGCAGCTGATCCTTGAATTCCTTGGGCGTGAGTCCCTCGGCCCAATGGATCATGAAATTCTCCAGCCCCGGATATTTCGCCTCGATCGACTTGATGCCGTCGATCACTTCGGCCGGCGGTCCGCAAAACCAAGCCTTCTGCGCGACGCCGTCGCTCAACAGCGGCGTGCGCGACGGCGCGCCCGGCGTGCCCCAGGTGCGGCCCGCTTCGTCGGCATAGCGCACGAAGCCGAACGGCGCGAACCATTTGAAGCGCTCGTCGTGGGCCGGCTCGAGTTTTTTGATCGCCTCCTCGCGACTGTTGGCGAGATAGACACCGGCCCCCCAGATCACGTCTTCGCCGAGCTTCTTGTTCTGGCCGTGTTTGGCGCAAGCCGTGTGATAGGCGCGGATGACGTCGTCGAGGATTTTTTCGCCGTTGAGCGTCACCATCGCTTTCAGGCCATATTGCGCCATCATCTCGATGGTCTTGCCGCTGGCGATCGGCATCCAGATTTCCACCGGCAGATGTTTCGGCCGGGGCACCATGGTGATGTCCTTGAGCTTGTAGCCGCGGTAGTCCACCGGCGGCGGCGCCTCGTAGTATTTGCCCTTGAAGTGGAAGGACTGGTCGTTGAAGCAGGTGAGAAGCAGCCGCAACTGCTCCTCGAACAATTCGCGGTTCTTGTCGGCGTCGAGCAGCGGCGCGCCGAACGACTCCACCTCGCGGGTGTGATAGCCGCGGCCCACCCCCATGATGACCCGACCGTCGGTGACGATGTCGGCCATGGCATAGTCTTCCGCCATGCGGATCGGATGCCACATCGGCAGCACGTTGAAGGCGCAACCGAACTTCAGCCGCTTGGTCTGGGTGGCGAGCCACAGGCCGAGCTGGATCAGATTGGGGAAGACCTCGTAGCCCTCGCGCTGGAAATGATGCTCGGCGGTCCACAACACGTCGAAGCCGAGCTCGTCCATCAGCTGGGCGACGTCGCGCGCGGTGAAGAAGGCTTCCGCCAGCCGTTGGTCGGAATAAAGCCGCTCGTTGGCCGGCGTGCCGTTCAAGCCCACATTGTCGAGCTCGATCTGGCCGACATAGAGGACATGGAATTTCTTGATCATGTGTTCTTCCCTAAGCTCTTTATGGCGCCGACAATATCCGAGGCGTTTGGCGACCGCCACGCCGTGATCGATACACCCTGCAACTGATCAAGGCCGCTTTCTCGGCGCATTATCGGCGTGGTAGGGCGGTTTTGTCGGCGAGATCATAGTCGTGCCACCCGGTACCGGTACACCATGCGCCGCGCGCGACTGCCTTGCATGGGCGCCGGGAAAGCGCCGATACTCCGGCCCATTGGGGAATCGCTCGGGGGAAGTCGGAGGCGTGGCAGTCAGGTGGTGCCGTGGTGCTTAGGCGTCGCAACAAGCGGGTGAAGTGGCGCGCGGCTGTTCTTGCCGGTGCGCTTTGCGCCTTCGCAACTCTGTCGGCGCCGGGCTCCGCGCAGGCGCAAGGCTTTTTCGATTTCCTGTTCGGCGGTCCGCAGCGTCAGGGGCCGCCGCCGCCCAGCTATCCGCCGCCACCGCCGGAGATCGGGCGCATCGCGCCGGCGCCGCTCGGCCAAGAGCGCGTCAACGAGAACGCCGGCACCACCGGGCACGGCGTCGCGTTCTGCGTGCGGCTGTGCGACGGCCAGCATTTTCCGCTGGAGCGGATGGCCAATGCGACGCCGGCCGAGACCTGCAAGGCGATCTGCCCGACCAGTGTCACCAAGGTCTATTTCGGCTCCGAAATCGACGGCGCGGTGGCTGGCGACGGCGCGCGCTATGCCGATCTCAACACGGCGTTCCTCTATCGCAAGCACCTGGTCGCCAATTGCAGTTGCAACGGCAAGGATCCGTTCGGGCTGGCCACCTTGGATGTGAAGACCGACCCCACCTTACGGCCCGGTGACATCATCTCGACCAAGGAAGGGCTGATGACGTATAGCGGCCGCAGCGGCCAATCGGCGTTCACCCCGGTCGCGCCGTCCACGCTCGGCCCGCCATTGCGGCAGAAGCCGCAGCAGCAACAGCCGCAACCGGTCGAGCAGCCGCAGCAGGAAGTCGAAGACGAGCCCGGTACCATCGTGCACCCGCAGGCGGCCCAGCCGGCGAGCCCGCCCAATCCAAGCCCGCGCCCGCCGGCTGGACGGTAATTGGCCGCGTTGCCGAATCGCTGCGTTGCCTTTCGGCCAAGCGTCACTAGCCGCTGGTTGCGTCACGACGCAATCACAGCAACAGATGGTATATTTATCTAAGCTACTGTTTCAGCACATTAATTTCTGCGTCATGAGCGGCAAGCAATTGTGCATTGCGAGAAAAGCGGCTCTTGGCGATTTACCAGCCGTTCAACTGCCGGTAGTAGTATTGCGGGCTGTTTGGGGATCAAATCGTCTGCTTCGACGTGCTCGAGCCGGCACCTGCCGGCTTTACGCATCCCGTATTGGTTGGAACCGGCGCCATGGCTCTGAACCCATCGATGTCCGTGCTCGTGGTCGACGACTCCAAGCTGATGATCGGCATCGTCCGCGGCCTGTTGCAGCATCTCGGCATCAACGACGTCGACGATGCCAATGACGGCGCCTCGGCGCTCGCCAAGATGCGGAGCAAACGCTACGGCTTGGTGATTTCCGATTGGAACATGGTGCCGATGAGCGGCTATGAGCTATTGCGCGAGCTGCGCAACGATCCCGCGCTCAAGCGCACGCCGTTCATCATGGTGACATCGGAATCGAAGACCGAAAACGTCATCGCGGCGAAGAAGGCGGGCGTCGACAATTACATCGTCAAGCCGTTCAACGCCCAGACGTTGAAAGCCAAGATCGAAACGGTCTTTGCTGCGCGGGCGGCGCCGCCGCCGGAGCGGTAGCAATCTTCAGGACGCTAAATCCACCGCCATCGTGTCGGCGATAAAGCCGCGCAGCGCGACGGTGTCGAACGGCTTGCGCAGGATCTTCAAGTCCGCGGGCGCGGAGGTGCCGTCGTCGCTATAGCCGGTCGTCAGCACTACCGGCAGATCGGGATAGCGCGAGCGGATTTCACGGGCGAGGCCGACGCCGTCGATCGTCCCCGGCATGACGATGTCGCTGAACACCAGATCGATCTTGGTGCCTTCCGCCAGATATTTCAGCGCCGCGTCGGCGGAATCCCGATAGTCGCTATCATAGCCGAGACGCTCGAACAGCGACGACGTCACCTCCGCTACCTCGGCGCTGTCGTCGACGATGAGCACCATCGGGCGTTGCGAACGCGGCGCGTCCATGGCGGGACTATCCTTGGCGATGTCCTTCTCGAAGCAGCACGGCAGATAGACGGCGATCGTCGTGCCTTGTCCGACTTTGCTTTCCGCATTGATCGTTCCGCCGGCCTGGTGGACGAAACCATAGACCTGCGACAGGCCGAGCCCGGTTCCCTTGCCGACTTCTTTGGTGGTGAAGAACGGATCGAAGATTTTTGATAGCAGATTCGGCGGAATGCCGACGCCGGTGTCGCTGAACTGGATGGCGACGTGATCGCCGCTCTCGTCATCGCCGCCCGATGTGTCGTCCGCCGGCACGTTGCCGACGGTCAAGGTGAAGGTGCCGCCGCTCGGCATGGCGTCGCGGGCATTGACGGCGATATTGACGATCGCAAGCTCCAATTCAGCGAGGTCGACCTTGACCGACCGCACCTCAGGATCGATCGCCTCGTTGTAAACGATGTTGCCGCGCAGCGAGCTTTCGATCATCGGCCGTAGATTCTTGATGCTGGCGCTGAGGTCGACGATGGTGGGGTTGAGATGCTGGCGGCGGGAGAACGTCAGCAACTGGCGGGTGAGGCTTTCGCCGCGCTTGGCCGCCGTCTGGATCGCCTCGATGGCCCGCGGCAGTTTCGGGTCGAGCAGCCGCTCGAAGGTCTGGGCGTTGCCGCCGATGATCATCAACAAATTGTTGAAATCGTGGGCGATGCCGCCGGTCAATTTGCCGATCGCCTCCATTTTTTGCGACATGGCGAGCTGCTCGCGCGCCTCGACCAGCTTCTCCTGGGCGTTGCGCCGCTCGGTGGCGTCGCGCAGCACATTGGCAAGGCCGATCAGATTGCCGTCGTCGTCATGGATCGCGCGGATGGTTCCGGTGACGAAGAACAGCGTGCCGTTCTTTTTGATGCGCCAACCCTCCACCGCGTGTTTGCCGTTCTTGACCGCCAGTTCGAGCACGCGGTTCGGCTCGCCCGAGCGCCGCTCGTCGGGCCGGTAAAACACGCCGAAATGCTTGCCGATGATTTCGTCCGAGGTGTAGCCGATGATCTGCTGCGCGGTAGAGTTCCAGCTCGCCACCCGCCCCGAGCGGTCGAGCAGGAAAACGGCGTGATCGACGACGCCTTCGATCAGGATTTGGAAATGGCGCTTGGATCGCTCGAACGCCAATTTGGTCTCGGCGACCTGCCGGTTCGATTGGTCTTGCGCGGCCTGTAAGCGGGCCGTGGTTTGCTGGTGGGTGGCGATTGCGGCGGCCAAAATCAACGGCGGCACCGATGTGGCCAGGACCAGCGCAAACAGCAGGACCGGCGATCCATTCAAGTCGAAGCTGGTCGCAAAACCCCACGCCGCGATCGCGCAAAAAACCGGCGCCGCCGCCGCGGCGTCCCGCAGATTGCCGCGCAGGCTCGACCACAACAGCGGCAGTACGACCAGGAATGCCAGCAGGCTCCGGTACGGCAGCAGCGCATAGAAGTCGCTGTCCATGAGCGCGCTGCCGGCTTGCGGGCCAAAGGCGGCGATGCCGATGGCGGCGGTGACGATGACGACGCCGGCGGTTTCCAACAAGCTCCATTGCGAGGAGGCCCGTGACGGCTTGGTCGCCCAGAGCACGATGACGGGAACGATGAGCAGCGTTCCGCCGGCGTCGGCCAGCCACCGTGCCGTCCACTTGGCGATGGGGCTCGCAAGGCCGGCGTCGTTGGCGAGAACGAGGCCCACGGTGGCCATGGCGGCGCTGATCATCGCGGTCGGCGCAAAGGCAATGAGGGCGAATTTTGCGACGCCGAGCGGCGTAGTGAACGTCTCGCGGCGGTGCGCCCAGCGATTGATCAGCCAGGCTCCGGCCAGCGCGGCGATCGGGGTGCCGAGCGCGATGCAGGCTGCCTCCGACAGCGCGCCGCCGTCCACGGCGGTGGAGAAAAACCCGCCCACCACAATCGCCGGCCAGATCCGATAGCCGCGTATCAGTATGAGCGCCAGCGCCAAGCCGGTCGGCGGCCACAGCGGCGTTGCGGTCGGATTGATCCAGGGGATCAGCAGCCCGGACACGGCAAGACCGAAATAGGCCGTGGCGATGACGACCAGTTCGAGCGTGTAGGACGCGGCCTTGAAGACTCCGCGCAGACCGATCGATCGAGCTTCGCCGGTTGCCGTCGCTGCGCTTGTCATGCGGAGAGCCTCGCGGTGGTCGCCACAAAAAGGACTCGATCTCGCTCGCGGCAGTATAGCATCGTTCCGTTTCAGCTGAATATTTGCCGATGCGCCCGCAGGAACGAAATCCTCAGCTGTAGCGATATTCCGCGCAAACGATGGCGACATTCGGTCAAACGCAAGCCGTTCGCGGCGGCGTGCCCGGGATCTGCACAGTATTTGCAATGTGATTCGCCGGTGGCGAACGGCGCTTAAGTCCCCTTCCAGAGGGGTGGCGCGGGCAATACGATGCTGACCGGTGTCCCGGAGCGCGCGACGATGCATATGTCAGCGATGATCGCGGCATTGACCGGCGCGTTGACGCTGTTCGCGGCGCCGTGTTGCGCGCAAACGCCCCAGGCGGCCGATGCTGCGGCCACGTCGCAACGGGAATTGGTGGTCGGCACCAAGGAAGCGGCGCCCTTTGCCATGAAGGCCGCCGACGGCAGCTGGTCCGGCATCAGCATCGATCTGTGGCGCCGCATCGCCGACGATTTGCATCTGCATTACCGCCTCGCCGAGGAAGCCGACGTGCAAGCGCTGATCGACGGCGTGGCCGCCGGACGGTTCGACATGGCGGTCGCCGCCCTGACCGTGACCGCCGAACGAGAAAAGGTTCTGGATTTCACGCAAGTCTTCTACGTGACCGGCCTAGGCATCGCGGTGCCGGTAGGCGGCGAAGCCAGCTGGCAGCCGATCATTCACACCCTGACGTCGTTCGGCTTCGCCCAGGCGATCTTGGCCTTGATCGGATTGGCGCTGGGCGTCGGGCTTCTCATCTGGTTCTTCGAGCGGCGCCACAATGCCGACTTCGGCGGCGGCACGGCAAAGGGCATCAGCTCGGGCGTCTGGTGGACCGCCATGACCATGACGCAGCGCGGCGCCGGAAGTTTCGGGCCGCGCACGCTGCCCGGGCGCGTCGTCGCGGTGCTGTGGATGATCGGCTCGATCGTCACCATCGCCGTGTTCACCGCCGGCATCACCTCGGCGCTGACGATCAAGCACCTGCAGGGCGCGGTGCGCGGCATCAGCGATCTGTCGGCTGTCCGTGTCGGCGCGGTGGCCGGAACCGCAACCGAGAACACATTGTCGCGCATGCAGATCAGGTACCGGACATTCGCCAATCCGCAGGACGGTCTCAACGCTTTGCGGGCGCGCCGGCTCGACGCGCTCGTCTACGACAAGCCATTGCTCGCTTGGCTTGTCCGGCAAAACTTCGCGTCCTCGATCGAGCTGATCGATGCGACCTTCGAGCCGCAGGAATACGCCTTCGCGGTGCCGATCAACAGTCCGTTGCGAAAATCCGTCGGGGTGGCGATTCTCGAAGCCATCCATAGCGAGTGGTGGGAAGCGACCACCTTCCGCTATCTTGGCGCACGATGAATGCCCGCAACGCCCCGCCACGTACCGAATGAAAGCAATAGTGATGCAAAACATTCCGATCTATGAGGCTTTGGCCCAGGCCTTCGCGGCCGAAGGGGTCGATACCCATTTCACCCTGATGGGCTAAGGTAAGATGTGAGGCCGACATGACCGTTCGCGCGGGTCGTGAATTCCTGGCGGTCCCGGGGCCGACGAATATTCCCGACGAAGTGCTGCAAGCGATGCATCGCCCGGCGGTCGAGATTTATTCCGAGCCGCTGATTGCGCTGACCGACGGCCTGTTGCGCGATCTCGGCACAGTGTTCGCTACTGCGACGCGTCCTTACATCTATATCGCCAACGGCCATGGCGCATGGGAAGCGGCGCTGACCAATGTGTTGTCGCGTGGCGACAAGATTTTGGTCCTGGAAAGCGGCCAATTCGCCATGGCTTGGGGCGATGCCGCGGCGCGACTCGGCGTCGCGGTCGAAGTCCTCGAAGGCGATTGGCGGCACGCGGTGCGGCCGTCCGATGTCGAAGCTCGCCTGCGCGCCGACAAGGGCGGTGCGATCAAGGCAATCCTCGCCGTGCAGATCGAGACCTCCACCGGCGTCGCCAACGATATCGCGGCGATCGGCCATGCCATCAAAGCCGCTCGGCACGACGCGCTCTATATGGTCGACGTCGTCGCCTCGCTGGGCTGCGTGCCGTTTGCGATGGACGCCTGGGGCGTCGACGTCGCGGTGGCGGGATCGCAGAAAGGCCTGATGTCGCCGCCGGGGCTGAGCTTCGTCGCCGCCGGTGAGCGCGCCCGCGCGGCCCATCGCAAGGCCGGATTGCGCACGCCCTATTGGGATTGGACGACGCGCGATGGCGATTCGCATTATCAGAAATACACCGGCACGCCGCCGATGCAATTGTTGTTCGCGCTACGCAAAGCCCTCGACATGCTGTTCGCGGAAGGGCTCGACAACGTCTTCCTGCGCCACCGCCTGCTCGCCGAGGCGGTGCGCCGCGCCGTCGCGGTGTGGAAGACAGGCAATGTCATTGATTTCAACGTCGTTGAACCGGGCGATCGCTCCGATGCGGTCACCACCGTGCTGACGAAGGGTTACGATCCCAAACTGTTGCGCTCCTATTGCGACACCAAATGTGGTGTCGTTCTCGGCCATGGCATCGGCAAATTGAACGGCAAGGCGTTTCGCATCGCCCACATGGGCCACCTCAATGCGCCCATGGTGCTGGGAACGCTCGGCGTCATCGAGATGGCACTCGGCGCGCTCGGTGTCGCCCACGGCAGGGGCGGCGTTCAGGCGGCGGTCGAATGGTTGAGTGAGAGCGTGAAGCCGTGACGGCGGTCAAGCCGTCATTGCGAGGAGTGAAATGACGAAGCAATCCACGCGGACGCTCAGCGCTGGATTGCTTCGCTTCGCTTGCAATGACGGGTGAGCTCACTCCATCTTGATATCCGCTGCCTTCACCACCTTGCCCCACTTTTCGGTGTCGGCGCGGATAAGCTTGGCGAAGGCGTCCGGCGGCAGCGCCATGACGGTGAGTTGTTGGTCGGCGAATTGCTTGACCACTGCCGGATCGTTCATGACCTTGAGCATCGCCTCGGTCAGGCGATCCACGACCGGCTTCGGCGTGCCGGCCGGCGCGATCAGGCCGACCCACGGCGCCATCTCGAAGCCGGGCACGGTCTCGGCCACCGCCGGCCAATCGGGAAACTCCGGAATGCGCTTGGGCTCGGCGACCCCGAGGACCTTCAATTTTTTGTCATTCACATAGGGCAGCAAGGTCGAGACATTGTTGAACTCGACCTGCACTTCGCCGCCGATGATGCCCATGGCCATGGGACCGGTGCCCTTGTACGGCACGTGCAGCATTTTCACGCCGGTCGCCTGCGTGAACAACACCATCGCCAGATGGCTGAAATTGCCGACGCCGGCGGAGCCGTAGGCGAGCCCGTCGGGTTTTTGCTTGGCCAGCGCGATCAGCTCGGCGATGGTGTTCGCCGGCAACGACGGATTGGCCGCCAGCATCCCCGGTAGCCGCACCGCCGATGCCACCGGCACGAAATCCTTCAGCGGATCGTAGGACAGATCCTTGTACAGCCACGGATTGACCGTCATCGGCGTGTCCGACGTGAAGCCGAGCGTGTAGCCGTCAGGATCGGATTGCTTGAGCGCCGCCAAGCCGACGGCACCATTGGCGCCGCCGCGGTTCTCGACGAAGATCGGCTGGTTCAACAGCTTCGACAGATGATCCGCCACCATCCGCGCAACGACGTCGGTGCCGCCGCCGGCCGGGAACGGCACGATCACCCTGATCGGCTTCTGCGGCCAGGTTTGCGCGGCGGCGGGAGTGAGGGCGAAACACAATAGCGCAAGCGTCGCCGCAACAGCGGTTATCAGCTTCCTCATGGACGTTCTCTTCCCTGTGCCGCGCGAAACGGATTTCATGTCTTATGGCGCGCGATTGTAAGCGAGTTGACCCGCTCGACAAGCCACCGCGCGAAGAGAATAATGCCGTAAAATCGCATATGGAGGAGCCGCTGTGACAACGCAATCGCTCAATCCCGAAACCATGGAAAAACGCGTCGCCCGTTTCAATAAGCTGCAAACCTACCAGCAGCAGAATTTCGCCACCCACGGCATTCCGGCCGGCGCGGTGGAGAAGATCACGGCGCGCAAAGTCTATCCGGTGATGGCGCCGGCCGATTACCAGGGCCGCAGCGCCGGCGCGCCGGTCAAAGGCCCGCGCGGCCTGATCGTCAGCATCGCCGAGTGCGAGCCGGGCAACGGGCCAGGCCTGCATCGCCACCTCAACACGGTGGAGAATTTCATGTGCCTCGCCGGCCGCTTCGAGATCGCCTGGGGCGATCAGGGCGAATACAAGCTCGTGCTCGATCCGCTCGACATGATCTCGGTGCCGCGCGGCGAGAACCGCAGCTTCCGCAATGTCTCCGACGTCACCGGGCGTTTGTTGGTCATGATCGTGCCCGAAACCGCCGAACAGGCCGACCCGATTTCCTACGCGCCGAGCCTCGCCAAGGAAATCGAGGACGAATACGGCAAGTCGGCGCTGGAAGGTTTGCAGAAAGTCGGCTTCAAGTTCGAGGAACCGACAACCGCGTAACCCTCGTTTCCCGGGCGCTGCACTGCGTCCGGGAAACGTAGTTGGTGCCGCTCACACCTTGATCTTCTCGTCCTCGACCACGCGCCCGACGGCAGCCCGCTTGAGCATGCGGTCCTTGTGCGCGGTGTAGTTCTTGAGTTCGCCCATCGGCAGCTCGCGGCGCGCGCCGCAGGAGTAGAAGACGAAGGCGTAGGGATCGAGCACGGAGTATTTGTCGGACAGCCATTCGCGCCCGGCCAGCATGCCGTCGATCTGTTTCAGATAGCCGTGGAAGGTTTTTAGACCGGCGTCCTTGATGCCCGGATAGGCCGAGGTGTCGGCGGTGTAGCGCTCCGGCCGGCCGACATGGGCGTGGGCCGGGTGCACGCTGGCGGCAAAGAAGCCAATCGTCGACAGCGCTTTCGCTTCGGCCACCGCATCCTTCGGCCACAGATCGAAGCGCTTGCCGAGATAGGGCAGGATCGCGGTGTTCTCCGCCAGCGGCTCGCCGTTGTCGAGGCGCAGCACCGGCACGCGGCCCTGCGGATTAATTTTCAGATAGGCGTCCGTGCGCTGCTCGCCGCCGGCGAGGTCGACTTTCTTCGGCTCGTATTTCTCGCCGCTGTCCTCGAGCACGATATGCGACGCCATCGAGCAGGCGCCGGGCGCGTAATAAAGCATCAGCATTGTGAAACGCTCCTGTTAAACGTTGCGGTCGAGCAGCTCGATCGACACGCCTTCCGGTCCGCGGATGAAGCAGACGCGCGTGCCCGGCCGCACCGTGGTCGGCTCGCGGGTGAACTCGACGCCCTTGGCTTTGAGGTCGGCCGCGATAGCGTCGATGCCGCTCACCGAAAGCCCGAAATGATCGAGGCCGCGATACGGTGTCGTCGGCGCGGCGTTGACGCCGTCACCGGTTTCGACCGGCGCGATGAAGATATTGGCGCCGCCGAGTTTCAGATCGATGCGCGTCTTGCCTTGCTGCTCGGTACGGATCACCTCGGCGCCGAGCTTCTGCTCGAACCATTGCGCCATCGCCTCGGGATTGGGGGTGCGGAGGTGGATGTGATCCCAGGTGTATTTTGCCATGGCGCGTATTCTCCCTGTTTACTCGCTTTGTTCACTCGCAATCCTGGACGTTACGACATGTTCCGACGCGATGTCATCGGCCTTTTTGCCAGGGCGCCTAAACGGGCAGCGCCTGCAACTATGCCTTGAGTGTCCGGGATAAGAATAGATATATGCAATGGCCTAGAAAGCGGCCTTGATCGCTTGGATAGCACTGTGTTCGTGTTGATGATCTTGTCAAGGATCGAGGACCGCCGAAGGCGGCGGCGCTTCGCGCCGTCCTTGACAAGATCATCAACACGAACAATCCAGCATCCAAGCGATCAAGGCCGTCCTCCGATCAATGTAAACGGGAGAAGCGTGATATGCCGGCTGCCGAAACCGTCCCGAGCGGCGCCTACGCCGAGCTTCCCGGCGTGAAATTGTGGTTCACCGATACCGGCGGCTCAGGCGTGCCGATCGTTCTGTTGCATCCGAACACCGGCACCGTCGAAATCTGGCAGCCGCAAATTGCCGCCTTCGCTGCGGCCGGCTACCGCGTCATCGCCTTCGATCGCAAGGGCTGGGGCAAGAGCGTGGCCGATCCGGCATCCGGCGCGGGGTCCGGCGGCATCGCCGGCGATCTTGATGCACTCGCCGATCATCTCAAGCTCGACAAGTTCCACCTGCTCGGCATCGCCGGCGGCGGCTTCGTGGCGCTCGACTACGCGGCGTGGCGTCCGCAAAAGCTGTGCAGCCTGATCGTCGGCGGCTCTACCGGGAGTTTTGAGGACAAGGAGATCGCCGATTTCATCGCCCGCATCGCCATCCCGGAGATCAGGAAACAGTCGGCGCATTACCGCGAAATCGGAGCGTCCTATCGCGGCGCCAATCCTGAAGGCACCAAACGCTGGATCGAGATCGACGAGCTCGCGCGCCAGCCGGGCGCGGGCTTTCAGCCCCAGCTGCGCACGCCGAACACGTTCGCCAAGATCGCGGCCATTACCGCTCCGATGCTGGTGATCGCCGCCGATGCCGATCTCTTGGCGCCGCCGGCCTTGATGCGCATTTGGGCCGCGCGCCTGCCGCATCACGAATGGGCCGTCATTCACGATGCCGGCCACGCCATGGCCTGGGAGCAGCCCGGCGCGTTCAACGACAAAGTTTTGGACTTTCTGCAGCGGCACTGAATTGTAGGGCGGATTAGCGCAGCGTAATCCGCCATTCGCTCGCACCGAAGCGGCGGATTACACCTTCGGCTAATCCGCCCTACATCAAGAACACACCCTTGCCGCTGGTCTGTTGATCGAACAGCTTGTAGGCCGCCTCGGCCTGGTCGAGCTTCCAGCGATCCGTGAACAGATGCTCGACATCGATCTTGTTGTCGGCGACGAAGCGCGCGCAATCGGCCTGGATGATCGTGGAGAAAGTCCACGAGCCGATGATGGTGAGCTGCTTGCGCAGCATCTGCGGACTGACCTCGATGGTCACGTCGCCGCCTTCGCCGACGAAACAGACGACGCCCCAGGGCCGCGCGCCGCGCACCGCGATCAGGCGTCCGTCCGCCGTGCCCGACGTATCGAGGGTGCGGTCGGCGCCGGCGCCGTGGGTCAGCGCCCGGATGGCGGCGACCGCGTCCTCGGCCTTCGGATCGATCAGCGCGTCGGCGCCGAATTCCTCGGCGCGCGTAAGCCGCTCGGCGCTGACATCGAGCGCGATGACGCGGGCGCCCATGCGGGCGGCAAGTTGCGTCGCCGACAGCCCGACCGGTCCCTGGCCGACGACGGCAATGGTATCGCCGCCGGTCAGATTCATCCGCCGCAGCGCCTGATAGGCGGTGCCGGTGCCGCAGGAGATCGCCGCGCCGGTGGCGAAGCCGAGCTCGTCGGGCAGGGCGACGAGCGTATAGGCGGGGACTTTCATATAGGGCGCGTGCGCGCCGTGGCCGGTCGCGCCATAGACGGTTGAGCCGCTCGAACACATCTGCGACCAGCCGGTCCGGCAATGCGGGCAGGTGCCGCAGCCAGAATAGTGATGCACCATGACGCGGGCGCCGATGCGGACGGTGCGTTCGTCGACGGCGCTGCCGATGGCGGCGACGACACCGCATGGCTCGTGGCCGGCGATCACCGGGCCCGACACCTTGCCGAGCCCGAGCGAGGCGGCGCCGCCCGAGGCGCGATAGAACTTCAGGTCGCTGCCGCACATGCCCGAGGCTTTGATCTCGACCACGACGTCGTGCGGCCCCGGCGCCGGATCGGGAAATTCCATCAGTTGCAATTTGCGTTCGCCAAGGAATGTCACGCCGCGCATGTCTGCCTCCCGGGATGTCACGATCGACCGTCTTCTCCCTATGATACAATACCGGCAAAGCAGTTGGGGGAGGGCGTCTTGAAAGTCGTTTCCTTTTTTCACCAGGGCAGACACGGCGTCGGCGTCGTCGCCGACAACGGCATCGTCGCCTTGACCAAGGCGGCGCCGGGGTTGCCCGACGACTTGCGCAAGATTTTGCAGATCGATCCGGCGCTCGAAAAAGTACGCGCCGCCACGGCGGGAAAATCCGCCGATCTTGCCCTCGACGACATCGCATTCGATCCGGTGATCCGCGAGCCGCACGCCACCTGGGCGCTGGCGCTCAACTACAAGCTCCATATCGAAGAGACTGGGCTGACGACGTCGCAGACTTATCCGCAGATTTTCCTGCGCATGCCGATCTGCCAGGTCGGACATAAGCAACCATTGTGGGCGCCGCGCAAAACTATCGCCGAGGCTTACGATTACGAAGGCGAGCTTGCGGTGATCATCGGCAAGCCCGGCCGCTACATCAAACGCGCAGAAGCCTTCAATCACGTCGCCGGTTATTCCTGCTACAACGAAGGGTCGGTGCGCGAATATCAGGGCCACAACCGGCAATTCGGCTTGGGGAAAAATTTCGAGCGCTCGGGCAGTTTTGGGCCTTGGCTGATGACGGCGGACGAGTTCGGCGATCCGGCCGATCACACTTTGATCACCCGCCTCAACGGCATCGAGCGCCAGCGCGCCAAGATTTCGGGGTTGCTGCACGACGTGCCGCGCCTCATCGAATATCTGTCCGAGGGTTACACGCTGCAGCCGGGCGACGTGATCGTCACCGGCTCGCCCGGCGCCTTGCCGCTGCGGCTGGGCGAAGCGCCGGAAAAGCCGGTCGGCAAAGTAATCGTCGCCGGGCAATTGCACATGCGCCCCGGCGACGTCTGCGACGTGGAAGTCGATGGGCTCGGCGTGCTGTCGAATCCGGTGATCGAGGACCCGACGCCGCTGCGTTAGCTCAAAGCGGCGTAGATGCCGTGTTCGAACTGACGGTAAAGGCGCAACGCCCGGCCATCGGCAAAAGGCAACACTTGCGTCATGAAGACGGCGGCGACCCGCCTGCCGGGATCGATCCAATAATACGTATTGAGGAGGCCGCCCCAGGTCAGACTGCCGGCGCTGCGGCCGCCGGCCACGGCCTGCATGGTGATCATATGGCCAAAACCCCATTTGCGCGTGACGCCGGGACATAAATCGACGTCGTTGGAGAGCGCCGGCACCGTGGTTTTCAGGACGCCGACGTCGATCTCGCCGATCTGGTTCTGGCCCATGAGCGCGACGGTCTCGGGCCGAAGGATGCGTGCCCCGTCCAGCGCGCCGCCTGCCAGCAGCGCGCGGATGAGAGTCAAATAATCCGGTGCTGTCGAATAAATCCCGCCGCCGCCGGAGAAGGATTGCCGCGGCGAATTCTGCTCCATCGGTTCCGCCGTCAGAGCTCCGCCCGGCCCGCGCCGATGCACGCTGGCCTCGCGCTGGCGCTGTTGCGGCGCGATGACGAAGGCGGTGTCGCTCATGCCGAGCGGATCGAGAATGTGCTTGCGAAAATAGACGTCGAGCGTTTCGCCGCTGATCGCTTGCACGATGCGGCCGACCCAATCGATGCTGGTGCCGTATTGCCAACGCGTGCCGGGATCGAACATGAGCGGGGTGGACGGCGCCAGTTTTCTTTGCGCCTTCGGCAACAGCTCAAGCGACTTGGCATACTGCACGGCCTTGGCGTCCCAGAGCCGGTACGCGAAGCCGGACGTATGGGTGAGCAGGTGGCGGAGCGTGATCGGCCGCTGCGCCGGGCGCAACTGCGGCAATCCTTTGGCGTCGAAGCCATCGAGCACTTGCGGCGAGCCGATCGCGGGCTCGATATCGGGCACCGGCGCGTCCAACGACAGCTTGTTCTGTTCGACGAGTTGCAGCGCGGCGACCGACGTAATCACCTTCACCATCGAGGCGACGCGAAACACCGTATCACGCGTCATGGCGGTGCCTTCGCCGAGCCGGCGCTTGCCGAAAATACCCTCATAGAGAATGCCACGGTCGGTCGCCGCCAAGGCCACGACTCCAGGCACTTCTGCCGCGCTCGTCGCGGCGCGGAGTATCGAATCGATCTGGGAAAGCGTTCCAGGCTTAGGATTGGTCGGCGCCTGCGCGCGGGCGCGAGTCGCATAGCGCAGGCTCAATGAGCCGGCGGCCGTCAGCCCCGCAGCCGTCTTCACGATATCGCGGCGACTGGGGCGAGGGATCATGGCCGGATCGCTCCGAGCTGGCACGTTCTGCGCGGGAGTAAAATATCCGCAAAACTGCTTGCTCAGCTAGAAGCGAAATCCGAAAAAACCAGATTGGTTATTCCAATGCTCGGACCGACGGCGTTGTGAAGCATTCGCGGCGCGCGTGTAGGCGTTGGTGGCGGGGTAGGTTCTGGTGTCCGGCGCGGCGCTCGGCGCGGCGGCTGGAAACACAGACTGTATGACTTGTCCCCGCGTGTCCGGCGGGTTCGGTGCCGGGGTCGCCGACGGCGTGTCCGTTGCCGTTATCGGCTGAGCTACGTTCGTCTGAACTGCGGCCGTCTCCGCGGTTGGCGGTGTGGCGGCGACTGTACTCCCGCTTCCCCCGCTTGGCGCAGGCGTTGCCACTGCCGTCGTGGCCGGCGCAGCGGCGACTTGAGGCGCGGCCGGCGCCGTGTTGTCGACGCGCCGTAGACAGCGCGAGTCGATATAGGGCCATGTCTGGTCCTTGCAAAATTCCGGCGCAACGATCGTGACCGGCGCCGTGCCGGTATTTTGTGCCACCGCTGCATTGTGCGATGCCGTTCCGGCCTCGAGCAGGTGTCCCCTCGCCAGGATCGCGCACGCCGCCGCTGCCAAAAGAGTTACGGTCGTTGCCACGCGCCGTTGCTTTGCCGCAGACGGTTCATGCGCCTCGTCGGGAGGGCCGGCTGGAACCGTGTCGTGAGAAACAGCAAACTGCATCTGGCGCCTCCCGCGGCCATTCCAACGGCGACCGCGCGACGAAATAACGCTGTGCCATGGGCTTTCGTTCCAGGCCGGAATCTCCGCAAGTGGCTCGCGAATGCATCCTCCAAAGCGTGGTGCGATATGGAAAATGTTGCTAGCGTGAGTGCCGTCATGCTTACTCGAATTCAAGCGTTTGCCGTTGCGCTAGCGAGCCTCGGCTTGGCTGCTACCGCGCTGGCGGCGGACGATTTTCCGACCCGGCCGGTGACTATCATCGTGGCCTCGACCGCCGGCGGCGGCACCGACATTGTTTCCCGCATCGTCGGCGAGCAGCTGTCCAAGCAGCTCGGCCAGCCCTTTGTGGTCGATAACCGGCCCGGCGCCGGCTCGGTGACCGGCACCGAATATGCGGCCAGGGCGGCGCCGGACGGCTACACCTTGCAGACCGGGCTCAACGCCAGCATGGCGGTCAATCCGAGCCTGTTTGCGCATCTGCCCTACGATCCGGTCGCCGACTTTGCGCCGGTCGGGATGCTGGCGGAATTTCCATTCGCCATCGTGGTCAGCAAGAATTTCCCGGCGCAGTCGGTCAAAGAGCTGATCGCGATGGCGAAAGCGCATCCGGGCGAGATCAACTACGCATCGGCCGGCAATGGCACCGGACAGCATCTCTCGACCGAGCTGTTCAAGCTGATGACCGGCGTCAATCTCACCCACGTGCCGTATCGCGGCGCGGCGCCGGCCTATACCGACGTCATATCGGGGCAGGTGCCGGTGTTCATCGACAATCTGGCGAGCGCGTTGGGTCAGATCAAAGGCGGCAACGTGCGCGCGCTCGCGGTCACCAGCAAGCAACGCTCGCCGCTATTGCCCGACGTGCCGACGGTCGAGGAAGCCGGCGTGCCGGGCTACGTCTACTACACGTGGTTCGGCTTGTGGGCGCCGAAGAAAACGCCGCAGCCGATCGTCGCCAAGCTCAACGCCGAGATAAAAAAGGCCATCGCCGATCCGGCGGTGAAGGACCGCATCGTCGCCGCGGCCGGCGAGACGCTCGACATGCCGCTTGCCGACATCGAGCCGTTTCTGAAAGCCGAGATCGACAAATGGGCCGACGTGGTCAAACGCGCCGGCATCAAGCTCGAGTAGCAGGCCGCGTCACTCGACCTGCGCGCCCGATGCCTTGATGATCGGCGCCCATTTCGCCAGCTCCGTTTTGACGAAGTCGGCCGTCGTCTCCGGCGTAGAGCCCGGAGTCGGATCGACGCCGGTCTTTGTCAGGGAATCGATCACCTGCGGATCGGCCAGCGCCTTGTTGGCGGCGGCGTTGAGCTTGTCGACGATCGGCTTCGGCGTGCCCGCCGGCGCCAGGATCGAGTTCCAGGTGTAGCACTCGTAACCCTTGAGGCCCTGTTCGTCCAAGGTCGGCAAATCGGGCATGGCGGGAAGGCGCTTGAGCATCCCGGCGCCGAGCGCGTGGACCTTGCCCGACATCGACAGCGGCAGCGCGGTCGGCGTCGCGTCGAACGCCATCGAGATTTGGCCACCCATCAAATCGGTGTCCATCGGCGCCGAGCCTTTGTAGGGCACGTGCACGATGTCGACGCCGACCATCGCTTTGAATTCTTCGCCGCACAGATGCAGGATCGAGCCGACACCGGACGAGCCGTAGTTGTATTTGCCCGGATTGGCCTTCAGCAGCGCCACCAGGCTTTTGACGTCGGTCGCGGGTATCGAAGGGTTCACCATCAGCAGCGTCGGCGTCACGCCGACCCGCGCCACCGGCGCGAAATCTTTCACCGCGTCGTAAGGCATGTGCTTGTACAGGCCCGGATTGATGGCGTTGGTGGATACGGTGGCGAACAGCAGCGTGTAACCATCGGGCGTAGCCTTGGCGACCGCTTCAGCGCCGATATTGCCGCCTGCGCCGCTTTTATCTTCGACGATGAATGTCTGGCCGAGAATTTCCCCCATCTTCGCCGACATGATGCGCCCGACAATGTCGGTCGGGCCGCCGGCGGCGAACGGGATGATCATCTGCACCGGTCGCGATGGAAAATTGTCCGCGGCTTGCGTGTCGGTGGCCGCAACGGCGAACGCGGCTACGGCGATTGCCGCGAGCCCAAGATGTTTGCTCATGAAAATCCTCCCAGATTTCACAAACACGATAGCACAACCGAAGCAGGCGTGGTCCGTCGCTAATACCGCGTCAGATCAGCGCTGCTCGGCCTCCAGCATCTTGCCGAGGACGCGTTTGTAAAGCACGCAGCCGACGTCGACGGCGAGGATCACCGGATCGAGCGGCTCTGTGGCCGCTTCGATCACGCGCTGCTGCGCCTCGATCACCGGCGCGTCCTGCTCCTCGAAAGCAAAGCGCCGCATCTCGGCGACCTTCTTCTGCAGATCGCGGTTGAGCTTGTCTTCGGGGGTGCGCACGCCCCAGCGCACCGCGGTGAAGAAATAATGCGTCGAGCGGTCGTTCTCCGGCGTCAGCAGATGGACGGCGTGATAGCCGGTGCCGGTGTCGGGCGCGGCGCCCATCTTGCAGATGCCGGTGAGCAGCCGCAGCGTCGACGGCGCCATCCAGCGCATTTTTGTGAACTTGTCGACCTTCGCCGGATGATCTGGCCAGAATTGCGCGAACATGCCGGGCGGCGCCGAATTGGTGGCGTGGCGTCCGACCACCACGTCGTCGCCGTCCATCTCGGCGGTGATCTCGGACTCCACGGTGTCGGCGTTGCCCAAAATGCCTTCGTGCAGATAGGAGGTGTGGCTGAGATCGAGCAGGTTGTCGATGATGAGCTGATAATTGGCCTTGATGACGATGGAGTCGCGCTTGGTGGTGTGCAGCTCCGGCACGTTGTCGAGCACGCCGAAGTCGGGAATTTTGCTTTCGTCGGCCGGCGTATCGCCCATCCACACCCACACCGCCTTGTGCTTCTCGATGACGGGATAGCTTTTCACCCGCGCCCGCGGCGGGATGTTCTTGGTGCCGTGCGGATTGCGCACGCAGGCGCCGCTGCCGTCGTATTCCAGGCCGTGATACGGGCACTGGATGCGGTCGCCGCCGACGATCTTGCCCATGTGCAGCGGCGCGAAGCGATGCGCGCAGCGGTCCTCGATCGCCGCCACGCTACCGTCGGCCTTGCGATAGAGCACGATCGGCTCGTCCATGATGGTGCGCGGCACCAGTTGGCCGTCGCCGACGCCGTCGGACCATGCCGCCACATACCAGGCATTGCGCAAATAGGCGCCGCTGATCATCTCTTGGTGCGGTTTTGCGCCGTTTGTTTTCGATTGAGCCGGTTGCGTCATGGGTGCTCTCCTCGCAGTGCGGCTATTGTGACTCTGTTTTCGCAATCATGCGACTGGCGTCAACCGGTCAGTGCGCCAACCGCCGAAGGATCGCCTCGGCTTCGGCAGCGATGTCGCGCACGATGTCGCCCGCCGGCTGAAGTTTTGACACCAGGCCGACGCTCTGTCCCGCCCATAGCGACATGGCATCGATGTCACCTTGGGTATCCGGGCCGGGGGTGGCGGATTGATAACGAACGATCGGCCCGCTCGCAGGTGAGGTTGCGATCACGTCGCCCTCGCCGGGGCGCTTGCCCGACGGCGGACGGCCGGCGGCTTCCCAGGATGCCACGGTCTTGTTGCGCAAGACGCGGTGCGGCGCCTTTGGCCAGTTGATGTCGAACAGCTCTTCGACAAAAACCGTATCGGTCTCGCTGGCTTGCAACAGCAGTTCGCGATAGCGCGGATGGATCGCTGCTTCCGTGCTGGCGAGAAAACGCGTGCCGATCCAAGCGCCGGCCGCACCAAGCGCCAGAGCCGCGGCGAGGCCCCGTCCGTCGGCAATGCCACCCGCGGCAACGACCGGAACCGGGGAGACGGCGTCGACCACGGTGGGAATGAGCGGCAAGGTCGCCACGGTGCCGCGGACATGGCCGCCGGCCTCCCACCCCTGGGCGACGATGATATCGACACCGCTGTCCACGGCGCGTCGGCCGGCTGCGGCCGATCCCACCGTATGCAGAACCGTGGCGCCGGCAGCCTTGGCGCGCGGCATCAGTGCGGCCGGATCGCGCCAGAAGAACGAAATGATGCGCACGCCTTCATCGAGACAGGCTGCGAGCCGTTCTTCTTGCGGAAACTCCAAGTTGAGATTCACCCCGAACGACTTGGATGTCAGCGCACGTGTCTGCCGGATTTGCTGCCGAACCGTGGCGAGGTCCGCCCGCCACAGCACCAGCATGCCAAGTCCGCCGGCATTGCTGACCGCGGCCGCAAGATGCGGTCCGACGGCGCCGCCCATCGGAGCTTGGATGATCGGCAGCTCAATTCCGAGACACTTGCAAAGCGCCGTCTGCATGGGGTGTGCTCGTGGCATCCGCCGCAGTGGTCTTTCCCGCCGCCGCCGCGTAGGCTCAACGCTACAAGAGAATGTCCGAGGAGGAAACCATGGCCGAAGCCGCTTCGCTTGCCACGCTGGCGTCACGCTTTATCGACACCGAACAGGTGCCGTGGATCGAAACGGCGCCGGGCAACAAGATGAAAGTGATCTATCACGATCCGGCGAGCGGCATGCTGACCATTCTGTCGAAGCTCGAGCCCGGCTCGGGTATCCCCGCCCACGTGCATGAGGATTTGGAGCAGACTTTCGTGCTCGAAGGCTCGCTGGTCGATGACGAAGGCGAATGCACCGCCGGCAATTTCGTCATCCGCGCCAAAGGCAGCCGCCACGCGCCGAAGGCGCCCAACGGCTGCACCATGCTGGTGTTCTTTATGAAGCCCACCGAGGGACTCAAGAAGACGCTGCTCAAGCACGCTTGAACATCACCATGGCGCCGCGTCGTTTACAGCTCTTCGCTGATTCTTTGAAAGCAGGAATTCAGCCCGAAGCAGGCCTGCAGCGCTTCCCGCAAACCATCCGAATCGCGGCCATCCAACGGTGTTTGCGGGAAACCGTTGTGGCGGAGAAAAATCTGCGCCCGCAGCACCGCGGGTTTGCCGCCGGCGTCGAGCGCATTGGCCATTTCGGCGGCCGCATCGGCAAAACGTTTCAGGTGCACGAAGACGAATGCCCGCTGTGTGCGATATTTGGCCAGTAGATCGCCGCCGATGGCGTAGCGCGAGGTGCCGCCGAGCGGCCCCAAGATGGTGTCGAAATCGGCCAATGCCGCATTGTCGTCGCCGGCAAGCATGGCGGCGGTGGCGCGCCCCAACATTAACTCCAGTTGCTCGGGATGTGCCGCCAAGGCCTTGGTGTAATCGGCAATGGCGCGCTCCGGCTCGTTGATCTGCAAATAAGCGGTGGCACGGAGCGGCAACAGCGCGGTGTCCGTGCCGTCGCCGGCAAGCAGCACGTCGAGGTCGGCGATGGCGTTTTGCGGCTGCGCCAGCGACAGGAATAGCTTGGCGCGCGCCAAACGCGAAAACGCGTGATCGGGATGCCGCGCCAAAATCTCACTGAACGCATCCAGAGCCGCGTCGAAGTTCTGCTGCAATTCCATAAGCGCCGCATTGCTCGCCGCGATATTCGGGTCATCCGGCGATTGCTGCAGGGCTATGGCGATGTCGCGCGCGGCGCGCGGGTAATCGCCCATCGACATGGCGAGGCGGCCGGCGAGATGGCGTATCGCGGGATTGTTCGGCGCGAATTCGAGCGCCGCGTCCGCTTCGCCTAAGGCTTTCGGCAGCTCGGCCAGATCGATGAAGAATTGCGCGCGGGCCAGATGTGCCGCGATGGGCTGCGACGTGTCCTGAGATTCAGGCAACAGCGGGACTTGGCACGGTTGGCCGTGGCCGTACTTTGCCATCAGGCATGGATTGCTGCGCTCCGCGATGACGCCAGCCGGCGCTACCGGCTCGGCTGCACCCGCCGCCGCCGCGATGAATAGCGGTGCGACGATCGCAAAAATCGCCAATAGCTGTTGCACGAAGCGTTTCATCTCAAGAGCAGTGTTCGTCAAGCATGCAGGCCCGCGCGGCGTCATAGAGCGCGGGCGTCGGGTCGCTATCGGCGGGCAGTGTCGGCACGAAGCCGAGCTTTTGCAGCGTCCGGACTTTACCGAACATGAAGCCGGGATCGACGCGAAACGCCGTGACGGCTTCTTCCGCCGCCTCGTCGCTGCGACCCAGCAGCCGCAGCGTCATGGCGTGCCACCAGCGCATTTCGCCGTTGATGGGATAGATCGTCAGCGAGCGCGCGAATTCCGGCTCGGCCGCGGCGTAATTCTTGCGGTAGAATTGGACCCGCGCGGCCAGCCCATGCGAGAACCAGATATTCGCGTCGGCGGCCAGCGATTTGTCGAGATCGGCCTGAACCTCGTCGAGCGGCGCTTGCACCTGTTCGAGCAGGAAGGCGGCGCGACCGGCGTAAGTCAACGCGCCCGGGTCGTCGTGCACGGCCTGATCGTAGGTCTGCTTGGCTTCGTCGTTGCGGCCCAGCACCGCCAGCATCCTGGCGCGCTCCAGCGACGCCACCGTGCGAAACGAGGTGCGCTTGAAATAATGATCGATCGAATTGGGCTTGGTGATCGCGGCGATCGGCAAACGCAGCACGGCGTCGGCTTCCCGCAATGCCTCTTCCGGCATGCCGCAACACTCGGAGACGTCCATCAGATGAATGTGGAACAGCGGGTCGTTGGGATTCAGTCGAATGGCTTCCGCGAAAATCGCCATCGCCTCGTGCTGCCGGCCGACCTCGCGACGCGACAGCATGGCGCCGACCAGATCGTAAGCGTCGGCATAATCGGGCTTGAGCTTGATGGCGGCGTTGGCCTGATCGAGTACGGTCTCGAAGTCGGCCTTGTCGTAGGCAGTCCAGCCGCGGCGCAGGTGCAGTTCCGGATCGTTGGGCGCGAGAATGAGCGCCGCGTCATAATCCTTGATCGCGTCGTCAAGCCGGCCGGTCGTGTGCAGGGACCGGGCGCGGATTTTCAACGTTTCGGCGCGCGCGGCATCGGACAGGCCGGATTTGTCGAGCACCGCCGTGCAGGCCGCGACGGTAGCTTCGGGTTGGGTTTCGAAGGCGGCAACTGAGCACGCCGGCTGAGCCGGCGCTTGCTGAGCCATTGCTTGACCGTGACCGAAGGCCCAGCTGGCCATCAGCCATAGCGTGATCGTTGCGCTGCGCAACAGCATGACATGCCCCTTCTCGAAGCCGTCGCGCATAGTCGCGAAGAAACCATGGCGTCCGGTAAAATCGAAATTTCAAATTTTATCGATTTCCCTTAAGGTGCCGGCGATGCCCTTCGCACCAAAGCTTGCGGCGCACGGCGCCGAAATTCCCGCCATCGGCTTCGGCACCTCCGGCATGGGCGACGTCCGTGCCGAGCACATCGCTACTGCGCTGAAAGCTGGGTATCGCCACATCGACACGGCGCGGAAATACGGCACCGAGCGCGTGGTCGGCGAAGGCATCCGTGCCTCCGGCGTGCCGCGGGCGGATATTTTCCTGTGCACCAAGGTGTCGCACGAAAACCTGCACGCCGGCGATTTCGCCCGCTCGGTCGAGGAAAGCCTGACCGCGCTCGGCGTCGACTATGTCGATCTCCTCCTGGTGCACTGGCCGGAGAAGAACACGCCGCTTGCCGAAACAATGGGCGCGCTGGCCAAGGCCAAACAGGCCGGTCTCGCGCGCCATATCGGCGTCGCCAATTTCAACATCGCCATGCTCGACGAGGCGATCCGGCTGTGCCCGCAGCCGCTGGTGACCTTGCAGGCGGAGTGTCACCCTTATCTCGACCAGACCAAGGTGATCGAAGCCTGCCGCCGGCGCGGCCTCGTGCTCACGGCCTATTGCCCGCTCGGCCGCGGCCGCCTGCAGGGCGATGCGGTGCTGGCCGATATCGCGCGGCGTACCGGCAAGACCTTCGCGCAAGTGGCGCTCCGCTGGCTGATGCAGCAAGGCGTCATCGCTGCCATTCCGCGCTCGTCCAACGCCGCGCGCATCGCACAGAATATCGACGTGTTCGATTTTGTGCTCAGTGACGACGACATGCGCCGCATCGGCGCGCTCAAGCGAGCCGACGGCCGCATCGCCAATCCGATCGGTCGCGCGCCACAGTGGGATGTGTGATGGCAAATGCGCCGAAATACTTCATGTACTTCCCCGGCAATTACCGCTGGTCGGCGGCGTTCGTGAACATGCTCGGTACGGCGCCGTTCGGCGGCGTCGACATGAGCGAGTTGCACCAGATCGGCCGTATGCTCGAAGGCAAAAGCGGCGACGATGACGAGGCGTGGTTCGCAGCTTGCGTCACGGTTGCGGATATTGTGCGCGGCCGTGCCGACAAATTTCGCGCCGAGAATTATCCGGTAGCTGCGGCGCCGTTCTATCTGCGCGCCTGTCATTATTATCAGATGGGCGAGCGCTTCCGCACGCCGAAGGACGGCCGTGCGCTCGACGCCTATCGCACGGCGGTCGAGTGTTTCCATCACTTCGTCGCGCTGTCGGGAACGAAGATCGAAATCGTCGATGTGCCTTTCGAAGGCAAAATGCTACCGGGCTATTTCGTGCCGGCACAGAATGCAAAATCCGCGCGTCCGCCCTGTGTGGTGTTCTTTGACGGGCTGGACATCACCAAGGAGATTCAGTTTTTGCGTGGCGTGCCCGACCTGGTAAAGCGCGGCATTTCGGTGCTGGTGATGGACGGCCCCGGCACCGGCGAGGCGATCCGCTTCCGCGGCATGCCGCTGCGTCACGATTACGAGAAGGCCGGCAGCGCCTGCATCGATTACCTGGAGGGGCGCGGCGACGTCGATGCAAAGCGCATCGGCATCGTCGCCATCAGCCTCGGCGGCTATTACGCGCCGCGTTGCGCGGCGCTCGAGCCGCGCTTTGCCGCCTGCATCGCCTGGGGCGCGATCTGGGATTATTACGGCACCTGGAAGAAGCGCATCGATGCCGGCTTCAAGGCATCGATGTCGGTGCCCGGCCATCACATCATGTGGATCCTCGGCGTCGATACGCTCGACGCGGCGCTGAAAAAGCTCGAGCCGTTCCGGCTCGACGGCGTGGTGCAGAAAATGCGCTGCCCGTTTCTGGTGGTGCACGGCGAGGATGACGAGCAGATTCCGCTCAAGGATGCGCAAGCGCTCTACGAGGCCAGTGGCTCCGCCGACAAGACGCTGCGCGTGTTTGCGGCGGAGGAGGGGGGCGCGCAGCACTGCCAGCGCGATTATCTCTCGCTCGGCACCGCCACCATGTGGAATTGGTTCGAGGACAAGCTGCTGCGGGGCTAGGCGCCTTGCTCATACGCCTTCAGCGCCCCGCGTAAAATTTCGCGCGAAGGTTCCGAGCCGTCGACCAGCCGGATAGTGCGCCGCTTGATCTTCCAGCCTGCGGCGGTGCGAGCGAGTTCCCAGCGGTTGGTCACCACCCGGTGGATGTGATAGCCGCGCGAACTACCGTGATTGGGAACTTCGATCGGTTCGCCGGATTTATACGGGCTGAGGATTTGCAGGTACGATGTGACGATGGCACGGTCGCCGTCCAGCGCGATGTGCGGTAACCCGGTAAAGTGGGCGAGCCCGCCGGCAATCGCAGCCTGATGGCCTGGGCTCTTGAGACTCGCCGCGATCGCCTTGTTGCCGGTCGCCCCCGACAGGTTGGAACCGCGATCGAACACGCCATCCTCGGCATAAACGGCTTCGGCATAGTAGTCGGCGCCGGTATCGGCGGACGGCGGGTGACTGGCGATAAGATTGTAGATTTCCAGCCGGTCTTCGATGGCCCGGATGCGCTGTTCGAGCGTGCGGTTCTCTCCGACCATGACGTTTCCCTCAAAATTGTGACGCGGCCCCGTTTTGGCCCAGCTATGAGCGTGCAGTATCATAGCCGTGACCAATTTTCCCGCTGTACGTCCCGGCAAAATCTGGCATCGTTACGGTGCGAGGAGGGGGTTGGTCATGCGTTCTGGCGGCGAAGTTGATCGCCGTTCGTTTCTCGTTGGCGCCAGCGCCGCGGGGGGCGGCTTGGCGCTGGGCTTAGCTGTACCGCTCAGCCGCGCCGGCATGCGCGCCGCCGAAGACCCCTGCGACATCAACTGCTGGGTGTCGGTCGCGCCCGACGACACGGTGACCATCCGCACCGCGCACGCCGAAATGGGCCAGGGCGCGATGACGGCGCTGGCTATGCTGGTCGCCGAAGAGCTCGAATGCGATTGGAACAAAGTGAGCACCGCATTCGTGTCGCCCGGCGAGAATTTGCGCCGCAACCGGGTCTGGGGCGACATGTCGACCGGCGCCAGCCGTTCGATCGCGTCATCGCAGCTTTATTTGCGGCGCGCCGGCGCGACCGCGCGCGAAATGCTGATCGCCGCCGCGGCGTTACGCTGGAACGTGCCGGCATCGGAATGCAGCGCGCAAAACAGCGTCATCACCCACACGGCAAGCGGCCGTAGCGTGACCTTCGGCGCCGTCGCCGACGGCGCGGCCAAGATCGAGCCGCCGGCCAATGTCGCGCTGAAGGATCCGCGCGATTGGAAGCTCGCCGGCACGCCGCGCCGGCGTCTCGACCTGCACGACAAGGTCACCGGGCAGCCGGTCTTTGCCATCGACGTGCGGCTGCCCGACATGCTGTACGCCGCGGTCATCCACTGTCCGGTGTTCGGCGGCGCGCTGCAGTCGGTCGATGAGACTTCGATCGCCGGGATGAAGGGCGTGCGCCGCATCGTACGGATGCCGGACGCGGTGGCGGTGGTGGCCGAATCCTGGTGGCAGGCCAAGCGCGCGTCGGAAGCGCTGCGGATCGCGTGGGACGACCGCGGCAATCGCGCAATGTCGAGCGCCACCATCGAGAAGGTGGTGCGCGAAGGACTTCATGCGCCGTCGGCCCAGGTCGCCCGCAGGAACGGCGACGCTGCCGCGGCATTGGCGGGCGCGGCACGGCGCATTGAAGCGGAATATGCGGTGCCGTTTCTGGCGCATGCGACCATGGAGCCGCAGACCTGCACCGCTCACGTCAAGCCCGACGGGGTCGAGGTCTGGGCGCCGTCCCAGGATGCGATGACGACATTGGTCACGGCCGCCGTCGCCGCCGGCGTCGCGAACGACAAGGTCACCGTGCACCCGATGATGCTCGGCGGCGGTTTCGGCCGGCGCAACGCCGTGCAGGAATTCGTCCGCGAGGCGGTGCTGATCGCCAAGGAAGTCGCGCAGCCGGTCAAGATGGTGTGGAGCCGCGAAGAGGACATCGCCCACGATCTGTACCGGCCGTGCGGCATGGCGCGTCTGGTCGGCGGCCTCGGTGCCGACGGCATGCCGGTCGCGCTGACCATCCGTCTCACCGGGCCGTCATTCGTGGCCTCGCTGGTGCCGGCATTCGGTCCCGACATCATCGACCGCAGCTTTGTCAGCGGGCTTAACGACGAAATGCCCTATAGCCTGCCGAATTATCTGCTCGACGTGGTGCTGTGCTCGACCTCGGTGCCGCTCGGTGCCTGGCGCGGCATCAACTACACCCAGAATGCTTTCTATCGAGAAAGCTTTATCGACGAGATGGCGCACGCCGCGGGTGCCGATCCGTACCAGTTCCGCCGCCACTTGTTGCGCGACAGCCCGAAAAACCTCGCCGTGCTCGACGCCGCGGCACAGAAGGCGAATTGGGGCGCGCCGCCGCCACCCGGCGTTTTCCGCGGCATCGCGGTCAATGCCGCCTGCGGCAGCTATTGCGCCCAGGTGGTCGAACTGTCGCTCGACGGCGGCCGCATCCGCGTGCGTCGCGTCATCGCGGCGATCGACTGCGGCTATGTGGTCAATCCGCTGTCGGTGGAAATGCAGATCCAAGGCGCCATCGTCTACGCGTTGACGGCGGCGCTCTACGGCGAGATCACCATCAAGGACGGCGCCACCGAGCAATCGAACTTCAACACTTACGAGATGCTGCGCATGGCCGAGACGCCGGAAGTGGTGAGCGTGATCGTGCCGAGCGGAGATTTCTGGGGCGGCGTCGGCGAGCCGCCGGTGCCGCCGCTGGCGCCGGCTTTGTGCAACGCGATCTTCGCCGCCACCGGCCAGCGCATCCGCTCGCTGCCGGTGAAGAACCACGATCTGCGTTCGATCTGATTTGGGCTCAGCCTAAGCTAACGGGCCGCGTCCTTGTAGCGGATCGCCATCGGCATCCCGCCGTCCGGGCGCAAGGTCACGCGCAGCAGCGGCCAGACGTTCTTGTCCGGCGCGAGCTTGAAGTCGAAGTTCTTGACGATGGTGGCGAGGATCAGCGTCGCTTCCTGCAGCGCAAAGGCCGAGCCGATGCAGGTGCGGATGCCGGCGCCGAACGGCAGATAGGCATAGCGGTCGATCTCGTTTTTGGCCTTGCCGAGGAAGCGGCTCGGATCGAACATATCCGGCTCGCGCCAATACATTTCATGACGGTGCAGCACATAGGGTGCGATCACCACCATCGAGCCGCGCTTGACCTTTTCGCCGCCGAGCTCATCCGGCCCCATCGCCACGCGGCTGATCGCGGCGATCGGCGGATAAAGCCGGATCGCTTCGTCGATGACGGCGCGGGTCTCGACCAGCCGATCGGCGAGGCCCGCGATCGGGCCGTCGAGCTCGCGCTGCGCTTCCTGCTCGACGCGCGCGCACCATTCTTGCGATTGCGACAACAGGAACAGCGACCAGGTGATGGTGTTCGCCGTCGTCTCGTGACCCGCGGCGATGAAGGTGAGGATGTTGGAGCGCACCTCGGCCTCGGTCATGCGCTGGCCGGTTTCCGGGTCGAGCGCGCCGAGCAGGAGCGTCAGGATATCATTGGCGGCATCGCCGGACTTGCCGTTGAGGCGCCGGCGCCGCGTGGCGATGATTTCGTCGATCGCGCGCTCGAAAAACCGCAAGGTCGAGCGGACGCGCAAATGCGACAGCCGCGGTACCGACGGCGGCAGGCCGATCAGGTCGAGCGGGTCGATCTTGCCGATGGTGTTGAAATACACGCCCATCGCATCGCGGAGCTCTTCGGCGTCGCGGCCGAAGCCATCGGAGAAGATCGTTCGTTCCAGCACGTCGAGCGTCAGCCGCGATGCTTCGGCAGCGACGTCGATGGTGGCGCCGTCCCTGGCGCGCCAGCGGGCGGTGAGTGCGTTGGCGGCGTCCATCATCGCCGGCGCGAAATCCAAGATGGTCTTGCGGGCGAAGACCGGCGCCAGGATCCGGCGCTGGGTGCGCCATTGCTCGTTCTCGGCGCTGAGCAGGCCGTCGCCGAGCCCGGCCGAGAGCACGCGGCGCTGGATCGAATCCTTCTGGTAATTGCCGGCATTGTCGAGCAGCACGCGGCGGATGGCGGCCGGCTCATGGACCAGCAGAACGCGCTTGATCGGCACACGCTTGTGCGGCAGCCCGGTGACCACAATCGGCTTTTCGAAATGTTCCCGCGTCCAGCATTCCAGCGGATTGCGCTTGAGCGTCGAGATCAGGCCCAGGACACCGAGCGGCTTGGACTGCGGGATCGGCGCGGGTGGACGATAATGCGACGCGGATGCGGTGGAGAGATTCGCCGGCTGAGCGCTATGCAGAGTGCCATGCATATCTTGCGCCCGCCCCTGGAGCGCTCAATGCCCGCGCACATCCCAGCCCAGCGCGCAAGCACGAGAAGTCATTGTCTATCAAACGAGAGTGCGAGCGGGGTCATATCTTGTCAAGACTGAGGCAGGCCCGCGGTGGGGTTCGCACAGTTGATTGCGGGCGCAAGTTGCCGCGCGGCTACACTGCATAAATTTTCGTTTATGCCGAGGCGCTTGGCGGTGATGGCCTCAGCGCCGGCCGAACAATTTATCAAGCAGCCAGAAATCGAGGCCGCCGCTGCCATTGCGCTGGTTGCCGCCGCGCTCGGCGGCCGTGCCCGAGCCGGTTTCGTCGACGCCGCGCGGCGGCACCGGCGCCTGGGCCGCCACCGGCGGCGTGAACCAGCCGCCCTCGTTCAGTCCCGGCAGCGCCGATGGCGCGAAGCCTTGATGAGCGGTCCTCATGAACCGGCTCCAGATTTCCACCGGCAAGCCGCCGCCGACCGCCTTCTTGGTCGGCGAATTGTCGTCGTTGCCGAGCCAGACGCCGGTGACGAGCCGCGAGGTGTAGCCGATGAACCAGGCGTCGCGGAAATCCTGGCTGGTGCCGGTCTTGCCGGCGGCGAGCCAGCCGGGCAGGTCGGCGCGGCGCGCGGTGCCGCTGACCAAGGTCTCGCGCATCATCGTGTTCATCATGCCGATGGTGCGCGGATCGACGATGCGGCCGAGCGCCTGGGTCGAACGCGTATACAGCGTCTTGCCGTCGTTTGAGCGAATGCGCTCGACGACATGGGGCGCGACGGCGAGACCACCGTTGGCGAACGTGGCATAGGCGGATACCAGTTCGACGACGGAGACTTCCGAGGTGCCGAGCGCGATCGACGCATTAGGCTCGAGTTTCGACTCGATGCCGAGTCGGTACGCGGTGCGCACCACGGCGGCGGGGCCGACTTCCATGGTCAGCCGCACCGACACCGTATTGAGCGAATTGGCCAGCGCCTGCGTCAGCGTCACCGGCCCGAGATATTCATGCTCGAAATTTTCCGGCCGCCAGCCCTGCACCGAAATCGGCTTGTCCTCGCGCACCGTATCGGGGGTGAGCCCATGTTCAAGCGCGGTGAGATAGACGAACGGCTTGAACGCCGAGCCGGGCTGGCGCCGCGCCGCGATGGCGCGGTTGAATTGGCTCTCGGCATAATTGCGGCCGCCGACCAGCGCGCGCACGACGCCGTCCGGCGTCATCGCCACCAGGGCGCCTTCGCGGACGTCGAGCTTGTCGCCCTTGAGCGCCAGGACATCGTCGAGCGATTGCTCGGCTGCGGTTTGCAGCGCCGGATCGATTGACGTTTCTACGACAATATCCTGGTCGACATGGCCGATGAGATCATCGACCGCATCCATCACCCAGTCGGCGACGTAATTGACCGAGCCGCCGCCCGACGGCTTTATCGCGCGTGCCGGCGTGATCAGCGCGCGCTTCGCTGCCTCGTCGCCGATCATTTTCAAATCCGCCATCGCCGCGATCACCATGCCGGCGCGGCGCTCGGCGCCGTCGGGATTGCGGCTCGGCGCCAGCCGTGACGGCGCTTGCACCAGGCCCGCCAGCATCGCCGCTTCCGGCAACGTCAATTTCCGCGCCGATTTGCCGAAATAGCGCTGCGCCGCCGCCTCAATGCCGTAGGCGCCGGAGCCGAAATAGACGCGGTTGAGATAAAGCTCGAGGATCTGCGCCTTGGAGAACTTGTGCTCGAGCCACAGCGCCAGCACCGCTTCCTGCAGCTTGCGCGTCACCGTGCGTTCCTGGGTCAGGAACAAATTCTTGGCGAGTTGTTGGGTGAGGGTCGAGCCGCCCTGCGTGGCGCCGCGATGCAGCACGTCGCGCACGCCGGCGCGCAAGATGCCCCACGGATCGATGCCGTGGTGCGAGTAGAAGCGGCGGTCCTCGATGGCGACAAACGCCTTCGGCGCGTAATCCGGCAATTCGCGCAACGGCACTTCGGCGCCGCCCATGTCGCCGCGGGTGGCGAGCGTCGCGCCGTTCAAGCCGAGGATCAGGACCGACGGCGGGCGCTTGGGGATTTCCAGCGACTGGATCGGCGGCAGATGGGCGCCGATCCAGACCAAGAGGCCGATGGCGGCGATCACCGCCCACAAGGCGAGAACCGCGCCCCAATAGACCAGTTTGCCGAAGCCGGAGCGCTGCTTGCCGGCGCGCTTTTTCTTGCGCGGCTGCCGGGGCGGGGAATCGTCGCGCTGCCGGCGCGGCGCGGGCGTGCTGCCGCTGCGATCTTGCGGGCGCGGCCGGACATCGGCGTCGACATCACGCTTTTTGCCGGCCTGTCGCGACGCCATGTCCCGTCCCCAGCGCGGATAACGCGCTGAAGCGACGGTAGTTTGTGTGGTTTAAGGTGGGGTTACTCTGCGTACTCCCTCCCCCTTGTGGGGAGGGTGGGGTGGGGGTCGGGAGGTTAGAGCACGGCGTTTGACGCCTGAGCAAAGCCTCGCGACCCCCACCCCTGCCCCTCCCCACAAGGGGGAGGGGAAAGCATCACCCCGCCGCGGCTTCTTTCGCCGGCTTCGCCTCGGTGCTCTGCGCCGCGAACACCGCGATCAGCGGGCGCTTGATGGCCATTTGGCGGGTCGGCTCGGAAATTTGCGCGCCGAGGAGATCGGTGACGTAGAACACGTCGACGACGCGCTCGCCGAAAGTCGCGACATGGGCCGAGGCGATGTTGAGGTTGAGCTTCGACAGCGTCGCGGTCAGTTCGTAGAGCAGGCCGGGGCGGTCGAGGCCGGTGACTTCGACCACGGTGTAGCGGGCGGACCATTGGTTGTTGATGGTCACTTCGGGCTCGATGGCGAAGGCCTTGAGCCTGCCCTTCGGCGCCGCGCGCTTGGCCACCACGTCGGGCAGCTTGAGCTCGCCGCGCACCGCCTGCTCGATGGCATTGCCGATGCGCGCGGCGCGGCGCGCCTCGTCCTCCTCGCGCTCAAACTCGCGCGAGACCGAGATGGTGTCGAGGGCGAGCCCGTCGGTGGTCGTATAGATCTGGGCATCGACGATATTGGCGCCGGCCAGCGCGCAGGCGCCGGCGATGATCGACAACAGCCACGGATGATCGGGCGCGAACACCGTGAGCTCGGTGACGCCGCGCGAGGCGTCGAAGCCGACGGTGGTGGCGAGCTTCTTGCCGGACTCCTCGGCGGCGCGCACGAAATGGGCATGCGCCAGTTTGTGTGGCATGTCGACTTTGAGCCAATAGGCCGGATAGTGGCGCGCGATATAGGCGTCGCGTTTTTCCGCCGGCCAATCCTTGATCTCGGCGCGGAATTCCGACTGCGCGGCGGCAACACGTTGCGCGCGGTTGACCTCCGAAAAACCACCGGTGAGCACAGGCTCGGTCTCGTAATAGAGCGTGCGCAGAAGCTGCGCCTTCCAGCCGTTCCAGACGCCCGGGCCGACGGCGCGGATGTCGGCCGTGGTCAGGATGGTGAGCAGCTTCAGCCGCTCCAGCGACTGCGCCACGGCGGCAAAATTTTCGATGGTCTTGCGGTCGGACAAATCGCGTGACTGCGCCACCGTCGACATCACCAGATGCACTTCGACCAGCCACGCGACCAGCTCGGTATCGGCCGCCGACATGCCTAGCCGCGGACAAAGCCGGCGCGCGACGCGGGCGCCGCCGATCGAGTGATCCTCGACCCGCCCCTTGGCGATGTCGTGCAGGAACAGCGCAACATAGAGCACGGTGCGGTGCTCCGGCTGGATCGTGCGCACCAAATCGTTGGCCAGCGTGAATTCGCGGTTCTCGCCGCGCTCGATCTCGTTGAGCACGCCGATGCAGCGCAACAGATGCTCGTCGACCGTATAGTGGTGATACATGTTGAACTGCATCATCGCCACGATGCGGCCGAAGGCGCGGACGAATTCGCCGAGCACGCCGGCCTCGTTCATGCGTCGCAGCACGGTCTCGGCGTCGTTCTTCGAAGTCAGGATTTCGAGGAACAAGCGGTTGGCTTCCTTGTTCTCGCGCAAATCCTTGTCGATCAGCTTCAGCGAATGGGTGGCCAGCCGCATGGCCTCGGGATGGATGGCGAGATTGTGCTTTTGCGCCAGGTAGAACAGGCGGATCAGGTTGACCGGGTCGCGGCCGAAGACCTTTGGCCCGGCGATGTTGATGCGGTTGTTGTCGATGACGAAATCGTCGGTCTCGGTCAGCCGTTGCGGCCTGCGCGCCGGACGCAGCCGCGCGATGATGCGGCTCAAGACCGGTGCCGGCATCGCCTGGCGCTCCTCGAGGCCGGCACACAGGATGGCAGTCAGGTCGCCGACATGCTTGGCGGTGAGGAAATAGTGCTTCATGAAGCGCTCGACGTCGCGCAAGCCGGGATGCTCGGTGTAGCCGAGCCGCACCGCGATATCGCGCTGGATGTCGAACGACAGCCGCTCCTCCGCGCGGCCGGCGAGGAAATGCATGTTGCAGCGGACCGACCACAAGAAGTCTTCGCAGCGGCGGAACAAAGTGTATTCGTCGCGATCGAACACACCGCGCTTGATCAGCTCTTCGGGCTCGCGCACGCGGTAGGCGTATTTGGCGATCCAAAACAGCGTGTGCAGGTCGCGTAAGCCGCCCTTGCCGTCCTTGACGTTGGGCTCGACCAGATAGCGCGACTGGCCGGCGCGGCGGTGGCGCTCTTCGCGCTCGGCAAGCTTGGCGGCGACGAATTCCGGCGCAGTGCCCTGCACGACCTCTTTGTCGAACCTTGTCGTGAGCTCCTCGTAGAGCTTGGGATCGCCGAGCAGATGACGCGATTCCAAGAGCGTCGTGCGGACGGTCATGTCGGCCTTGGCCTGGCGGATGCATTCGGCGACCGAACGCGTCGCGTGGCCGACCTTTAGCCCCATGTCCCACAGGCAATAGAGCAGCGCCTCGGCGACGGATTCGCCCCAAGAGGTTTGTTTGTACGGCAGCAGGAACAACAGATCGATGTCGGAGCCGGGCGCCAATAGGCCGCGGCCGTAGCCGCCGGTCGCGACTACCGCCATGTGCTCGGCTTCCGACGGCGCCTGCGTCGGATAGATCTCGCTGCCGATGAACTCGAACAGGATGCGGATGATATCGTCCTGCAATTGGCACAGCCGCTCGGCGCAGCGACGGCCGTGGCGGTCCTTGAGGAGGAGCTGCTCCGCGCGTGAACGCGCTTGCGTCAGCGCCGACTTCAGCCGCAGCGCCACCGCGGTGCGCAACTCGCGCTCGCGGCCCGCATGGGTTTTGGCCAGTGTTTTGAGATCGGCGACGATCGCTGGAGTGTCGATGAGCTCCACCTCGGTGCGCGGCGATCGTTGCGTGTCCAGCATCATCCTATCGGCATACCGGAGGTGCGGTTCGCTGTCATCGCCCGGTGAGTGCCCGCAGCGAAAGCCACGGCACAAGCGCTAGGCACGTTGGACATTTATTCTAAAATATGGCTTGTTATGAGTGATTAATTCCAATTGACGCTTACCCTATGGTTTCCTAAAGAAGGAAATCCTACGGAGGACGTCATGCTTTCACGCCGCCAATTGCTTGTCTCTGCCGCAGCCGCGACCCTGATGCCGGTCGGCCTCGCGCGCGCCGCCGATAAGCCGAAAGAAATCCGCATCGATTGGGCGACCTATAATCCGGTCTCCATGGTGCTCAAGGACAAGGGCCTGCTCGAAAAGGAATTCGAGAAGGACGGCATCGGCATCCGCTGGGTGCAGTCGCTCGGCTCCAACAAGGCGCTGGAATTCCTCAATGCCGGCTCGATCGATTTCGGCTCGACCGCCGGCTCGGCGGCGCTGCTCGCCAAGATCAACGGCAATCCGATCAAGTCGATCTACGTCTTCTCGCGCCCGGAGTGGACCGCGCTGGTGACGCGCAAGGACACGCCGATCAACAAGATCGAGGATCTCAAAGGCAAGCGCGTCGCGGTGACCCGCGGCACCGATCCGCACATCTTCCTGGTGCGGGCGCTGCTCTCGGTCGGCATGAGCGAAAAAGACATCCAGCCGGTGCTGCTGCAGCACCCCGACGGCAAGATTGCGCTGATCCGCGGCGACGTCGATGCCTGGGCTGGCCTCGATCCGATGATGGCGGCGGCGCAGGTCGAGGACGGCGCGCGGCTGTTCTATCGCAACAAGGCGGCCAACACCTGGGGCATCCTCAATTCGAGCGAGGAGTTCCTGAAAAACTATCCCGACCTGACCAAGCGCGTGCTCGCGGTTTACGAACAGGCGCGCAAATATAGCCTGGCCAATTACGACGACGAAAAGCGCGTGTTCGAGAGCATCACCAAGCTGCCCGACGCGGTCGCCGATATCCAGCTCAAGGAGCGTACCGAGCTGACCTTCAACCGCGTCGGCTCCGAGCAGCGCGACTCCATCCTGCAGGCTGGTCTCGCCTTGCAGCAGGCCGGCGTGATCCCAGCCAATGTCGACGTGAAGCAGACGCTCAACGATCTGGTGGACGACCGCTACGTCGGCGCTTAGTCGAGGGGCGGCCGGCCACCACATTGATTTTGCGGCGGGCAGCATGTCTGCTGTGACCATGACCATTGCCGCCCAAAGCACTGGGAGCCAAGGCACACCAAGCGAAGCCGCCCCGGCGGAGCGGGCGCACGCGCGACGCTGGTCGCGTTTCGCTCGTCCTGCACTCGGCCTGATGCTGCCGGTCGTGCTGGCGGTGGCGTGGGAATTCATCGTGCGGATGGGTTGGACCTCTGGCCGGCTGGCGCCGCCGCCGTCGGTGATCTTTGCGACTTTCGTCGATTTGGCGCGCACCGGCGAATTGCAGCGCCACACGCTGGTGACGCTGTGGCGGGTCGCAGCCGGTTTTGGCATCGGCGTCGCCGCTGCCACGGTCATCGGCGCCGCGGCCGGCTATTCGCCGTTGGTGCGCCGCCTGATCGATCCGAGCATTCAGGGGCTGCGCGCCATTCCGTCGATCGCCTGGGTGCCGCTGTTCATTCTCTGGCTTGGGATTTTCGAAGCGTCGAAAGTCACGCTGATCGCGGTCGGCGTGTTCTTTCCAGTCTATCTCGGCCTGATGGGCGCGATTCAATCGGTCGATCGCAAGCTGGTCGAAGTCGGCCGCGCGTTCCGCCTGACCGACGTCGCGATGGTGCGCCGTATCCTGCTGCCGGCGGTGCTGCCGGCCTATGTGCTCTCGTTGCGTTCCGGCCTCGGTCTCGGCTGGATGTTCGTCATCGCCGCCGAGCTGATGGGAGCTTCCGAAGGCCTCGGCTATCTGCTGATCGACGGCCAGCAGCTCGGCAAGCCGGCGGAGATCGTCGCCGCTATCGTCGCCTTCGCCATCGTCGGCAAGGCCACCGATTGGCTGATCGTGCTCGCCGCGGCGCCGTTCCTGCGCTGGGAAGATGTAGTGCGGCAGGACTGATCAAAATGCTTGCACTCGAACGCGTCGGAAAAACTTATCCCAACGGCGTGCATGCGCTCGGCGGCGTGACGCTCGACGTTGAGCTTGGCGAGATCGTTGCCGTGATCGGCGGCTCAGGCTCCGGCAAATCGACATTGCTGCGCGCCATCGGCGGCCTCGATCCGCCGAGCGAAGGCGCCGTGGTGCTCGACGGCGAGCGCATCACCGCGCCGCACGAAAAGATCGGCATCATTTTCCAGGAGCCGCGCTTGCTGCCCTGGCTCAAGGTCGCCGACAATGTCGGCTTCGGGCTCGGCGGCCGGCCGAGGGCGGAACGCGCCGCCCGCGTCGCCACCGCGCTCAAGCGGGTGGGGCTCACCGACAAGGCGGCGATGTGGCCGCGCGAACTCTCCGGCGGCCAGGCGCAGCGTGTTGCCATTGCGCGCGCGCTGGTGCCGCGGCCGGAAGTGCTGCTGCTCGACGAGCCGTTCTCGGCGCTCGATGCGTTTACCCGCGCCGATTTGCAGGACCATCTGCTCGATCTGTGGGCCGACGCCAAGCCGACCTTGATCCTGGTGACCCACGACGTCGACGAATCCATCGTGCTCGCCGACCGGATTGTGGTGCTGTGCCCGCGACCCGGCCGCATCTTCGACGAGATCGACGTCGATCTGCCGCGGCCGCGCGACCGCCAATCCGCCGCCTTCGATTGCGTCAAGCGCCGCGTGCTCGTCGCGCTCGATCGCTCGCTCGATCGCGCCGCCGGGGCCGCCGAGGCCGAGCCGAAAGCGACCGCAGGCGCGGCGCTATGGTGGTGACGGACGACGGAGGGCAGACGACAGGATTGATCGATCCGCCCTCTGTCATCCGTCGTCTGTCGTCTATATTCTCATACGACATTGAACTGGAAGGACTCGCCAATGGACTCCGCCGGGCTGCGCGCGATGCAGGCGCCGATCAAGGACCGCTATAAGGCCGATCCCAAGGCCGGCCTGATCACGCTTCATGCCAAAGGCGCCATCGACGACGCCAACATCGCCTGCAAGGTCGAAACCGGCCGCGCGCTGGCGGTCGCCGGCCTGCATCCGGCCACCGGCGGCTCGGGAATGGAATTGTGCTCGGGCGACATGCTGCTCGAAGCCTTGGTGGCCTGCGCTGGCGTCACGCTCAAGGCGGTTGCCACCGCAATCGATATTCCGCTCAAGTCCGGCACGGTGTCGGCCGAAGGCGATCTCGATTTCCGCGGCACGCTCGGCGTCGCCAAGGAGGCGCCGGTCGGCTTTGCGCAAATCCGCCTCTCCTTCGACGTCGAAACCGACGCCGCGCAGGACAAGCTCGATCAGCTTCTCAAACTCACCGAGCGTTATTGCGTCGTCTATCAGACGCTGAAAAATGGACCTCCGGTCGAGGTAAGCCTGAAACGGAAAAGCTAATCGCTTCTGCTCCGTTTACTGGCCCCGGCCGCTCCTTGTTCAGGCAGCGGCGTATCTCACCTTGGTGCATCCATGTCTCCCGAGCTGATATTTTTGTCCGAGTTGGCGCTGAAGATGGCGCTGACGGCGTTCATCGTCGTCATCGTCTCGGTCACGGTCGAGCGCTCCGGCCCGTTCATCGGCGCGCTGATCGCGGCGCTGCCGACCGCCGCCGGCGCCGCCTATATGATCCTCGCCTTCGAGCATCCGCCGGACTTCATCGCGGCGAGCGCGGTCGGCAGCGCCGCGGCGGCCGCCACCGTTTCGATATTCGCGCTGACCTACACGGTACTGGCGCAGCGCCACGGTCTCATTCTCAGCCTCGGCATTGCCATGGCGATCTGGTTCGTCGGTGCGGCCGCCTTGCGCTTTTTTGACTGGACGCCGCTGACCGCGTTCCTTCTCAATGTCCTGGTGTTCGGCGCCACCATTCCGCTGAGCTGGCGTTACCGCACCTCGGGCCCGGTGCCGAAATTCCTGCGCACCGCCTATGATATTCCGCTCCGCGCCATCACCGCCGCCATCGTGGTCGTCATCGTGACGACGGCGAGCCACAGCATCGGTTCGTTCGTCTCCGGCGTGTTCGCAGTATTCCCGATCGTGATGGCGAGCTCAGTCGTCATCCTGCATCCCCGCGTTGGCGGCAAGGCGACGGCCAGCATGTTTGCCCATTCGCAAATCGCCCTGATCGGCTTGTGGCTCGGATTCCTGGCGCTGCATTATTTGGTCGCGCCGGTTGGCGTGTGGCCGGCTTTGGTGCTGGCGCTCGGCGTCTGCATTGGATGGAGCTTCGCGCTGTGGCTTTTTCGCGCGCGCAAACGCCCGGCCTGAGCGTCAATCTTTTTTCGCCTTGGCGAGCTGCGCCTTGAGCGCGTAGAGCGCTTCGAGCGCATCGCGCGGCGACATTTCGTCGGGGTGCAGTGCTGCGAGCGCTCCGACCAACGCCGTAAGCGCATCGTCGCGTTGCGGCGCTGCGGGTGCGGGCCGCGCCGCGGCGAATAGCGGCAGGTCGTCGATCAGCTTGCGCGCAGGGGAGGTGCGATCCTCGGCTTCGATCTGAGCCAGCACCAGCTTGGCGCGCTCGATGACGCTTGCGGGAAGTCCGGCAAGTTTTGCCACCTGGATGCCGTAGGAACGGTCGGCGGCGCCGGGCACGACCTCATGCAGGAACACCACGTCGCCGTGCCATTCCTTTACCCGCATGGTGGCGTTGTGCAGCCGCTTGAGTTTTGCGGCCAGTGCCGTCATCTCGTGGAAGTGGGTGGCGAACAGCGTGCGGCAGCGGTTGCTTTCGTGCAGGTGCTCGATGGTCGCCCAGGCGATCGACAGGCCGTCGAACGTCGAGGTGCCGCGGCCGATTTCGTCGAGGATCACCAGCGCGCGCTCGCCGGCCTGATTGAGGATCGCCGCGGTCTCGACCATCTCGACCATGAACGTTGAATGCCCGCGCGCCAGATCGTCTGCGGCGCCGACGCGGGAGAACAGCCGGTCGACCACGCCGATATGGGCGGCGCGCGCCGGCACGAAGCTGCCCATTTGGGCGAGCACGACGATCAACGCGTTCTGGCGCAGGAAGGTCGACTTGCCGGCCATGTTCGGGCCGGTGACCAGCCAAATGCGCCCCGCCGTGGCGTCGGCCGGAGGCGACAGATCGCAGTCATTGGCGACGAACGGGCCGCCGTCGGCACCGAGCGCCTGTTCGACAACGGGGTGACGACCACCTTCGATCAAAAACGTAAGACTGCCATCGACGACGGGACGCACATAGTTGCGTTCGACCGCGAGTGCCGCCAGCGCGGTCGTGGCATCGACGGCGGCGAGCGCTTCCGCCGCCTGCTTGATCGCCGCGCTGGCCGCGGTGACGCGCGCCGCCAGCGCATCGAAAATCTCAAGCTCCAGCGCCAGCGCGCGATCGGCCGCATTGGCAATTTTTGCTTCGAGTTCGCCCAGCTCCGTGGTGGTGAAGCGTACTTGTCCGGCGAGCGTCTGGCGATGGATGAAGGTTCCGTTCAGCGGCGCAGTGAGAAGCTTTTCGCCGTGCTGCGCGGTAACGTCGACGAAATAGCCGAGCACATTGTTGTGCCGGATTTTTAGCGTTTTTACCCCTGTGGTCTCGGCGTAGCGCACTTGCAGTGCGGCGATGACGCGGCGCGATTCGTCGCGCAACGCGCGCGCTTCATCGAGCGTCGCGTCGTATCCGGTGCGGACGAAACCGCCGTCGCGTCGGAACGCCGGCAGCTCGTCGGCCAGCGCCCGCGCCAGTTCGGTAGCGATGGCGGCATCGGGGCGGCGTAGCGCCGCGATGGCGTCGGCGATATCGCGCGGCACCTCCGCCAACGCCGAGAGCCGCGTGGAAAATTCTGCCGCGGCGCAAATCCCGTCACGGATCGCGGCAAGATCGCGCGGCCCGCCGCGACCCACCACGATCCGCGCCAGCGCCCGCGCCAGATCGGGCACGGTTTTGAGCGTGCCGCGTAAATCGCTGCGCATGGCGCTGTCATTGACGAAAGCCGCGACCGCATCGAGCCGGTGCGCGATTTCGACAGGATCGGTCAGCGGCGCGGCCAGTCGCTGCGACAGCAAACGCGAGCCGGCTGCCGTCACCGTGCGGTCGATGGCCGCCAACAGCGAGCCGCGCCGCTCGCCGGAGAGCGTGCGAATGAGCTCCAGATTGGCGCGCGTCGCCTGGTCGATGGCGAGCGTGGCGCCGGCGGCCTCACGCACCGGCGGCGACAGCGGCGGCCGCTTGCCGAGCTGGGTGCGCTCGACATAGGTCACCGCGGCGGCCGCTGCGGTCAGCTCGATGCGCGAGAAGGCGCCGAACGACGCCGTGGTCGCCACGCCGAAGAACGACGCGAGCCGCCGCTCGGCGGTGGCGCCGTCGAACACGTCGCGGGTGAGCGGCGTCACCGCCGGCAGCGAGCGCAGATAGGGCGAAAGCTCGATGTCGGAAAAAACTGCGTCGGCGACGATGATCTCGCCGGGCTCGATACGCGCAACCGCGGCGGCTAGTCCGCTGCGCTCGCATTCGGCGACATTGAACTCGCTGGTCGAGATGTCGATCCAGGCCAGCGCGAAACGGTCTTCGGTGGCGGAGGTGCGGGACCGCGCGATTGCCAGCAGGAAATTGTTGCGTCTGGCGTCGAGCAGCGAATCCTCGGTCAGCGTGCCGGACGTGACCAGCCGCACCACGTCGCGGTGCACCACGCTTTTGGCACCGCGCTTTCTGGCTTCCGCCGGATCTTCTAGTTGCTCGCAGACCGCGACCCTATGGCCCTGTGCGATCAGGCGATGCAGATATTCGTCGGAGCGCTCGATCGGCACACCGCACATCGGAATGTCGCGGCCGAGATGCTTGCCGCGCTTGGTCAATACAATGCCGAGCGCGCGGGATGCCACTTCGGCATCGTCAAAAAACAGTTCGTAGAAATCGCCCATCCGGTAGAACAAAAGGCAATCCGGATTGGCGGCCTTGATCTCGATATATTGCTCCATCATCGGAGTGATGCGGGTTTCGTCGGCCGCCTTGGGCGCGCTCGACTGTGCCGCCGCGATCGACGGATCTTCGTCAACTCTCTGCGTTTCGGCTATGGCCATTCCGTGCTCGTTTAGCCTAAGTAGTGCGGCTTAAGCTGATCAATAACGCGAAAGTGCAGGGCACGTCGATGAAGAAAGAAACACATACCGCCACCAAGCAACAGCTCATCATAGCCGGCAAAGTGCTGGTCGCCGAGGGTCAGGACGATTTCACCCGCGGCCACATTTCGGTGCGCGTGCCCGGCAATCCAAAGCTGTTCTTCATGAAGGCGCACAGCCTGGGTCTCGACGAGATCACCATGCAGAACATCCTCACTATCGATCTCGAGGGCAATGTCGTCGCCGGCTCGGCGCGCCGCCACAGCGAGGTCTACATCCATTCCGAGATTTTCAAGGCGCGCGCCGACGTCAACTGCGTTATCCACACGCATCCGACCTATTCGGTGGCGTTTTCCGGCACCGGCCACCCGATGAAAGCCTACAGCCAGCCCGGCGCGATGTTCTCGGACGAAGTCGGCGTTTACACCGACACGATCACGCTGATCCGCAGCCACGCTTTGGGTGCCGGCGTCGCCAAGGCGCTCGGCAGCGGTCGCGCGGTCCTGCTCAAGAACCATGGGCCGGTGGTGACGGGGAAAACCATCGAGGAAGCCGTGGTGTCATCGATCATGCTGGAAAACGCCGCGCAGATTCAGCTCATGGTCGAAGCCGCCGGCACGCCGGCGCCGGAATTCCCACCCGACGATATCGCCAAGTTCAAGAACGAAATCAGCCAGCCCGAGCAGTTCAAGATCAATTTCGATTATCTGGCGCGGCGGGCTAAGCGGCGAGGCTAAGTTCGACGCCTGACGCTTGCGCTGCGCGCAATATCCCTCCCCCTGAAAGGGGGAGGGTAGGGTGGGGGTCCGCGGCCTCGTCGCTTGCGCAAGCGTTGCTGCCGCGGACCCCCACCTGCTCGCTTCGCTCGCTTCCTCCCCCTTTCAGGGGGAGGTCAAGTTACTTAACCAGCGTCTTCCCCGTGACCGCTTCGAGGTTCTTGTAAAAAACCTTGTCGTGGGTCGCCTTGTCCATTCCGAGCTTGTCGAGAATGCGCAGCGTCTCGCGCACGTACATGGTGCCGCCTTCCGGATCGAACGGGCAGTCGGAGGCGAACACGATCTTGTCGATGGGGAAGAACTCCATGCCGCATTTGGTCGCCGGCTCGGCGGTGAACGCGGCGGTGTCCGCCCAAAAATCGTTCTTGAAATAATCGAGCGGCCGCTTCTTGAGGCTTTTGCGCAAGCCGACGTAATCATGATCGGAGGTGCGCTGGCCCATCACGTCGTTGCCCGGGCCAAGCCGGCCTTCCAGCATCGGCACGATGCCGGCGAAATGGTGGGTGATGATTTTGAGGTTCGGATGGGTATCCATGATCTTGGAATAAACCAGCCGCAGCATGGCGGCGGCGGTCTCGTAGGACCAGCCGATGGTCCACCAGATCTCGTAGAGCGACTTGTCTTCGACCGAAGGATAATCCGGCGTCTCGGCGCCGCGCGCCGGATGCAGCCAGATCGGCGCGCCGAGCTCGTTCATTTTTTTCCAGAACGGCGCGTATTCCGGCCGGTCGAGCGGTTTGCCGGCGACGTTGGTGTAGATCTGCACGCCGAGCGCGCCGTTTTTCAGCGCGCGCTCCGCTTCGGCAACACCGGCGTCGGGCGCGGCCAGCGAGACCTGCGCCACCCAGCCGGGGAAGTGATCCTTCTCCTTGGCGCACAATTCGACAAAACCGTCGTTGATGATGCGGCAGAACTCGTCGATGTCCTTCGGCGTCTTGGCGAAGCGCTCGATCGGCGGCTGCGGATAGGACAGGATCTGCTGATAATCCTTGTGGCCGTCGACGATCTTCTTGCGCACGTCGATATCGAACAAAGCCGGCAGTGAGCGGATGCGCTTGCCCATGTCCTTGTAGTCGCCGGCGACTTCATTGAGCTTGTCGAAGAATTTCTTCGGAAAAAAGTGCGTGTACGCGTCGACGCGCATGGGTCGTTTCTCCCTATTGGCCGCAAGGCTTTTAGCACATCCGCGGTCCCCGGCGGCAAGCCGTGGGCGGCGGCCCTCAGGGGCCGCTATGCGTCAAGCGCGCGACAACTTCCGCGGGGATCGGATGCGATTTTATGCGCTTCGGATCGGCGGGGTCGCGGACCACCCAGACCCGCGTCTCGGTGCCCTCGACCGCCAGTGCCCCCGCAAGGGTAAGGCGGTGCTCCAGCTTGAAGCTCGACCGGCCGATGTCGACGAGCTTGGTTTCGATCGACACGTCGTCGCCGAACCGCGTCGGCAAGCGAAACTTCGCCCGCGTCTCCGCCAGCGGATGGCCCATAAAGTCGTAGGCCTTGAGATACTCGATCTTCTTCATGCCGAGCGCGCGTTCGAGCAGCATGGTGGTCGAAACGTCGAAAAAGTCGAAATAGCGCACGTAGAAAATGATGCCGGCCGGGTCGCAGTCGCCCCATTCGACGCGCGCGGTGCGGGTGTTGCTTAGCATGTTCTTTGAGGCGGGCTCACTCACCTAGGGGCCTCGCGACGAGGCCGCGACACTAGAATGGTATCGAACCTCCGAGGGTGTAGACTACATCAAGGATGCTCTCAATTTCGTAGCGGGAGTATGCAAGAACGTGGTCTTGTCCGCTACCCACGAACTCGCTCCCCTTGTTCAGAATGACAATATTTCGGTTGTCCATTTTTTCATCCCTGTGCATAGACGAGTTATAGATCACCGCATCGCAGGCAAAATATTCGCGTAGATATTCCGCCACAATCTGCGTTGCAATATATTCACGTTGCATGGCAAATGGGGATATTGGCCTAGATATCTCTTCTTGCATCTGGTTGATAAAGTCGTAGCGAGTATGTGACACCGCGTCCCTCCATTTGTCTCCAAGACGCAAAGAAAATGCGGTAAAGTCAAATACCCTAATATCCCTCACAAGCACGAACTCGCCAACGGCCACTTCGTCGCCGATACTGGGGCGAATTTCCGCAATCGCCGTTTCCTTGCAAAACGCGCCATAGAAAGCAGGAATGTATTCAACATTCATTCGCCCCGCCCGCGCTTTGTCCTTAGGCGGGGCGCCGAGCTTGCGTGCTGGATTGTCCTTGAGCTGTTCGTCCGTAAAATCATTATCTAAAAGTCTAGATCGATACAATTTCGTGCCCGTCTTCAATGGATAGACCGGCCTGATCGCGCCTTCTTCATATTCGGATTGCGCACCAAAAAGTTGATCCAAGGGCTCCTTTATATTGAAGAGTCGCCTTCTATATTGAACAACTTCGCAAAAATCTCGCCATTGATAACTGAATCTATTTTCATACCAGTGTTCTTTCCAGTCCTCCTCATCACGCTTTTCGGCGTCCGCTATTCGTTCATAGTTCGCAGTGTCATCATAAAATGCCGTGTCGCCTTGTGCGATGTCGTAATGGCTTGCGTCTGGCAGATTTTTTGAAATTGCGTCGACAATCTCAGAATCGCATTCTAACTCTCCAGCTAGGATTTCCTCATATGGTTTACCAAATTGTCGATAGTTCGGTTTTTCTGAGTCCTCGGTTGCGTATGGATACTCTTCGCCGAGTTGAAAATTTTCACGAAAAAAGGCGTCAACCTCAATAGCAAATTGCTCAATACTTACCACTTTATGTGTGCGGCCATGAGACGCTTCGAAGTCACATTTTCCTCTTTTGCCGTTTTCCGCGATCCATTTTGAAAAGTGAGTGGAACCAATGCAATGTGTACAAACCCGCATCTCTCCGGGTTCAAGGGAGTTACTTATTTGAGAGGGTGGCGGATTCATAAAAGGCTATTAAGTGAACTCCAGTTTGCGAATTTAGCTCCAAAGTTTCCGATAACGGCTTTTCACAAAAGGAGAACACCATTACCGCGGCGCCATGCGCAGGGCACCGTCGAGGCGGACGACTTCGCCGTTGAGGTAGCGGTTCTCGATCATGTGGCGGACCAGCGCGGCGTATTGCGGCGGCTGGCCGAGCAGTTTTGGGAACGGCACCGAAGCGGCGAGGCTTTGCTGTGCGGCTTCCGGCAGCGAATGCAGCATCGGCGTGGAGAAAATCCCGGGCGCAATGGCGTTGACGCGGATGCCAAACTGGGCGAATTCGCGCGCCGCCGGCATGACGAGCGCGACGACACCGCCTTTCGATGCCGCGTACGCAGCCTGGCCGATCTGGCCCTCATAGGCGGCGACGGAAGCCGTGCAGACAATGATGCCGCGCTCGCCGTCTTCCAGCGGCTTGAGGTTTTGCATCGCGGCGCCGGCGAGGCGGAGCGCATTGAACGTGCCGATCAAATTGATGGCGATGACGCGCTCGAAATCGGCGAGCGGCATCGGCCCGTCGCGGCCGACGATGCGCTTGGCCGGGCCGATGCCGGCGCAGTTGATCAGGATGCGCGGCGTGCCGTGATCGGCGGCGGCTTTGGCAAAGGCGGCTTCCGTCGCGGCCGCGCTTGTGACGTCGCAGGCAATCGGGACACCGTCGATGTCGCGCGCCACGTCGACGGCGGCCTTCTGGTTGACGTCGAAAATCGCCACCTTGGCGCCGGCTTCGGCCAGCATGCGCGCGGTCGCGGCGCCGAGCCCCGAAGCTCCTCCGGTCACGATTGCAGCATGTCCTCGAATGTCCATGATCGGCTCGTTGGTTCTTTTTTGGCTAGCGGTTGGTGGTGATGACGTGGGTCGGCGGCGGGTCGGCGTACAGGTCTTCGACCAGCGCGGCGCGATTTGCAAGCACCGCACGCTGGTTGATGGAACCCTTGTCGGTCATCTCGCCGATATCGAGCGACGGCAATTCGGCGAGCAGGATGGCGCGGCAGATGCGGCTCGACGTGCCACTGCCCGATTGCAGCAACGTGTCGAGGAGGCGCGTGAATTCGGCGCGCACGCGCTTGTCGGCGAGCAAAGCTGTGACGGCAGCATCGGCGGCGAGATCGGGCACGAGCTTGCGGCACGCATCGCCATCGGGAAACACCAGCGCAGCAATGTCGTCACGGTCGGCGCCGGCCAGCACCAGGTCGCGCACCAGCGGCGCGAAATGGGCGATGAACGCGGCACGCAGCGGCCCGACGCTGACCCAGGTGCCGGTCGCGAGCTTAAAATCTTCGGCGAGGCGACCGTCGAACAGCAGACCCTTTGACGGATCGGCCGGATCGGCGAACTTGACCGCGTCGCCGATCTTGTAAAAGCCTTCGTCGTCGAATGCGTCGGCCGTGAGATGCGGCGCCTTGTAATAGCCGGGCGTGATGTTGACGCCTCTGAGCCGCGCTTCGAGCTTGCCGTCGCGCGGCACGAGCTTGAGCTCAACGCCCGGCAGCGGCAGGCCGATATTGCCGCTGCGCTCGGCTTCCCAACAGCAGGCGACGGCAGCCGGTGCCGTCTCGGTCGAGCCGAGGCTCGCCAGGAACATCACGCGCTCGCCGGTGGTCTCGACCGCGAGCCGCTGGATGGCGTCGGCGACGTGCTGCGACAGGCTGGCGCCGGCGTAGAACATGACTTTCAGACGGCTGAAGAAGTTTTCGCGCAACGCGCGGTCGGCGGCGAGATGCGGCAGCAGCATCTCGAATCCTTTCGGCACGTTGAAATAGATCGTCGGCGCGATGTCGCGCAGATTGCGCGCGGTGGTGTCGATGGCGCCGGGCAGCGGCTTGCCGTCGTCGATATAGAGCGAGCCGCCATTGTGCAGCACGAGGTTGAAATTGTGATTGCTGCCAAAGGTGTGGTTCCACGGCAGCCAGTCGACGATCACTGGCGGCTCGTCGGCGACGAAGGCGAGGCCGCAGCCGATCATCGCCTGGTTGGCGCACAGCATCAGCTGGGTGTTGATGACGCCTTTGGGCTGGCCGGTCGAGCCGGAGGTGAACAGGATTTTGGCGATGGTGTCGGGAGCGATCTTGGCATGCGCCGCTTCGACCGCCGGCGTCGGTTGCATGTTGGTCAATTCAGAAAAGAGCGTCGCCGGCCGATCGCCCGGCGGATTCGCGGTGACCGCGACTTCGACGCCGGGCGGCACTGCGGCGGCAATGGCACGGGCGAAGGCGGTACCGTTGGCGGCGAAGACGAGGCCGGGCTGAAGAACCTCGATGATGGTTTTGAGCTTGCCGAAATCCTTCGACAGCAGCGAGTAAGGCACCGAGATCGGCGCATAGGGAATGCCGACATGCATGGCGGCAAGGCCGATGAGCGCGTGCTCGATATCGTTGCCGGAAAGAATGGCGATGGGGTGCTCCGGCGACAGGCCGCGCGCCAAGAGCGCCGCGGCGATGGCGCGCACTTTCGTCAGTGCGTCCGCATAGGTCAGCGTGCGCCAGGCGCCCGATGCGTCGCGCTGCGCTAAAAACACGCGCTCGGGCGCAACCTTCGCCCAATGAACCAGGCGCTCGGTGAGTTTTTGCGGGAATGCCGGCAGCGGATGCGGCGAGCGCATCAGGATGGCGCCGTCGCTGCGGCGCTCGACCACCACGTCCGGAGGCCCGAGCAAGACTTGCCGCCACGGCGGCTTCGCCGATGTCCCCTGCGTTATTGTGGCGGTGCGCGTCATCGTTCTAGCTGCGCGCGACTTTGGGACCGCGTTTTTCCAAGAAAGCTTTCATCCGCGCCTTGGCTTCGTCGTCGCCTTGCGCGATCGCCGCGGTGAGTGCCTCGGTAGCGAAACCGGTGGCCGGATCGCTGCCGGCGATGCGCGGCAGGATATGCATCACGGCGTAGTTGGTGAACGGCGCGTTGCCGGCGATCTTGTTGGCTAGTTCGAGGCCCTTGGCAAAACCTTCGCCGTTGCCGACCAGATAATGCGTGAGCCCGATCGCTTGGCCTTCCTCGGCGGAGAGCGCGCGGCCGGTAAGCATCATCTCCATCATGCGCGTGGTGCCGATCAGCGGCGGCAGGCGCACCGAGCCGCCGCCGCCGACAAAAATGCCGCGGCTGGTTTCCGGCAGCGCGTAGAACGCCGAGCGCTCGGCAACGCGCACATGGCACGCTGCGGCGATTTCCAGGCCGCCGCCGACCACCGCGCCATGGAGCACGGCGACCACCGGCACCTTGCCGAATTCGATCTTCTCGAAGACGCGATGCCAGAACCGGGAGTGCTCGATGCCGGCAACCACGTCGCGCTCGGTCAACTCGGCGAGATCGAGCCCGGCGCTGAAATTGTCGCCTTCGCCGGCCAGCACCACGGCGCCGATGCCGTCTGGGATCGACGAAAAGAACGCTTCGATGCCGAGCACGGTGGCATCGTCGAGCGCGTTGCGCTTTTCCGGACGCGCCAGCTTGAGCACCGCGACCGCGCCTTGCCGCTCGGCGCGGAGCGTCGGCGGCAGGTGGGCGAATTCGGCGGCTGACGCGGGCTTGTCCATAGGTATTCCAGTGGTCGCGAGGCCATTTGACCCTGTCCGCCGCGCCCCGTAAATAGCCTGAACTAAACGGCTTTGGGGAGGGTCCGATGCGAGAGGTCTTTATCTGCGATGCCGCGCGCACCGCGATCGGCCGTTACGGCGGCGCGCTCGCCAAGGTGCGCACCGACGACCTGGCTGCGGTGCCGATCAGGGCGCTGGTCGCTCGCAACGACAAGGCCGACTGGTCGCGGCTCGACGAAGTCTTTTACGGCTGCGCCAACCAGTCCGGCGAGGACAACCGCAATGTCGCTCGCATGGCGTTGCTGTTGGCCGGGCTGCCGGACAGCATTCCGGGCGTCACCGTCAACCGGCTGTGCGCGTCCGGCCTCAACGCCGTCGGCGATGCCGCGCGCGCGATCCGCTCCGGCGAAATGGAGTTCGCCATCGCCGGCGGCGTCGAGTCGATGACGCGGGCGCCGTTCGTCATGGGCAAGGCCGGCGAGGCGTTTTCGCGCGCGGCCGAAGTCTACGACACCACGCTCGGCTGGCGCTTCATCAATCCGTTGATGAAGGCGCAATACGGCGTCGACGCCATGGCCGAAACCGGCGAGAACGTCGCCGAAGAATTCCAGGTGTCGCGCAAGGATCAGGATGCCTTCGCGTTGCGCTCGCAGCAGCGCGCCGGCAATGCCATCGCCACCGGCTATTTCGCCAAGGAGATCGTTCCGGTGCAGGCGCCCGGCGGCAAGGCGGGGCCGATCGTCGTCAATGAAGACGAGCATCCGCGCCCCGACACCACGATCGAAAACTTGCAAAAGCTCAAACCCATCGTACGCAATCCCGGCACCATCACCGCCGGCAATGCGTCCGGCATCAACGACGGCGCCGCCGCCATCATTCTCGCCAGCGAAGAGGCGGTGAAGGCGCACGGTCTCAAAGCCCGCGCCCGCGTGCTCGGCATGGCTTCCGCCGGGGTGCCGCCGCGCATCATGGGCATCGGCCCGGTGCCGTCGACACGCAAGCTGATGGAACGGCTCGGCTTGAAAATTTCCGATTTCGATCTGATCGAGCTCAACGAAGCGTTCGCCTCGCAGGGCATCGCCGTTCTGCGCCAGCTCGGCGTTCCCGAAGATGCCGAGTACGTCAATCCGCACGGCGGCGCCATCGCGCTCGGCCATCCGCTCGGCATGTCGGGCGCGCGATTGACGCTGACGGCGGTGCACGGCCTAGAAAAGCGCGGCGGCAAACGCGCGCTCGCCACCATGTGCGTCGGCGTCGGCCAGGGTGTGTCGCTGGCGTTGGAGAAAGTCTAACCGTCATTCCGGGGCCGAGCGTAGCGAGGAACCCGGAATCCATAACCCCTGTGTTCAGGGATTGGACTCGGACGGTGCAAACTTCGAATGACTGTGGTTATGGATTCCGGGCTCGCGCCCGCGGCGCGCCCCGGAATGACAATAGGGAGAATTTTCGCAGTGCCGATGAGTCCCGGTTACATCCCGTTCCATCCCAATCCGTCAAAGCCGAAATACAAACCGCCGGCCGGCGCCGTCGATGCGCATTGCCATGTGTTCGGGCCGGAGCACGAGTTTCCCTACGCGCCGGAGCGCAAATACACGCCGTGCGATGCGCCGAAGGAAAAGCTGTTTGCGTTGCGCGATTTCCTGGGCTTCGACAAGAACGTCATCGTCCAGGCGTCGTGTCATTCCAAGGACAACCGCGCCATGGTCGATGCGCTCGATGCGTCCAACGGTCGGGCCAAGGGCGTCGCCTTCGTCGGCGAGGAAGTGACTGACGACGAATTGAAATGGATGGACAAGGCCGGCGTGCGCGGCGTGCGCTTCAATTTCATCAAGCGGCTCGTGGATTTCACCCCGCGCGACGTGCTGCAGCGCATCGCCGCTCGCGTGCACAAGTTCGGCTGGCATATCGTGGTCTATTTCGAGATGCCGGATCTGCCGGAGCTCGAGGATTTCTTCACCGCGCTGCCCACCACCGTGGTGGTCGATCACATGGGCACCCCCGATGTGAAGAAGGGCGTCGATCACCCCGAGAACCAGCGCTTCCACGCGCTGATGGACAAGCACAAGAACTTTTGGGTCAAGGTGACCTGCCCGGAGCGCATGTCGCTCGCCGGCCCGCCCTATGACGACGTGGTGCCGTTCGGCCGGGCGCTGGTCGAGCGCTTCGGCGACCGCGTCATCTGGGGCACCGATTGGCCGCATCCCAACATGAAGAAGGTGGCGCCCGACGACGGCGTGCTGGTCGATTACATCCCCAAGATCGCACCCACGGCGGCCCAGCAGCAGGCGCTCCTGGTCGATAACCCAATGCGGCTGTATTGGAGTTAAGAACGGTTCGAGACTGAGCCGCTTACGTTGCCAAGCTTTGCTGCGCTATATATGTGATGCCATAGGGAGATACGCCGATGGCCCGCGAACAGCACGATTACGACGACATCCCCGGCACCTACGTGTTCGACCAGGACCGCTCGCGCCAGGGGTTCGGCATCAACATGTTCTGCATGTCGCTGATGAAGGACGAGAACCGCAAGGCCTTCAAGGCGAACGAGGCGGAATACCTCAAGAAGTTCAACCTGACGCCGGAGCAGGCTGACGCCATCCTCAAGCGCGATTACAACCGCATGCTGGAGCTCGGCGGCAATATCTATTTCACCGCAAAACTCGGCGCCACCGACGGCCATTCGTTTCGCCATCTGGCCGCGACGATGACCGGGTCGAGCCAGGACGACTACGCCAACATGATGCTGGCTGGCGGCCGCTCGGTCGAAGGCAATCGCAGCAAATCGGGCAAGGTGGCAAAGCCGGTCAAAGCAGCGAAAAAGCCGGCCAAAAAACCAGCAAAGCGGCCGGCGAAAGCAAAAGCAAAACCGCGCAGCAAGTCGAGGTCAAAACGTGGCTAGGATCATCGCAGGCGTTTCGTCATCCCACGTGCCGGCGATCGGCGCGGCGATCGACAACAAGCAGACCGAAGAACCGTACTGGAAGCGGGTGTTTTCCGGCTTCGAGAAATCCAAGGAATGGATGGCGCAGGCCAAGCCCGACGTCGTCATTCTCATCTACAACGATCACGCCTCGGCGTTCTCGGTCGAGATGGTGCCGACCTTCGCGCTCGGCTGTGCCGCGGAATTTCCGCCGGCCGACGAAGGCTGGGGGCCGCGCCCGGTGCCGGTGGTGAAGGGCCATCCGCAATTGGCCGCCCATATCGCCCAATCGGTCATCCTCGACGAGTTCGACATCACCGTCGTCAACAAGATGGAGGTCGATCACGGCCTCACCGTGCCGATGAACCTTTTGTTCGGCTCGCCCAAGGAATGGCCGTGCCCGGTGATTCCGGTCGCGGTCAATGTCGTGCTCTATCCGCCGCCGACCGGCCATCGCTGCTTCATGCTCGGCCGCGCCATTCGCAAGGCGGTGGAATCCTATCCGGAGGATTTGCGCGTCGTGGTGTTCGGTACCGGCGGCATGTCGCACCAGATCTCGGGGCCGCGCGCCGGCCTGATCAACAGCAAGTTCGACAAGGCGTTCTTGGACAACCTCACCAAGGACCCGAAGAAGCTCACCCGCATCCAGCATCTAGAATATATGCGCGAGGCCGGCGCCGAAGGCATCGAGATGGTGATGTGGCTGGTGATGCGCGGCGCGCTCGAAGACAAGGTCGACGAGGTCTATCGCTTCTACACCGTGCCGGCTTCCAACACCGCGGTTGGGCACATCATTCTGGAGCCGCATCGCCGTGTCGCGAAGAAGGCCGCAGGCAAGACCAAGAAGGCCGCCGGCAAAATGAAGCGCGCGGCTGCGCGCGCCAAAACAGCGGTCCGTAGGAGCAGGTAACGATGAAAATTTGCGTAGCGGGGCAGGGTGCGTTCGGGCAAAAACACCTCGACGCGCTCAAGCGTATCCCCGATGTGGAAATCACCTCGCTGGTCGGCGGCAACCAGGATTCCACCGCCCAGGTCGCCAAGAAATACGGCATCCCGCATTACACCGGCGAACTGTCCGAAGGCATCAAGCGCGCCGATGCGGTGATCCTCACCACGCCGACCAAGATGCATTTCCGCCAGGGCGAGCAGGTGATGCGCGCCGGCAAGCATGTGCTGGTCGAAATCCCCGTCACCGACAGCGTGGAAGACGCTGAAGCGTTGGTGAAGATCGCCAAGGAAACCGGCGTCACCGCCATGGCCGGCCATGTGCGGCGCTTTAATCCCAGCCACCAATACGTCCACAAGAAGATCGTCGCGGGCGAGCTGAAAATCCAGCAGATGGACGTGCAGACCTATTTCTTCCGCAGAAAGAACATCAACGCCGCCGGCAATGCGCGCAGTTGGACCGATCATCTGTTGTGGCATCACGCCGCGCACACCATCGACCTGTTCCAGTACCAGGCCGGCGAAAATATTTCCGACTGCTATGCCGTGCAGGGGCCGATCCATCCGCAGCTCAACATCGCCATGGACATGGGCATCGTGGCGCGGACGCCGTCCGGTGCGGTGCTGACCTTGTCGCTGTCGTTCAACAACGACGGACCGCTCGGCTCGTTCTTCCGCTACATCTGCGACAACGGTACCTACAAGGCGTTCTACGACGATCTTTCCGACGGCAAGGACAACAAGATCGACGTGTCGAAGGTCGACGTCTCGATGGACGGCATCGAGCTCGAAGACCGCGAATTCATCGCCGCGATCAAGGACAAGCGCGAGCCGAACGCCAGCCTCGCCCAGGTGCTGCCGTGCATGCACGTGCTCGGCAAATTGGAAAAGATCATCGATCCGCAACGCAAGGCGCATGCTTAAACCTTTCCTGCCCCGCGATAGCGGGGAAGGGGGACCACCCTGCGCAGCAGGGTGGTGGAAGGGGCGCGGGCGGTGAGGAAAATAAAAACGCTGCCGGGTGATCGCTGATCGTTCGCTTGCCGCTGCGCTGATCGCATCCGCGGCTCAGAGGCCCCCTCCACCACGGTTCGCTCGCTTCGCGAGCTCCAGTGGTCCCCCTCCCCCGCTTCGCGGGGGCGGAAAGAAAAGTCACTCCACAATCCCGATCAGCTTCGCCAACCGCTCCGCATCGGCGCGCAGCGGTTCGGAATAGCCGTCGTAGACAATGCGGCCCTTGTCGAGGATGACGGTGCGCGGCGAGAAGGCGAAGGCGACGCGGCTGTTCTGTTCGACGAGGATGATCGACAGCGCGCTTTCGGCGCGCAGTTTTGCGAGCACGTCGATCAGGGTGTCGACAAGGACCGGCGCCAAGCCTTCGGTCGGCTCATCCATCAGCAAAATCGCAGGATTGGTCAAAAGCGCGCGCGCGATCGACAGCATCTGCTGCTCGCCGCCGGAGAGCTGGTTGCCCATGTTGCCGAGCCGTTCCTGGAGCCTCGGGAACAGCTCGAACACCCGCGGTAGCGTCCAATGGCCCGGCCGAGCGCCGATGTCGAGATTCTCGCGCACCGTCAGCGAGGGAAAAATCTCCCGTTCCTGCGGCACGAAGCCCAGCCCGGCGAGTGCGCGGCGATAGCTCGGCATGCCGTTAAGCTTTTGCCCGTCCAGCATGACCTCGCCCGAATGCAAGGTGGTGTGGCCCATGATGGTCGACAGCAGCGTCGTCTTGCCGACGCCGTTCCGGCCGATCACGCTGATGCATTCGCCCGGTGCAAGCCTGAGATCGACGTCCTCGATCACCACGGTCTCGCCGTAGCCCGCCGAGACTCGGCGCAATTCGAGCGCGCTAGCCACGGCCGGACCCTTTGCCGGCCTGCCCGAGATAGACCGCGCGCACCTGCGGGTTGGCCTCGATGTCGCGCGGCGTGCCCGAAGCGAACACCGCGCCGCTCACCATCACCGTGACATGCTTGGCGAAGCGGAACACCACGTCCATGTCGTGCTCGATGATGAGCACGGCGATGTCCTTGGGCAGCGCCTCGATGGCGTCGAGGATGATGTGGCTTTCCGCGCTTGGCACGCCGGCGGCAGGCTCGTCGAGCAGCAGCACCTCGGGCTTGAGCGCCAGCGTGATCGCAAGCTCGACCAGGCGCTGGCGGCCGTAAGGCAATTCAGAGACGCGGTGACCGGCGATGTCGGCGAGTTTCAGCGTCTCCAAAAGCCCGATCGATTCGGCGATGACGTCGGCGCGCCGGCCGACTGGATAGAGCATGGACCATGCCGTGCCTTTGCGCTCGGCCACCGCGATGCTGATGTTTTCCAGAACGCTTAAGCCGCGGAACAGCCGGTTGATCTGGAACGTGCGCGCGACGCCGAGCTTCACTCGCTCTGCCTGGCCCTTGCCGGTGATGTCGCGGCCGGCGAGCAGCACGCGGCCTTGGCTCGGCGGTAGCACGCCGGTGAGGAGATTGACGAACGTGGTCTTGCCGGCGCCATTGGGGCCGATCAGCGCATGGCGCGCGCCGGCTTCGAGCTTGAAGTCGATATTTTGCACGGCCTTGAGCGCGCCGAAATTGCGGCTGAGCGCCTGGGTCTCGAGGCGAGGCTCGCTCATGTCGCCTTGCGCCGCGCGCCATAGCGCTCCCACAGCGCCTCGCCGATGCCCAAAATGCCGTTGCGGGCGAACAGCGCGATCATGACCAGGAGCAGTCCCAGCCCGAGCTGCCAGGCGGTCGGATAGATTTTGGCGAGGAAGTGTTCGAGCGCCATGTAGGCCACGGCGCCGACGAAGGCGCCGTAGAGCCGCCCATAGCCGCCGAGGATGAGGACGATGAAGACGGTCGCAGCGCGATCGAGATCGAGTGCGCTCAAGTTCACATAGGCATTGGTCTGCGCCCACAGGCCGCCGGCAATGCCGGCAAGCGCTGCCGAGATGGTGTAGCAGATGACGAGCCGCAGCCGCACCGGCGAGCCGATCGCGTGCATGCGCAAAAGGTTCTCGCGGATGCCGGTCAGGCTTTGCCCGAACGGCGAGTAGATCAGCGTGCGCACGAATATGAAGCAGACCAGCAGCACGCCGAGGCTGTAGAGATATTGGGTATTGGCATAAAGCGGGTTGAACTCGAACACGCCGAACACCGGCGCGATGGCGAGATCGGGCAAGCCGTCGAAGCCGCCCGTATAGGCGCGTGCCATGTTGGCGGCTTCTTGCAGGAGCGCCATGGTGCAGAGCGTGAGCATGAGCAGCGTCAGCCCGCGGGTGCGCAACAGCACGAGGCCCGACAAAAAACCGATGATTGCCGCGACGAGCGCCGCGAGCAGCAGGCTGATGATCGGCTCGGTCCAGATCTCGTAGAACGCCAGCATGCCGACCGTATAGGCGCCGGCGCCGAAGAACGCCGCATGGCCGAGCGTGATGATGCCGGCATAGCCGAGCGCGAGATCGAGCGACAACGCGAACAAGATCATGGCCAACAGCTCGGCACCGAAGCCGAGGTAATTGGGAAAGGCGACATAAAAGCCCAGCGCGATGATCCACGGCAGCGTCTCCCACCAGCGCAGGCGGTGGCGCGTGATGAGGCTGCGGGCACCCGGATGTTCGGTAGCGGTCGGTGCGGCCGCGCTCACGTCTCTTTCTTTCCAAACAATCCCTGCGGCCGCCACAGCAGCAGCAGGATGGTGAGCGCATAGATGAAGATGGTGCCGCCCTTTGGCAGATAGAGTTTCAGCACGAAGTCGAGCACGCCCAGAATCAGCGAGGCGTAATAGACGCCCATCACGCTGCCGAGCCCGCCGACCGACACCGCGATCAAGAAATACACCAGATATTTGAGCGCGTATTGCGGATCGAGCCCCAAAAATTCGGCGCCCAGCCCGCCGCCGATTCCGGCCATGCCGCTGCCGAACGCGAAGGTGATGGTGAACAGCCGGTCGACATTGATGCCGAGCGATTCCGCCATGCGGCGGTTGTCGACGGTGGCGCGGATCTGGGCGCCGATGCGGGTGCGCTCGAAGGCGAGCGAGATGCCGAGCCCGCTCAAAAAGCCGACCACGATCAGGAAAATGCTGTAGGTGCGGTACTGCAGGAAACCGAGATTGATCTGGCCGCGCAAAGCGGTAGGCAGCTGCAAGGTCTGGCTTTCCGGGCCGACCACGATGACGGCGCCGGCGATGAAAATAAAAATCAGCCCGATGGTGAACAGCACCTGGTCGAGCTCGCTGGCGCGGTAGAGCCGCCGATAGAGCGTGCGCTCCAGCACCACGCTGATGGCGGCGGTGGCGACAAAGCCGAGCGCCAAAGCGGCGGCAAAGCCGAAATGCGCGCGGTTCATCGACAACACGATCACATAGCCGCCGAACATGGCGAATGCGCCGTGGGCGAGGTTGACGAAGCCCATCAGCCCCATGGTGACGGACAGCCCGACCGAGACGATGAACAGCACGGTGCCGGCGGACAGCCCGCCCAACAAAATACCGGCGAAGTTAGCGATGAAATCCACGGGCGATCCAGAAGAGGCCGAATAGCGATTGGCGAATGGCGAATAGTAATAACATCCTATTCGCTGCTTCCCCTATTCGCTATTCGCTACTCGCCATTCGCCCTCTTAAATCATTTTTTCGGCGCGCACGGGCCGAGCGCCAGCACCTTGCACTGGTCCTTGACGCTGTCGACCACGGCGAGCTGCTTTTCGTGCAGCTTGCCGTCCGGCCCTTTCACCACTTCGGACAGATACTCGTTCATGATGATGTCGCGGGTTTCCGGATCGATCATGATCGGGCCCTGCGGGCTGTCGAACTTCCAGCCGAGCAGCGATTTGACCGCGTCATCGCCGTCCATCTTGCCTTTGGTGGCCTGCACCGCATGCACGATGGCCGCCATGCCGTCATAGCCGCCGACGGCGGTGAAGTCGGGCGTCGAATCGGCGCCGTAGTCTTTCTTCCAGGCGGTGACGAATTTCTTGTTCTGCGCATTGTCGAGATCGGCATTGTAGTGATGCATGGTGATGAGGCCGATCGCGGCATCGCCCATGCCTTGCAGCTTGATGTCCTGGACGATGTCGCCGGGGCCGATCAGCTTGATGCCGGCCGCCGCCATGCCGAGTGCGCCATAGGTCTTGACCACCGCGGTGGCGTGATCGCCGGCCGGCACGAATACGAACAGCACGTCCGGCTTCGCGTCCTTGGCGCGCTGGAAGAACGGCGTGAAGTCGGGCACCGCGCCCGGCCCGCCGGCCGGGATGGCGTCGATGACGTGGCCGCCGTTGGCCTCGAACGCGTTCTGGAACGCCGTTAGGCTGTCCTTGCCGGGCGGATAGTCGGTATAGGCGACGACCGCGGTCTTGGCATGCAGCTGCTTGGCCGCCGCGGCGCCGAGCGCGTAGCTCGAATGCCACATGGTGAATGACGTGCGCACGTAATCGCCCGACAGATTGGTGATGAACGAGGTCGCGGCGTTCATGATCACCGCGAGCTTCTTGCCGGCATTGACGACGGGGGCCGATGCGATGGCGTCGGGCGAATAGACCCAGCCGGCCAGCACGTCGACTTTGTCCTGGGTGAGCAATTCCTGGGCCGCGATCTTGGCGGCGGCGCCGTCGGGCGCCTTGGAATCGCGTTTGACCAGCGTGATCGTATAGGGCTTCACCTGATCGGCGTTGAGCTTGAGATAAAGCTCCATGCCGCGCTCGATCTGCTGGGCAAGCTCGGCGCCGACCCCGGTATAAGGCAGAATGACGCCGACTTTGACGTCTTGCGCCGATGCGGCCTGCGTCATGGCCAATGCGGCCGCGACGGCGGTTGCGGCAACGGCCGCGATCATTCGTTTGGACATCAAAAATCCTCCCAGATTTCCGGAAATTTCGGTTCGATTTCAGTGGGCGACGTGCAGAACGCGATAGTAGGGCGAAAGCCGGAAATGGCGCAAGCGAAGTCGGGCCGCGACGGTGCGGGTCTTCGTCGCGCAAGGCCGGCGCATTATAGTTGCAGGGCCTTGCAGGAGGACATTTCCATGACGGCCTGGACTCGGATCGGGATCGCCGTTGCCGTCCTCGCCCTGAGCGTTATTGCACTGACCCCGGGCGCGTTGGTGCCCGCATCCGTCGCCGCGGAGCGGCCGCTGTCCGATGCTCAACTCAAGAAGATCAACGGCTGGATTGCCGACCAGGGCAAGGATATTGCCGTCAGCACGATTATAACCGAGATATTGGGCCTGACTAAAAACGACCAGACGATGTCCGCGCGCGGCTACGCGGCGCTCGATACCGCAAACGGCAACGAGATCCATCAGATCTTCATCCTGCCGGAGGGCAAAGGCTATCTCGCGGACCACTTTCACCAGGACAAGGTCGAGGTCTACTGGGCCGATAAGGGTTTCGTCCTGCTGACGGCGTTGTCCGGAATCCGCGGCGCCAAGCCTGAGATTATGTTCTTTCAGGACGCTCAAGCCGGGTTCAACAATGAGCTGATCTGGTGGGCGAAGTACGCTGATAAGAACTAAGATAAGTCGAAGCGAAAATTACCCCTCCCCCTTGTGGGGAGGGGTAGGGGTGGGGGTCGCGAGGTAGCGCGCAAACGTTGACGTCTTCGCGTCACCTCCCGACCCCCATCCCCATCCCTTCCCCACAAGGGGGAAGGGAGCAGCAAGTCTTACGCCCAGGTCGCGAAGCTCAATCCCGTGCCGGTGCCGGCCGGCGTGCGGTAGCCGGGCACATATTCGAACCAATTCAGGTCGAGATGCTCGGCGGCGCCGGCGACGCCGACCCAATTGAGGATTTCCGAACTGCCGGAATGCAGCTTGTTGCGCGGCAGGGTCTGCAGGAATTTGGCGTCCTTGTCGGCGCAGGCCTTTAGGATGGCACGGTCGAAATCCTCATCGACCAGAAAATGGCTCAAGCCCCCGGACGCGATGATGCCGATGCGTGCGTCGCCCGGATAGGTCTCGACCGCGTGGCGAATGGCTTGGCCGAGCTCGTAGCAGCGCCGAGGCCGCGGCTGGTTCGGCGGGAAGTAGGTGTTGAGGAACACCGGCACGATCGGAATCGGTTTTTGCTCGTCGAGCAGCCGGCGGTGCACATAGGCCATGCCGTGGCCTTCGCCCTCGCCCTCGCGCATGCGTTTCGACGACGCCGGATCGAAACCGTGCTCCATCAGCCAATCGATCAGATGGATGGCGAGCTTTGCATCGACCGGATACTCGCGCGGCTTGTTCTCCTCGAAAAAACCTTGCCGGTTCTTAACGTACCATTCCGGAAAACGCTGGTGGTACTGCTCGTGCTGCTCGTTGCTGTTGAGGATGGTCTCGCCGTAATAGATCGCGAAAGTGGGCCGCGCGTCTTCCAGATAGGCCTCGTCCTGGTCGTCGCTCATGACGACGAGCGCATCGAGCCCGGTGCCGTTGAGCGTCTTGCTCAAATGCGCCATGGCGGCGCGGACCTTGTTCTGCCGCGCCACGAGCTCGGCGGGCGCGACCATCGCGGCCATCTTCGGATCGGCCTTTTCCAGAAGTTCCGCATAGGTGGTGGGCCGGCCCTCCTTGTCGCGGTGCTTGATCTTCTGATCGGTCTCCTGGAAGCGCGGCAGCGTCTCGTCGGCGGCGAGCAGCATCGGCGTGTGCGAGCTTCCGGCGCCGAGAACGATTTTGGCCATCACAACCTCCGCTAGCTCAGCCGAGCCCCGATGCGGCCGATGCTACCACAGCGCCGCCGCCGCGACAGGTGAGGCGACCCGTCGCTGGACAAGGGCGGGGCGGAATGTTGGGATGCGCGGCAGCGGCGCCCTGGCTCGCTTATTCCGGGGACGGGGAAATGGCGGCGCCAGCGCTCGGGGCAATATGCTGACGATCCTGTTCGACGGAATTGCCTACGGCATGTTGCTGTTCGTCTTGGCGTGCGGCCTGTCGGTTACGCTCGGGCTGATGAATTTCATCAATCTCGCCCATGGCGCCTTCGCCATGGCGGGCGGTTATTGCACCGTCATCGTCGTCAACCGCCTCGGCGTGCCATTCGCGCTCGGCTTGCCGATCGCTTTCCTGGTGACGGCCATTATCGGCGGCCTCTTCGAGCGCACGCTCTATGTGCACGTCTATGCCAAGCCCCATCTCGACCAGGTGCTGTTCACCATCGGGCTGGTGTTCATGTCGGTGGCCGCCACCGACTACGTGATGGGCTCGTCGCAGCAATTCGTACAGATCCCGGAAGCGCTGCAAGGCCAGTTCAATGTGTTCGGCATCGGCATGGGCAAATACCGGCTGCTCATCATTGCGGTCTGCGGGTTGTTGACCATCGCGCTGCAATTGATGCTGACCAAGACGCGGTTCGGCAGCCGCCTGCGTGCCGCAGTCGACGATCAGCGCGTGGCGCGCGGGCTCGGCATCAATGTCGGCGCGGTGTTTGCCGTTACGTTCGCGTTCGGCTCCGGGCTGGCCGGGCTCGGCGGCGCACTCGGCGCCGAAATTTTAGGCCTCGATCCGACCTTCCCGCTCAAATACATGATCTACTTCCTGATCGTGGTCACGGTCGGCGGCACGTCGAGCATCACCGGGCCGTTCCTCGCCTCGATCCTGCTCGGCATCGGCGACGTCGCCGGCAAATATTACGTGCCGAAACTTGGTGCCTTCGTCATCTACGCCATCATGATCGCAGTCTTGCTGTGGCGGCCGCAGGGCCTGTTCGCCCGCAGCACGGCACGGTGAGCGCGATGACCCCGCTCGCCGACGACGTTGCCGCTTATCTCAAGCGCCGCGCCCGCTGGTCGCCGCTCGAGATCGCGTTCTGGATTTTCGCTTTCGCCACCATCTGGCTGTTCCCCGGCAAATATCTGATCATGAAGGATACGGCGATCCTGGCGCTGTTCGCGCTGTCGCTCGATCTCATTCTCGGTTATGCCGGCATCCTGTCGCTGGGGCAGGCGGCGTTTTTCGGGATTGCCGGATATTTCTCCGGCCTCATCGCCAAATACGGCATCATCAACGAGCCGGTCATTGCGCTGATCCTCGGCGGGTTGGTTGCGGCCGCGCTCGGCTTTGTCACGAGCTTTCTTGTTTTGCGCGGCTCCGACCTGACGCGGCTCATGGTCACGCTTGGCGTCTCGCTGATGCTGGGCGAAGTCGCCAACCGCTATTCCGACATCACCGGCGGCGCCGACGGGCTGCAAGGCGTCACCGTGGCGCCGATCTTCGGCCTGTTCCGCTTCGATCTCTACGGCCACAACGGCTATGTCTATTGCCTGATCGTGCTGTTCGTCTGCTTCGTCATCGCGCGCCGCATCGTCTATTCGCCGTTCGGGCTGTCGTTGCGCGCGGTCAAAGGCAATTCGCTGCGCGCGGCGGCGATCGGCATTCCGGTGAAATGGCGGCTGGTCGCGATGTATACGATCTCGGCGGGCTTTGCCGGCATCGCCGGTGCGCTATTGACCCAGACCACCGCGTTCTGCTCGCTCGACGTGTTCTCGCTGGATCGCTCGGCCGATCTTCTCCTTGTGCTGATCATCGGCGGCACCGGCTATCTCTACGGCGGCTTGATCGGCGCGGTGATCTACCGATTCCTGCAGGACTGGATCTCGACGTTGACGCCGCAATATTGGCAATTCTGGATCGGGCTTGTGCTCGTCGTGATCGTACTGGTCGGCCGCGACCGGATTGGCGCAGCAAACGAAGCCGTGCGCAACACGATCTCTCGTCTCTGGATGTGGCTGATGCCGCGGGCGGCCGCGCTGCGCGGCGCCGCGCCGGACGGGACCTGAACGATGGCGATCCTGGAAACCATCGGCCTGGAAAAGCGCTTCGGCGGCATCGTCGCGGCGCGCGACGTTTCGCTCGCCGTCGAGAAGGGCGCACGCCACGCGCTGATCGGGCCGAACGGCGCCGGCAAGACCACGGTGATCAATCTGCTCACCGGCGTGCTCAAGCCGACCGCCGGCCGCATCATGCTCGACGGCCGCGACATCACCGCACTCGACCCGCACCAGCGCGTCCGGCTCGGCATGGCGCGCACGTTTCAGATCAACCAGCTGTTCCTCGATCTGACGCCACTCGAGACTATCGGGCTCGCGGTGTCCGAGCGTCTCGGCTCAGGCGGCGACTGGTGGCGGTTGGTCGGCGGCAAAACCGCCGTGACCGACGAGATCGTCGAGATCGTCGAGCGCTTTCGTCTCGCCGACGTCATGCACGAGCGCACCGCGATATTGCCTTACGGCAAGCAGCGGCTGCTGGAAATCGCGCTCGCCTTCGCCTGCCGGCCCCATGTGCTGCTGCTCGACGAGCCGGCCGCCGGCGTGCCCGAGGCGGAACGGCATGAGCTGCTCGCCACCATCGCCGCGCTGCCAACCGAGGTCACCGTGCTGTTGATCGAGCACGACATGGATCTGGTGTTCTCGTTCGCCGACCGCATCTCGGTGCTGGTCAACGGTTCGCTGTTCGTCGACGGCGCGCCCGAAGAGGTTGCGCGCGATCCGCGGGTCAAAGCGGTCTATCTCGGCGAGGAAGCCGATGCGTGAGCTTTTGCGCATCGAAAATTTGTCGGCGGGCTATGGCGAGGCCGTGGTGCTGTCGAACGTGTCGCTCAATCTTGCCGAAGGCCAGTCGCTGGCGCTGCTTGGCCGCAACGGCATGGGCAAGACCACGCTGGTCAATACCGTGGTCGGCGTCACCCGCTATTTTGGCGGCACGATCGTGCTCGACGGCGCCGATATCACCAAGCTGCGCCCCGACCAGCGCGCCCATATCGGCATCGGCTGGGTGCCGCAGGAGCGCAACATCTTCAAATCGCTCACCGTGCACGAGAACCTGACCGCGGTGGCGCAGCCGGGGCCGTGGAGCACGGAGAAAGTCTACGCGCTGTTTCCCCGACTCAAGGAGCGACGCGGCAATCTCGGCAATCAGCTGTCCGGCGGCGAGCAGCAGATGCTCGCGGTGGCGCGCGCGCTGGTGCTCAATCCGCGCGTCATGCTGCTCGACGAGCCGCTCGAAGGCCTTGCGCCGATCATCGTCGAGGAATTGCTGGCGGCATTGCGCCGCGTCATCCGCGACGAAGGCATGTCGGCGATCCTGGTCGAGCAGAACGCAAAAAAGATTCTCGGCGTCACCGACAACGCCATCATCATCGAGCGCGGCTGCGTGGTCCATGCCGCCGACAGCGCGACATTGATCGCCGACCGCGCCGCGCTGGAGAAACATCTCGGCGTGACCGATACCGGTCCGCGGCGCATGGGGCGGCGCGCGTGACCTCAGGAACCCTTCTTGCCGTCGGGTAGACGATGAGTTTTTCACACGTTACAGTCGTGTCGTCATTCGCGCGCTACAAGATAGCGTTCGCGCTCAACAAACCAGCGAGGTCCCACGATGGCCGCGCCCGGCCCGGCGAATACGTCGCTGACCTACGATCCTTTGAAGGCCGCGTTCTACGGTCGGTTCGTCAATGCGGCCTACGCGATGTACGACAACCATCCAGACAACCCGACGCCGCCGACCGTGAAGCTGCCCGACAAATACAATTTCGTCGCCTGGGTGCAGATGCGGGACTTCATCTTCGAGGAGGGCGATTGGACTTTCTACGGCATGCTCGCGCACAACCCGGGCACCGACGGTTACGTGCTGGCCATTCGCGGCACCAGCGATCCGACGGAATGGTGGGACGATCTCACCTCGATGGTGCCGTGGCAGTGGGAGGCGTTTGGCGGCGACGTCGGCTACGGCTTCTTCCGCATCTACCAGACCTTGCGCATGATCGCGCCGCTGAAGGGGCAGGCGCTGACCGAAGCGGCGCCGGCTGGCCAGGGCGAGTCGCTCGAAGCGGCCGGCAGCTTCGCCGACCAGGTGGCCGAAGCGGTGCGCCGCCATGCGGCGGAAACCCAACTCGCCACCGCGCAAGCCACTGCGGTGGCGCAGAAGTCGGTCACCGTCGTCGCGCATAGCCTCGGCGCGCGCTGGCGACGCTTTATGTGGCGGATAATTCACTGACCAAGAAAGTGAAGACGCCCCTGCTGTGCACGCTGGCGTCGCCCCGCGTCGGCGATTACACCTTTGCGACCACGTTCGACGGTCTCGGCATCCCGTCGTGGCGCATCGTCAACGAGCTCGACGTCGTACCCAAGCTGCCGATTTTCCCCTTTTGGCACATCGAGACCGAGCACATCTACAATTCCGGATCGTCGACGGTGTGGTCGTTGGAGTGCTGGCATTCCATCGATACCTATCTGAACCTGCTCGATCCCAAGCAGCCGCTGTTGAAGTCTTGCGTGTGGCCGCCGAAGGTGGCGGCAGTCGCGGCCGCGCCGCTTCGTGCGCAGACGAGGCCGGCGCTCGCCGCTGCCGTATCGGCGGCGGCGCCCGCAAAGGACATTGAGATCGCGGCGCCGGCCGGCACCACGATCAATATTACGATCAAAGTCGGCTGAGCTTGCGCTTAAGCCCGTGCGCGCTCGGGAAAAAGACGGTCATCCATGCCGCTATAGCGTGCTTCGCCGTCTTGCAGCCGCTCATTATTGGCTTCGCGCAGCGCGGCGTCCGCCTCGCCGTAGAGAAAGGCCAAGAAGGCGTAGCGCCGCCCTTGCGTGATCGGCGTCACCTGATGCAGCGCGCCGCATGAAAACACCACGGCGCCGCCGACCGGCGCGCGATAGATCTTGCGGCCGAATTCCGGAAACTGCAGGTCGCAGCCGTCATAATCCTTGTTGAGATTGAGCGTGACGGCGAAACGCCGATGCTGTGCGCCGGCATTGACGTTGTCGCGATGCCGATAGAAATGCCCGCCGACGGCGCTGTCGTAACAAGCCACGATGTAACGATCCATGCGAGTCGCGGCGAACTGAAAATACGCATTTATGGCGGGCAGCAGGCGCCGGCGAAATTGATCGCATATCGCCTCACGCAGCTCGGGCGCCACCAGCGGCAGATCGTTGCGGCGCTTGAGCCGATAGTCGACCACCGTTTGGCTCTTTCCGGCGACATCGAGCATGAAACCGGAATCCCGGCCACCCATCCGGTCATAGAGCTTGACCAGCAGCTCGCAGAACGCAAAGTCGAACACGCGCGGGACGATCAGGACCGGTGCATTCATCGGCACGCCGGCCGCATCGTCGACGCGCGGCAAGCTCCGCAGCAGGTCGCGCAGCCCGGTGAGGTGGTCGTCCAGACGGGTCCACACAATATTGGCAATGGCGCGCAACATCGGATCGAGCACGACGGTGCGCGAGGTTTCGACAGCACTATAGGATCGCGATAGTGCGCGATCATAGTCAGCTAGAAACGAGACGGCTGCGTTGCCGATTTCGGCGGGCGGCTCCACAGGCGGTGTCGTCAAAACGACGTGCGCGGTAAGCCGGTCTTCGTCGAACAAATCGGCGTCGCGAAGCAGCTCGGCAAGCTTTTGTCTTGCCTGAGCACCGTCAGCCGGACCGAGGAAGCAGAGCACGATCCAACGTCCAGCCGCGACCTGCAAGTGGAAGCTGCCGCCCGTGACCGTGGCGGCGCTGAACCACGGCACCGGATCGCCCAAAGCTATTTGATGTTGCAAGCCTGTTTGACTTTGGAAGCCTATTTGATGTTGGGCGGCGCCGTTATCGAGCATGGAATGTCCCACGCGTTCGGAAGTCGCCCGGGGATGAATTTAAGAAAAAATCGTTAAATTTGCGTTAAATCGGAGTATAAACGAGAAATTTATACTGATATTACCGGCATTTATCGATCTGTCGTCAGTCGTTATCAGTATTCGTCCTAACGAATATTGCATCGGCAGCGCAAGTTGCGTTCCTGCCGAAGTAATCGGTGAAATGCGTATCGACCAGATAGCGGTCGGGATACGGGCCGAGAAACTGCCGGATGGCGTCGCGTTTGACGTCGCTGTCTTCCACCACCAGGTAATCGCCGGGCGCGAGGAAGCGGTGAAAGTGTTGCAGGACCGCGGCGACGTTGTGGTGGGCGTCTTCGACCACCAGCCATGGATGCGGCTCGGCTTGCAGCAGAACGGGATCGAACAGCCGTTCCGGTTCGGCGCAATCGCCCTGATAAAAGCGCACCTGCGGGTGTTCGATCTCGGCTTTGCACCGATCGACCGAATGGATGCGGGCGTCGCTACCGCAAAGCGCCAGATTATCGGCGAACCATGTGGCGCTGGCGCCCCGGCCGGATCCGATCTCGAACACGGTGCGCGGACGAAGCTCGGCAAGCAGCGCCGGGTACATGGCGAAATCGAACACGTTCTTCATCAGCGGCACGCCGCGCCAGCGCATGAGCGACGGCGCGCCCTGGCAGGTCAGCAGAACATCGACGCCGAACTCGGTGCCGAAGCGTGGATGATAATGAGCGCCCGACTGCTCGCGTTGGCGAAATTCCACGAAACGTCCCTGGCGCCAGCGATCGAGGAAAAGCCGCAACCGCAGCAGGTCCCATTGCAGGCTTTGGTCTTGGGCGGGCGACCGCGCGGCATGATTGCGGACGCTGTCTTCCCAGGAGCGCGCCGGATCGAAATCCATCAGGCGAGTGACGACACGCGTGAGCCAGCTGTCAAAAATACTCAGCAGGCCGCCTTGCTCACGTTCGACCTTGACGCGCATCTCGCCGATGAACGCGAGCGCGGCGGTCTTCAGGGCGTCGCCTGAAATCAAATGCGCGGCATCGGGTGAAGCGGGAGCGATCGCCAAAGTCGTGGTCTCGGCGGCTGCCCGGTCTTTATCGAGCAGTCGGGAATTCGCCCCGCATTCACCTCTAGAAAATCATGGTTAATAAATGGTTGCCGCTGAACGGGATGGCTTACTTCGCCGCCTCTTTGGCCTTGGCGATGATGTCGGCCGGCGTGGCGTAAATATCCTTCACCAGCTTGTCGACGTCCTCGCCGGAGACCGGATTGACCTCGAGCTGGGTCTTGTCGGCCTCGGCAAGAAAATCCTTGTCCTTCATCGTCGCCATGAAGGCTTGGCGCAACACGGCAACGCGATCTGCCGGCAGGTTGGGCGGCGCCACATAGGGCCGGCCCATCACCTGGCGGGCGAAGATCATCTTGAGGATCGCCCGCTGCTCATCGGTCTTGGCGAAATCGAGCACCGAGGGCACGTCGGGCAGCTCGGGATGCTTGTTGAGCGAAAGCTGCACCAGCACGATCATCTTCTTGTCGTCGATCCAGGATTTGTGCGTCGACTTCACGCTCGACCACGACCAGCCGCAGCGGCCGTTGACCTCGCCGCGCTCCATCGCCATCACCACGTCGTTGCCGCCCGGATAGCCTTCGACGATCTTGAAATGCGTGCCCAAAATGCTGTTGAGCACGCGCGGGAACTGATCGGTGTCGGCGCTGGTGCCGGTGCCGCCGACCGCGAGCTCCTTGGTGAACAGGTCCTCGAATTTGGTGATGCCGGAATCCTTCAGCGCCACGCAGACGCTGACTTCGTTGTTGGCGCTGCCGAGCCAGTTGAACTTGACCGCGTCGAACTGATCGCCTTTGCCGATCAACAGCGGATCGAAGGCGATGCCGCGGCCGAAGGTCGCGAATACCGAGCCGTCCTGCGGCGCCACGCGATAGAGCCAATTGGCGAGGCGCAGGCTGCCGGCGCCTTCCATGTTGCGCGGCACCAAGGTCGGATTTCCCGGAATATGCGCGCCCATGTGGCGCCCGATCACGCGAGCGTAGAAGTCATAGGCGCCGCCGGGTGAGTAACCGATATATTCGTCGATGCTGCGATTTTTGTAGAAATCGGCTGGGCTTTGCGCCGCCGCGAAACCTGTTGCCCCGCACAGCAGCAGCGCAGCCGCAATGGCAATATGATTTTGTGAAAGTCTCATGATCCTCCTCGTAACGCGCTCGAATGCGCGGGCGTTCCGCGCTATTTGCGGCAACCGATGCGGCAATGCAACATCCCCGCGCGGGCTTGACGCATCGGCGCCTTTGGTGCGCGATAGCGGCCGTGGCAGGGGGGAAGCCGCTCGATGCAGCCGGATATGATCGCCAGCGCCATCCACGCGCTGCATCTCCTGCTCGAGCCGACGCGGCTTATGCTCCTGTTCGTCGGCGTGATCATCGGGCTCGCCATCGGCGTGCTGCCGGGCTTGAGCGGCATCGTCGGCTTGGCGATGCTGATCCCGTTCACCTACAATCTCGACGAATACACCGCCTTTGCGCTCTTGCTCGGCATGGCGGCGGTGATCACGTCGTCGGATTTCATCACCGCGGTGCTGTTCGGCGTGCCCGGCCATGTCGGCGCCGCTGCCACCGTGATCGACGGCCACGCCATGGCGCGCAAGGGTGAAGCTGGCCGCGCCTTCGGCGCCGGCTTTGCCGCCTCGCTCGCCGGCGGTGTGGTCGGCGCCATCGTGCTCGGCATCAGCATTCCGATCTTGCGGCCGCTGATGCTGTCGATCGGCTCGCCCGAGCTTCTGGCGTTCACGCTGTTCGGCATGTCGATGGTGGCGACGCTGTCCGGCCGCGCGCCGCTCAAGGGGCTGACCGCCGCCGGCCTCGGCCTGATGATCGCCATGGTCGGCTCGCGCTCGCAGACCGGCACGCTGCGCTGGACGTTTGGCTGGCTCTATCTGTGGGACGGCGTGCCGCTCATTCCGGCGACGCTCGGCATTTTCGCGCTGCCGGAGCTCTGCGAGCTCGCGGTGTCACGCCGGCGCATCGCCGGCGACAACGCGCCCAACATCAATCTCTCCAGCCAATGGCAGGGCGTGCGCGACGTCGCCGACAATTGGTGGCTGGTGCTGCGCTGTAGCGTGCTCGGCACCGGGCTCGGCGCTATCCCCGGTATCGGCTCGGCGGTGATCGACTGGATCGCCTACGGTTACGCCCAGCGCACGGAGAAGAATCCGGAGACCTTCGGCAGCGGCGACGTGCGCGGGGTGATCGCGCCGGAAAGCTCCAACAACGCCAAGGAGGGCGGCCATCTGGTGCCGACCATCGCGTTCGGCGTGCCGGCCGGCGCGTCGATGGCGATCCTGCTCGGCGCTTTTCTCATGCACGGTCTGACGCCAGGGCCCGAGATGCTGACCAAGCATCTCGATCTCACCTACATGATCGTGTGGAGCCTGACGCTCGCCCATGTCATCGGCGCCGTTATCTGTCTGGCTTGCAGCCGCTATCTCGCGCAGATCTCGCGCATCCGGCCGGAAATCCTGCTGCCGATCATCATTGCGCTGGTGTTCGTCGCCGCCTTCGAGGGCGAGCACGATTGGGGCGATCTCTATGCGCTGGTGTTCTTCGGCGTCATCGGCTGGATCATGAAGCGGCTCGGCTGGCCGCGGCCGCCGATGGTGCTCGGCATCGTGGTCGGCGCCATCTTCGAGCGCTATCTGTTCATCTCGACCCAGCTCTATGGCTGGGGCTGGCTGTGGCGGCCGGCGGTGCTCGGGATCCTCGCTTGCGTGGTCTGGGCGCTGTACCGGCCGCTGTCGCAGATCGCCGTGACCTTGATCGGCCAATTGCGCGAGGTTGGTGGCCGAAAACCGCGGTTCGGCGCCGCGCCGGCGTTTTCGCTCGCCGTCATCGTGCTCATCGTCGCCGCCATAGTCTCGTCGGCCGGCTGGCCGCACGACGCCAAGATCGTGCCGCTCACCGCCTGCGGCATGGCGCTGGTCGCTGCCGTGCTCAATCTCGTCAACGAGCTGTTCGGCCGCGAGCAGGCGGTCGATGCCCATGCCGATGCCACCGTGGCAGTGCGTGGCCAGAGCGGCGACCTCGGCATAGCGCCGGACGTATTGCGCCGTCGCGCGACCCTCTTCTTCGTCTGGATGGCGCTATTCATCGCCGCCGTCTGGCTGATCGGCTTCATCCCTGCGATCGCGGTGTTCGTGTTCGCCTATATGGCGTTCGGCTTCGGCGAGCCGCCGCTGCCGTCGCTGGGCTACGCCGCTGCCACCACGCTGCTCTGCTGGGTAGTGTTTCACTGGGCGCTTCGCGTCGCCTGGCCGCAATCGCTGCTCGGCGATCTGTTTCCCGAATTGCGCGCCTACACCGGATTGATCTGATTCCCAGGCATAGCGGGGCGCGTTGCTCCGCGGCCATGACATTGCGCGCATGACGGAAATCCCTTAAACGACCGGCACGAAGCGCCAACGCGTTTTCCCCGGCAGCATGGAGGGCGGCCTGTTTCCGGGCGGAGCGCGGCGAAGAAATAAAGGAGCGCGTCATGACGGGAATGCTGGAACACGAAATGCCCGGGCTCGGCCATAACAAGCCGTCCGACCAAGACGCCGACGAGATCAAGCACGGCAAATGGGAGCGCTGGTCGAAGAAGCGCACCTTTGTCCGCGCGCTCGAAGGCACCTACAGCCATCTCTACAAGAAGCTGCTCGAGGAGCCGCGGGTCTATTCCTCCAAGGACCATCCCTGGAAGGGCGGCCCGGCGATGTACGGCAAGCACATCATCTCGCCGCAGGCGGTCAGCGTCGTGCAGTCGATCGAATCCCACATCGAATGCTACGCGCCGCTCAATGCCGGCCAAAAACACGGCCACCTCAACAGCGCGGTCTTCTATGTGCTCAAGGGCCATGGCCATGACGTGCATGACGGCCGCTACATGAAATGGGAGGCCGGCGACGTCATGCTGGTCGAGAACGGCTGCGTGCACCAGCACTTCAACGACGACGAGAAGGAATCCTGTATCCTCCTGGTGTTCAAGGCGAAGCCCTTGTTCCTGTTCATGCACCTTCTGTTCCAGAAGATGGTCGAGTGGCCGACCGACAAATTGCCGCCCGGCGTCAAGGAATTCCATCCGCCGACGGAAATTTGAGCGCTGAGGGCATCATGACTTTGTTCGAAGACAAACAGGCTGCGCTGTCGGGCGACAACACCAGCGCATTCCTTGCCGAGGCGATGGTCGAGTCGGAAAAATTCCGCACCGATTACGCCACGCTACCGAACGTCATCAAGGCCAAGGACATGCCGTGGGAACGTTCGCCCGACGGCCTGATCAAGCATCTGGTGCATCAGAAGATGCACACGCGCGAGTGCTGCATCGAAGCCTATATGCAGTTTCTCAAGGACGGCGAGCGCTCCGGCAAGCACCGTCACATGTGGGAAGAGTTGTTCTTCGTGGTCGAGGGCTCAGGCTACGACCTGCATTGGGATCTGAAATGGGATTGCCTCGAAGCATTCGATTGGCAATGGGCCGAGGCGCCGAGGAAGTTCGAGTGGACGGTCGGTGACTACGTCTACATCCCGCCGTTCACCATGCATCAGCACTTCGCCAATGCCGGCCAGGAATGCCGCATCATCGTCATGAGCAACCGCATCGTCAAAGACATGGGCTTTGACTGGTACGACCAGGTCGAGCGCGCCCCGGGGTTCTGACAGCGACAACGCGGTCAGGTCAGTTCATCATCGTGGTCAGCACCATGATGGGGTTGCCGTCGCGGACCACGGCGATCCCAGCACGGCCGGCCAAGTCTTCCCAGGATTTCGCCGGACTGGCAAAGGTCCACAGCTCGTCGCCCGGCTGCATCGCGGCCTTGATCGCTTCCCATTGACCGTTCCTGAAACCGAACGGCTTTGCGGCATCGGGGAAGCGCTGCACGCGCTCGTCGCTGATGCCCGGATGCTCCGCTTCGGCCTCGGCAATGGTGATCTTCTTGTCGAGCCAGGCTTTCGGAATGAGCGGCATATCGTCGGCGGCGTGCGCCACGCCCGCACACGACAGTGAAATTGCGCATAGCAAAATCAGGATAAGGCGCATCGGTAGCTCCGCTGCTCCGGTTCGCGGCGCTACTGTAAGGTGATGTTGGCCTCTTTTATGACGCGGCCCCACAGTTTGGTTTCCGAGGCGAAGAATTTTGCTGCGTCGGCGGGCGTACCACCCATCGGTTCGAGCCGGAGTGCGCGCAGCTTCTCGTCGATCTGCGGCCTTTGCAGCACCGTCACCACATCGGCGTTGATCTTCTCGGCCAGCGCTGGCGGCATACCGGGCGGACCGACGATCGGGAACCAGGTGATCGAGCGGAAGCCGGGAAGTCCCGATTCGGCAATGGTCGGGATCTCCGGCACGTCCTTGGAGCGTTCCTCGCTGGCGACGCCGAGGAGTTTCAGCTTGCCGGCGCGGTAGAGCGGCACCGACGTGGTGAGCGTGTCGAAGAACATGTCGACATTGCTTGACATGACATCGGTGAGCGCCGGCTGCGCGCCGTTATAGGGCACGTGCACCATCTTGATGCCGCCGAGCAATTCGAGCTCGCTGCCGGACAGATGCGCGGTCGAGCCGGCGCCTTGCGAGGCGTAAGTGAGCTTGCCGGGATTGGCTTTGCCGTAGGCGATCAGCTCCTGGATCGTGTTGGCGGGAAAATCCGGGCGCGCCACGAGCACATTGGGAATCTTGGCCAACATTGCGATCGGCGTGAATTTCAGCGGGTCGTATTTGAGGTCGTGATAGAGCAGGTGCTGGATCGAGACCGGTGACGGCGGACAGATCAGCAGCGTGTAGCCGTCGGGCGCCGCGCGCGCCACGTATTCGGCGCCGATGGCCATCGCGGCCCCCGGCATGTTCTCGACGATGACCGGCTTGCCCCACATTTCGCTGAGCTGGTTGCTGACGAGGCGCGCCAGGATATCGGTCGTCGATCCCGGCAGCGACGGGACGACGATCTTCACGACACGCGTCGGGTAGGCGTCCTGCGCGCGGCCCGCGGTCGCCGCGAGCACGGCAAAGAACAGGGCCAAGAACAAGGCCAGCCCGAAGTCACGTAGTCTCGGCATGTCGATCCCCGAATTTACGCATTTGCGCAGATGGCGCCAGCGACTATAGAAAAACCCGAGACTGCGAGCCAAGGCCCGGCGGCATTCGCGTGCCGCGGCGTATTGCCCGGGTAAGTTGAGGAAACGGCGTCGGAGCAATGGCGACAAGAAAATATCGATTGGGTGTCGACGTCGGCGGTACCCATACCGACCTGGTGCTGCTCGACGTTGCCGACGGTTCGCTCGCCGTCGAGAAGGTGGCGACGACGCCGAAAAATCCCGCGCTCGGCATCATGCGCGGCATCGGCAACTTTGCCGCGCGCGGCGTCGATCTGTCCGGCATCGAATTTTTCTCCCACGGCACCACGATCACCACCAACGCGCTGTTGGAAATGCGCGGCGCCAAAGTGGGCCTGCTCGTCAACCGCGGCTTCCGCGCCATCCAGGAGACCCAAGGCCAGGCCCGCGACGGCAATGTGTTCGATTATTTCTTCCAAAAACCGCCGCCGATCGCGCCGCAGAGTTTGACCCGCGAGATCGGCGGCCGTGTCGATTACGCGGGCGCCGTGCTCGAGCCGCTCGACGAGGATACGGTGCGCAACGCGGCGGCCGAGCTGAAAGCGGCCGGCGTCGCCTCGATCGCCGTGTGCTACCTGTTCGCCTTCATGAATCCCGCGCACGAGCAGCGCACCGGTGTGCTCATCCGCGAAATATTCCCGCAGGCGCATATTTCGCTGTCGTCGGAGGTGCTGTCGCGGGTGCGCGAATGGCCGCGCATGTCGGCGACGTTGCTGAACGCGTATCTTGCGCCAGTGCTGGTCACCTATATCGCCGATCTGGAAACGCGTCTCAACGCGTCCGGCGTCACCACGCAGCAGCGCTTCCTCATGCAGTCGAACGGCGGCGTCATGCCGTTCGCGGCCGCGGTGACCGGCCACAAGACCGTGCATAGCCTGCTGTCGGGCCCGGCGGCCGGTGCGCGGGCGAGCGCCTATTTGCCGCGCGACAATGGCGGTGAGGGCGGGCGCGGCATCGTCACTCTCGATATGGGCGGCACCAGTTGCGACATCGCTTTCATCGAAGGCGGCGCGCCGCTCGAAGTCACCGAAGGCACCGTGGCGAGGCGACAGCTCGACGTTCCGGCGCTCGACCTGACCACGATCTCGGCCGGCGGCGGCTCGATCGTGTGGATCGACCGCGCCGGTTTTTTGAGCGTCGGCCCGCAAAGCGCCGGCGCCGATCCCGGCCCGGTGTGTTACGGCCGCGACGGCGACAATCCGACCGTGACCGACGCCGATATCGTCTGCGGCTTGCTTAATCCGGATTATTTTTTGGGCGGCACGCAAAAGCTCGACGCCGCCGCGGCGCGCGCCGCGCTCGAAACCAAAATCGCCGCGCCGATGAAAATGACGGTCGCCGAAGCTGCTGCTGGCATCCGCCGCATCGTCGACATGCGCATGGCCGACGAGGTGCGGGTGTTCGCGGCGCGCCGCGGCGTCGATTTGAGCGAATTCGCGCTATTGCCGTTCGGCGGCGCCGGCGCGGTGCATGCCGCGGCGGTTGCCGAAGAGCTCGGCATGCGCCGCATCGTCGTGCCGGCGCGGCCCGGAGCATTCTCGGCGCTCGGGCTGCTCTGCACCGACGTGCTGCACGACTACATTCGCTCCGAGCTTGGCGCGCTCGACCGGCTCGATCCGGCCCACGCCGAGCAGCTCTTTCGCGAGATCGAAGCCAAGGCCGCGAGCGAGCTTGCCGAAGAAGGTCTCGACCCGAGCGCGGCGACGTTCGAGCGTGATCTCGACATGCGCTATGCCGGGCAGGGCTATGAGCTTCGCGTGCCCTTGAGCGGCCTTTGGCAAAACGCACTCGACGGCAAAGCGCTCAAGGCCGTGCGAGAGCGCTTCGACGAGGTGCACGCCAAAATTCACGGCCACGCCGCCAAGGAAAAGAGCGTCGAAGTCGTCAGCTATCGGTTGCGTGTGCGCGTCGCCGTGCCGAAATACCAGCCGCAGGCATTACCGGCCAGCGCTGCGTCATCGCCTCAGCCGGCTTCGATCAAGGGCACGCGGCGCGTATCGTTCGATGCCGGCAAGGCACTCGACGCGACCATTTATGATCGCGACAAACTATCGGTTGGCGTGACTTTCTCCGGCCCCGCCATCGTCGAGCAGTTCGACGCCACGACGGTCGTGCCGCCCGGTTGGCACGCTTTCGTCGATCGTCACGGCAACCTGATCCTCGAACGCAAAGATTGAAACGCCATGGTCGACGCCATTACGACGCAAGTCGTACGCAACCGCATCGGCAGCCTGATGCAGGAGATGCACTACCATTTCTATCGTTCCGGCTATTCGACCATCATCCGCGAGTCGCGCGATTTTTCCTGCGTCATCCTCGACCGCCTCGGCGGCTTGATCGTGGCGCCGCCGATGTTCTTTCACGCGCCAGTCTATCGGCACCTGGTGGCGAAAATATTCGCGCTGCACGGTGACGATATCGGCGACGGCGACATGTTCGTCTGCAATCATCCCTATGACGGCGGCCTGCCGCATGTTTCCGACATGGCTTTCGTTTCGCCGATCATCTCAGGCACGACACTGGTCGGCTTTGCCGGATCGATCGCCCACAAGGCCGACGTCGGCGGCACCAATCCGGGCTCGACCTCGGCCAATGCCACGGAAATATTCCAAGAGGGCCTGTTGCTGCCGCCGGTGAAAATCTATTCGCGTGGCGTCTACAATGACGACCTCGAGCGTCTCATCCTCGCCAACAGCCGGCAGCCCGAGCTGGTGCGCGGCGACATGCATGCGCAGATGGCGGCGACGCAGATGGGCGTGTCGCGCATCCTGGAGACCTGCGAGCGGTTCGGCGCCACGGCGATCATGGAGGCTTTCGCGGCGCTGCTCGCGGGTGCCGCCGCCGAGTTGCGCGTCGCGATCAAGGCGCTGCCCGACGGCGAAGCCTCGGCCGAAGGGTTCATGGACAATGACGGCGTCGAGCTCGACCGGCCAGTGCGCTTTGCCTGCACCGTGCGCGTCAAGAGCGGCGATATCACCTTCGATTTCACCAAAAGCGACCGCCAGGCTAAAGGGCCGATCAATTTGCGGCCGTCGATGATCGAGGCCTGCGTGTTTTATTCGCTGATCGGCGCGCTCGATTCAAAGCTGGCATTCAACGACGGCATGCGCGATGTGGTGCAGTTCGTCTACGCGCCCAACACCGTCACCAACGCCAGCGCGCCGGCGCCGGTCAGCTCCTATCAGGCGGCGAACCAAAAACTCACCGACGTGATTCTGGAAGCGCTGGCGCCGTTCCGCCCCGAGCGCGCGCTCGCCAATAGCGGCTCAAGCGGCGCCATGCTGATCTCGTGGAAAGACGGCGGCCGGCCGGGCCAGCCGTCGCTGCAATATGAAATTCTCGGTTCGGCTTACGGCGGCGGCAACGGCAACGACGGCGCGTCGGCGGTCGCGACCCATACCAGTAACCTGCACATCACGCCGATCGAGATTCTCGAAACCGAGTTTCCCTGCCGCATCACCGCGTTCGACATGGTGCAGGATTCCTGCGGCGCCGGTGAATTCCGCGGCGGGCTCGCGTTCCGGCGCATCTACGAGCTCTTGCAAGATGCCAGCGTGGTGCGCCGCTACGACCGGGCGAAATTTCCACCGAACGGCGTTGCCGGCGGCAAGCCCGGCAGCCGCAGCCGCTTTATCATCCACTTGGGCGCCGAGGGAGAGCGCGAAACGCCGGCCTCGGGCCGCTACGAATTGCGCGCCGGCGAGCGCTTCCTGTTGCAAAGTGCTGGAGGCGGCGGCTACGGCGATCCGAAAAAACGCGACCGCGCGGCGCTTAAGCGCGACACCGCGGAGGGCTATGTCTCGGCCGCTTCGGCCGAGCGCGATTACGGCAGCAAGGATTGATCGTCATGGCGGATGGCAAGAAAGATCGTGTCGGCATCGTCGGCGCAGGACGCATGGGATTGTCCATGCTCAAGCACCTGGTCAAGAAGGGCTATACGGTCACGGTCTGCGACATCAGCGAGAAGCAGCGCGAAGCCGCGCGCGCTGCTGGCGCGTCGATCGCCGCTAGTCCGGCGGACGTCGGCAAGGTAAGCGACATCGTGATCCTCGGCGTCGGCTACGACGACGAGATCAACGACGTCGTGTTCGGCAAAAGCGGCTTGCTGGAGACCATGGCGCCCGGCTCGATCATCGCGGTGTCGTCGACGGCCAAGCCCGACACGGTCAAAGCCGTCGCCGCGCGCGTCGCCGAAAAGGGCATCGACGTGCTCGACGCGCCGATCTGCCGCGGCCGGTTCGCCGCCGACGAAGGCACGCTGTTGGCGCTGGTCGGCGGCAAAGCCGAGGTCGTCGCCCGCGCGCGGCCGGTCTACGGCACCTTTGCCTCCGACATCGTGCATCTCGGCGAAGTCGGCCACGGCCAGGTCGGCAAGACCATGAACAATCTGCTGCTCTGGGTGAACGCGGTCGGTCTTATGGAAGCCGGCAAGCTCGCCGAGACGACCGGCATCGACCTCGTCAAACTGCGCGAGGCGCTGATGATGAGTTCCGGCGCCTCCGACGCGCTGAAAGAGTGGGACATGATCTCCTTCACCTGGGCGCTCAAGGACATGCAGATCGTCGCCGACATGACCGACAAAGCCGGCCTGTCATTGCCGATCACCGGTGCCATCAAGGAACTGGTCAAAGATGCCCGCCGCATCAAGGCGAGCAATCCGCCGAATTGGACCGGCAAAGGGCCGGTGAAGTACGGGTGATTGTTCTCTTTCTTGTCCTCCCCCTGAAAGGGGGAGGGTAGGGTGGGGGTCCGCGGCGGCAACGCTTGCGCAAGCTTCACGGCCGCGGACCCCACCTGCGAGCTTCGCTCGCTCCTCCCCCTTTCAGGGGAGGTCTAAGAGCTAAGACAAATCCATCGCCGAGACGCCGCCGTCGACGAACAGATTCGCGCCCCAGACGAACGACGAATCGTCGGTCACCAGGAACAGCACGGCCTTCGCCGCTTCCACCGGTTCGCCCGGCCGCTTGGCCATGTTCGGCACCGGGCGCGACGCATCGAACTCGTCCTTGCCGACCGGCGAGCCGATCTTGTTCGGCACGATGGCGTTGACCCGCACCTTGTGCGGCGCGAGTTGCACCGCCATGGCGCGCGTCAGATTGGCGACGCCGCCTTTGGCGGCCGAATAGGCGATGGCGCGGCTGCGTCCCGTAAAACCCGAGGTCGAGCCGATATTGACAATGCGGCCGCCGCCTTGCGTGGCCATCTGCTGGCCGACATGCTTGCCCATGAGGAACTGGCTTTTCAGCGTCACCGCCAGCACGCGGTCCCATTCCTCTTCGGTGATATCGAAAATGTGCTTGTTGTCGGAGATAGCGACGTTATTGACGAGGATATCGATCCGGCCGTAACGCGCGACGACATCCTTGACCAATGCGGTGACATCACTGCCCTTCGAAACATCGGCCATGAACAGCGTGGCGTCGCCGCCCGCGGCCTTGATCGCGCCCGCAACGCGCTCGCCGCGCGGCTTGTCGAGATCGACGATGGCGATCTTGGCGCCCTCGGCGGCGAACAGTTTTGCGATCTCCTCGCCGATATTGCGCCCGGCGCCGGTCACGATCGCCACCTGATCCTTGAGCTTCATCACTGCGTTCCTTCCCAGCCTTCAATACTGCGGTAAGCACTTGACGTTATTGCATAAATGAGCAGGTTGCGCTATCGCGTCGCCAACCCGCCCGCCGCCGTCTAAACTAACGCGAACAAGCCGGCGCGAGCCGGGCGGAAGGCAGACGGCGGGAGGCCCATGTTTACGTCCCTGATGACCACGCGCCGTTTTGCGCCGCTGTTCCTGTGCCAGTTCTTCGCCGCGTTCGGCGACAACTTTCTCAAGACCGCCCTCGGCTTCCTGATCGTCTATCAGCTGTCCGACGCCGATTCGCCCGCACTCACGCAGATCGCCGCTGCGACCTTCATCGGGCCGTACTTTTTCCTCTCCGGCCTCGGTGGCGAATTCGCCGATCGCTTCGACAAGGCGTGGGTCGCGCAGCGCATCAAATTCGTCGAGATGTTTGCGGCGGCGCTGGCCGTGGCGGGCTTTGCGTTCCATTCGCTGCTCGTGCTGTTCGCCGCGCTGTTTCTGTTCGGCATTCTCGGCGCGCTGTTCGGGCCGGTGAAATACGGCATCCTGCCCGATCTTTTGGCCCGCGAAGAATTACCGGCCGGCAATGCGCTGATCGAGGGAGGCACGTTCCTGGCGATCCTGCTCGGCACCATCATGGCCGGTTTCGCCGCCACGGGCGACAGCAACCCGATCCATTTTGCCTGGCTGATGATCCTGACCGCATTCGTGGCTTGGCTGTCGGCCACCTTCATACCGGCGCGCATTCCGGGCGCGCCCGAGCTGAAGATCAGCTGGAATATTTTTTCTTCCACCGCCGCGCAGATCAACCAGTTGCGCGCCGACCCGCGGCTGTGGTGGGGCGGCCTGGTCACGAGCTGGTTCTGGCTCGTCGGCGTCGTCGTCATGTCACTATTGTTTCCGCTCGTCCGATCCGACCTTGGCGGCACTGAGCATCTCGTCAACGTATTCCTGGCGATCTTCTCGATCGCGGTCGCGCTCGGTTCCGGTCTCGCCGCCTGGCTTTCAGCCGGGCGCATCATCATCTTGCCGACATTGATCGGTGCCGTGCTGCTCGGTGTGTTCGCCGTCGATCTCGGCCGGGCCAGCCATAATTTCGTCCACGGCGCTGCTCCGCTCGGCATCGCCGGTTTCTTCGCCACCGCGGGCGGCATTCACATCGGCATCGATCTCGCCATCCTCGCCATCGCCGGCGGCTTGTTCGTCGTGCCGACCTTCTCGGCAGTGCAGGCCTGGGCCGGTATCGACCGCCGCGCCCGCGTCGTGGCGGGCGTCAATGTGCTCAACGCCGCCTTCATGGTGGCCGGCTCGCTGACTTTTGCGGCGCTGCAGAAGCTTGCGGGGCTCAGCGTGCCGATGAGCTTCGTGCTGCTCGGCGCCGCTACCTTGGTCGTCGCCGTCATCATCGGCCGCACCATGCCGGCAAGCTGGATGAACGATTTCCTCTCCATGGTGTTCCGCGCCTTCTTCCGGCTCGAAGTCAAAGGCCTGGAAAACATCGACAAGGCCGGTCCCAGAACCATCATCGCGCTCAATCACGTCAGCTTCCTCGATCCGCCGCTGGCGACGGCGGTGCTGCCGAAGCGGCCGGTGTTCGCCGTCGACGTCGGGATTTCGCAGCGCTGGTGGATCCAGCCGGTGCTCAAAGTCATGCGCACCATGGCGCTCGATCCGCTCAAGCCGTTTTCGGTGCGCGACATCATCAATGCGGTGCGCGACGGCGACACGCTGGTGATCTTCCCGGAAGGCCGCATCACCGTCACCGGCAGCCTGATGAAGGTCTATGACGGCGCCGGCCTGATCGCCGACAAGTCGGACGCCATGGTGGTGCCGGTGCGCATCGACGGGCCGGAGGCGACGATCTTCAGCCGGCTCAAGCGCTCGCAGGTGCGGCGCCGCTGGTTTCCGAAGATCACCGTCACAGTGCTTGAACCGGTCAAGCTTAACGTCGATCCCGAGCTCAGGGGCCGCAAGCGGCGGCAGGCCGCGGGCGCCGCGCTTTATACGATCATGTCCGATCTGATCTTCCGGACCACTTCGACCGACCGCACGGTGATCGAAGCGCTGATCGACGCGGCGAAAATCCATGGCCCGAACTGGCTGGCGATCGAGGATCCGGTCAGCGGCCAGATGACCTATAAGCGGCTGTTGCAGGCCGCCGCCGTGCTCGGTGCCAAGCTGATGCCACTGGCGCTGGAAGGCCGCGCGCTCGGCGTCATGCTGCCGACGTCGAACGGCGGTGTCGTCACCTTGTTCGCGGTGATGTCGGCCGGGCGCGTGCCGGCCATGATCAATTTCACCGCGGGAGCGGCCAACATTCTCGCGGCCTGCCGTGCCGCCGACCTCGACACCATCCTCACCTCGCGCGCTTTCGTCGAAAGGGGCCGGCTCGACCATCTCGTCGAAGAGCTCAGCAAACAAGTGCGCATCGTCTATCTGGAGGACATTCGTCCGACCATCAGCGTCCTCGATAAGCTGCGCGGCGCGCTGCACTGGAAGAAGCCGCTCGTCCCACGCAAGCCCGACGACTGGGCGGCGATCCTGTTCACCTCCGGCTCGGAAGGCACGCCGAAGGGCGTCGTGCTGTCCCATCGCAACATGCTGGCCAACACGGCGCAGGCCGCGGCCCGTATCGATTTCGGCCGCGAGGACAAATTGTTCAACGTGTTGCCGATATTCCATTCGTTCGGCCTGACGGCCGGGACGGTGCTGCCGCTGGTCTCCGGCGTCTCGACCTATCTTTATCCGTCGCCGCTGCATTACCGCACCGTGCCGGAACTGGTGTACGGCGTCTGCGCCACCGTGCTGTTCGGCACCGACACGTTCCTCAACGGCTATGCGCGTGCGGCCAATCCTTACGACTTCCGCTCGCTGCGCTACGTGCTCGCCGGCGCCGAGCCGGTCAAGGAATCGACGCGGCAGATTTATCTGGAGAAATTCGGCCTGCGCATCCTCGAAGGCTATGGCGTCACCGAGACCGCGCCGGTGATGGCGCTCAACACGCCGATGTTCAACAAATTCGGCACCGTCGGCCGCCTGCTGCCGGGCATGACGGCGAAGCTCGAGAAGGTCGAGGGCGTCGAGGAGGGCGGCCGGCTCTACATCAAGGGGCCGAACGTGATGCTCGGCTATGTGCGCGCCGACAAACCGGGCGTGCTCGAGCCGCCGCCGGAGGGCTGGCACGACACCGGCGACATCGTCACCATCGACGAGCAGGGTTTTGTCACCATCAAGGGCCGCGCCAAGCGTTTCGCCAAGGTCGGCGGCGAGATGGTGTCGCTGGCCGCGGTCGAGATGCTGGCGGGCGACCTGTGGCCGGACAATATGACGGCGGTGGCGGCGCTGCCAGATCCGCGCAAGGGCGAGCGGCTCGTCATGGTCACCGACAAGCACGGCGCAACGCGCTCGGAATTCATGGCTTACGCGCGAACGAGGCACGCCTCCGAACTGATGCTGCCGGCGGAAGTGATCGTGCTCGACAAGCTGCCGTTGCTCGGCTCCGGCAAGGTCGACCAGTTGGCGGTGCAGAAATTCGTCCGCGAGCAGGCGGCGGCGAAGGCGGCCGCAGCGGAGTGAGCAGGCGGCGGCGCCGCCCGCGACGGCTTGCCTATTTCCAGCGGAACAGCCGGCGCAGGCCGCCCGCCGCATGCCCGGTCCCGTTCGGCGCGGGCTTTTGGATGATTACCAAGCCCTGTCCGGTCGGCAATTCCAGAACGGCGTGACCGCGTGCTTCGAAGAATGCGTCAGCGACTTCCTTTTCGCGATGATAGAGGAACCACCCGTAATCGTCGAAAATGACGACTGCGCCTGGGGAAAGCCGGTCGAACAGGACTTCAAGCGCGCCCCTTTGCGCCATCGGCGCGTTCATGTCGAGGTGGAGAAAGGCAACCTTGTCCGGCGCCACCTCGCGCAGGATATCCGGAACGACGCCCTTGATTATCTTGACGTAGGGTTTGGTCGAGAATCGGTCGGTGACTTTTTCCTGCCGATGCGGATCTTGCCGCGATTCCTCGTGCAGCGCGTGAAAAAATTGCGGCGCTTCGGGAAAATCCTTCTCCGACGAATAACGGAAATCGAAGCCCTCGAACGTGTCGTACGCGTAAAAGCTCTTGCCGGTGCTCTTAAAGTCGAGCGCTTCCGTTATGACCCACGGCATGTCGCCGTGGGTCACGCCGCATTCGATAAAGTCGCCGGGCACCTTGAAAGCGCACGACGCCGCCCAGATCATCGTGTGCAGGCGCCACGACAGCCGGTCGGGCGAGGCATATTGATTGCTACCCTTGTTGGGGTCCACTTCCGCCAAGAGCTCCTTGAAGCCGGGCTTATTTCGAAAGCCGGCCGACTTGTCGATCGTCAGCAGGCGATCGCCCCAAAACACCGTACGATGGTGGCGATTGACCACCTCGTTGAGCACGCTGTCGAAAATCCGGCCGGCCACCGCTTCGTTGCCGGCATTCTTGCGAATGACGGCAAGCGCGATTTCGAGCTCGTCCGCCTCCTGCAGATTGTCGGCATGCGCAATGTCGGCCACGCGATCACCCCGGTGCAATACTGGGTTAGCTCATCCAAACCCTAACGCAGTGGCGCCATTGCCACAACATGGCCGCGACCGTCGCGTCGGTTCCGCCGCCTATTGAAGACGGATAATGTCAAATCCGCCCAGCAGAAGCCGCTGGCCCTTCGGCTTGAACACGTGAAAGTTGCTGCCGCTTTCGAGAAAGAAAAGCGCGACAACAATATTTCCGTCCGACAACTTCAGGTCGACCCACATCCGGCGCCAACCATCCGCCGGCTGTTCGACGCCGGATTCCAATACATCGCCATGCGACTCGATCATCGCCAGCGAATGGAGATCGACTTTCACGTCGGTTTCGTTGGTCGGGCTGCCGGTTCGTGGATTTTCAGAGTCACGAACCATCAAGCGCACATTGGCGTTCGACGGGGCGCCAACCCAGACCGTCGCGCGATAAACGCCGCCGGCGACATGACCGGAGGATCGCATGGAAAGCGAATGCACCCCCTCCGGCGCGACGGCGACAAGCTGCAGAACCTGAAAGTCGGCGACGATGCGGGGCGTATCGACTGGAATTGCCGCGAGGCCGGTGATTCCATCCCACACTCGAGGAGAAAGCAGCGGCGGCAATTCGGCCAAAGCGCTCTCCCGCGGCACGATCGGGCGCGGCGGTGCCCGCAGCTTCAATGCATTGTTCGTCTCTTCCGGGTGCCAAAACAGCTCGATTTCTGCCGTGCAGAAGTCGATCGGCTCACCTTGCTCGCTCACGGCGATGAGCGGATGAGGCAGATCGTGTCGAATGGTGCGCGGCAGATCGGCAAACGCGATATGCCGGGCGACGACGGATTTGATCTCCATCCAGGTTTGGCCGGCGCCAAAAGTTCGCAGGATCGTCTGCACATGGAGAATTCCGGCCCCCGTCGCCGCCGCCAGGTCCAGTTCGAACCCAAGAATCCGTTCAGTGGGCAGGTCCTGCTGGCCCCAAGAACGAAACCGATCGCCTTCGACCGCGAAATACGGCGGGGCTTGCAATAACAGCAGGCTCGTTCCCGGCACGGAGCTGCGCTGCTCGGCAAAAGGGCTCGATTGCCCGAACGCGGCGACGCAATCGCCCAGTTCACGCCATTGCGGATGGTCGGCCAGAAAGGATTTGGCCGCACTGAACGGGCCGGCCTGCTCCGCGTCGTCGATGGCGATGATGCCGCCCGGTCGCAGCAAGCGGGCGCACATTTCCAGATCGAATCGCACGAATTCAAAATCATGCTCGCCGTCGATGAGGACAAAGTCGATAGGCGTGCCGGCCTGTTGCAACTGCGTGAGGAATGACATGGAGTTGTCGAACGAACAGGTCGTGATTGCTTTCAGCGGTTCGGGCCATTCCGCCATTGCATGCGAGACGCGCTTGGCGCCGTACGGATCGACGCTGTAGACACAGCCGGCACCGTTTTCCCATACCGCGCGGGCCAGCACTTCGGTCGTGCCGGCAAAATAGGTGCCGATCTCGACGACATTCTCCGGCTTGAGCGCGCGAATGAGGCAATACAATAAAGCCCGTTCATCGGGGTCCATCAAAGACAGCGGCGGATACTGATAAAAATACGGCAGCACCAATGTCTTGTACGTCTCTGAATTCATCAGACTGAAAAGCCATTCGACGTCGACCGGCGTTTTAGCAGCGAAACGGTTGGCGGCGTCGATCGGCAGCAACGGCCGCACAGTCGAAGCCGCAGCTGTAGCGCCGCCGCGTCGGCCCGTCTGGCCTCTAAGCAATGAATTCAATCCAGAGCGCAGGCGCCCCAGCAAAGGGATCGCGAGCAGAGACTTGATGCGCGAACTTTGCGGGTTGCGCATGTTTCTCCGTTCAGGGGGCGCGCATAGCCAGTACCCGATCGACCATGGCGCCGGCCTCGCCGAGATAGTTTGCCGGATCGCACAATTTTGCCAGCGCGTCGCGGTTGAGGTGCTTGGTGATCTCCTCGTTTTCCGCGAGCAGATCGAGCAGCGGCCGGCCGGTGGCGACCACCTTGCGGCAGACGTCGTAGACGAGATCGTGGGCATATTGGCGACCGAGATAGGGGCCGAGTCCCATCATCACCGCTTCCGAAACGATCAGCCCTTTGGTCAGGTCGAGATTGGCGCGCATCTTTTTCTCGTCGACTTGTAGCCCCGTGAGCACGAACAGCGTCTGCGCCAGCGCGCCGGCGCTCAGACAAAAAATCTCAGGCAGCACGATCCATTCTATCTCCCACGGCCCGGTGGCGCGTTCGTGGTCTTCGACCATGGCGTCGAGCAGCGCCGCGGTCTGTTGTCGCACCACCGAGGTGAGCGCGGTGATGTAGACCGACGAGATCGGATTGCGCTTCTGCGGCATGGTCGACGACGAGCCGCGGCCTTCGTGGAACGGCTCGTAGACCTCCTCCACTTCGGTCTGCATCATCAGCTTGATGTCGAAGGCGATCTTGCCGCAGGTGCCGGTGACGAGGCCGAGGAAGCAGCCGACCTCGGCGATGGTGTCGCGCACGGTGTGCCAGGCGATCGCCGGCTGGCCGAGTTTCAGCTCCTTCATCAACTCGGCTTGGGTTTCGAGCCCGCGGCCGGCGAGCGACGACAGCGTGCCAGCGGCGCCGCCGAACTCGCCGACCAGGACGCGCGTGCGCAGCTCCTTCAGGCGCTGCTTGTGGCGCTCGAAAGCGGCGAGCACGGTCGCCATCTTGTAGCCGAAGGTGATCGGCACCGCCTGCTGCAGGTTGCTGCGACCGGCCATCGGCGTGTCGCGATATTTGCGCGCCAGGCCGGCGAGCGCGTCGGCGATGCCGTCGAGGTCGGCCTCGACCAGGGCGAGCCCTTCGCGGATCTGCATCACGGTTGCGCTGTCGGTGATGTCTTGGGTCGTCGCGCCCCAATGGCACCATTCGCCCAAACCATCGCGGCACAGCGCCACCAACTGCTGCACCACCGGCAGCACCGGATAGCCGATGCGCTCGGTCGCCGTCTTGAGTTTCACGAAATCGATCTCGGCGACGTTGCAGTGCCGGACGATTTCCTCCGCCGCCTCTTGCGGGATGATGCCGAGCCGCGCTTGCGCCCGGGCCAGCGCCGCCTCGAAGTCGAGATATTTCTGCACGCGGTTGCCGTCGGAAAACACCCGCCGCATCGCCTCGGTCGAGAAGATGTCGCGGAATACGGCGGAATCGATCAGTGACGTGGGCATGGGTGCTATTCTCCTGGCAGCGGCGATGGGTGGTCTAACAAAATGGATTTGCCAAGCCCATCCCCCTAGAGTGGCGCCATGAGCGAGCGTCCAAGCCAACCCGCCGTTCTCCCGCTGCCGCCACGGTTGCAGGCGATCCTGGAGGCCGAATATCCGCGTTTCAGCGACGCCGAAATGGCGCGGCGGCGGCGCGCGATCGAGGATTTGCTCGGCGAAGCTGGCCTCGATCATCTCGTGTTCTGCGGTGCCAACCGCTTCGGCTCCGCGGTGCAATGGCTAACCGGCTGGCCGGTGACCACCGAGGCCGTCGGCGTGCTCACCCCCGGCGAAGCGGACGCGATGTTCGTGCAGCACGTCAATCATGCGCCGATGGCACGGCGGATTGCCGACCGGGCGGAGGTCGCCTGGGGCGGCGGCTCGTCGATCGGTGCCGTCCTCGCGGTGTTGGAGAAGCGTGGAGCGCGCGCTGATCGCGTCGGCGTCATCGGCTCGATGACCTTCGAGCAGCACGCGACGCTTGCGGAAAAATTCGGCGCCATCGCCAATCTCAATCGCCGCTATACGCGGCTGCGCCAAGTCAAGTCGGCGGAGGAAATCGATTGGATGCGCATCGGCGCCGCTCTGACCGATCGCGGTATGGCGGCGCTGCGCGACGGCTTGCGGCCGGGATTGAGCGAGCGCCAGCTCGCCGATCTGGTCGAACGCGCCTACATCGCGCTCGGTGGCACCAATGTCATCCATTTTTTCGGCGTCACGTCGATGGCGCAGCCTAGCCTCGGCGTGCCGACGCAATTCGTCGGCAACCGCGACGTCGCGCGTGGCGATATCGTGTTTGCCGAAATCAGTGCTGCGTTCTGGGAACATCCGGGGCAGGTACTGCGCAGCTTCGCCGTGGATGCCGATCCGCCGAAACTCTACCGCGACCTGCACGCGGTCGCCGATGCCGCATACGACGCGGTCGCCGCCGTGCTCAAGGACGGCGCGCGACCGCAACAGGTGATCGAGGCCTCAAGGCCGATCGAGGAGGCGGGCTTCACCATCATCGACGACCTGTTGCACGGCTATGGCGGCGGCTATCTACCGCCGATCCTCGGTTCGAAAAGCCGGCCGAGCGCGCATGTGCCCGATGAGCCGTTCCGCGCCGGCATGATCGTCGTCATCCAGCCCAATGTGGTGACGCCGGACGGCAAAGCCGGCGTGCAGACCGGCGAAATGGTGCTGATCACCAAGACCGGGATCGAGCCGTTCCACGCCATCCCGCGTGGCTTCCTCCGCGTCTGAGCGCTACTCGGCGGCGCGAGCCGCCGCCGTGACGTTGCTGCGCGCCCAGTAATCGTCGCGTTCTTTCGAGGCCGTCAACGCTTCCGCGGTCTCGAAACCCGGCGCCATCGACGCATCGGTGCCGGCCATGATCTGGTGGTGTTCGATATCGAGCGTGCGCAGCCAGCGCTGCTGGCCCATGGTCAGCGCGACGAAATAGCCGATCTCGACCAGTTCCGGCTCGCTGAAATTCTTCTTCAGCCGCGCCCAGAACGCGTCGTCGATCGGCAGGTCCCAGGTGATCGCCTCGGCATAGGACAGCGCCGCCTTCTGGCGCTCGTCATAGTGTTGCGAGGATTCGAAATTGATCAGGTCGCGATAATCGTCCTCGATCAGGCCCTGTGACGCCGCTTTCATCGAGCGCTGGTTGCCGCAGAACTCGCATTTCACCGAGCGCGACACGTAGACCCGGCACAGTTCCTTGATGTCGTGATCGGCGACGCCGTTCTTGAACACGTCGCGCCAGGAATTGGCGAACGACCAGAACACCGCCGGCACATGGGCCCGGACCGCCTGGCTTTCCGGCCGTGGCGTGCCCTCGCGCGCGCAACGCTCGAACTCGGCGAGCATCGCCTTGTCCGTGACCGTTGCCGGGTCGACGTAGCTGATGTGCGGCTTCTTCAACGGGATTTCCTCCGCCTGTTCCGCGACGTCCGTCGCGTGTCGTTAATGCCGTACTACCGCATTTCGTTAAAAGCCGCACGTGGGATTTGCAACACCGTTTTCGGCCGGGGGGATGAAAGGAACGCCCGTCCCACGGCTTGTTTCGCGCAGGCCGAAGGCACGTACAGCGCCGTGGCGCAGGTTTCGTAAAGGATATCCCTTCACTTCGATCGAAGCGATACACGCGGCGTAAAGAATACCGCTTCAACCAATCTTCAGCATAGGCCAATTCGCGCCAATAGCTTCACCAATTCCACACTACCGGCGGATCAATAGTCACTGCGACGAAACAAGAATTCCTGGCGTCATTCAGGGGACATCGCGTGCGTACCAGTAGCTTCGTCATGATCGGCTTCGCCGTCCTGTTCGGACTGCTCGCTGTATTCCTGGCGCAGATATGGCTCAACAATCAGGCCGATGAGCGCCTGAAGAGCATCGACGCGCAGCGCAAAGCCGCGCCGCCGGCACGCAGCATCGTCGTGGCGGGCAAGCCGCTGCGCTTCGGCGACGAGCTGAGTTCGGCGGCGCTTCGCGAAATGCCGTGGCCCGATAATGCTCTGCCGGCCGGTGCGTTCGGCAAGATCGCCGACCTCACGTCGAGCAAGCGGGTCGTGCTGATGCCGATCGATACCAATGAAGCGGTGCTGGCTTCGAAGATCACCGGGCCAGGCCAGCGCGCCACGCTGTCGGCGATGCTTGGCGACGGCATGAAAGCGGTCACCATCCGCGTCAACGACGTCGAAGGCGTCGCCGGCTTCGTGCTGCCGGGCGATCGCGTCGATATTTTGCTGACGCGGACCGGCGAGAAGAACAATGCGGTCAACGACGTCGTGATCCAGGACGTGCGCGTGCTGGCCGTCGATCAGCTTGCCGACCAACGCGCCGACAAGCCGTCTGTCGTCAAAGCGGTCACGATCGAAGTGGATCCGACCGAAGGGCAGAAGATCGCGCTCGCCGCCACGGTGGGCACGCTGTCGCTTCTGCTGCGCAAGGCCGGCGAGGCCACCGGTCGCGATACGCGTCGCGTCACGACGCGCGATCTCATGACCGCGCCCGCGCAGGAGTCGCATTTCGTCACCATCGGCGTCATGCGGCCGTCCAAGGGCGAGCGCGTCGAATACACCGTGCCGGTGGAGGAGAGCGATGCGCATTCCGCCGCGCTCTCGAATCAGCAGCCGGCGCGCAACTAGAACACGGGTGCGTCAAGCGGAGTGGATGGGACTTTTAGGTTTTGGGGACAATGAGAGCCGGGGAGGCCGACGTGAATAGCCAGTACGATACCACAATCATCGCAGGCAAAAGCCGGCGACATTCGGACGGGGGCATGGGAATAGGCGCGCTGTTGCGGTGTGTCGCGATCTGGCTGGCGCTGGCATTCGCGTTTGCCGCGGCGCTGGTGCCGGTCACCGCGCGGGCGCAGCAGAAGATCACGTTCGCCAACGCACGCACCGTGACGGTGACCGTGACGGTCGGCAAATCCCAGGATGTCCACACCGATCAAGCCTTGGTCGACATCATGGTCGGCGATCCGGACGTCGCCGACGTCAGTCCGCTGACCGATCATGCGCTGTCGATCCTCGGCAAGAAGATCGGCACCACGCGGGTCACGGTCTACGGCCAGGACAAGAAGCTCGTCGGCATTTTCGACATCGAGGTGTCCTACGACGTGACGCGGCTGTCTGCCGAGATCGGGCGCTTCACCGGCGGCGGCATCAAGGTGTCCTCGATCGACGGCCGCATCATGCTCAGCGGTACCTCGCCGGACGCCGTCACGCTGGACAAGGCGGTCACCATCGCCAAGCAGTTCGCGCCGGACATCATCAACACCGTTCAGGTGACGCAGCCGCAGCAGATCATGCTGGAAGTGCGCTTCATCGAAGCGTCGCGGCAAGCCGGCCAAGAGCTCGGCGTGCAATGGAACGTGTTCGGCAACCGGTTTCTGGCCAATGTCGGCAACCAGGTTCCGGCTTCGCAACTGCCGATAACGGCGGCGAACGGCTCGTTCCAGCAGCCGGTGCTGGGCGGCGCCGGTTTAGGCGGTGCCAACATCCCGCCCGCCGCGGCGACCATGTCGCCAATCGTGGCGGCCGGCGTGCTGTCGGGTGCGTCGCCGTTCGGCTTCCTGATCGGCCGCCTGGTCGGCGGACAATTCCCGATCGACGTCGAGCTCAATGCGCTCGAGCAAAAGGGCCTGGTTCGCAGCCTGGCGCAGCCCAATCTTACGGCGCTGTCGGGCGATACCGCGAGCTTCCTGGCCGGCGGCGAATATCCGATCCCGGTGCCCGGCTCGCTCGGCCAGACCGCGATCGAATACAAGAAATACGGCGTCGGTCTCGCCTTCACCCCCACGGTGCTTCGCGGCGGCCAGATCAACCTCGTCATCAAGCCGAATGTGAGCCAGCTCGATCCGGCCCACGGCGTGTCCATCACCGGCGGCGTCACGGTGCCGGCGCTGACGGTGCGCGAAGCCTCGACCACGGTGGAATTGCGTGACGGCCAGAGTTTTATGCTCGGCGGCCTGCTGCAGAACTCCAGCCAGACCAACCAGGATCAGTTGCCCTGGCTCGGCGACGTTCCGGTGCTCGGCGCGCTGTTCCGCAGCGCCGCCTACCAGAAGAACGAGACCGATCTGGTCATCGTGGTGACGCCCCACGTCGTGCGTCCGTTGACGCCGGCCGATCCCATTCACACGCCGCTCGACAACACGCTGCCCGGCAACGACGTCGACTTCTTCCTCATGGGCCAGGCGGAAGTGACCCCCGCGCTCGCCCGGCTCGCCGTCGGCGCACTCAACCGGCCCTATGTCGGTCACATCATCGATCTGCCGAAGAATGGAGGCGTCTATGTCACGGCCAGGGATTAATGGCGCGCAGCGGGGCGTTGCCGCCGCGGTGATGCTCGGCGCGCTGCTTGCCGGCTGCTCCGACATCTACTTCGAGCGACGCGAATCGATTGCGCTCGGTGCCGGCGATGCGGTGGCCGCCAATCAGGTCGAGCAGATGGTCGATCCGTGGCCGCCGAACTCCAACAACAAGAACCTCACGTTCAACGGCGAGCGTATGCAGCGGGCGGTGGAGTGCTATCGCATCGACAAGGTCACCCAACCGGTCGACCTCGATCCCTCGACCGACGCGGCGCTGCCGGCGCCGACCGGACTGTGCTCCGGCCGGATGGCGGCGGGTAGCGCGCAAGCGGCGTCCGGTACCGCGATTGGCGGTGGCGCCGCCGCCGCAACCTCCGCCTACAAGTAACGCAGTCCCGCGAGTCCAAAACATGCGCGCCGGTCGATCCACAACTCCAGGGATGCAGGCGAAGGTGGTCGTCTTGACCGCCGACCCGGCATTCGAGGACTCGGTCCGCGCCACATTCAGCGCCAGTCCGCAAATTGCGCTCGACGTGATCGCGGGAACATTGGTTGGCGCCGCCGACGGCATCGCGCTTGAGGGCGCCACCGTCGTCGTCGTCGACATCGATGCCGGCAATGCCGCCGAATTGCTGGCGCTCGAACGCCTGATGCTGCGGATCGGCAATTGGCCGCCGGTGGTGGCAATCACGCAAAGCTTCGAGGAGGCCGTCGCACGGCGCCTGATGCAGATGCGGGTGGCCGATTTCCTGGTCAAGCCGGTGTCGCCGGTCGAGCTGGTGCGCGCCTGTGCGCGCGTCGCCAAGGACAAAACACCGGCTGCCGGCGAGACCACCGAGGCGCAGATTTTCACCTTCCTGCCCGCAGTCGGCGGCGCCGGCGTGACCACACTCGCGGTGCAGACCGCCATGCTGCTGCTCAACAGCGGCGCGCGCGGCAAAAATTCGACCTGCCTGGTCGATCTCGATTTCCAGCACGGCGCCTGCGCCGATTATCTCGACATCGAGCCGCGGCTCAATCTGAACGAAATCGAGCCGCGCCCGGAGCGCCTCGACCGGCAATTGCTCGAAGTCATGCTGTCGCAGCATCCGTCCGGTCTCGCGGTCATCGCCGCGCCCAATCGCCCGGCGGAAATGCGCTCGTTCGATCCCGACGTCGTGACGCGGCTCCTCGATCTGGTGTCGTCGCATTTCGACTACGTGGTGTTCGACATGCCGCGCACCTGGTTCTCCTGGACAGATAGCGTTTTGTTGGGGTCCAACAGGCTGTTCATCGTCTCGGAGACGACGGTGCCGGGCCTGCGCCAGGCCAAGCAGCTGGTCGACGCCATCCGCGAGCGGCTCGGCGACGGTCCGCATCCGCAAGTCATCATCAATCGCTTCGTGGCGACGATGTTTTCGTCGAGCTTGCGCCGCGCCGACATCGAACAGGCGATCGGCGACGCGTTCCTGGCCTGCATCCCGAACGACTATGCGCTGGTGCGCGAAGCCATCGACCGCGGCGTGCCGCTCGAAGAGGTCAAGAAGGGCAACAAGATCACGCAGCAGCTCAAGAAGCTGATCGTGCCGCAAGCCCAAAGCACCGCGGCGGCGAAAGAGACCGCGGGTGCCGGCAAAAAACTAAATCTGTCGTGGGCGCGGTCTTAAAGCCGGGCCACGGCCGCCGGCGCTGCGTAACCATTGTAGGACATTGATATGGCAGGACTTTGATATGGCAGGTCGTTTCTCAACGCACCAAGTTGCCGCGCCGGCCCTGGTGCCGGCGGTCGAGGAGGCTTTCGCCGAAACCGTCTCGTTGACAGGCATGCCCGAGCCCGCGCCTGAGCCGCCACCGCCGCCCTCCGCCAATTCGTTACTGACCGACAAGCTCCTCGACGCCAAGGTGCGTCTGCATCGCCGCTTGATCGAGGAGATCAATCTTTCGGCGTTGGAAAAGCTGCCCGAAGAGGAAATGCGCAGCCACATTCAAGGGCTGGTGTCGCAATACGTGCTGACCGAGCGGTTGGCGCTCAACACCCAGGAGCTCAACAACTTCGTCCTGGAAATCCTCGACGAGATGACCGGGCTGGGTCCGCTCGAGCCGCTGCTCAAGGACCCGACGATCAACGACATTCTCATCAACGGCCATGAATGCGTCTATGTCGAGCGGCTCGGCATCCTCGAGCCGACCGGCGTGCGCTTCAAGGACGAGGCGCATCTGTTGCGCATCATCAACAAGATCGTTTCCGCGGTCGGCCGCCGGGTCGATGAATCGCACCCAATGTGCGACGCGCGGCTGCTCGACGGCTCGCGCGTCAACGTCGCGGTGCGGCCGGTCGCCATCGACGGCCCGCTGATGTCGATCCGCAAATTTTCCAAGAAGCCGTTAAACCTCAATAAGCTGGTCGACGTCGGCGCGCTGCGGCCGCAAATGGCCGAATTGCTTGCGGCGGCGGTGCGGGCGCGCGTGACGCTGATCATTTCCGGCGGCACCGGCTCGGGCAAGACCACGATGCTCAACGCGCTGTCGGCCTTCATTTCCGAAAAAGAGCGCCTGCTCACCATCGAGGACGCCGCCGAATTGCAATTGCAGCAACCTCACGTCGGCCGCTTGGAGACGCGGCCGCCGAGCATCGAAGGCAAAGGTGAAATCCGCCAGCGCGATCTGGTCAAGAACGCGCTGCGCATGCGGCCCGACCGCGTGATTCTTGGTGAGTGTCGCGGCGAGGAAGCCTTCGACATGCTGCAAGCCATGAATACCGGCCACGAAGGCTCGATGGCGACGGTCCACGCCAATACGCCGCGCGACGCCATCTCGCGCTTGGAGCAGATGATCGGCATGGCCGGCCTGCCGATGACGGTCGCCTCGATCCGCGGCCAGATCGCCGCCGCCATCAGGGTCATCGTGCAGCTGTCGCGGCTGTCCGACGGCAAGCGCCGCGTCATGAGCATCGCCGAGATCACCGGTCTCGAAGGCGACATCATCCAGATGCAGGAGATCTACAAGTTCGTGCGCACCGGCATCGCGGCGGACGGCGCCGTGCAGGGCCATTTCCAGGCCACTGGCGTGCGCCCGCGCTTTCTCAACGATCTCCTCGCCATGGGCATCAAAATCCCCGGCACCTATTTCGATCCTTCGCAGCCGCTGTAAGCATGTTGTTCGACCTCGATCCGATCTATCTGGTCTGGCTGTTCGTCGCGGTCTCGGCGGGGCTGACGGTCGAGGCGGTCTATCTGATGTGCTATTCGGCGGCGTCCTATCGCAGCCGCATCAACCGCCGGCTGATGCTGTCGAAGGACAGCATCAGCCGCGACAACGTGCTCGTCGAATTGCGGCGCGAGCGTGGGCTGACCGCCGGCGGCGATTACCGGCTCGGTCTGATCGCGCTCAACCGGCTGGTCCTGCAATCGGGCCTCACGCTCGGCTTCGCGCGGCTGTTCATCATCTTCGGCGTCATCGCCGTCGTCGTCTTTGCCGCCCTGATGGTGGTCCGGGGCAGTCTCCTCGAAGCCGCGCTAGGGGCGCTGTTCAGCGCAACCGTGCTGCCGTATTTCGTGTTGCGTGTGCTGCGGTCGCGGCGGCAGAGGAAATTCGGCGCCCAGTTTCCCGATGCGCTCGACATCATCGTGCGCAGCCTGCGCGCCGGCCATCCGGTGCCGATCGCCATCGCCATGGTGGGCCGCGAAATGCCCGATCCGATCGGCAGCGAATTCGGCATCGTGTCCGACGAGATCACCTACGGCGCCGATCTGGAAACGGCGATGCGCAACCTGTACGGCCGCATCGGCTCGGACGATCTGCCGCTGTTCGTGACCGCGGTCGCCATCCAGGGTGCCACCGGCGGCAATCTCGGCGAGATTCTGGAAAACCTCTCCGGCGTCATCCGCCAGCGTTTCAAGATGCGGCGAAAGATCCGCGCGCTGGCGGCCGAAGGCCGCGCTTCGGCGATGATCCTCTCGGCGCTGCCGATCGGCATGTTCATCGTCATTCAGGTGATCGCGCCGGATTTTTACGGCTCGATGTGGCACGAGCACCTGACCAAAGTGTTGCTGTTCGGCGCCGCCGGCTGGATGAGCATCGGCAATATCATCATGTTCAAGATGGTCAACTTCAAAATCTGAGCCAAGATCTGAACAATGGACACAAGCTCAACCTTTGCCGTGTTCGGCGACAGCGCGACGACGATGCTGAGCGCGCTGATATTCCTTGCCACCGGCACGCTCGCGTTTGCGGTCATGCTCGGCGTGCGCTCGCGCGAGGCGGTGCGCCGCCGCGCCGCGCGCGTCAATATCGACGACGATGCATCCGGCGGCGGCCGGCGCTCATTGCGCTATTCGGGCGTGCGCGCCGCGCAAAAACTGGTCGCTTACACGACCAAGCATTATTCGTCGGTCGACAGTAAAGACGTTAAAATGCTGCGCCAGCGCCTGATACAGGCCGGCGTCTACAATCCCCACGGCACGGCCTATTTCTTCCTGGCGCGGGGCGCCGGTGCGCTCGGGCTTGCTTTGGCTGCGTTCTTCGTCCTGCCGATGGTGGGCATCGTCACTACGCTGTCGTTCTGGCTGTTCGTCATGGTCGGCGGCGTTCTCGGCTATCTGGCGCCGAGCTTTTATCTCGACCGCCGCATCAAGGGAAAACGCCTCGAACACCAAGCCGGCTTCCCCGATTTCATGGACCTTCTGGTCGTCTGCGCCGACGCGGGCTTGGCCATGGAGGCGGCGCTGGATCGGGTCGGCCGTGAGCTCGGCGTTTCCTATCCTTCGCTTGCCGCCAACATTCACATGGCCAATCTCGAAATTCGCGCCGGCCGGACCATGACGGAAGCGCTCGAACACCTCGGCGACCGGCTCGGCCTCGAAGAGGCGCGCTCCTTCGCCACCCTGATCCAGCAGTCCGACGAGCTCGGCTCCAGCATCAGCGATGCGTTGCGCGTCTATAGCGACGACATGCGCCACAAGCGGTTGTCGCGGGCCGAGGAGAAGGCCTACAGCCTGCCGGCCAAGCTCGCCATTCCGATGATGGTCTGCATCTTCCCGGTGCTGTTCGTGGTGATCCTGTGCCCGGTCATCGTGCGCATGGTCACGGGCACCTGGTGAGCGCCGTTTCGTCGCCCAGCCCGGGCAAGACCGCGGCGAGACCGGCGCGAGGACTTCCTTAACGATCGTCGCCTAGCTTGGCTTGTCCGGTGCTGTCCGCCCATGGGCGGGACGGTCCAATCCGCGCGTGGGGCGGGGGAATCCGGGCGGGGTGTGGTCCGGAGCGCGTGATGAGTATCCGAGTGGCGCGGATCCTGATCGTCGGGGCGGCGTGCCTGATGGGCTTAAGCGCCTGCTCGACCGCGCCGAAACTCAACGACGAAACATCGAGCGCAGCGCCGAAGGATAGCGGCGTCACGGGTCTTCTCAGCGATCTGTGGTCGTCGAAAAAAGACAAAACGGTTGACGGCGGCGACACGACCGGCTCGGTGCAGACGCAGCCGGCGGAACCCGGACCGAGCGGCGAGCCGGTGGCGCCGCTGTCGCATCCCGGCCTGGTCGGTGACGATCCCAACGACGACGTGCAGCGCGGCAAGAAATATTTCCGCAGCAACAATTTCGGTCTCGCCGAAAAGAGCTTCCGCAGCGCCGTGGAAAAGCATCCGAACGACGCCGGCGCCTGGATCGGACTCGCCGCGTCCTATGACCGGCTGCACCGTTTCGATCTCGCCGACCGCGCCTATGCGGCGGCGCTGCGCCTCGTCGGCCCGACGGCGGAAATCCTCAACGACCAGGGTTTTTCCTATATGCTGCGCGGCGACTACGCCCGCGCCCACAAGAAGCTCGAAGAAGCCCGCGCCAAGGACCCATCCAACCCCTACGTCCAGGCTAATCTGCAATTGCTCGAAGAGAGCTACCGCAACGGCAAGGCCATCCAGTAGGTGGCGCTCCGCCGGCGCCTCGACTAGCATCCCCCGCAATCCGGCCTGCCAAGACCGGATCATGTAAGCCCGGGGGAATTTTCAAATGGCCAATTCTGCCACCGTAACGCCTGTGCATGCCGGCGCGCGGCTCGACCGGCTGCCGATCTCGTCGTTCCACTACCGCATCTTCTGGCTGGTCGGCGCCGGAATGTTTTTCGACGGCTATGATCTCTACGTCGCCGGCGGCGTGCTCGCCGCGACCATCCAGACCAAATTCTCTACGCTGCCGCAGAATTTGCAATTCCTGTCGCTGACCTTTGTCGGCATGACGCTGGGCTCGCTGATCACCGGATTCGTCGGCGACAAGTATGGGCGGCGCTTTACCTATCAGATCAACCTTTTGATATTCGGTCTCGCCTCGCTCGCGGCGGCGTTTGCCCAGGACATGCCGCAACTGATCATCTGCCGCTTCGTCCAGGGGCTGGGTCTCGGCGCCGAAATCGTGGTCGGCTACTCGACCTTGACCGAGTTCGTGCCGCCGGCAACGCGCGGGCGCTGGCTCGCGTTCATGGCATTCCTGACGGTGTGCGGTTTTCCGGTCACCGCGATCCTCGGTTATTTGATCATTCCGACGTGGGGCTGGCGGCCGATGTTCGTCATCGCCGGCATCGGCTCGCTGATCGTCTGGTATCTGCGCAAGAAGCTGCCGGAATCGCCGCGCTGGCTGGAAGCACAGGGCCGCACCGCCGAAGCGGAAGCCTTGATGCAGGCGATCGAGAAGGACGTCGCAGCCACCGCCGGCGCGCTGCCGGCACCGACCATCGCCGCGCCGGTCGCGCAGCTCACCGCGGCCGACATGTTCCGCGCGCCGATCCTGCAACGCCTGCTGGTGGGAAGCTGGGTGCTGATCACCATCAATACGCTGATCTTCGGTTTCGTGATCTTCCTGCCGCAATTTTTCCTGCGCCAGGGTCTCACCATCACCAACTCGCTCGGTTACACGGTGGTGCTCGCCGCCGCCTCGCTGGTCGGCTGCGCTTGCGGCGCGGTGTTGTCCGATACCATCGGCCGGCGCTGGAGCATCATCGGCGCCTCCCTCCTCACCATCGTCTCCGGCTGGGTCTACGCGCACTTCAGTGCCGCGTCCGATCCGGTGCTGGTGTTGAGCGTCGGCGCCATACTGATCATCGCCATCTATATCCAGACCGCGATCCTATTCGGCGTCTACACGCCCGAGCTGTTCCCGACCGAGATTCGACTGCGTGCCAATGGCATCTGCAATACGCTGGGCCGTGCCGCCACCGTGGTCTCGCCGTTCGTGGTCGGCTATCTGATGGTGAATTATGCGTTGCCGGGCGTGATCTGGCTGATGATCGCGCTATTGGTCGTGCAGATCGTCGCGGTCTATTGCTGGGGCGTCGAGCCGGCGCGGCGCCCGCTGGAAGGGCTCGATCCCAAAGCCGCTTAGGTCAGCGGTCGGCGTGACGCGGCATGGGCTTCGCAAGCGGGCTTGAACGGGCCGCTTTACGTCGCGATATGAACGTGAGATTGAGGGCGCGCCGAAACCGGCGCGCCTAGCGGGAAATTTCATGTTCGAATCGTTCAAGAGCTTCATTGCCGAATTTGTCGACGGCGAAAAACATCCCGATCAATTCGCCGAGGATGATTACCGGCTCGCCGCGGCCGCCATGCTGGTGCACGCCGCGGCGATCGACGGCGAAATGTCGCCAAGCGAACGCGACAAGCTGCACGCCGTGATCAAACAGCGTTTCGCTCTCGACGACGCCACGACCGACGAACTGATCACCAAGGCCACCGCGGCCGAGCACGAGGCGGTCGACCTTTATCATTTCACCCATCTGCTCAACCGCGCGCTCGATGAAGACGGCCGCGCCAAGGTTGTCGAGATGATGTGGGAAATCGTCTATGCCGACGGCCAGCGCGACGAGCTCGAGGATAATCTGATCTGGCGCGCCGCCGATCTGCTCGGCGTGTCGGCGAACGAGCGCATCGCGCTGCGCCGCCGCGTCGGCGGCGACACGTGAAACCGGTCACGCTCATCACCGGCGCCTCGGCCGGCATCGGCGCGGAGCTGGCGCGCGTTTTTGCCAAACACGGCCATGAGCTTGTTCTGGTGGCGCGGCGCGAAGATCGCCTCATTGCGCTCGCCGATGAAATCGTGGCCGCCGGCCGGCCGCGGCCGGCGGTGCTGGCGATCGATCTCGAACAACGCGACGCGGTCGCGCGCATTGCGGCGGAGCTTTCGTCGCGCGGCCTCGAGCCCGCGATCGTGGTCAACAATGCCGGATTCGGATTGGCCGGCGCGGCCGCCAATCTCAGCCACGCCGAACAGCTCGGCATGATCGACCTCAACATCCGCGCGCTCACCGAATTGTCGCTGGCCTTTGTCGACAGCCTCTCCCGGCATCGCGGCGGCATTCTCAACGTGGCGTCGGTCGCCGCCTTCCTGCCCGGCCCCGGCATGGCGGTCTATTACGCCAGCAAGGCCTACGTGCTGTCGTTCAGCGAGGCGCTGCACCGCGAGCTCAAGCGCCGCGGCATTCGCGTCACCGCGCTGTGCCCGGGCCCGGTGCCGACCGAATTCCAGGCTCGCTCGGGCATGCGCGCGGATCGCTCGCAACAGCTTCTGACACTGACGGCGGATCGCGTGGCGCAAATCGGCTACGACGGCTTCATGCGCGGCAAGCGCGTCGTCGTCGCCGGCTTGGCCAACAAGATCGCGGTCGCCTTGCTGCGCCTGACGCCGCATGCGTTTATTCTCCCGATGATCGAGCGGCACATGCGTGACCCGCGTGGCAGCTTATAGCTGCGTCACGCAACCTTCAAAATCGCCGGTGAACGCGCTAGGACGGGCTTCATACACGTTCGAATCGTCGGATCATGCAGCAGTCGATCCTGATCATCCTGCACCAGGAGCATTCCACGCCCGGTCGCGTCGGCAATGCTTTACGCGAGCTCGGCTACCGGCTCGACGTGCGCCGGCCGCGGTTCGGCGATCCGCTGCCGCAAACCATGGCCGATCATTCGGCCGGCATCATCTTCGGCGGCCCGATGAGCGCCAACGACCAGGACGATTTCATCCGGCGCGAGATCGATTGGACCGCCGTGCCGCTGCGCGAGAACAAGCCCTATCTGGGCATCTGTCTCGGCGCGCAAATGTTCGCGCGCCAGCTCGGCGGCAAAGTGTTTCGCCATCCCGAAGGGCGCGCCGAGATCGGCTACTACCCGATCCGGCCCACAGCCGCGGGCCTTGCCGTCGTCGCGCAATGGCCGGAATGCGTCTACCAATGGCACCGCGAAGGTTTCGACTTGCCGCGCGGCGCCGAGCTGTTGGCCGAAGGCGACACCTTCGAGGTGCAGGCGATCCGTTACGGCTCGGGCTACGCGCTGCAATTTCATCCCGACGTGACCCACGCCATGATGCACAAGTGGACGACGCGCGGCCACGACCGCATGGAGCTTCCGGGAGCGAAGCCGCGCGACAGCCATTTTGCCGACCGTGCCGTCTACGATTATTCGGCGCGGGCGTGGCTCAGCGTCTTCCTCGAGCACTGGATGTCGCAGGCCTGACCGGCATTCCCTGACTTTTCAGCGACGCCGGAAGGCGGCATAATCCGCCTTAGGGGGCTACACCGACAATGCACTCACATGATCTGCCGGGCGCCGGCGGCATTGCGCTGCCCGCGGCCACGTCGCCGTTGCACCGCTTTCTGATCGACTGCCACGCGCAATTTCGCGACGACAACAGCGGCGCCGTCGCCGACTACATTCCGCAGCTCAAGAAGGTCGATCCGCGCTATTTCGGCGTCAGCCTCGCCACCATCGACGGCCATGTCTACGAGGTCGGCGACAGCGCCGTACCCTTCACCATCCAGTCGATCTCAAAAGCCTTCGTCTTTGCGCTCGCGCTGGAAATGTTTGGCGCCGAGCGGGTCGAGGCGGTGATCGGGGTCGAGCCAAGCGGCGACGCGTTCAACTCGATCCGGCTGCGCCCCGATAACCGGCCCTACAATCCGATGGTCAATTCCGGCGCCATCGCCTGCTCCGGTCTGATCCACAAAGCCAAGGGCGGCGAAGCGTTCGAGTTCATCCGCTCGGCGCTCGGCCGCTTTGCCGGCCGCGAACTCGGCGTCGATGAGGCGGTTTTTCTCTCCGAGCGCGAGACCGGCGACCGCAATCGCGCCATCGCCTATCTGTTGTGCAATTATGCGGTGGTCGAGGGCGACGTCAACGCGGTGCTCGACGTCTATTTCCGCCAATGCTCGGTGCTGGTGACGGCGCGCGATCTTGCCGTCATGGCCGCGACGCTCGCCAATAACGGCGTCAATCCAGTCACCGGCGAAGTGGTGATGAAGCCCTATACGGTGGCGCGAACGCTGTCGATCATGACCAGTTCGGGCATGTACGACTATGCCGGCGAGTGGGTCTATCGCGTCGGCATGCCGGCCAAGAGCGGTGTCGGCGGCGGCATCGTCGCGGCGCTGCCGGCGCAGCTTGGGCTCGGCACCTTCTCGCCGCCGCTCGACGATCACGGTAACAGCGTGCGCGGACTGAAAGTCTGCGAGATGCTGTCGACCCATTTCGGCCTGCACATGCTCAATCGTTCCGGCGATGTGCGCACCTCGATCATCGCCGACTACGACATCGGCGGCATCGCCTCGCGACGCAGCCGGCAGCCGCGCGATCAGCAAATCCTCGAAGAGCATCACGGCGACGTCCGCGTCATCGAGTTGGTCGGTGCACTCACCTTCGCCACCATCGACTATGTGTCGCGCAAGCTCGCGGAAAAGCCGACGCCGCTGTTGATCGTCGATTTCCGCCGTGTCGCCTCGATCACCAGCGCCGGCGGGTTGTTGCTCGCCGATATCCTGCGCAGCCTGACCGCCGGCACCGCCAAGGCGATCCTCACCGGCATCGAGCCGAGCTCGCAGGTCTGGACCGTCATCCACCCGCTCGTCGCCGAGATTGCCGGCGTGCGCAGCTTTCCCGTGCTCGACGAAGCCCTCGAATGGACGGAAGACCAGATCATCTTCCGCTACGGCGGTTTTGTTGCGCTCAAGGACAGCGCCCATCTGAAAGAGCAGGCGCTGCTCTCCGGCCTCACCGATGAAGAGATCGCCGGGATTGCGGCGCTCGGCGCCGTGCGCCGCTATGCCGCCGGACAGCGCATCGTTGCCGCCGACGAGCCGGCGTCGTCGCTGTTCTTTTTGCAGAGCGGCATGGTCAGCGTGAAGCTGCCGAGCGGCGTACGGCTCGCGAGCCTCGACCAGGGCATGGAGTTCGGCGAAATGGCGCTGCTCGAAGACCGGCGGTCGGCCGACGTCTGGGCCGACACCGCGGTACAATGCCTGGAATTGCCGATCGAGGAATTCAATAAATTCCGCGTCGAGAACCCCCACGCCGCCGAGCGCATCGCGCGCAATCTCGCCGGCATCCTGTCGAAGCGCCTGATCCTGGCCAATGCCAAGATCGATCTGCTCAGCGCGTATTGAATTCCAGAGCATGATCCGGAAAAGTGGAAGCCGGCTTTTCGAAAGATCCTGCTCCACTGAAATGCTAGAGCGTAAATCGATTCAATTAACGTCTTCCTTGAGCAGTGGCTCGGCGCGTGAATAGCGCCGGCGCGATGTCGTCAATCACCGTTCGCTATCGCCCTTGATATCGACCAGGGCGATTCCGTTCACCGCGCTGCAAGCGAGCGCGAGGTGATGGCCGTCCGGTGTCGGCATCATGTTACGAACCACCCCGCCGCCGGACGGGATGGCCCAGCTCTGGAACCGCTCCGTCTTCGGATCGAAACGTACCAGCGCATTCGGCTGCAAGCCGGACTCGACGTACCAGATGACGTCGTTGAGCGCGGTGATGGCGTAGGGCTGGGTACGCGGTCCGCCCGGCGAAAGATATTCCGTCACTTTGCCGGTCTTCGGATCGAGTCGGCCGAGGCGGCCGCGTGAATAATCGCCATACCAGATGATGTCGTCGCCGGTGATGGCGATGCGGCGCGGACGGCTGCCGGCGTCCGGCAACGGGTATTCCTTGATCGCCATGGTCTTGCGATCAATGCTGGCGATCTTGTTGGTGCCGAACATGTCGAAGAAGATGGTGTCGCCGTCCGACGTGAACACCATGCCGTAAGGTTGCGATTTCGGCGTAGGCATGGTGACGAGCTTGATATCGCCGGTCTTTGGATCGAGCCGGCCGACCATGTTGGCATTCTGCAAGGTGAACCAGAGAATGCCGTCCTTATCGAACAGCGGCGTGTGCGGGTCGCGTGCCGCGGGATCCGGCATCTTATATTCGATGATGTCGCCGGTTCGCGGGTCGAGCTTGCCGACATAACCGGCGAAATTGGCCGCGAACCAGATGTTGCCGTCCTTGTCTTCGGTCAGGCCGTGCGGGCCGGAAAACGGCGTCTTCAGCGGATATTCCTTGAAGGCGCCCGTCGCAGGATCGAGCCTGCCGAGCTTGTTCGCCATCTGGCCGGTGTACCAGATGGCGCCATCGGGCGTCGCCAGCGGATCGTGCGGCCGCGAGCCCAGCGTCGGCACTTGCCATTCGTGGAATGAGACGTCCACCATGCCCGCGATGATGACGGGAGCGGGCTTCGGCTTGCCGGGAAAGTTCGCGACCAGATAATTGATGACGGCTTCTTTTTGCGCCGCCGACAGCGGTGTGCCGGCCGACACCATCATGTTCACGACGTTATGCCATTCGTCCGGCGAATAATTGGAACGGACGACGCGCCGCAGATCGTGACAGCCGACGCACATCGTTTCGACGGTTTGCTTGGCGGCGCCTTCCGGTAAAACGAATTGCTCCGCCGCTTTGGTATCGGACGGCGTTTCTTGTGGCGTTTGTTGGCCCAGGGCGGGCCATGCGACACAGAGCGTTGCCGCAACCGCAAAAAGGGTCGACCTTGTCATCGAGCTCTCTTCGCGCGTCGCGATCCTGTCATTGCCCGTCGGCGAGCTGCTGGGCGAAGGCGGCGACGGTCTTGGTGTAGACTTGCGACGCGTTCCATTGCAGCAGCACCTGGAAATTGGGCGTGCCTTCGCCCCACGGCTGGCCGCGTTGCCAGCCGTAGCCTTTGAGATAATTCGCCGTCGAGGCCAGCACGTCGGGCACGCTGTGAATGAGATCGCGGCGGCCGTTGCCGTCGTAATCCACGGCGAATTTCAGATAGGACGACGGCAGGAACTGGGTCTGCCCGATCTCACCGGCCCAGGCGCCGTGCATGTCGGCTGGCGCCATGTCGCCGCGGTCGACGATCTTGAGCGCGGCAATCAGCTCGCTGCGGAACTTGTCCGGCCGGCGGCAATCGTAGGCCAGCGAGGCCAGCGAGCGGATGGTGGGGAAATTGCCGTTGCCGGCGCCGTAGTCGGTCTCCAGCCCCCAGATGGCGACGATGACCGCGCCCGGCACGCCGAATTGCTGCTCGATCTTGCTGAAGATCGGGCCGTATTGGGCCAGCATCTTGGCACCGCGGGCGAGCCGTGGCGGTATCATGCGGCCGGAGAATTGCTCAAAGCTTTGCCGGAACACGCCCTGGGCGTGGTCGTGGGCAATCACCGCCGGATCGGGGGTGATGCCGCCGAGCCCGGACTGGATCGCACGCTGCGAAATGCCCTGCGCCGCGGCTTCCGTCTTGACGCCTTGCAGCCAAGCGCCGAAATCACCGCCGCACGGTGCCGTGGCCTGTGCGGATGCGCAGACGCAGCCGAGCAAAAGCAGGCCGCAAGCGGCTATCCATTTTATGAAAACAATACGGGGTCGCATGTTTGATCCTTCCAAGCACCCCGGACTGAAACAGTGCATTGGGTCGTGATTATGATGCCCCAATAGGTATTTCCGTTCCAGGGCTAAGACTTGGTCGGCTCATAGCGGTCGGCCTGATAAAGTCCGCGGAAAATCCTGGTCGAAACCAGCACCACGGCGATGGTGCAAAAGCCGCCGATCAGCACCGCGGGAATAGTGCCGAAGGCCGCCGCTGCGGCGCCGGCGCGGAAGTCGCCGAGCTGGTTCGACGTGCCGGTGAACATCGAACCCACCGCAAAGACCCGGCCGCGCATCTGATCCGGCGTGTGCAGAAGCAAGAGCGACTGCCGGATCACCACGCTCACGGTGTCCGAGGCGCCGACGATGAACATCGCGCCCATGGCAAAGGGAAGGGTGGGCGACAGCGCCAGAAAAATCGTCCCCGTGCCGAAAATCGCCACCGCGAGGAACATGATGTGTCCGACCCGCCGCGCGATCGGCCAGCGCGTCAGCACCAGCGCGGTGACCAGCGCGCCCGCCGCCGGCGCCGCGCGCAACGCGCCAAAACTCAGCGGGCCAGACATGAAAATGTCGCGCACGAAGATCGGCAGCAGCGCGGTGGCGTTGCCGAGCAGCACGGCAAACAGATCGAGCAGAATGGCGCCGAGCACGACCTTGTGCTGGCCGATGAAGACGAGGCCGCTGAACAGCCGCTTGAGATCGACCGGTTCGCGCGTCACGACGCGCCGTTCCATGACGATGCCGCGCATGACAATCCCGGCGGAGAGCCACAGCGCCGCGCAGGTGGCGAAGACGACCGTCGGGCTCAGCGCGATCAGCAAGCCGCCGAGCGCCGGCCCGGCAACGATGGCGATCTGTGCCGCCGACGTCGACCCCGCAATCGCGCGCGGCAGCACGCTCGCCGGCACGATATTCGGCAGCGCCGTTTGCAGGCTCGGCTGCTCGAAGGCGCGTCCAATGCCGACGCAGAACGCCAAGGCGAGGAGAAGATGCGGCGTCAGCCGGCCGGTCGCGGTCGCGAATGCCAGCACCGTGACGGCAAGCGCCTCGAAGACCTGCGCCATGAAAACAATGGTGCGGCGGTCATAGCGGTCGGCCGCATGGCCGGTGGCCAGAAACAGCCCGACGCTCGGAACGAATTGAACGAGCCCGACCAAGCCGAGCTGAAATGGGCTGCGCGTCAGGTCGTACATCAGCCAGCCGACTGCGACGGCCTGCACCTGCAGCGCAATCGACGCCGCGATCCGCACATAGAGGAAGCGGACATAGGCGCCGTGGCGCAATAGATCGACGCTCTTTTCGCTTGCCATTGCGGCCGCTGATTGCGAGCTAGCCGCAATCCTTAGGATAAGTGAAGCCGAGAAAAGTCAGTACCTAGTCTCCCAGCGGCGTGTAAACCAGCACGGCGCCGGCAACAATGCCGGCGAGCACGGCGAGCGCAATTATTCTCGCCTTGATTGAGCGCCGCCGCGCGGTGGCTCGCTTGGTCAGCTCCAGCGTTCCGTGCATGCGACTTGGTCGGCTGGTAGCGGTTGCCGGTTCATGGGCCCCATCCTTGACAGCATGGGGCGGCAGCCCTAAATGGCCGCACTCGCCGGAGGGCGCAATTTTGCCGATTGGCGGGGCCGTAGCTCAGTTGGGAGAGCGCCTCGTTCGCAATGAGGAGGTCAGGGGTTCAACTCCCCTCGGCTCCACCAACCTTCGCGGCTACGCCGCTTCGGTTGGCAGGCCAACCTCTCGCCTGCGAAGGTTGCCCGCCGTAGCCCGAGAGCGAAGGCGGGCTTTTCATTTCACTGTCGGCTTGTTCGCAGCCATGAAGCCCGTTAAACCTGCGCCACTAGCATCACGTCACCACGGGGCAAAGGAATGCTCGAGCTCCTGAATTTCATCTCATATCTGCTCACACTCTACACCTATGTGCTCGTCGCTTGGGTGGTGCTGAGTTGGATGATTGCGTTCAACGTCGTAAACACGCGTAATCCAGTTGTTCATACGGTCAGTGAATTTCTCTATCGGATTACCGAGCCGGCGCTGCGGCCGATCCGCAACATGCTGCCGAACTTGGGCGGCATCGATATTGCGCCAATCATTCTGTGGCTGATTATTATCTTCGTCCAGTGGGTGATTTTGCCCAACATAGCCAAGCTCTTTCTACCTCACACGACATTTTAGCGATGGCCTACAAAGGTAAACGCATCTTGGCTAGCCGATATTAGCTGCATGACCGCCCGCATCATCGACGGCAAGGCGATCGCCGCGCAATTGCGCGCCGCCGTGGCGGCGGAGACGCGGCGCTTGGCGGCCGCGCAAGGTCTCGTTCCCGGCCTGGCCGTGATCCTGGTCGGCGAAAATCCGGCGAGCAAAGCCTATGTCGGCAACAAGTCGCGCGCCGTCGTCGAAGTCGGCATGAAGCCGTTCGACTTCCATCTGCCCGCCACCACCAGCGCCAACGAGCTCCTCGGCCTCATCGGCGAGCTCAACGCCGATACGGCCGTGCACGGCATCCTGGTGCAGTTGCCATTGCCGCCGCAGATCGATGCGTCGCGCATCATCGCCGCCGTCGATCCAGCCAAAGACGTCGACGGCTTTCATCCGCTCAATGCCGGACGGCTGGCCTCGGGATTGCCGGCGTTGGCGCCATGCACGCCGGTCGGCTGCATCAAGCTCGCCAAGGCGGTGCACGCGTCGCTGAGCGGGCTCGATGCGGTGGTGATCGGCCGCTCCAATATCGTGGGTAAGCCGCTGATGCAGCTCTTGCTCGCCGAGAACGCCACCGTCACGATCGCGCATTCGCGCACTCGGGATCTCGCCGGCCTGTGCGAGCGCGCCGATCTGCTGTTTGCCGCCATCGGCCGTCCCGAATTCGTCCGCGGCGGCTGGATCAAGCCGGGCGCGACCGTCATCGACGTCGGCATCAACCGCGTCGCTGCCGACGGCGGCAAATCGCGCATCGTCGGCGATGTGTATTTCGCGGAAGCCGTCGAAGTCGCCGGCACGATCACCCCGGTGCCGGGTGGGGTCGGGCCGATGACGATCGCGTGCCTGCTCGCCAATACGCTGCGCGCGGCCTGTATGCAGGTTGGCCTGCAGGCTCCCGATGTCTGAGGAATGACGACAGGGGACGGACGACGGATAAGAAGGACGCTCTAATCTGTCGTCCGTCGTCTGATGTCTGTCGTCCGACTTAGCTGTTCCAGCCGAAGGCGACTTTGTCGAGCACGCGGGTGCCGAACTTTTCCGACGAGCGCGCCACCGCCTTGCCGCCGAGCGCGCGGTAAAATTCCACCGCGTTTTCGTTTTCCGACAGCGCCCACACGATCAGCGATTTCAGCGCGCTCTGCGCCAGGTCGCGGCGCGCCGCGGTGAACAGCCGGCGGCCGAAGCCGAGCCCTTGGAATTCCGGCCGCAGGTAGAGCTCGTAGATTTCGCCGTCGTAGTAGAGGCTACGCGCGCGATTGCGGCCGTAATTGGCGTAGCCCGCGACCTTGTCGCCGAATTGCAGGAGCGCGATGCGGCTGCCCTTGCGGATCGCGCTGTCCCACCACGCCGGGCCGCGGCGGTTGATCAGCTTTTCGAGTTCGGTGCCGGGGATGATGCCCTGATACGCCATCCGCCAAGCCTCATCGTGGGCAGACGCGACCGCCGGGGCATCAGATGCCTTGGCGCGGCGAATCTCGATAAGGATGGTGCTCATGGTGCGATCAAAGCAAGCGTTTCAGTTGCCTTCAAGTACCGAGAGTCACGAAGCGTTAACGGTGTGGATTATTAGCGCAATCGCGCGAGGCGTCTATTCCCGGATGGGGCAAAAAACCGTGGTCAATGCGTAATCTCGACAGGCTGTTGCAGAAGCGCAACGGTCGGGTGGTTTCGCCGCCAATGGCGCGATGTTTAGCGAGAGTTTGGGCGAGAAAACGATTTTTTGCGCGTCATTGACACGCGATGCCGCAGGTAAGCGGCTCCGGGCTGTGTCATAATTGGACGCTGGTCAGACGCGCTCGGCTTCCTTGCGCCGCTCACTGCGCTTGCGGTCGACCGGGTCGAGCAGCTTTTTGCGCAGGCGAATCGATTTCGGCGTCACCTCGACCAGCTCGTCGTCCTCGATATAGGCCAGCGCCTTTTCCAAGGTCATGCGAATCGGCGGCGTCAGCCGAATCATCTCGTCCTTGGAATGGGTGCGGATGTTGGTGAGCTTCTTGCCCTTGAGCACGTTGACCTCAAGGTCGTTGCCACGCGTGTGCTCGCCGACGATCATGCCGCGATAAACCTTCCAGCCCGGCTCGATCATCATCGGGCCGCGGTCTTCCAGGTTCCACATCGCATAGGCAACGGATTCGCCCTGGTCGGTCGAGATCAGCACGCCGTTGCGCCGCCCGGTGATTTCGCCGCGGTGCGGCCCATACTCGTGGAACAGCCGGTTCATCACCGCGGTGCCGCGGGTGTCGGTGAGGAGCTCGCCGTTATAGCCGATCAGCCCGCGCGTCGGCGCAAAGAAGATCAGCCGCACCCGGCCGCCGCCGGACGGGCGCATCTCGATCAGTTCGCCTTTGCGCTCCGCCATCTTCTGCACCACGATGCCGGAGTGCGCCTCGTCGACGTCGATCAGCACTTCCTCGATCGGTTCGAGCAGATCGCCGGACGGATCGTGCTGGAACAGCACTTTGGGCCGTGACACCGAAAGCTCAAAGCCTTCGCGCCGCATGGTCTCGATGAGAATGCCGAGCTGCAATTCGCCGCGGCCGGCGACTTCCATGGAATCCTTCTCTGTGGACTCCGAAATCCGCAGCGCCACGTTGCCTTCGGCCTCACGCAGCAGGCGGTCGCGGATGACGCGGCTCTGCACCTTGTCGCCCTCGGTGCCGGCGAGCGGCGAATCGTTGATGCGGAACGTCATGGTCAATGTCGGCGGATCGATCGGCTGCGCCGGCAGCGGCTCGGTGACTTCCGGCGCGCACAGTGTGTGCGAGACGAAGGCGTCCGGCAGGCCGGCGATGGCGACGATGTCGCCGGCGGAACCTTCTTCGATCGGTACCCGCTCCAGGCCGCGGAAGGCCAGCACCTTGGTGATGCGGCCTTCCTCGATCAGGTTGCCGTTGCGGTCCAAAACTTTGACCGGCTGATTAGGCTTCACCGCGCCCGCGAAAATGCGGCCGGTGACGACCCGGCCGAGATAGGGATTGGCTTCGAGGATCGTGCCCAGCATGCGGAACGGGCCGTCCTCGATCGTCGGTGGCGCGACATGGCGGACGACGAGATCGAACAGCGGCGCCATGCCCTGGTCTTTCGGCCCCTCGGCACTGGCTGCCATCCAGCCCTGCTTGGCCGAGCCGTAGAGGATCGGGAAATCGAGCTGCTCCTCGGTCGCGTCAAGCGCCGCGAACAGGTCGAACACCTCGTTGGCGACTTCGGTGGGGCGGGCGTCGGAGCGATCGACCTTATTAATGACGACGATGGGTTTCAGCCCCATCTTGAGCGCCTTGATGACGACGAATTTGGTCTGCGGCAGCGGCCCCTCGGCGGCGTCGACCAGCACGAGCGCGCCATCGACCATGTTGAGGATGCGCTCGACCTCGCCGCCGAAATCGGCGTGGCCGGGGGTATCGACGATGTTGATGCGGGTGTCCTTCCAGACCAGCGAGGTCGCCTTGGCCAGGATGGTGATGCCCCGTTCGCGCTCCAGATCGTTGGAATCGAGCGCGCGCTCCGCCACCCGCTGGTTCTCGCGGAACGAGCCGGATTGCTGCAGCAAACGGTCGACCAGGGTGGTCTTGCCGTGGTCGACGTGGGCGATAATGGCGATATTGCGAAGGTTCATGGGGCCCTAAACCAAAACGAGCCCCCGAGGGGCCCGCGATTGTGGCCCGTATATAGTCAGTTCCGGCTGGGAAGCAATCGTGCGAGGCCGGCCAGATCTGTACTGCCTAAAGGCGCAGCATGGTCACGTGCGCCGGCGCCGGCGGCGCCGGATCGAGTGTCGTGGACCACAATGCGCGATCCGCGACATCCTTGAGCGTCACAGTCAGCGTTTCGGTCGCCCCGTCGATCGCGACGTGGCCGAAGAATTGCAGCCCATAGCAGGGCGCGAGATTTTCGCCCTGTTCGGCGCTACAGGCTTTCTGAAACACGACCTGCAAGCCGAAGCTGCACTCCATCGGCACCGGCGTCCAGGTTCCGGCATGGAGCGGGCCGGAGACGAATTCCCAGAACGGCTCGAAGTCCTGGAATACCGCGCGGTTCGGGTCGTAGTAATGGGCGGCGGTGTAGTGCAGGTCGGCGGTGAGCCACAGCGTGTTGCGGATGCCGGCATGTTTGATGAATGACAGGAGGTCGGCGATCTCCAAGCCGCGTCCGCGCGGGCCGTCGGCCTGCCCGATGCCGGTGGTGTCGACGACGTTGCCGATCGGCGAGTCGGCGGCAATCACCTTCCAGGTCGCCTGCGAACGCATCAGTTCGCGCTTGAGCCACGCCGCCTGCCGCGGCCCGAGCAGATAGTCGTCGGGCGTCAGGATGCCGTCGCCATGCGGCTCATCCGGGCCGCGATAGCTGCGCATGTCGAGCATGAACACGTCGAGCAGCGGGCCGTATTGGATTTTGCGATAGACGCGTCCCGGCTCGGCCATGGTCTCGCGCATCGGCATGAATTCGTGGAAGGCGCGGCGCCCGCGGGCGGCAAATACCAGCGTATTCTTCTCGCCGAGCGGCTTTTGCGGCAACGGCTCGTCAGGCCACCACGTCTCCATCACTTCGTGGTTGTCCCACAGCGCAAATGTCGGCACCGCGGCATTGAATGCGCGCAGATTGTCGTCGAGCAGATTATATTTGTAATTGCCGCGATAGTCGGCGAGCGTCTCAGCCGGCTTCGACTTCTCCTCGGTGACGATGCTGCGCCACGTCGTGCCGTCGGGCAGTTTCTTCTCCGCCGCGATGGGAAAGTCGGCATAGATGTTATCGCCGCAATGTATGAAGAAGTCGGGCCGGTTCTTGAGCATGGTGGCGTAAGTGCGCATGCCGCCGCGCGCAGGATCGATGCCCCAACCCTGACCCATCGTATCGCCCGACCACTGGAACGAGACGGAACGCTTTGCAATCGACGGCGTGCGGAAATGGCCGATCTGCGCCTCGCCGAACACCGCCGAAGACAAATCCTGGAAGCTGACGCGATAGAAGATGTCCTGGTCCTGTGGCAGGTTTTCGATCAACGCCTTGGCGGTGAAATCGGCTTCCGGCAGCGCGTCGACGAACATCGCGCTCCTGATGTCGCGGAAGCTGTCGGTGGTCGCGACCTCGACCAGCATGCGCGAGGGGCGGTCGGCGCGCGCCCAGACCACGCCGGAATCGATCGAGACGTCGCCCGATTGCACGCCGTGAGTGATCTGGACTCGATCTGGTGCCCAACTCAGCGAGGGCCGCGCGATGCCGCCGATCGCGGTGACGGCCGCCGATGCCGCCCCAGTCTTCAAGAGCGCGCGACGCGTGAGCGCCGCGCGACGTCGCATTGCCATTGGGCCTCCGCCGTCGCAACGCGGCGGAAAATGCGCGTTGATTCTGACGAAGACTCGAATGTTATGCGACGACAGGATGACTCTGTCGTGGACTTGTTGGGGGTAGTTCCAAGTTCCAATGCGGCTTTAGGCGGCCGCGGCCTTGGTTTCGGCGCTTGCGGGTGCTTCCGCACCGCCGTCCGCGTGGTCGAGGATCGCGGTGCGGCGCGCGGCGATGGCAAAGCGCAACTGGTCGAGCGCGAACGAGAACGACATGCGTACCGATTCGTCGAACTCCTCGTGCTCGCTGAGATGGATGATGGCGATCACCAGGTTGTCGGCCTCGACTTGCAGATGCTCGATGGCCTCGAGCGTTTGCGCGGCATGGACCTTGCGGACCAGGTCGAGCACCTTTTGCAGGAGCCGCAACCGGCGGGTGCGGCTGTCGGAGCGCAGATAGCTCGCCAAGCCGGCGATAGCCGAGCCGAACACCGGGAAAATCAGCATGCCATAGAAGATGTCGTCGCCGTATCTGTCGAAGAAGGTCTTCTGATCGTCATTCAGATAATCGAGCGCGCCCCGGTGCACCAAGGCGTCGGCGTCCTTGTCCGTCTTCGGCGCCTCGATCTTGACCTCGCCGTTAAGCTGCGCGGCGATCGCCAGCCGCGACGTGTAGATCACCTTCGCCAGGTCCGCGATGCTGCTGTGGCTGAAGGAACTGCGCGCCACCAGATATTCGGGGAAGCTCAGAGTGGTGAACTTATCGTCCGGCGTCGGCGGAACGCCGCCGAAGGTGCCGGCGTCGATCTCGATCGAGTCGAAGGCGATATTGCGTTTGGCGATGCCGTCCGCCTGGTCGATCTCGATGAAGGTCGGCGCCACGCCGTTCTGGATCGCGGCCTTGACCGCGTCGCCGATGGCTTGTCCGATCGCCGAGCCGGCAACGAAGATCACATCGACAGAATTTTTGTGGATCGCGTCGGCGAGATTGGCCGGGTCGATTTGCGATACCTGCACCTTGTCGAGCGGCACGCCGTAATGATTGAGCACGACGCCGAGCAGATCGGTAGTCGCTTCATTGCCGGTGACGATGCCGATGCGCTTGCCGGCGAGTTGCGTCACTTTGAGCTTGTTGCTGTCGTCCTTGGTGGTGTCGTCACTGGAATCGTCGTCGTCGCTATCGCTATCCTTGTCTTTGGCGGTCTTGGCGGTCTTCGTCGATTTGGCGGTCTTCGTCGCCTTCGCTGGCTTTGCCGGCTTTGCGGTCTTGGTCGCCTTAGGGGTCGCGCCCTTCTTGGCCGGCGCCGGTGCGGCAGCGACGGCTGGAGCGGGAGTGGGCGCCGGCGCCGGCACGATCAACGCCATCACGTTCTGCCGCAGGATGGCGACCACCGGCCAATCCGGCGATTTTCCGATCGTCGACGGGATGATGGCGAGATCGGCGCTGCCGTTGCGCAAGGCTTCCTCGCCGGCACTGGCACTATCGGTGGCGACGACCTGCAACTGCAGTTGGTCGTGGCTCTTCGCCAATGTGTTGGCGAGCACCTGCACGATTTTCGCGCCGTTAGGTCCGGCGGCAATCCGCATCATGGTGTTCCTGGTCGAGTAATAGAACGCCGCCCAGATGACGCCGACGAGAACGATGGTGCCGAGAATGGTCACGAGCCAGGTGTGGCGCAGGAACATCCTGAACCGGTTGCGCATCAAATGTTCGAGCGACCCGATACCCATGCTCCTACCCGATGAGCGGCCCGCTGAATCGGTGCCGTCGGCCCGGCCGGAACGCCGGGAAAGCCATAATCTCATGGCCAGGGGCTGATGCGGTAGTCCGGGAGGCATGGTTAATCCTATCACGTGTCGGGTGTTTTGACGCCACGGCGCCAGCCCCGGTTCATGGGCCAAATCGCCGCTTTGGTTAATTCCGGAAGGGACGGCACCAACGCAGTCTCGACCCGGCTTGTGACCCAACTTTGACGTCAATCCCGGCCAAATCCGGCCGGACCCTCAACAAGCAACCGGGAACCGCACCCCTTGAAGCGGTGTTGCCGACGTGGTGGGGTTTGGCGGGTCGTGATCTCGCGGGAAAATCTCGCGCGGGTCGGCCGCGATCGGCCGCATAGACGGAGTTCTCAAGATGGCTCAGAAACTCTCCGGCGAAGCGCGCAAGAGTGCGCTCGCCCGGCTCAAAGGCTGGACCGAGGTCAAGGATCGCGACGCCATCACCAAAAAGTTCGTCTTTGCCGATTTCAATCAGGCTTTTGGTTTCATGACGCGCGCCGCGCTGGTGGCGGAAAAGCTCGACCATCATCCCGAATGGTTCAACGTCTACAAAAATGTCGAAGTGACGCTGTCGACCCATGATGCCGGCGGCCTCACCGAGCTCGACGTCAAGCTCGCCGAGACCATGGACAAGCTCGCCGGTTGATGCCGGCAGGCAGGGGACGGCCGCGTTTTCCGCCTTGCGGTTGCCGCCTTCCGCCGCCATTTTATTGCTCTCGGCCCATATCGGGCCGCAAGTCTGGTCGTAAGACGAGGGGCAAATGTGGTTCCGGACGCAAGCCGCCTCATGGCCGGACATCGCGGCGCTGACGCGCCGCATGGTCGAGAACGAGCAGGAGCTACAGCGCGACTTTTGGCGCAAGCTCAAAAGCGCTGTGGCCGACCTGCCGTTCGCGGAAGATTTGCTCGCCGCCTATTATTGCGCGTTCGACCGGCAAACGCCGCTGCACGTCAAAGCGGTGCTGCTCGGGGCGATCGCCTATTTCATCCTGCCGACGGATTTGATCCCCGACTATATTCCGGTGATCGGCTACATGGACGACGCGGCCGTGCTTGCCGGCGCCATCAAGCTCGTCAGCTCGCACATCACGCCGGATCATCGCGAGGCAGCGCGGCGCACATTGGCGCGGCTGCGCGGCGAGACGATTTTAGATGGCGCATGATCTTTTCGTAAAACCGGTTTCCACTTTTCCGGATCATGCTCTAATCAAGGCCGCAGCAGAATTTTTCCCATCACCTTGCGGTCGCTGATGGCTTTGAGCGCGGTGGCGATCTCGGCCAAAGGATAGACCGCGTGCACATGGGCGCTGAGCTTGCCCTCGGCACACCATGTGACGATGTCGGTCATGATCGCGCGTTGCGCTTGCGGCTCGCGCTTGAGCCATGCGCCCCAGAATACGCCGCGGATGTCGCAGCTGCGCAGCAGCACCAGATTGAGCGGCAGTTTCGGGATTTCTCCGGCGGCGAAGCCGACCACCAGATAACGGCCGAGCCAGGCCAGCGAGCGCACCGCCGGCTCGGCGTAAGGACCACCGACCGGGTCATAGACCACGTCGATGCCGTGCTCGCCGCCGAGCCGCCGCAGCGCGTCGCGCAAATCCTCGCTGGCGTAATTCACCGTTTCGTCGGCGCCGTGGGCGCGGGCGAAGGCGAGCTTTTCGTCGGAGGAGGCGCAGGCGATGACACGCGCGCCCATCATTTTGCCGAGCTCGATGGCCGCAAGCCCGGTGCCGCCGGAGGCGCCGAGCACCGCCAAAGTCTCGCCGGGCTTGAGCTGCGCGCGGTCGCGCAGCGCGTAAAGCGTGGTGGCATAGATCACGTTGAGGCCGGCGGCGCGGTCGAAATCGAGCGCGTCCGGCAGCTTGGCGAGTTGCCGCACGGAAATGGCGACCGCCTGGCGCGCCGCGCCCGAGCCCATATGACCCATGACGCGGTCGCCGGGCGCGAACTCGGTCACGCCCGCGCCGACGCTCTCGACGATGCCGGCAAATTCCGCCGCCGGCGAGAATGGAAACGGCGGCTTGTACTGATATTTGCCGGCGATGATCAGCGTGTCGAAAAAATTCAGTGCCGCGGCCTTGACCCGCACCACGGCTTCGCCGGGCCCGGCTTGCGGTTCCGGGATGTCGGCGAGTTCGAGTTCGTCGGCCGTGCCGAAATGGGTGCAGAGAACAGCTTTCATGACGCCTCCGTGCTGTTCTTATAACAGAGCTTAAGGAGGCGGTGTGGCTAGTCGAACTGCAGAGCCTCGCTCACGCCGGCATCCTGCAATACGCGGCGCAGCCGCGAGAACGCGAGCCGCAGGCGCGACTTCACCGTGCCGATCGGCAGATTGGTTCGTGCCGCGATGGTCGCGTGCGACAAACCTTCGAAGAAGGCGAGTTGCACCATGTTGAACTGCTCCCGCGGCAAGGCATCGAGCGCGGCGCGGACGTGCTCTTCGCGTTGCGCGGTGGCGATGCCGGCGTCACTGCCCGCGGCAGGATCGGGAATGGCGAACAGGTCCGTGTCCGCATAGCGGTGCTCGCGGCTGCGGCGGCCGACATCGATGCAGCGATTGTAGGCGATGCGGAACACCCAGGTGGCGGCTGCCGATTTGCGGCGATCGAACAGATGCGCCTTGCGCCAAATCGTTTCCATCACGTCCTGGGTGACGTCGGCGGCGGCGAATGGCGCCAGCCCGAGGCGGAGCATCTGGGCATGCACGCGCGGCCGGAAATGATCGAACAGCACGGTGAACGCCTCGTCGTCGCGATTTGCGCCCACCGCGGTGAGGAGATCGTCCAGCGCAGGCCCCTTGGCCGCTCGATATTTGCGGCGGAGCTGGAGCTCGTCGGTATAAAACCAGGAGGTCACGCCCGGAACCCCTTCGCACTGGTGCGGCGCGCCCAAATGGCTGGGAGGGATGAGACGGCCTCAAGCCCGACGCGCCGATCACGTTGCGAGTATCGCGGGGCAGGACAGGTCTTGGCTGTGTCGGTGGTCACACTTTGCCGGCTGCCGGCCGGCCTCGCCGGCTAAGCCTACCAATCGCGTTCCTTAAAATGCCGAATTGGATTAAAGTTGAGAGGTTTGCTATCCACTCCATAGGGGTGTTCGCGAGGCCCGATGCGCATCCACCGACGATGGCAGATTGCCCTGCTGCTACTTTTGGGGGCGGTATTGGCTGTTCCGGCCAACGCCCAGCAGCAGCCTGAGCCCGCCGATACCACGGCGCCGGCGCCGAACCCGGCAAAACCGGCGCCGGCGAAAAAGCCCGCAAAACCCAAAACCACACCCGCGAAGCCGGCCGAGGCAGCACCCGCCAAGCCCGCGAAGCCCGCCGAAGCGGCGCCCGCGAAACCTGCAAAACCCGCGGAGGCTGCCCCGGCAAAGCCCGCCACGCCGCCCAACGTCGGCGGCGTGAAGCCGACCTTGCTCGGCCAATACGGCGAGTGGGGCGCCTATACGGCGTCGCCCGGCGGCAAGAAGGTCTGCTTCGCCATCGCCAAGCCGACATCGTCGCAGACCAATCCGCCCGACCGGCCGCGCAATCCGACCTACATGTTCATTTCCTCGCGGCCGGCGGAAAAGGTCAGCAACGAGGTCTCGATCATCATCGGCTATCCGTTCAAGCCCGGCACCGAGGCCTCGGCCGCGGTCGGCTCGACCTCGTATGCGCTCTACACCCAGCAGGACGGCGCCTGGATCAAGAACGCGGCCGAAGAAGCGCAGATGCTCGACGCCATGCGTGCCGGCCAGAGCGCGGTGGTCAAGGGCGTCTCTGCCAAAGGCACGCAATCGTCCGATACGTTCTCGCTCAAGGGTCTGGCGCAGGCCCTCGACCGCGTCGGACAGGAATGCAAGTAGACGGCATTGAATCCTCCCCCTGAAAGGGGGAGGGCAGGGTGGGGGTCCGCGGCCTCGTCGCTTGCGCAGGCTTCCCGGCCGCGGACCCCCACCTGGCTCGCTTCGCTCGCCTCCTCCCCCTTTCAGGGGGAGGACCTATCTATCCCTGAGCCGCGTCCTTTTTCGGATTGTCCATGACCGCTTCGTTTGCCGCACCTCATACCGACGGCGCCGCGTCCGCTGCTTTCATCGAGAAACGGCCGCTTGAGCAATACGTCGCGCCGGACAAGCCGTCGCTGGTCGGCCTGACGCGCGACGCGCTCGCCGCGGCGCTCGGCGGCATCGGCGTGCCGGAGCGGCAGCAGCGCATGCGGGTGCAGCAGATCTGGCACTGGCTCTACGTGCGCGGCGCGCAAGATTTTGACGCCATGACGACGCTGTCGAAAGAGCTGCGCGCCGGGCTGGCACAGCATTTCACGGCGGCACGGCCGGAGGTTGTCGCCGAGCAGACCTCGGTCGACGGCACGCGCAAGTGGCTGCTGCGGCTTCCCGGCGAAACCGACAGCCGGCCCTGTGAGGTCGAGTGCGTCTATATTCCTGAAACCGACCGCGGCACGCTGTGCATTTCCAGTCAGGTTGGCTGCACCCTGACCTGCACGTTCTGTCATACCGGCACGCAGCGCCTGGTTCGCAATCTTACGCCGGGCGAGATCGTCGGCCAGGTCGTGCTGGCGCGCGACCGGCTTAACGATTGGCAGCGCGTGGCGTCGCCGACCGGCGAGGGCGAGAAGCGCCTCGTCTCCAATGTCGTCATGATGGGCATGGGCGAGCCGTTGTACAATTTCGAAGCCGTGCGCGATGGCCTCAACGTCGTTGCCGACGGCGACGGTTTGAGCATTTCCAAACGGCGCATCACGCTGTCGACTTCCGGCGTGGTGCCGAATATCGCGCGCGCTGGCGAGGAAATCGGCAGCATGCTGGCGATCTCGCTGCACGCGGTCACCGACGAGCTGCGCGACCAGCTGGTGCCGCTCAACCGCAAATATCCGCTGCGCGAATTGCTCGACGCCTGCCGCAACTATCCCGGCGTATCCAATGCGCGGCGCATCACCTTCGAATATGTGATGCTAAAAGGCATCAACGATTCGCTGGTCGATGCGCGGGCGCTGGTGCGCCTGGTCAAAGGCATTCCCGCCAAGATCAACCTGATCCCGTTCAATCCGTGGCCGGACACGAAATACGAGTGCTCGGACTGGGAGCAGATCGAGAAATTCTCCGAAGTGATTTTCAATGCCGGCTACGCCTCGCCGGTGCGCACGCCGCGCGGCCGCGACATTCTCGCCGCCTGCGGCCAGCTCAAGAGCGCCACCGAAAAGCTCTCCGCCCGCGAGCGGTTAGCGCTGCGCGCCATGGCGATGACGGATTGATGCCGGTCGATGGCAGTCCTCGTGCGCATTGCGATGATATTTCTCGCCTATATGCTAGCCTGCATCGCCGCCTCGCTCATTCTCACCATCGGCACGCTGACGCCGGAATGGGATGACCTGACCGCGCTCGGCATGCAGTCGGTCGCCGTCTGGGCGGTCGTCATGATTGGCGCCACCGTGATCGGAGGGATTGCCATGATGCCGACGCTGCTCGTCATCGCGCTGACGGAAGGATTCGCCTGGCGCTCGAGCCTCATCTATGCGGCGCTCGGCGGTGTGCTGGCCTTGTCGCTGAGTTTTGGCCTCGATTTCGCCGGCTATAGCGGCGATCCCGGTGGCCCAATCGTGCGCGAGCGCGAAGTGCTCGCCGCCGCTGGCATTGCCGGCGGTTTTGTCTATTGGCTGTTCGCCGGCCGCAAAGCAGGCTCCTGGAAGTGATTCGCTTTACAACGTTGTCGGATCAGCGCCCATGAACCGGACCGGGCTTGTCATCGCGCTGTCGATCGGCGTCGTGGTGGGAGTCGTCTTCGGCGTCGTGCCGCGGCTCGACCTCGCCGTTTCCACGCCGTTCTACGACCCGAAGACGCACGATTTTCCGCTCAATGCGCATGTGTGGTCGCAATATGCCCGCAGGGCCGCGCTCACGTTGATTGCGCTCCTGGTCGTGCCGGCCGGCATCGCGCTCATCGGCAAGTTTCTTTTCCCGCGGCGGCGGATGCTGATCAAAGGCCAGGCCGTGCTGTTCCTGATCGCAACGCTGGCGGTCGGCCCGGGCCTCATCACCAATACGCTGTTGAAGGATCATTGGGGCCGGGCGCGGCCGATCGATGTCACGGAGTTTGGCGGGACCAGCCGCTTCACCGCGTGGTGGGACCCGCGCGGCGATTGCCCGAACAATTGCTCGTTCATTGCCGGCGAGCCCGCCGGCGCGTTCTGGACTATGGCGCCGGCAGCGCTCGCGCCGCCGCAATGGCGGCTCCTCGCCTACGGCACGGCGCTCGCCTTCGGCAGCGCGGTCGGCGTGCTGCGCATCGCCGGTGGCGGGCACTTTTTCACCGACGTCGTGTTCGCCGGCGTGTTCATGTATTTGCTCATATGGGCGGTATACGGCCTGATCTATCGGTGGTGGCCAAAGCGCACGGGCGACGGCGCCGACAAGCCCAACGAATGATCTACTCCGGCGCGCCGAGGACCCTGAAAATCTCCGCGAGCTGCGGGCTCATCGGCAGATTGAGCGTCTCTCCGGTCGGCAGCCGACGCAGGAACCATTTGTTGTAGAGCTCCTCGAGCCGCCGCTCGCTCGCCATCCGCGTAAAGGCGTGCTCGACGATCGCGGCAAAGTTTTGATCGTCGCGGCGATAGGCGAGGCCGTAGGGATCGTAGGACAGATAGTCGCCGACCACTTTCATGTCGTGGGCGCTCGGCTCGGTGGCGATAAAACCGTAGAGCAGCGCGTCGTCGGTGGCGAAGGCATCGGCCTTGCCGGCGACCAGCATCGCCAGCGATTCGGCGTGATCGCGCGCGGTGACGATGACGATGCCGAGCTTTTGCTTGTCGGACAGCGTGCGCAGCGCCGCTTCGTTGGTGGTGCCGGCGGTCACCACGACGGTCTTGCCGGCGAGGTCGCGATAAGACTGCACCGCGGAAGTCTTCGGCACCATCAGCTTGGTGCCGGTAACGAAGAACACTGGCGAGAACGCCACCTCCTTCTGCCGTTGCAGATTGCTTGTGGTCGAGCCGCATTCGAGATCGACGGCGCCGGCTTTCACCTTGTCGAGGCGATCGGCGGCGGTGACCGGTGCGAACGCGATCTTGACGTCCATGCCGTCGAGCTCGGCCGCCGCCTCCTCGACGATCTCGCGGCACAGGTCGATCGAATAGCCGATCGGCTGCTGGCGCTTGTTGAGGTAGGAGAACGGCAGCGAGCTCTCGCGATAGCCGAGCGTGATCGTGCCGGTATCCTTGATCTTCTTGAGCGTGCCCGACAGCGCGATGACATTTGTATCTTGCGCCGCGGCCGGCAGCGCCAGACCTGTGGCAACTAGACTTGCGGCAAGCAAACAGCTTAGCAATAGATGGCGAGCGACCATGACACGCCTCAGGCCGCCTGCTTCAGCACCGGCTCCGGCTCGACCGGTGCGATCGATTTCTCGCCCTCCCATTTCGCCACCACGGCGGTGGCCAGCGAATTGCCGATCACGTTGGTGGCGGAGCGGCCCATGTCGAGGAACTGGTCGATGCCGATGATCAGTAGCAGTCCGGATTCGGGCAGGTTGAAGCTCGCCAAGGTCGCGGCGATGACCACGAGCGAGGCGCGCGGCACGCCGGCCATGCCCTTACTGGTGAGCATGAGCAACAGCAGCATGGTGATCTGCTGGCCGAGCCCGAGCTGGATGTTGTAGGCCTGCGCGATGAACATGGTGGCGAACGTGCAGTACATCATCGAGCCGTCGAGATTGAACGAGTAACCCATCGGCAGCACGAAGCTGATGATCTTGCGGCTGATGGGAAATTTTTCCAGCTGCTCCATCATTTTCGGATAGGCCGCTTCGCTGCTGGCGGTCGAGAACGCCAGCATGAACGGTTCGCGCACCAGCGTGACCAGCCGCATGACATGGCTGCCGAAGAAGACGTAGCCGACGGCGACCAACAGGCACCACAGCAGCACCAGCCCGAAATAGAATTCGACCACGAACTTGCCGTAGGTCAGCAGAATGCTGAGCCCTTGCGTGGTGATGATGGCGGCCATCGAGGCGAACACCGCGAGCGGCGCCAACTTCATGATGTAGCCGGTGATGGTGAGGATGACGTGGGAGAGCTCCTCGATGCCTTCGACCAGCTTGTGGGCGCGCTGGCCGAGCGCCGCGCAGGCGACGCCGAAGAACAGCGAGAACACCACAATCTGCAAAATCTCGTTGGTCGCCATCGCCTCGACGATCGAGCGCGGCACCAGGTGCGCGACGAAATCCTTTGCCGACAGCGAGGCGACCTTGAGATTGGTGGCGGCCTGGGCATCGGGCAGCGGCAGGTTGAGGTTGTCGCCGGGACGCAGGATGTTGACCAGAAGGAGCCCAAGCAGCAGCGACACCAGCGACGCCGAGACGAACCACAGCATTGCCTTGGCGCCGATGCGGCCGACGGTCTTGGGATCGCCCATATGGGCGACGCCGACCACCAAGGTCGAGAACACCAGCGGCGCGATGATCATCTTGATCAGGCGCAGGAAGATGTCGGTCATCAGAGAGATGTAGTCGGAGATGCTTTTCGCCACCGCCGGATCGGGCCACAGCGTATGGCAGGCATAGCCGACCGCGATGCCGAGCAGCATGCCGATCAGGATGATGGTGGTGAGCGTCGAACGCATGGGCCCCTCCAAAGCGTTTCGTCCGGGCAAGTCTAGGCGATGCCGGCGGGCGCGGGAATATCCGGCAAGCGCCGCCAAGCTCCTATTTTTTGACGCCAAAGCCCGGCTTGCGTCGTGGCCGCGCGTGCCTATAGTCCGCGCCAAATTCGGGCTTTCGCCCTAGACAGGAACCTCCGATGCCCAAGGGCGACGTCAAAAAAGTCGTGCTGGCCTATTCGGGCGGCCTCGACACTTCGATCATCCTCAAGTGGCTGCAGACCACTTACGGCTGCGAGGTGGTGACCTTTACCGCCGATCTCGGCCAGGGCGAGGAGCTCGAGCCGGCCCGCGCCAAGGCGCTGACGATGGGCATCAAGCCGGAAAACATCTTCATCGAGGATTTGCGCGAGGAATTCGTCCGCGACTATGTGTTTCCGATGTTCCGCGCCAATGCGCTCTACGAGGGCCAATATCTGCTCGGCACTTCGATCGCGCGGCCGCTGATCGCCAAGAAGCAGATCGAGATCGCCGAAAAGGTCGGCGCCGACGCGGTCGCCCATGGCGCTACCGGCAAGGGCAACGACCAGGTGCGGTTCGAGCTCGCCTATTACGCGCTGAAACCCGACGTGAAAGTCATCGCGCCGTGGCGCGAATGGGATTTCAAATCGCGCGAGGCGTTGCTGGCGTTTGCCGAGAAGAACCAGATCCCGATCGCCAAGGACAAGCGCGGCGAGGCGCCGTTCTCGACCGACGCCAATCTTCTGCACACCTCGTCCGAGGGCAAGGTGCTGGAGGACCCCTCCGGTGAAGTGCCGGACTATGTCTATTCGCGCACCGACGATCCGGAAAAGGCGCCGGACAAAGCCGACTACGTGACGATCGATTTCGAGCGCGGCGATCCGATCGCGGTCGACGGCAAGCAGCTCACGCCGGCGGCGCTGCTGACGGCGCTCAATGCGCTCGGCCGCAAGCACGGCATCGGCCGGCTCGACCTGGTCGAGAACCGCTTCGTCGGCATGAAATCGCGCGGCATGTACGAGACGCCGGGCGGCACCATCCTGCTGGCCGCCCATCGCGGCATCGAATCGATCACGCTCGATCGCGGCGCGGCGCATCTCAAAGACGAGTTGATGCCGAAATACGCCGAGCTGATCTATTACGGCTTCTGGTTCGCGCCCGAGCGCGAGATGCTGCAGGCCGCGATCGACAAGAGCCAGGAGTTCGTCACCGGCCGGGTGCGACTCAAGCTCTACAAAGGCAATGCCGGCGTCGTCGGCCGCGACAGCAAATATTCGCTCTACGACCAGGACCTGGTGACGTTCGAGGACGGCAAAGTCGCCTACGACCAGCGCGACGCCGAGGGCTTTATCCGACTCAACGCGCTGCGGCTGCGTACGCTCGGACAGAGAAAGCGAAAGCTCAAACTCGATCGGTGAAGTGCGCCGCGCGCGGCCGTGTCAGCGCAGGTCGACCGTCACCTTGCGGTTCTCGCCGAGATTGGGCTTGGCGCCGGTCAGCCGCGCCTTGACGAATTCGAACGCGGCAACGGTCTTGCTCGCCGGTCCGTCCCACAATTCCGCAGTGAGCGGCGTGATCCGCAGCACGCAGACATTTGGATCGTCCGGTCCCTGCCACCACAGATTATCGGCGTAGCACCAAATCTCCGCGGCCTTGGCGTGGTCGCGCCGCACTTCGGCGCGTGCGGTGATCGAGAGATAGGCGCTTTCCTTGGCGTCGACGAAGGTGAGCCCGACGTCGTGCTCGGTTTCGATCTCGTGCTCTTTCTCGCTGCGCAGGTCGGTCACTACCCAGATCAGGCCCGCGGCACGATCAAGCCGCGGCTCGACCGGCCGCGCTCGAAAGCCGCCGGCAAAGTGGGTGGTGAGCATGCACACGCCGGCCCGCTGGATGATTTGCCAGACGCGGGTGAGGTGATCCTGATCGGCCATATGCAGGCAACGGACGGTCTGGCGTTACGTTCCGTCACCCTGAGGTGCTCGCAAAGCGAGCCTCGAAGGGCGACGGCCCCGGCGCTTCGGCCGACATCCTTCGAGGCCCGCCTTCGGCGGGCACCTCAGGATGACGGGAAAAAGGCGTTCGCTAAACCTGCCGCTCGACCAGGGTCCGCTTAATCTCCGCGATGGCTTTGGCTGGATTGAGGTGCTTTGGGCAGGCCTTGGCGCAATTCATGATGGTGTGGCAGCGGTAGAGGCGGAACGGGTCTTCCAGATTGTCGAGCCGTTCGCCGGTGGCTTCGTCGCGCGAATCGACGATCCAGCGCTGCGCCTGCAAGAGCGCCGCCGGTCCGAGATAGCGGTCGTCATTCCACCAATAGCTCGGGCACGAGGTCGAGCAGCAGGCGCAGAGAATACATTCGTAGAGCCCGTCGAGTTTTGCTCGGTCCTCGTGGCTCTGCTTCCATTCCTTCTGCGGCGTTGGAGAGACGGTTTGCAGCCAGGGCTGGATCGAGGCGTGCTGGGCGTAAAAGTTGGTGAGGTCGGGCACCAGGTCCTTCACCACCGGCATGTGCGGCAGCGGATAGACCCGCACCGCGCCTTTGACCTCGGCCATCGCCTTGGTGCAGGCCAGCGTGTTGAGGCCGTCGATGTTCATGGCGCAGGAGCCGCAGATGCCCTCGCGGCAGGAGCGGCGGAAGGTCAGGGTGGCGTCGACATTGTTCTTGAGCCAGATCAGGCCGTCGAGGATCATCGGCCCGCAATCGCCGGTGTCGACGTAGTAGGTGTCGATGCGCGGATTGTTGCTATCGTCCGGATTCCAGCGATAGACGCGGTATTCGCGCTCCACCTTGGCCTTGGCCGGATGCGGCCAGGTCTTGCCTTCGGTGACCTTGGAGTTTTTCGGCAGCGTGAATTGGACCATCGCGTTTTTGCTTTCAGTAAACCCGCGCTTTGGGCTCGATATAGGCCACGTCGTTGGTGAGCGTGTAGGTGTGCACCGGCCGATAGTCGACGGTGACCTTGCCCGTATTGGTGTCGAGCCAGGTCAGGGTGTGCTTCATCCAGTTCTTGTCGTCGCGATCGGGGAAGTCCTCGCGGGCGTGAGCGCCGCGGCTTTCGGTGCGGTTGACCGCGGAATCCACGGTGACGACGGCCTGCTCGATCAGGTTGGCGAATTCCAGCGTCTCGATCAGGTCGGAATTCCAGATCAGCGAGCGGTCGCTGACGCGCACATCGGCAGTGCCGTCGAACACTTCGTGGATCAGCTTTGAGCCTTCTTGGAGCACCTCGCCGGTGCGGAACACCGCGCAATTGGTCTGCATGATGTGCTGCATCTTGGCGCGCAGCTGCGCGGTCGGCGTGCTGCCTGAGGCGTTGCGGAATTTGTCGAGCCGCGATAGCGCCCGCTCGGCGGAATCCTTCGGCAGCTCGGGGTGCTTGTCGTTCGGCGTCAAAATCTCGGCGCAACGCAGCGCCGCGGCGCGGCCGAACACCACGAGATCGATCAGCGAATTCGAGCCGAGCCGGTTGGCGCCGTGCACCGAGACGCAGGCCGCTTCGCCGAGCGCCATCATGCCGGGCACGATGTGGTCGGGATTGCCGTCCTTCTTGATCAGCGCCTCGCCGTGATAATTGGTGGCGATGCCGCCCATATTGTAGTGCACCGTCGGCACGATCGGCACCGGCTCGCGGGTGAGATCGACGCCGGCGAAGATGCGCGCGGATTCGGTGATGCCCGGCAGCCGTTCGGCGAGAATCTTTGGATCGAGATGATCGAGATGCAGGAAGATGTGATCCTTCTTCGGCCCGACGCCACGGCCTTCGCGAATTTCGATGGTCATGGCGCGCGAGACCACGTCGCGCGAGGCGAGGTCTTTGGCCGAGGGTGCGTAGCGTTCCATGAAGCGCTCGCCCTGGGCGTTGACCAGATAGGCGCCTTCGCCGCGCGCGCCTTCGGTGATCAGGACGCCGGCGCCGTAGACGCCGGTCGGATGGAATTGCACGAATTCCATGTCCTCGAGCGGCAGGCCGGCGCGTAGCACCATGGCGTTGCCGTCGCCGGTCTGAGTGTGCGCGCCGGTGCAGGAAGCATAGACGCGGCCATAGCCGCCGGTCGCCAGCACCGTCATCTGCGCGGAAAAACGATGGATGGTGCCGTCGTCGAGATTGAGCGCGACCACGCCGCGGCAGCGGCCGTCGTCGTCCATGATCAGGTCGATGGCGAAATATTCGATGAAGAACTCCGCCGAATGGCGTAGCGCCTGGCCGTACATGGTGTGCAGCATGGCATGGCCGGTGCGGTCGGCGGCGGCGCAGGTGCGCTGCGCGGTGCCCTTGCCATAGTGCGTGGTCATGCCGCCGAACGGACGTTGATAGATCTTGCCGTCTTCCTCGCGGCGCGAGAACGGCAGGCCCCAATGCTCCAGCTCGTAGACCGCGTCCGGCGCGTTGCGGCACAGATATTCGATGGCGTCCTGGTCGCCGAGCCAGTCGGAGCCCTTGACCGTGTCGTACATGTGCCAGCGCCAGTCGTCCTCGCCCATATTGCCGAGCGCCGCGGCGATGCCGCCCTGCGCCGCGACGGTGTGCGAGCGCGTCGGGAATACCTTGGTGATGCAAGCGGTGCGCAAGCCGGCTTCGCTGCAGCCGACCACGGCGCGCAGCCCCGAACCGCCGGCGCCGATCACGACCACGTCGTAGGCGTGATCCTCGATCGGGTAGGCGCGGCCGTTGATGGACGGCGCGGCGTTTTTTCCGTTCGTTTCGTTTCCCGCCATGCTCACAATCCGAACGACAGTTTGAGGATGCCGTAAGCCGCGGCGAGGCCGACGACGATGGTGAAGAAGGTGTTGGCCATCAACAAAGCGAGCTTCGCCGATTCGTCGTGCACATAGTCCTCGATGATCACCGCCATGCCGATCCGCATATGGATCGTGATCGAAGTGAGGAACAGCAGCATGATGATGGCGATAGCCGGCGAGCCGAGGATTTGCGCGGCCGCGGCCTGGTTGCGGCCCAACAGCGTGATCAGGATGATCACCGCGGCGATGGTCAGTGGGATATTGGCGATCGCGGTCACGCGCTGATGCCAAAAATGCGCGGTGCCGGATTTCGCAGTGCCAAAGCCGCGCACGCGGGCGAGCGGCGTGCGGATATGCGGGGAGCCGCTCATACCGAGCCTCCCATGGCGAGGAGCCCGATGACCCAAAGGATGAACGTGATCACGATCGAGCCGATCAGGTTGGCGGCGACCAGCCATTCGCGCTCGACCGGTCCCAGGCCGCGGCCGGTGTCCCAGATCAGATGGCGGATGCCGCCCAGCATGTGGTGGATCAGCGCCCAGGTGTAGCCGAGCAGAATGAGGCGCCCGATCCAGGACCCGATGAACCACTCGAAGCGCGCATAGCCGTTGGGGCCGGCGGCGGCGATGAACCACCACGCCAACAGCAGCGTGCCGAAGTACAAGCCGAATCCGGTGATGCGATGAACGATCGACATCATCATCGTCAGCGTCGGCCGGTAAATTTGCAGGTGCGGCGACAGCGGCCGCGCGGCGGGGGCCTTGGTTTCGGCCATTGTGCTCATCCGAATTCGCTCGACGCGGGCGCCAAGCTTGGCAGTGTTCCTAGCCAATCTGTGCAGCTATCGCAATGCAGCGACATGCACATAAAGGCGTCGGCGCGCGCTTCACTTCGTACTACGCGAAAGATTAGCGTTGATATATCGAATTTCAATGGGCATTGTATAAAGCCTGACTTCGTCAAATCCGAAGGCTGGATCATTGCCATGCGATTCGACCTCCCCGATCTCAGCCTGTTCCGCCACGTCGTCGAGGCGGGCAGCATCACCCACGGCGCCGAGCGCGCGCATCTCGCGCTGGCCGCAGCTTCGACGCGCATCCGCAACATGGAAGACGTGCTCGGCGTACCGTTGCTCACGCGCGGACGCCAAGGCGTCACGCCGACCCAAGCCGGCCGCACGCTCCTGCAACACGCGCGCACGATTCTGCGCCAGGCCGAGCGGCTGCACGAAGACCTCGGCGCCTATGGCGGCGGCTTCGCCGGCCAGATCCGCGTTTTGTCGAACACCAATGCGCTGACCGAGTTCCTCCCCGAGGCGTTGAGCTCGTTCCTCGCCGAACATCCGAGCGTCAGCGTCGATCTCGAAGAGCGCCTGAGCGACGAGATCGTCGGTCTCATCGCCGAGGGTGTCGCCGATCTCGGCGTCGTCGCCGGCACGGTCGATGCCGGCGCGCTGGAAACCTATCCGTTCCGCCGCGACCGTTTCGTGCTGGTGGTTGCGCAAGATCATCCGTTGGCGAAACGCGCCAAGATCGGCTTTGAAGACGTGCTCGAGCACGATTTCGTCGGCCTCGACCGCGCCAGCGCCATCCAGCGCTTTCTCGCCACCAAAGCCGTGCGCATCGGCCGGCCGCTGCGGTTGCGCGTGCAGTTGCGCAGCTTCGACGCGGTGTGTCGCCTCGTCGAATGCAAAGTCGGCATCGGCATCGTGCCGGAAACCACCGCGCGCCGCGTATCGAAGACGATGGCGATTGCGATCGTGCCGCTGACCGATTCCTGGGCGGTGCGTGACCTGACCATCTGTATTCGCAACATGAGCGAATTGCCGCTCTACGCGCGGCAACTGGTCGAGCACCTGAGGGCGAAGGCGTAGCAGGGATCAGTAATCAGGTATCAGGATCAGATATCAGGGATCAGATATCAGGGATCAAGGATGAAAGATCAGAATTTTTTCTTGATCCCTGATCCCTGCCTACTGATCCCTGTCACCTCGGCATCAGCACCCAGTAATCGAGATCGAGCAGCACGGCGGGATCGTAATCGTCGCCGGTCTTGAGCGGGAAATCGCCGCACGGCTTGTCGTTGGTCGCGACCGTACGCAGCCGCAGCGCGCCGATGTCGGTGCGGCCGGGAAGCTCCGCTTTGGCCAGCACTTCCGACCAGGCGAACACCGTGCCGCCCGCGAACAGCGGCGCAACGTGGCGGCCGCCGTTGATGGCGGCGACGTGGAAGGCGTTGGCGAGGCCATTGAAGGTCAGCGAGCGGGCCAGCGAGATGACGTGGCCGCCATAGATCAGCCGCCGGCCGAACCGGCCTTGCTTGGCGCTGAACTGGTCGAAATGGATGCGCGCGGTGTTCTGGTAAAGCCGCGTCGCGATCTGCTGCTCGGCCTCTTCGACCGTATAGCCGTCGACATGGTCGATCTTCTCGCCGACCGCGTAGTCGCCAAAGCGATAAGGGCTGCCGGCAAGCGCGAAATCGTAAGCCTGGATATCGAGCGGCGGGCAGGCTTCGCTCAAGACATTCGGCTCGACTGCGGTCGGCAGGCGCGGCACGTGATCGCCGGGCGCCGGCGCCGCCTCGTCGCGCTTGCGCACCATCACCCAGCGCACATATTCGAGCACCGGCGTGCCGTCCTGCTTGTAGCCGGTGGTGCGCACATAGACGATGCCGGTCTTGCGGCTTGAATTTTCCTTCAAGCCGATGACTTCGGACAGCGCGGTCAGCGTGTCGCCGGGATACACAGGCTTGCGGAAATAACAGCCGGCATAGCCGAGATTGGCCACGGCGTTCAGCGAAACGTCCGGTACTGTCTTGCCGAACACGATGTGGAACACCAACAGATCGTCGATCGGCGCACGCGGATAGCCGATTGCTTCGGCGAACGCGTCCGACGATTGCACCGCGAACCTTGCGCCGAACAGGCCGGTATAAAGCGCCACATCGCCGACCGTGACGGTGCGCGGCGTGGCGTGGCGGATCACCTGGCCGATACGGAAATCTTCAAAGCAATTGCCGGGGCTGGTCTTTGCCATTTTTTTGATCGTCCTTGTCTGTCGGGGGCCCGGCTTCCGGGGGCGTTTCATACCGCACAGGCGGCGACCGGAAAAGCCTTCACGCAGCCGTGACCGTGTCTCTGAAACCCTCGCGAAAAGCCACCGTATCTCGTTGTGACGACGATCTCGATCGTCTCACCCGCGGTTTCGCCGCGGCGAACCCAATGAATCAACATGGAGACTGTCATGTCCAAGCGTTTCGCTTTGCTCGCCACTGCGGCAGCGCTCGCCTTCGCCGTCGCGGCGCCGGCGCCTGTGGTTTACGCGCAGATGGCGGAGAAGACCGTCACTGTCGGCGGCGCGCCGATGTATCCGTCAAAGAACATCATCCAGAACGCGGTCAATTCCAAAGACCACACCACGCTGGTCGCCGCCGTGAAGGCCGCCGGCCTGGTCGATACGTTGTCCGGCCCCGGGCCGTTCACAGTATTCGCGCCGACCAACGCGGCCTTCGCCAAGCTGCCGGCCGGCACGGTCGACACCCTGCTCAAGCCCGAGAACAAGGCGACCCTGACCAAGGTGCTGACCTATCACGTGGTCCCCGGCCGCATGACCGCGGTGAACCTGATGAAAGCGGTCAAGGACGGCGAGGGCGAAGCGCACCTCAAGACCGTTGCCGGTGTCGACCTGGTGGTCAAGCAAGCCGGCCCCGGCAAGCTCACCATCACCGACGCCAAGGGCGACGTCGCCATGGTCACCATCGCCGACGTGCTGCAGTCGAACGGCGTCATCCACGTCATCGACACGGTGCTGCTGCCGATGTGAGTACTCCTCCCTCTCTCCGCTTGCGGGGAGAGGGTTGGGGTGAGGGGGCCTATCCGCGGGCTCAGAATCGCGGAGAGGCCCCCTTACCTCAGCCTGACAGGAATGTGAGGCGCCCGTGCGCCGCCGTTTTGTTATAGGTCTGCGGCCATGACCATCGAAGCGACCAGCAATCCGGCCTTGGTGCCCGAAACCGCGGACGGGCCCATCATCCATCCGCGCTGGGTGCGGGTGACCCATTGGGTCAATGCGCTGGCCATGCTCATGATGATCGGCTCGGGCTGGCAGATCTACGACGCCTCGCCGCTGTTTCGGTTCCTCTATTTCCCGACGCAGCTCGCGCTCGGGCAATGGCTCGCCGGTGCTTTGCTGTGGCATTTCGCGGCGATGTGGCTCCTGGTGATCAACGGCATCGTCTACGTCACGCTCGGCATCGCCACTGGCCGCTTCCGCCGCAAGCTGTTTCCGATCCGCCCACGCGACGTCGTCAACGATGTCCTCGCGGCGTTGCGCGGCAAGCTCGCGCACGACGATCTTTCGGTCTACAACGCGGTGCAGCGGCTCTTGTACGTCGGCGTCATCCTCGCCGGTGTCGTCATCGTGCTGTCAGGCCTTTCGATCTGGAAGCCGGTGCAGTTGAAATACCTCACCGCGTTCTTCGGCGGCTACGACTTTGCCCGCTATGTCCACTTCTTCGCCATGGCGTCGATCGTGGGTTTTTTGACCGTCCACGTGGCGCTGGCGCTGATCGTGCCGAAGAGTCTGCGCGCCATGATCCTTGGCCGGTAGTTTGAGGAAACGACGATGCCCCGTGAGCGCAAAAAAATTCCCGGCGTCGATCCGAAGCTCTTGATCAAGGATGCGGCAAAACTCTTGCCCGATCCGTCGCGGCGGCTGTTCCTGCGCGGCGCCGCGAGCCTCGGCGCGCTCGCCACGCTGACCGGCTGCGACATCGTCGACGGGCATACGGCCGAAAGCGCGCTGCGCGTCGTCTCGCGTTTCAACGATTGGGTCCAGGCCCGCCTGTGCAGCCCGACGACGCTGGCGACCGAATATCCGGAAAGCGCCATCACGCGGCCATTCCCGTTCAACGCCTATTATGCCGAGGATGAAGCGCCCGAGGTCGACGGCGAAAGCTATCAGCTCGAGATTGGCGGCCTGGTCGACGACAAGAAGCCGTGGACGCTATCGGAGCTTTATAAGCTGCCGGAAGTCTCGCAGATCACCCGCCACGTCTGCGTCGAGGGCTGGAGCGCGATCGGCTCCTGGCAGGGCGTAAAACTCTCCGACTTTCTCAAGATGATCGGCGCCGACACAAAAGCCAAATATGTCTGGTTCCAGTGCGCCGAAGGCTATTCGAATACGATCGACATGCCGACCGCGCTGCATCCGCAGACGCAATTGACGCTCAAATTCGATCACCAGATCCTGCCGCGCGCCTACGGTTTTCCGATCAAGATCCGCATTCCCACCAAGCTCGGCTTCAAAAATCCCAAATACGTCACCGCCATGTGGGTGCAGAACAACGACGCCGGCGGCTATTGGGAGAACCAGGGCTATAACTGGTTCAGCGGGCAGTAACGGTCCGCATTTTTCATGCTACACGCCGGCGCCAGCGGCCGTTAACGTGGCGTGTATGGATTGAAAATTTCGACGCCAAAATCCCTAAAGTCTTTGACATTGCGCGTGACGACTTTCAGTCCGTGCACTCGCGCCGTCGCCGCGATCATCGCGTCCTCGAACAGATCGTCGGAGCGCCGGTGCATGAGTTTGGCCCACAGTCGAAACGTCGCCGCATCCATTGGGAGCACATTCCAAGTTTCGGCGATCTGATCGGCCCACGCTTCGAGTTCTTCCGCTTTTGCAGGGTCGGCGTCGCGCGTCCGTTCGATGCCGGCCTGGATTTCGCCGAAGGTAACGGCGCTCAAATGCAGATGGCGGTCATCAACGCTCCGCAGCCAGGCAAGGACACCGCCGTGGGGCCGCGCCCTTCTGAGCTCGGAAATAATGTTGGTGTCGAGAACGTACATCGACGTTACTCGAAGTCGGCCACTCGTCGCCGCCATTTGCGCCGCGGCGGAATCAAATCGTCAGTCCGCGCGATGTCGGTGAGCAATAGCTCCTTCAGTGTCGGTTTGTTCGCTTCGGCGAGCCGCTGCCATTGTGCTGCGGGAACCAGGACTGCAGCTTTCTCGCCGCGCCGGGTGACCAATTGCGGGCCCTCTTTCAAGCAGGTGTCGAGCATTTCGCTGAAGCGCGCTTTGGCATCCTGCACCGGCCAGGCTTTCATGAGCGGCATTCCTCTTGAACCCGATATATCTAGTCCAATGACTAGTCAGAAGCAATGCCTTTACGCCCCGATGGTTGCCATGAGCCGGTTCGGCCATTAGCACTGCGGGCCGCATTCAACGCATCCAGGGCTTTTTTCATGGCGACCTATAATCTCCTCCTGCTCGCCGGCGACGGCATCGGCCCGGAAGTCATGGCCGAGGTGAAGCGGCTGCTCGGCTTCTACGCCAAGAAGGGCGTTGCCGATTTCCGGACCGAGGACGGGCTGGTCGGTGGCGCCGCATACGACGCCCACAACGTCGCAATCACCGAAGAAACCATGGCCAAGGCGCACGCCTGCGATGCCGTGATCTTCGGCGCCGTCGGCGGGCCGAAATGGGACAAGGTGCCGTTCGAGGCGCGGCCGGAGGCGGGGCTGCTTCGCTTGCGCAAAGAGCTCGGACTATTTGCCAATATCCGGCCGGCGATCGTCTATCCGGCGCTGGCCGATGCTTCGAGCCTGAAGCGCGAGGCGGTGGAGGGGCTCGATATCATCATCCTGCGCGAGCTCACCGGCGGCGTCTATTTCGGCGAGCCGAAAACCATCACTGATCTCGGCAACGGCCAGAAGCGCGCCATCGATACCCAAGTCTACGACACTTATGAGATCGACCGCATTGCGCGTGTTGGATTTGAGCTGGCGCGCAAGCGGCGCAATAAAGTCACCTCGATGGAAAAGCGCAACGTGATGAAGACCGGCGTGCTGTGGCACGAGGTGGTCGGCCAAGTGCATGCGCGCGACTATAAGGACGTGCAGCTCGAGCACATGCTGGCCGATGCCGGCGGCATGCAGCTGGTGCGCTGGCCGAAACAGTTCGACGTCATTGTCACAGACAACCTGTTCGGCGACATGCTGTCCGACGTCGCGGCGATGCTCACCGGCTCGCTCGGCATGCTGCCGTCGGCGTCGCTCGGCGAGTTCGATCCGAAGACCAAGCGGCGCAAGGCCATGTACGAGCCGGTGCACGGTTCGGCACCCGACATCGCCGGCAAGGGCATGGCGAATCCGATTGCGATGCTGGCGTCTTTCGCCATGGCGATGCGCTACTCGTTCAACATGGGCAAGGAAGCCGACCGGCTCGAAGCGGCGATTGCGGCGGCGCTCGGTCAGGGCTTGCGCACCGCCGACATCAAGTCGGAAGGCTGCAGGATCGTCTCTACCGCCGAGATGGGCGAGGCGGTCGTCGGCGAGTTGGAGAAGCTCTCGGCCTGATCACGGTCGCTGCTGCTGATATGTCCCAGCTTATTCTCAGCGCGCATTCGGGAAGCCACGACGCTGTCGCCGCGGTCTTCGTCGATTATGAGTTGCGCGCCGCGGTGCAGCTCGAGCGTCTGACGCGCCGCAAGAGCGACGGCCGCGAGCATCCCGACCTCGCCATCGACGAGGTGCTGTCGATCGCCGGCGCGACACGCAAGGATATCGACGTCGTCTGCTTCAGCCGCTCGGAATTTCCGACGATGTTCTATCGCAATATCCGCGGCGTGCGCTGGCTGCGCGAAAAGTATCGCAAATACGTCGAAGGCAATACGCGGCGCTACATGCCGCCGGAGTTTTTGCGCTACCGCACGGCGAAGATCGAAGACATCTTCGACATTCCAAAATTCCGCCGCGCCGGCGGTTTCCGCGACGACGCGGAAATGTTTTTCTACAATCATCACGAATCGCACGCGCTGGCGCCGCTGTTTTACACCGACTGGGACGATGCGCTCCTGGTCACCGCGGACGGCGGCGGCGATACGGTCAATTACAGCCACCGCCATTTTGCCGACGGCGCGCTGACGACGATCTACGGCGGCGAGGAATGTTTGCTCGACCCCTTGCCGACCGACAGTCTGGGCCACGCCTACGAGACGGTGACGGGCGCGCTCGGCTTCATTCCCAGGCGCCACGAGGGCAAGCTGACTGGGCTCGCGGCGTTTGGGCAACCGGTCCTGGCCGACAAGATCGGTGCGCATTTTTCCGTCGATGACGCCGGCCGCGTGCGCTCGGATTTCCGCGATTTCCGCGACATGCACGATACGATCCGCGATCTTGCCGTCAGCGTGAGCCGGGAAGACGCCGCGGCCTCGATCCAGCAGGTGCTGGAAGACACCATGCTGCGCTCGGTCGAGCGGCTGTTGCAGCGCCACAAGGCGCGGCATCTCGGTCTCGCCGGCGGCGTCTTCGCCAATGTGCGGCTCAACCGCGTTCTCGCCGAACGGCTGCCGCTCGACGAGATCTTCGTCTTCCCGGCCATGGGCGACGAGGGCATGCCGGCGGGCGGCGCGCTTTGTTATCTGCTGCGGCGCGACGGTCTGCGGCACTGGCTGGCGCAGCGCCGGCCACTGCGCGACATGTATTTCGGTCGCGATTACACCGATGCGATCGACGCTACGCTCAAAGCAACCGCTGGCGTGCGTTGCACCAATGAAGCGCCGATCGACGGCGCCGCCAAGCGGCTTCATGTCGGCCAGCTCGGCGCGATCTATACCGGCCGCATGGAATACGGGCCGCGCGCCTTGGGTGCGCGCTCGATCCTCGCCAATCCGTCGCGCCGGGAGACTCACGATCTGCTCAACGAACGCCTGGCGCGCTCGGAATTCATGCCGTTCGCGCCGGTGATTACCGCCGAAAAAGCCGCGACCGTGTTCGACGTCAATCCGGTCAACGCCTATGCGTGCCGCTTCATGACCATCACCTGCAATGTGAAGCCGCAGTGGCGCGAGCGGATCGCGGCGGTGGTTCATGTCGACGGCTCGGCGCGGCCGCAGACCATCGCGCGCGATACCAATCCGCTCTATTACGACATCCTCACTGCGTTCGAGCGCGACAGCGGCCTGCCGGTGCTGGTCAATACCAGCTTCAACGTCCACGAAGAGCCGATCGTCAACAAGCCGTCGGAATGCGTCAAAGCGCTGTTGGACGGCCGCATCGATTTCATCGTGACGACGCAAGGCATCTATGAGCGAATGTCGTCGCCCGTAGGGCCGTAAGTGCCACGGATCGCGGTTACGTTAGAACGGTGCGCCCGGCGTGACGAAAGCGCGCGGCAGCGGGTAGCCATTGCTCCCCGAAACGTCGGGGCCGATGAACCAGAACTGCGATTGGCCGGGATCGCCGCCCGCCGGAAACGCGTAGTCCATGAATTTGCGGTCGCCGACCGACACTTCGGTCCCGGTCTCGAGATACGAGCGCGGCCGAATGACGATCACCGTGGTGCGGCCGTACTGATCGTGAATGATGGTCTTGGAGGGCTGGATGACGGTGCCGCTCGCGGTCCGCATCACCGGAGGCTGCGGCGGCTGCCTTCTGGTCGCCGCGTCGGCAGAACCGGCCGCAAATACGGCTAAAACGGCAACTGTGACGGCAAATGCGCGCATGGCACCTCGCTCTCCCTTCCCGCCAGTGTAGCGTGCTTCGGCCGGCGGCAATAGCGTCCCGGCAACGGCCGGCGGGGCGCCGCGGTTCCGGCCGCCTCACTGTCAAATCGGCCTCTGGAGAGCAATCTCCTCCTATTGGTGGACTTTATGTAACGTTGTTCCCGGGCTACCCAGCGCCCGGCAAACGCGCTCAGTGCGACGGCATGCGCCCGCGTAGCGCGGACTTCAGTTTCGCTGACGGCTCTTCACGTTCCGGAGTCGCGGCGAGGATCGGATTGCGCTGGCCGCAAAAAGTGCGCTTGACCTCGGCGTGGGCAAACATCTCGTGGAGCTTGGCATCGCCGTTCACCAGCGTCAGCCGGTCGAGCAGGCACGCCACCGTCGCCCGGTCCACCACTTCATGGCCGGCGCTGCAATACCAGCCGGCGATTTGCATGGTCGGCTGGTTGAACGGCCGCGCGAAGCCGAGGCAGCGGCGCTCATGGTCGTGTGACGCGACGGCAAAATCCACCAGCGGCACCGGGCCGAATTTGCTGTCGATCTGGCCGTCCGGCTTGACGTCGTCGGTGACGGCGTAATCGACGATGCGGGTTGCGATCTCGCTCGACGCATCGAGGAAGCGGTCGCTGGTCACGGCCGGCCGGTAGATTTCCACAATGACATAAGGGCCGGCTTCGGCCGGTTCGCCCCAGCTCAGCATATCCTTGCGCGCGCCGTCTCGGGCGCGGCGCTGGATGGCATAATTGTAGGTGCTGCCGGCAAGCTCGGGCATCAACAGCTCGAAGGCGGGGTAGGGGCGTTCGACGGTGCTCCAGGCTGGCCGCTGCGCCGATGCCGAACCGAGCGCGGCGACGATGTCCGCGGGCGCCGCGAAAAAACTGGCGGCGGCCACGGCAAGGGCCGCAAGGCCCCCCATATAGGCAAGGAGGCGCACCAAGGTGGCGCGGATGTCGTCTGGAATGGAATAGGTGGCCGGCCGCACGCGGATCGTCCCAGCAACGTTGTGTTAGGGACGTTTCTCGCCTAGAAGCGCTTCCGTTACGGTTGCCAGGATGCTGAACAAGCGGTGAATTTTTCGGTGGAGAGTTAACAATGGGTTACAATGTCGCCGTGGTCGGGGCGACCGGCAATGTGGGCCGCCAAATGCTCGACATTCTGGCCGAGCGGTCGTTCCCCGCCGATGAAGTGATCGCGCTCGCCTCGCGGCGCAGCCAGGGCACCGAAGTGTCTTTCGGCGACCGCACGCTCAAGGTCAAAGCGCTCGAGCATTTCGATTTTTCCGGCGTCGATATCTGCCTGATGTCGGCGGGCTCCGCCGTGTCCAAGGAATGGTCGCCGAAGATCGCGGCCGCAGGCGCCGTGGTGATCGATAACTCGTCGTGCTGGCGCTACGATTCCGACGTCCCGCTGATCGTGCCGGAGGTCAATGCCGACGCGGTTGCAGGCTTCCGCAAGCGCGGCATCATCGCCAATCCCAATTGCTCGACGGCGCAACTCGTCGTCGCGCTCAAGCCGCTGCACGACAAGGCCAGGATCACGCGCGTCGTGGTCGCCACCTATCAATCGGTCTCCGGCGCCGGCAAGGAGGCGATGGACGAACTGTTCGCGCAGACCAAGGCCGTGTTCCAGATCAATGAGGTCGAGGCGAAGAATTTTCCCAAGCGCATCGCCTTCAATATCATCCCGCAGATCGACACCTTCATGGAGGACGGCTACACCCGCGAAGAGTGGAAGATGGTGGTCGAGACCAAGAAGATCCTCGATCCCAAGATCAAGCTGACCGCGACCTGCGTCCGCGTGCCGGTGTTCATCGGCCATTCCGAGGCGGTCAATATCGAGTTCGCCGATCCGATCACGCCCGACGAGGCGCGCGACATCCTGCGCAGTGCGCCAGGCTGCCTGGTGATCGATTCCCACGAGCCGGGCGGCTACGTGACGCCCTACGAGGCGGCGGGAGAGGATGCGACTTACATCAGCCGCATCCGCGAGGACGCCACCGTCGAGAACGGGCTGGCGATGTGGATCGTCTCCGACAACCTGCGCAAGGGCGCAGCCCTCAACGCCATCCAGATCGCCGAATGCCTGATCAACCGCAAGCTGATCACGGCGAAGCAGAAGGCGGCGTAAGTCTCCGTCATTCCGGGGCCGAGCGTTAGCGAGGAGCCCGGAATCCATATCCACGAGCACTGGGGTTATGGATTCCGGGCTCGCCGTTGCGCGGCGCCCCGGAATGACGCGTAATTGGCACGCGGCGTGCCGGTCCGTTAGCTTAAGGTAATTCCTGGGGGTTTCACCATGACCGTCCGTCCGCGCCGCAGCGTGCTTTACATGCCCGGATCGAACGCGCGGGCGCTGGAAAAGGCCCGCGAGCTGCCGGCCGACGCCCTGATCCTCGATCTTGAAGACGCAGTGGCGCCGGAGGCCAAGGCGCCCGCGCGCGACGCCATCGTCAAGGCGCTGCGCAACGGCGGCTTCGGCGACCGCGAAGTGCTGGTGCGCATCAACGGCCTCGATACCCGCTGGTGGGTCGAAGACCTCAACGCCATTGCCGGGGCCAGACCCGACGCGGTGCTGGTGCCGAAAGTGTCGGATCCCGGCCAGTTGCAGGATCTGGCGGCGCGCATCGTCGACATGGGCACCGATCCGCATGTCCGGGTCTGGGCCATGATGGAGACGCCGCTGGCGATGCTCAATGTGGGCGAGATCGCCGCGGCGGCCCTGGATTCGGAGACCCGGCTCTCAGGCTTCGTCATGGGCACCAACGACCTCGCCAAGGACACCCGCGCTCGCCTGGTGCCCGGCCGCGCGCCGATGCTGCCGTGGCTGATGAATTGCATCGCCGCCGCGCGCGCCTACGGCCTCGACATCCTCGACGGCGTCTATAACGACCTCGGCGATGCCGAAGGCTTTGCCGCGGAGTGCCTGCAAGCGCGCGATCTCGGTTTTGACGGCAAGACGCTCATTCATCCGAAGCAGATCGAGCCGTGCAACGCGGCGTTCTCGCCGACCGACGAAGAGGTGGCGACGGCGCGCAAGATGATCGCCGCGTTTGAATTGCCAGAGAACCGTGACAAGGGCGTGGTCCAGATCGACGGCCGTATGGTCGAACGCCTGCACGCCGAGATGGCGCAGCGCACGGTGGCGATCGCGGATGCGATCGCCAAGGCGAAGCAGAAACAGCCGGCTTGACGCGCGGGTTCCGCGGGCTATGTCTAGGCAACTGAGCGTTGCCGCGCCCCGCTCACTCCCGTCTCGACGTCGAAGGCAACAGCATGGCACCTGACGCCGCTGACTCGTCGACATCCTCGCCTTGGCTATCGGTATGGCTCCATCCGCGCCGCGTTGTCGAACGCATCCTGGCGGGAAACTTCGGATGGCAGGTGCTGCTGCTGGCGGCTCTTGGCACGATATCCGAATTTGCGACGTGGCTCATCCGTCCTTTCGGGACGTCGTCCGCGTCGCCGGACTGGCGCATCATCGCCGTTGTCATCGTCGCCGCCGCCGCCGCAGGTATCGTCGGCCTTTACCTGACGGGTTGCGTTCTCAAATGGACCGGCGCTTTGCTCGGCGGTCGCGCGTCGATGGCGACGATACGCGCCGCGCTGGCCTGGGGTGGAGCGCCATTCGCAATAGGCGTTCCGATTTGTCTCTTCGGTTTCTTTGTGCTGGCTTTGTCGGGACTTGCCAGGGGGCCGTCATTCACGATCGCTCTTAATCTAATTTTGGCGGCGCTCACATTGTGGGCGACAGTGTTGGCGCTATGGATGTACGGCCGCGTCCAGGGATTCGGCTTTTGGCGTACCGTAGCAAGCTTTGCGGCCGGCGCACTTGTGCTTCCGGTTATCGTCGCCTTATTGATCAGAATATTCTTGTTCCAGCCTTTCAATATACCCGCTGGATCGATGATGCCGACGTTGCTCGTGGGCGACTATTTTTTTGTATCGAAATACGCGTACGGCTATACGCATTATTCGCTGCCGTTCTCGCCCCGGCTGTTTTCCGGCCGGCTGCTCGCCTCCGAACCGCAGCGCGGCGATGTCGTGGTGTTCCGGCTGCCGAAGGACGATTCGGTCGATTTCGTCAAAAGGATCGTCGGCCTGCCGGGCGACCGCATTCAGATGATCGACGACGTGCTGCAGATCAACGGACAGCCGGTCAAGCACGAGCGCATCGACGACTTCGTGACAGGGGATACTGGCCCGCTTGCGCGCATGAAGCGTTATCGCGAAACGCTGCCGAACGGCGTAAGCTACACGGTGATCGCTTTCGCCAATAGTGGCTTCTACGCCAACACGCCGGTCTATACCGTGCCGCTGGGCCACTATTTCGTTCTGGGCGACAACCTTGATAATTCGACCGACAGCCGCGTGTTGTCGCAGATCGGCTACGTCCCGTTCGAAAATCTGGTCGGGCGTGCCGCGATGATCTTCTACTCGATCGATCGCGGTTCCAGTGGCGCGCAGCATACGATCCGGCTCGAACGTATCGGCACGGTTGTGCGCTAAGTCACAGCCAAGAGATGGCGCAGCACCGCGGTTCTTGAGCCGCCGTCCGTCGACGTGTTGCAATCTGCGGGGATACCCCTGAAACTCGATATTCTGCGACGCGCGTCGGGGGACTTTGAATGCGCCACTGGTTTCTCAGTTATCATTCGCCGGACCAGAAGCTGGCGGAACGGCTGAAGGCTGCCATCGAGCGCAAGGACTCTGAGCTGCGTGTTTTCTTCGCCCCGGAGCACTTGCGCGCCGGCCGATCCTGGTCGAGACAGCTCGCCGACGAAATTGCGCAGGCGGACGCTTTCATATTGCTGGTCGGCGAAAAGGGCATCGGCGACTGGCAGGAGCTCGAGTATGACGAGGCTCTGGACAAGTGGGCGATGTCACGGAACAGGTCGCCCGATTTCCCACTCATTGTCGTGTTGCTCGAAGGTCAGACCGCGCCCGGCCTGCAATTTCTGCGACGGATGCACTGGATCATTACACGCGACCCGGAGGCCGACATCGACCTGGGACGCCTATTCGACGCGGCAGCCGGCCACGGCACCAACCCGGGCGAACTGTGGCGGTACACTTCGCCGTATCGCGGCCTCGAAGCGATGGAGGAAAAAGACAGCGATTATTTTTTCGGACGAACGCGGGAAACCGTCGAGGTTCTCAACGCGCTTTCGCATCAGGACCGGTTGCCGCTGCTCATCGGCAATTCGGGTGTAGGCAAGTCCTCGATTGCTAAGGCCGGCGTGCTTGCGGCGCTCAAGCGTCAGGCGTGGCCGGAGGAAGCCGCGGGAGCGAATGCGTGGCCCGGAATTTTTAAGGACAGTCGGCAATGGTGCTTTCTCACGCTCAAGCCCGGCACCGATCCGGTCAAAGCGCTGACGGATGCTTTTCTCGATGTCTGGCAGTTCGAAGCGGAATATGAGCGGGTCAGGGAGCAAAAAGGCTGGATCGAGCTGTTGCTCGACGGCAAGGCGACGCTGTCCGACCTGATCGAGGCCACCGAGCGGCGCCGCGTCAAACTTGATCAGCCCAAGCCGCCGGCGTTTTTGCTTTACGTCGACCAAGGCGAGGAGCTTTACGTGCGCGGTGAGGTGCGGCAGCGGGAGCGGTTCTCCGAACTGCTGGCGCAGGCGCTGCCCGACCCGCGTCTGCGCGCGATGATGAGCTTGCGCGCCGACTTCCTCGGCCATCTGCAAGGTGACAAGCCGCTGTTCAAGGCCCGCCAGCAGATCGACGTGCCGCCGCTCGGCGAGGAGGAACTGCGCGAAGTGGTGAGCCGTCCGGCGCAACTCCTCGGGGCAAGATTCGAAACTGAAGGCGTTATCGACGTTATTACCCGCCGGACCGCGGAGGACTCGGTCAAGGACGTCGGTGCCTTGCCGCTGCTCTCCTATACGCTTGACGACATGTGGACGCAGATGATGGCGAGGAAAGACGGCACGCTGCGTCTTTCCGCGCCATCCTTCGAGCTTGGCGGCGTGCTCGTCGACCGCGCCGACACGTTTCTCGCGATGCATCCGGGTGCGGAAGTCGCGCTACGACGCGTTTTCACCTTGCGCTGCGCCACTGTGCGCGAGGACGGAGAGCCGACGCGGCGTCGGGCCGCTAGAGCGGACTTCTCGGACGAAGAGTGGCGGCTCGTTGGCGAGCTCTCCGATCACCCCAATCGCCTTCTCGTCATCGTGACCGCCGAGACCGGCGAGACTTACGCCGAGGTGGCGCACGAGGCCATCTTCCGGCGTTGGGACAAATTACGCGGATGGATCGCCGCCGAGCGCGAGTTTTTAGCCTGGCGCAGCGGCCTCGAAGCCGCCCGCCGCGCCTGGCAGGCAACGCCGGATCGTTCGAAGAACGATGCACTGCTCATGGGCCTTGCGCTCGCCCAGGCGCACAGCTGGCATAACAAGCGTTCCGGTGACCTCGCGGTCGAGGACCGCAATTTCATCATGCAGAGCCGCAAGGCGGCGCTGCAGCGGCGCCGACGCTTTCAGGCGCTGGTCGGTGTATTGGCGTTTGCCGTCGCCGTCACGCTGCTCGGCTGGTTCAACAATGCCTATCTGGCGGAGCAATGGCGCTGGTACGCCATCACGCGTCCCTATATGCAGTCGCAGGTTCAACCCTATGTGCTGAGCGCTGCAGCCGAGCTGGCGCTAGTGCCCGGGAAGTCGTTCAAAGAATGTGCAACGGATTGCCCGGAGATGGTCGTCGTCCCCGCGGGGCCGTTCACGATGGGCTCGCCCGCAGACGAGCACGGCCATCAGCCATTCGAAGAACCGCAACATCAGGTCACGATCGCCAAACCCTTTGCCGTGGCCAAGTTCGAACTGACCTACGCCGACTGGGATGCCTGCGCCCGCTATGGCGATTGCGACCGGACCATCCCCGACAGCTTCGGCCGCGGTCAGCAGCCGGTGATCAACATGACTTGGGACGACGCCAAGCGCTACGTGGCCTGGTTGTCTCGCATGACCGGCAAACCCTATAGGCTGCTTTCCGAAGCCGAATACGAATATGCGACACGTGCCGGAATGCAGACCGCCTATCCCTGGGGGGACGCCGTCGGCCACAACAATGCCAATTGCAACGGCTGCGGGAGTCAATGGGACAACACGAAGACGGCGCCGGTCGGGTCGTTCGCGCCCAACAAGTTCGGTCTCTATGACATGGTCGGCAATGTCTGGGAGTGGACGGAAGATTGCATCCACAACGATTACGTCGGCGCGCCCACCGACGGCTCGGCTTGGGTTGACGGCGATTGCAGTCGCCGCGTCGTCCGCGGCGCTTCGTGGACCGATAAGCCGGACTATATCCGCTCCGCGGTCCGCCTCGGATGTACTGCCGGTGTCCGCATCTGCGACCTGGGCTTCCGGGTTGGCCGGACACTTCAGACCCCCTGAATCTTTGCGTCCTCACTATCGGGGTGCGGTGTTTGCCTGAGAAATCGCTGATGAAAATGGTCGCCTTGAGATTTCTGTCAAAACCGGGCGCGCTGCCACCATGAGCCCTGAAGAATTAGCCATGTTGCGGCATTATCTGATCAAAAACGAGGGATGGCACCAAGCCGTTTATTACGATTCGCTCGGCATCCCCACCGTTGGCGTTGGTTTCAACCTGCGCAGAGCTGACGCAGCCGAGAAAATCCGCGCGCTCGATCTCGATTACGAGAAGCTACTCAAGCGCGAGCAAATGTTGAGCGACGCGCAGATCGAGACGCTGTTTGCGCAGGATTTGCATACGGCGGCGGCCGCCGCGGAAGCGCTGATTCCCGGCTGGGTAGCGCTGGCAGCGGGGCGCAAGAAGGCGTTGACGGATATGGCGTTCAATCTCGGCGCCGGCGGTCTCGCCAAGTTTTCACGATTTCTTGCCGCCGTTAACCGCGAAAATTGGCAGGCAGCCGAGGCAGAAATCATGAACTCGCTTTATGCTCGGCAGGTCGGACCTCGGGCGCGGCGAAATGCGGCGGCGATCCGGCACGGCGATGCATCACCCTCATAACGGCCTCATCGTGTCGCCGGCCGCAGGGGTAATTGCATTGCCGAGTGCCGGTGATACCTTGTCGCGCCAATAGAGCTGGTGACGAAACAGAGCGGTGACGGCATTGATCCCCCCCCATGAGTCCACGAAGGAACCGGGCTTGTTCAGCCCGATCGGGTGGCGCGACAGATTGCAAAATGATTTGTCGCGAGTCCTTCGCGGCACGACGGCACCTGCCGGCGATCAGCCGGTTGCCCTGAGAGCGCTGGAATTGATGACGATCGTTCTCGAGGATCGGCGGTTCTTCAAACACTTTGGCGTCGATTTGCGTTCGGTCCTGCGCGAAGTCAGCAAGGCCCTGACGTTGCGCCGGCATGGCGGCTTCAGCACGATCGACATGCAATTTGTGCGAACCATCACCGGATTCCGCCAGCATACCATCAGGCGAAAGGTCTATGAGATCGTCCTCGCGCTCGCCCTCCAGTCGCATTGCGACAAGCGAACAATTCTCAGATCGTATCTCGCTTGCGCCTATTTCGGCTCCGGCTTGATCGGGGCGGAAGCTGCCGCCCGCAAGGTGTTCGGCAAGGACGTCGACCAGCTTGACCTGCAGGAAGCGGCTTTTATCGGCGCGATGCTTGCCTGCCCGCGCCCGCGCAACGGCTCGCCAAAGTGGCAAGCGAGGGTGCAACGCCGTGCGGCGTACGGCCTGAGGGTCTATTCCGCCAATAGCAAGCGGCTGACACGTCGATACAATCTCACTTTCCAGGAAGACACCCTCCGTTCGCGCGAAAGCGCGGCGTCAGCCGCGACACACGCCGCTTCGCCTATCTCCATCCCGGCATAGGCCGGCCGAACATCGTCCGAAAGCATGATCGATTGCATTGGCGACGCTGTGAGCCTTCGATTTGGCACGCCAACGCCGCATCGAACACGACAGGTGACCGATGCAGCGGCGTGTTGAAGGGCGTCCGTGGATCGGCAAGGTGTTTAGCTGCGACTGGACCACCTCACACGCCAAGATTTGGCGCAGGGTGCTGGCGCCATGGCGGTCGCGCAGGGTTCGCGTCCTGGAAGTCGGAACGTGGGAGGGACGTTCCGCGGTTTACTTTCTCAATTATCTTTATCGCTGCGATATGACCTGTGTGGATACCTTCCGCGGCAGTTTAAGCCTTTTGGCTCTGCCGGAACACGGCGCGTGGGTACGGCAGTTGCCTTACGCGGAGATCCGGTTCGACCGCAACGTCGCGCCATTCGGCGACCGTGTGAAAAAAATCAAGGGCCGATCTGTCGCGGTACTGGACGCCTTGATCGCCAAACGATGCAGCTACGACGTCATCTACCTCGACGCCAGTCATCGGCGCGATGATGTTGCCGCGGATACCGCGCGGGCGTGGTCTCTGCTTCGGGACGGCGGGATTCTGATCTGGGACGATTACGGTTGGCGGCCGAAATATCCCCCGTCAGAAAGGCCGAAGGATGCCATCGACGCCTTTCTCAACGCTCATAACGGATCGTACGTCCTGCTTGAAAAGGGCTATCAGGTCATCATCAGGCGCCGGCGCGAGCATTTTCCCGGATCGCGTTTACGGTGACGCGAGCTCGGGTCTTTGTAGCACCATCGCAATGTCGGAACGCTCATCACGTCGGCGGCTTCCGCGTCGCCGCTTCCTCATTCATCCGATCGAGGCTCCTCGCGCGCTCATTGAAAGTGAAATGCATTGCTCGGCCATTGGGAACATTGAGCCAGAGCCGCAACAGCAATCGCTTACGATCCTCACTGTTGGTGAAGGCGGTTCTCGCATGCAACAAGGTAAAGTTATGCCAAAACAGAATCTCGCCGGGCTCCAATGTGAAAGTAACGCGCAGCTCCGGACGTGACGCAACTTCCTGCACGAAGTCCAGCGCCGCCATCAGCTCCGAAGGCAGCTGTTGGCCAAGCCGCGCCGCGGCCTCGTGATACTGGCGGAAATGGGTGGAAAAGCTGACGGTGCCGCCGGCATTGCTGAACAGCGGAGCCTTTTGCGGCAGGACCTGATCGCGCCCCGGAGCGACGTGAAAGTATCCCTCGTAGAGAGCCTTCAAGTACGCGGGCCGTTCCTGCAGACAGATGTTGTGTATTGCCAGGCTTGAGACGAGGCCCGTTTCGCCGCCTGTCTCCGCTCTTTGGTAAGCCGCGAGGCCCAACACTTCATGATAGTCGGTGTGTGCAAGCAGTTCGATATTCCGCAGATAACCGACACCGGCGACGCGGTCGTCGGTTTCGTATTGAACGCGGCACAATCGCTCACCGCGATTGTTCACCGCGGCAGTTCCGACATAGGTGCCCAGGCCCCAATACAATCTGCCAAAATCCTCGATCGACCGTCCGCCAATGTCGAGACCGCTGAGCAGCACCACGCCTTTGCCATGAATAAGCTCGCGGCGGACGTCGTGCATGAGCCGGTCGATGAGTGGATCGGCAAAATCGGCCCGCGTGGCATCCGTCAAGGCGCGGTGGCGTGTCCGCTCGACCAGATTCCAAAGGGTCTCAATTTGGGCGGGGGTCAGCCGGCGGCTCACTCCCGCCTTGCCGCCGATTTCGGACCCGGTCCAAGCCGCGGGAGATTGGATCGGTTCACTGAAAACCGGGTTGTCTCTGTCGATATAGTTCATCGCGCGGCGGTCCCGTATGGCCATGCCGCCGCTGTGCGGCGCGGCGATCATAATAGTTTCACGTTTCTGGGGCGCAAGTGAGCCGCAACACGCCTAATTCTTCAATCGATATCCGGTCCTGAAGAACCACCAGACGATAATCATGCAGATTGCCAGGAAAAGGAGCGTCGTCAAAAGGCTCAGGCCGACATCGACGTCGGCGATATCGAAAAAGCTCCAGCGGAAACCGCTGATCAGGTAGACCAGCGGATTGAACAACGTCACCGTGCGCCAGAACGGCGGCAAGACGCTGGTCGAATAGAACGTGCCGCCGAGAAACGTCAAAGGCGTGACGATCAGGAGCGGCACCACTTGCAGTCTCTCGAAACCCTCGGCCCAGATGCCGAGAATGAAGCCGAACAAACTGAAGCTGACGGAGGTCAGGACGAGGAACGCGAGCATCCACATTGGATGCATGATCCGGATCGGCACGAACAGGGCCGACGTCGCCAGGATGATCAAGCCGAGAATGATGGATTTGGTGGCGGCCGCACCGACATAGCCGAGCACGATCTCGAACGCCGATACCGGAGCCGAGAGAATTTCGTAGATCGTTCCGACGAAGCGAGGGAAGTAGATGCCGAACGAGGCATTCATGATGCTTTGCTGCAACAGTGTCAGCATCATCAGCCCGGGGACGATGAAGGCGCCAAAAGGCACGCCCTCGATTTGGGTGATGCGCGAGCCGATCGCGGCACCGAACACCACGAAATAGAGCGACGTGGAGATCACCGGCGAGGCGACGCTCTGCAGCAAGGTGCGGCCGGTGCGCGCCATCTCGTAGGCGTAGATGGCGCGCACCGCATAGACGTTCATCGTGAGTTTCATTGGTCCTGCCTCACCAAGCCGACAAAAATGTCCTCCAGCGAGCTTTGCGTCGTTTGCAGATCCTTGAATCTGAGCCCGGCGTGACGCAGGTCGTCAAGCAAAGCCGTGATTCCGGTACGCTCGCCCGTGGTGTCGTAGGTGTAGATCAGCTCCCTGCCGCCGGCCGCGAGCGTCAGATTATGGGCGGCCAGCGTCGCCGGTACGGCATCGAGTCGTTCACGCAATTCGACGGTCAATTGCTTTTTGCCGAGCTTTCGCATCAGCTCGACCTTGTTCTCGACGAGAATGATTTCACCTTTGTTGATGACGCCGACGCGGTCCGCCATCTCCTCGGCCTCATCGATGTAGTGGGTGGTGAGGATGATGGTGACGCCCGTGGCGCGCAGCGCGCGCACCAATTGCCACATGTCCCTGCGCAATTCGACGTCGACGCCGGCGGTCGGTTCGTCGAGAAAAAGGATTTGCGGCTCGTGCGCCAGCGCCTTGGCGATCATGACCCGGCGCTTCATGCCGCCCGACAACATCCTGATCTTGGCGTCTCTCTTGTCCCACAACGAGAGTTCCTTGAGAACTTTCTCGATGTGCGCGGGATTTGCCGGCTTGCCGAACACCCCGCGGGAGAACCGCATGGTGGCCGGCGGCGTCTCGAAAGCGTCGGTGGTCAGCTCCTGCGGCACCAGCCCAATCATCGCGCGGGCGGCGCGGTAGTCCGAGATGATGTCGTGGCCGTCAACGGTGACCGTGCCGGCGGAAGGATTGACGAGGCCGCAGATGATGCTGATCAGCGTCGTCTTGCCGGCGCCGTTCGGCCCGAGCAGCGCGAAAATCTCGCCGTGGCGGATGTCCAGGTTGATGTCTTTCAAGGCCTGGAAGCCCGACGCGTAGGTCTTGGACAGATGCGAAACGGAGATGGCGGGTTTCATTGGACGGGCAAGCGCGAGAAGGCAGTGACCGCACGCGCTTCCTTACACCCAAGCCTTAGACCCAAGGCCGCTCCGACTTGGTCTTCTGCTCAAAGCCCTCGATCTTGCCGGCCTTGAGATTGGTCATGCCGATGTCGTCGAGGCCCTCGAGCAGGCATTTCTTGCGGTGCGGATCGATGTCGAATTTCACCACGCCGCCGTCGGGGCCGCGGATTTCCTGTTTCGCCAGATCGACGGAGAGCGTCGCGTTGGCGCCGCGTTCGGCGTCGTCGAACAGTTTTTCCAGGTCTTCCGGCGACACCTTGATCGGCAGTACGCCGTTCTTGAAGCAGTTGTTGTAGAAAATATCGCCGAACGAGGTCGAGATCACGCAGGTGATGCCGAAATCCATCAGCGCCCACGGCGCGTGCTCGCGCGAGGAGCCGCAGCCGAAATTGTCGTCGGCGACGAGAATCTTCGCCTTGCGATAGGCCGGCTTGTTGAGCACGAAATCCGGGTTCTCGCTGCCGTCGTCGCGATAGCGCTGTTCCGAGAACAGGCCCTTGCCGAGGCCGGTGCGTTTGATGGTTTTCAGATATTGCTTGGGGATGATCATGTCGGTGTCGACATTGATTATCTTCAGCGGCGCCGCGACGCCTTCAAGCACGGTGAACTTGTTCATTGTCGGTCCTTGCGAAGTCAGTTCCGGCGAACTTAGGTCTTAGCGATTACGGATACACAACATCCGTGGCGGGTTAATGGCGTCTCGCCTCGCCCGGGTCAAGCCCGCGCCGCCGCGGGCGCGCGCTTAGCGGCTTCCTCGGCATTGAACTTCGATTCACGATCGAGCGTACAGACCTGAACGTGATACGCGGTATAGTACTTCTGCCGGGCCAGTTTTTGCGCCTCGATGTGCTCCGGGTTGGTGCGCCAGGCGTGCAGGCCCGCTTCGTGCTCGAACTCGACGATTGTGACGCGCTCGCCGTCATCGGCAAAAAAGCCTTTGTGCGAGATGTAGCCCGGCATGGTGCGAGCAAGTTTTTCCATCTGATCGACCAAGGCGACGTATTCGTCGCGGACTCCGGGCTTCAGGCGGGAACGGAAAACGGTGACGATCATGATGGTGGTCCCTGCGGCTTTGGCGACGGCCTGTCGATGCCGCGCCATCTTAGCACGGCTGTCAGGCTGGAGCCTGTTTCTCGTTTTTGGGCACGGCGTCGAGCTTTAAGACCCACGACCGCGCCGAGCGAAACCAATTCTGCCGACGCGGCACCAACTGGTCGCGCTGGCGCAAAATGCCGACCCGCACCGTGTAGGAGGGCTGCACGCCTTCGCCTTGTGTCGTCGAATAGATCGGCGAGGCGCATGTGCCGCAAAATGCCTGTACCCGAGGCTTGCCGCTGTCGGCGGTGGTCTTCACGTAAATGTTCGGTTGCCCGGTCATCTTGAACGTAGTGCCGGGCACCGGGATCGAGACGCGGAACGCCGTGCCCGTGGACGTCTGGCAATCGGTGCAATGGCAGATTTGCGTCTTCTCCGGATCGGCCTCGCCTTCGATCTTGATGGCGCCGCACGAGCACCCGCCGTCGATTTTCATGACATCACTTCCTTTGCTTCATCGGCTGTCTGTTCGAGCGTTTCCATATCGGCATCCGACAGGCCGAAATGATGGCCGATCTCGTGCACCAGCACGTGCTGGACGATGGCGCCCAAGGTCTCGTCGTGCTCGGCCCAATAATCGAGGATCGGCCGCCGGTACAGCCAGATCATATTGGGCATCTGCACGGCGGCGCTTTCTGAGCGGAACGGCAGGCCTATGCCCTGGAACAGGCCGAGCAGATCGAACTCGGTCTCGGCCTGCATTTCGGTGAGGACTTCCTCGCTCGGAAAGTCGTCGACCTGGATGACGAGGTCCGCGCACAGCTCGCGAAAGCCTTGCGGCAACGCCCGAAACACCTCGCCGGCCAAAACTTCAAGCGCGGCGAGCGAGGGCGCCTTGACGGGCCGCCAGGCCAGCGGATCGGATGTAAGATCGGCCATAATTGCAATGTAGCGTGAACGGCAATGAGCGGAATAGGCCAGACCGTGAGGCGACGATGTCACTGCAGCGATTGATCGTGATCATGGCGCTCGCCGCGCTGGCGATGCTGGGCGCCGCGCAGCACGCGGTCGCGCAAACGTCGCCGATCGCACAGCCGAGCCAGCCATCGCCGCCGCGCTATGCGCGCCCGCGCATCGAGATCAATCCGCGGCCGCCGCTCTACCGCCGCTGCGTCGATTGGTACGAGCTGCAATATCGGCCGAGCGGGACCGTTCTCTATCCGCAAATGCGCTGCTGGTGGGTACGCGGTTAAATCACCGCGCCTACTTCCACTCCCGCACGTCGACGAAATGCCCGGCGATAGCAGCGGCGGCGGCCATGGCCGGCGAAACGAGATGCGTGCGGCCCTTGTAGCCCTGGCGGCCCTCGAAATTGCGGTTCGAGGTCGAGGCGCAGCGCTCGCCGGGATTGAGCTTGTCGGGATTCATGGCGAGGCACATCGAACAGCCCGGCTCGCGCCATTCGAAGCCGGCCTTGACGAAAATCTTGTCGAGGCCTTCGGCTTCGGCCTGTTCTTTGACCAGGCCTGAGCCCGGCACGATCATCGCCTTGACCTTGGCGTTGACGGTCTTGCCGTCGACCACCTTGGCGGCGGCGCGCAAATCCTCGATGCGGCCGTTGGTGCAGGAGCCGATGAAGACGCGGTCGAGTGCGATGTCGGTGACCTTCTCGCCGCCCTTGAGCGCCATGTAGTCGAGCGAGCGCTCGGCGGCCTGCCGCTTGTGGGCGTCGGCGATGTCTTCGAGGCGCGGCACGCGGCCGCCGATCGAGATGACCTGCTCGGGGCTGGTGCCCCAGGTCACCAGCGGCGGCAGTTTTGCGGCGTCGAGTTTTATCTCGCGATCGAAATGGGCGCCGTCGTCGGATTGCAGCGTCGCCCAGTAGCGCATCGCCGCGTCCCAGTCCTTGCCCTTCGGCGACTTGGGGCGGTCCTTCACGAACGCATAGGCCTTCTCATCGGGCGCGATGAAGCCGGCCTTGGCGCCGGCCTCGACCGACATGTTGCAGACCGTCATGCGGCCTTCCATCGACAGCGCGCGGATCGCCTCGCCGGCATATTCGATGGCGTAGCCGGTGCCGCCGGCGGTGCCGATCTCGCCGATGATGGCGAGGATGATGTCCTTGGCGGTGACGCCGTCCGGCAGCTTGCCGTCGACCACCGCGCGCATGTTCTTGGATTTGGTCTGGATCAGCGTCTGCGTCGCCAGGACGTGCTCGACTTCCGAAGTGCCGATGCCGTAGGCCAGCGCGCCGAACGCGCCATGGGTCGCGGTGTGGCTGTCGCCGCACACCAGCGTCACGCCGGGCAGGGTGAAACCCTGCTCCGGGCCGATGATGTGGACGATGCCCTGGCGCTTGTCGAACGCGTCGTAATATTCGAGATCGAAGAATTTCGCGTTCTCGGCCAGATACGCGATTTGCGCCTCGCTCTCCGGGTCGGGATTCTTCTGCCGGCGGTCGGTGGTCGGCACATTGTGATCGACTACAAGCAGCGTCTTGTCCGGCGCGTGCACCTTGCGGCCGGAAAGCCGCAAGCCTTCGAACGCCTGCGGGCTCGTCACCTCGTGCACGAGATGCCGGTCGATATAGATGAGGCAGGTGCCGTCCGGCTGTTCGTCGACCAGATGGTCATCCCAGATCTTGTCGTAGAGGGTACGGGCCATCGGTTACTCCGCCGTTTTCCCCTCGCCGCCGGCGGTGTGGTCCTGCCGCTCGGTGATGCGGGCCGACTTGCCGCGGCGGCCGCGCAGATAATAGAGCTTGGCGCGGCGCACCTTGCCGCGGCGCACGACCTTGATGGAATCGATCATCGGCGCATAGAGCGGGAAGACGCGTTCGACGCCTTCGCCGTAGGAGATTTTGCGCACCGTGAAATTCTCGTTCAGGCCGGCGCCGGCGCGGCCGATGCAGACGCCCTCATAGGCCTGCACGCGGCTCTTTTCGCCTTCGACGATCTTCACATTGACGATGACCGTATCGCCCGGCTGGAAATCGGGGATTTCCTTGCCGGCGGAGAGCTTCGCCATCTGTTCGTTTTCGATTTCTTTGAGCAAATTCATGGCGAATTCTCCATCGGCTGCGCTATGCGACGCGCGGCTCCGACCGGGGTCTAAGCGGGTTCGCGGAGCTTCTACGCCACCGCGCCGGATTTGTCACCCTCCGGTCATCCGGTCCGGGAGCCGCCGCGGAAGCGGCTTAGGAAGGCCGCCCAGAGGGCCGGCCGGCGCTCCCGGGTCAGCCGCTCGGCCTCGGCGCGGCGCCAGGCGGCGATCTTGGCGTGGTCGCCGGAGGTGAGGATTTCCGGGATCGGCCGGCCCTCCCAAACCTGCGGGCGGGTGTAGTGCGGATATTCCAAAAGGCCGTCGGTAAAGCTCTCCTCGGCGCCCGAGGCCGCCGTGCCCATGACGCCGGGCAACAGCCGCACGCAGGCGTCGATCAGCGCCATGGCGGCGATCTCGCCGCCGGACAGCACATAGTCGCCGACCGAGACCTCTTCGAGGCCGCGCGCCGCGATGACGCGCTCATCGATGCCTTCGAACCGGCCGCAGACCAGGATGACGCCGGCATCTTGAGTGAGCGTCTCGATGCGCGATTGCGTCAGCGGCGTGCCGCGCGGCGACATCAGGAGGCGCGGGCGTGTGTCTGTCGCGGTGGCATCGATGGCGCGGCCGAGCACGTCGGCCTTCATCACCATGCCCGGCCCGCCGCCTGCCGGCGTGTCGTCGACGGTGCGATGCTTATCGGTGGCGAAGCTGCGGATATCGACGGCGTCGAGCGACCACGCGCCTGACGCCAACGCTTTGCCGGCAAGGCTCAAGCCCAAAGGACCCGGAAACATCTCCGGAAAAATGGTGAGAACGCTTGCCCGCCACATGGCCTAGCGCCGCCTATCGCTGCGCTTGGCTGGAGCCGCTTGTTGATCCATATCCGGCGCGACGACCACCAGCCGTCCCGCTGCAAGATCGACCACCGGCACGGTGGCCTCGTCGAACGGTAACAGCTGGGTGGTGTGGCCATCCGTCGGCCGCACCTCGATCAAATCGCCGGCGCCGAAATTGTGCAGCGCGACCACGGTGCCGAGTTTTTCGCCGGCGCGATCGACCGCCGTGAGGCCGATCAGATCGGCGTGATAAAACTCGTCCGGCTGGTCGTGCGCCGGCAGGCGTTCGCGCAGCACGTAGAGCTTGATGTTGGTCAGTTGCTCGGCCGCGCCGCGGTCAACAATGCCGGTAAGTTGTGCGACGAAGTGATCCTTGGCGCGGCGCAGCGATTCGATCTGCACGACGCGGCCATCCTCGGTTTCGAGCGGGCCGTAGCCGGCGATCGCTTCCGGCTCGGCGGTGAACGAGTACAATCGCACTTCGCCGCGCACGCCATGCGCGGCGCCGATTTGACCGAGGCAGATGCGCGCGCCGCCTGCCATCGTGCGTGCCTGTTAGGTTGCCGGCGCTGCCGGCGCTGCGGGTGCTTTCGGTGCGGCGGCCGCCGCGGCCTTGGCGGCTTCTTCCTGGGCCTTGCGCTCCTTGCGCGGCACCGCCTTCTCCGGATTGTTGCGCTTGGTGCGTTTCATGACGCCGGCGGCGTCGAGGAAGCGCATCACGCGGTCCGAAGGCTGCGCTCCTTTGGCGATCCAGGCCTTGGCCTTCTCGATGTCCCACTTCAGCCGATCAGTCTTTTCCTTCGGCAGCAGTGGATTGAAATAACCGAGACGCTCGATGAAACGTCCGTCGCGGGGGCTGCGGCTGTCGGCCACCACGATGTGATAGAACGGCCGCTTCTTGGTGCCGGCGCGGGCCATGCGGATAACGAGAGGCATTTTCAGGTTTCCTTTCTCAGTTCTGTCATTCCGGGGCCGAGCGCAGCGCTCGCCGCTTCGCGGCGCCCCGGAATGACGAGGGGGTGCAATAGTTCGTCACTTCTTTTTTCCAAAGCCCGGAAAGCCCGGCGGCAAGCCGCCTGGCAGTTTCGGACCAAGTCCCGGAAGTCCCGGCATGCGGCCGGGCAAACCGGGAAAATTTGGCGGCAGGCCAGGGGCGCCCGGCGCGCCGGGCATTCCGGGCGGCAAGCCGCCCGGCATTTTTTCGGCAAGTTTTGCCATCTCTTCCGGGCTCGGCATGCCGCCGCCGAAGCCGAGCATATTGGCGAGGCCGGCCATTGGTCCGCGCTTGGCGCCGCCCATGGCCTTCATCACGTCGGCCATGGTGCGATGCATTTTCAGCAGCCGATTGATGTCTTCGGGTTTGGTGCCGGAGCCGGCGGCGATGCGGCGCTTGCGGCTCGCCTTGAGCACATCGGGATTGCGCCGCTCCTGCGGCGTCATCGAATCGATGATCGCGACTTGGCGCTTCAACACGGTTTCGTCGAGATTGCGCTCGGCAAGCTGGTTCTTGATCTTGGCGATGCCGGGCAGCATCGACATCATTCCGCTCATGCCGCCCATATGCTGCATCTGCGCGATCTGCTCGCGCAAGTCGGAGAGATCGAAGGTGCCCTTGCGCATCTTCGCGGTGACGCGCGCGGCTTGCTCGGCGTCGATGGTCGAAGCGGCTTTTTCAACGAGCGAAACGATGTCGCCCATGCCGAGGATGCGGTCGGCGATCCGCGCCGGATAAAAATCCTCGATGGCGTCGAGTTTCTCGCCGGTGCCGATCAGCTTGATCGGCTTGCCGGTGACCGCGCGCATGGACAGTGCGGCGCCGCCGCGGCCGTCGCCGTCGATACGGGTCAGCACGATGCCGGTCAGGCCGACGCGCTCATCGAACGAGCGCGCCAGATTGACGGCGTCCTGGCCGGTCAGCGCGTCGGCGACGAGAAGAACTTCGTGCGGACTTGCGGCGCGGCGCACCTCCGCAGCTTCCGCCATCATTGCCTCGTCGAGCGTGAGGCGGCCGGCGGTGTCGAGCATCACCACGTCGTAGCCGCCGAGGCGAGCCGCTTGCACGGCGCGGCCCGCGATCTGCACCGGCGTCTGGCCTTCGACCACCGGCAACGTGTCGACCGTGACCTGGCGCCCGAGCACGGCGAGCTGCTCCATGGCGGCCGGCCGGCGGGTATCCAGCGACGCCATCAGCACTTTGCGCTTGGCGTTGTCCGTAAGGCGCTTGGCAATCTTCGCTGTGGTGGTGGTTTTTCCGGAGCCCTGCAGGCCCACCATCATGATGACGACCGGCGCCGGGGCATTGAGATCGATCGGCTGTGCGTCCGAGCCCAAAATCTCGATCAACTGGTCGTGCACGATCTTCACGACCATCTGGCCGGGCGTGACCGACTTGATCACTTCGACGCCGACCGCGCGCTTCTTCACTTCGTCGGTGAAGGCGCGCGCGACGTCGAGCGCCACGTCGGCTTCGAGCAGCGCGCGCCGTACCTCGCGCAGCGCCTCCTCGACGTCGGCCTCCGACAGCGCGCCGCGCCGGGTCAGGCGATCGAGAACCGCGCTCAGCCGTTCGGAAAGACTGTCAAACATCCTCAAACGCTTTTTGCGCCCGAGGGCGCATCGCGCTGTCGGGCGGTTACCTCCGGCCTCCTGGGCCGGTCGGCGGGTGTAAAATCGTTCTCTTGCGAGAGCGGGCGGAAAATAGGGACCGGGGCCCCTGCCGTCAACCGGGACACATTGTCGGCCTTCGGGGCGGTAAATTGTATAATGGGATCAGAATGTCGCGCTATTACAACGGCCCGGTCTCCGATCATTTCGACGGTGAGCGCTTTTTCGACGCCGCGGCTGCGCCGCCGCGGAGCCGGCGCGATCTGCTGCGCTGGTTCCTGCAGCGCCGGCTGCGCGGCACCAAGGCAAAATGGCCGGATTGGGCGCCGTCGCCTTTTGCCGATCGCCCGCCGCAACGCGTCGAAGGTGCAGCCTGCCGCGTTTCCTATGTCGGCCACGCCAGTTGGCTGATCCAGACCGCCGGTCTCAATATCCTGCTCGACCCGGTCTGGTCGAAGCGCGCATCGCCGTTCCGCTACGTCGGCCCGAAACGAGTCAACGATCCCGGCATCGCCTTTGCCGACCTGCCGCCGATCGACGTCGTGCTGGTGTCGCACGCCCACTACGATCATCTCGATGTCGCGACCTTGTCGCGGCTCGCCGCCGTGCATCGACCGAGGATCATCACGCCGCTCGGCAATGACACGATCATGCGCAATCATGATGCCGCGATCGCGGCCGAAAGTTTTGATTGGGATATCCGCGTCAATCTCGGTGCGGCTGCGGTGACCCTCGTTCCGACCAGCCATTGGTCGGCGCGGAACCTGTCGGATCGCAACATGTCGCTGTGGGCGTCGTTCGTGATCGATGCGCCGATCGGAAAAATCTATGTCGCCGCCGATTCCGGCTATGGCGAAGGCCGGCTGTTTCGCCGCGCCCGCGAGCGCCACGGGCCGTTCAAGCTCGCCATTTTGCCGATCGGCGCCTACGAGCCGCGCTGGTTCATGCGCGACCAGCACATGAATCCGGCGGAGGCGGTGCAAGCCTTTATGGATTGCGGCGCCGAGCTGGCGCTCGCGCACCATTACGGCACGTTCCAGCTCACCGACGAAGCGGTCGATGCGCCGCTCGTCGCGCTTGCCGACGCATTGAAGGCTGCTGGCATTCCGGCCGAGCGCTTCCGCGCCTTGCGGCCCGGCGAGGTGGTGCAACTATAGTTGTCTCCTGACGGCAGCGTTGCGCCGCTACTTGAGCAAAACCAATACGTCGACGGTGAGCTTCTTGCCGTCAGCCGTGACCGGGTCGGTCTCATATTGCTCGATGAACAGGTCCTTGGCTTCGAGCCGTTTCTCGTCGAGATAATTGGTGATCGCCTCGTAGGTATTATCCAATTCGTCGTAGGAGCCGTGATGGATGAATTTCAGGGCGTGGCCCTCCGGCGATTGACCGATCGCAATATCGCCGCGCGGCGGGTTTTTCGGCGGCTCGGCGATCGGCACCGCGGCCTGGAACTGGAACCCGGTGTCGTCGGTCTGGGTGAAGATGGTCATCGGCGGCCCGTCGGTCTTCAGCCCCTCCTTATCGATATAGGTTTTGAGCTTCTTGAACGCGCCACTGATCGTGTCGAAGGCGGAGTCCCACACCCCGTTGCCCTTCACGTAGACGATCGTCTTTGCCGTCAGCGTGGTGTCCTCGGCAAACGGTTCGGCCGAATTGGCGGACTTGTCGGCGGGGCTTGTCGCGGCTGGCGCCGGCGGCGTTTGCGCCCACGAGGCTTGTGATCCGGCGACGATGGTGACGAGGGACAGGGCCGCCGCGGCGATGCACGGCGCAAAGCGCAGCAACATTCGATTCTCCTTAAGCCCGGTGATCCGCGCTGCCGGCTGTCCCGCGGTCGCCGCTTTCTTGATCCTGTCGCCCCACCGCGACTCTAACACGGAAGCACGCGCCGTGCCCAATTTTGCGACCGCGGGGATCACCCGCAACCGGACACTGGCGCTCGGCCCTCAAGTGCTCATATAAGTCGCACACATTCGGGCATTATCATGAGCGCGCTGGCGAACAGGGATTTCGTCAAAATGAACGGTCTCGGCAACGAGATCGTCATCGTCGACCTGCGCCGTGCGCCGAGCCCGATTTCGGCGGCAGAGGCGCGTGCGGCGGCACAGCGCGAGCCCTACGATCAGCTCATGGCGCTCTATCCGCCGGACGGCTCTACCGACGCCTCGATCCGCATCTTCAACAATGACGGCTCGGAGGCCGGCGCTTGCGGCAACGGCATGCGCTGCGTGGCGGCTTTGGTCAGTGCCGAGACCGGCAAGGCGATGCTGGAATTCGAGACCACGGCCGGGCTCATCCCCTGTTGGCGGGCGGATGGCGGGCTGTTCACGGTCGATATGGGCCGGCCACGCTTTCGTTGGGATGAGATTCCGCTGTCGCACGACGTGGCCGATACGCGCGCGATCGATCTCAAGGTCCCCGGCGTGCCGAGCCTGCACTCGCCGTCGGTCGTCAGCATGGGCAACCCGCATGCGATCTTCTGGGTCGAGGATCCGCAAAGTTTTGACCTGCGCAGCATTGGCCCGCGTCTCGAGCACGATCCGATGTTTCCGGAGCGCGCCAATATCACGCTCGCAGCGACGCCGTCGCGCGATCGCGTGGTGATCCGCACCTGGGAGCGCGGCGCCGGTCTGACCAAGGCGTGCGGCTCGGCGGCCTGCGCCGCCGCGGTCGCCGCGGCCCGGATCGGACGCACCGGCCGCAAGGTGACGGTGACCTTGCTCGGCGGCGATCTCGCCATCGACTGGCGCGAGAGCGACGACCATGTGCTGATGACCGGGCCCACCGAATACGAGCACAAGGGCCATTTCGACGCGGCTTTGTTCGCCGCCGCGGACGCGCAGCCGTGAGCGTCGAGGTCGTCACCTTCGGCTGCCGGCTCAACTCAGCCGAGTCGGAAGTGATCCGCCGCGAAGCCGAGCGCGCGGGCTTTGACGACACCGTGGTGGTCAATACCTGCGCCGTCACCGCCGAAGCGGTGCGCCAGGCGCGGCAGGCGATCCGCGCGCTGCGCCGTGAGCGGCCTTCAGTCAAAATCGTCGTCACCGGCTGCGCGGCGCAGACCGAGCCGCAGACGTTCATCGCCATGGCCGAGGCCGATCAGGTGCTCGGTAATGCCGAAAAACTCAGCGCCGCGTCTTGGGCGCAGGCGCGCGCCGCGTTCGATCTCGCAGACGCGCCGAAGGCGATCGTCAACGACATCATGGCGGTCAAGGAGACCGCGGCCCATCTGGTCGATGCTTTCTCAGGCCGCACCCGCGCCTTCGTCCAGGTGCAGAACGGCTGCGACCATCGCTGCACGTTTTGCATCATTCCCTATGGCCGCGGCAATTCGCGCTCGGTGGCGATGGGTGCGGTGGTCGATGACGTGCGCCGGTTGGTTGCCAACAATTATCGCGAGATCGTGTTGACCGGCGTCGACGTCACGAGCTACGGCGCCGATCTGCCGGGCGCGCCGAAGCTTGGCACATTGGTCAAGCAAATCCTCAAGCACGTGCCGGAGGTCGAGCGGCTGCGGCTGTCGTCAATCGATTCCGTCGAGGCCGACCGCGACCTGCTCGATGCGCTCGCGCATGATCCCAGAGTGATGCCGCATCTGCATTTGTCGTTGCAGGCCGGCGACGATCTCATCCTCAAGCGCATGAAGCGGCGGCACACGCGCGATGACGCGATTGCGTTCTGCAATACCGTGCGCCGCTTGCGGCCGGACGTGGTGTTCGGCGCCGACGTGATCGCCGGCTTTCCGACCGAGACCGAAAGCATGTTCAAAAATTCGCTCGACCTCGTCGACACATGCGGGCTGACGCATTTGCATGTGTTTCCGTTCTCGCCGCGGCCGGGCACGCCGGCGGCGCGGATGCCGCAGCTTCCCCACGACGTCGTCAAGGAGCGGGCGCGGCGCTTACGCGAGCGCGGCGCGCTTGCGCTACGGCAGCATCTCGACGGCGAAGTCGGCGCGACACGGCGCGTCTTGACTGAATCGCATCAGCTCGGCCGCACCGAGCAATTCACGCCGGTCAGGCTTTCGATGCCGGTCGAGCCGGGTAAAATCCTTGATCTAACAATAGCAACTCACGACGGCAGACAATTGCTGGCGGCTTAGCTAATCTCGCGGCAAAGCGGAGACCGTGCGATGGACGGGCAAGACCATACGATCACGACGACCAAAGCGCTCGAGGGTCTCTATTCCGATGCGCCCTACGGCCCAGCGCTGATCAAGGAAACCGACCACGTCACCGCGGAATATCGCAAGCTGATCGAAGCGGCGCCGTTCGTGGTGCTGGCGACCAAAGGCCCCGAAGGTCTCGACTGCTCGCCGCGCGGCGATCCGCCCGGTTTCGTCCGCGTGGTCGACGCGCACACGCTGCTCATCCCCGATCGCCGCGGCAACAATCGCATCGACAGCCTGCGCAACTTGGTGCGCGATCCGCGCATCGCGCTGTTGTTCCTCATTCCCGGCGTAGGCGAGACCATGCGCATCATCGGCCGCGCCAAACTGTCGACTGATCCGACGCTGACCGAAACCTTCGCCATCAACGGCAAGCTGCCGAAATGCGTGCTGGTCATTACGGTCGAGAAAGCCTACTTCCAGTGCACCAAGGCGATCATCCGTTCAAAACTGTGGGACCCGGCGAGCAAAGTCGATCGCAAAACCTTGCCGACTCCGGGCTCGATCCTCGCCGAGTTGACCGAGGGCAAGATGGGCGGCCCCGAGCATGATCGCCTGGCGCCCGAACGCATCAAAGAAACGATTTACTGAGCGACCGTCGCTTCGCGGGAGCGAATGTAGAATGCGTTGCTGTCCTCGCCCTGCCAGCCGCACGCTGAAAGTCTCTCGCGCATATGCGGCGGCACCGGCGCGCTAACGCGGATCGGCGCGCGGTTCTTGTAGAGCGGCACGACGATTTCACGGGCGTGCAGTTGCAGTCCGACGCCGCCGTTGCGCGGCGCCGTGCCGTAGATCGCATCGCCGAGGATCGGCCAGCCCATTTCCGCGCAGTGCACGCGAAGCTGATGGGTGCGGCCGGTCAAAGGTTCGAGCGCAAGCCAAGTCAAAACTTTACCCTCCCCTGCAGGGGGAGGGTCGACGGCGAAGCCGTCGGGGTGGGGTACACTTGCCCCCACCCGACCTGCCTGCGGCAGGTCGGCCTCCCCCCTGCAGGGGGAGGTGGTTGTGCCCAGCACCCTCCACCGCGTCACCGCCGGCTGACCTTTTGGATCGTGCTTCATCCACCAGCCGCGCGTCTCATCGAGGCGGCCGAGCGGCAGCGCGATCTCACCTTCGTCGGCGTCGGGCGAGCCTTCGACCACGGCCCAGTAGGTCTTGTCGATGGCGCCGTTCTTGAACAGCTTGCCGAGCTGGGCCAGCGCCTTTCGATGGCGGCCGAGCACCAGGCAGCCGGAGGTGTCGCGGTCGAGCCGGTGCGCCAGCGCCGGCGCCCGCGGCAGGCCGAAGCGCAGCGCGTCGAAATGGTCTTCAAAACTCTCGCCGCCGTTCGGGCCGCGATGCACGGCAAGGCCGGCCGGCTTGTCGATCACCAGCATCAGCCCGTCGCGATACAAGAGCCGCGACACCATCTGTTCCGGGGTCATTGTTGCGTACATTGCCGAAACCGCTATCACGGGCGCCACATGAACGACAACGCGACGAAAACAACGGGAAATTGGTGGCAGCGCCTTGCGGGTGGGCTCAAGAAGAGCTCATCGGCGCTCGGCAACGCCATCGCGCACGTGGTCGCTAAGCGCCAACTCGATGCGGCGACGATCGACGAGATCGAAGACGAGCTCATCCGTGCCGATCTCGGCGCGGAGACCGCGGGCCGGATCGCCACCGAGCTGCGTTACGGGCGCTTCGATACGGCGATCACGCCGGATGAAATCAAAGCCGCGGTGGCGGCGGAGGTCGAGAAGGTGCTGGCGGGCGTGGCCCAGCCGCTTGCGATCGATCCGGCAACAAAACCGTTCGTCATTCTCGTCGCCGGCGTCAACGGCTCCGGCAAGACCACGACCATCGGCAAACTCGCGGCGAAATTGCGCGCCGAAGGCCGCACGGTGATGCTGGCGGCGGGTGACACGTTCCGCGCCGCAGCGATCGATCAGCTCAAAATCTGGGCCGAGCGCAGCGGCGCTTCGTTCATCGCGCGCGAGGCCGGCGCCGATGCTGCCGGTTTGGTTTTCGAAGCGGTCGAGGCGGCAAAACAAAAAAACGTCGACGTGCTGCTGATCGACACCGCCGGCCGCTTGCAGAACCGCACCGAATTGATGGGCGAGCTGGAAAAGGTGGTGCGGGTGATGAAGAAGGTCGAGCCGTCGGCACCGCATGCCGTGCTGCTCGTACTCGACGCCACGGTCGGCCAGAACGCGCTATCGCAGGTCGAGATTTTCGGCAAGCTCGTCGGCGTCACCGGCCTCGTCATGACCAAGCTCGACGGCACCGCCCGCGGCGGCATTTTGGTCGCCATCGCCGAGAGGTTCAAAGTGCCGATACATTTCATCGGCATCGGCGAGAGCATCGACGATCTGGCGCCGTTCTCGGCGCGGGATTTTGCCCGCGCCATGGTTGGGCTCGATGGCGGGCTCGATTCGTGATTTGTGGAAGAGCGCTCGCCGCGCTACACACACGCCGCTCATGACGCCGAAGCCGCAGCTCAACCCGATCCTCAAGCTTGCCCTCGATCTCGGGCCGCTGGTGCTATTCTTCTTCGCCAATTCGCACTACGACATCTTCGTCGCCACCGCGACTTTCATGGTCGCCGTGCTGGTCGCCATGGCCGTGTCCTATGCGCTGACGCGGCACTTTCCGATCATGACGATCGTGACCGCGGTCATCGTGCTGGTGTTCGGCGGCCTGACGCTGTTCCTGCACAACGACATGTTCATCAAGATCAAGCCGACCATCATCTATGCGCTGTTCGGCGGCGTGCTGCTTGGCGGGCTTTTGTTCGGCAAGCCGCTGCTCGGCACGGTGCTGGATTCGATGTTCCAGCTCACCGAGGAAGGCTGGCGCAAGCTGACCTTGCGCTGGGCGTTGTTCTTCTTCGCGCTTGCGATCCTCAACGAGATTGTCTGGCGCAACACCGCGACCAATGTCTGGGTCGATTTCAAGGTGTTCGGCGTGATGCCGCTGACGTTCCTGTTTGGTGCGCTGCAAGTGCCGCTGTTGAAGAAATACGCGGTCGAGCCGGCGGAGTAGCTCGTCATTCCGGATTGCCGCAAAGCGGCAAGTCCGGAATCCATATTCCCTGACCTGTGGCTATGGATTCCGGGTTCCTCGCTTCGCTCGGCCCCGGAATGACGGTTAGGATCCCGCCGCCAGCGCCTTGTCGATCTGCGGCTTGAGCACGGCGGCGAAATTGTCGGCGGTGATCGGCCCGACCAGCTTGTAGGCGATGCGCGCGTCCTTGCCGACCACGAAAGTCTCCGGCACGCCGTAGACGCCCCATTCGATTGCGGCGCGGCCGCTCTCGTCGGCGCCCGCGGCGGAAAACGGATTGCCGTAGCGGCCGAGGAAGCGCCGCGCATTGTCCGGCTGGTCCTTGTAGTTGATGCCGATCAGGCGCAGCCGGCTGTCTTGGGCAAGCTGCATCAACAGCGGCGCTTCGTCGTGGCACGGCACGCACCATGACGCCCAGACATTCACGACCGTCACCGCGCCGCTAAAACTTGCCGGATCGATGCCGGGCACCGGCGTGCCGTCGCGTTCGAGGCCGGCGACCGGCGGCAGGTTGGTCTGCGGCGCCGGATGACCGATCAGCGCCGAGGGAATGAGCGCCGGATCGCCGGAATAGAGGCGCAGCAGGAACAACAGAACGAGCGAGAGAAAAACCGCCAGCGGCACCAGCACCGCGACGCGGCGCCGGCCGATTTTCGCGGTCTCGTTCGGAACGCTGGTCACGTTTTTTCCTTTGCTTGTTCTTTGGCGGGCTCGGATCGCGCCGGCGCGGAGCGGCGCGTCACGCCGCGCATTTCCAGATCGGCGAGTCTGAGCCGCTGCGTGCGGTAGTCTAAGATCACCCACGCGATCAAGACGCCGACAATTGCGACGGCCGCCGCATAAGAGGCGACGATGAAGCCCATATGGTTGACCGCGTTCATCGTTAGCTCACTGCGCTCGCCTGCATCAGCCGCAGCGTGCGCACCCGGCGGCGCAAAATCTCGTTGCGCATCGCCGCGAGGTGCAAGGTGAAGAACAAGAGCGTGAACGCCACCGCCATGATGAACAGCGGAACGAGGATGCTCGAATCGATGGTCGAGCCGCCGACGCGGAACACCGACGAGCCCTGGTGCAGCGTGTTCCACCAATCGACCGAGAATTTGATGATTGGCAAATCGACGGCGCCGACCAGGGTGAGGATCGCCGCGGCGCGCGCGGCGCGCGACGGATCCTCCACCGTGCGCCACAGCGCGATGACACCGAGATAGAGTAGCAGCAGCACCAGCTCCGACGTCAGCCGCGCGTCCCAGACCCAATAGGTGCCCCATTCCGGCCGGCCCCACAGCGAGCCGGTGACGAGGCACAACAACGTGAACGCCGCGCCGATCGGCGCCGCCGCTTTGGCCGCGACGTCGGCGAGCGGATGCCGCCACACCAAGGTGCCAAGCGCTGCGACCGACATCACGCCCCAGCCCAGCATGCCGAGCCAGGCCGACGGCACGTGCAGGAACATGATCTTGACCGTGGCGCCTTGCTGATAATCGTCCGGCGCCAGCATCGCCTGGTCGATGCCGTAGGCGAACACGAGCACCGTCAGGCCGCTGAGCCACGGAATCGTGCGATTGGCGAATTTTAGGAAACGCGTCGGATTGGCGAGATCGGCGATGGCCATGGGTAATTTCTCGTTCGCAGCTTCCTAGTTCACGTTACGGTACCGGCGCAATGCCGCGACCTTTGAGCGTTTCTCACGTTTGCATGACCAACACGTCTGTATGACCAAAATGGCTACTCCATTTCCTGCCGCAGCGCCGCCGCCGCGGCAAATGGACCGACAACCAGGCTCGCCAGCGTCAGCGCGCAGAGGATGGTGAACGGCGTTCCAAACGGCGTCGGGCCGACGGTGTTGGCAGCGGCGACGCCGAAGATCAGTACCGGAACCGTCAGCGGTAGCACGATCACGGCAAGCAACAGCCCGCCGCGCCGCAAGGTCACGGCGATGGCGGCGCCGATCAGGCCGATGAAGGTCAGCGCCGGCGTGCCGACCAGAAGCGTCAGCACCAAAGTGATTTCCGCCGACGCGTCGAGATTGAGCAAAAGTCCGATCAGCGGCGCGGCGATGACGAGCGGCAGGCCGGTAGTGAGCCAATGGGCAAGGCCTTTGGTCGCCACCACAAGCTCGAGCGGAGCGCGGCTCATCAGGATGAGATCGAGCGAGCCGTCCTCGTGGTCGGCGGCGAACAGGCGATCGAGCGCCAACAGGCTCGCCAAGAGCGCCGCGAGCCACAGGATCGCCGGGCCGATTTGCTTGAGCAGCGGCAAGTTCGGGCCGACCGCGAACGGGATCAACGTGACCACGACCAGGAAGAACAGCACCCCGATCAGTGCGCCGCCGCCGACCCGCACGGCTATGCGCATGTCGCGGATGAGGATTGCGGTGAGGGCGGTCATGAGTCCGCTCCTCCCAGCCGCAACTCCCGCGCGGTTTCGAGCCCGATGGCGCCATGGGTGGCCGCCATGATGATGCCGCCCTCGGTCAGATGGGCCTGCATCAGGCCGGCGAGGCGGTCCTGGGCGGACGTGTCGAGGGTACTGGTGGGCTCGTCCAGCAGCCAGATCGGGCGTTTGACGGCAAGCAGGCGGGCGATCGAAAGCCGCCGGCGTTGGCCTGCGGACAGGTAGGCGGCGGGCAGGTCGGCCAGTTCGTCGAGGCTGACCGCGGTGAGGGCAGGGTGGATATTTGCGGCCTGGGTGCCCAGAAATCCGGCCCAAAACAGCAGGTTTTCGGCGACTGTGAGCGACGGCTTCAGGGCATCCTGGTGGCCGAGATAGTGCGCCTGTTCGGCGATGGTCAGTTCCGGATCGCCACCCTCCAGGCTGAGCTTGCCTTGGGCAAGGCGGACCAGGCCGACGATGGTGCGCAGCAGCGACGATTTCCCGGCGCCGTTGCGCCCGGTCACCGTCAAAGCCTCGCCGGAGGCCACGGCAAAGCTTAAGCCAGCGAACACGTCGCGGCCGCCGCGGTGACAGGCCAGATCGACAGCGGAAAGCCGCATCAGCGAGGTCCTAAGCGCAGCGCCAAGCCGCTTGGTTTTGCGAACAAAGGCGTGCTGCCGTGCATTTTACCGACCATTTGTTGCTGATCTGGCACAAATCTGGAAAAGACCTTATAAGCCGCAAGTCGGGCTGCGCCGCGCCGGCGACGCCTCCCGCACCCGACCGCCAACGCTCCGTTGGGGCCCGATTCGGCAATAAATTACCTCGATTTTGCCCCGGCACCCGGCCGGGGGAATGGGAAAAAAATCATGGATTCGCACGACAGCTTCAAGTGCCTGCGGCCGCTCAAGGTGGGTTCCAAGACCTATGCCTATTACAGCCTTCCGGTGGCGGAAAAGAACGGGCTCAAAGGCATTTCGCGGCTGCCGTTCTCGATGAAAGTGCTGTTGGAGAACCTGCTGCGCAACGAAGACGGCCGCTCGGTATCGAAAGAGGACATCCAGGCTGTCGCGCAATGGCTCAAGACCAAAACCTCGGAGCGCGAGATCGCGTTCCGCCCGGCCCGCGTGCTGATGCAGGATTTCACCGGCGTGCCGGCGGTGGTCGACCTCGCCGCCATGCGCGATGCCATGGAACATCTCGGCGGCGATCCGAAAAAGATCAATCCACTGGTGCCGGTGGATCTGGTCATCGACCATTCGGTGGCGGTGAATTTCTTCGGCCACAAGGATTCGTTCAAGCGCAACGTCGAAGAGGAATACAAGCAGAACCAGGAGCGCTACCGCTTCCTCAAATGGGCGCAAAATTCGTTCGAGGATTTTCGCGTCGTGCCGCCCGGCACCGGCATCTGCCACCAGGTCAATCTCGAATATCTGTCGCAGACGGTGTGGACCGCGAAGGCCAAGGTGACTTTCCCGGACAAGTCCGTCGCCACCGAGCTGGCTTATCCGGACACCCTGGTCGGCACCGATTCGCACACCACGATGGTGAACGGCCTCTCCGTGCTCGGCTGGGGCGTCGGCGGCATCGAGGCCGAGGCCGCCATGCTCGGCCAGCCCTATTCGATGGTGCTGCCGGAAGTGATCGGGATGCGGCTCAACGGCAAGCTCAAGGAAGGCGTCACCGCGACCGATCTGGTGCTGACCGTGACGCAGATACTGCGCAAGCGCGGCGTCGTCGGCAAATTCGTCGAATATTTCGGCCCGGGCCTGGCCAGCCTGACGATCGCCGACCGGGCGACGCTCGGCAACATGTCGCCGGAATACGGCGCGACCTGCGGTTTCTTTCCGATCGACGACGATACCATCCGCTATCTGCGCGACACCGCCCGCTCGGCGGACCGCATCGCGCTAGTCATGGCCTACGCCAAGGCGCAGGGCATGTACCGCACCAAGAACACGCCGGACCCGGTGTTCACTGACGTGCTCAAGCTCGAACTGTCGTCCGTCGAGCCGTCGCTCGCCGGGCCGAAGCGGCCGCAGGACCGCATTGCGCTCAAAGAGGTCAAGAACGGCTTTGCCTGGTCGATGGACAAGGAGTTCAACAAGGCAGCCGAGATGGATAAGCGCGTGCCGGTCGAAGGCCGCAAGCATACGCTCGGCAACGGTGACGTGGTGATCGCGGCGATCACCTCCTGCACCAATACGTCGAACCCGAACGTCATGATGGCGGCGGGGCTATTGGCGCGCAAAGCGGTGGCCAAGGGCCTCACCGTCAAGCCGTGGGTGAAAACGTCGCTGGCGCCAGGCTCGCAGGTCGTCGCCGAATATCTGGACAAATCCGGCCTGCAGAAGGATCTCGACGCGCTCGGCTTCAATCTGGTCGGCTTCGGCTGCACCACCTGCATCGGCAATTCCGGGCCGCTGCCGGAGGAGATTTCCGAAGCGATCAACAAGAACGATCTGGTCGCCGCCGCCGTGCTGTCGGGCAATCGCAATTTCGAGGGCCGCGTCAACGCCGACGTGCGCGCCAATTATCTCGCCTCGCCGCCGCTGGTGGTCGCCTATGCGCTAGCCGGCTCGATGCAGATCGACGTCGCCAAGCAGCCGCTCGGCACCGACCAGAAGGGCCGCAAGGTCTATCTGCGCGATATCTGGCCGTCGAGCCGCGAGATCAGCGATGCCGTCCGCAAGAACATCAACAAGCAGATGTTCGCGCGCAAATACGGCAACGTGTTCAAAGGCGACGCCAGCTGGCGCAAGATCGCCGTCAAGGGTGGGCTCACCTTCAAGTGGGATGATCGTTCCACCTACGTGCAGAACCCGCCCTATTTCGAGGGCATGCAGAAGCGCAGTCAGCCGATCGAGGATATCGTCGACGCGCGCGTGATGGGCCTGTTCCTCGACTCGATCACCACCGACCACATCTCGCCGGCCGGCTCGATCAAGGAAGAAAGCCCGGCCGGCGAATATTTGCGCGATCATCAAGTGCGGCCGAAGGACTTCAACCAGTACGGCACCCGGCGCGGCAATCACCAGGTGATGATGCGCGGCACGTTCGCCAATATCCGCATCAAGAACCAGATGGTGCCGGGCGTCGAAGGCGGCTTCACCATCCACTATCCGTCGAAGCAGCGCATGACGATGTACGACGCCGCCATGCGCTACAAGAACGAGAACGTGCCGCTGGTGGTGTTCGCCGGCAAGGAATACGGCACCGGCTCGTCGCGCGACTGGGCGGCCAAGGGCACGATCCTGCTCGGCGTGCGCGCCGTGATCGCGCAGTCGTTCGAGCGCATCCACCGCTCCAATCTGGTCGGCATGGGCGTGGTGCCGCTGACCTTCGAGGAAGGCACCTCGTGGCAGACGCTGGGGCTCAAGGGCGACGAGCAGGTCACCATTCGCGGCCTGCACGGCGACCTCAAGCCGCATCAGCGCCTGCTCGCCGAGATCGTAGCGTCCGACGGCGGCCTCAAGCGCGTGCCGCTGATCTGCCGCATCGATACAGTGGATGAGCTCGACTACTACAAGAACGGCGGCATTTTGCAGTATGTGCTGCGCCACCTCGCGGCTTGAAGCGCGATCGAAATAGCTGTCTCCAGACTTGATCCGGGGATAGCACTGTCTTTCCGAAACATCATGCCCTCATGAACATTCGGCATGATCCGAGACAGCGAATAGCGTCTTTCGAAAGATCGCGCCGCCTTGGAATTCGGCGTAAAGCTTGCAGCCTCACCGCGAATTGAGTGGCGGGTGACTTGCGCCGGCGCTAACACAGGCGCGGGCGATAATACCGTTCCGAGGGGTCGGCGGGGTGGAGACTGTAATGGTGCGCTGCCGCTTTGCGTCGGCACCCGTCATCGCCGCGCTTTTGATGGCAACCTACGGTATCGCGCGCGCTGAGCCGCGGGCGCTGCTCGAGCTGTTCACCAGCCAGGGTTGTTCGTCCTGTCCCGCTGCTGACAAACTCCTCGGCGAGCTTGCCAACGATTCATCGCTGGTCGCGCTGAGCGTGCCGATCGACTATTGGGACTATCTCGGCTGGAAGGACACGTTGGCCGACCCGGCGCATTCGGCGCGGCAGCGCGCTTATTCGCGCGTGCGCGGCGACCGCCAGGTCTATACGCCGCAAATCGTCGTCAACGGCGCCATGCACGTGCTCGGCAGCGACCGCGCCGCCGTCGATCGCATGATCGCACAGACCGATCAAAAAGCTTCAGTGATGTCGCTGCCGGTGCTGTTGACCGTCACGGGCAGCAATTTGAGCGTCACCGTCAAAGCCAAAGACGGCGACCATTCCGGCGGTGAAGTTTGGCTGTGTCCGCTGGCCAAAACCGTGTCGGTTGCGATCGGTCGCGGCGAAAATCATGGACGCACGATCACCTACCACAACGTGGTGCGGCGCTGGGTGAAGCTCGGCGATTGGGCCGGGACGGATTCGACCTGGAATGTGCCGATGTCGGACATCAAGACCGACGACATCGATGCCGCCGCCGTCATGGTGCAGGAAGGCACCCATGACAAGCCGGGTATCATCCTCGGCGCGGCCTACACGCTGCTGCAGACGACGGACGACGGACGACAGACGACGGAACGCAAATAATCGAAGACGAGTTCGGTTCGCCGTCGTCCTGCTTTCCTAATCTGTCCTCTGTCGTCCGACATCCGCCGTCCGACTCCGTCCTCCGACAAAAAGAAAGGCCGGCAACTGCCGGCCTGAAGGTATTGGGGATTGAACCGTACGAAACTCTGGCCCGGTCCGTCCGCGCCCCGGGGGGCTGGGGGGCTGAGGAATCCGGAACGCTTCCGAACCGGGCCCTGAGGCAACAGTCGTTTATTTTGCAAGCCAGCTTGGCGTGTGCTTGGCCGAATTAGGGCCGTATTATGATTCGCCTAACGAAGCCGTGATTCCGGCCGTCACAAATGTCGCAGCCGTGCCGCAGCCAAGTGCTGCAACCATGGGCATCGGCCGCCTAACGCCTCGTTTTCGTGCTCCGATGACCGGCCATTTGCGGCGCCGCAGCCTCTTGCCGCCGAAGCCGTCCGGCGCGATCATGAAGCGACGATGACAAAGGAGGCGCCGGATGGATATCGGCGAAATCGAACCTAGCGCGTGGCGCGGGGGCGAGCTTCGAGCGCCCGCCCCCGCGAGTGTGGTGACCTTCAGCCGGCGTGAGCTCGACCGCATTCTCGGCCTTTACGGCCGCATGGTCGCCGCCGGCGAGTGGCGTGATTACGCAATCGATTTTTTGAAAGACCGCGCGGTATTTTCGATTTTCCGACGCGCCGCGGAGGTTCCCATCTACCGCATCGAGAAAAATCCGCGGCTCGGCCGGCGCCAGGGCGCCTACAGCGTGATTTCGGCGACCGGTCACATCCTGCGCCGCGGCCACGAGATCGACCGCGTGCTCAGTGCGCTGGATCGCTCGATCCGGGTGGTTGCCGGGTAGAGGCCGTTACGGCGGCAACGCATCGCCGCTGCCGAGGGCACGCTGCATCAGCACGGTGTCGAGCCAGCGACCGTGCTTGAAGCCGATTGACTGGAAATTGCCGATGAGCCGGAACCCGACGGCGGCATGGACCGCGACCGAGGCGGTGTTGGCCGAATCACCGATCACCCCGAGCATCTGACGAAAGCCGAGAGCCTCCGACTCGACGACCAAACGCGTCAGCAACAGCCGGCCGATTCCCTTGCGGTGAAATTCCGGCGCGATGTAGAGCGAATCCTCGACGCACCAGTCATAGGCGCGACGGTCGCGGTAGGGGCCCGCATAGGCGTAGCCGGCGACAGCGCCGGCCAGTTCGGCGACGATATAAGGAAAATTCCGCGCCAACAGCGCATGTTGGCGGCGCGCCATTTCGGCTTCGTCAGGCGGTTCGAGCTCGAACGAGGCCGTGCCGTGTGCGACGGCGTGGGCATAGATGCGGGTGATCGCAGGAATATCAGCGGCAGTAGCGGTGCGAAGGTTGACGTCGTTCATCGTTCAGACGGCACAATGCCGGAAAACAAAACGCCCCGGGAAAATGATTCCGGGGCGCTTCGATTGCAATCCGTTTGCGCTCAGCGGCGGTCGCCGAAGATGCGCAGCAGCATCAGGAACAGGTTGATGAAGTCGAGATAGAGCGACAGCGCGCCCATCACCGCCTTGCGGCCGGTCACGGTGCCGTCGTCCTGCACGTTATACATCTCCTTGATGCGCTGCGTGTCGTAGGCGGTCAGGCCGACGAAGACGAGCACGCCGATCACCGAGATCGCCCAGTCGAGCCCGCTCGATTTCAGGAAGATGTTGACCAGACTGGCGATGATGATGCCGATCAGGCCCATCATCATGAACGAGCCCATGCCGGTCAGATCGCGTTGCGTGGTGTAGCCCCACAGGCTCATGGCGCCGAACGTCGCCGCCGAGATGAAGAACACCCGCGTGATCGACGCCCCGGTATAGACCAGGAAGATCGAAGCCAGCGATAGCCCGAGCAGCCCGGCATAGACGAAGAACAGCATCAGCGCCGTGCTTGCGGACAGCCGGTTGATGCCGAAGCTTAGGAGGAAGACGAGCCCGAGCGGCGCCAGTATCAGGACCCACATCACCGGGCCGTGAAAAATGGTCTGGCCGAACGAGGTGAGCTGCAGCGAGCCGCCGACATCGGTCACGGCGGCCGAGAACGTGAACCACGCCACCAGCCCGGTCAGCGCCACGCCGGCGGTCATGTAGTTGTAGACGCGGATCATATAGGCGCGCAGACCCGCATCGACCGCGACCTGGTCCGTGCGATAGCCGGGTCTCGCGGCCGCAAGATTCCGATCGAAGTCGGACATGGAAATACCCCTGGGTTGTCCCGGTCTGAGCCGGGCCTTGGCGGTCGGCGGACGACGCCGAATTCGCTTGGCGGGAATCTAGTGCGAAAGCCGCGGCGGCGCCAGATGGGTGCGGCACCATATTCGCTATGGTTACAATTGTTTCATTCTGCCCGCCGCCGCGCGCTTTATCAGAGATTCCGCAGCACCTCCGCGGGTTTGCGGCCAAGCGCCGTAAACGTGCCGGCAAGGCCCAGCGCCAGCGTCACCGCGACGGCGGCCAGCGCCGCGCCGGCCGCCTGGCCGGCGACAAAGACGAAGGGAAATTCCATCACCCGCGTCACGATCAGGTCGGCGGCCAGCGTCCCCATGGCGACGCCGAACAGCACGGTGACGGCGCCAATCAAGAGATATTCCAGTGCATAGGCGGCAAGCAGCCGTGCCCGCGTCGCGCCGAAGGTTTTCAGCACCACGGCGTCGTAGATGCGAAAGCGCTGGCCGGCGGCAAGCGCGCCGCCGAGCACCAAAGCGGCGGCGATCAAGGTGATGGAGCTGGCGCCGCCGAGCGCCAGCACCAGGTTCTTGATGATGCCGTCGAGCGTATCGAGCGCGTCCTTGACGTGCACGGCGGTGACCGTCGGGAAAGCGTCGGCCAGCGCCTTGATGACGGCGGTGTCCTCGGCCGCCGTGCCGCCGTCGGCAAAGGTCAGCGTGGCGATGTCGCTGTGCGGCGCGCCACCGAAGGTGCCGGGCGAGAATACCAGGACGAAATTGATGCCGAGGTTCTCCCAATCGACGGCACGAAGGTTGGCGACGCGCGCCGTCACGTTGCGGCCGAGCACATTAACCGTGATGGAATCGCCGATCTTGAGATCGAGGTCGTGCGCCGTCTTGCTCTCGAGCGAGACCAGCGGCTCGTCGGAATAATCGGCGCTCCACCATTGTCCGGCGACAATGCGCGAGCCGGCCGGGACGGCGGCCGCGTAAGTGATGCCGCGGTCGCCTTGCAGCACCCAGCGCGAGCCGGCGGCGGGTTTGAGATTTTCCGCCTTGATGCCGTTCGCCGCGACGATGCGGCCGCGCAGCATTGGTACGCGTTCCAGCGTCGAAGCCGGCGCCCGGTCGCGCACGAAGACGTCGAACCGGTCGGCATCCGTTGCGGGGATATCGAGGAAAAAGAACGACGGCGCTTTTTCCGGCAGTGCGGCGGTGAATTGGCGATGCAGGTTGCCGTCGAGCTCGATCACGGTCACCAGCAAAGCAAGGCCGAGGCCGAGCGACAGCATGACGGGGGGCGTCAACGATCCAGGGCGGTAGATGTTGGCAATGGCGAGCCGCAGCACCGTCGCGCGCGCGCGCGGCAGGCGGCGGGCGATCGCCATGGTGAGCATCGCCAAGAGCCGCAGCATGACGAAAATGCCGATGGCGGAGGCGACAAAAATCGCCGCAATGCGATGGTCGTAGGTTGTCGAGATCGCGAGCGCGGCAAGCACGGCGGCGATCAGTACCGTGGCGACAAGGTAGCGCCGGCGCGGCCAGTGCCGCTCGGCGGCGATCTGGTCGCGAAACAGCATAGACACCGAAATATCGTGGGCGCGGCCGAGCGGCCACAGCGCGAAGGCCAGCGCCGTCAGCAGCCCGTACACGATCGACAGCGCCAGCGTGCCCGGATGCAGCGACGGCGCGACGGGGAGCGGAATGATGGCGCCGAACGCCCAGGTGATCGCGTAGGGCAGCGCGGCGCCGAACGCAGCGCCGATCAAGGCGGCCAACAGCGCGACCAGCACCATTTGTCCGCAATAGATGGCGAACACCGTGCCGCCGGAGGCGCCGAGCGCCTTCATGGTGCCGATGGCGTCGCGCTTGCGCGCCAGATGCGCGGCGACCGCGTTAGCTACGCCGACGCCGCCGACCAGGAGTGTGGTCAGGCCGACCAGGGTCAGGAACTGGGTGAAGCGCTCGACATTGCGTTCGAGCTGCGGCGACGCCTTGTTGCGGGTGCGGACTTCCCAGCCGGCGTCCGGGAACGCGGCCTGGGCGGCTTTCTCGACCGCCGTCACCGCGCGATCGCTGGTATCGGCCGGCGGCAGCCGCAGCCGGTATTGCCAGCGCACCAGGCTGCCGGGCTGCAATAGCCCGGTGGCACGCAGCGCGGCGTCGCTGATGAGGAGGCGCGGACCGAGGCCAAGGCCGCCGGCGAGCTTGTCCGGTTCGCCGGTCAGCGTCGCGCGCAGCTCGATCGCGATATTGCCGATGGTAATGCGGTCGCCGGTTTTCAGATCGAGCCGCGTCAGCAGCGCCGGATCGACAGCGGCCCCGAACGCGCCGTCTTGCTGCGCGAACAGCGTCGATAGCGGCAGGCTCGGATTGGTCACGACTGAACCGAACAACGGATAGGCCGCATCGACGGCTTTGATCTCGACCAGCGTCGAGCGGCCGTCGCTGGTGCGCGCCATCGCCCGCGTCGTGGCGGCAACGGAGACGGTGCCATGGTTGTTGAAGAAGGTAAGTTCGCCGTCGCTCGCTTCGCGCTGAATGAGCGCAAAGGAAACATCGCCGCCGAGAATCAACTGCCCGGCGCTGCCGATGCCGTCGGCAAGGCTCGCCGCCACCGAGCCGACGCCGGCGATCGCGAATACGCCGAGCGCGATGCACGCGATGAAGACGCCAAAACCGCGCAAGCCGCCGCGCAATTCGCGCCAGGCGAGACGCCCTACGAGTTGCGCCTTTTGCCCGACGCCCGGGCGCCACACCTCGCGCGTATCGGCCCGCGCGGTCATTTCGCCTCGTGCAGCATTGTCGTGTCGAGCCGTCCGGAATGCAGGTGCACCACGCGGTCGCAGCGCGCGGCGAGCTCGGTGTCGTGAGTGACCAGAACGAGCGTGGTGCCGCGCTCGCGATGGCCGCGGAACAAAAGCTCGATGATCTCGCGCCCGGTCGCTTCGTCGAGATTGCCGGTCGGCTCGTCGGCGACGATCAGCGCGGGGTCGGGCGCCAGTGCGCGGGCGAGCGCAACGCGCTGCTGCTCGCCGCCGGACAATTCGGCCGGATAATGGTGCAGGCGTTGTGCGAGCCCGACCGCCGCCAGTTCCTTTTCGGCGCGTTGCAGCGCGTCGCGGTCGCCGGCGAATTCGAGCGGCACCGCGACGTTCTCCAGCGCCGTCATGGTCGGAATGAGATGAAAGGCCTGAAAGACGATGCCGATATGCTTGCCGCGAAAGCGCGCGAGATCGTCCTCATCGAGCTGCTGCAACTCCTGTCCGGCAACGATGACGGAGCCGGTATCCGGCCGCTCCAGTCCGGTCATCACCATCAGCAGCGTCGACTTTCCGGAGCCGGAGGGGCCGAGGAGGCCAATCGCCTCGCCACGGCCTATATTGAGGTCGATCTGTCGCAGGATATGGACGCGGGCGGCGCCGCGGCCGAGCGCCAGGTTGACGCCGGAGAGCGCGATGGCGTTGGAAGGATGGCTCGAAATGTCGTGCATGTTGGCGGCTGGTCCGCGCCCCTCGTCATCACGTCGTGCCCGATCATATGGGTGGCGGCGCGCGCTCATCCAAATCGCCGGTGCGGCGGTTTGTAGCGTGGCGCTCATCGGCGCGACAGCCGTGCCGTCGGCGCACGCCCAAGCGCCGGTGAAAATCGTCGCCTTCGGCGATTCGCTAACGGCTGGTTATGGGCTACCCGACAACGAAGGTTTTGTGCCCCGCCTGCAAGCAGCCCTTGCCGCCAAAGGCATTGCCGCGGAAGTCCAGAACGCCGGCGTCTCCGGCGACACCGCCTCTGATGGGCTCGCCCGGCTCGACTGGTCGGTGCCGGAGGGCACCGAAGCCGTCATTCTCGAGCTTGGCGCCAACGACATGCTGCGCGGTTTCAAGCCGGAGGTGACGCGCGACGCGCTCGACACCATCCTGCGCCGTCTCACCGCGCGCCATATTGCGGTGCTGCTCTGCGGCATGCGTGCCGCGCCAAATCTCGGGCCCGAATACGGGACTGCGTTCGAGCGCATCTATCCCGACCTTGCGGCGAAATATGACGTGCTTATTTATCCGTTCTTCCTCGACGGCGCCGCCGCCGATCTTAAGCTTCTGCAGCACGACGGGCTGCATCCCAACGCCGCCGGCGTCGACATTATCGTCGCGCGCATTTTGCCGAAGGTGGAGGAGCTCATCGCCCGCGCCCGCACGCAACATCCGTCGTAAGGGTTGCATACCGCGCCCGATCACCGCATTGTGTTGATGCGGCGATTCGTATCGAAATGCAGGTCGTCATGCCCCGCCTGTTCACTGCTCTCGAAATTCCGCCGCATGTCGCCCAATCGCTTGCCATGATGCGCGGCGGGCTGCCGGGCGCGCGCTGGATCGATCCCGAGAATTATCACCTGACGCTGCGTTTCATCGGCGACATCGATGACGCGCTGGCCCATGAAATCGCCGGCATGCTCGGCCGCGGGCGGCGCATGTCGTTCGAGCTGCGGCTCGACGGATTGTCGTCGTTCGGTGGCCGCAAGCCGCGCGCACTGGTCGCCGCGGCCACACCGATCGCGCCGCTCATGGAGCTGCAAGCCGAGCACGAGCGGCTGCTGCAGCGGCTCGGGCTCGAGCCCGAGGGCCGCAAATACACGCCGCACGTGACACTTGCGCGGTTGCGCGATTCATCGAGCCACCAGGTCGCCGAATATTTGAGCGCCCGCGGCCACTACCGCTCGGCGCCGTTCGAGGTCTCGCGCTTCGTGTTGTTCTCGTCGCGCTCCTCGGTCGGCGGCGGCCCCTATATTGTCGAGGCCGATTATCCGCTTGGCGAGCCGGCGCTGCGGCGGGCGTAGTGTCGTCATTCCGGGGCCGAGCGAAGCGAGGAGCCCGGAATCCATAATCACATGTCACGCAGAACGCGCGCTGAGATTCTTCTGCGGGGATGGTGGTTATGGATTCCGGACTTGCCGCCATCCAAGTCGGCTGTTGCCGACTTGGATTTCTTAGTGTCGATCTCGGGTAAACCCGAGATCGATGGCAATCCGGAATGACGATTGGAGGTCACGCCCGCAGCATCCTGGTCTGCAGATCGAGCATCGCGGTAGCAAAACCGTGGCCGTCGGCCATCACTTCGCGCATCAGCGACAGCGGTGTCGGCCGCGACGATTCGACCTCGCCGATGACACTGCCGAAATCGAACGAGAGCTCGGCATCGAATTTGCGCGCCAATTGCTGCATGCGCCGATTCTCGGCGAGACACGCCATGTGCAGGAGCTTGATGCCGCGATTGCGCGCCGTGAGCAAAGTATGGCGCAGCAGTGCCGAGCCGACGCCGTGGCTCTGCCATGGCTTCTCGATGCTGATCGCGGCTTCGGCCTGGCGCGGAAAGCGCACGCCCAGCGGCCGCAGCTCGGCTGCGCCGCGCATCATTCCGCCGATGAAAAAACCGTGGATCACGGCGTCCAGCGATTGCGACAGATCGGCATATTTGCGGATGAAGTCGTCGGATACGCCGCCGGCGAACCGGCTGTTGCGGCTGTCCGGGTCGAGGCGCAACATATGATCGCGGTATTTTGCCGCTTCACCGACCCACAATTTGCGGATCACGCCGCCTTCTGGAAGAACGTCTTGCATTGGGTCTCCTGACATTGTCGTCCCGGTAAGGACACTGTCGTCTGCGAGACCCTCCCGATCGTTTCCTCCGCGCAGCAAATTGGCGTAGCAGGCAGTTTCACCTGTACGCCGAATCAAATCATCATGTCGTGCGGCGCCAAAGTTTGGCAAGGTGAAGCATTGAGCAACATGCCTACATTCCGTATACGCATGGCTCGTAATTCGTTCACGACTGTTTGACTGCACAATCTTGGCATGCGCAATGCAATGCTAAATCTCCGCGTCTTCCGGCCACGTTTCGCCCACAACGGTTAATTCGCAGATGGCGAGCACTGTCACAGCGCAATACGCCGCCGGTGTCGCCGCGGGGCGCGTCGGCAGCGACGACGCGCAGCTCGCCGTCATCGCGAAGCTAGCGCGGCTCGAGGTGCGGATCGCCGAACATCGCCTGGCGCGCAAATCCTCGTCGCTCGGTTGGCTGTTCGGCAACCGCAAGGAGCCGCCGATCAAGGGCCTCTACATCCATGGCGACGTCGGCCGCGGCAAGACCATGCTGATGGACTTGTTCTTCGAGGCAAGTCCGGTGACGCGCAAGCGCCGCGCGCATTTTCACGAATTCATGCTCGACGTGCACGAGCGCATTTTCGCGCTGCGCCAGAAGATGAAGCTCGGCGAGCACGACGGCGAAGATCCGATCCGCCTTGTTGCCGAGCAATTGTTCGACGAAGCCTGGCTACTCTGCTTCGACGAATTCCATGTCACCGACATCGCCGACGCCATGATCCTTGGCCGGCTGTTCGCGCAATTGTTCGACCTCGGCGTCGTGGTCGTCGCCACCTCGAACGTAGCGCCGGACGAGCTTTACAAGGACGGCTTGAACCGCGCGCTGTTCGTGCCGTTCATCCACCTGCTCGAAGAACACATGGACGTGGTGCGGCTCGATGCGCGCACCGATTTCCGGCTGGAAAAGCTCGCCGGCCTGCCGGTGTGGTACGTGCCGGCCGACGCGGTGGCGGATGCCGCGCTCGACGATGCCTGGCGCCGGCTCGCCGGCGGCCACGACGGCACCGCGCAAGAGCTGCCGCTCAAGGGCCGCAGCGTGCACGTGCCGCGCGCCTTCATGGGCGTGGCGCGCTTTTCCTTCCACGATCTGTGCGAGTCGCCGCTTGCCGCCGTCGACTACCTGCGCCTCGCGCACGAGTATCACACCATCATTCTCGACCATGTGTCGGCGATGACCTACGACACGCGCAACGCGGCGAAGCGCTTCATCATCCTGATCGACACGCTCTACGATATGAACGTGAAACTGATCGCCTCGGCCGCCGCGGAGCCCGATGCGCTCTATTGCGCCGACGAAGGTTTCGAAGCGCAGGAATTCAAGCGCACCGCTTCGCGCCTCATCGAGATGCGTTCGCAAGCCTATCTGGCGCGGCCGCACGGCGCCGCACACACGCAAGTGCCCACTTCGTCCGCCGGTATTGTCGAGACCTAACCGCTAATGCTCGTAACCAGCATGGCGGCGACGACGAGGCCCATCAAGAATGTCGCGAACCAGCCGAACACCATCAACGCGCGCGAAGCGGCGTATTTGCCCATGATGTTGCGGCTGGCGACGACCACCATCATGGCGATCATCAGCGGCACGGCGACGATGCCGTTGACGACGGCGCTCCAGAACAGCATGCGGATCGGATCGAGCGGGGTGAGCGCCGCGCCCAATCCGGCCAGCGTCGCGGCGCTGACGACGAGGTAGAAACCCGGCGCGCTGCGGGCCGGCATTTCGAGGCTGCCTTTCCAGCCAAAAGTCTCCGCCACCGCATAGCCGGCAGAACCGGCGAGCACCGGCACGGCGAGCAGCCCGGTGCCGATGATGCCCAAGGAGAACAGAAAAAACGCGGCCGGGCCGGCGAGCGGGCGCAGCGCTTCGGCGGCCTGGGCCGCGGTGTCGATGTGCGTCTTGCCGTGGGCGTGCAGCGTGGCCGCCGTGGTGACGATGATGAAGAAGCCGATGATGTTGGACAGCAGCATGCCCGTCGTGGTGTCGATCCCGATGCGAAAGCCGTCGCGTTGTCCGAGGCGCTTGGCGGTGGACGCAGCCGTGTTGCTCGTCGTTTTGGCACGCAGCTTGCGCTCCTCCGCTTCGAGCGAGGCTTGCCAGAAGAACATGTAGGGACTGATCGTGGTGCCGAAGATCGCCACCAGCATCAGCATGTAATCGCGATCCCACGATATCTGCGGCAGGAACGTCGCCGCCGCCACCTCGCCCCACGGAATCCGAACGGTGAAGGCGGTGGCGACATAGGCGAACAGCACGAGCGTGAGCGCCTTCAGATAGCGGGAATAAGAATGATACGGAATCAGGATCTCGGCAGTGAGGCAGCCGATGCCGAACAACGCGATGTAGAGCAGTTCGGGACCGCCGGCGACCAGCCGCAGCGCGTCGCCCATCGCCGCGATGTCGGCGGCGATGTTGAGCGTATTGGCAATGAGCAAAAGCCCCACCAAAGCGTGCAGCAGTGTATTCGGCATCGCCTTGCCGAGATTGGCCGCAAGTCCCTGCCCGGTGACGGCGCCGATGCGGGCGCTGACCATCTGAATGGCGATCATGAACGGTGTCGTCAGGAACATCGTCCAGCCGAGCGCGTAGCCGAATTGGGCGCCGGCCTGGGAGTAGGTGGCGATGCCGCTTGGATCGTCGTCGGCGGCGCCGGTGACCAGGCCCGGACCGAGCATGGCAAACAGCGATTTTACCGACCAGCGTTTCTTCGCCATGACCGCTCTCGTTTCACCGCTCCGGCCGCACCGACCCGCCACTCAATGGCGGCGCGCCCCTTTTCGTTCCCTACGGCCGCCTCGCCGATCTTAGCCGACTTGAACGCGTCACCCGAAAGGGCTAATGACCGCGGCAGCCGGACCTCTTTCGCCCATCAATCAAGGACATTTATCGGATGGCACGAAACAAGATTGCATTGATCGGCGCGGGTCAAATCGGCGGCACCCTGGCGCATCTGATCGGGCTCAAGGAATTGGGCGACGTCGTCATGTTCGACATCGCCGAAGGCGTGCCCCAGGGCAAGGCGCTCGATCTCGTCCAGTCGTCGCCGGTCGACGGTTTTGACGCCCGCTTCACCGGCACCAATTCCTACGAGTCGCTGGAAGGCGCCTCGGTCTGCATCGTCACCGCCGGCGTGCCGCGCAAGCCCGGCATGAGCCGCGACGATCTGCTCGGCATCAATCTCAAGGTCATGGAGCAGGTCGGTTCCGGCATCAAGAAATACGCGCCGAACGCCTTCATCATCTGCATCACCAATCCGCTGGACGCCATGGTCTGGGCGCTGCAGAAGTGCTGCGGGCTGCCGAAGCAGATGGTGGTCGGCATGGCGGGCGTGCTCGATTCCTCGCGCTTCCGTTATTTCCTGGCCGACGAATTCAACGTCTCGGTCGAAGACGTCACCGCCTTCGTGCTCGGCGGCCACGGCGACACCATGGTGCCCCTGGTGCGCTATTCCGCGGTCGCCGGCATTCCGCTGCCCGACCTGGTCAAGATGGGCTGGACCACGGCGGCCCGCGTCGACGAGATCGTCGATCGCACCCGCAACGGCGGCGGCGAAATCGTCAGCTTGTTGCGCACCGGCTCGGCGTTCTATGCGCCCGCCGCGTCGGCGATCGCCATGGCCGAAAGCTATCTGCGCGACAAGAAGCGCGTGCTGCCGGCTGCCGCCTGGCTCAACGGCGAGTACGGCGTCAAGGACCTCTATGTCGGCGTGCCGGTGGTGCTCGGCAGCAAGGGCGTCGAGCGCATCGTCGAGATCGAGCTCAACAGCGCCGAGCGCGGCATGTTCGAGAAATCGGTGGGATCGGTGGAGTCGTTGGTCGAGGCCTGCAAGAAGATCGCGCCGGATTTGGGGAAGTAACTTCTTCCGTCACCCTGAGGTGGCCGCGAAGCGGCCCTCGAAGGGCGACGGCCCGGGCCGTGCATCCTTCGAGGCTCGCTTTGCTCGCACCTCAGGATGACGGATCATAGACTGAGTTGGACCTAGGCATTTTCCATGAACATCCACGAATACCAAGCCAAAGCCGTGCTGCGTGAATACGGCGTGCCGGTGCCGCGCGGCAATCCGGCGTTCAGCGTCGATGAGGCGGTGAAGGCCGCCAACGAGCTTGGCGGGCCGGTTTGGGTGGTGAAAGCGCAGATCCATGCCGGCGGCCGCGGCAAGGCCGGCGGCGTCAAGGTCGTCAAATCGGTCGATGACGTGAAGAAGGAAGCGACGCGGCTGCTCGGCTCGACCCTGGTCACGCACCAGACCGGGCCGCACGGCAAGCAGGTCAACCGGCTCTACATCGAGGAAGGCTCGCCGATCGACAAGGAATTCTACCTGTCGATGCTGATCGACCGCGAGACCTCCCGCGTCGCCATCGTGGTCTCCACCGAAGGCGGCATGAATATCGAAGAGGTGGCGCACGACACGCCGGACAAGATCGTGACTATTTCGGTCGATCCGGTCACCGGCGTCTGCCCGCATCATGTGCGCAGCGTGGCGCAGGCACTGAAACTCGACGCCGATCTGGCGAAGCAGCTGGGGCCGCTGCTCTCCAACATCTACAAGGCCTTCATCGACACCGATATGAGCCTGCTCGAAATCAATCCGCTGGTCGTCACCAAGGACAAGAAGCTGATCTGTCTCGACGCCAAGACCGATTTCGACAACAACGCGCTGTTCCTGCATCCCAAAATTGCCGCGCTGCGCGACGAGACCGAGGAAGACGCCAAGGAGATCGAAGCCTCGAAATTCGATCTCAATTACATTGCGCTCGACGGCTCGATCGGCTGCATGGTCAACGGCGCCGGCCTTGCCATGGCGACCATGGACATCATCAAACTCTACGGCATGGCGCCGGCCAATTTTTTGGACGTCGGCGGCAGCGCGACGAAGGACAAGGTCGCCGCGGCGTTCAAGATCATCACGTCGGATCACAACGTGAAGGGCATTCTGGTCAACATCTTCGGCGGCATCATGAAATGCGACGTCATCGCCGAGGGCGTCGTGGCCGCGGTGAAGGAGGTCGGCTTGCGGGTGCCGCTGGTGGTGCGGCTCGAAGGCACCAATGTCGAGCTCGGCAAGGACATCATCGCCAAGTCCAACCTCAACGTCACCTCGGCCGACGACCTCGACGACGCTGCGCAGAAGATCGTCAAAGCGGTGAAGGAGGCGGCGTAGTGTCCATCCTCATCGATAAAAACACCAAAGTCATCTGCCAGGGCTTTACCGGCAAGAACGGCACCTTCCATTCCGAGCAGGCGGTCGCCTACGGCACCAAAATGGTCGGCGGCGTGTCACCCGGCAAAGGCGGCTCGACTCATCTCAATCTGCCGGTGTTCGACACCGTCGCCGAAGCGCGCGAGAAGACCGGCGCCGATGCCAGCGTGATCTATGTGCCGCCGGCCGGCGCGGCCGATGCCATCGCCGAGGCGATCGCGGCGGAGATTGCGCTGATCGTGTGCATCACCGAAGGCATTCCGGTGAGCCACATGGTCAAGATCAAGCGTTCGCTGTGCGGCTCGAAATCGCGCCTGATCGGGCCAAATTGTCCCGGCGTCATGACCGCCGGCGAATGCAAGATCGGCATCATGCCTGGCAACATTTTCAAGCCGGGCAAAGTCGGTATCGTCTCGCGCTCCGGTACGTTGACCTACGAAGCGGTGTTCCAGACCACGCGGGAAGGCCTCGGCCAGACCACGGCGGTCGGCATCGGCGGCGATCCCGTAAAGGGCACCGATTTCATCGAAATGCTGGAAATGTTTCTCGCCGACAAGGCGACCGAGGCGATCGTCATGATCGGCGAGATCGGCGGCTCGTCCGAAGAAGACGCCGCGCAGTTCTTAAAGGACGAAGCCAAGCGCGGCCGCAAGAAGCCGATGGTCGGCTTCATTGCCGGGCGCACCGCGCCGCCCGGCCGGCGCATGGGCCATGCCGGGGCAATCATCGCCGGTGGCAAGGGCGGCGCGGACTCCAAGATCGCCGCCATGGAGTCGGCCGGCATCAAGGTCTCGCCGTCGCCGGCTCGGCTCGGCCATACCCTTGCCGAACTATTGAAATCTTGATTCATTCCTATCGTCTTTTGCCTGCCGCATCGCGCCATTAAATAGGGTACAAAGAGAAATCCCTGCGCCGGGCCGGGCTGATTCGCGTCTTTCCGCGTCGTTCGGTTTCTCGTTTCTCGCCCATTCGTGTTGCGGATTCCCACCGAAGGAATCGCCCAGGAAAAGCACCATGTCCCGCCAGGACGCCAACGCCGCCTTTGCCCTCACCTCGTTCCTCTACGGCAGCAATGCCCCCTATATCGAAGACCTCTATGCCCGCTACGAGACCGATCCGCAGGCGGTCGATGCCGAGTGGCAGTCGTTCTTCCAGAGCCTGAAAGACAATGCCGCCGACGTCGCCAGTAACGCGCACGGCCCGTCGTGGGGCCGGCCGGATTGGCCACCGCTGCCGGGCGGCGATCTCATTGCGGCACTGGACGGTAACTGGGCCGAGGTCGGCAACGGCATCGGTACCAAAGTCAAAGCGCAGGCGCAAAGCCGCGGCGTCGAGCTTTCCTCCGCCGACATCGAACGGGCAACGCGGGATTCGATACGGGCACTGATGCTGATCCGCGCCTATCGGGCGCGCGGCCATTTCCACGCCAATCTCGATCCGCTCGGGCTCGAGCCACAGAAGAACGAGGAGGAGCTTGATCCGCGCACCTATGGCTTCAGCGAGGCCGACCTCGACCGTCCGATTTTTCTCGACAAGGTGCTCGGCCTTGAATTCGGCACCATCCGCCAGATCGTCGCCATCCTGCGGCGCACCTATTGCCAGACGCTCGGCGTCGAATTTCTGCACATCTCCAACGGCGCCCAGAAAGGTTGGATCCAGGAGCGCATCGAAGGACCGGACAAGGAGATCACGTTCACCCGCGAGGGCAAGCGCGCCATCCTCAACAAGCTGGTCGAAGCCGAAGGCTTTGAAAAATTCAGCGACCTGAAATTCACCGGCACCAAGCGCTTCGGTCTCGACGGCGGCGAATCGATGATCCCGGCGCTGGAGCAGATCATCAAGCGCGGCGGTGCGCTCGGCGTGCGCGAGATCGTCATCGGCATGCCGCACCGCGGCCGGCTCAACGTGCTGGCGCAGGTGATGGCCAAGCCGCATCGCGCCATCTTCCACGAGTTCAAGGGCGGCTCGTCGACGCCCAACGAGATCGAGGGTTCGGGTGACGTCAAATATCACCTCGGCGCCTCGTCGGACCGCGAGTTCGACGCCAACAAGGTGCATCTGTCGCTCACCGCCAATCCGTCGCATCTGGAAATCGTCGACCCGGTGGTGCTCGGCAAGGTGCGCGCCAAGCAGGATCAGCTCGGCGCCACGCCGGAAGATCGCACTATGGTGATGCCGTTGCTCATCCACGGCGATGCGTCGTTCGCCGGGCAGGGCGTGGTGGCGGAGTGTCTCGGCCTGTCCGGTCTGCGCGGTCACCGCACCGGTGGCTCGGTGCATTTCATCCTCAACAACCAGATCGGCTTCACCACCAATCCGCGTTATTCGCGCTCGTCGCCGTATCCGTCCGACGTCGCCAAGATGATCGAGGCGCCGATTTTCCACGTCAACGGCGACGATCCGGAAGCCGTCGTCTTCGCCGCCAAGATCGCGACCGAGTTCCGGCAGAAATTCCAAAAGCCGGTCGTCATCGACATGTTCTGCTATCGCCGCCACGGCCACAACGAAGGCGACGAGCCGTCGTTCACCCAGCCGCTGATGTACAAGGCGATCGCCGCGCATCCGACGACGCTCGAAATCTACGGCAACAAGCTGGTCGGCGAGGGCGTCGTCACCGCGGGCGAAGTCGAGAAGATGAAGGCGGACTGGCGCGCCCGGCTCGATGTCGAGCTCGAAGCCGCGCAAAGCTACCGCGCCAACAAAGCAGATTGGCTCGACGGCCGCTGGGCCGGATTCCAGAGGGCCGGCGAGGCCGACGATCCGCGCCGCGGCCATACCGGCGTCGAGATCGCAAAGCTCAAAGAGATCGGCGACAAGATCACCACACTGCCGCCGGGCTTTCACCTGCACCGCACGCTCAACCGGTTCTTTGACGGCCGCCGCAAGTCGATCGAGACCGGCGCCAATATCGACTGGTCGACCGGCGAGGCGCTGGCGTTCTGCTCGTTGCTGCTCGAAGGCCATAAGGTGCGGCTGTCCGGCCAGGACTCCGAGCGCGGCACGTTCTCGCAGCGCCATTCGGTGCTGCACGACCAGGAGAACGACAATCGCTACACGCCGTTCGCTCATCTGGGCGAAGGCCAGGCCCGCTTCGAGGTCATCAATTCAATGCTCTCGGAAGAAGCCGTGCTCGGCTTCGAGTACGGGTATTCGCTTGCCGAGCCCGATACGCTCACCCTGTGGGAAGCCCAGTTCGGCGATTTCGCCAACGGCGCGCAGGTCTTGTTCGACCAGTTCATCTCGTCGGGCGAACGCAAATGGCTGCGCATGTCGGGGCTGGTTTGTCTGTTGCCGCACGGCTACGAGGGGCAGGGGCCGGAGCATTCCTCGGCGCGGCTTGAGCGCTTTCTGCAGATGTGCGCCGAGGACAATATGCAGGTCGCCAACTGCACGACGCCGGCGAACTACTTTCACATCCTGCGCCGGCAGCTCAACCGCGACTTCCGCAAGCCGCTGATCCTGATGACGCCGAAGTCGCTGTTGCGCCACAAGCGCGCGGTGTCGCGGCTCGACGAGATGGGGCCGAACACTTCGTTCCACCGGTTGCTGTGGGACGATGCGCAGCTGCTGCCGGACGAGAAGATCAAGCTCGTTGCCGACGACAAGATGCGCCGCGTCGTCATCAGTTCCGGCAAGGTCTATTACGATCTCTACGAGGAACGCGAGAAGCGCGGCATCAACGATATTTATCTGCTGCGCATCGAGCAGCTTTATCCGTTCCCGACTAAGGCGCTGATGCTGGAGCTCACGCGCTTCAAGCAGGCCGAGATCGTGTGGTGCCAGGAAGAGCCGCGCAACATGGGCGGCTGGGTGTTCGTCGATATCTTCCTCGAATGGGTGCTCAACCAGATCGGCGCCAAACATCGCCGCGCGCGCTACACCGGGCGGCCGGCGTCGGCCTCGACGGCGGTCGGGCAGATGTCGCTGCATTTGGCGCAGCTCAAGCAGTTTCTGGAAGACGCGTTGGGGTAGCGGAGGACAGAGGACGGACGACAGACGACAGATATAGATTTTTCTTTCCGTCGTCCGTCGTCCGTCGTCCGTCGTCAATGCGCTAACGGTCCCGCGAATAAGGAATTGAACATGGCCGAGATACGCGTCCCGACACTCGGAGAATCGGTCACCGAGGCGACCATCGGCAAATGGTTCAAGAAACCGGGCGATGCCGTCGCCGTCGATGAGCCGCTGGTCGAGCTCGAAACCGACAAGGTGACGATCGAAGTGCCGGCGCCGGCCGCAGGCGTGCTCAGCGATATCGCCGCCAAGGACGGCGACACCGTCGCCGTGGGTGCGGTGCTCGGCCAGATCAAGGAAGGCGCAGGAGCCGCATCGGCGAAAGCCGCGCCGCAACCGGCTGCTCAACCCACGCCGCCACCTGCACCGCTAAAACCTGCGTCGGCAGCGGCGCCCGCTGCCGACAAGCCTTTGGCGCCGTCGGTGCGCAAGATCGCCGCGGAAACCGGCATCGACGCTGCTGCCATGTCCGGCACCGGCAAGGACGGCAGGGTCACCAAGGGCGACATGCTGGCCGCGATCGAACGTGCCGCCGCGCAACCGACGCCGGTGGCGCAGCCGGCTGCCGCGGTGCAAGTGCGCGCGCCGTCGCCGGCCGATGACGCAGCGCGCGAAGAGCGCGTGAAGATGACGCGGCTGCGCCAGACCATCGCGCGGCGTTTGAAAGACGCGCAGAACACCGCCGCCATGCTGACGACCTTCAACGAGGTCGACATGGGTCACGTCATGGCGCTGCGCACGCAATACCGCGACCTGTTCGAGAAGAAGCACGGCACAAAGCTCGGCTTCATGGGCTTCTTCGTGCGCGCCTGCGTGCAGGCGCTGAAAGAAATCCCCGCCGTCAATGCCGAGATCGACGGCGCCGACATCATCTACAAGAATTATTATCACATCGGCATCGCGGTCGGCACCGAGCGCGGCCTGGTGGTGCCGGTGGTGCGCGATTGCGATCAAAAATCGCTCGCCGAGATCGAGAAGAGCATCGCGGATTTCGGCCACCGCGCCCGCGACGGCGTGCTCAAGATCGACGAGCTGCAGGGCGGCACCTTCACCATCACAAATGGCGGCATCTACGGCTCGCTGATGTCGACGCCGATCCTCAACGCGCCGCAATCCGGCATCCTCGGCATGCACAAGATCCAGGACCGGCCGATGGTGGTCGGCGGCAAGGTCGAAATCCGGCCGATGATGTATCTGGCGCTCAGCTACGACCACCGCCTGGTCGACGGCCGCGAAGCGGTGACGTTTTTGGTGCGCGTCAAGGAATGCCTGGAGGAGCCGGCGCGGCTGGTGCTGGATTTGTAATCAATGCCCTACGACCTCATCGTCATCGGCAGCGGCCCCGGCGGCTATGTCTGCGCCATTCGCGCGGCGCAGCTTGGCATGAAGACTGCCGTCGTCGAGAAGCGCGCCACCTTCGGCGGCACCTGCCTCAATATCGGCTGCATTCCGTCGAAGGCGATGCTCAATGCGTCCGAGCTCTACGAAGAGGCCGGCCACAAGTTCGGCGACATGGGCATCAAGGTCGGCAAGCCGAGCATCGATCTCGCGGCGATGCTCAAATACAAGGAAAAGGGCGTCGAGGGTAACGTCAAAGGCGTCGAATATCTGTTCAAGAAGAACAAGATCGAGACGTTTCACGGCTCAGGCCGCATCACGGCGCCCGGCAAAGTCGAGGTGAAGGCCGACGACGGCAAGACCCAGACGCTCGAAACCAAAAACATCGTCATCGCCACTGGCTCGGACGTGGCGCGGCTGCCCGGCATCGACATCGACGAAAAGCGCATCGTGTCGTCAACCGGCGCGCTCGATCTCGCCAACGTGCCGCGAAAGCTTCTCATTGTCGGCGCCGGCATCATCGGGCTCGAGCTTGGCTCGGTGTGGCGGCGGCTCGGTGCCGAGGTGACGATCGTCGAATTCCTCGATCACATTCTGCCTGGCATCGATCGCGAGATTGCCAATCAATTCCACCGCATGCTGCAAAAGCAGGGGCTCGCCTTCAAACTGTCGTCGAAGGTCACCGGCGTCGATGCCTCCGGCAAGGCGCTGAAGGTGAAGGTTGAGCCGGCTTCAGGCGGCGCCGCTGCGGAGACCATCGAAGCCGATATTGTTCTCGTGGCGATCGGCCGCGTGCCTTACACCGAAGGTCTCGGTCTCGAAGGCATCGGCGTGAAGAAGGACAATCGCGGCCGCGTCGTCGTCGATCCGCACTTCGGCACCAACATCGCCGGCGTCTATGCGATCGGCGATGCCATTGCCGGCCCCATGTTGGCGCACAAGGCAGAGGAAGAAGGCGTCGCGGTTGCCGAAATCCTCGCCGGCCAGGCCGGCCACGTGAACTACGACGTCATTCCGAACGTGGTTTACACCTATCCGGAAATAGCCTCCGTCGGCAAAACCGAGGAGGAGCTCAAAGCTGCCAACGTCAGCTACAACGTCGGCAAGTTTCCCTTCACCGCCAATGCCCGCGCCAAGGTGAACCTGACCACCGAAGGTTTTGTGAAAATCCTGGCCGACGCCAAGACCGACCGCGTGCTCGGCGTGCACATTCTCGGCCCCGACGCCGGCAACATGATCGGCGAGGCGGCTATCGCCATGGAATTCGGCGCCTCGTCCGAGGACATCGCCCGCACTTGCCACGCCCATCCGACGCTGACCGAAGCGATCAAGGAAGCGGCGCTGGCGGTGGCGAAACGCGCGATTAATTTTTGAACCTCGTCATTGCGAGCGCAGCGAAGCAATCCAGCGCGGCGTTGTGGATTGCTTCGTCGCTACGCTCCTCGCAATGACGTAGTGCTACAGCGTCGCGATGAACGGCACCGCATGCGGCGCGAACAACCCGAGCGCCAGCAGCACAAGCCCGATCGCGCCCAGCCCGCCGGCGAACCAGGCGAGCCCGATCATCCCGGTGATCACCGCCGCCGAGGCGAGCACGATGCCGACCTGGAAGGCGGCGGAAGATAATTCGTAATGGTGATATTTCGCCATGGCCAGATCGCGCTCTTCCACGGCCTCCTTGGCTTGTTCGGCCAGTTGCTCGCGGCCGGTTTTTGGTTCTGATTTCAGGCGCTCGGCGGTGGCTTTCCAGGCTTCGATTTGTTTTTCCATCGCCGCCTTGACGGCGGGATCGGTGGCGCCGGCGGCTCCGACAGCCATCTCCTCGGCGGCGGTCGTGACCTGGCTGATGCGGATGTTCTTGGCTTGGAAGAACGCCCAGAGGTCCGACGACTCGACGTTCTTGCTGATCGCTTCGGTCTGCGCGCCTTTGCCGGCCGTCTCAGAGAAGGAGAGGAACAGCGCCAGGATCGCGATCACCAGCGCGATCCGTCTGTTGAAGCCTTCGCCGTGCTCGCCTTCTTGCGCTTTCTCGATCGCTTCGTGAATTTCCGACATGGTGTCGCCCTCCCGGCAATGTGTCATTCGTCATTGCGAGGAGCGAAGCGACGAAGCAATCCAGGGCCGCGCCGCAAAGACCGGATTGCTTCGCTTCGCTCGCAATGACGAGCGCAATTGATAGCACAAATTTTATGCGCGCGGGTGGGCGGCGCGATAGGCGCCGATCAGGCGCTCGGCGTCGACCTCGGTGTAAATTTGCGTGGTCGCCAGCGAGGCGTGGCCGAGTAGTTCCTGGATCGAGCGGATATCGCCGCCGCGGGCGAGGAGGTGCGTGGCGAAGGAATGCCGCAGCGCATGCGGCGTCGCGGTCTCCGGCAGCCCGAGCGCGCCGCGCAGCCGCGCCATGGCGAGCTGGATGATGCGCGGCGACAGCGGACCGCCCTTGGCGCCGACGAACAGCGGGCCGTCGTCGGGCAGGTCGAAGGGACAGAGCGCGACGTAATCCGCAATCAGCTTGGCGACCTGCGGCAACAGCGGGACCATGCGCTGCTTGCGGCCTTTTCCCATGACGGTGATGGTGTCGCGGGTGCCGATGTCGGCGCGCTTCAAGCCCAGCGCTTCGGCAATGCGCAAGCCGCAGCCATAGAGCAGCGCCAGCACCGCGGCATCGCGCGCATGAATCCAGGGCTCGCGTCCGTCGCCGGCCGAGATGTCGGGATCGGCGACGCGCTTGGCCGCGGTGATGGCCAGCGGCCGCGGCAAAGTCTTGCCGATTTTCGGCGCCCGCACGGCGGTCAGCGCGCCAACCTTGCCCTTGCCGTTGCGTTCGAGAAAACGGCCGAAGGCGCGCATGCCGGCAAGCGCGCGCATCAGCGACCGGCTGCCGATATTTTTGGCGCGCCGCGCCGCCAGGAAGGCGCGCACGTCGGCGGGGGAAAGCCTGGCCAAATCTTGCAGCGACGGCGCGCCGCCGAGGTGCTCGGCCAAAAACGCGAGGAACTGCAGTACGTCGCGCCGATAGGCCTCGACGGTCTTCGGCGACATGCGCCGCTCGGCGCCGAGGTGGCTAAGCCAACTCTCCATCTCCGCGGCGACCTTTGGCGCCACGAAATCCGGCAGATCTTGCGATTTTTGTCGTGCGCTTGACACGGCGGGATATATCGCACCCCCTTCGTTCCCGCTTCCTTAATTGCCGAATCGGCTGTGGTCCATATTTAAGCGGGCAAATATGCAGCCATGATCAAACGCGTTGTCGATGTCCTGGTTCCGGTCGCCCTCGACCGGGCCTATTCCTACCGGGTGCCGGAAGAGCTTGAGCTCGCTCCGGGCGACATCGTCTGCGTGCCGCTCGGCGCCCGCGAGGCCACCGCGGTGGTGTGGGCGGACAATCCAAAGCCCAATCCGCGGCTCGACAACCGGCTCAAGGACGTTGAGCAAAAGCTCGAACTGCCGCCGCTGCGCCCCGAGCTGCGCAACTTCGTCGACTGGGTGGCGAACTACACCGTGAGCTCGCGCGGCATGGTGCTGCGCATGTGCCTGCGCATGGGCGAGCATTTGGGGGCCGAGCGCGAGCGGGTCGGCGTGCGGCTTGCCGGCGCACCGCCGCAACGCATGACACCGGCGCGGCAGCGCGTGCTGGCGCTCCTTGCCGACGGCATGGTGCGCGGCAAAAGCGAGGCCGCGCGCGAAGCCGGCGTCAGCGTCGGCGTGATCGACGGCCTCGTCGACGAAGGCACGCTCGAAGTTTTGGTGCTGCCGCCGGAGCCGGTGGCGCAAAAGCCAGATCCGGATTTTGTGCAATCGGAATTCACGCCGGACCAAAGCGCCGCCGCGACGGCGCTCAAGGCGACCGTGGCAAAGGGCGGTTATTCCGTGACCCTGCTCGACGGTGTCACCGGCTCGGGCAAGACCGAAGTTTATTTCGAAGCGGTGGCGGACACCATCCGCCACGGCCGGCAGAGCCTGATTCTAATGCCGGAGATCGCGCTCACCGCGCAATTCCTCGACCGTTTTTCCGCCCGCTTTGGCGTTCGCCCCGCGGAATGGCATTCGGAGCTGTCGCCGCGCAAGCGCGCGCGCACCTGGCGGGCGGTCGCCGATGGCGAGGTCTCCGTCGTGGTCGGCGCGCGCTCGGCATTGTTTCTGCCCTACGCCGACCTCGGCTTGATCGTGGTCGATGAGGAACACGATCCCGCCTACAAGCAGGAAGACGGCGTGCATTATCACGCCCGCGACATGGCGGTGGTGCGCGGCCACATCGCGCGCATTCCCGTTGTGCTGTCGTCGGCGACGCCGTCGCTGGAAACGGTCGTCAATGCGCGGCGCGGGCGCTATCAGAAACTGGCGCTGCCCGAGCGTTTCGGCGGCCAGCTTGAGCCGGCGGTCGAGGCGATCGATTTGCGCCAAGCGCCGCCGCCGCGCGGCCGCTTTATCTCGCCGGTGCTCGCCGGCGCGATGCAAACTGCCATCGAGCGCCGCGAGCAGGCGCTGCTGTTTCTCAATCGCCGCGGCTACGCGCCGCTCACTTTGTGCCGCGCCTGCGGCTTCCGCTTCTCCTGCCCGAACTGCGACGCCTGGCTGGTCGATCACCGTTTCCGCAAACACCTCGTTTGCCACCATTGCGGCTTCGCCATGCCGCATCCGGCCGCCTGCCCAAAATGCCAGGCCGCGAACTCTTTTGTGGCTTGCGGCCCGGGTGTTGAGCGCTTGGAAGAAGAAGTGCGCGAGCTGTTTCCGCAGGCGCGCGTGCTGGTGCTGTCCAGCGACCTCGTCGTTTCGGTCGAGCGGCTGCGCGAGGAATTGGACGACGTCGCCCAAGGCCGTTTCGACATCGTCATCGGCACGCAGCTGGTCGCCAAGGGCCATCACTTCCCGATGCTGAATCTCGTCGGCGTCGTCGACGCCGATCTGGGCCTGAGCAACGGCGACCCGCGCGCTGCCGAGCGCACCTTCCAGCTTTTGCATCAGGTGATCGGCCGCGCCGGCCGCGACGCCGGCATCGGCCGTGGCTATTTGCAGACGCACCAGCCCGAGCACCCGGTGATGCGCGCCCTGATCGCGCAGGACCGCGAGGCGTTCTACGACGCCGAGATCGAAGTCCGCGAGCGCGACCACTATCCGCCGTTCGGCCGCCTCGCTTCGATCGTCGTCTCCGGCCCCGACAAGCACGCGACGGAATCCCATGCGCGCGCGCTCGCCCGCGCCGCGCCAACCCACGACGAGGTGCGCATCCTCGGCCCCGCCGAAGCGCCGCTCGCGCTGGTGCGCGGCCGGCATCGCTTCCGGCTGCTGATCAAAGCGCCGCGCAATTTCGATCTCTCGGCTTACCTGCGCCAATGGCTGGCGGCGGCGCCGAAGAAACACGGCTCGATCAAGCTTGATATCGATGTCGATCCGCAGAGTTTTTTGTGAGGAAGATATCGCGCTCCTATGCGAAATTCTTCTAAATATCAAAATCTATTTACCTGCTTGCTAGCAGAATCATCGTATCTTACCACGCGTATCTAGCCGAACTGGAGAAACCAATGCTGCCACGTATTGCTAGCCTTGATCGCGAGTTCTCAGAAGCGATTCAGAACTACGTACGGGCTCGCGCGCGAGGCACGCAGCTCTTAAGTGAAATCAAAGCCCATATGATACATGAGGGCCGAGATTCGGCGATCCGTAGGAGTACGAACGAGTTAGAGCACGCGCGGATTCAAGAATCGATCGTTGAGACAACAATGTCATTTGAAGAGATCGACGATGTCGACTTGGATTATGTCATAAAGAAAGCGAATGAGATTGCCGCGAAATTCGAGGAGCAAATGTCGCGACATCTTTTTCAGACAATGGATGAGGCGACTCAGAAAACTGGCCTTCGAGCAGACGCGGGCGGAAAGCCCCTGACAAACGATCTGTTGATAGAAATGCTCTCCAAAATGCACATGGACTTTGAGAAGTCGCAGGCTGGCGATATGTCGATTGTTGCGTCACCCCAAATGATGCCAGTCTTCGAGCGATTGGGGCGCGAAATGGAGGAGAATCCCGCGATGAAAAGAAGGTGGGATTCAATGATCGAAGAGAAGCGCAATGAGTTCCGAGAGAGAGAAATTAATAGAAATCTGGTTGGATAGCGCTGGCGAGCGTCAATACCAATTTGCGTTCCGTAACTCGCTCCTCACGGCCAGTTATACTATCCTCCACGATACGAGTCACACGGCGCTAGAGCTGGGTAAGGACGTAATCGCTGTTGCCCCGAATGGAGAGCTGATCGCATATCAACTAAAAGGAAACCCCGGCGGCCGTATAACGATCTCCCAGTGGCACGAGTTGATACCTCAGATTAACGCACTCGTACATCAGCCGATATTCCATCCGGCTGTGAAAAACGGTACGCCGCATACACCTTTTCTAGTTACAAACGGCGAAATTCACGAGGACGTCCTTGCCGCAATCGCTGCGTATAACTCGTCGGTAAGCGCCAACAGCCCCAAAGCTAGGGGTCTGCGCACGATTGCTCGTGGACAGCTCTTGCGGATGTTTTTCGATTCCGCGGATACACTTTGGCCGGCTGGAATTCAAACTCAAAGGAACATCCTAAATGTCTACGCGGCTGCTGGTAACGATGAGTTACCAATCAGGGAGTTTGTTGAAATTCTAAGTAGTGTTCTTCGGGGGAAATATTCGGATACGGCAATTCCTGCCGTACACTTGGTAACTGCCATCCTCGCTTCAAATTGGATTGGCCATGAGAATTATTTCGAACTTGTAAAAATGTATACGCTCCTGGCCATTTCGGCAGCTTGTTATCAAGCAAGGTGGAAAAGGCAGCGTGCAAAAGATAAGCGATTTTTTGATGAGATTATGTTCGATGTCAGATCACAGACGCTTAGTTTCATCGATGACTTGTTGAACAATTACAAACGACCAGTGTTTCTCAATCGCGACGCTTTCAATGAATTTGGATACTACCATCCTCGAAAGAAAATGATTGCGGGCGTGATATCTGCGGCTTTGCTGGATCGCGACATGCCACTTAACCAACAACAGCGTGACGGCCTAAGGGATTTAGTTTGCAATATGAAACATTCTAAATTCATGCTGTGGGAAGGCATTGTGCCGTGTTGCCTTGCGGAATTTTGGGCTCTTTCAAACTTTCAAGGCACTAGGGAGCCCGATCGTCGGTTGGCCATTTTGGCGAACGATATATTAAATTCAAACGGCCAGGAGAATCCAGATTATCATCTTCCTGGCCCTTATTACAGCTTGGGCGATGTAGTGAGGTGGAAATACAAGACTCTATTGCAAAATTTTCGTTCTAATATTGATCAAGACGACCATTACAGGCGGTCATGGTTTGTCGACGCTATTTTTATGGTGCTTGTCCGTCGAAACTATAAGCAAACGTGTAAATTGCTCTGGCCTTCGGTTACCCGTTTTACGCATATTAGAACTCAACTTCCGGATTCGGTCTCTTTCGGGCCGATGCCGTGCGAAAATGCGATTTCTGAAGAAAAGTTGATCGACACTCGCACTCAGAAGAACTGGGACGACCTCACTAAAGAGGCAAGCGAAACTGCTACACCAGAAATTCCAACGGAGCTCTTAAGTCGTCCTTTCCTCACTTTGCTCTATTGCTTGTTTCTTCCCCAAAGAATGGACCGTAATGTGATCCTCTGGCTGGACCGTCAGTTTTGTAAGTCGTCGTGGTATTAGGGCCGACCAGCTCGTAGGATGGGTAGAATGAAACGAAATCCATTATTCTCTATTCTCTGAATTGTCACGCGCGCGGGGAGTCGCTGCGCTCTGCCCGTCCTACCTGCTTCTCGATGATCGCTTCCGCTTGGCTCGTGCCCGCGGGGCGAACTTTTTGCGTTCCGCAATGGCAAACGCGCGCTCCGCCCAGACCGCAAGCTCATCTGGATCGTCGTAGAGCCTTTCCGGCAGGCGCCAATAGGGCAGCGCGTGGCGCGTGGGCCGGCCAGAGTTTTTTCCGCGCGTATAGGTGAACGTCCGGCTGCCTTCGCGTTCGAAATCCGCAATGTTGGTCTCGTCTACTTTGAGATGGATCGCGCCGTCGACGATCAGCCCGAACATGAGACCGTCGGCGAAGATGCCGGCACCGCTGAACATGCGTCTCACCGTGACCGGACGGAATGGCGCGAACAGGTCGCGGATGAATTCGGGGTCCATGCGTGGTCTCCGCCGTCAGCGTCGCACGTATCAGATGTAAGACGGCCGCAGAAAGCGGCCTTGATCGCTTGGACAGCACTCTGTTCGCGTTGATGATCTTGTCAAGGATCGTAGACCGCCGGAGGCGGCGGCGCTTCGCGCCGTCCTTGACAAGATCATCAACGCGAACAACCAGCATCCAAGCGATCAAGGCCGCCACCCGATCACTGTAATTATCCCAGACACTCGTTTGATTCCGCCCCCGATGATGGCTACTTGTTTCCCATGACCGCGACAATCCAGACCATATTGCTGCTACTCGCCGTGCTGGCGGCGGTCGCCGTAGTCGCACGGCGGCTCAACACCGCGCCTTCGATCCTGCTGGTCATCGCCGGCATTGGGCTGGCGCTTGCGCCCGGACTGCCGCGGATCGAGCTGGCGCCGGAGCTGGTGCTGCTCGGCATCCTGCCGCCGCTGATCTATTCGGCCGGCGTCGCCATGAGCTGGCGCGAATTCCGTTTCAACCTGCGCCCGATCGCGCTTTTGGCGTTCGGCGCCGTCGTCTTCACCACCTGCGCGGTGGCGGCCGCTGTGCACTGGCTGCTCGGCATGCCGTGGGCCATCGGCTTTTTGCTCGGCGCCATTGTGGCGCCGCCCGACGCGGTCGCGCCGCTGGCGATCGTGCGCCGTCTCGGCGTGCCGCGCCGGCTGGTCGTCGTGCTGGAAGGCGAGGGGCTGGCCAATGACGCCACGGCGTTGATCCTCTACCGCTTCGCGGTTGCCGCAGTGAGCACTGGCTTGTTCTCCTTCGGCGAGGCCGCGGGCACCTTCGCTCTCATCGTCGTAGGCGAGATCGCCTACGGCATCGCCGTCGGCTGGCTCAGCCTGCGCTTGCGCCGCTGGGCGCGCGATCCGCGCGTCGAGATCACGCTGTCGCTGTTGACGCCTTACCTCGCGTTTTTGGTGCCGCAGCAATTGGGCGGTTCGGGCGTCCTGGCGGCGGTAGCGGCCGGCCTGTTCGTGAGCTGGAACGGACCGCTGCTCATTCCGGCGGCGACGCGGCTGCAGGGAATCTTCTTTTGGGATTTGCTGGTCTATTTCCTCGAAGGATTTGTCTTCCTGGTGACCGGCATGCAGACGCGCACGCTGCTCGACCGGATGGACGCAAACTTGCTGCACGGTCTCGCGGTGACCATTCTGGTCACCGTGGTTGTGATCGTCGTGACGCGATTCATCTGGATTTATCCGGCGATCTATCTGCCGCGCTGGCTGAACCCGTCGCTGGCGCGCCGTGATCCGTTGCCGCCGTGGCAGTGGACCTTCTTTCTCGGGTTTGTCGGCATCCGCGGCGTCGTCTCACTCGCGGCGGCACTGGCCATTCCGTTGACGACGGCCGCCGGGGCGCCGTTTCCCGACCGCGATCTCATTCTCTTCGTCACCTTCGGCGTCATCGTCATCACGCTGATCGGCCAGGGATCGCTGTTGCCGCGCGTCGTCGGCTGGCTGGGCCTGGCAAAACACGCCGCCGAAGAGCGGCAACGCGAGCACGAGGCGGAGCTTGCCGCGCGGTCGCAAGCTCTCGACGTGGCGCTAAATCATTTGGGAAAAGTCGCGGCCGATGGCCAGGTTTCACCTGAGGCGCTGGCGATCTTGCGCGCCCGTCACGACTATCGGACCGGGCGGCTGTCGGAACATAGTGCGGACGGCGGCGATGCCGCGGCGGTGGCCGCGGAGCTACGCATGGAGCTGATCGCGGCCGAGCGCGAATACATCTACCGGCTCTTGCAAGAAGGCCAAATAACCGACGAAGCGCGCCGGCGCATCGAACGCGAGCTCGATCTCGAAGAAGCGAGCATCGCCTGCAAAAAAGAAGGCGGCGTCGAGTCGCCGTTGTAGCCGCCGCCTCAAACCATCTTGAGCGGGATCGCGCCCAGGAAATCGCGCTTGCCGACATCCACGCCGCAATGCCGCAGGATCGCGTAGGCGGCGGTGCAATGGAAATAAAAATTCGGCAGCATGAAGTGGTTGAGGTAATCGTCGCCCTTCATCTGGCCCTTGTTGGTGCCGCCGAGCGGAAACGTGATCTCGCGTTCGGCCGCGGCATCGATCTGCTTGCGGTCGAGGGTCTTGAGAAAGGCGACCGTCTTGGCGATACGTTCCTTGAGCTGCGCGATCGTCGTCTCGTTGTCTTCGTAGCTCGGCGCCTCGACGCCGGCGAGACGCGCCGAACCACGCCTGGCGCCATCGGTCGCGACCTGGATCTGGCGGGTGAGATCGAACATGTCCGGCGACAGGCGCGAATGCAGCAGCACGGCGGGGTCGACTTTCTTCGCGGTAGCAAAAGCTTCCGCCTTGTCGAGAATGGCCGACAGCGCGGTGAGATTGATTTCGAAAACCGGCAGCGCGGCTTGGGACATTGCAAACGGCATGGGCAGTTCCTTTGGGTTGGGTGCCGGGTCTTACCGGCAAGGCAAATTTAAAAACGAAAATGGCCGGAACAAGCCCGGCCATGACGATATGGGATGCGTAACCCGAATAAGTGAAGCGACGGCATCAGCCGCCGCTAGTCCCGCGATCAGAAGCGCGGCGGGCGCGGTGCGCGCGGCGGGCCGCCTCGTCCGGGGGCGCCGCCGGGGCCGGCGCCGGGCACCACCCGGGGCTTCATCGGCAACAGGCCCTCGCGCTGCAATTTCTTGCGGGCGAGCTTGCGGGCGCGGCGGATGGCTTCGGCCTTCTCGCGGACGCGCTTCTCGGACGGCTTTTCGTAATGGCCGCGCAGCTTCATCTCGCGGAAGACGCCCTCGCGCTGCATCTTCTTCTTGAGCACCCTCAGCGCCTGGTCGACGTTGTTGTCACGGACGAGAACCTGCACGCGGCGTTCCTCTTCAGTCGAGCGGTTGATCAGGCCGATGGCCAGGGCGCTCGGGCCGCTGGCGCATGGATTAAGCACAATTCGCGGGCACTGGTCGGGTACGGCGGCGCCCGCGGTAACAATCCAAGTCGATGTTCGAAGTCGCGCGCCTGCCGATGGGCACCGTGCCGCCAACGGAAAAACGGAGACTTTGGCAGGTCGCCGTTATCGGGGCAGCTTTTCGAACGAGACAGTACTTGGTTCTATAGATATCGGCTTGGTTCTATAGATATCGGCAGACTTGTCAAAGACTTCCTACCCGCGCCCGGTCGGTCGGATAGTCGCTCAGGAGCGACCTTAGCGCCGCTTTTCCGGCGCGGTTGGCCTCCGTCATGGATTCGAAAAAAATCTCGGAATGCTCGATCGGGCTGGTTCGGCCAGCGCGATAGATTTCCCATCGCCACGGCTTCGGCAGCGGGGCGCGGTTCTTCACGACAACCGAAAAGTCTTCATGATCGATCATGGCCAAGGACATTATCACACATTACTGCAAAATTGGCCGGTAAATCGGTTGCTTTGAAAATAAAAGCGTGCACGCACTTGTTTAACAATCGCAAGGCCAATACTTATGGTGGGTGACCTAAAACTACTCAAAATCTTTTTTTTAAAAGGTAATACTAGGTCAAATCCTCAGCAGGGCGCCAACGAAGCCCTCCGGTCCGGCCAGCCCGCAGCAGACCTAGAACCCGGGCAGCCCGAAACCGCAGCGCGGTTCTCCACCCTTAGCCGGTACGGGTACCGGTTTCGATCCGGGAACAAAACCCGTTCGCGCCGGATTGACTTCGACATGACACGCCATGGCGATGCGATCGATCGACGACCCACGTAACAATCGACCACGGTCGGGGATGCGCCGGTGACTGTTCTCAATGTGCGGCACACCACGGTCTACCGCTACAGCCGCCCAGTCGCGCTTGGCGATCACAGGTTGATGCTGCGGCCGCGCGATAGTCACGATCTCCGCCTGATCAAAACCAATTTGACCTGCTCGCCGCCGGCGTCGCTGCGTTGGATTTACGATGTCTTTGGCAATTCGATCGCCATCGCATCGTTCCGCCAACCGGCGGCGGAATTACGGATCGAGAGTAGCCTTCTGCTGGAGACCTATGGCGTCGAGCGACCGCCATTCGAGATCACGCCGGAAGCGAGAAGCTATCCGTTCGTCTATTCCGCGGACGATCGCATCGACCTCGGCCGCATGCTCGATCGGCAATACCCCGATCCGAACGATCGGCTCGGATCGTGGGCGCGCGGCTTCGTGCGGAGCAATCCGACCGACACGTCGGCGCTGTTGGCCGATTTGAACAACGGCGTGGCGGCACAGATTTCATACCAAAGCCGGGAAACCGAGGGCACGCAGACTCCCGTAGAGACGCTCACCCGCGGCTGGGGCTCCTGCCGCGATCTCGCGGTCCTCTTGATCGAAGCCGCGCGCAGCCTGGGTTTCGGCGCCCGCGTGGTGACGGGATATCTGTATCGCGCTTGCGCCGATGGTCCGGGCGCGATCGGCGCCGGCACGACCCACGCCTGGGCCGACATCTACGTGCCCGGTTCCGGCTGGATCGCCTACGACCCGACCAACGGCACGATCGGCGGCCTCGATTTGATCCGGGTCGCCGTCACGCGCGACATCAGCCAAGCCGTGCCGATTTCCGGCAGTTTTGTCGGCGCCGCCGGCAGCTATCTCGGGATGACGGTGGATGTGACCGTGGTAGCGGAATCCGCAAAACAGCCGGAACGGCGCTCCGCCTGATCAGTTGAGCGAGAAAACGAGAGAAGGACGTTCGTCACGATGCGGCGGCGGGCGCTTCTACCATCGTGTGCGTGTATTCGACGCTGTCATAGACCGACACTTGAACGATCGGATAGCCCTTCTTGATGACCATCGCCGCCGATTGCGCGGCTTCCGCTGTCTGGTAGGAGCCCTTGGTCTGGCGGTCGACCTGGAGCCAATACCGGCCAGCTTCCGGGCGCTTGCGCTGTGACGGTGCTTCGTCGACTTCTTTGTCAGAATCGTCCTTTACAGGCATCTTGATTTGGCGCGAGGCCATTCGTCGCTCCTTAGTGGGGGAAGACCTTCATATAGACGGTCCAGGCAGCAGCCGCTAGTGGTTCCGGGTTCTGATTGAATCGGCGCCGGGCTCAGCAAGGCGGCCTCTGATGGAGCGAACTTTACCGATGCACACACTTGTTTTGGCAACGATCGCTATTGCCACGATATCAGGATTCGCCGGCAGCGCTGCGGCGCAATCTTTTCCGTCGCGGCCGATCACCATGATCGTGCCGTTCGCCGCCGGCGGCCCGACCGACGTGATCGCGCGCGTCATCGGCGAACGGATGGGCCAGTCGCTCGGGCAACCGGTCGTCATCGAGAACGTCACTGGCGCCGGCGGAACCATCGCCGCAGGCCGCGTCGCGCGCGCGGCGCCGGACGGCTACACCCTCGACCTCGCCACCTGGTCGACGCACGTGGTGACCCCGGTGCTCTATCAACTGCAATACGACGTGTTCCGCGATTTCGAACCGGTGGTGTGGCTGACGCAGACACCGTTGCTTTTGGTTTCCAAGAAAGAAATTCCGGCGAACGATTTGCAGGCACTGGTCGGCTGGCTGAAGGGCAAATCCGATCCCGTGCTCCTCGGCAGCGCCGGCGGCACCGATCAGGTGGCGGGCTTTTTGCTCCAGCAACAGACCGGCGCGAAAATCCAGGTCGTGCCTTATCGCGGGCTCGCTCCGGCGATGCAGGATTTGTTGGCGGGCCGCATCGATGTGCTGTTCGACCAGCCGTCGGATGCGGTGCCGCAAATTCGCAGCGGCACGATCAAAGGCTACGCGGTTACGGCCAGTCACCGCGCCGCGGTCGCGTCCGATATTCCGACCGTCGACGAGGCGGGATTGCCGGGCCTGCACATTTCACCGTGGCATTCGCTGTGGGTGCCGAAGGGCACGCCGCCCGCGGTCATCGCCAAGCTCAATGCCGCGGCCATGGAGGCGCTCGCCGATGCCGCGGTGCGCAAGCGGCTCGGTGATGTCGGTCAAGACATCGTGCCGCGCGAGCAGCAGACGCGGGAAGCGCTGGCGGCTTATTACAAATCCGAAGCCGACACATGGTGGCCGATCATCAAGGCCGCCGGCATCAAGGCGGAGTAGGGCATGATCCCGAAAAGTGGATACCGGTTTTCGGATAAGATCATGCTCAAACAAAAATCCTAGTTCGCTTGACCGCCGTTACGCAAATCGCTCCTTCGCCCTTTCACGCGCTTTCGCAGCTTCAACCTCGCGGTTCTTTGCCGGGCTCGCCGTTTCCAGCGCTTCCAGGAGGCGGCGGGCCACGTCCGTGACCTCATCGACGGCGCGGGCGAACGCCGCTTCGTTGGCGTGGGACGGGTGCGCAAATCCGCTCAGCTTGCGGACGAACTGCAGCGCCGACGCGCGGATTTCCTCGTCCGTAGCCGGCGGTTCGAAATTAAAGAGTGTGCGTATATTCCGGCACATGGTCCCTCCGTTCCTTGCCGCTCGCCAGTTTTATTGCGGCAGCATCCGATCTTCCGCCTTGAAATACTTTCGCGCATGGGCGACGAGCTGCGCGTCGCTCGGATGATCGACAGTCTCGATCCCGACAATAATTTTCATCAACTGGGGATCATGCTGGCCGATGTGCTTGACCAGTTCGGTCTTGGCGTTGGCCGGCCCGGTAACAAGAACCGCACCGGCGTCGGCGATCGATTGCACTACCGCATGAAGGAAATCGTGATCCTCCGCCGCATGTCCGCTGCCGATGGAGTTTGCCTTGTGGTGGATGTGCCTGGTCGGATGATCCGGGTGCAGCACCAGCCGCTCGACATCGGTCGGGCTGAAATGAAACACGCGCGCTTCATGGTGGTCGATCCACACGACGGCGTGAAAGTGATGGCTGCTCATGGAAAATCTCCTTTCGCCCGCATTGGGCTACCTAAAACCTGCGGCTATTTCATCAAGCATCGACGATCGTCTTGCCGATCGGCCACAGCGCAATGCCGGCGAGCTTGAGGTGCGCCCAGGCGAACGGGATGCCGATAATGGTCACGGCCCACAGAATCGCCGTGAGCAGATGGCCAAGCGCCAGCCACCAGCCGGCCAGCACCAGCCAGACGATATTGCCGACGAGCCCGAACGGCCCGGTGCCGATATCGTGGGTTCCCAGATGCTCGGCCCGCGATATCGCCTTCCGGCCGAACGGCAGCAGCGCATAGGAGGCGATGTTGAACGCCGCCCGCGCCCAGGGCAGGCCGATGATGGTAATCGCCATGATCACGGCTGCGACAATCCATCCCAGCGCCATCCAGAGGCCGCCAAAGACAATCCACAGAATATTGAGCAATAAGGACAAAGGGGACATGAGGTTTCCGTCACGCGTTTGGAGTAATGTGCTGCCAGGGTGATTCGTTTTGTTGGTGATTTAACGATGAGGGTAGGTATTTGCTAGACCGCGGGAGATGATCCATGGCCGTCAGTCAGCTTTTCATCGGACCGACAGCGGATCCTGCGCCGAATACGAAAACTGCTTCGGTTCATCGATTTACGCAGCAACCGACGGCACCGGTCGAGCGGATCGATCGCCTGGCTCTGCCCCAAATCATGACGGCGGCGCGAATCAACCAGCTGGGACCGCCGCAGATCATCGCGCTCGAACGCGTCGACGTGCCGGAGCCGCAGGAACTGCAGGTTCTGGTGCGGGTGTGCGCCGCCGGTGTCGGGCCTTGGGATGCCCTGGTGCGCACCGGCAAGAGCGGCTTGCCGCTGACGCCGCCGCTGACGCTGGGTTCCGAAATCTCCGGCATCGTCGAAAAGGTCGGCGCCAATACCACCGGCTTCGCGGTGGGCGATGAGGTGTTCGGCGCTACCAACCCGCTTTTCGTCATGGGCTACGCCGAATACGCCGTCGTCTCGGCGCGCATGATCGCAAAAAAGTCGGCGGCGCTGTCGCATATCGAGGCCGCGGCGCTGCCGGTGGTCGGCGTGATGGCGTGGCAAATGCTGTTCGATCACGCCTCGCTGCGCGAGGGCCAGACCGTCGTCATCCACGGCGGCGCCGGCAATGTCGGCGCCTATGCGGTGCAGCTGGCGCGGGCGAAAAAACTCCACGTCATCGCCACCGTCCGCAACGGCGACGCCGACTATGTGCGCAGCCTCGGCGCGCACGAGGTGATCAACACCGAGACCGTCAACCTGGCGAACTTCGCGCGGCGCGCCGACGCGGTGATCGATACGGTGGGCGGGCCGGCACAGGATCAATTGTTCACCTTCGTGAAACCCGGCGGCATCATCGTCTCCTCGGTGTCGCGGCCAAATGTGCAGCTGGCGCAAAAACGGCGCGCCCGCGCCGACCATTTCATCGTCGACGTCAATACCGCGCAACTGACACGGCTCGCCGAGATGCACGACAAGAACGAGCTGGTCATTCCCGTCGGCAGCGTGCTGCCGCTCGGCGAGGCGCGCGCCGCCCACGAAATGCTCGACGGCTCGCGCGCCCATAAACGCGGCAAGATCGTTCTGCAGGTCGCCGATTAACGGCGACGATCAGAACAAGGTCGCCGGATAATCGCGAACGGTGCCGATCAGAAGAATGCCTGGATCCCCGTCTGCGCACGGCCGAGGATCAGCGCGTGGATGTCGTGGGTGCCCTCGTAGGTGTTGACGGTCTCGAGATTGCACAGCACGCGCATGACGTGGAATTCCTCGGCGATGCCGTTGCCGCCGTGCATATCGCGGGCGAGGCGCGCGATCTCCAGCGCCTTGCCGCAATTGTTGCGCTTGAGCAGCGAGATCGCCGGCGGCGACGCCTTGCCCTGATCGATCAGCCGCGACAGGCGGAGCGCCGCGTGCAGGCCGAGCGCGATCTCGGTCTGCATGTCGGCGAGCTTTTTCTGCACCAGCTGGTTGGCGGCGAGCGGCCGGCCGAACTGCTTGCGGGTCAGCACGTAATCGCGGGCGCGGTGCCAGCAGAACTCGGCGGCGCCCATGGCGCCCCAGGCGATGCCGGCGCGCGCCACGTTGAGGCAGCCGAACGGACCGGCGAGGCCTGAAACATTCGGCAGCAGATTGTCTTCGGGCACGACCGCGCCTTCCAGCACGACCTCGCCGGTGATCGAGGCGCGCAGCGACAGCTTGCCTTCGATCTTCGGCGTGGAGAATCCCTTGGTGCCGCGCTCGATGAGGAAGCCGCGGATCCTGCCGTCGAGCTTTGCCCAAATGATGCCGATGTCGGCGACCGGCGCATTGGTGATCCAGGTTTTGGCGCCGGTGAGGGAAAAGCCGCCCGGCACTTTTTCGGCGCGTGTTACCATGGAGCCCGGATCGGAGCCATGATCCGGCTCGGTCAGCCCGAAGCAGCCGAGCAGTTCGCCGCTCGCCATCTTCGGCAGATATTTGCGGCGCTGCGCTTCGGAGCCATAAGCATAGATCGCCTGCATGGCGAGCGAGGATTGCACCGACATCGCCGAACGGAAGCCGGAATCGACCCGCTCGAGCTCGCGCGCGATCAGCCCGTAGCAGACATAGCCGAGGCCGGCGCCGCCGTATTCCTCGGGGATGGTCGAGCCCAACAGCCCGAGCTCGCCCATCTCGCGGAAAATCGCCGGGTCGGTCTGGCCGTCGCGATTGGCGGCGATGACGCGGGGAAACAGTTTCTCCTGGGCATAATCGCGCGCGGTGTCGCGCACCATGCGCTCTTCCTCGGTCAGCTCGCCTTCGAGGTCGAGCGGATCGTCCCATTTGAACGCGGCGTCCTTGATCTGGGCGCTTTTCGGCTGGCTTTTTTGCGTTTTCTCCGCAACCTGGGTCATCGCGCGTCTCCTCGGGTCCCCGCCGCGGACGAGCTTAGGAGCCCGTGTCGCAAGCGGCAAGCGGCGGGACAATACCACTGATCAGATGGTGGCCTTTCAATATAAGACATCTCTGCCGCAAGGCGTTGCCGCATCGGCGACGTTCCGCTATCTAAGCCCTCACGCGCCCGTAGCTCAGCTGGATAGAGCGCTGCCCTCCGAAGGCAGAGGTCAGGGGTTCGAATCCCTTCGGGCGCGCCAGTTTTTTCAAAAATTTGCGCGAGTTGTCGTTCAGAAAATATCGTCCAGGGATAGCCAGCGTGAAGCGCATCACCAGACTCTGGAGGAGTCTCCGCGCCCTCGTCCATCATCGCCGCGTGCAGTTGGCCCTCTCCATCAGGGTGACGATTGCCGCACTGGCCGCGCTCGCGCTTGCGCAATTCCTGCAACTTCCTCTGCCGTTGTGGGCAGTGTTGACGGCCGTCATCGTGACGCAGATGAGCGTCGGGCGGTCGCTGAAGGCAACGTTCGATTATCTCGCGGGGACGCTGGGCGGCGCGATCTATGGCGGCGCCATCGGCGTGCTCATCCCGCATTCGAGCGAAATCGCGCTGCTCGCGGTTCTTGCCCTCGCTGTCGGCCCGCTTGCCTTCGTTGCGGCGATAAACCCAAGATTCTCCGTCGCGCCGATCACCGCCATCATCGTGCTGTTGATTCCGATCATGACCCACGCGAGTCCGGTCGCTTCGGCACTTGATCGCGTCATGGAGGTGGCGCTCGGAGGCATCACCGGGTTGATTGTTTCGTTTTTTCTGCTGCCATCCAACGCTCATCCCCTGGTCGGCGCGGCGGCTGCTCGTGCACTCGATCGGATGGCGCGTGCTCTTGGCGAACTCCTTGCCGGCTTGACCCACGGTCTCGACATGGATTCGCTCCACCGCATTCAGGACGGCATCGGCCAGGCTTTGGTGCAAATGAACGCGGTGGGCGCCGAAGCCGAGCACGAGCGGTCGGCAGGTCTCGCCGTGGGGCCGGACACCGGGCCGCTGCTGCGCACGCTGCTCAGGTTGCGGCACGACTTGGTGATGATCGGAAGGGCGGCTACCGCGCCGCTGCCCGAGGCCTTCGCAACGCGGCTCGCATCGCCGATTGCGAATCTCGGCGCGGCCTTCGCCGATTACCTGAGGGCGAGTGGGGCGGCGCTGCTGGCGCGTCAGGACCCGCCGTCGCTTGATTCCGTGGAATCGGCTCTTGATGCCTTTGCCGGCGAAATGGCCGCGCTCCGTCGCGAGGGTCTCACGCGAAGCCTTCCCGCCGATGCGGCGGAACACTTCTTCGCAATTGGATTCGTGCTTGAGCAGATGCACAACAACGTCAAGGATCTCGAACGGTGCGTGGCTGAATGGGCTGGATCGCCCAAGGAAGCAGGGCGCGACGGCAGTCAGTCCGATTGACCCAGGCCACCAATGCCTCTGCTCGCGAGTAACTGCGGTAGAGGTCAGGGGTTCGAATCCCTTCAAGCGCGCCAACAAAATCAATAACTTAAAAGACGCGACAATTCCCAGTTGACGCACTTAGTATCTATCCCTTGAGTAGCTGGACCTACAACGTCAGCCAAATGAAGGTTGGCCGTCTAAACGGAGAGGCGTGGTCATGACTGATACTTTTAAGATTTATGGACCATTTGAAATAGCGAACAAACAGAAGATAGTAGATAGAGAGCATCAGAGCGACTATTGGAACGATTGCGTTGACAAGGAATTTTACGACTTGTCATACGCCAAAGGCATATATCTGTTCTCACTGCGAAATGGAGAAAACTTTAATCCCCAGTATGTAGGAATGACAGAACGAGATTTTAGGACAGAAGTCTTCAGCGACAGAAACACCGTTATGGTTTTCAAACATTTTCTGGAGGAAAGAGGCGTCCTATGCTTGCACTTGCTGGCAAAGCCCAAAGAAACTCAACGAGGGTTTTCGATCAACATCAGCGACAAGGAATTATATTGGATTGAGGACTACATTCAGCAAACCTGTCGCATAAAAAATCCATACCTTCTCAATATCGGAAAAAGCAGGTTCCTATTGAAGACAGCTATAGAAGGGATAACTGATAGCACTTCCAGCAGGGGGGATAACGTCAAGACATTCAAGAATGCCTTAGGGATCGATGCTTGATCGCGACGACGGCGTGCGGGCTCGCGAAAAACGATCGGTTCGCTCGAAGAATATTCATGCAGACCAATCCTCAGAATGAATTCTGGAAATTTCGGCATAGCGCACGATCTCTTTGACGCTGGCGAACCCGCGCCGCCGGCGCCGCCCAAAACTATTCGCCCTTCCATTGCGGCGCACGCTTATTCAAAAACGCGTCCAGGCCTTCGCGAAAATCCCCGCTCATATAGCACATCAGGATCAAGTCCTCGCCCTCCTCGCGGGACAGCCGCCGCTGCAGGCGCGCCAGCGCCTGTTTGGTGGCGTTGAGGGTGAGCGGTGCGTTGCCGGCGATCAGCGTGGCCAATTCGCCCGCGCGCCGCTCCAGCGCGGCGATGTCGTCGACGACTTCGCTGAGCAGGCCGACGCTGGCCGCTTCGTCGGCGCCAATGAGCCGCGCGGTGAAAATCAAATCCTTCACGCGTGCCGGCCCGACCAGCGCAGTAAGCCGGCTGATATTCGACATCGACAGGCAATTGCCGAGCGTGCGCGCGATCGGAAAGCCGAATTTGGTCGTCCTGGTGCCGATGCGAATGTCGCAGCACGCCGCGATCCCGGCGCCGCCGCCGGTGCAGGCGCCGTTGATCGCGGCGATGGTCGGCACGCGGCAGGCCTCGAGCGTGCCGAGCACCCGGTCGATGCGGGCCTCGTAGTCGAGCGCGTGCTGCGGCGTGGTGAACTCGCGGAACTGGTTGATGTCGGTGCCGGCGGCGAAGGCCTTGTCGCCGGCGCCCTGGAACACCAGCACCTTGATGGCGCGGTCGCCGTCGGCTTCCTCGCAAATCTGCGCCAGCCGTTCGTACATCGCGAAGGTGAAGGCGTTGCGCGCCTGCGGCCGGTTGAACGTCACCCGGCCGATGCCGTCACGCCGGTCGAAGAGGATGTCGTTCGACGGTGCAGTTGACTGATTCATGAGCTTTGACCCGTTGATTGGCGCGTGCAGCCACGATTGGTAACCAACTCGTTAACGCAACAGCAACGATTTTCACAGACCATGCGGCAGAGCATGATCCCGAAAAGTGGATACCGGTTTTCGGACAAGATCATGCTCAAACGAAAAATCTAGACCTGATCCGCTTCCATTGAAGCGGATCAGGTCTAGGGGCAAAAGACTTTTCCTATGGCACAAGCCGATGCGGTGCAGGCCTTCGAGGCGCGCTTCAAGATGTACGGCCTCGATGGCCGGGCGCTCGACATTCTCGCCGAGACCTGGCCGGTGATCGAACCGACGCTGGATCAGGCGATCGCCGAGATCATCGCCGCGGTTCGCGTCCTGCCGCGCGTCGGCGAGATCGTCACCAGGAATGCCGAGCTGTACAAGAAACTCGAAGCCGCGCATTTCCGCGCGCTGCTCGGCGGCAAGCTTGATGGCGCTTACGCCGAGTCGTGCCGGCACACCGTGGCGCAGGAGGCGGCGATCGGGCTCGACGCCCGCGTGCGCTCTACCGCCGGCAGTTACGTGCTCAAGGCGGCGCTCGACGCGCTGGCGCGCAAGCATAGGTTTTCCGCCGCAAAAGTTGCCGAGCGCGGCCGGGTCGTATCGCAGGCCATCAGCTTCGACGTCGCCAACGCCATGACCTTGCATCGCCAGGCGGCAGAGCAGGCCAGCGCGGCACGGCGCGGCGCCATCGACGACGCGATTGCGGAATTCGCCGGCGCCATCGGCGAAGTGGTCGAGGCGATCAAGGAAGCCTCCGGTTCGCTGACCACGAGTTGCTCGACGCTCAATCAGGTCGCCGACGATACCCGCGGCCGCATGGCGTCGGCATCGTCGGCCTCGGCCGAGACCACCCAGCGCATGGCCGCGACCGTCGCCGCCACCGAAGCGCTGTCGGAATCGATCGACGAGATTGGCCAGCAATCGACCCGCGGGCTCGGCATGGCGAAATCCGCCGCGTCCGACGCCGCGCGCACCCAAGACGTCATCCGCTCGCTCGACGACGCGGCCGAGCGCATCGGCTCCGTGGTCGGCGCCATTTCGGCGATTGCGGCGCAGACCAATCTGCTGGCGCTCAACGCCACCATCGAGGCGGCGCGCGCCGGCGAAGCCGGCAAGGGCTTTGCCGTGGTCGCCGCCGAAGTGAAAACGCTTGCCAACCAGACCTCGCGCGCCACCGACGATATTTCCCAGCAGGTCGCCGCCATCCAGGATGCGACCAAGCGCTCGGTGGAGGAAATCTCCTCGATCGCGCGCGCGATTGGTGAACTCACCGGCGTCTCGACCAGCATCGCGTCGGCGGTTCAGGAGCAGGCCGCGACGACGAGCGCGATTGCCGAAAGCATCCAGGACGCCGCCGGCCACACCTCGCAAGCCTCGAGCGAAATCGGCTCCGCCGCAGAGGTGGTGACCCGCGGCGCCGGCGCCGTCGGCGAAATCACCACCTGGACGGCGCGGCTGTCGGCGCGCGCCCACGATCTGGAAACCAAGGTGGCGACCTTCTTCACCCGCGTCCGCGCGGCGTAGCGTCTTCATCCGCCCCCGCGATAGCGGGGGAGGGGGACCACCCCGAAGGGGTGGTGGAGGGGGCGCAGGACTCAACGCGCCGCAAGAGTCTTTGTGGTGTCCAAACATTTTCGCTCGCTTGAATCTTCTTGCGAAAAGAATCTTCTGCAGCGATAACGAAGCTCCGCGTCCGGCGCCCCCTCCACCACGGTTCGCTCGCTTCGCGAGCTCCAGTGGTCCCCCTCCCCCGCTTCGCGGGGGCGGAAAGAAAAACGATCTCGTTCTCGCGACGCACCGGCGTCCGAGTTTTGCGCAAGCCAGTCCCAAGCCAGTCCAACGTGTTTGCCTCCAGAAAAATAAGGGAGGCAGAGCGCCGAAAGGCGCAAATCCTGGGCCGCATCATCGGATGCGGCGCGCGCTGAGCGCAGCGCGCTCGCCTTTCGGCGCCCTACCGCGGCTCTTGCTCCGGCCATTTGCCGAAGCTCGATCCAGGCCGCGCTTCACGCGATGCAGCGCGCAGGCGTTACCGGCGCCTTGGCATCGCGCTTAAGCGAGGCACCTCGCGCGCCGGTCGTAATGCCGGCGGGGTCGATGCCCGGACCGCCCGAGAGCGGCAGTGACGAGCCGCCGCCCGCAGGAACCGCACCCGCCCCGTCAGTCGGCGTCACCGGTCGACGTCCCTTAACACGAGCGGGATCAGGCCCCGTAATGCAATCGCGCAGCCAATGTCAAATGATTCGTTGCGCGCGAATTTGTCTCGATAATTCGCGCGGTTAGGCGCGGTGTGTTTTCGCACGCCGAATGCCGGCGCTTATCGCGCGCGCAAGCGGACTGCAAAGATTCGCAAAGCCGGTCGCTTGCCATTGCGGCGAGGTCGCGAGCCGGTCAATCGGTCAGCTTGTAGCCCGGATTGAGCACAGCGAAATCCGGGTACGGCAATCCAGCCCGCACCGGCGGCCCCGGATTTCACTTCGTTCAATCCGGGCTACGCTTGCTGGTTGGCAGGCCCATTTCATGCTATATTTCGGTGCATGGAAACGTCTCCGTTACATCGCCTCCCGGCAGAGCTCGCGTCCCAATTGGAGCGGAAGTATTTTTGGTGGGACGCGTTGGACGCGCAGCCGCGATCGGATGACAGAATTCTTGCTCAAGCGATGGACTTGGCTTCGTTCGCGGACGTGCGCCGCCTCGAAACAGAACTCGGCCTCCGGCGTTTGGTCGAAGCAATGCGCGCCGCGGAACCGGGCTGGATCAGCGACAGGTCGTGGGAATTTTGGCGCGGGCGCTTGCGCTCCGTCGGCCCGACGATATCGCAGACGCCGCCGCGGAGACGGTTCGATGCCGGACTGTTTTGAGCCGAAAATCGGCGCGCTGCCTAAAGCTCAGCAAGACATCTGGCCCAAGCTTAGTCCCGCGCCTCGGTTGTCCTTCGTGCTTTACGGCGGCACTGCAGTCGCCCTTTATCTCGGTCATCGCGTTTCCGTCGATTTCTACTTTTTCAGGTCGTCGCCTCTCGACAAGAATGAAGTCGAAACCACATTTGCGTTCATGCGCGATGCTCGAACCATTCAGGAAAGCAAAAATACGCTCGTCGTCGACGCGCCGATGCCGTCCGGTTCCGTGAAGGTCTCGTTTTTCGGTGGCGTCGGCTTCGGGAGAGTAAATCAACCGCGTCAAACGAAGGATTCGACGTTGCTCGTTGCTTCGATGGAAGATCTGTTGACCACCAAGCTCAAGGCGATTTTGGACCGTGCGGAGGCCAAGGACTATCTGGATATTTCCGCGCTGCTATCGGCCGGCATTTCGCTGGAGCGAGCATTGGGTGCGTTCACAAAGATGTATGGCAAGGATCCGGGCCTTGTGCTCAGAGCCATCGCCTATTTCAAAGACGGCGATCTGCCGTCGCTTCCAAAATCCGACCAAGAGATCCTGCGCGCGGCTAGAGATCGCATTGCCGAAATTCCGGATGTTTCGATTACTTATGGATCGCTCGCGGTCGCGCTCGGCGATTGCAGCCCGTAGGATGGGTAGAGCGCAGCGAAACCCATCATCTTTGTGCCGTGGAGCGGTGGGTTTCGCTGCGCTCTACCCACCCTACGAAGCTACGAAGCGCCAGCGCGCGAAAAAACTACTCCGCCGGCGTCTTCGGCTTCGGCTTCGCGAACGTGCGCTTCAAATTATCCCACAGCTCGATCTTCGCGCCGTTCTTGTGCATGATCACGCTCTGCTGCAGCACCGAGAGCGAGTTGTTCCAGGCCCAGTAGATCACCAGGCCGGCGGGGAAGCTCGCCAGCATGAAGGTGAAGATCAGCGGCATCCAGTTGAAGATCATCTGCTGGGTCGGATCGGGCGGCGCCGGGTTGAGCTTCATCTGCACCCACATGGTCACGCCCATGAGCGCCGGCCAGAAGCCCAAATGCAGGTATGAGCCGAATAGCGGGATGATGGTCGGATCGAACGGGATCAGGCCGCCGAGGGTGAAAATGTTGGTCGGGTCCTGCGCCGACAAATCGTGAATCCAGCCGAAGAACGGCGCGTGGCGCATCTCGATGGTGATGAACAGCACCTTGTAGAGCGAGAAGAACACCGGGATCTGAATGGCGATCGGCAGGCAGCCGGCCAGCGGATTGATCTGCTCTTTCTTGTAGAGCTCCATCATCGCCTGCTGCTGCTTGCCCTTGTCGTCGGCGTAACGCTCCTTGATCATCGCCATCTGCGGCTGCACCGCCTTCATCTTCGCCATCGAGGCGTAGGATTTGTTGGCGAGCGGGAAGAACAGGAATTTTACGATCACGGTGACGATCAGGATGGCGATGCCGAAATTGCCGACCAGATGCGAGAAATAGTCGATCGCCAAAAACATCGGCTTGGTGATGAAGTAGAACCAGCCCCAGTCGATCAAGAGATCGAAATGGTTGAGGCCGAGCTCCTGATTGTAGCCGCCGGAGCCGCCGATCGGGAAATTGACGCCGACCACGGACACTTCCTTCGCGCCGGCGAACAGCCGCGCATCGGCCGCGCCGGTCGCGCCCGGCGCTACGGTCTGCGGCTGCAAGAGATAATCGGTCTGATAAGTCTTCAGCCCGCCGGCCTCGCCGCCGGAAAAGTGTGCCAACACCCTGGCGTCGGTGTCCGGCAGCAGCGTGGCGGCCCAATATTTGTCGGTAATGCCCAGCCAAGCGTTGGTGACGTCAAAGGCGATAACCCGCTTGCCGTTACTGTCAGGGGTTAGATCGTCGATCTTCTTGTAGGTCACTTCTTCGAGCTTGTCGCCCAGCCGGCCGATCAGGCCTTCGTGCAAAATGTAGTAGCCCTGCACCTTCGGCGTGCCGTGGCGCGACACCAGTGCATAGGGAAACAGCGTGACCGGGTTGTCGCTTTTGTTCTGCACCTGGTCTTTCAAGGTGAACAGATAGCGGTCGTCGACCGCGATGGTGCGGCGGAAGATCAAGCCTGCGCCGTTGTCATAGGTCAGCGTCACCGGATGGCCGATGCCGAGCGTGCCTGAGCCCTCCTGCTGCCACACCGTGTCCGGTCCCGGCATCGCCGCGGTGGTGCCGGCGGCGGCCACCCAGCCGAACTCGGCATAGAACGCGTCCGGCGCGCCCGACGGCGAGAGCAGCACGATGGCCGGCGAGTTGCGATCGACGGTCTCGCGATATTGCTCGAGCGCCAGATCGTCGATGCGCCCACCTTTGAGGTCGATGCTGCCGTGCAGCGTCGGCGTGGCGATGGCGACGCGCGGCGAAGCCGCAATCACCGCCTCGCGCGATGCGGTTGCGACCACGGGCGCGGCGGTGCCGGGCACTGGCGGCGACGTGCCGGAACCGGGTGTGGCACCAGGCGTAGCGCCGGGTTGCGCCGGATTCGGCTGCGTCGCGCCGGGCTGGGTCTGCGATTGTTCCTGCTGCTTGAGCTCGGCCTGCTGGCGCTGCTTTTCCATCTGCGGATAGCCGACGAAATATTGCCAGCCGACGACGACGATCAGCGACAGCACGATGGCAAGGATGGTGTTCTTGTGATCGCCCATTCAATGCTCGTGCGGGTTTTTGCGCGGTTGGTGTTTCGCCGGCCGCGGCGAACTTAGCTGATGTGGGGACCGTTGGCGGGCGCCACCAGTTGTCTGATCCGTTCCCTGGAGCGTTTCTTTGCGCGTTTCTTTAGGCATTCCTTGGCGTGCCTGAGCCCGCTCCGGGTCATGAATCCGGCCGAGCGCCGTATCGAGTTCCCGCCGCATCTGCCCGAACGGCACCGCCAGCGCGGCGCGCCGCCCGATCAGCACGTAATCGTAGCCGTCATGCATGCCGCCGCCGGCTGACAGCCGCACCATCTCGCGCAGCCTCCGCCGCACCCGGTTGCGCTCCACCGCATTGCCGACCTGCCGCGACACCGTAAAGCCGATGCGCACCGGGCCGTCCTCGGCGCGGCGGCGCGCCTGCACCACGAAGGTGCCGACCGATGCCCGCAATCCAGCCGCGGCGGCACGAAAGTCCGTCCGGCGTTTCAACCGCTCCATGGTAGCGGCAGACATCGCTGCGGCGGACATCGCTGCGGCAGATATGGCAAAGCAGGAAAAGCGATCACGCACTGAGCCGCTTGCGCCCTTGCGCCCGCCGCGCCGCCAGCACTCTGCGGCCGCCCTTGGTCGCCATCCGGGCGCGAAAGCCGTGACGGCGCTTGCGCACCAATTTGCTCGGCTGGTAGGTCCGTTTCACGGGATTGATCTCCGACAGCGCCCGGTTCGCCGTAAGCTTAGCGGCGTGAATGTGATCGGCGCGCGATTGGCGCGGCTTATACGAAAGCCCTCCCGGCCCGTCAATGTGACCGGCCGGGCCGCGCGCAAGCCCGCTAAGCCCCTGTGCCGTATCGTTTTCCCTGACGCTGCTTTCCGCGCTATATCCGCGCTATAGAGCTATCCCGTGAATGTGTGAGGCCGATGACGCAGCAGCTTAAACCGGACATCTGCGTCATCGGCGCCGGCGCGGCCGGCCGTGCCGCGGCCTCGGCGGCCGGCGCCTTCGGCGTGCCGGTGGTGCTGATCGAAAAAGGTACCCTTGGCGGCGGCGCCGGCAACGGCGGCAGCATGCCGGCCGCGGCGCTCGCCGTGACCGCCGAGCGCGCCAATATCATCCGCCATGCCGCGCATTTCGGCCTCAAGGCGGCGCGCTTAGGCGTCGATTTCGCCGCGGTGAAGGCCCATGTCCGCGACGTCGCCGACACCGTCGCACCGAGCGAGGCACGGCAGCGTCTGGCCGGCCTCGGCGTGCGTATCATCGACGGCGCGGCGCGGTTTTTGGATGCGCGCACCGTCACCGCCGGCGAATTCATCATCGCGGCGCGCCGCTTCGTCATCGCCACCGGCTCGTCGCCGGCATTGCCGGCGATCCCCGGCTTGGCCGGCACGCTGCATCTCACCAGCGACACCGTGTTCGATCTGGCCGATTGCCCGCGTAGTCTCATCGTCATCGGCGCCGGCTCTGCAGGTCTCGAACTGGCGCAAACTTTCCGGCGGCTCGGCGCCGAAGTCACCGTGCTCGAAGCAGCGACGCCGCTGGCCGGTGACGATGCCGAATGCGCCGCCATCGTGCTCGATGCGCTCGAACGCGACGGCATCAAGCTCCGCATTGGCGTCGCCATCGCGCGGGTGCGGCGCGTGCTGGCGAGGATCGAGATCGACATCACGACGCCTGAAGGGCCTGAGACCGTCACCGGCAGTCATCTTCTCGTCGCCGTGGGGCGCCGGCCGAATGTCGAAGCGCTCGAACTCGATGCCGCCGGCATCCGCTACGAGCCGCACGGCATCGTCGTCGACCAGCGCCTGCGCACCACCAACAAACGGGCCTATGCGATCGGCGACGTCGCCATCGGGCCGAAATCCACACACCTCGCCACCTATCACGCCGAGCTCGTGGTGCGGCACGCGCTGTTCCGCCAGCACGTCAGCCTCGACCATCACACCGTACCGACTGTGACTCATACCGATCCGGAACTGGCCCAGGTCGGCTTCCTGGAAGACGAAGCCCGCGCCCACGCCGGCGCCATCCGCGTGCTGCGCTCGCCCTATCGCGAGAACGACCGCGCGCTGGCCACGGAGGCGACCAATGGCCACATCAAGGTCATCACCGACCGCAAGGGCGACATCCTCGGCGCCACAATTGTCGGGGCCGGGGCCGGGGAAATGATCGCCGCCTGGACCTTGGCGATCACGCAAAAGCTCAATATCCGCGCCTTTGCCGGCCTGATCGTGCCCTATCCGGCCTATGGGGAGGTGGGAAAACGCGCCGCCATGACATATTTCATGCGGGGTTTGACGAGTAATCAGGTGCGTCGCATCATAGGGTGGCTGCGCCGTCTTGGTTGATACCAGATTTGGCTGAAAACAAGACCGCGCCGAGGCTTACGCGAATGAGTGAAGATACCGCCGCCCGGCCGGAATCGGTCCGGGTGCCGCGCTTCGGTCTTTCCGGCAAGCTCCTCGTCCTCACGATCCTGTTCGTGATGATCGCGGAAGTGCTGATCTATGTGCCGTCGGTGGCCAATTTCCGCGTCACCTGGCTCAAGGACCGGCTGCAGACCGGCTACACCGCGGCGCTGGTTCTCGAGGCCGCGCCGAACGGCATGGTGCCCGACAGCCTCGCCAAACAAATCCTCGACAGCATCGGCGCCCGCGCCGTCGCCATGAAGATGGGCGAGCGCCGCCGCATGCTGGCCATCGACGACATGCCGCCCGCCGTCGACGACACCTTCGACATGCGCAGCTCAAGCTCGGTCGATGCCGTCGTCGACGCGTTCAAGATCATGCTCAACGCCCGGCCCTATGTGATGCGGGTGGTCGGCCCGGCGCCGATGGGCGGCGAATATATCGAATTGATCATGGACGAGCGGCCGCTGCGCCGGGCCATGCTGCGCTATTCGGGAGACATTCTTCTGTTGTCGCTGGTGATTTCCGTCATCACCGCGGCGCTGGTCTATCTGGCGCTGCATTACATGTTCGTGCGGCCGATGCGGCGCGTCACCGCCAACATGATGGCGTTCCGCGCCGATCCGGAAAATCCCGACCGCATCATCGCGCCGTCGGCGCGCGCCGACGAGATCGGCGTCGCCGAGCGCGAGCTCGCCACCATGCAGAGCGAACTGGCGTCGATGCTGCACCAGAAGAGCCGGCTCGCCGCGCTGGGCTTGGCGGTGTCCAAGATCAATCACGATTTGCGCAATCTGTTGGCGTCGGCGCAGCTGTTTTCCGATCGCCTCGCGACGCTGCCCGATCCCACCGTGCAGCGCTTTGCGCCAAAACTGATGCGGGCGCTGGAGCGCGCCATCGCGTTCTGCCAATCGACATTGTCCTACGGCCGCCTGCAGGAGCCGCCGCCGGAACGCCGGGAAATTCTACTCGAGCCGCTGGTCGAGGAGGTGCACGAGACGCTCAATCTCGGCCCCGATGCGCCGATCCGCTGGATCAGCGCGGTCGAGCGCGGGCTGATCGTGGAAGCCGACTACGACCAGCTGTTCCGCATCCTGCTCAACCTGGCGCGCAACGCGGTCCAGGCCATGGAAAGCCGCGCCGCGCGCGATCCCGGCCGCGACCAGATCCGCATCACCGGCCGCCGCGAGGGCGCCGTGGTCGTCATCGAAGTCTCCGACACCGGGCCGGGTTTTTCGGGGAAAGCGCGCGACCATTTGTTCGAAGCGTTCCAGGGCTCGACCCGCACCGGCGGCACCGGGCTGGGACTGGCAATCGCCGCCGAGCTGGTGCGCGCCCACGGCGGCGAAATCCGCCTGGTCGAAGGCACCATCGGCGCGACGTTGCGGCTCACCATCCCCGACCGCGCCGTCGAACTGAGCGCACACCGCGGCGCCCGCGCCCACGGTTAAGGAAAACGTCTAAGAAAAACGGCTAAGGACCATCCACTATGCTTGCGACGCGAATTATCGGCTGGCTCAGCTTCGCTTTTATCGTCTGCTTTCTCATCTACGGATTTCGCCAAGGCTTTCGCGCCAAGGCCGAAGCCAGGAAAAATCTTTCGCCTCCCGGCGGTAATCCGGGCGGCGATTCCAGCGGCGACAGCGGCCGTTCACCGTGAACCTTGACGGCCACCGGCGCTTGCCAATAAGCGGCGAAGCCTATAGCTAAAACGCGCCGCGCCCGTAGCTCAGCTGGATAGAGCACCAGACTACGAATCTGGGGGTCGGGAGTTCGAATCTCTCCGGGCGCGCCAATTTTATGCCGTCTGCGAACTGACCCGCGTGGGCATCCGATCCGCCGAGCCAAAACGACATATCGTACAATGACTTTGCGACACATTCCTTTGGAAGCAGTCAACCAGTCTGACCTCCAGCGTTTGATCGAGGATCAAGTCGCGGAGAAACGCGACATCGATTACAAACGCGATACCTACAGCAATCGGGATCAAGACTACGGTGAATTTCTTGCCGATATCTCATCGTTCGCAAACACTGCCGGCGGAGAGATCGTCATCGGCATGGCCGAGCAAACCGGCGTGCCGACCGGGTTTTCTCCTCTGCAGATTGATGCTGACGCCGAAGTCTTGCGGCTTGAAAATATCGCACGCTCCGGACTGCAACCGCGGATTTTCGGATTTGCCGTGCGCGCGGTGCCGATCGCGGGAGGCGGATACGCCTTGGTGCTTCGCATCCCGCGAAGCTATAACCAGCCGCACCGGATCGTCCGCCAAGGATCCGGCAACCATCGGTTCTGGGCACGTTCATCGGCCGGCAAGTACGAGCCGAATGTCGACGAACTCCGTGTTCTGTTCACGCGCGCACCGCAATTGGCTGATCGCATTCGCGACTTTCGGTTCGATCGGATCGCGAAAATTCTCGGCGGTGATACGCCGGTGCCGCTGATGGGCGCTCGTCCGCTCATCCTGCATGTGGCGCCGCTTTCTGCCTTCGAAAGTGCGCAGTCATTTCGTCTCGATATTAATCAAGCCCCGCAACAGCTCTTCACTGCGTTTCCACCGATCGGCGCGCAGGTCGGCGATTTTCGCATCAACGTGGACGGATGTTTGGTGCTCTCGAATCGTAGCGCAGACGGACGGACCCACCGCGCGTACGTACAGGCATTCCACAGTGGAATTGTCGAAGCTGTTGACTCGACGTTCGTCATGGGCGAAGGCACCGCACAGAACCCCTATCGTCTTACGTTGATACGCACCGAGAGTACGATTGTTCGCGCGTCACACTCCTATTTGCAGTCGCTTCAGGCGCGCGACGCGCCCGCTCCTTATGTGCTTCTGGTCAGCTTGTTGGGCGTCAAGGGAACGTTCTATTCCTTCGCCATGGCGGCTGGCACGCTGTTCGAGGATGAAGCGGGGATTCTTGATCGGGATCAATTCCACTTCTCCGAACTGGTGATCGACGAAGTCCCACTCGACCCGTACGAATACGCAAAACTGCTACGTCCGCTGCTCGACCAAATCGCGAATGCCGCCGGTCGCGCGAGAATACCGTCGTTCGATCAAGACGGGCGCTTTCGCGTGCGCATTTGATAGCCGAGGCTGCGATGGTATGGGACCGATTGGGCGCGCTGGAACAAGACTTGGCCGACATGACAGTCGCATCAATCGCGCCAGTAATGGCAATTAAGGCAGAGCAAATTTGGATCGCGCTCATCGGCAGTCTCCGTGATAAGGGCGCCAATCAGCGAAGACGATCCGCAGTGCCCACAAACAGAACCCGAAAGTCCGAGCGGGACGGGCGCAGAACCACGAGAAGGGCGGTTGTCAACTGAGCCGTCCGACCTAGGATCAGTCCAAATCGGGAAGCTATCGTCACCGGCTGGTGGCTCCTGACGCCGGGCGACCCCAGCAAAAAGCCCCTGGACAGTCCGCGACTGCGCTAACGGGGCGAGCGGCCTATCGGGCAGAACCAGCGCAGGTTGCTGCTCAGTGCGTGCCGGTTTGCGTTTCGTGGACATGACGTGTCTGTCGGTTTTCCCATTTCATCATCCGCCATTTCAACACGCTGGAGCAATGGAATAACTTGGCTATCTCACAAGAAAATATGATATTTCAATATCTTAGCTTGCATCTTGCTGCGAGTGATGCACGTCGTGTTTCGCGACCGCAAAGTGGACTCCCACTCCACGCAAGGACCCCAGGCCAGGCAAGATTTTGTGCGTATTGCAACTTGCCGTATTTTCCGCAAACTATCGTAGGGCGTGCAAACTAACTGCTGCCTCTTAGGTGGCCGGGGGGCAGTTGTGAACGAGGAGGCAAGTGCGGCCGACGCAAAAAAAAGACGGCGGAAAAGCGACGACAGACAACCCTATGTCCCGTCGCCAGGCGCTCAGCGGCTTATAGATCTTTTGCAGTTAGAGGGGATGACTGCACGCAAACTTCGAAGCGAATTCGAGCAGTGGTTCGTTGACAGGGGAGTTCGGTGGCGCGCGGTGGGCGAATTCTTGTCTGGGAAGAGTGGGGAGTTCTCGGAACCTCGGCTTTTAGCGCAACTCGCCTCGGAGCGGACACAACAGCCGCATGACTATCGAGAGTTCACAAATCTCGGTGCACCGAATTATCTCGTCGCATTCTGCGCAATGAACGTCTCTGGCGTTATCCAGGCTGTACGAGGGAAATACCGGTGCGTGCGACCGGTCACGAATATGCTGACCGGCGAAGAGCAATTGGGTCGCGACACGAGCGGGGATTATCACACTCTCGACTTGCGCTACCATGGAGATTACCAACCTGGAAGCTTCAAGTACAAAACATACAAAGAAAACCATGACCCTCGCGGGTCATGGGAGGGTTATGTCGTTAGTCGAGCACCCTACGTTTTTCTGTTCGGGTTCTGCGTGCAAGGTCTGGATGCCTCGTATTTCCTGTTGCGGCCGCATCCTAACAAGGATCTGTCCGACAAGATGTTAGTGGGGGTCCAATCGCTCGTGCTTTCCCATCCCAAGCCGAATGACGAAAAGCACGGAGTGTCTCGGCAGATCGTCGCTATCAAAGAAGCGTCCTGTAATGTTGATATGATAAATGTTGCTTACGAATGGATCGCACAATGCCGGCACCCCGTTGCCGGCGGGTTGGTCGTAAATTTAGGCGATATGTGGCTAGAAAAGACTTAGTCGCGGCCGTGGCTGCAGCTGTTACAACATTTCGCGAGCGACTGGATGCCCTTGGACCACACTGCATTTGGTGGACCCTGAAACTTATCCGAAAGATCATGCAGGGTCTCATCTCGAACCTTCGCTGTTTCGGGGCTGGGGGCTTGCCCCGTGGGGGCTTGTTCGTGATGGATGACGCCGCCGACGATCGCACGACACATAGATAGATAGTCGCGGGTGTTCAACAAGTGTTGGTGCCAGACCTCGTCAACCGTCTCGACCATGCCGTAGGTCTTCTCGGGACTGAGAATAATCAATGCCATGAACTTCCGGTATTCGCCAACTACATCTCGGGCGAACTCGTCAGACCATTGCATCCGCGCTTTGACGCGCAGTTCGACATCGCTCAAATCCCAGCTTCTGAGGACATCGATACGACCCCTCTGGGCTGGCCCGATCTGATGCAGAATGCTCCTAGCAACCTGGAACACCATCGCTCTCCATAACACGCGGATCCCTATTCAACTATACCGCAGGTAGCCGTCATATTCCAGAAATTCAAACACCACCGGCGGTTCTTTCCCGGGTATGGGACTGTGCCGGGTGCACAGCCGCAAAGTTTCATGTCTCTACGCCGACCCTAGCCTCACTCAGGTAAATTTCCGGCTACTCCACGTGTAAATCCGGACGGGCTTTGAAGGAAGCCTTTATTTATAAGCACTGTACTTGAAACCAAGAATAGCCACACTCATTCCTCCCAGCACTCTATTGCGCACGCTGTTTCCTTATAAGACGATGGTCGCAAGATTTTTGGCGGGCGTGATGACGGTGGCATTCTGGGCTTGGGCGCAGCACGATGTAGACCGGAGATAGGCTATGAGCGGCATCGAAACGAGCCCACAAGCCCCGCTACCGGCGTCGCCGGCGGCCGCGCCACGCGCCTCGCATCGCCTGAGCTTCTGGCTCAAGGAACTCCCCTTCGCCCTGGTGCTGATCCTCACCACGCTCGGCGTCGCCTATACGAGCTTTTCCAAGCAGCCGATCGTCGGTTTCTGGGAGCTCTTGGCGCCGCTGATCGCGCTGGTCTGTATCGGCTCCGGATGGCCGAGTGTCGCCGACCGGACGGCGCGGCTGACTTTGATCGGCTCGCAGGCGCTGCATTGGCTCGCCTTCATCGTGGTGATGAACCTCTTGTTGCTGCCGAGCGTGCAGCGGAATTTCACCGCCAACTCGACCGCGCTCGCGGTCTTTACCTTGCTGGCGCTCGGCACCTTCACCGCGGGCCTGCAGGTGTTTTCCTGGCAAGTGTGCAGCTTGGGCCTGGTCATGGCATTGGCCGTGCCGGCTATTGCCTGGATCGAGAATTCGGCGCTGATCGTCGTCGTGATCTTCGCCATGATGCTCGCCGTCGGTGTCGCGGTGTGGTGGCATTGGCGCAAAAGCGCGCGCGCCGGTCAGGGCTGAGGGCCGAAGTGATGTCGGTGTCCGGCATGTAGCGCATTAAAGCACGCTCTCCGGCGGCGGAATGGGATCGGCGGTTTTGGGAAAGTTCTCGTCCAGCGGCTTCATCGTCTTGAGCAAAGCGATCAGTCCGCGCTTGCGTACCGGTTCGATCACCAGACGGTTTCCCTCGCGGTGCATGATCGCTTCATCGCCCCGCAATTCGAACCCCAGGGGAATACGGACCACTTGGCAGCGGCCGTTGCGGAATAATCTGACGCGTCGTTGCTCGGTCATGGCCTGCTCCAGGCGTGTGTTTGACATGCGACACGATGCGCCAGATCACCACCGGCCGGCGGGCAATCTTCCCTTCAAGATTATCTCACGAAAGTGCCAAGTCCGGCGTGGAAATCGGATACGATAAATAATATGTCCGGGATATTGAGGTCGGAGGACCCCACATGAAATTCGGCGTCGGCCAGCCGGTGCGGCGGCATGAGGATCTGCGGCTCATCACCGGGCAGGGCCGCTACACCGACGACGTGGTGCTGCCGCGGATGACGCAGGCTTTCGTGCTGCGCTCGCCGGTGGCGCACGCGCATATCAAGCGGATCGATGCGAGCGCGGCGCGCCACATGCCGGGCGTGTTGTTCGTCGGAACGGGAGAGGACGTGCGCGCGGACGGCCTCGGCGACGTGCCGTGCACGGTGCCGCTCATGAGCCGCGACGGCAAGCCGCGGCACGATACGCCGCGGCCAGTGCTGGCGCTCGGCAAGGTGCGCCATGTCGGCCAGCCGGTGGCGCTGGTCGTCGCCGAGACTTTGGCCGCCGCGCGCGACGCCGCCGAGGCGATCGAGATCGACTACGAAACGCTGCCTGCGGTGACCGACGCCAAAGCCGCGATCGGCGCTGGCGCGCCGCTTTTGTTCGAGCATATCCCTGACAACATCGTCTTCGACTGGGACAACGACACCGGCGACGCCAAGGCGACCGATGCCGCGTTCGCCAAGGCCGCGCGCGTCGTCAGCCTCGACCTCGTCAACAACAGAGTCGTGGTCAACTCGATGGAGCCGCGCAACGCCATCGCCGAGTATGATCCGTCAAGCGGCCGCTCGACGCTCTACACCGCGACTCAAGGCGCGCATTTCGTGCGCGATCCGCTCGCCGAGCTCGTGCTCAAAATGCCGAAGGACAAGCTGCGCCTGATCACGCCCAATGTCGGCGGCGGGTTCGGCATGAAGGCCTTCGTCTATCCCGAGCACGCGCTGGTGGTGTGGGCGAGCCGCAAGATCGCGCGGCCGGTGAAATGGCAGGAGGACCGCTCGGAAGGTTTCGTCTCCGACAATCAGGGCCGCGACCACATCACACGCGCCGAGCTGGCGCTCGACGACAAAGGCCGCTTCCTGGGTTTACGCGTTTCGGTCCTCGCCAATATCGGCGCGTACTTGTCGCCGTTCGGCTGCTTCGTGCCGACGCGCTCGACCGACCTGGTGTCCGGCCTCTATGCGGTCGGGGCGATCCACGTCAACGTCAAGGGCGTCTGCACCAACACCGTGCCGGTCTGCGCCTATCGCGGCGCCGGGCGCCCCGAGGCGGCGTATCTTCTGGAACGTCTGGTCGATGCCGCGGCGCGCGAGCTTGGCATGAGCCCCGATAAGATCCGGCGCGTCAATTTCGTGCCGCCGTCGGCGATGCCTTACACGTCGGCGACAAAACTCCTGCTCGATTCCGGCGAGTTCGAAGCGATCATGGACCTGTGCATGGACGCGGCGGAATGGTCGTCGTTCGCCAAGCGGCGCAAACAAAGCGAGCGCGACGGCAAGCTGCGCGGCATCGGCATGGCGACCTATACCGAACGCTGCGGCGGCGGCTTCCCCGAAACCGCGTCGATCGAATTCAAGGAAGAGCGCGTCGATCTGGTCATGGGCAACCAGGAATACGGCACCGGCCTCGTCACCGCCTACAAGCAGATCGTCTCCGGCCAGCTCGGCATCGACGCCGACCGCATCGACGTCATCATGGGCGATACCGACCGCACGCCGTCAGGGCTCACCGGCGGCTCGCGCGCGCTCGCGGTTGCCGGCACCGCGCTGTATGAGGCGGGGAAAACGATCATCGGCAAAGGTACGCAGCTTGCCGCGCATCTGCTTGAGGTCTCGGCGCAGGACGTTGCTTTCGCCGACGGCGTCTTCAGCGTGGCCGGCACCGATCTGCGCCTCGATGTTTTTGAGGTAGCCAAGGCGGCGCGCGATCCGGCAAAACTGCCCGCCGGCATGGCGCCCGGGCTCGATACCACCCATGTCCGCGTTCCGCCGGCGCAGACCTTTCCCAACGGCTGCCACATCGTCGAGGTCGAGATCGATCCCAATACCGGTGCTATCGCCATCGCGCGCTACACCGTGGTCGACGATTTCGGCCGCACCATCAATCCGCTGCTGCTCGAAGGCCAGGTCCACGGCGGCATCGTGCAGGGCATCGGCCAGGCGCTCTTGGAGCACGCGGTCTATGACGGCGACAGCGGGCAACTGTTGTCCGGCTCGTTCATGGACTACGCCATGCCGCGCGCCGGCGATCTTCCAAGGTTCGATTTCTCCACCCACAACGTGCCGACGACGTCGAATCCCCTCGGCGTCAAAGGCGCCGGCGAGGCCGGCGCCGTCGGCGCGCCGCCCGCCATCATCAACGCCATCGTCGACGCGCTCAGCCGCCGCACCGGCGTGCGGCATATCGACATGCCGGCGACGCCGCGGCGGGTGTGGGAAGTGCTCAACGCCGTGCACTGAAGGCAACCCGGCAGGATAACTTCTGCGTATTGCATTTTTTGCGGACCATGCCGCGCGAGTCGGAACCCCGGCCGAAAGCCCGGCTTTTCATTCAACCGTCAGACGATATGATGATAGCCTGCTACTGTGAAGGTCGTGTTTCTGACCAGCCAGAAAGGGGAGGGGGCGATGAACGGGGCGACGAAAAAGAACGATGTGTTGTCGATCGAGGAAGTGCTGGCTGCCGAGGCCAAGGAAATCGATGGCGACACGTCGGACACGGAGAAGTTGGAAAGCGACGCCATAGACCAGAAGACACAGGAAAAGCGGTTACGCCTGAACGAAGACCGGCGCGCGCTGCAGAACCTTGGCGCGGAAAAAATCGAATCCCGCAGCGAGTTCTATCGCATCCTCAATAGATTGAACCATGCCGCCTTGTGCCTTTCGGGCGGCGGCCAACGTAGCGCGGTCTTCTGCCTCGGCGTGATTCAGGCTTTGGCCGCATGCGACGTCGACCACCTCACGGCGGATGAGAGGATCCCGCCCAAGCCTGACCAAGAGCAGCCGGAGCAGTCCGAGATAACGCCGGAGAAGTCGCTGCTCGGCCGCTTTCATTATCTTTCAACCGTCTCCGGCGGCGGCTATATCGGTTCTTGGCTGTCGGCGTGGCGAACACGAAGTAATTTTGAAACCGTTATCGGCAATTTGACCGGCCGACCCAAAGGGGCGGATATCGAACCGCCCGCAATCTCGTGGCTGCGGGCCTACAGCAACTATCTTACGCCGAAGCTCGGCGTCACCTCGGCTGACGGCTGGGCGGCGGTGGCAATATGCGTGCGCAATTTGATTTTGAATTGGCTCGTCATTATCCCGATTGTTTGCTTTGTGCTGCTCGCTTTGAAGCTGACCGCGACCATCGGGGTATGGGTCGCCCACCACGCGGATGATTCCGAGTTTACGATTCGGCTCGCTCTGTCGGGCGCATTTTTGGGTGCATTTTTCCTTATTGTCGCGCAAGGCTTCACCAACTCCCAGCGCCCGTCGCGGCAGCCGGGTCCTGGCGATGCCGCCGACTGGACCTTCATCCTGGGAGATTTGATGTGGGCGGTCGCTTCCGCGATTCTCCTTACCGTCTTCTTCACGTCGCACTATTTCTGGTCGCGCTTCGAATCTGCGGTCGGCTCCCTCTGGTTGTGTCTTGAACATGCAGTTGACCCCATCGTGCGGCACGTCGGTCTGACTGACATCCTGAATCGTCCCGATTTGAAATTTAAATTTCTGACCATGGCCGCCGTTGCCGGCCTGCTAGTCTACTCGATTGGCTGGATCGCAGGGCTTTTTTTCCGCATGGGTCGTGATTTCATTTCAGGGCTTCGTTCCCGCAAAGGTTGGCGCGATTGTATTTCTGAGCTTCGTTCCGGCGAGGGTTGGCGCGATTTCATTTCATGGCTTCGTTTTCGCGAGGGTTGGCGCGATTTCTTTTGTTGGGCGGCGTCGGGGCTTGTCTACGGGGCATTGATCGGTCTTGGCGCTTATCTGTTTCATTTGCTCACGCCTTATCCGGCGGAGCCTAAAAAGCTTCTGGTTCTGCTGCTCGCGATGACTTTGGGTGTGCCCTGGGTTCTGACGTCGCAACTGATGGCCGGAATCGTGTTCGCCGGATTGGCGAGCTACGAAGACAAAAGCGATCCCGATCGAGAGTGGCTTGGCCGGGCGGGTGGCTGGGTCGCGGCCGCCGCCGTCGCTTGGGCGCTTATCGCCTTCCTTGTCTTTGACGGCGGTTACTTTGTGCAGATTGCATCCGGACCCGTCCATAGATACATCGTCGCTTCGGGCGGCATTATCGGTGTCCTTTCCGGTATCGTCACAGCACTGCTCGGATCGAGCTCGGGCACTGCCGCAAAATCGACAAGCAAGGATCAGGGAAGCTTCAAATCCACATTATACAATATCGTCTTGGCTACGGCCGGTCCGATCTTCGTAGCCGTTCTCATTATCGCACTTTCGGTTGCTCTCGACCTGCTGCTTCTTGGCGATGCCCTCGTCAATGAAATACAGACACAGACGCAGCGGACGCCGACCACGCTGTCATGGACGGAAATTGGCACGTGGCTGGCGATCGGCTTGGTGGTCGCCGCTGTTGTGGGCGGACTTGCGTCGATTTTCGTCAACATCAACAGGTTTTCACTACACGCGCTCTATCGCAATCGGCTCATCCGCGCCTACCTCGGCGCTTCGAACGAAAAGCGCGCACCCGATGCCTTCAGTGGCTTCGACTTCAAGGACAATATTCGCGTCCATCAACTATGGTCGAAAGATCGGGCCGAAAATAAGAACCGCCTGTTTCACGTGATCAATATTGCGCTCAACGTCGTATCGACCAAGCGCTTGGCCTGGCAGGAACGCAAGGCGGAATCGTTCACGGTGACTCCCTTGCATTGCGGAAGCTCATATCTCGGGTTTCGTTCGAGCGAGGAATATGGCGACGCCCTAAAAACCGAACAGGAAAAGCGGGACGCTGCGGCGGGCAGACGCGATTACGGTATCGCGCTCGGCACCGCGGTGGCGATCTCGGGTGCTGCGGTCAGTCCGAACATGGGCTATCATTCATCGCCCTCGATCGCACTATTGTTGACGTTGTTCAACGTGCGGCTTGGCTGGTGGCTTGGTAACCCCGGCGAAGTCGGCGAGAGAACGTACAAAGAGGATGGCCCGCTGCTGGCAGCAAGACCGCTTTTCTCGGAAGCGTTTGGTCTGACCACGGATGCCAGCCCCTACGTTTATTTATCCGATGGCGGTCACTTCGAAAACTTGGGCCTTTACGAAATGGTGCGACGGCGATGCCGGCTTATCGTCCTCGTCGACGCCGGTTGCGATCCCGACTTCGCGTTTGAGGATCTCGGGAATGCAGTTCGAAAAATCTATATCGATCTCGGTATCCGGATTACCTTTGATGACCTCGAAATTCTGAAGAACCGTCCGTCGGCGAGGTCCGCCGGCCGAGCCATGCGTGACGCTGCGGCGCGAGTGATGGTGCTGGCGGCGGTGGAGAGGGATAAAGAGAAGGAGAAAGAAGAAAAGGCAAACGCAACGCCCCAAGGCGAGCCGGCTAGACCGCCGGAGGCAGGTGGAAAAGGGGGCAAGATAACCGTGCCCGCCGAGCCTCCATATTTCGCCGTCGGCAAAATTCACTACAAGCACGCCGATGGATCCACGGCCGGCAATCAGGGCAAACCGGTCGAGAATGGCCACATTCTCTACATCAAGCCGGCCTATCACGGCGCTGAAACAAGCGCCGGAATCCGCAGCTACGCGACGTCGAACCCGAATTTTCCGCATGAGACGACGGTCGATCAGTGGTTCACCGAATCGCAGTTCGAGAGCTATCGCTCGCTCGGGCTGGACATCGGACGCAAAGTTCTTCGCGAAAAGGCCGTGAAGGAAATTCTCAAGTCGTTTCTCAAGCACTGACGCGCTCACGGCGCGCCTGCGGGTTGATTCATTCTTCGGTGCCGCCGAATTCTCCACCTGGGCTTCGCCGTCGCAAGCGACGAAGCCTCCTGCCTTGCCGCATCCCGCCGACGAAAATTAGAGTATAAGGCTCATACCGGGCTTGGGCCGATACGGCTTTTGGTGCCGTAGCGAGGGCGTTTGAGGAGCACATCATGGCGTTTAAGTTGCGGCGAAGGTCCTTCCTACAACTGGCGGCAGGCACCACGGCGAGCTTTGCCGCGCCGTTCGCTCATGCCGCGGCCGCCGGCAATGACACCGCGACCATCGGCTGGCCGAACGACGTGCCGTCGTGGGATCCCAATCAGCGTTTTACGCCGGACGCGCAGCCGATCTTCAAGGCGGTGTTCGATCAGCCGCTCGACCAGGATCCGCAGCTGAAATTGATTCCGTATCTGATCAAGAGCTGGAGCCTGGCGCCGGACGCCTTGAGCATGGCGGTCGAGCTGCGCGACGACGTCACGTTCCACAACGGCGACAAGATGACCACGGAGGACTTTCGCTACACCTTCTTCGAGCGCATCAAATCCGGCTTGAAACTCGACACCGCGAATTCCTGGAAGAAGGTCGACGACATCGTCATCGAATCGCCGACCAAGGCGACCATGAAATTCAACGCGCCGGCGCCGACCGCGCCGCAGTGGATGGCGTTCCTCGGCAGCTATATGGTGCCGAAGAAATATATCGAAACAGGCGGCCTCGATAACTTTCTCAAGAATCCGGTCGGCACCGGGCCGTATAAGCTCGCCGAATACGAATTGAACTCGCGCATCGTGCTGGAGCGCTACGACGGCTATTGGGGGCCGAAGCCGAAGATCGCCCGCATCACCATCGAGATCATCAAGGACCCTTCGGCGCGGGTGGCCGCGATCCAATCCGGCCAGACCGACTTCACCATCAATGTGCCGGTGCGCGAAGCCGAGCGGTTCCAGAAAGAGCCGGGGCTGGCCGCCGAGCTCGATCCGATCACCCGCGTAATTTTGATCCAGATGCGCGCCGATCTCGCCTTCGCCGACAAGAATGTGCGGCTGGCCGCCCATCACGCCATCGACAAGGCGGCGCTGTCGAAAGCGTTCTATGCCGGCGCCGCGGTGCCGCTGTCGGTGCTGGCGACGCCGGGCACGCCCGGCTATCTCACCGATTTTTCGTTCAAATACGATCCCGCTTTGGCCAAGGAGCTGTTGGCCAAATCGAATTTCTCCACGGCCAATCCAGTGAAGATCGGCTTTGCCACCACCAACGGCCAGTTTCCGAGCGACTACGATATCGCGCGTGCCATCGTGCAGATGTGGAAGCAGGTCGGCATCGAAGCCGATTTGCAGACCATCGAATACGCCAAGTATTTCGAGCTCAACCGCGGCAACAAATTGCCGGAGACGACGCTGTACAGTTGGGACAATGCCACGGGCGATCCGGAGATCTTCTCGGGCTACCAGCTCAATCCCAAAATGCCGTTCTCGCCGTGGAAGGACGAGGATATCGGCAATCGGGTGCTCGGGCTGTTCGGCGTCGCCGACTACGACAAGCGCATTGCCGGCTATCGCGACCTGGAGCGCTACGCGGTGGAAGCCGGCGCCACCGTGCCGCTGTTGCAAAGCGTGGTGACGATCGTGCGCAAGAAGAACCTGGCCTACACCAAATATGCCAACGGCTGGGTGCTGCCGCAGACGTTGCGGTGGAGCTGAGGTTTTGCAGCGCTGCGCTTGGTGTAAAGTAGGCGCAGCAAAATGACCGCTACCGTCCTAAAATTGATCGCGTGCCGCTTGCTGGCGGCGATCCCGATCCTGCTGATCGTCTCGGCGCTGCTGTTCTGCATCTTGCGGCTATTGCCGGTCGATCCGGCGGCGATGTCGCTGCCGCCGAACGCGACGATCGAAGAAGTCGAGGCCAAGCGCCGCGAGATGGGCCTCGATAAGCCCTTGCCGCAGCAATACGTGATTTGGCTTACGGACGCGCTGCACGGCGATTTCGGCCGCTCCATTGCGTTGCGCCGCGATGCCGGTTCGCTGGTCGCCGCCACCTTGCCGGCGACGATCCAGCTTGCCGCCTGCGCCATGGCGATCGCGGCGGTCCTCGGCCTCGGCGGCGGCCTTATTCTGTTCCGTCTGCGCGGCACGCCGTTCGAGCCGGTGGCAGACCTCGCCTCGATCGTGCTGCTGTCGATTCCGGAATTTCTCTGGGGACTGATCCTGCTGTTCGTGTTCGGCGTGATGCTGCAATGGCTGCCGTTCACCGGACAAGTCTCGCCAGGGCTGCCGCTGCCGCATATCACCGGTTTTTTGTTGCTCGATTCCTTGCTGGTCGGACGCATGGATGTGTTCTTAAGCGCGTGCCAGCATCTGCTCCTGCCCGCGGTCGCGCTCGGGCTGGCGTTCTCGCCGACCATCATGCGGGTGCTGCGCTCCAGCCTGTTCGACGTTTATCTGGAGGATTACATTCAGCAGGCGCGGCTGCGCGGTTTGTCCGAACGCCACGTCCTGCTCTCCCACGCCCTCAAGAACGCGTCGCTGCCGACCTTGACGCTCGCCGGCGTGCAATTCGGCATTTTGTTCTCCGGCACGCTGTTGGTCGAGGTGATCTATTCCTATCCGGGTATGGGCAACCTGATGGTCGACGCCGTGCGCAACGCCGACCTGCCGCTCATCCAGACCGTCGGGCTCACCTATTGCATCGTCGTCTTGCTGATCAACACGGCCGTCGACAGTCTTTATGTCGTGCTCAATCCAAAGCTGCGGGTGCGCTGATGGCGAGCGCCGTTTTCCGGTCGTTGCACTCGCCGCGGGTTCTGATCGCGCTCGGCATGATTTCTTGCATCGCTTTTTGCGCGGTCTTTGCCGGATGGATCGCGCCGCACGATCCCGGCGACCAGAACCTGTTGGCGATCCTGCAGCCCCCGGCCTGGGCCGGCGGCGGCGACCTGAATTATCCATTGGGCACCGACAGTCTCGGCCGCTGCGTGCTGTCGCGCCTGATTTTTGGCGCGCGCACCGCGATGCTGGTGGCACTGTTCGCGTCGCTGGGCGCCATGATCATCGGCACCATCCTGGCCCATGTCTCCGGCTATTTCGGCGGCGCCGTGGATTGGATCATCGGCCGCCTGGTCGATGTCTGGATGTCGTTTCCGCCGGTGATTCTGTCGTTGATCCTGATGGTCGGGCTCGGCGTCGGCTTGAGCAAAGTGATCCTCGCCATCGTGCTGGTCGACTGGACGCGGTTTTGCCGCGTGCTGCGCAGCGAAGTGCTGATCGTGACCCGGCACGATTATGTCGCCGCAGCGCGGCTCCTTGGCTTTTCCCATTGGCAGACCATCGTCCGCGAGGTGCTGCCGGCGACGACGCCGCTGTTGATCACGCTCATCAGCCTCGAAATGGCGATCGCGGTCGTGGTCGAGGCGATCCTGTCCTTTATCGGCCTCGGTGTCGGCGCCAACACGCCGGCCTGGGGACAGATGATCGCCGATGCCCGGCAATATGTCTATCAATCGCCGTGGAATCTGCTGCTGCCGATTTTTGCGATTTTCCTGACCGTCACCGCGTTCAATCTGCTCGGCGACGGCTTGCGCCGCACGCTTGACGTGCGGCTTGCCGAAACTGGGCGCTGACCATGCTCGCACTGCAAGCCAAGGATCTTGTGGTCGGCGCCCGCATCGACGGCGCGATGGTGCCGGCGATCCGCGCGCTGTCGTTCGATCTGCCGCCGGGAAAAATCCTCGGCCTGGTCGGCGAGTCCGGCGCCGGCAAATCCATGGTCGGCCGCGCCATCGCGCAACTTTTGCCGGCCGGCTTCGAAATCACATCCGGATCGCTGCTGTTCGAAGGCGAAGATCTCGTGCGTATGGCACCGAGCGCGCGGCGCGCGTTGCTCGGCCGCGCCATCGCTTTCATCCCGCAGGCGCCGATGACCTCGCTCAATCCGGTGCGCACCATCGGCGCGCAATTCGACGAGCATTTGGCGCGGCTCGGCGAGCGCAGCCGCAGCGCGCGCCGCGACCGCGCCGTCGCCATGTTGACGACGGCAAGGCTGCCGCGCGCCGGCGAGCTGCTGACGCAATATCCGCATCAATTGTCCGGCGGCATGTGCCAGCGCGTGCTGATCGCCTTGGCGTTTTCCTCAAATCCCCGGCTAGTCATCGCCGACGAGCCGACCACCGCGCTCGACGTCACCATGCATCCGCCGATCCTGGCGCTGATCGCCGACATGCAGCGCCGGCACGGCACCGCGGTCATCTTCATCACCCACGACCTGCGGCTTGCCGCGCAGCTGTGCGACCAGGTCACGGTGATGTATGCCGGCCGCGCCGTCGAGAGCGGGCCGGCGCGCGCCGTGCTCTCCACGCCGGCGCATCCCTATACGCGCTGCCTGCAGCTCGCCAATCCATCGATGCGCGCGGAGCGGCGCTCGCTTTACGTCATGCCGGACCAGATGCCGAGCTTGCGCCAGCTGCGCCATCTACCCGGTTGCCATTTCGCGCCGCGATGTCCGCTTGTCGCGCAAGAGTGCCGCCGCGACGAGCCGCCGAACATGGCCATCGCCGCCGATCATCATGTCGCGTGCATTCGCGCCGCGGCGACGCGGACCATCGCAACGACGGCCGGCGATAGCGTTGCGGCGGGTGCTGCCTGGCGACCGTTGCTGCAAGTCGAAGGATTGCAGAAACGCTATGACGTCGGCGGCGGATTGTTTGCCGGCGCGCGCAGCATTGCCGCGGTGAAACAGGCGACATTCAGCATTGCCGAGAACGAATTCGTCGCCCTGGTCGGCGAAAGCGGCAGCGGCAAGAGCACCATCGCCAAGATGCTGGTCGGATTGGAGCAGCCGTCGGCCGGAAAAATCCTGCTCGATGGCGAGGACCTCACCGTTGCGTCGCTGCGCTGCCGCGCACGAAACGCGGCGAGCTTGCAGATGGTGTTCCAGGATCCGCAATCGGCGCTCAATCCGCGGCGGCGCGTGGCGAGCATCGTCACCCAGGCGATGGAAGCCGGCAGCCGGCACGCCAACTGGGACGAGCGCCTGGCGCGGACCAGGGAACTGCTCGCCGAGGTCGGCCTGTCGACAGATTTCGCCGCACGGCTGCCCGGCCAATTGTCGGGCGGCCAGCGCCAGCGCATCAATATCGCGCGCGCGCTGTGCACATTGCCGAAAATCCTGGTCGCCGACGAAATCGTCTCGGGCCTCGATGTCTCGATCCAGGCGCAGCTTCTCAATCTGTTGGCGCGGCTGCGCGCCGAGCTCGGCTTTGCCATGCTGTTTATTTCCCACGACCTGTCCGTGGTGCGTCACCTGTGCAGTCGCGTGCTGGTGATGTATGGCGGCGAGATCGTCGAAGAGGGTGCCGTCGAGAAAGTCTTTGCCGATCCGCAGCACGCCCATACGCGGGAGCTATTGTCATCGGTGCCGCCGGACGAGCCCGAGGCGGCGTGGCCGCCGTTGCAGGGAAACGCGAGCTAGGGCACGGCCTTATCAGCGCGCCGCCGGCGCTTTTTCGCGGTTTTCGAAAAATTTAACCTTTGAAACTACAATTTGGCGGCAGCTTTCCCGGATCGCGCTATGTCCGAAGACCAGGATACGACGGCGCTCTGCCCCAAGTGCGGGGATCCGTTGATCTATGTCACCTCGGTGCCGCACCCGAAATCTCCCGCAATGCAGCGGACGACGTTCGTCTGCTACCCATGCAATCGCACCTGGAGCTACGCGCTGGCGCCGGCCATGGCCGAGGCCTACGCCGCCAGCGCGGCGCCGCCGCTTGCGCCTGAAATGTCGGACGGCCGCCCCGATCAAGCCGCCGATACCTGACTATTTTTGTCGCGCAGCAGCGCCAGCAGCTCGGATTCGCACGCCTTGGCGCTCTCGACATTGCGCGCCTTGACGTGGCCGAAGCCGCGCATCTTTGCCGGAAGCGAAGCGAGCTCGATCGCGAGCGCGTGATTTTCAGGGGCAAGCGAGGCCGAAAGCTCGCGAAGGATCGCTTCGTAGTCGGCGATCAAGCGCCGTTCCATGCGGCGTTCCTGGGTATAGCCGAAAATATCGAGCGCCGTGCCGCGCAAGGGGCGGAGCCACGTCAAAAGCTTGAAGACGTGGCGCATCCAGGGGCCGAAGGCGCGCTTCTTCGGCTCGCCGGTCGCCGGATCGCGTCGCGCCAATAGCGGCGGCGCCAGATGATAGTCCAAGGTGAAGTCGCCATCGAACTGGCGCTGCAGTTTTTTGATAAAGGCGCCGTCGGTGTAGAGCCGCGCCACTTCGTATTCGTCCTTATAGGCCATCAGCGTGAACAGGTTGCGCGCTGTCGCCTCGGCCAGGCCGGAAAAGCCGCGGGCGAGCTTTGTTTCGGCGACGCGAACCGTTCGCACCGTGTTGCGATAGCGCTGCGCGTAGGCCGCATTCTGATAATCTTTCAGAAAGGCGGCGCGGTTTTCGACCAGGGCGTCAAGATTTTGCGGCTCCGGTGCCGGATCGTCGCGTAACGCGCCGCGCACCAGCGCCTCGACTTGTGCGCGATCGTGGGCGGCGAGGCGGCCCCAGGCAAAACTCCGCTTGTTGGTGTCGACGGCGACGCCGTTCAGTTCGACGGCGCGTTCGATGGCGCCAAGGCTAAGCGGTACGGCACCTTTCTGGAACGCATAACCGAGCATGAACAGATTGGCGGCGATGGAATCGCCCATCAGCGCCGCGGCAAGCCCGGTGGCGTCGATGCTGTCGCCGTCGCCCGCCGCCGCTTTGATTGTTTGCAGCATTTTGGCGGTCTCGAAATCGATGTCCGGCTTGAAGATGAAGGCCGCGGTCGGCTGCGCATGGCTGTTGATGATGGCCTTGGTGACGCCGGCCTGGATGCGCGACAGCGCGGCCGGACTTGCGGCGACCACCGGATCGCAGGCCAGCAACACATCGGCGCCGCCCGAGGCGACGCGTACCGCGTAAAGGTCTTCCGGCTGCGGCGCGAGCCGTACATGGCTCATCACCGCGCCGTTTTTTTGCGCCAACCCGCTGATGTCGAGCACGGTGCAGCCTTTGCCCTCGAGATGCGCCGCCATGCCAAGGAGCGCGCCCAGCGTGACGACGCCGGTGCCGCCGACGCCGGTGACAAGAATGCTGTAGGGCCGCTGCAGCGGCTGCGCTTTCGGTTCTGGCAAACCGGCAAACACGCTGTCGTTCGCCGCAAGGCCGCCGAGCTTGCGCGGGCTGGCGCCGCGAACGGTGACAAAGCTCGGGCAAAAGCCCTTGAGGCAGGAAAAATCCTTGTTGCAGCTCGACTGATCGATGCGGCGCTTGCGGCCGAGCTCGGTCTCGACCGGCAGCACGGCAATACAGTTCGATTTGTCCGAGCAATCGCCGCAGCCTTCGCACACGGCGTCGTTGATGAAGACGCGCTCGGGCGGGTCGGGAAATTTGCCGCGCTTGCGGCGGCGGCGTTTCTCCGCCGCGCAGGTCTGATCGTAGATGAGAACCGTGAGGCCGGCGATGTCGCGCAGCTCGCGCTGCACGGCGTCGAGATCGTCGCGATGGTGGATGGAGACGTCCTTGGGGAAGCCGGCATGCTTCGGATATTTGCCCGGCTCGTCGGCCACGACGACGACGCGGCGCGCGCCTTCGGCCAGCACCTGCTGCGCGATCTGCGGCACGGTCATCGCGCCTTCCACCGGCTGGCCGCCGGTCATGGCGACCGCGTCGTTATAGAGAATCTTGTAGGTGATATTGACGCCGGCGGCGGCAGCGGCGCGGATCGCCATCAGCCCGCTATGCGCATAAGTGCCGTCGCCGAGATTTTGGAAAACGTGGCGCTCGGCGGTGAACGGCGCTTGCCCGATCCAGTTGACGCCTTCGCCGCCCATATGGGTCAGCGTGGCGGTGTGGCGATCCGGCATGAACAGCGCCATGCTGTGGCAGCCGATGCCGGCCATGGCGCGGCTGCCTTCCGGTACGCGCGTCGAGGTATTGTGCGGACAGCCCGAGCAGAAAAATGGCGTGCGCTGGATATTTGACACCGGCGGCGCCGGCTGCTCGAAAGCTTCGAGCCGTGCCAGGCGCTCGTCGAATTGCCAATCCAATTGCGAGGTGTCGCCGAGCCGCTTCAAGCGCGCAACGATGGCGCGCGCCACCATGGTCGGCGTCAGCTCGCCGGTGCTTGGCAACAGGATCGCGCCGGTCTCGTCGGTCTTGCCGACGATGCTCGGCCGGCGCGACGCCTCGACATTATAGAGCAGCCGCACCAGCTGGTTCTCGACGAAGCCGCGCTTCTCTTCGACGACCAGAATGTCCTTGAGGTTTTGCGCGAAGGCCAGCGCGCGCTGCGGCTCCAGCGGCCAGGTTAGCGCGACTTTATAAACGCGGATGCCGAGCTCGGCGGCGCGTTGGTCGGTGATGCCGAGTTCGGCGAGCGCCTGACGCACATCGAGATAGGCTTTGCCGGTGGTGACGATGCCGAGGCGCGGTTGCGGCGCATCGATCACCACGCGGTCGAGGCTGTTGGCGCGCGCAAATGCCTGCGCCGCGGCGAGTTTTGGGCCGTGCAGGCGGCGCTCCTGCTCGACCGCCCAATCCATGCCGCCGCGCGGCCAGCGGATGTGCAGGCCGCCCGGCGGCATTGCAAAATCGCTCGGTATCGTCACTGTGACGCGTTGCGGATCGACGTAAACCGACGCGGAGCTGTCGACGGCTTCACTGGCGGCCTTGAACGCCACCCAGCATCCGGAAAACCGCGACAGCGCGAAACCGAGCAATCCGAGATCGAGATAATCCTGGATCGTCGCCGGATTGAGGATCGGCATCATCGCCGCCTCGAATGCCTGTTCGCATTGATAAGCGGTGGTGGTCGATTGGGCGCCGTGATCGTCGCCGGCGATGGCAAGCACACCGCCGTTCGGCGCGGTGCCGGCCCAATTGGCGTGGCGCAGCACGTCGAGCGAGCGGTCGACGCCGGGGCCTTTGCCGTACCAGATGCCGAACACGCCATCGACCGTGGCGCCGGGAAACAGGCCGACCTGCTGGCTGCCCCACACCGCGGTGGCGGCGAGGTCTTCGTTGAGGCCGGGCTGGAAGCGGATGTCATTCTGCTCCAGCAGCGCCTTGGCCTGCCACAACGCGCTGTCGTAAGTGCCAAGCGGCGAGCCGCGATAGCCGGAGATGAAGCCTGCGGTGTTCAAGCCAGCGGCGCGGTCGCGCGCGCGCTGCATGAGCGGCAGGCGCACCAGCGCCTGAATCCCCGTGAGATAAATGCGTCCGGATTGGAGGGTGTATTTGTCCTCCAGGTTCACGCGCGCCAATTCCACCAAAGCGTCTCCCGTTATTGGCTCAGCCAGGTGACTTTATGACATGGATGCGGCCGGCGCGAGGAGCGCAAATAGGCGAGGCGTGATAGTCTCGTCCCCCATTGCTCTGGGAATGATCCGATTGGGGATGGGTCAAATGGCCATCGAGATCGCAAGACGACTTGCCGCCCTGGGCGTTGGCGCGGCGGTGATTGCGTTGGCGGCACTCATGAGCGGTATCGTGTCGCTACAGGCCGAAGACACCAAAAGCGGCTCCGGTGCCGTGATTGGCGGCCAGCCGACCGGCCAATCCGACCAAAGCTCGGCCGGTAATCAGGCGATGCCAGAGGCCGCGCAGCGCGCCGTGCTCTATGAAGAGGATGCGAGCATTCCGCAGGGCAGGCAATCTGTCGGCTCCGCCGTTTGGCGAACGGAGACCGTCTCGCCCGCTCCCGGACGCCCCACGGAACCTGCAATACGCGCGGATATCGAGATTCCCGAGCGCGGCATGATCGTGACGTGGTCGCTACGCCGCAATAGCGACCCGGCACTTCCAGCGAGCCATGTGATTGAGATCAACTTCAAACTGCCGGCAAACTTTCCTGACGGCGGCATCGCCAGCGTCCCTGGATTCCTGGCGAAGGATACCGAGCAATCGCGCGGCCAGCCGCTCAAGGGACTTGCCGTAAAAGTGAACAACGGATTTTTCATGATAGGGCTCTCTGCCGTCGACGCCGACCGGCAGCGCAATCTGCAATTGCTCAAGGACGAGGGGTGGTTCGATATGCCCATCTATTACACCGACGGCGAGCGCGCCATTGTGGCGTTCCAGAAGGGGCGGACTGGCGCCCGCGTCTTCACCGACGCTTTCGCCGCCTGGGGGCAATAGCGATGTCCGCCGGCTGATTGGCGGCCGATACGCATTGCTTCACGCGGCGATATTCCAATAAAGCTTTGGCAGAAAAGAGCAAGACGCGCCCGCAAACGCGTGGCAATAAGGCCGCCCCGCCGATGACGGCGTATTGCCGTCCGGCCGGATACCATTGCGGCCTTGACCTTCGGCGGGCGAGCCTCGCGCCGCCTGGCTGAGAACAGCGGACTCGCTCATATGATGCAATTGTCAGGTACGACTTTGACCAAGAGAAACGGATCTTTGGGGCATCTCAGCAATGCCTATGTCGGTCTCGCGCTCATGCCGGAAAATGGCGATGGCTCAAAGACCGTCACGCTCAAACGCTACGGCGATTATGAAGTGCGTTTGGTCGATTTTTCGCAAGGCCGATCGACCGCTGACTGTCTTTTTTGGCTGGAACTGTATTGCCATGTGACCCGATTGTCGCTCGACAGCTGCCGTTGCGACGATCTCGACGACGCGGAGGCCGCCGCCGAGCATCTCGTTGCGCGCGCCAAACAGCTGTACGACGGCTTCGAGTAGCCCGCTGACGATCGAATTTGACGTGCCGCTAGGCCTGGGTCGAACGCTTGGCCGGCAGGCGTTCCGGAGAGATTTGAGCGCGAGCCTCGCGCGGTGTCTTGCCGGTCCAACGTTTGAATGCGTGGGTGAACGCGCTGACTTCCTGGTAGCCGAGCAGCCACGCGATTTTGGAGATCGACAGGCTTTCGTCGGTCAGGTAGCGCCCGGCGAGATCGGACCTCAGCTTTTCTAAGACCTCGGAAAAGGTGTGGCCCTCCAACGACAGCCGCCGCGCAAATGTCCGTTGGCTCAATCCGAGCCGGGGCGCGATTTCGCCGGCGCGGCCTTTGCCGTGCGGCAGCAACGGCACGATCGTATTCTCGACGCTCGACCGGAATGAGCTCCGGCCGGCCGGCCGGCGGGACAGCGCCTCGTCGGAATATGAAATCAGCAGTTTGCTGAGATAGGGATCCGCGCTGACGACCGGCATGGTCTTGATGGCTGTTGCGAATACGACTTCGTCGGCCGCCGCGCCGAATTCGACGTCGTTGCCGAAAAATTCCAAAAACGCCGGGTTGCTGCTTTCCCGATGGTGGGTGAATCTCACGCGGCTTGGCGCCAGGCGAAGGCCCGTCAGCTGCCGGCACAGGCGAACCAGCGTCGTCATCAGAAATTCCATCTGATGCCGATCCAAGTGACGGCTGACGCCGACATAGTCGATCGTTATGGTTACGTCGCCGTCCTCGACATATTTCAGGGCTATGCCTTCGTTGACGATCGAGCTATATCGCGCGCCGCGCTTCAGGGCGTCGCTCATCATTTCCGAGGACGCCACGACATAATAGAGCCATCCCATCTCGCGTAGATCGGCCGGCTGGGCCAGATGAAATCCCAGAAAATCGTCCTTTAGCGCAACAGCAACGAGATTGAGAAACCGGATTTGGTCCCGGACCTTGAGCCGCGCCTCGGGATTTTCAATTTCGTGAACGGTCAAGTGCGCCTTTTTCAAAACCGGCTCGAGCTCCAGCCCAGCTTGTTTTGCATGGGCGTAAGCGAGCCGCGTTATGCCGCCGCTGGCGGTCGGGAGCGCTTCGGGACGCGTGGCATCAGGGTCATGCACGACGTCACCTTCCATAAGCCCCAATCGACGATCGATCGTCTGCCGCCCGCATTGGCACGGGCGGACATGGTTTTGGCAGATTATAGCAAGACGCAAGCGAAGTGTCGCGCATATCAAGCTGCTTCCACCGTCGCAAAAAGCGTCGCAATCGAACCGGCACAAAGCGCCGACTCAAACAAACAACAGGCGGACGAGCCGGGCGGTCGTAATATTTCGGGGGCTTTCGTGATTTCATTGCCAGAAAAGATCGTGGCGATCGTCGATGACGATCCCGAGATGCGGGAAGCCGTGGCAGCTCTGCTATCGGCTTTCGGATATGGCACGGAGACCTTCGATTCAGCGGAGGCCTTCCTCATTGCCGTAGCGACCAGCCAGGCGAGTTGCCTCGTGACCGACATTCAGCTCGGCGACATTTCAGGCGTCGAATTGGTGCATCAATTGGCGGCGGATGGTTACAAATATCCAACCATATTCATAACCGCGTTCGACGACGAATCGATCAGGCGCAAAGCCGCGGCCGCCGGCGGCATTGCATTCTTGACCAAGCCGTTTCCGTCGAATGTGTTGATCGAGGCGGTCGTCAAGGCGATAGGATAGACGCCCGCCGCCGCGAACAAGCTCAAGGGCTGGCGGCCGACGCGCGGCCGCCAGCCCGACTGCTTATTGGCAATAATCCCAATAGCCTTGGGTCTGCGACGGGTCCGCCCAGTACCAGCAGAGGTTTGGCGCCGGAGCTGCCGGAGCCACGGTCACGGCAATCAAGGTGCCGAGCGCGACGCCGCCGACGATCGTGCCGAAATACGGCCGCCTGACCCATGGACGTACCGCGCCGCCGCCGCCGACATGGCGGTTCACATTCACGTTGCGGTTCACATTGTGATTGGCGTTTCGGTTCACGTTGCCACCGCCGGTACGCGCATGGGCCGCGCCGCCGCCGCCACCCATTCGTGCGTGGGCCGCGCCGCCACCACCACCCATTCGTGCGTGGCCGCCACCACCGCCACCCCCGCGACCGCCGCCACCACGGACGACGATCAGCATATCCGAGCTATGCGCTGCCGGCAGCAGCGCGGATGGCGCCGCCGGTAGCGCCGAGCTTGCGTTAGGGGCGCTCAACAAAACGGCGGTTGCCAAAAGGCCGCCGCAAAGAATCACGCGATATTTCATTTGTTTCCTCCTGGATCGGAGATCGCATGAACAGGTCTCCGCTGTAGCATTGGAATATTAGGCCGCTTTCCGGTGGTCCGATACTGGACCTAAGCCCAACGCGACGATCACTTTCCTGCGACAGGGATTTTCACTGCCCCCTGACAGCGGACATTTTCTCCTGACAGCGGACTTGGCCTGCGCCATTATGCGCCTACGCCGTGAGGCGGGACGCCAAGGCCGAGGACAATTGTGGCAGACTTTGTCTATGAGATCGCCTGCAGCGGCGATCGCGCGCACGAGCAAGCGGTGCACGCTTGGGCGGAGCGGCATGCCGCGCCGGTCTGGGCGGCGCTGCCCGGATTGTCCGCGGTCGATCTTTACCAGCCGGTGCGCGGCGGCACCCACGATCCGTTCAACGACGATGGGCCCGGTCCGCTGCTCATGGCCATGCTGCAATTCCCGACAAAAGAAAAACTGCAAGCCGGCCTATCCGATCCGCGTTTCAGGCAAAGCCTTGCTGGAATGCCCGTGGCCGCCACCGGCACGGGTTTCGAGCGGCGCTTCTTTCCGGTCGCCGGCGCGCCAAATCCGGGGCCGCTGCGCGCGCCATTTTCCTATGTCGTGCGCTACCACCATCCCGCGGAGGACGTGGCGGAGTTCGTATCCCATTATGTCGCCGACCATCCGCCGATCCTCGGCAAGCTGCCGGGGATCAGATCGGTGCTGTGCTATTTGCCGGTCGACGCCGGCGCGTCCGGTATGTTGGCGCCGGCCGATTACATGATCGGTAATGAAGTCGCGTTCGATTCGCCGGACGCCTTCAATGCCGCGATGGCGTCGCCGGTGCGTCACGAATTGCGCGCGCATTTCAAAATTTTTCCGCCGTTCACCGGCCGCAACACGCATTACCCGATGATGCGCCGGCAGTTGGCCGGGCGCCCGTCATCCTGAGGTGCCCGCGCGCAGCGCGGGCCTCGAAGGATGCACGGTCCGGGCGCAGAGGCCGTCGCCCCACCCGAAATCGGATTTATCCGATTTCGACAGGCGCCCGGCCATGACGGAAAGGCGAAGGGCGCAGGGGCTCAATCCACCCTACGCGCCTGCGCCGTGCCCACCATCCCCCTCTCAAATCGCCCGCGCGCGTCCGATCGCGATGGGACGATAGGAATATTGAGCGGTGAGAGGCGGCGCGAACAGATAGGCGATGGGATGGCCGACGCCGTCGACCTTGAAATGGAGGACGCCTGAACCGACGCCCGTCTTTCCCGTCGGTGGGGGGTGCCCGTTGATCAAGCGGGTGTCTTCGAAATGCGCCTCGGCCGCGGAATCATAGACGCGCACCGCGTAGAACTCTCCGGAAGGATCGGGCTTCGGCGTTTCCGCAAGGATCACCACATGGCCGGTGTTGTCGCCCGTCTTGATGGTCGGAAATCGCCACGCCATAACGTCGCCGCGGCCGGCGTCGGATAGCAGGTTGATGCGGCTCCAGCCGCCGGTGGATGAAGCGGTCAGCGAAGCGAAGAAATCGTAATATTCGAAGGCGCGGGGTCTCGACTCCGAGTGTCCCGCCTGGGTGTCGATCGGGATCGCTGCCAAATTTTTCGGCGCCGCGGACCGCAGCACGTAAGCGACGAAGCCGTTGCAATCGCAATCATAGACGCCCGATGCCGGATCGATCTTGTCGACGTGCTGGTAGTCGGTCTTGGTCAGCGTGTTGACGATCGACTCCGCCAACGCCGCAATGTCTTGGGGTAATGTCATCGCGATTCTCCCTGAACATGTTACGGATCAGGCGCGAAGCTAGCACGGAGGTTGCAAAACGGCGAGACTTGAGGCGTGGTTCGGCTTCGCCGGGCACCTCAGGGTGACGGAACGTTAGCCGGTCTTTGTGAAATCCGCCGCGCGACGGGACAAGAAAGCGTCGATGCCTTCGCGCGCTGCCGCCGTGCAGGCGCTGGCGCCGAATGCGCGATAGCCGATTTCGAGTGCGGCGTTGAAAGTTTTGGCCGCAGCGGCATCGACGATGGCGCGTTCCAAAATCCGCGTCACTTCCACGCTGAGCTTTTGGCCATTGAACGCTATTGCATCGCCTGGCGTCGGCGGCGCGATCGCAATCGCGCCGTCGGCCGGCGCCTGCAGATTTCTAGTCAGCGCATGCACGTGCTCGATCGCGCTCTCGATCATCGTGGCGTAGTCGTCGCTCAACGCATCGAAGATGCCGAGCTGATGCGCCGTCTTGGCCGAGACCCGTTCGGCGCGGCGCATCATGGCGTGAAACGTCGCCGCCGCTTTGGGCCAACGCCGATAGGGCACGACCATGGCGCCGAGCCCCGGCACGATGCCGAGCAGGATTTCGGGCAATTGCAGCGAGGCATTGCGCAGCGCGACGATGCCGTGACAACGCAACGCCAGTTCCAGCCCGCCGCCGAGCGCCATGCCGTTGAGCGCTGCGATCACGGGCTTCGCCATGCGATCGATGTGCAACAAGAGCCGCGAGCAGTCCCGCGCATATTGCGCCGCCGCTTCGGCATCGCCGAGCATTTTTGGAAATCGCCCGATGTCGGCGCCCGCCGAGAAGGCGCGCGGGCCGTAACCGGTGATGACGAAGCCGCGCACCGCGGGATCGGTCTCGCATTGCCGGATCACGCCGAGGATTTCGTCGGTCAGTTCGTCATGCAACGCGTTGAGCGCCTCCGGACGCCGGATGGTGATGATTTTGACGCCGCGCACGTCATCCACCAGCACGAAGCGCAAAAAGTCTTGGTAATCGTGCAGGGGGCGTTGCGGCAGCGGCAGGCCCGGCCGCTCTTCGGCGAGGCGTTTGCCGATGCGGCTCGCTTCCGCGGCGCCGAGCTGGCCCATCAATTCAAGCGGCCCGGATTTGAAACCGAGCGCCAGGCGGCAGCCGAGCTCGAGATCCGCCGCGCCGCCGATGCCGCGGTCGAGGATGTCGCCGCTTTGCGAAATCAAAATGCCGAGCAGGCGGTCGCGGATTGCGGCAGCGGTCTGCGGCGCAACCGGCACGGTTTTGCCCGGCGACACCGTGGACCATGTCCCGGCGGTTCGGAATACCGCCGCCGGCCGATAGTGCTCGCCTTCCTCGTCGGCCTGTAGCGTATTGGTCTCGATGATGATCGGGTTGCCGTGGGCGAAGTTGAGCACGAAGAACGGCCCGGCATGGACGAATTCCGCCGCCGTCGAATCGACCTCGGCGGCGCTGGCACGATCCAACAGATGCGCCGCCTCGTTGCACCAATTGTCGAACACGCGGTCGAGCATGAAGCAGGGCACGTCGGCGGTGACGAGCGGCACTTTTCCGGTTGTGCAGAACAGCGCGCGCAAATCTTCCAGCACGGCGCGATCGAGCGCCGGCGTGTCGATGACCTCCACCACCGGATTGCGCCAGGCCGGCGCGAAGAAATGCGTCACCGTGGCGCGGCTCTTGTGCTGCAGCCCGGAAAAAATCCGCGCTGCCGGCAGCGAAGAGGTGTTCGAGGTGATCCAGGCATCGGGACGCATCAGGGATTCGAGCTCCGCGAAGATTTTCCGCTTCAGCGCCAAATCTTCGGTCGCGGCCTCGATCGCCCAATCGGCCTCGCGCGCGACCGCGTAATCGGTCGTGGCATGGACGTTGGCGCGAACCCGTTCGGCTTCGCCGGCGCTCATCTTGCGGCGCGCGACGGCTTTTTCCGTATACTCGGTGAAGCGCTGCATGGCGCGGTCGAGCGCAGCTTGCGAAACATCGAGCAGATAAAGTTTCAGATCGGGCAGGGCGGATTTCAGGTAATAGCCGATATCAGGCCCGATGGTGCCGGCGCCGACCACCATCACGCAGCGCGGCAGCGGGCGCGACGATTTTCGCAACAGCGGATTCTGCAAAGTCATGAGCGGGCGGCGACCGCGTCGGGGCCGGCGATGACGTGCGCCTCGCGCAGTTTTGCAATGGCAACCGCATCGTAGCCAACCTCGCGCAGGATTTTTTCCGAATGCTCGCCGTAGCGCGGCGGAAACGAAAAATCCTGCGGTGCGCCGGCCTGGTCGACCGCCATCGGCGGCAAGCGCACGCGCCGGCCGTCGGGTGCGGTCGTGGTGGTCAGCCGCTTGGCGATCGCGTCGATCTGCATCGCCTGCGGTACGGTGTTGATCGGCGCGTGCGGAATTTTTGCGCGCTTGAGATCGGCAATAAGATCGGCGGTGGAAAGCTGCTTGGTTATGGCGGCGATATCGGCATGGATGGCGACGCGGTCGGCGACGCGGCCGACATTGGTGGTGCGCTGCGGCGTGGCGACAGAATTGAATTTCGGTATCTCGGTAAATCGCCGCCAGCCGGCGTCGCTGCCGATGGCGAACAGCACCGCGCCGTCGCTCGTCGGATAGGCATTGGTCGGCACGAATTTGCGGTGCTCGTTGCCGGCGCGGGTGATTTCCCACGGCTCGCAGTCGAAATCGATCAGCGGCAACAGCGTGATCAGCCACGCCGCCGCGGCCTGCATCATCGACACGTCGATGCGGCTGCCTTGGCCGGAGGTGGCGCGTTCGGCCAGCGCCTTCCAGACATTGGCATAGACTTCGTCGCCGGCTTTCAGATCGACCAGCGGAATGCCGGCGAGCGTCGGCGGCCCGTCGAGCATGCCGGTCACTTCCATGTAGCCGACCTGGGCCTGGATCGCCGGGTCATAACCGGCGGCATCGGGATAATCCGGCCCCATGGCGGAGATCGCGGCCCAGATCAAATCGGGTTTAACCGCGCGCAAGCTGTCGTAGTCGATGCCGAGCTCGCTGTAGCGCGACGGCAGCGTGTTGCAGCAGAACACGTCGACATTGAGCTCGCGGATCAGGCGATGCAACACGTCGCGGCCTTCGCGGCTTTTCAGATTGAGCGCGATCGATTCCTTGCCGACATTGGGGCCGATGAAATAAGAGCGCCGCCCCTCGTCGGCGACCAGCGAGCCGATATAGCGGTTGGGATCGCCGGGCAGCGCACCTTCCGACTGCGGCGTCGCTTCGAGCTTGATCACGCGCCAGCCGAGATGCACGAAGCGCAGTGTCGCCGACGTCAGCGACAAGGCTTGCTCCATGGAAAGGATGACACCGGGCTTCATGATGCGCTTGCGAAAACCTCAGGCGACCTTGCGCCAGAGTTTTGTCGGCTCCTGGAAGCGGCCGTAGACATCGACCAGCGCGTTGGTCATTTCGCCCACGGTGGCATAGGCCTTCACCGCGTCCATCAGCGCCGGCATGACGTTGCGCCCGGCCTTCGCTTCGGCACGCACGGCAGCGAGCGCGCGTTCGACAGCGGTGTTGTTGCGCGTCGCGCGTACATTCTTGAGCGCGTCAATCTGCTCGATGGCGCCCATCTCGTCATAGCCGTGGAGATCGACCTGCGGCTTCTCTTCGTCGCTGTCGGTGTAGCAATTGACGCCGACCTTGCGCAGCGCGCCGCTTTCGAGCGCCTTCTGCCGTTCGAAGGCGTATTCCGACACCTTGGCTTGGATCACGCCGTCGCTCACCGCCTTGACGATGCCGCCCTGGGAATCGACCCACGCCATCGCCTCGACGATCTTTTCCTCGAGCTGATTTGTGAGGCTCTCGATGTAATAGGAGCCGCCGAGCGGATCGACGGTGTCGGCGAGCCCGATCTCCTCGATCAACAGCTGCATGGTGCGCAACGAGATGCGCTGCGCCTTCGGCGTCGGGATCGTATAGGCCTCGTCGTAGCAGCACAGCGCCATGGTCTGTGCGCCGCCGAGTGCTGCGATCAGCGCATAATAGGCGCCGCGCATGATGTTGTTCTCGGGCTGCTCGATGGTCAGCCCAAAGCCGCCGCCGCCGGCGATCATGCGCAGCCAGCCGGATTCCGGCTGCTTGGCGCCGTAGCCGTCGAGGATGATTTTCGCCCACAGCCGCCGGCCGGCGCGGAATTTTGCTACCTGCTCGAACAGATTGCCGAAAATGTTGAAGTTGAACGACAGCCGGCCGGCGAACTCGTCGATGTCGAGGCCGCGCGCCAGCGCCGCGTCGGTGTACGCCTTTGCAATCGCAAAGGCGTAGCCCATTTCCTCGGCCGGCGTCGCGCCCGACTCGCGGATGTGATAGCCGCAAACGCTCACCGGCGAGTATTTCGGCGCCACCTTGGCGCAATACTCGATGGTGTCGGCGACGAGCTTCACCGAAGGATCGACCGGGAACACCCAGGTGCCGCGGCCGATGAATTCTTTCAAGATGTCGTTCTGCGCGGTGCCGCGCAGCTTCGAAATGTCGTAGCCGCGCTTCTCCGCCATGGCGAGATACATGGCGATCAGGATGGCGGCGGCGCCGTTGATGGTGAGCGACACCGTAATGGCATCGAGATCGATGCCGTCGAACGCCACTTCGAAATCGCGCAAGGTATCGACAGCCATGCCGACCCGGCCGACTTCGCCGATCGCTTCCGGCGCATCGGAATCGTAGCCGCATTGCGTCGCCAGATCGAAGGCGACATTGAGCCCGGTCTGGCCGTTGGCGATCAGATATTTGAAGCGCTGGTTGGTGTCGGCCGCATTGGCGAAGCCGGTATATTGCCGCATGGTGAACGGCCGCTGCCGGTACATCAGCGGATGGATGCCGCGGGTGAACGGCGCCTCGCCGGCGCGGCTGGCATCGACGCCGCCGGTCGCAATCACATCCTCGGCGGTATAGAGCGGCTTGATCTCGATGCCGGATTCGTTGACGACGCGGCGGACGGGAGCTTCCTTGCGCGCGGGCTTCGCGGCTTCGGTCGGTTTGTCCGTCATTTCACATTCTCCCGAATGAACGAAACGATGTCGGCGGTGCGGCTGCCGGTGGGAAAGACGCCCCGAAAACCCAGTTGGCGGAGCACCATGCGGTCGTCTTCCGGAATATTGCCGCCGACGATCCAGAGCTTATCGTAAAGCCCCTTCTCCTGCAGCAACTCGCGGATGCGCCGGCACAGTGGAACATGCGCGCCGGACAGGATCGACAGCCCGATGACATCGACTTTTGACTCTGCGGCTGCCTTGGCGATGGCGTCGGGTGTCTGCCGCAAACCGGTATAGATCACGTCAAAACCGGCTTCCATCAAGGCCTGCGCCACTACCTTGGCGCCGACGTCGTGGCCGTCGAGCCCGGGCTTCGCCAGCAGGATTTTGATCCGCCGTTCCGTCACGCCGACAGCTCCTTGGCAATGACGAGTTTCAAAATTTCGCTGGTGCCGCCGCCGATCAAGGTGAAGCGGATGTCGCGCAGGTGGCGCTGCACCGCATACTCCATGCTGTAGCCGTAGGACGCCAGCACGCGCGCCGCCTTGTCGCAAATCCCGGCGGCGGCTTCCGACGCGAACAGCTTTGCCATCGCCGCCTCTTTGTGGTGTGGCTTGTCGTTGTCCTTCAGCCAGGCGGCGTAATAAACTAGGCGGCGGGCCGCTTCCAGATCCGTCGCCATCTCGGCAAGTTTCAGCTGGATCGCCTGATAGCGGTTGATCGGCTTGCCGAACTGCTGGCGCTCTCCGGCATAGCGGATCGCCTCTTCAAGCGCGCCGCGGGCGCCGCCGAGCGCCAGCGCGCCGGTGACGATGCGGATTTCCGCAAGGAGTTTGCGCAAATGTCCCTCGCCGTCGCCTTCGGCGTGGCTCAGGCGATGGCTGTCGGGCACGAAACAATCGTCGAAGGCGAGCTCGGAGGTCGGCATGGCCCACACGCCCATCTTGGCGATCGCCTTGCCGATGATGAGACCCTTGAAATCTTTCTCGACCAGAAAGATCGTGAGCTTCTTCTCGTCGCCGGCGCGGGCGAACACCGTGAAGAAATCGGCCACCGGCGCCGAGGTGACCCACATCTTCTGGCCTTTCAGCAGATAGCCGCTGTCGACCTTGCGCGCGCTCGTCGCGATGCCGCCGAGATCGCTGCCCGCATTCGGCTCGGTCATGCAGATGCCGCCGATTTTTTCGCCGCGCAGCGCAGGCTCGAACAGGCGTTTCTTGATGTCGGCATTGCCGAGCATTTCGAGAAATTTCGTGCCCATCAGCGACTGCATGGTGACGCAGCCGGCAAGCGACATCGAGCCGCGCGAAATCTCCTCCAGCGCCAGGCAGAGCGAAATCAAATCGAGCCCGAGGCCGCCGCTCTCGGGCGGATAGCGCAAGCCAAAGAAGCCCAGCGCTGCGACTTCGCCGAACAACTCGCGCGGGAACACATGCGCCTCGTCGATCTCGGCGGCGCGCGGCGCGATGCGTTCGTCGCAGAACCGCGCAAAAGTGTCGCGGATCTGGACCTGCTCGTCGCTGAGGTCGAAATTCATTTTTTCAGTCCGTCGTCTTCGAGCCCGTAAATGTCGCGCGCCGCTTGCGGCGAGATCACGCCGTTGCGCAATTCCTCGGCGACCTTCTTGCGGTCGCGTTGCTTCGGATCGCCGTAACCGCCACCGCCACCGGCTACTTGATGATAGAGCGTTCCTTTCGGTACGCCGAGGATCAAATCCTTATTGCGCGGCACGACGCGGGTACCGTCGGGAAAGCACAGTTCGATGGAGTTGAGCATGCTGTCGTGACCGCCGAACAGGCCGAACGCCGGCTCGAAGTCGCCGTCGCCGAAGGTGACAAGCTGTGTCGCGTCCGAACCGATCTTGAATTTGGTTTCGACGCCGAGCCCGCCCCGCCATTTCCCGGCGCCGCCGGAATCGCAGATATATTCGTGCTGGATAAGTTGATGCGGCGTCTGCAGCTCGAACATCTCGTAATCCTGGTCGAGCACGCCGCCGGACGCGTCGATCATGCCGATATGATCGTAGCCGTCGGTGCCCTGCATGGCGCCGGAGCCGCCTTTGAGTCCCATGAAGCCGATGTCGACATATTTCTCGCCGGATTCCGGATCGAGGCCGGTGGTGAGCGAGCACAAGAGATTGTTCCAGCCGGCGGTGACCCTATCGGGAATCACCGGCGCCAGGGCGCGGATGATGGCGTCGGCATTGGGCGGGCACAGGTGATTGCCGAAAGTGGTCGCCTTCGGGTAGCACGCATTGAGAATGGTGCCTTCGGGAATGACGATGTCGATCGGCCGGATCATGCCCTCGTTGTGCGGAATGTCGGGATTGATGAATTGCAGGAAGGTGAGCAAGGTCGCCGACGCGCTCGACGTATAGGTGCCGTTGACGAAGCCGTCGGTCTGCGCGTCCGTCTTGGAATAGTCGAACTTCACACGCGCATCTTCGACGGTGATGGTGACGCGGATGGTGAATTTCGAGCCCTGGTGATGGCCGTCGAAATAGACCATGCCTTCGCCGCTATAGACGCCGTTCGGAATGTGCGCGATCTCGGCCTGCATCATTTTTTCGGTGGCGTCGAACAGCGCCGTCTTGTGGGTCTCGAAAACATCGCGGCCGTATTTTTGCAAGAGCGCGCGCATCCGCCGCTCGCCGATGGTGCAGGCGCCCATCTGGGCTTTCAGATCGTGCTGCACGATGTCGAAGCGGATATTGGCGAAGATCAAATCCCAGACATCGCGGCGCAGCTTGCCCTTCTCATAAACCTTCACCGGCGGAATGCGCAGCGCCTCCTGCCAGACTTCCTTGGCATTGGGATTGTAGCCGCCCGGCACCGCGCCGCCGATATCGGCCTGATGGCCCTTCACGGCGGCCCAGGCCACCAGCGCGCCGTCGTGAAAAATCGGCTTATAGACGGCGACGTCGTTGTTCTGGTTGCCGAAGCTGAACACGTCGTTGTGGAAGATCACGTCGCCGTCGTGAATGTCGTCGCCGAAATAACGCACCAGGTGCTTGCACACCGGGCCGAGCGAGAAGGCGAGGATCGGCAGGTTCTCGGTCTGCTCGAGCATATTGCCGTGGGCGTCGTACAGCCCGGTGACGAAATCCTTGGCCTCGCACAGGATCGGCGAGCGCGTGGTCTTCACCACCGAGGCGCTCATCTCGTCGGTGATGGAGCGGAAGGTGCGGGCCAACACCGACATCAGGATCGGATCGACGGTTTTTGTACTTGCGCTCATGACGCCGCTCCCAGGCAACCGCGGACCAGATCCTCGCGGCCCTTGCGATACATCAACAGCGATCCGTATTGGTCGGTGACCGCATCGTAGCCCGCGCTGATGAACGCCGTGGTGGTGACCATTTCGACGAGGGCAGGTCCGGCGATGCGGTTGCCGTGGTGCAGGCGGTGGCCATCGAACACCGGAATCGTGGCGAACGATTCTTTTTCGAACACATATGCCGCGCGTTCGCCCTTGCGCGCGGCCGATGCATCGGCGCCGGCAAACGGTTCGCCCAAAAGCTCGAGTTTTTCCGTCATGCCGATCGACTGCACGCGCACATTGACGATCTCGACCGGCGTGGCCTCTTGTTCAAGAGAATAGCCGAACAGCCGGTTATGTTCATCGTGAAACGCCCGCAGGATGGCGCCCGCATCGCGGCTTTCGACCGCGGCGAGCGGCACCGGGAACGACACCTCATGGTATTGCTTGAGGTAGCGGCAGTCCAACGTCAGCGCATGCTGGCGCTGCTCGGGCGCGATATTCTCACCGGCCAGCGTGCGGTCGCCATTGCCGATCATCTCGGCGATCAGCGCATTGAGCTTGTCCCAGCGCAGGTCTGGAAAGCGGTCGACGAAGGTGCGCACGAAATCGTGGCGCAGGTCGCCCATCAGCATGCCGGACGCGCACAGCACCGAGCTTTCGCGCGGCACGATCTGCAAGGCGATATCGAGGTCATTGCAGATGACGCAAGAGTGCAGCGGCCCGGCACCGCCGGCGACCACCAGCGGAAATTCGCGCGGATCGCTGCCGCGCTCGATGGTCACCGCGCGCACGCCCTGTGCCATGTTGGTGCAGGCGACGCGGTACATGCCGGCGGCGGCGGCTTCGACCGTCATGCCGAGCGGCACGGCTATTTTATTCGCAATCACGGCACGCGCGGTTTTCGCATCGAGCTTGATGCGGCCGCCGGAAAAGAAATCGGCGCTGAGATAGCCGAGCACCAGGTTGGCGTCGGTGGTGGTCGGCAACTCGCCGCCCTGGCCGTAACAGGCCGGTCCCGGGGTCGCGCCGGCGCTGTGCGGCCCCATGCGCAACAGGCCGCCCTGGTCGATCCAGCCGATGGAGCCGCCGCCGGCGCCGATGGTGTGGATGCCGAGCATCGGCAGCGCGCAGCGCAGCCGGTCGATCTCGCCCTCCTTGATCACCACCGGCGTCTTCTCGACCAGCGCCGCTTCAAAACTGGTGCCGCCCATGTCGACAACGATGCAACTGTCCATGCCGTGCGGCCGCGCCGCCGCGAGACCGGCGATCGGGCCGCCGGCGGGACCTGAAAGAAGTGTCAGCGCCGGCGATTTTCGTGCCACCTCGGGCGTCATCACGCCGCCGTTCGACTGCATGATGAGGAGAGCGCCGCCGAAACCGGCTTCGCTGAGGCGGCGTTGCAATTGGGCCAAATAGTGATCGAGGATCGGCCCGACATACGCGTTGAGCGCGGTGGTGCTGACGCGGTCATAGAAGCGGATGGCGGGCAACAGCTCGGTCGATGTGGTGAGGAACGCGCCGGGCAATTCCTTGCGCACCAGAGCCGCAGCTTCCGCTTCATGGGCCGGATTGGCGAAGGCGTTCATGAAGCAGATTGCCACCGCCTTGACGTCTTCCGTCTTGAACAGATCGATGGCGCCGCGCACGTCGTCGAGCGCAAGTGGCTGCACGGTGCGGCCGTGGCGATCAAGGCGTTCCGTCACGCCAACGCGCAGATAGCGCGGCACCACCGGCGCGACATTGGTGTAGCGGTTGTTGTAGCGCTCCTCGCGAATGCCGCGGCGCATTTCCAGCGCATCGCGCACGCCCGCGGTGGTGATCAAGCCGGTCTTGGCGCCGCGGCGCGTCAGCGTGGCGTTAGTCGTCACCGTAGTGCCGTGGACGATCACTTCGATGCGGCCGAGGAAAGCTGCGAGTTCGAGCGGCACATCGAGCGCGCCGGCAAGCTCGCGCAATCCGGTGAGCACACCGACCGAAGGATCCGCCGGCGTCGACAGTACCTTATGAATGACCGGCTCGCGGCCGGGCTCGCGCACATAAAAGTCGGTAAACGTACCACCGACGTCGATGCCGACCTTGAAGCGCCGCGCTGTTGCTGGAGCGGTCACTGACAATCCTCAGCAGCGTCAGTGCTTGCGCGTATCGACGTCGATCACCACCGCCATCGCCGTATCGCCGGCGGCGCAGCCCTGGAACAGGCCGCGGCCGCCGCCGCGGATGACCAGCTCTTCGATCAGCTCGATGATCGAGCGCAGCCCGGTCGGCCCTTGCGGATGGCCCCAAATGAGCGAGCAGCCGTAATTGTTCATCGTCATCAGATCGGCGCCGGTTTCGCGAGCAAAAATAATATCGTTCACGGCGAACGGATTGTGTGACTTCACCGCGGCCATATCCTTGATCGCAAGGCCCGACTGATCGAGCGCCTGCTTCGCGGCGGGAATGGTTGCTTCCGGCATATGCGCCAGTTCGGCGCGGGCGAGGCCGAAGCCGAGGATGCCGATGCGCACGCCGGCATCGCTCGCCATCTCGCGGCATTTTTCCGGCGTCGCCACGACGATGGCCGCGCTGCCGTCGGCCGGATGGGTCTGGCCGCCAAAGGTCACGGTGCCGTCAGGCATGACGGGACGCAGTTTGCTTAAGCCCTCGGCAGTCGACATCACCACGCCTTCGTCGCCTGGCAGCGTGCCTGCGCTCTTCTTGAAATTGGCAGACGGCACATCGAACGGCAGCGTCATGTAGCGCTTCTGAAACGCGTGGTCGTTGGCCAGCGCCGCCGAATATTGCTCGCCGCGCCGCAACACCACCTCGTGTTGCGCGGCGGTGGTGATTTGATATTTGCGCGCGACATTCTCGGCGGTCTGCACCATGGCGTGGCCGCCGAGCGGATCGTTGCTGAAATTGTCGAGCACCCAGTTTTCGTGGGCGGCGGTGCCGCCCGGCGCCGAAGGGCTCGGATAAACAATGTGTGGACCGTTGGAGATGCGATCGCAGGTCGCGATCAGCGCGGTGGTGGCAAGTCCCGCCTCGACTTCCTGGGCGCCGGCGAGCAGGCAGCGCACGCTGGTGGCGCAGGCCTGGGCGATGGTCGGCCCGCCAACCTTGCGGCCGCCGATCAGCCCCATGAACCACGGCAACCCGTAGAACGACGCCTTCTGCGGCACCGTCATGCCGAGCACGCCGTAGTCGAAAGCGTCCGGCGCGATGCGCCGCTTGGCCAGTTCCGCTTTGGCGACATGGGCGGCGAATTCGACGCTGTGCAGGTTGGCAAAACTGCCCTGCCATTTGGCAAACGGCGTGCTCCAATAGGCGCCGTAGGGAATTTCCGCGAGATACGCCATGCTCTAGCCCTCACTGCGGCGATGCGCCCGTCGGGTTTACTCTAAAGGCCTCTGTCGGCGATATTCTATTTGAACTCAAGGGCAAGGGGGAATGCCGCAGGTGCATGGCAAACGGATGATCGACCGGCGGCGGGTCACTGCGGGTACGGCGGCACTCGCGGCCTCGCTTGCCGCCCCGCGGCTGGCGCGCGCCGAGACCGCTGCCGAGTTCTACCGCGGCAAGACCGTTCGCATCCTGGTCGGCTCGCCGCCTGGTGGCGGCTACGACATTTACGCGCGGCTGGTGACGCCGGCGCTCGCCGCAAAACTCGGCGCCACGGTGCTGGTCGAGAACAAGGACGGCAATGGCGGGCTTGCCGCGCTGGCGACGCTGTTGGTGCGCCCGGCCGACGGGCTGACGATCATGAACGGCAGCGCCGAAGCCGCCATCATCAGCCAGATGCTGGCGCGGCCGGGCGCGATCTGGGACGTGACCAAGCTGAACTGGCTCGCCAAGATGGCGTCGGCGCCAAAGCTGTGGTTCGTCGGCAAGGACGCGCGCTATCAGTCGATCGCCGCGGCGCTGCAAGCCGACCCGCTGACCTGGTCGGCGACCGGCCCGGCCGACGACATCAGCGACGTCCAGGCGACGATCTCGTATGTGCTAGGGCTTAAGTCGAAAATCGTCGCCGGCTACCGCGGCTCCGGCGACATGTCGCTCGCCGTCATCCGCAACGAAGTCGATTGCGGCCTGCTGTCGGCGGATTCGGCGCTGCCACATATCGGCGAGATCAAGCCGCTGGCGGCGTTCGGTGCCAAGCGTTGGTCCCATTTGCCCGAGGTGCCGACATTGAGTGAGGCGGCTGCGCTGCCCGCCGACAAGACCTGGATCGTGACGTTACCCGAACAGATCGGCGAGGCGCAGCGCGCCATGGTGGCGGCGCCGGACGTGCCGGCCGATCGCGTCGACTATCTGCGCGGCGTCTTTGCCGAAGTCTTGACCGATCCCGCCGTTCTGGAAGAGGGCGCCAAGACCAACCGCGAGATCGACTATATGTCGGGCGCGGATTTGCAGCGCTTGGTCGGCGATCTGATGCGAGCCGCGGGGCCGCGGTTGCCGGAGTTTCATAAGATCGTGCTGGATACGTATTTTTGAATCTTTACCGTCATCCTGAGGGGCTCGCGCTGAGCGCGAGCACCTCAGGATGGCGGGTAACAAATTAAATCCGATAGCCGAAAATATCGGCGCCGGTGATGCTCTCAATATGCCGCCCGAAGCGGAATTTCAGCTCGGGGCCGTCGAACGGCGGCTGTTCGAGTTTTTGCTCGGCGTCCGAAAACGGCTCGACCTCGAGCACCACGAAGGTGTGGCCGGGTGCGTTCGCTGTTTGCAGCGTCGGAAAATCGCGCTCGAGCGCGGCGAGATCGCGAAACGCGAATACGCGCTCAAGACCAAAAGCACGCGCGATGGCCGCGTAATCGTTGTCGGCGGCATTCGGCAAGCCGGCATTCGAGGTCGCGCCGTAGACGCGATTGGAGACCAAAAAATGCGTGAGATTCGGCAGGTTCATCTGCCGCTCGACCATCAGCATGCCCGGATTCATGGCGAAGGCACCGTCGCCCATGAACGCCCAGATTTTCAGATCGGGCTGGGCCAGCGCCAGGCCCGACGCGAACATGGTGGAGAGGCTCATCGAGGCATCGAGGTAAAAACTTGCGACCGAATCGCGCGTCGCCGCCCACCAGGCCTGGCCGGAATTGCCCGCCGAGGTAATGACGATTTCGTCAGTGCGATGGCGGGCAATGGCGCGGAAGCATTCGACGTAGTTCATCAATGCCTCCCGCGCAAAAGGTCGCGCGTGAACAGCACCACCATCGGCCGCGAGAACGTGCGGGTGTGATGGTAGCAGCGCGAGATCAGGCCGACGTCCTCGGGCTTTTCGATGATCTGATACGGCATGCTGATCGCATCCAGCACCGGCCGCAGATAAAGCCCATTGGAAATGTGGTGCTTGTGATGATCGCCCACCGCGCCGCGCAAGGTCGCCATCAGGAACAGCGGAATCTCGTAGGTGTAGTTGATCTTGGTCAGCGCATAGATCACCGTCATGAAACCCGAGGCGCCCATCAGCGCCGCCGATCCCATCGCGCCCATATAGGCGCCCGAGCATAGCCCGATCGCGGATTCTTCCCGGTTGACGGGCACGTGGGTGAAGCGATCGTCGTGCTCGATGGTCTTGATGACATCCATCAGCCAGTTGTCGGGCAGGCTGGCGACGAGTTTGACGCCGCACGACGCCAGTTCGTCGGCAATGCGCGTGGCGACAGTTGCGGTTTTCTCAGTCACGCGGGGTGTTCTCTTGCGCGGTTCTGAGCGCGCGCCAGACGGTTTCCGCGGTGATCGGCAGCGCGATATCGCGCACGCCGCGGTGCCAGAGCGCGTCGATCACCGCGTTGCCGATGGCCGCCGGCGCGCCGATAGCGCCGCTCTCGCTGCCGCCCTTGACGCCGAGCGGATTGCTCGGCGCCGGCGTGGCGATGAAGCCGGTGCAAAACGCCGGCAGATCGGCGGCGCGCGGCATGGCGTAGTCCATGAAGCTGCCTGTCAGCAGCTGGCCGTCGCGATCGTAGACGATGTGTTCCATCAATGCCTGGCCGACACCCTGGGCCATGCCGCCGTGCACCTGGCCCTCGACGATCATGGGATTGACGATCATGCCACAATCATCCGCACCGTAAAGCGCGCGCAGTTCGACCGCGCCGGTGTCGGGGTCGACGATGACGACGGCGAGATGCATCGCCTGCGGATCGTTGGTATCGGGCGGATCGTAGAACTCGGTGACTTCGAGGCCAGGCGATCCATTATCGCCGAGTTTTGCGCCGTGATAGGCGAGGTCGGCGATGGCCGCAAAACCGATGCTGCGATCGGTGCCGTGCACCCGAAACCGCCCGCGTTCGTGGACGATGTCCGGCTCCGCGCATTCGAGCGCTTCGGCGGCGATCGATCGCGCCTTGGCGACGATGCGGTCCGACGCGCGGTAGATCGCGGTGCCGCCGACGGACACCGACCGCGCGCCCCAGGTGCCGTTGCCGAACGGGATGCGGTCGGTGTCGCCTTCGACCAGCCGGATGTCGTCGATATCGAGCTTGAGCCGGTCGGCGGCGATTTGCGCAAACGTGATGTCGTGGCCCTGGCCGTGCGAATGGCTGCCGGAGAGCACGGTTACCTTGCCGTCGGAATGGACGCGCACGATCGCACTCTCCCAGCCGCCGTGCAGGCCGCCGCGCAGGGCGAGATTGGCGCTTGGCCCGGTGCCGGCTTTGTCGATGAAGCAGGCGAGGCCGACGCCCATGAGAATGTTTTGCCGGCGTAGGTCGATCTGTTGCTTGCGCAAGGACGGGTAATCCGCCAGCGCCAAGAGTTTTTCGAGCAGCGCAGGCGGATCGCCGGAATCGTAAGCGCGCCCGCCCGGCGCTGGATAAGGAAAGTCGGCGTGGCCGATCAGGTTGCGCCGGCGGATCTCGACCGCGTCGATGCCGAGCTCGTGGGCGGCGCGCTCGATCAGCCGTTCGTTGGTCCAGGTCGCCTCCGGCCGGCCGGAGCCGCGATAGGCGTCGACCGGAACCGTGTTGGTATAGACGCCGCGCACGCGCAAATGCAGGTGCGGCGTGCGATAAAGCCCGGTGATGGTTTGCGGGTACGAGTTGCCGGGAATGCTCGGCGCGAAATTGCTCAGATAGCCGCCGAGCGCCGCCAGCGTGTCGACCTGCATGGCGACGATGCGGCCGTCGCCGTCAAACCCCATGCGGGCGTGGGTGTGGTGATCGCGCGCCTGGGCGTCGGACAGGAACGTATCGGTACGCGTCGCGGTCCAGCGCACCGGCCGGCGCAGCATTTGCGCGGCCCAGGCGATGGTCGAGACCTCGACGGCGAAATTTCCCTTCACGCCGAAACCGCCGCCGACGTCGGGCGAGACGACGCGGATTTTGTGCTCGGGGATATGCAGCGTGTAGACCGAAAGCCAGCGCCGCAGATAATGCGGCTGCTGGGTCGTGGCGTAGAGTGTGTAGCGGTCGGCGGCGGCATCGTATTCGCAGAGATAGGCGCGCGGCTCCAGCGGATTGGCGGCGAGCCGGCTGTTATGCAGGCGCAGCTCGACGATCTTGGCGGCGCCGGCCAGCGCGGCTTCGGTCTTCTCCCGGTTGCCGCGCTCGATATCAAACACGATGTTGGAGCCGAAGCGCTCATGCACGAGCGGCGCGCCGGGCGCGATCGCCGCGCGTGGATCGCAGACGCACGGCAGCGGTTCGTAATCGACCGCAACCACCTCGGCGGCGTCTTCCGCCGCAAAGCGGCTTTCCGCCACCACCGCCGCGACGATGTCGCCGACGTGGCGCACTTTGTCGCCGGCGAAAGCCGGCCGCGGCGCATTGTTCATCGGCCGGCCGTCGGAAAACGGCATCGGATGCACGACGGTAAGCTCGCCATGGCCGGCGTGCTTCCAGTCTTCCGCGGTGAGCGTGCACAGCACGCCGGGCATGCCTGCGGCGATTTTGGTGGAGAGCCCGCGGATGCGCGCGTGGCCGTGCGGGCTGCGGACGAACGCGCACCATGCTGCCCCGGGCGGCGCCACGTCATCGACGAACAGCCCCTTGCCGCGCAGGAAGCGCACATCCTCGCGCCGGCGCAGCGGCTGGCCGATGTAGCGGGCTTCGCCGGCGGGCGTCTCGATATTCATGCGTGGCGCATCGCAGATCAGCCGAAGATCGCCGGGCCGCCGCCGGCTTTGGCGCGCGCCTCGAGCTTGCGGCAGAAATAGCGGTACGAGTGCTGCCAGTGCGCCGGCGTCGAGATTTGTTGGTGCCGTTTATCGCGAACCGCGCGGTCCGGCATATTGGTCTTCAGGTTGGCGGCACGGCCGACGATGTGGGCCTTGCAGGCTTTTTCCAAAAATATTCCGCTGCACACCGCCTGCTCAATGCTGGCGCCGCAAAACACCACGCCGTGATTGCCGAGCAGCATGGCGAAGTTTTGCCCGAGCGAATGCGCGATGGCCTCGCCTTCGCCTTTCAGTGTGATCAGCGCCACGTCGGCCTCGTGCCGCGGTACATCGGTGAATTGATCGGCGTCGAGTGTGAAGGGCAGCAACGGCTCAGTCGCCGCCGAGAAAACGCTGGCATAGAACGGATGGGTGTGGACCACCAAGTTGATGTCCGAGCGCGCGCGAAAAATCTCCGAATGGATCCGCCACTCGGAATGCCGGCCGCCGCTGCCGGCGATTTGTTGGCCGTCCCAATCGACCAGAACGAAGTCCTCAGGTCCCAAAACTTCGCCGAGTCCGATCTGATTGCGTTTCATCCAAAAGCCGCGGCCGCTGCTTTCGCGCAAGGACAAGTGGCCGAGCGTCATGTCGCCGTGCCCCTCCATGTCGAGAATCCGACAGGCACGCCCCGCCTCGGTCAGGCGCTCGCGCGTTGCGGTATCCATGTCGGCCATCGGCAGACCTCTCGGACTTCTACGCCCAGCTTATCGATGCGGTACCACGGCGGTGGCTTCGATCTCGACCTTGGCCAAATCCTCCACCAATGCCACGACTTGCACCAGCGTCATGGTCGGGAAATGCTTGCCCATAACGGTGCGATACGCGTCGCCCAATTCGCGTAAGTGCGCGAGATAGTCTTTCTTGTCGATGACGAACCAGGTCAGGCGGGTGATGTGCTCAGGCTTGCCGCCGGCTTCGGCGACCAGCGCTACGATGTTGGCCAAGGCCTGGCGCGCTTGCCCGACAAAATCCGTGCTGTCGAATTTTTGCTGCGCATTCCAGCCGATCTGGCCGGCGAGGAACACCACGCGGCCTTCGGCGGCGATGCCGTTGGCAAAGCCCTTTGGCTTTTTCCAGCTTTGGGGATGCAGAAATTCGTGCGTGTCGCTCATCGCTCCGACCTCACTCATGACGCCCCCGGCCGCAGGCGGAAGCGCTGGATTTTTCCGGTCGGCGTCTTCGGCAGCGCATCGGCGAATTTCACCGAGCGCGGATATTTGAACGGCGCGATGGTCGCCTTGACGTGATCCTGCAGGCGCTTGGCCGTATCGACGCCGGCGATGACGCCCTCGGCGAGCACCACATGGGCCTCGACGATCTGGCCGCGGCCCTCGTCCGGCGCGCCGATCACCGCGCATTCCTTGACGTCGGGATGCGACAGCAGCGCCGCTTCGACCTCGGGCCCGGCGATGTTGTAGCCGGCCGAAATGATCATGTCGTCGTTGCGCGCGGCGAAATGGAAGTAGCCGTTCTCGTCCTGGGTGAACGCGTCGCCGGTCAGATTCCAGCCGTCGCGCACATACGCGCTCTGCCGCTTGTCGGCGAGGTAGCGGCAGCCGGTCGGGCCGCGCACCGCGAGCTTGCCGACCTCGCCGCGCGGCTTCTCCTTCATGTCGTCGTCGACGATCTTGGCCTCGTAGCCGGCGACCGGCTTGCCGGTGGTGGCCGGCGCCGCGTCGCCGAAGCGGTTGGAGATGAAGATGTGCAGCATCTCGGTCGAGCCGATGCCGTCGAGGATCGGCTTGCCGGTTTTTTGCACCCAATCGTTGAACACGGGCGCCGGCAAGGTCTCGCCGGCAGACACCGCGGCGCGCAGCGACGAAAGATTGGCGCCCTGATTCATTGCCGCCAGCATCGCGCGATAGGCGGTCGGCGCCGTGAACGAGATCGTTGCCTTATAGGTCTCGATAATCTCGATCATGTTGGCGGGCGAAGCGTTCTCCAGCAACGTCGCGGTGGCGCCGAAGCGCAGCGGAAAGATCGCGAGCCCGCCTAGGCCGAAGGTGAAGGCCAGCGGCGGCGAGCCGACGAAAATGTCGTCGGGCGTCACGCCGAGAACTTCCTTCGCATAGCCGTCGGCGATGATGAGCAGATCGCGATGGAAATGCATGGTCGCCTTGGGCTCGCCGGTGGTGCCCGAGGTGAAGCCGAGCAGCGCGACGTCGTCGCGCCCGGTCGGAACCGCGTCGAAGGTCACCGCCTTGCTCAGCGCGATGCGGTCGAGCTCGGCGTCGTGATTGGCGGTGCCGTCGAAGCCGATCACCTGCTTGAGGAATTTCGAGGTTTTTGCGCAGGTGGCGATCTCGTCCATCAGCCTTGTGTCGCACAGCGCCAGCGCCACCTCGGCCTTGTCGACGATTTTGCCCAGTTCGCCGGCGCGTAGCATCGGCATGGTGTTGACCACCACGGCGCCGGCTTTTGTGGCGGCAAGCCAGCACGCCACCATGGCCGGATTGTTGGCGGAGCGGACCAGGATGCGGTTGCCCGGCTTGATGCCGAAATCCTCGACCAGCGCGCGGGCCATACGGTTGGTCCAGTCCGACAGCTCCTTGTAGGTGCGGCGGCGGCCGTTGCCGATCAGCGCCACGTGGTCGCCAAAGCCGCCCGCCACCATGCGGTCGGTCAACTCGACGCCGATGTTGAGCCTCTCCGGATAATCGAAGCCGGCGAGCGGAATTTCCGGCCATTGCGGCGGTGGCGGAAGATTGTCGCGGGTGAAAGTGTCGGTATGGGCCGAGCGGCCGAGCGATGGCATGGTCATGCTCCCGAAAGCATTTGCCGTGCGATGATGACTTTCTGGACTTCGGACGCGCCTTCGTAGATGCGCAGCGCGCGGATTTCGCGATAGAGCCGCTCGACGATGTGGCCGTGGCGCACGCCGTCGCCGCCGTGCAGCTGCACCGCCTTGTCGATGACCCGTTGCGCGCGCTCGGTGGCGTAAAGTTTCGCCATCGCCGCTTCGCGGGTGACGCGTGCGGCGCCGTTATCCTTGGCCCAGGCGGCGCGATAGACCAGCAGTGCCGCCGCGTCGACGTCCAGCGCCATCTCGGCGAGCGATGCTTGCACCATCTGCAGATCGGCGAGCGGGCCGCCGAACAGTTTTCGGCTTTTCGCGCGCACGATGGATTCATCGAGCGCGCGGCGGGCGAAACCGAGCGCCGCGGCGCCGACGGTCGCGCGAAAAATATCGAGCGTCGCCATGGCGATCTTGAAACCTTCGCCCGGCGCGCCGATCATGGCGGAGGCCGGAACGGTGACGCGCTCGAATTTCAGCCGCGCCAGCGGGTGCGGCGCAATGACATCGATCCGCTCGGCGACGGCAAAGCCCGGCAATTTTCCGGGCAACAGAAAAGCGGAGAGGCCCTTGGCGCCGGGGCCTTCGCCAGTGCGCGCGAACACCACGTAGAGATCGGCAATGCCGCCGTTGGAGATCCAGGTTTTTTCGCCGTCGAGAACAAAACCGTCGCCATAGCGCTTTGCGGTCAGCGCGATGTTGGCGACATCGGAGCCGGATTGCTGCTCGGTCAGCGCGAAGGCGGCGATGGCGCCGCCGCGGCGCGTGCGTTTGAGCCAGTCGCGCTGCTTGGCATTGCCGAACAGGCTGATCGGGCCGGCGCCGAGGCCCTGCATGGCGAAGGCGAAATCGGCCAGCCCATCGTGCCGCGCCAGGGTTTCGCGGATGAGGCAGAGCGTGCGCACGTCGAGCGCTGCCGGCGCATCGGGATCCGGCGCGGTATGGGCGAGCCAACCGTCGCGGCCGAGTTTTTGTACCAGGTCGCGGCAGGCGGCATCGATATCGCTGTGATCCGCCGGGAGGTTCGCCGCACACCATTGCTCGAGGCTAGCGGCCAGCGCGCGATGGCGGTCGGTGAAGAACGGCCAGCTGAGAAAAGTCTTGTCCGCCACTAGTTGCCCTCGAACACCGGTTTTTGCTTGGCGACGAACGCCCGATAGGCGCGCTCGAAATCTTTGGTCTGCATGCAGATCGCCTGCGCCTGCGCCTCGGCCTCGATGGCCTGATCGAGGCTCATCGACCATTCGGCGACGAGCTGCGTCTTGGTGATGCCGTTTGCAAATGTAGGGCCCGACGCGATGTGGCGGCCGAGCGCTAACGCCTCTTGCTCCAGCGCATCGGCGGCGACAAGCTTATTGAAAAAGCCCCACGCTTCGCCTTCCTGCGCCGTCATGGCGCGGCCGGTGTAAAGCAATTCTGCGGCGCGGCCTTGGCCGATGATGCGCGGCAGGATCGCGCAGGCGCCCATGTCGCAGCCGGCGAGCCCGACCCTGTTGAACAGGAACGCGGTCTGCGCGCCCGGCGTGGCGAGGCGCAAATCCGCAGCCATCGCGATGATGGCGCCGGCGCCAGCGGCAACGCCGTCGACCGCGGCGATGATCGGCTTGCCGCAATGGAGCATGGCCTTGACCAGGTCGCCGGTCATGCGCGTGAAGGCGAGCAATTGCTTGGCGTCCATGGCGACCAGCGGGCCGATGATCTCGTGCACGTCGCCGCCGGAGCAGAAGTTGCCGCCGTTGGGCAAAAACACGACGGCGTGGACGTCGTCGGCATGAGCGAGGTCACGAAAGGTGTCGCGCAGTTCGGCGTAGGACTCGAAGGTCAGCGGGTTCTTGCGTTCCGGGCGGTTCAACTGGATGACGGCAACGGTGCCGTCCATGCGCCAGAGAAAATGTGCGGGCTTCAGCGCCGCCATTTTTTTGGTCATGCTTCGCCCTCCCAGTCGCTTCGGAACGATTTCAGCTTGGCCGACATCTGCTCGGCGTCGCGCACGGTCAGCCCGCCCAGCAGCTCGTCGACCCAGCTTTCGTGCGCCGCCGCCATGTCGGCGAACAGGACGCGGCCTTTGCGAGTGAGGCTGATGAACGAGGTACGGCGGTCGCCGTTGCGTTGCGCGCGCGCCACCAGCCCATCGGAAACCAGGCGGTCGACGATGCCGGTGATGTTGCCGTTCGACACCATGAGGAAGCGCGAAATCTCGCTCATCAGCATGCCATCGGGCTTGCGGTAGAGCGCTGCCATGACGTCGAAGCGCGGCAAGGTGGCGTTGAATTGCGACTTTAGCCGCTCGCGCGCCACGCCTTCGATCAGCCGGCTGGCGCGCAACAGCCTGATCCACAGCCGTAAGCGCGATTTACTGTCGCTCTCTTTTGGTTCCGCGATGGCCGGCAGCGGCGCGCTCACCATGTCTCGCCTCCCGACAGCGAGATGGCCTGGCCGGTGATGCTGGCGCTGCTCTCGGTGCACAGCCACAGCACCGTGTCGGCCACTTCCTGGGGCGTGATGAAACGGCCTTGCGGATTCCTGGCCGTGAGCGTGGCGCGCGCTTCGGCTTCGCTGCGCTGGGTCGTCGCCACGATGCGCGCTACCGCTTGCTCGAGCATCGGCGTCTCGGTGTAGCTCGGACATATGGCATTCACGGTGATGCCGTCCTTGGCGGTTTCCAGTGCCAATGTTCGCATCAGGCCGATCACGCCATGCTTGGCGGCGACATAGGGCGCGATATAGGGCGCGGCGCGGATGCCGGCGGTCGAAGCGATGAAGACGATGCGGCCCCATTGTTTCGCGCGCATGCCGCTGAGCGCCGGCTGCACCGAAAAGAACGCGCCGGTGAGGTTGACGTTGAGCGTGCTGGTCCAAAGCTCCGCGGAAATCTTTTCGGCGGGCGCGCTCTGGGCGCCGCCGGCATTGGCGACCACGACGTCGAAGGTGCCGCGCGCCGCCTGTGCGGTGTCGTAGAGCTGTACGAGAGATTTCTGATCGGTCACATCGGCCGTTTCGGCATGAATATTTTTATGCCGCGCCGCCACTTCGTCGAGCTGCCGCCGGCGCCGGCCGCAAATCGTCACTGCCGCACCGGCCTCAGCTAGTGCGAGCGCGATGGTTGAGCCGATGCCGCTGCCGCCGCCGGTGACAAGTGCGTGTTTGCCGCTGACGCTCATGGTCATACCGCCGTTGGCACAGGTTCAGCACTGCCGGAAATTCGATAAAGCTGATCGCGGCCGGCGTAATAGGGCGGCGGCCAGGTCTCGCCGCGGTCGCCGAGTTTTGCCGCGGCGCGCAAGGTCCAATACGGATCGGCGAGATGCGGCCGCGCCAGGCAGACGAGGTCGGCGCGGCCGGCCATCAGGATCGAGTTGACGTGGTCCGGCTCAAAGATGTTGCCGACCGCCATGGTCGCCATGCCGGTCTCGTTGCGGATGCGGTCGGAGAACGGCGTCTGGAACATGCGGCCGTAGACCGGCCGCGCGTCGATCGAGGTCTGGCCGGCCGACACGTCGCAGATATCGACGCCGGCCTCCTGCAAAATCCGACAGATTTCGACCGCGTCGCGCGGCTCGATGCCGTCGGCGCCGACCCAGTCGTTGGCCGAAATCCGCACCGAGATCGGTTTCTCCGCTGGCCACACCGCGCGCACCGCGTGAAAGATTTCCAGCGGATAGCGCATGCGGTTCTCCAGCGAGCCACCGTATTCGTCGTTTCGCCGGTTGGTCAGCGGCGTGATGAAGGAAGACAGCAGATAACCGTGCGCGCAATGGATTTCGAGCATGTCGAAACCGGCGCGCGCTGCCATCTCGGCCGAAGCAACGAATTGATCGCGGACCAAATCCATGTCGGCGCGCGTCATGGCGTGAGCCACCTGGTTGCGCGGCGACCAGGCGATTTCCGACGGCGCCATTACCGGCCAGTTGCCGGACTGCAGCGGCGCGTCCATTTCTTTCCAGCCGACTTGCGTCGAGCCCTTGGCGCCGGAATGGCCAAGCTGGCAGCAGATCTTTGCATCGGTCTCGGTGTGGACGAAATCGACGATGCGCTGCCACGCCGCTCCGTGCGTGGGCGCATACATCCCGGTGCAGCCGGGCGTGATGCGGCCTTCCGGACTGACGCAGGTCATCTCGATGCAGACGAGACCGGCGCCGCCCTTGGCGCGCTCGCCGTAATGCACGAGGTGCCAGTCGGTCGGGCAGCCGTCGACAGCTTTGTACTGCGCCATCGGCGATACCACGATCCTGTTTTTCAGCCGCATGTCGCGCAGCCGGAACGGCGCGAACATCGGCCGGCGCACCGTGTTGTCGCCGGCGCCGGCGAGGCGCTGGAACCAGGCTTCGGCGCCTTCGAGCCATTCCTTGTCGCGCAACCGCAAATTCTCATGGCTGATGCGCTGCGAGCGCGTCAGCAGCGAATAGTTGAACTGCACCGGGTCGAGATGCAGGTAGCGCTCGACGTCCTCGAACCATTCCAGCGAATTGCGTGCCGCGCTTTGCAGGCGCAACACTTCGGTGCGCCGCGCGTCCTCGTACTTCGCAAACGCCGCGGCCATGGTCGGCTCGCTGCGCAGATAATTCGCCATGGCGATCGCGCTCTCCATGGCGAGCTTTGTCCCGGAGCCGACCGAGAAATGCGCGGTGGCAGCGGCGTCGCCCATCAGCACGATATTTTCGTAGGACCACGTCTCGCACAGCACGCGCGGAAAATTCAGCCACGCCGAGCCGCGCACATGTGCCGCATTCGACATCAACCGGTGGCCGCCGAGATATTTGGCGAAAATCGTCTCGCAGGCGCGGCAGTTCTCGTCCTGGCTCATGGTGCCGAAGCCGAATTTCTGCCAGGTGTCGTCGGCGCATTCGACGATGAAGGTCGCGGTATCGGCGTCGAACTGATAGGCGTGTGCCCAGATCCAGCCGTGCTCGGTCTCCTCGAAAATGAACGTGAAGGCGTCGTCGAATTTTTGGTGGGTGCCGAGCCAGACGAATTTGTTCTTCCGCGTCTCGATACCGGGCTTGAAGTGGGCGGCGAATTCGTTGCGCGTCCGTGAATTCAATCCGTCGGCGGCGACGACGAGGTCGTGGGTCTTGGCCAACTCCGCGGCGCTGGCGACCTCGGTCTCGAACCGCAGCGCGATGCCGAGCCCCCGCGCGCGCTGCTGCAGGAGTTGCAACAGCTTCTTGCGCGCGATGCCGGAAAAGCCGTGGCCGGTCGAGACGATCTTCTGGCCGCGATAATGCACGGCGATATCGTCCCAATAGGCGAAATGACGGCGGATTTCGCCGGCGCTGAGCGGATCGTTTTTCGCAAGGTTCTCGAACGTCTCGTTGGACAGCACCACGCCCCAGCCGAAGGTGTCGTCCGGCTTGTTGCGCTCGAACACGGTGATGTCGTGCGCGGCGTCGCGCAGCTTCATGCTGATCGCGAAATAAAGGCCCGCCGGGCCGCCGCCGAGGCAAGCGATCTTCATGGATGCCGCCGTCCTGCTTGACGCACGGCAATCATGGCATCGCAAGCGATATATTTCAAGCTTGAAGATTTAAGTTTGAAGCTTTATCCCAAGCCTTCCGCGAGCTTCGGCGCTGTGCAATCATAGTATTGTATTGTCTAGGGTTTTCGCGCTGGTCGGCAGGGGAGGCAGCACTCATGAGCGGTAATCCAACGGTCGCGTCGGTCGTCGCGCAGGACCTCGCCGGCTACGGCGCGCGGCGCTGCTTCGGCCTGCTCGGCACCGCCAATTTCAAGATCTCCCATGGCCTGGTCGAAGCTGGCGTCGAGCTGATTTCCGCGCGCCACGAAGGCAACGCCGCGGCCATGGGCGACGCCTATGCCAAGGCGACCGGCGAACTCACCTTGGTGAGCGTGCATTCCGGCCCGGGGCTGACCAATGCGCTGACCGGCATCGCCGAAGCCGCGAAAAGCCGGACGCCGCTCCTGGTGCTGGCGGGCGATGTCCCCAATGGAGCAGTGAAGAACAATTTTTATATCGAGCAGGCCGAAATGGTCCGTGCCGTCGGTGCGGTGTCGGAGCGGCTGCATACGCCGGGCTCGGCGCGCGAAGACATGCTGCGCGCCGTCACCCGCGCTTTGCGTGATCGCCAGACCGTGGTCTTGAGCATGCCGCTCGACGTGCAGCACACGCCGCTCGCCTCGAACCTGCCGCCGCTCGAATTGCCGCCGGCGCCCGGCCGGCTGCATCCCGATCCGCGCGCCGTCGAGCGCCTCGCCGATGCATTGGCGCGCGCGCAGCGTCCGCTCATCCTCGGCGGCCGCGGCGCGGTGATCTCCGATGCCGAGCAGGATTTGGTTGCGCTCGCCGACAGCGCCGGCGCGCTATTGGCGACGTCGGTATGCGGCCACGGATTGTTTTCGGGAAATCCCTGGTCGGTCGGCATCAGCGGCGGTTTTTCGTCGCCGGTTGCCGATGAGCTGATCTCCGAGAGCGACTTCATTCTGGCGTTCGGCGCCAGCCTCACGCAATGGACCACGAAGAAAGGCAAGCTGATCGCGCCCGGTGCCGTGGTGGCGCAGGTCGATGTCGACGTGCCGAAACTCGGCTATCAGATGCCGGTGCAGCTTGCGGTGCACGGCGACGCCAAGGCGACGGCGGAAGCGCTGCTGGCGGAATTAAGTAAACGGGAGAGTGGCAAAGCCGGACGTCGCAACAACGCCATGCGCGAGCGCATCCGTTCAGGCGACAATCATCACTTCCTACATTCGGATGAATCGAGCAAAGAGTTCATCGATCCGCGCACCTTGAGCAAAGCGGTCGACGCTATCCTGCCGGTAGATCGCGTGGTGGCGTCGGACTCCGGACATTTCTGCGGCTGGGTGCCGCGCTATCTGCGCGTGCCGAACGCGCGCGCCTCGTGCCTGAGCCATTCGTTCCAATCAGTCGGCCTCGGTCTGCCTTCGACCATCGGCCTGGCCATCGCCAATCCCGGAAAGCTCGCGGTGCTTGGCACCGGCGACGGCGGTTTTTTGATGTCGATGGCCGACATGGAAACCACGGTCCGCCTCGGCTTGCGGATGTGCATCCTGGTCTACAACGACGCGTCTTATGCCGCCGAAGTGCATTACTTCGGCCGCCAAGGCTTTTCGACCGACATCGTCAAATTCCCCGACACCGATTTCGCCGCGATCGCCCGCGGCTACGGCGCCCGCGCCGCCACGGTGCGCACGCTCGCCGATCTCGATCCGGTCAAAGCCTGGGTCGCCGAAGGCGCGCCCGGCGTGTTCGTGATCGACGGCAAGATCAATCCGAATCTCGAAGCCGACTGGCACGCCGAGCATTTTCCCTCCTAACCCTCTTCCTTCTAAACCCTCCCCCTTGTGGGGAGGGTAGGGTGGGGGTCGGGAGGTGACGCGCATTCGCGGACGGTTGCGCTACGTTGCAGGATTTACCGCACGAACATTCGTCTGCGTTGTGTGTGACCTGCCGACCCCCACCCCTGCCCCTCCCCACAAGGGGGAGGGGAAGCGCTAGAGATCGCCGCCCACGCTGCGCGCCGGCAGATAATGCAACACACGCCGCTCGACTAAAATCACGCCGAGATAAGCGATGGCGCCGACCACGGTGAGCATAACGATCGAGACGAACACCAAGGGCGTATTGGCCTGGCCTTCACCGAAGGTGAGCAGATAGCCCAGGCCGACATTGCCGCCGACCAGTTCGCCGACCACGACGCCGACGACGGCGAGCGTGGCGCCGATGCGCAGGCCGGCGAACATCGGCGGCATCGAGGTTGGGAATTCGATCTTCCAGAAAATCTGCGCCCGCGTCGCCTTGAAGGCGCGGGCGAGATTGATCAAGTCGGGATCGACGGTACGCACCGCGGTCAGTACGTTGACCATGACCGGGAAGAACACGATTAGGATGGCGACCAGGATTTTCGGATAGACCGTGAAACCCATCCAAAGAATGAACAGCGGCGCGAACGCGACCTTGGGTGCGATCTGCAGCGCCAGGATATAGGGCGACAGTGCGAGCTCTGCCGTGGGCGACATGCCGAGCATATAACCGGCGAATGCGCCAAGCAGGCTGCCGAGGATAAAGCCGGCCAACACTTCGGCGACGGTGACGCCGGTGTGCAGCAAGAGGTGGTCGAACCGCCAGGCATGGTTGAACTCGGCGGCGACCGCGGACAATGGCGGCACGATGAAGGATGGGATGCCGAGCAGGCCCGGCCCCCATTGCCACGCCGCCAGAAAAACCACCAGCATCGCGACGCTGGCTGCGGTTCCCTTGCGCATCTGCGCGGAGCGTGCGTCGCCGGTCACGCGCCACCTCCCGCCGCCTGCTGCTCGAGCGAGGCGTGGCCGATGTCGAGACGATCCATGAGCCGCGCGACGTAATCGTTGACTTTTGGATCGTGGCGCCGCGCGATCGGATTGTCGCGTCCCGCCATGTCGATCACGATTTCGTCGATGATAGTGCCCGGCCTCCGGCTCATGACTAGCACACGGTCAGACAGCGTCACGGCTTCCGCAAGATCATGAGTGATGAGGAGCGCGGTCTTGCGCGCCCGCATGAGCGTCTGAGCGAGGTCGCGTTGCAGCACGATCCGTGTCTGAGCGTCGACCGCGGAAAACGGCTCGTCGAGCAGCAGCACATGGGGATCGACGGCCAGCGTGCGCGCCAGCGCCACGCGCTGGCGCATGCCGCCCGACAATTGGTGCGGATAGTGATTGGAAAATTCCGCGAGGTTAAAATTTTCAAGGAGCGCCTGCGCGCGCTGCCGCCGCTCGGCCGCCGCAACACCCTGGATCTCGACGCCGAACATGACGTTCTCGGCGACGGTGCGCCACGGCAGCAACAAATCCTTCTGCAGCATGAAGGCGACGTGGGCATTCGGTCCGGCAACGCGCTCGCCGTCGACAAAGGCTTCGCCCTCGCTCGGCGCCGTCAGGCCTGAGCCGATATTGAGCAGCGTGCTCTTGCCGCAGCCGCTCGGCCCGATCAGCGACACCACTTCGCCGTCGCGCACGGAAAAACTCACGCCGGACACCGCGGTGAGCACGCCGCGGTTGCCGGTCGCCGCAAAACGCATCGTCACGTTGCGGTATTCGAGGCGGACGACGTCGGACATGAACGACCGGTGTTTGTTGGGCCGATTGCGCGCATATCGCCGCCCAGGAAGGTCAAGTATAGTGGCAAAGACTGGGATCGCCGATAGGGCGGGGGCCCGTGCGGCAATCGTGCCGCCGCCTGCGCGCACGAAGGAGCAATTTATGTTCGACCGCGTCAACAGGTTATCGCGACGCCATTTGCTGCAAAGCGCGGGAGGCATCGCGCTCGGCCTTGGTGTTTTGGGTGGCGCGCCGGCGCGAGCAGACGAGACCATCACCTATCTGTTTCCGGCGCCGCCGCTCCTGCCGGCGTTCGGGCCGATCCGGCTCGCCCAGGGCAAGGGCTATTTCCAGCAAGCCGGCCTCACCGTCAATTTCGCCACCGGCCGCGGCGGCGTCGACGTCGCCAAGCAGGTCGGCGCCGGCAACGTGCCGCTCGGCGGCATCGTCGCCGATGCGCCGATCGTGGTGCGGCAGAACGGCGTGCCGGTGAAGATCGTCTGCCTGTTCGGCGGCAAGGGTTTCATGCAGCTCGTGGTGCGCGCCGATTCCGGCATCGAAAAGCCGGCCGATCTCAAGGGCAAGACCATCACGGTGATGTCGTTCCAGGACACCACGTTCTATGCGCTGCTCGGTCTCCTTGCGAGTGCGGGCCTGACCAAGGACGACGTCGATATCCAGTCCGCCGGCCCGGTCGGCGTCTGGCAAATGGTCGCCACCGGCAAATCGGTCGGCATGGCCGGCGTGCCGGATTGGATTCCGCCGGTCGAAGCCGCCGGCGTGGCCATCAAGGTGATCCCGACCGACGAGTTTTTTCCGCACATGGCGCAAGCCATCGCCGCGTCCGATCAGATCATCAAGGACAAGCCGGATCTGGTGCGCGCCTTCGTCAAGGCGGCGCTGCGCGGCATGAAGGACATCATGGACGATCCGAATGCGGCGGCGACCGACTTCGTGAAATTCGTGCCGGAGTGGACCGGCAAGGAAGACCAGGTCAAGGAAGCTTTCGCCTATTACGACAAGCTGATCTATCCGGGCCAGAAGCAGCTTGGCGCGGTCGATCCCGAGCGGATGGCCAAGCTGCAGGATTTTTATCTCAAAGCCGGCATCATCGAGAAGAAGTCGCCGGTGGATGATCTGTTCACCAATCAGTTCATCAAATAGCAAAACGTAGGGTGGGCAAAGCGAAGCGTGCCCACGCCGTGCCGAGCCGCGTGGGCACGCGCTACGCGCTTTGCCCACCCTACGATGCTACGCCGCGTCACTTCTTCCCGTAACTGTCCGTGCCCTGCCAGCCGTTCTTGGAAATATCGAAAATGACGCCGTCGGGGTCCTTGAACTTGCGCTCGAAATTGCCGTGACGCTCGTCGCCGAGATCGAAGAAGAATTTGCCGCCGGCCGCCTCGATGCGTTTCTGGGTCTCGACGAGATCGTCGACCTGGAAGCCGAAATGGTGCGCGCCGACGAAACCTTTGGGGTTTTTCAGGTCCGAGGCCGCGGTGCCGGCGCCGGTCGAGAAATTGAGCAAAGCGAGATTGATTGTGCCGTCGCTCATGTAGATGGCCGAGCCGATATCCAGATCCTCGCGCGCAATGCGCTTGAGATCGAACACGGTCTCGTAGAATTTCGCGGCCTTGTCGAGATCGCTCACGCAGACGGCAAAATGGCGCAGACGGGCCATGGATAAATCCTCCGTTCGGGCTGGCTTCACCCGGTTCGCGGCCATGATAGTAATCCTACCGCCATGAGCAAGCGACCATGACCAAGCGACACGCCGAGATCGTCGGCGCCGGCTTTGCCGGCCTCACCGCGGCCTGCGCATTGGCACAGCGCGGCTGGAGCGTGCGCGTGCATGAGCGTGGCGACCGGCTGCGCACCACTGGCGCGGGCATTTACATCTACGAAAACGGCTTGCGGGTGCTTGAGGCTGTCGGCGCCTATGAGGCCGCGGTCAAGGGCGCGCCGTTTGCCCATACGCGGGAGGTGCGGGACGGCGACGACCGGCTGATCTCGGTGCACCGCTGGCAAGGCAGCCGCGTGTTCAGCATCGTGCGGCAGAACGTCATCAACGCGCTCGCCGCCGCTGCGACGCGCGCCGGGGTCGAGATCGTCGTCAATTCGACGGCGGTGAGCGCAACGCCCAATGGCGAGCTTCTGCTGGAGGATGGCCGCCACATCAAGGCCGACCTGATCGTCGGCGCCGACGGCAGCAATTCGCGGCTGCGCGACGGACTCGGGCTGTTGGCGAAGCGCAAATATCTGGTCGATGGCTGCACGCGGCTGTTGATGGACAAGACCGCGGTGGAGCGCACGCAAACCGATGGCGCCAAGACCATTGAATACTGGTCTGGCACGCGGCGCCTGCTCTATACGCCATGCAGCGAGACCGACATCTATATCGCGCTGACCATGCTCGACAGCGACGAGGTGGCGAAAGCGGTGCCGGTGCGCAAGGACGAATGGAAGCGCGCGTTTCCGCATCTTGGAACGCTGATCGACCGCATCGGCGAGCAGGGCCGCTACGATCGCTTCGACCTGATCAAGCTGAAGCGCTGGTCGGCGGGCAAGGTCGCTATCATCGGCGATGCCGCCCATGCCCTGCCGCCGAATATCGGCCAGGGCGGCGGCTGCGCCATGATGAACGCGCTGTCGCTCGCGGTTTATCTGGCGCGTGAAGACGATGTCGCCGCGGCGCTCGAAACCTGGGAGCGCGACGAGCGGCCGATGACCGAGCACACCCAGCGCATCTCGTATTTTCTCGGCCTGCCGACCACCTGGCCGCCGGCACTGCGCGCCTTCACGCTGGGCATGGTGGGCCGGTCGAAATGGCTCACGGCGCAACGCACGCGCACCGCCTTGCACCGGCCGACGGGCACTTAAAACCCTCCCCTGCCAGGGGGAGGGCGATCCGCGCAAAGCGCGGATCGGGTGGGGCAGTGACAAGTCTTGCACTTCCCCACCCGCTCGCTTCGCTCGCCTCCCTCCCCCTGCAGGGGAGGGTGAAGATCAAAACGGAATCGTAATTCCATCCAACGGCGCGTCGCAATTGACCAGGTCGACGCGCTTCCAGGCGATCATGATGCGGCCGTCGGCCTGCACCAGGCGGTGCAGCGCGGTGCCGCCGAACAGCCGCTGCTGCTCGCGGCGGTATTCGATCATGATGAATTTGGAGCGGACGGCGGCGAAGCCTTTTCCCGTTTCCTCGATCGTCACGTTGCCAATCATCCGGCTGGTGCGCGAGCGCGGCTCTTGCGAATACATGCGCGGGCTGGCCAGCCGCCGCACGCGGGTCTCCAACAGGCGGCGGTCGTCGTAGATCAGCGACACGGTCTCGACCGGATCGGCCTGATCGGGCTCGCTCGGCACCCAGTACCAGGCCTCGGGCGTGAACAAAGCGAGCCAGTCGTCGAATTTGCCGTCATCGAGGAGGCGCGCTTCGTACAGCAAAAATTGCTCGCAGTGCTGGAGGTCAAGCGATTGCCGTGCGGAAAGCCGCGCCGTCCTGCCGCGTGACGCGATCGGGCGTCGCGAGCGCGCCGCTGGTCTGGAAACGCGCTTGGGCTTTCTTGCCATCGGCCTGCGTTACGACGCGGCTCGCATGGCGGCATGGCCGTTGGTCATATAGCCGAGCCACGCATCGAGCATGTTGCGAATGTAAACTTCGCTGGTCGAATTCTGGCCGCGCCGGCCGCCGTGGGCATCGGGCACGTCGCTCTCGAATCCGCGGCCGATCTCGATCCATTCGGCGCCGGCGCTGGAGAGACCCATGCCGATGCGATTGTAGATTTCGAGATCGTCGGTCAGCACCAGCGAGCCGGTGCCGTTGACCGTGTTGGCGAAGCTGATGGTGTTGCGGAACATTTGTTCCGGCGCGCCCCTGAGGCGGAAATTATAGGTGTGGACCACGGTGCGGTTGACGGCGACCGGATGCACGACGCGCAATTGCTGGAACTGGCTCATGAAGGAGAGGTTCGGATAGACGTTGCTGTTCCAGCGCCGCACGTCCAGCACGCGCCGGGTTTCCGCTTTGCCTTTCTTCTTCTCCATCGCCGCGATGTAATCCCGGAACACCGGGTCTTTCAGCGCCGCGACCAGCTTGGCGTCGTCGTGATAGTCGCCGAGATAGGAGTGACCGTTCGGATAGGTCCAGATGCCGACCTGGGATTCCCAAAAGCTGTAGGGCGCGCCGTTCTGGCGCATCTGGCGGATGGCGATCTCGCCGGAGCCGTCGGAGTGAACGTCGTCGGGTTGCGAAAGCGCGGCATCGATCGACGAGCGGTGGGTGAAGATCGGATGCGCCGCGTCGCACAGGTTTTCCAGATAGAGCTTCCAGTTGGCGTCGTAGGCGTGCCGGAACACGCCGCCCGCGATCTCGACCTCGCCGTCGGGCGCGCGATCGAGCATGTCGTCGAGCGAGGTGGTCATGTGGCCGAGGAAGTCCTCCAGGCTCGGCCCGTCTTCGGCTTCGCTGGCGAAGACAAAACCGCGATAGCTCTTGACCCGCGCCATCGGCGTCATCGCGGTTTTCGGGTTGCTCGGATCGAAATCGCGCGGATAGCCGTGCTGCAGCGGTACCGCCTTGAGCCGGCCGTCGAGATGATAGGTCCAGCCGTGGTAGCAGCACTGGAATTCCGCCGCGTTGCCCTTGTCGTTGGCGACGACCATGGAGCCGCGATGGGCGCATTGATTGTGAATGACGCGGATTTGACCTTCGGCGTCGCGCACCAGCACCACCGGTTTGCGGCCGATGAAGGTGCGGAAATAGTCGCCGGGATTTTTCACCTGGCTTTCATGGCCGACATAGATCCAGGCGACGCCGAAAATGCGTTCCAGCTCGAGCTCGAAGATCGCCGGATCGGTGTAAATCTGCCGGTGCACGCGGCCGGGCTGGATGAACTGCGACAAATCCTGGCTCATGGCGCATCTTACGCAGTTCACTCCTGACGGGCAATTCTCGTTGCATCGGCCGCGCATTGTGTGTGAGAGATTTGCCGTGCAGGAAACCTCATATGCTGCGCGTCATCGCTTTCCTCATCGGGCTTTTTGTCATGACACAGGCCGCCGCGGCGCAACCGGTGCAGCTTTATTCGGCCGGCAGCCTGAAGGGCGCATGGCTGGAAACGATCCAGGCGTTCGAAGCCACCACCGCAATCCGAGTCCAGCCGCGGTTCGGCCCATCGGGCGTGCTGAAGGACGACATCGTGGCCGGCGCCAAGGCCGACGTGTTTACGTCAGCCAACATGGAGCACCCGCAAGCTTTGGCCGCGGCGCGGCTGAGCGGACCGGTCGTGCTGTTCGCCCGCAACCGCCTGTGCGCGATTGCGCGGCCCGGCTTGGACGTCGCGCCGGCGACGCTGCTCGACCGGATGCTCGATCCCGCGGTGAAGCTTGCAACCTCGACGCTGAAGGCCGATCCCGCCGGGGATTATGCGTGGACGGTGTTTCGCAAAGCCGACACCGTACGGTCGGGGGCCTTCGCGCAACTGGACAAGAAGGCGCTGCAGCTTGTCGGCGGACCGAATTCGCCGCCGCCACCCGCGGATGGCCGCAGCGCCTACGGCGCGCTGGTCGCGCAAGGCGCAGCCGACCTGTTCCTCGCCTATTGCACGGCGGCCAAGGTGGCGCAGCAGGAAAACCCAACGCAGCGCGTGATCGCGTTGCCGCCGGAACTCGCGGTCGGCGCCGATTACGGGCTGACGGTGTTGAAGGGTGCGCCTGCCGAAGCCTACCAGTTCGCGATATTCATCCTGTCGCCCGAAGGACAGGGCGTTTTGGCCAAGGCCGGTTTCGATGCGCCGGCGTTGCCGCAACCGCCGCAGTAGTAGTCGAAGCGCCGCGCGTTCAATTGCCGAAATTTGCCGCCAGATAGTCGCTGATAGTTTTCGTTTCTTCCGGCGTGGCGGTGGCGCCGCGCTCGACCATGTTGGCGACGATGGCCGGCCACGCCTTGCTGCTGCGCTTGATGGCGGCGACCCGTTCGAGGTCATGGCACAGGCCGCAGCGCGTCTCGACCAAATCCTTGCCGTGGCCGTCCGGCAGCTTCACCGGCTTTGCCGGCGGCAGATTGGCGCCGGGGCCGAGATTGAGCGAGAGGTAATTCACCACGGTTTCGATTTCGGGCGGCGTCAATTGTGCGCCGCGCAGCACCATGTTGTTGACGTAGAAGCGCCAGCCGACGGCGCCGTCGCGGATCTTGGCGATGGTGCCGAGATAATGGCATTGCGAGCACGCCACCGAAACGATGTCGCGGCCGTCGCCGGCCGGCAACGGATTGGCGTTTTGCGCGAAACTCGGCGCCGCACTGGTGATGACGGCGAGAGTGAGAAAACTCGACAACGCGATGCGCATGATCACACCTTGCGCGTTCGCAGATCGGCGAGCGAATAGGGCGGATGCCATTCCGACACCGCACCAATTCCTTCGCGCTTGATATGAATATCGAGGAGATATGGCCGGCCCTCGACTGTCGCGGTTTTGGCGCGGGCGAATGCGCCCTTAAGCTCGCCCGGCTCCTTGACGGTTTCGCCTTCGACGCCGAACGCGCCCGCGGCCTTGGTGAAATCGATATCGGGATCGCCGTTGTAGCAGGTCATGTCGCGCGCGGCCTCGAACTGCCGGCCGGCCGAGTTCCAGATGCGATTGCGCTCGTTGTTGTAGCTGTGATTGTTGAGCACGATGACGGTGACCGGCGCCTTGTAGCGCGCCATGCTCCACAACGGCTGCGGCCCTGAGAAACAGAAACTGCCGTCGCCGACCACGGACACCACCGGCACGTCGGGCCGTGCCAGTTTGACGCCGAACGCCGCCGCCATGCCCCAACCCAAAACATTCGGGCCGGTGCCAAAGTATTGCTTGTCGTCGCCGCCGAATGCCATCAGCGGGTCCATGGTCTTACCGGAATCGACGTCGGCGACGTAGCAGGTATCGCGGTCGAGATTGGCTTCGAGCTCAAGCCCCAGCCGCTCCATGCTGACCGGCGAAGAATCCGCCAAGCCGCGCGCGATCGCCAGCCGCGCATCCGCCATCTGCGCCGAATAGGCCCGTGTCTTTGCCGCGCGCTGCTCGGCGATATCCTTGAGTTTTGACGCGGTCGCCATGCTGCGGATCGCCGCGTTGAGATCGGCGATGGCGAGCCGCAGGTCGGCCACCATGGCGAGATCGACCGGCGCGCTGCGCGCGAGGCTGGTCGGATCGAGTCGGATCGAAATCAGTTTGGTGCCGGGCGCCGCCAATTCGCCCCAGCGATTGCCGAGGTTGAGCAGCACGTCGGGTTTTCCCGGATAGCGCATGGTGCGCAGGTGCGTGCCGATGAACAGCGGATGCCGGGTCGGGAACGGTTTCGACCAATAGCCGAGATTGCCCATCTCGCCGGCGACCGGCGCGCCGAGCAACTCGGCGAGCTCGATCAATTCCTTCTGGCCGCGGCTCCAGGTGACTTCGTCGCCGACGCTGATCAGCGGATTCTGCGCCTCGATCAGCATGCGCGCGGCTTTCTCGATATCGTCCTTGTCGGGACGAATGCGCATCGGCACGTCGAACTTGCTGCGTTCCCAGACCTGCGCCTTGGCACGGCCGTCGAGCGTGTTGGTCGGCAGCGACAAAAACACCGGCCCGCACGGCGGGGTGGAAGCGAATTTCAAGCCACGCCGCGTGGTCTCGGCGATCGCCGCGGTCGACTGCGCCTGCCAGAACCATTTGGTGATCGGCTCCGTCATCAGCTCGTGATGATCGGTTTCCTGCCACTGGTCGCGGCCGAGTGCGTCCTGATCGACGGAGGCGACTGCGACCAGCATCGGAATCTGGTCCTTCCAGGTATTGACCATCTGGGTCATGGCGTTGGGCAGGCCGATATTGGCGACGACGACGACGCCGGTGCGGCCCGAGGCGCGCGCATAGCCATCGGCCATGGCGATCACGGCGCCTTCCTGAATGCCTTTGATGAGGTTGATCTCCGGCACGTCGACCAGCGCGTCGAAGATCGGATGATCGCCGGTCGAGGGATTGAAGAAGATGTGCTCGACGCCCGCCGCCTTGAGCTGCTCGACGAACAGCCTGCCGCCGTTGCCCTCGACTTCGCGGATTGCGGCGGGAACTGCCTCAGCCGCCGGCGCGGCGCTTTGGGCGGCCGGGGTAAGATTTTGCGCCATTGCCTTGGCCGCCACGGTGCTCATGCCGAGCGCGCTCAATCCGGAGACAAGTTGCCGGCGCGATAGCCCTTGATCGAGGTACTGCTTGATCAGGTCCTTCATGACACCCTCCCTTGCCGCGGCGCGCTCATGTCGGCGGCCGTCATCGCCTTGTCGGCGTGTGTTGGGAGAAGGTTAGCACTGGCCGGCCCGCGGCCAAAGAGCACGGCGCGTAGAGCTTCAATGCGTGGGCGCCGAAATGTGTTGACGGCGGCCCGGAACTTGCATGGTTATTGCATAATTATTGGGCAAATCTGGGCGTAGCGCGTAACAGCATGTCGATCCTCGTCGGCCTCCATCACGCCACGCACTACACCTATGACCGGCCGATCAGCCTCGGCCCGCAGACCGTGCGGCTGCGGCCGGCGCCGCATTGCCGCACCCGCATCCCGAGTTATTCGCTCAACGTGACGCCGGCCCAGCATTTCGTGAACTGGCAGCAGGACCCGCACGGCAATTGGCTGGCGCGTTTCGTGTTTCCGGAAAAGACCACGAAATTTTCCATCACCGTCGATCTGCTCGCCGACATGGAAGTGATCAATCCGTTCGATTTTTTCGTCGAGCCCTACGCAGAGAAGTGGCCGTTCAAATTCGCCGACGACCTGCGCGAAGATTTGGCGTCCTTCGTCGATCCGGAGCCGGCGGGCCCGCGCCTGAAGGAATTGGTGCGGTCGATTTTGCGCGAACCGCGCAACACCGTCGACTTTCTGGTCGAGCTCAATCAGCGCCTGGCGCACATGATCCGCTACATCGTGCGCATGGAGCCGGGCGTGCAGACGCCGGAGGAGACGCTCGCCGCCGGCGCCGGCTCGTGCCGCGATTCGGCGTGGCTCTTGGTGCAAATCCTCCGCCACATCGGATTGCCGTCGCGCTTCGTGTCCGGGTATCTCATTCAATTGCGGCCGGACCTGAAACCGCTCGACGGACCCGCCGGGACCGATCTCGATTTCACCGATCTACATGCCTGGGCCGAAGTGTATATACCCGGCGCCGGCTGGATCGGCCTCGACGCCACGTCCGGTTTGCTGTGCGGCGAGGGCCACATTCCGCTCGCCGCGACGCCGCACTACCGTTCGGCGGCGCCGATCACCGGCATGGTCGAGCCGGCAGAAGTGTCGTTCGCCTATGACATGACCGTCAAGCGGCTCGCCGAGCGGCCGCGCGTCACCGCGCCGTTTTCCGACGAGGCATGGCACGCGCTCGATGAGCTCGGCGAAAAAGTCGATGCCGATCTTGTTGCGCACGACGTGCGGCTGACTATGGGCGGCGAGCCGACTTTCGTTTCGGTCGACGATTATCAAACGGCGGAATGGAATACCGCGGCGCTCGGGCCGAAAAAGCGCGTCCACGCCGATGAGCTGATCCGGCGCTTGCGCGACCGCTTCGCGCCGGGCGGCTTCCTGCATTACGGCCAAGGCAAGTGGTATCCCGGCGAGCCGCTGCCACGCTGGGCGTTTGCGCTGTACTGGCGCCGCGACGGCGTGCCGATCTGGCGCGATGACAGCTTGATCGCCCGCGAGGCCGTCGGCGCGCAGGCTTCGCGCGACGACGCAAAACGTTTTGCCGAGGGGATTGCCGCACGCTTGGGAATCACGGCGGACTACGTGCAGCCCGCTTACGAGGACCCGGCCGACCGGATGCTCAAGCAAGGTCTGATTGCCGACAACATCGATCCCAGCGATCCGCAGGTCGACGATCCGGCCGAGCGCGCGCGCATTCTCAATCTGTTCGACCTGACCCTGTTCGATTCCCATCTTGGCCGGCCGGCGGGTTACGTCCTGCCGCTGCAACGCTGGAGCGCGCAGGCAAAACCCGGATGGTTGAGCGAAATGTGGCGCACGCGCCGCGGCAAATTGTTCCTGACGCCGGGAGATTCGTCGCTCGGCTTCCGGCTGCCGCTGCAGTCGCTGCCTTATCTGGCTCCCGCCGACTATCCGCATCTGGTGCCGGCCGATCCGTTTGCCGACCGCACGCCGCTGCCGCCGGCCAACGACAAGGCGGCGCTGGCGGTGGCACCGAAGGCGCCGGTCAAACGTCAGGAGCCACGTACCGGCCCGGCACCGCCCGCCGGCAGCATGCCGGTGCGCACGGCGTTGTCGGTCGAGGTGCGCGATGGACGGTTGTGCGTGTTCATGCCGCCGGTCGAAACGCTCGCCGATTATCTCGAACTGATCGCGACCATCGAAGCGACCGCGGCCGAACTCGGCCTGCCGGTCCATGTCGAAGGCTATTCGCCGCCGCCCGACCCGCGGCTCAATGTGCTGAAAGTCACGCCCGATCCCGGCGTCATCGAGGTCAACATCCAGCCGGCGGAATCCTGGCGCGAAGCCGTCGACATCACGCAATCGGTCTACCAGGACGCCCGCGCCTGCCGGCTCGGCACCGACAAATTCATGATCGACGGCCGCCATACCGGCACCGGCGGCGGCAATCACGTCGTGCTCGGCGGCTTGAGCGCCGCCGACAGTCCGTTCCTGCGCCGGCCCGATCTGCTCAAAAGCCTGGTGCTCTATTCGCTGCGGCGGCCGTCGCTGTCTTATTTGTTCTCCGGCCTGTTCGTCGGACCGACCAGCCAGGCGCCGCGCATCGATGAGGCGCGCCAGGATTTGCTCTACGAGCTCGAAATCGCAATCTCCAAAGTGCCGCCGCCGGGCGGCGCGGAGCCGGTGCCGCCGTGGCTGGTCGATCGCTTGTTCCGCAACATTTTGGTCGATGTCACCGGCAACACCCATCGCACCGAGATCTGCATCGACAAATTGTTCTCGCCGGACGGTCCGACCGGTCGATTAGGACTTGTCGAATTCCGCTCGTTCGAGATGCCGCCCGATGCGCGCATGAGTCTCGCCCAGCAATTGCTGCTGCGCGCGGTCGTTGCCTGGTTCTGGCGGGCGCCGCGCGACGGCAAGCCGGTGCGCTGGGGCACGGCGCTGCACGACCGCTTCATGCTTGAACATTTCGTCTGGGAGGATTTTTGCGAAGTCTTGGACGATCTCAAAGCCGCCGGCTACGCTTTCGATCCGGCTTGGTTCGAGGCGCAGCGGCAATTCCGTTTCCCGCTGTGCGGCACCGTGCATCACGGCGGCGTCGAGCTCGAACTGCGCCAGGCGATCGAGCCCTGGTACGTGCTGGGCGAGGAGGGCAATGCCGGCGCCACGGTGCGCTTCGTCGATTCTTCGGTCGAGCGGCTGCAGGTCAAAGTTTTGGGCTTCAACGAAGACAGCCATGTGGTGACCTGCAACGGCCGCCGCGTGCCGCTGACCTCAACCGGCCGCTCCGGCGAATATGTCGCCGGCGTGCGCTTCAAGGCATGGAAGCTCGATTCATCGTTGCAGCCGACTGTTCCCGTCCACGCGCCGCTGACCTTCGACATCGTCGATACCTGGAACCGGCGCTCGCTCGGCGGCTGCGTCTATCACGTGTCGCATCCCGGCGGCCGTAACTACGAGACCTTCCCGGTCAACTCCTACGAAGCCGAGGCGCGCCGCCGCGCCCGCTTCCAGGATCACGGCCATACCGGCGGCTTGATCGACATTCCGCCGCGCGAATTTTCGCTCGAATATCCGCTCACCCTCGATCTGCGCCGCCCGGTCTGAAAGATCCCGCCATGTCCGCGCAGCTCGACACCGCAGCCGATCAACAACAAGCCGCGTTGCAACAATTCGTTGCCGGCTATCGGCGGCTGCCCGGCGTTTTCGACGAGATGATGGATGGCGACGGCCGGGTGCGCGCGCACTGGCAGCCGCTGTTGTCGATGCTCGCAGGCCTCGGCAGCGACGAGATCAATCGCCGCTTCGCCGCCGCCGATCGATACTTGCGCAATTCCGGCGTGTTCTATCGCGTCTACGAGGATGCGGCGGGCATCGAGCGGCCGTGGCCGCTCAGCCATGTGCCGCTCATCATCGAGCCCGGCGAGTGGACGCAACTGGAGGAAGGCCTCATCCAGCGCGCTGAACTGCTCGAAGCGATGTTAGCGGATTCATACGGTCCGGCGACGCTGACCGGCGAGGGGCGCCTGCCAGCGGCTTTGATCGGCGGCAATCCGGAATTTTTGCGGCCGCTGGTCGGCGTTCTTCCGCCGGGCGGCGCGCATTTGCGTTTCTATGCCGTCGACGTCGGCCGCGGCTCCGACGGCAAATGGTGGGTGCTCAACGATCGCGCGCAAGCGCCGTCCGGCGCCGGCTACGCCATCGAGAACCGCCTGGCGCTGTCGCGCGCCATTCCCGATATCTATCGCACCGCCCGCGTCGAGCGCGTCGCGCCGTTCTTTCAGGCCTTCCAAGCTGAATTGGTCTCGCTCAATCGCCAGGACGACGCGCGCACCTGCCTGCTGACGCCGGGGCCGATGAACGAAACTTATTTTGAGCACGCTTATCTGGCGCGCTATCTCGGCCTGCTGCTGGTCGACGGTGAAGATCTCATCGTGCGCGACGACGGCGTTTTCATCCGCACCGTGTCGGGGCTGCGCCGCACCGAAGTGATCTTGCGGCGAGTCGATGCCGACTTCGCCGATCCGCTGGAGCTCAACGCGGCGTCGCGCCTCGGCGTCGCCGGTCTCCTGCAAGCGGTGCGCGACGGCAAGATCGTCATCGTCAATTCGCTCGGCGCTGGCCTGGTTGAGGCCCGCGCCATGCTGGCGTTCCTGCCGGCGCTGGCGCCGACCGTGCTCGGCGCCGAGCTGAAAGTGTCGAATGTCGCGACCTGGTGGCTCGGCCGCGCCGACATGCGCGAGGCGATGATCGAAAAGCTCGACAGCATGGTCATTGCTTCCGCCTTCACCGAATCGTTTACCGACGGCCGGCCGGGCAGCGAAATTCTGGTCGCCAAGCTCGATGGCGCGCAGCGCAAAAAACTCATTCAGTCGATCCGCGATCGTGGCATCGACTACGTCGCGCAAGAGGCGGTGACGCTGTCTAGCATGCCGGTGTGGCGCGACGGCCGCTTGCAGCCGCGGCCGTTCACCTTGCGGCTGTTCCTGGCCAAGATCGGCAAGCGCTGGCAGGTCATGCCCGGCGGCTTCGTGCGCATCGCCGAGAATGCCGATGCGCGGGCGGTGAGCCTGCAGCGCGGCGCTGCGACCGCCGATGCCTGGGTGCTGAGCCACGGTCCGGTCGGCGAGACGACGCTGTTGCCGACGCCGGAGCGCATGCAGGTGCAGCGCGCATCCGGCCTGTTGCCGAGCCGCGCCGCCGACAATCTGTTCTGGGTCGGCCGCTATGTGGAACGCGCCGAGGCGACGCTGCGGCTCATTCGCGCCATGATCAATCGCAGCGCCGAGGCCGACGATGCCGCCGCCCCGGTGCTGGGCAGCATCGGCGCGCTACTCAGCGCCTGGAACGCGATCCCGGACGACATGAACCAGGCGCTGACCGCGCCGACCGCGCGCGCGGTGTTGACCCGGAGCGACCTCGAAGGATCGCTGCCCTACCTCGCCGGCGCCGCGCGTTCGTCGGCCTCGATGATCCGCGACCGGTTTTCTCCCGATGCGTGGCGGGCGATCAACGATCTCGCCATCATGATCGGTACGCCGCTGCCGATGGGCCCAGCCGAAGCTGCCATCACCGACCGGGTCGAGGCGGCGTTGCGCATCATCTCGTCGCTGTCCGGTCTCGCCCAGGAGAACATGACCCAGCTCGCCGGCTGGCGCTTTCTCGAGCTCGGCCGCCGCATCGAGCGGTCGCTGTTGACCTGCCGGCTGGTGCGCTGCTTTGCGGAAGCGGGCGCACCGGACGGCGGCCTCGACGTAATGCTCGAGCTCGCCGACAGCCAGATCAGCTATCGGCAGCGCTATGTGATGATCGCGGCGCTGGCGCCGGTCATCGACCTGGTCATGCTCGATCCCAACAATCCGCGCTCGGTCATCTTTCAGCTCGACCGCATCGAGACCCATCTCGGCGCCTTGCCGCGGAAAAATTCCACCGGCCGCCTGTCGCCGGTGCAGCAGATCGCCGCTTCGATCGCGACGCAGCTGCGCACGGCAGATGCCGCCAAGATCGACGACGCGTTGACCATGGATATCGAGCTGGCGCTGATGAAGCTGTCGGATGCGATCAGCGCGGCCTATCTGACCAATAACGAGCGGTCCGGTTCCAATTGGGAGGCGCTGGCGTGATCTACGACGTCCGGCAAACCACCACATGCGCCTATGCGTCGCCGGTCGCCCATGCGCGCCACGTGCTGCGCCTGATGCCGGTGTCGCGCGACGGCGAGCGGGTGCATGTCGCGTCGCTGCAGATCGTGCCCGAGCCCATGCATCGGCGCGAGAGCAAGGATTTCTTCGGCAACGTTTTGACCTGGATCGAGATCGCCGAGCCGCACGATACGCTCACGGTGAAACTGTCGGCACGGGTCGCGGTGGATGCTCCCGTCGAGCCGCCGCCGCTATCGACACCGGCGTGGGAAACGGTACGCGAAGCGGCCTTTGCGACAAGCGACATCGGGCCGCTGTCGCCGGCGCATTTTCTGTTTCCGAGCCGCATGGTGTCGCTCGATCCCGAGATCCGCGATTATACGCGCGAGAGTTTTTCGCCGCGCCGGCCGGTGCTCGATGCCGCCATCGAGCTGATCGGCCGCCTGAAGGCCGACATCGCCTACGCGATCGGCGCCACCACGGTCACCACCATGCCGCCGATGTCGTTCGCGCTGCGCCGCGGCGTCTGCCAGGATTTCGCGCATATCATGATTTCGGGGTTGCGCGGCATCGGGCTGCCGGCGGCCTATGTCAGCGGCTATCTGCGCTCCGCGCCATCGACGGACCCGACACGGCTGCAAGGCAGCGAAGCCATGCATGCCTGGGTGCTGTTGTGGTGCGGCGCCGCGGTCGGCTGGATTGGGCTCGATCCCACCAATGCGATTCTCGCCGCCGAGGAGCACGTCACCCTGGCGATCGGCCGCGACTATACCGATGTCGCACCGGTGGACGGTGTTATTCTAGGCTCAGGCGGGCAGCGCATGGGCGTGTCCGTGAACGTGACGCCGGTGCAATAAGCTTCAGCTTGCGCTGACTGCTATCAAGAAACTCTCGGGAGGACCACGTATGCGTGCTTATCAATTGCCCAAAGGCGGCGCCGGAATCGAATCGGTGACCCGCGTCGATATGCCGGAGCCAAAACCGCAGCACCGCCAGGTGCTGGTCAAGGTGGCGGCCTGCTCGCTCAATTTCCGCGATCTCGGCATCGTGCGCGGCACTTACCGCATGCCGGTGCGCGACAAGACTGTGCCGCTGTCCGACGGCGCCGGCGAGGTGGTCGCGATCGGCTCGGGCGTCACGCGTGTAAAGGTCGGCGACAAGGTCGCGGGCTGCTTCTTCCAACGCTGGCCGGGCGGCGAGCCGAGCCAGACCGTGCAGGCGAGCGCGCTCGGCGGCTCGATCGACGGCATGCTCGCCGAATATGCCGTGCTGGAGGAGGACGGCGTCGTCAAACTCCCCGCGCATCTGTCGCTCGAGGAGGGCGCGACGCTGCCCTGTGCCGCGGTGACCGCGTGGCACGCCATGATGGTGCACGCCAAGCTGATCGCCGGGCAGGCGGTGCTGCTGCAAGGCACCGGCGGCGTCTCGATCTTCGGCCTGCAATTCGCCCACGCCATGGGCATTACGCCAATCATCACTTCGTCGAGTGACGACAAGCTCAAGCGCGCCACGGCGCTCGGCGCCGCCCACACCATCAACTACAAAACCACACCGGATTGGGAGAAGGCAGCGGTCGCGTTCACCGGCGGCCGCGGCGTCGATCAGGTCGTCGAAGTCGGCGGTGCCGGCACCTTGGCGCGTTCGTTCGGCGCCATTCGCATCGGCGGCAAGATCTCGATGATCGGCGGCTTGAGCGGGGCGGCGACCGAGCTCAATCCGGGACTGATCCTCGGCCGGCGCGCCAATGTGCAGGGCATCTCGGTCGGCTCGACGGAAATGTTCGAGGCGATGAACGCGGCGATCGCCGCCAACGCGATCAAGCCGGTGATCGACAAGGTGTTCGGCTTCGACGAGGCGCAGGCGGCCTACCAGCACATGGCCTCAGGCGCGCATTTCGGCAAAATCGTTATTCGCGTGTGAGCCGCATCGCGGCCGCACGTCGCGCTGTCCGGTTTCGGGCTGTGCAGGAGAAGATCGCCGCCAACGCGCTTCTGCGCCGTGGCGGCGGTTTATTTGATCGCTGTCGAAACCGTCGAGAGCGTGGTCCTCAGCCTGGTGCCGAGACCAGTGATCACCGGGATGACCGCGACCGCGATTCCCGTGGCGATGAGGCCGTATTCGATGGCTGTGGCAGCGCTTTCGTCTTTCCAGAACTTGACGATGAGACGCATTCACGATGCTCCGTGCAGAACGATTTATCCTTATAATTGAAGTCTTATCGCGGCCTTAAGACCGCTTATGGCGCATAAGGGTACAAATTTAAGAGAGCTTTTACCGTCACGAGACGTACCGCGCCGGTTGTGGCGTTCGCTGTCAACTGGAATGGAACTTGTTTTCGATTCTTAAGATTTATCGCGCCATCCTGCCCGCGAACCGAACTGCTCTCAGAAGAAGTCCGAGATCCGGGGGTTATATGAAACTGTACGCGCCCAATGTCGCCTTGTTCGTTATTGCCGGCTGTCTGGCCATGCTCGGCGTGCTCGCCGCATTCCCGATCGCGCTGCCGATCCCGGCCCTGACCGGAAACCCGACGTGGTACATCTTCCTCGCCTGGTTTCTGCTGGCGGCCGGCAGCGCCATCCCGCATTCGGATGAGCACAACTCCGAGTAATCACGGGCGGCGTCTGTAGCTTGCTGTGCCAAAGCTGCGACATTTAGACCTTCCATAAAAGTTTGAGCCGTCATCGTGCCGGCGCCGCAGTCGCGCCTGCTGCCGCTTAACTCATTGAGAAAGCTTGCTCCTTCCTCTCCCCGCACGCGAGGAGGGGTGAAGAAGCATTGACCTGCGGGCGCCCGCGCGGGAAGAAGTCTCCGGCGACGCCAGGAGAACGCGGAATGTCCGACCCCGAAGAAAAGAAAACAGGGGGCCACACGCTCGCCGACCACCTCTACGGCCAGAACATCGTGCACGAGCACGGCGAGGATTCCGACCACGATCACGACCACGACTACGATTTCGAGAACGACGACGTTCCGCTGCAGGACAATCCGCTCTGGCGGCAGGACAACGTCTCGCTGATGACGGTCGGCATCGACATCGGCTCGTCGGGCACGCAAGTGATCTTCTCGCGCGTCAATCTGCGCCGGCTGGCCGAGGATTTGACCAGCCGCTATTACGTCGTCTCCCGCGAGACCTTGTTCCAGTCGCCGGTGGCGCTGACGCCTTATCAGAGCGAGGAGCGCATCGACGACGAAAAGCTCGGCGCCATCATCGACGACGCCTACAACGCCGCAAATCTGCATCCCGACAATATCGATACCGGCGTGGTCATTCTTACGGGCGAGGCGCTGCGCCGCGAGAACGCGCAGGGCATTGCCAAGATCCTGTCCGAGCAGGGCGGCGAATTCGTCACCGCCACCGCCGGCCATCACATGGAATCGATGCTGGCGGCCTATGGCTCAGGCGCCGCGCGCGTTTCCAGCGACCAAAACAAGCGTATCCTCAACATCGATATCGGCGGCGGCACTACAAAACTCGGCCTGGTCGAGAACGGCAAGGTGATTGCCACCGCCGCGGTGCATATCGGCGGCCGCCTGCAGGTGGTCGAGGACGGCAAGATCGTGCGTCTCGATCCGGCCGGGAAACATCACGCCAAGCGCGCCGGCTTTGCCTGGAACCGCGGCGACACCATCGCGCTCGCCGACATGGAAAAGGTCGCCGACGGCATGGCCGACGCGTTGGTCGCCGCGGTCACGGCGCGGCCCATGCCGCACGACATCGAGCATCTGTATTTGACCGATCCGATCGCCGCGCTCGGGCGCATCGACGGCATCATGTTTTCCGGCGGCGTTTCCGAATACGTCTATGAGCGCGAGGAGCGCGATTTCGGCGACATGGGCCCGCGGCTCGGCCGCGCCATCCGCGAGCGCATCGCGCAAGGCGCATTCCCGTGGCCGGTGCTGCCGGCCGGCGAATGCATCCGCGCCACCGCGCTCGGCGCTTCCGAATACAGCGTGCAGCTGTCCGGCAATACCAGTTACATTTCGGCTCCCGGCGTGCTGTTGCCGCGCCGCAACCTGCAAGTTCTGCTGCCGCCGTTTGTTTGCGAGGAAACCATCGATCCGCAAATGCTCGCCGATGCGATCCGCAGCCACATGACCGCGTTCGACGTCGACCCCGACCGCGAGATCGCGCTGGCGCTACGCTGGACCGGCATGCCGTCCTACGAGCGGCTCGCCGCCTTCGCCGAAGGCATCAAGCGCGGGCTCGCCGAACGCGTTGCCAGGAAGCAGCCGCTGTTCATCATGCTCGACGGCGACGTGGCGCAGACGCTGGGCCATATTTTGCGCGACGAATTGCACGTCGAGAGCGAGATGTTGGTGATCGACGGCGTCGTGTTATGGGATTTCGACTATATCGATCTCGGCCGTATCCGCATGCCGTCCTATACGGTTCCGGTGACCATCAAGTCGCTGGTTTTCAGCGAAGACCCGCGCGGCCCGCGGCCGCGGCAGCGGTTGCACCATCACGATGATGATCATGACCATGACCATGCGCACGGTCATTCGCATGATCATCATCATCGCGGTCATGATCATCACCATGTTCACGACCACGAGCACGACCACGACCACGATCATTCGCACCATCACCACGACCACAAGGCGTAATTTCCCCTCCCCCTTGTGGGGAGGGTAGGGGTGGGGGTCGCGAGGTGATGCGCTAACATCGACGCATGCGAGCCGCCTCCCGACCCCCATCCCCAACCCTTCCCCACAAGGGGGAAGGGAGCGCGCTGTGGACATGGCTACCGATTGCCGCCGCCATCGTTCTGGTCGCTTGGCTGGCGCTGGTGCCGCTTGGCTTCATGCTGTGGCAAAGCGTGCTGTCGCCGGAGACCGCCACCGCGCCGGCGCGCTTCACGCTGGATAATTACCGCACCGCCTATGCCAGCGCCGACACCGCGCGGTTGCTGGCAAACTCGCTGCAATTCGCCCTTGGCAGCGCCGCGCTCGCTTTCTCGCTCGGCACTTTGCTGGCCTGGATCAACGAGCGCACCGATACGCCGTTCAAGGCGCTGTTCTTCGCGCTGACACTGGTGCCGCTGATCATTCCGGGAATTTTGTTCACGGTGTCGTGGATTTTCCTCGGCAGCCCGAAGATCGGCATCGTCAATCTGGTGCTGCAGCGCGTCTTCGCCACCGATACGGTGTTCATCAACATCTACTCGATCCCCGGCATGATCTGGGTCGACGGCTTGCACTACTCGCCCATGGCGTTCCTGCTGATGACGGCGGCGTTCCGCGCCATGGATCCGGCGCTGGAAGAATCCGCCATGATGAGCGGCGCGACGCTGCCGCGCATCCTGTGGAGGGTCACCATTCGCCTGGCGTCGCCGGCGACCGCCGCGGCGTTGCTGATCCTGTTCGTGCGGGCGCTTGAATCGTTCGAAGTGCCGGCGCTGCTCGGGCTGCCGGTCGGCATCGAGGTCTATACGTCGGCGATCTACGACGCGATCCACGCCTATCCGAGCGAAATCGGGCTGGCTTCCGCCTACGGCGTGGCGCTGCTCGTCATCACCTCGCTGTGCGTTTTCCTTAACTTGCGCATCATCGGCCGCGGCAGCCGCTATGCCACGGTGACCGGTAAGGGTTTTCGCCCGCGCGTCATGCGCATCGGCCGCTGGCGCTACGTCACGGCGGCGGTTTTCCTGATTTATGTTGCGCTGGTCGTGGTGCTGCCGTTCTTGGTGCTGCTGTGGTCGTCGCTGCAACGCTTCTACAGCGTGCCGACGCTGGCGGCGCTCAAAAATCTAACACTCGATTCCTACCGCACGGTGCTGGCCTACCCCGCGATCGGCAACGCGGTCTGGAACAGCATCGTGCTGGCGCTCGGCAGCGCGACGCTGATCATGCTGGCGACGTCGGTGCTGTGCTGGATCGTGGTGCGCACAAAACTGCCGGGGCGCGCGCTGATCGACAATCTCGCCTCGCTGCCGCTGGTGTTTCCCGGCCTCGTGCTCGGGCTTGCGATCATGGTCTGCTATCTGGCGCTCCCGATCGGCGTGTACGGCACGATCTGGATCATGCTGATCGCTTATGTGACGCGCTTTCTGCCCTACGGCATGCGCTACAACGCCGCCTCGCTGCTGCAAGTGCACAAGGAGCTCGAGGAATCCGCCGCCATGAGCGGGGCGTCGCTTGCCACCACGTTCGGCCGCATCGTGCTGCCGCTGTTGAAACCTGGCCTGATCGCCGGCTGGATCTACATCGTCATCGTCTCGGTCCGGGAGCTGGCCAGCTCGATCCTGCTCTATAGTTCCGGCACCGAAGTGGTCTCGGTCACGATCTGGGAATTATGGCAGAATGGCCAATACGTTGAATTATCGGCGCTCGGCGTCATGATGATCTTGGTGCTATTTTGCTTCGTCATGCTGGCCGAGTTTTTCGGCCGGCGGTTCGGCGTCGCGGAGGCGTGAGGGAGGACGGACGTGCTGAGCGTAAAATCGCTCCATACCGATTACGCGGCCGCGGGCGGCGCCGTGGTCAACGCCGTGCAGGACGTGTCCTTCGACGTGCCCGACGGCGAGCTGTTCACGCTGTTGGGCCCGAGCGGCTGCGGCAAGACCACGACGCTGCGCTCCATCGCCGGGCTGGAGCGGCCGCGCTCCGGCTCGATCGCGCTCGACGGCCGCGTGGTCTATTCCTCGGACGCAGGCATTTTCGTCGCGCCCAACCGGCGCAATTTCGGCATGGTGTTCCAGTCCTACGCCATCTGGCCGCACATGAACGTGTTCAAGAACGTGGCGTTTCCGCTGGAAGTGCGCAAAGCGCGGCCGAGCCGCAAGGAGATCGAGCAAAAGGTCATGCGCGTGCTGACGACGGTGCAGCTCGCCGAGCTGGTCGACCGCGACGCGACAAAACTCTCCGGCGGCCAGCAGCAACGGCTGGCGCTGGCGCGCGCCCTTGTCATGGAGCCGCAGCTCTTGCTGCTCGACGAGCCGCTGTCGAATCTCGACGCCAAGCTGCGCGAGGCGATGCGGTTCGAATTAAAGCGCATGCAGCGCGATCTCGGCCTCACCACGATCTATGTCACCCACGACCAGAGCGAGGCCTTGGCGCTGTCCCACGAGATCGCGGTCATGAGCGAGGGCCGCATCGTCCAGATCGGCTCGCCGCGCGATATTTACGAGCGGCCGCGCAACAAATTCGTCGCCGATTTCGTCGGCAGCACCAATTTCATCGGCGGCAGAATAGCCTCCGCCGCTGCCGGCAACGGCCGCTGCGGGGTCGCGACCGCCCTTGGAGAGCTCAACGTGCAGTGCGTCGAGCCGCTGGCCAAGGATATGCCGGTGGTGATTTCGGTGCGCCCCGAAGACGTCGAGCTTTTCGAGGCCGCGCCGCCGCGCGAGGACGGCGACAATGTCTGCGCCGGTGTCGTCGAGGCCAAAGTCTTCCTCGGCGACTATCTGGATTTCCAGGTCAAAGTGGGCGATTCTGTGCTATTGGCCCGCGTCCATCCTTCGCTGCGGACGCCGGTCGGTCACCCCATCCACGTGCGCATGCGGGCGGAGAAATGCGTGGCGCTTGCGGAGCCGGTGGCGCCGCGGGTTGCCGCGTAAAAAATCAAAGAAGGAGTGCCAAATGGCCAAGAATGCTGTCGTTTCCGAGGAACTGGCAAACAAGTTCAAGACCGAGAAGGAAACGCCGTATACCCGCTGGGTGAAGGCCGAAGGCCTCGACATTATTCCATCGTTCTACGTGCAGAACCTGCGCACCGTCGAGCTAAAACCCTGGGCGCGGCGCGGCGGCAACGCCGTGTTCCTCAACCACGACGCCTCGCGCACCTCGAACGACTGCTACGTGATGGAAATTCCGCCGGGCAAGAGTCTCACCCCGCACCGCCAGCTCTACGAGGAGATGATCCTGGTGCTCAGCGGCCGCGGCTCGACCACGGTGTGGAACGACGCCGGCGCCCGCATCACCTTCGAGTGGAAGGACGGCGCGCTGTTCGCTATTCCCTTGAATTGTCATCACCAGCATTTCAACGGCTCCGGCAAGGAACCGGCGCGTTACGTCGCCGTCACCAACGCGCCGCCGGTGATCAATCTCTACGAAGACATCGATTTCATCTTCAACACCAAATACGACTTCAAGGACCGCTTCGCCGGCGAGCCGGATTATTTCAGCGCCAAGGGCGAGCAGAAGGGCTTTTTGCTGGCGACGAATTTCGTGCCCGACGCGGTGAATATCCCGCTGATCACCGCGACGGAACGCGGCGCCGGCGGCGGCCATATCCGCTTCAACATGGCCAAGGGCTCGATGAACTCGCACATCTCGCAATTCCCGATCGGCACCTACAAGAAGGGTCACGCCCACGGGCCGGGCGCCCACGTCATCGTGCTCTCGGGCGACGGCTTTTCGCTGATGTGGCCGGAAGGCGAGGAGCCGCAACAATATAAATGGGAAGTCGGCACCATGATCGTACCGCCCAACATGTGGTTTCATCAGCACTTCAATTCCGGCACGACGCCGGCGCGTTATCTCGCCTTCAAGCACGAGGGCGTCGCCATCCGCAACGCCCAGGGCGTGCCAAAAGCCTGGATCAGCCGCCGGGTCGGCGGCGACCAGATCGACTATCTCGACGAGAAACCGGAGATCCGCCGCGTGTTTGCGACGGAGCTCGCCAAGCACGGCATCGCCTCGCGCATGGATGCGGCCTACGCCAAGGAAGAGGCGGAACTGGGTGTCAAGACGGCGTAGCTTCTTTTCCCTCCCCCCTTGTGGGGGAGGGCAGGGTGGGGGGTCGAGAGGTGATCCTCGGCGATGACGACGGATAATCGTCGACGTTAGCGCATCACCTGCCGACCCCCACCCCTACCCCTCCCCACAAGGGGGAGGGGAATCGCGGGCGGCGCCGTTGTGCATTACGCTGCCAGCTTGGCTCAATCGCGTCCGGGACAAATGAAGCCAGCTCCGTTCGACTATCACGCGCCGCGGCAGCTCAAGGAGGCCGCCGAGCTTTTGGCGACGCTGCCCAACGCCAAGATTCTGGCGGGCGGGCAGTCATTGGTGCCGATGATGAATTTTCGCTACGTCGTGGCCGACCATCTGGTCGATCTCGGCGGCATCGCCGACCTGCGCGGCATTACGGTGGTCGACGGCTGGCTGCGCATCGGCGCCATGATGCGCCAGCGCGAGCTCGAAACCGCGCCCGAGGTCGCGCAATATTGTCCGCTGCTGGCGGAAGCGTTGCGCCATGTCGGGCATCGGCAGACACGCAATCGCGGCACCATCGGCGGCAGTCTCGCGCATGCCGATCCGGCCGCCGAGTTGCCGGCCGTGTGCGCGGCCTACGATGCCGTCGTCCATGTCGCGAGCATCCGCGGTATCCGGCAAGTGCCGTTTAAGGATTTCTCGACCGGCTTCATGGCGACCGCGCTTGAGCCCGACGAGATGATCGCGGCCATCGATCTGCCGGTCTGGCGCCAGGGTCACGGCCATGGTTTCCACGAATTCGCCCGCCGGCACGGCGATTTTGCCCTGGCCGGCGCCGTCGCGCTGCTCGACGTCGGCGCAGGCAATGTGGTGCGGCGCGCGGCGCTTTCGCTGTGCGGTGTTGCCGCTTCGCCGGTCCGGGTCGAAGCCGCCGAGGTGCGGCTGGTCGGCCAGCCGCTCGACTCGAGCCTTATTCGCTCCGCGGCGGCCGCGACATGGCTGATCGAGCCGATTTCGGATATCCACGCCGGCGCCGAATATCGGCGCCATCTGGCGCAGGTCTTGAGCGCACGCGCGCTTACCGACGCGGCGCGCCGCGCCGGCGTCGATGTGCCAAGCGTTGTGTAGTGTCGTTGTGTAACCTGGTTGGGTGGAGCGTATGAGTAAGCAGCCAACGCGGGTGACGGTCAACGGCAAGGCCCATGCGCGCATCGTCGAAGCGCGGCTGACGCTGGCCGATTTCCTGCGTCACGAGCTTGGCCTCACCGGCACTCATCTCGGCTGCGAGCACGGCGTCTGCGGCGCCTGCACTGTGCTGGTCGACGGCCATTCGACGCGCGCGTGCCTGATGTTCGCGGTGCAGGCCAACGGTTGCGAGGTGACGACCGTCGAGGGGCTCACGCCCGAGGGCGGGCTGTCGGTGCTGCAGCAAGCTTTTGTCGATAATCACGGCCTGCAATGCGGCTTCTGCACGCCGGGCATGCTGGTCACGCTCACCGAGCTGTTGCGCGAAAATCCCTCGCCGAGCGAAGACGAAGTGCGCGAGGCGCTGACCGGCAATCTCTGCCGCTGCACCGGCTATGCCGGCATCGTCAAGGCGGCGCTCGACGCGGCACAGCGTTTGCGTGCGGCAGGGGGCTGACGCCATGGGCGCAAAACATTTCGGCGCGCGCGTCACGCGGCTCGAAGATCCGGCGCTGCTGTCCGGCCGCGGCCGCTTCGTCGACGACGTGAAAATGTCAGGCGTGCTGCACGCCTGCTTCGTCCGCTCGCCTTATGCGCACGCGCGATTGCATGGCATCGACGCCAAAGCGGCGTTGGCGATACCGGGCGTCCACGCCGTCATTGCCGCCAACGATCTGCCGGATCCGATGCGCAGCGAAGCGATGCCGATGTTGCTGCCGAATCCGTCGATCTCGGCGCTGTGCACGCAGCATGTGCTGGCGCGCGCGGAAGTCTATTATGTCGGTCAGCCGGTCGCGGTGGTGATCGCCGACTCTCGCTACATCGCCGAGGATGCCGCGGCCGCGGTCGCCGTGCATTACGACGCGTTGCCGGCGGTCGGCGACTGTCGCGATGCCGTCGACGAGGGCGCGCCGCGCGCTCATGCTGCGCTTGGCTCCAATGTGCTGTCGACGTTCCAGCTCGCCTACGGCGACGTCGATGCTGCCTTCGCCAACGCCCCGCATATTTTCGAGGATGAGCTCTGGCAGCACCGCGGCGGTGGCATGGCGATCGAGACGCGCGCGGTGCTCGCCAGCCACGACGCCGCGACCGACATGTTGACGGTGTGGTCGGGCACCCAGACGCCGCATATCGGCCGCCGCATGCTGGCCGACCTGCTCGGCCGCGAGCTCGAATCGATCCGCATGATCGCGCCCGACGTCGGCGGCGGTTTTGGGCCGAAGGCGATCTTCTACCCTGAGGAAGCCGTGATCCCGGCGGCGGCGCTAAAATTGGGCCGGCCGGTGAAATGGATCGAGGACCGCCGCGAGCATTTTTTGTGCGCCACCCAGGAGCGCGATCAATATTGGAGCGTCGCCATCGCGGTCGATGCGGAGGCAAAAATTCTCGGCGTGCGCGGCCGGATGCTGCATGATTCCGGCGCCTTCGTGCCGTGGGGCATCATCATGCCTTACATCGCTGCCGCCACCGTGCCGGGCCCCTACGTGATCCCGGCCTATCAACTCGACACCATGGTGGTGCTCACCAACAAGGTGCCGACGACGCCGGTGCGCGGCGCCGGCCGGCCGCAGGCGGTGTTCGCCATGGAGCGGTTGCTCGACAGGGTCGCGCGCGAGTTGCAGCTCGATCGCGCCGAGGTGCGGCGGCGCAATTTCATCCAGCCGGAACAGATGCCCTACGAGGTCGGATTACTTTTCCGCGACGGCAAGCCGCTGATCTATGACAGCGGCGATTATCCGAAAGGGCAGGAGACCGCTCTCGCCGACGCCGACTACGAAAGCTTCCGCGAGCGACAGCGCGCGGCGCTCGATGAAGGCCGCTTCATCGGCATCGGGCTCGGCAATTATGTCGAGGGCACGGGCTTAGGCCCGTTCGAGGGGGTGACGGTGCGAGTGCTGCCCAGCGGCAAAGTCGCGGTCGCGACCGGCGCCACCAATCAGGGTCAGGGCACGCGCACCACGCTGTCGCAAATTGTGGCGGAACAAGTCGGCTGCCGCATCGAGGACATCGTCATGACCATCGGCGACACCGGCGCCATCGCCCAAGGCGTCGGCGCCTTCGCCAGCCGCCAGGCGGTGAATGCCGGCTGCTCGGCGCTCCTCGCCGGGCAGTCGGTGCGCGCGCAGCTTGTCGCCCTTGCCGCGCGCACGCTCGGCGTCAAGGAAAGCGACATCGATCTCGACAACGGCCAGGCCATCGCCGAGTCCGGCAACAAGCCGATCATCGGCTTCGGCGACTTGGCGCGGCTGGCGCAGGGCATTCCCGGCGTGTCGCTGCCGGCAGGGCAGGCGGCGGGCCTCGAGCACACCGCCTATTACACGCCGCAACAGGCCGCCTATTGCTCCGGCACGCACGTCGCCGAAGTCGAGGTCGATGCCATGACCGGCGGCGTGAAGATTGTGCGCTACACCGTCGCCCACGATTCCGGCCGCGTCATCAATCCGCTGATCGTCGACGGCCAGGTGCAGGGCGGCGTCGCCCACGGCATCGGCAACGCGCTGTTCGAATGGATGCAATACGACGAGAACGCGCAGCCGCTGACCACGTCGTTCGCCGATTATTTGTTGCCGATGGCGACCGATGTGCCGACCTGCGCCATCGCCCATGTCGAGACCGTCAATCCGCTGAACCCCCTCGGCGTCAAAGGCGCGGGCGAGGGCGGCACCATCCCGGCCGCGGCGGCGATCATCGGTGCGATCGAAGACGCGCTGTCGCCGTTCGACGTGCATTTCGCCGAGACGCCGCTGACGCCGGAACGCATCGTCGCGGCGCTGCGCGCGGCGGGCGCCTACGAGAAATTATTTGCAGCATGAGGCCGCCGTTATGAACGACACGCCAACCGCAACGACGCCATTCTGGCGGTTTTCGCTGAAATTTTATGGGCAGGCCGGCGTATCCGACGCCTGCATCGCCTTGCAGGACGGTTCCGGCGTCGACGTCAATCTGCTGCTATTCCTGTTCTGGCTGGCGTCGGAGCGTCAGGCGCTCTCGCCCGACGAAGTGAAAAAGCTCGACGCCACGATCAAAAGCTGGCGCGAGCTCACCATCATCCCGATCCGCGATACGCGCCGCAAGCTCAAGGGCGCCAAGACCTTCGTCGATCCGGCCAAGCAGGAGACGCTGCGCGACAAGGTCAAGGCGGTCGAGCTCGAGGCGGAGAAGCTGCAGCAGGAAGCGCTCTATGCCTTCACCCAGTCCGGACCGCTCGGCAAGCCGTCCGAGCCGCCGGCCGCGGCGCGCGGCAATGTCGCCGCTTTCGAGCGCGCGATGGGCGCGAGCTTTCCCAAGGCATCCGTCGACGTTCTGACCGGCGCGTTTGATCGCCTTGCCGGGGGCTGACCCCTACTGGAACCGCGCCCCGCCGCGTGGCACAACACGGCGCCATAAGAAACGAGGGTAGGAATGGCCAAAACCGCTGCGCGGCTCATTGTCGGCATATCGGGTGCGTCGGGCGCGGTCTACGGCGTGCGGCTCCTGGAAATGCTGCGCAAGACCGACATCGAGACCCATCTGGTCATGAGCAAGTCGGCGGAGATGACGCTCGCCTACGAGACCGATCTCAAGGCCAAGGACGTGCGCGAGCTCGCCACCAAGTGTTATCCGGTCACCGACATCGGCGCCGCGATCTCCTCGGGCTCGTTCCCGACCATGGGCATGATCATCGCGCCGTGCTCGATCCGCACCATGAGCGAGATCGCGACCGGCGTCACCGCCACGCTGCTGTCGCGCGCCGCCGACGTGGTGCTCAAGGAGAAGCGCCGGCTGGTGCTGGCGGTGCGCGAGACGCCGCTGCATGGCGGCCATCTGCGCACCATGACCACGCTCGCCGACATCGGCGCCGTGATCGCCCCGATCGTGCCGGCGTTCTACAACCGGCCGAAATCGGTCGACGACATCGTCAATCACACCTGCGGCCGGCTGCTCGACCTGTTCGGCATCGACACCGGCATGGTCAAACGCTGGAAAGGCGGCCCGGCGGAAGCCTGACGACGGAGGACGGACGACAGAGGACAGATTGAGAAATCTTCGACTACTATCCGTCGTCCGTCCTCTGTCGTCAGTCGTCTGCTAAGGAAAGGAACCACCATGGACCAGAAACGCTACGATCTCGGCCTTGCCAAACGTAAAAAGGTTTTGGGCGACGCTTACGTCGATCGCGCGCTGCAAAACGTCGATGACTTTAATCGCGATTTTCAGCGGCTGCTCACCGAATATTGCTGGGGCGAGACCTGGGGCGACGAGACGTTGAAACCCCGCGAGCGCTCGCTCCTCAATCTCGGCATGATCGGTGCGCTGGGCAAGATGGAGGAATTCGCCACCCACGTGCGCGGCGCGCTCACCAATGGGCTCACCCCGAACGAGATCCGCGCCGCGCTCACGCAGGTCACGATCTATTGCGGCGCCCCGACCGGCGTCGATTGCTTCCGCGTCGCGCGCCCGATCATCGCCGAGCACGAGAAGAACAAGAAATAATGGTGGCGCCGCCGCTCGATTTCCAGGAGCACCTTGCGCGTCTTGAAGCGCAAGGTCTGCTCCGCCGCATCGAGCGCGCGGTCAACAAGGACACCGAGCTGCATCCGCTGGTGCGCTGGCAATTCCAGGGCGGGCTCAAGGAAGACGAGCGGCGCGCGTTTTTGTTCACCAATGTGGTGGACTCGACGGGGCGCCGCTATGACACGCCGGTTGCCATCGGCGCGCTGGCATCATCCGCGCAAATCTATGCGATCGGCATGGGCTGTGCGGTCGAGGACATCGGCGATGCCTGGATGCGGGCGATCGCCAATCCGATTGCTCCCGTGACGGTGACAGCGGCGCCGTGCCAGGAAGTCGTCATCAAAGGCGATGCGCTGCGCGGGCCGAACGGCGGGCTGAAATCCTTGCCGGTGCCGATCTCGACGCCCGGCTATGACGCGGCGCCGTATCTGACGGCGACGTTGTGCATCACGGCTGATCCCGAAACCGGCGTCCGCAACATGGGGACCTACCGGGCGCAACTCAAAGCCACCGACCGGCTCGGCGTGCGCATGGCCGCGCGCATCGGCGGCGCCGGCGGCTATCTGCATTGGCAGAAATACCGCAAGCTGAAAAAGCCGATGCCGATCGCGATCGTGGTCGGCTGCGCGCCGGTGGTGATGTTCACCGGCCCGCAAAAGCTGCCGATCGATCTCGACGAGATGGCGGTCGCGGGCGGGCTCGCCGGCGCGCCGATCCGCGTCGTCAAGGCCGTCAGCGTCGATCTCGACGTGCCGGCCGACGCCGAGATCGTGGTCGAGGGCTTGATCGATCCCGAGCTGCTCGAGCCCGAAGGCCCGTTCGGCGAAAGCCATGGTCATGTCGCGCTCGAAGACTTCAACATGTCAATGCAGGTCACCGCGATCACCCACAAGCGCGCGCCGGTGTTCGCCTCGATCCTGAGCGAGGTGACGCCGAGCGAATCCAGCGTGATGAAGCGCGTCGCCTACGAGCCGCGCTATCTGGCGCATCTGCGCGATACGCTGGCGATCAAGGGCGTGCGCCGCGTCGTCATGCACGAACCGCTGACCAATTTGCGCAAAGTGGTGTTCGTGCAGTTCGCACCCGGTGTGCCGCGCAGCGAAGTCTGGCGTGCGCTCTACGGCGCGGCGAGCTTGCAGGCCGATATCGGCAAATACGTCATCGCGGTGAGCGAGGATATTGATCCGGAAAACCCCAACGCGGTGTTCTGGTCGCTGGCCTATCGCGCCAACCCGATCGATGATGTGCAGATCGTGCCGTATCGCGCCGCGGGTCACGGTCCGAAATCGGGACCGCGCGGCGAAGAGTCCACCATGCTGATCGACGCCACGCTCAAGGACATCGCGCCGCCGCTGGCTTTGCCCAAGCGCGAGTACATGGAAGGCGCGCGTAAAATCTGGGACGAGCTCGGCCTGCCGGCGCTCACGCCGCAGCCGCCGTGGCACGGCTATTCGCTCGGCGACTGGGACGCGGCGTGGGACGTCTACGCCAGCCGCGCGGTCGCGGGCCAGTGGGAAGAAACCGGCAAGGAAACGTTCGCGCAGCGGCGCGGCGGCTTGACGCCGGAGACGCCGGTGAAGAGCGTCAAAGAGTAATATTCACCTCTCCCCGCACCCGCATGCGCCGGATGACGATATTGAGCCGGCGCGCCAATCCTGCATAGGTCGGATGCCCGGATCGGGGTAGCCGAGTCCGTCCGCGGGCGATAGGTAACACCCGACGAATCCAAAGAATGCCCGCGCCAAGGTATTCGCGCGAAGGAAGGGTTTTCTCCCGTGACTCAGGCCTTCGTGAGTCGACAACAGGCCGGCAGCGCTGCATTTGTCGTCTTGGCGGCGATCAGCTTTTGCCATCTGCTGAACGACCTTGTCGTGTCGCTGTTGCCGGCGATCTATCCGATCCTCAAGAGCGCGTTCGATCTGAGCTTCAGTCAGATCGGACTCATCACACTGGTTCTGCAAGGCATCGCTTCGCTGTTGCAGCCGCTGGTCGGTCTCTATACCGATCGCAAGCCGCAGCCTTATTCGCTGGCTTATGGCATGGGCTGCACGCTGCTCGGCATCTGCCTGCTCGCCTATGCGCCGAATTATCTCGTGCTGCTGGCCGGAGCTTCGCTGCTCGGCCTCGGCGCCTCGATCTTCCATCCGGAAGCATCCCGGCTGGCGCGGCTCGCTTCGGGCGGGGCGCACGGCATGGCGCAATCGCTGTTCCAGCTCGGCGGCAGCTTCGGCAGCGCGGTCGGCCCGGTATTGGCGGCCTTTATCGTTCTGCCGTACGGGCAAAGCAGTCTCGCCTGGTTCGCCTTCGTGGCGCTCGGGGCGATGGTCATTTCGGTCATGCTCGGCAACTGGTACCGCAACGGCGGTCACGCCGCGCGCAAGGCGCGCGGTTCGACCATCCCGGTTGCCGTGCTGCCGCAAGCGCAGGTGCGGCGCGCGATCGCGGTGCTGATCGCGCTGGTGTTCTCGAAATATTTCTATTTGTCGAGCATCACCAGCTACTACATTTTCTACTTGATGCACCGCTTCGCGCTGCCCACGGCGACGGCGCAGATTTATCTGTTCGTGTTTCTGGCCGCGGCTGCCGCGGGCACATTCATCGGCGGCCCGATCGGCGACCGCTTCGGCCGCAAGGTCGTGATCTGGGTTTCGATCGTCGGTGTGCTGCCCTTTACGCTGGTGCTGCCCTATGTCGGGCTCGCGGCGACCGTGGTTTTGAGCGTGCTGATCGGTCTCATCCTGTCGTCGGCATTCTCGGCGATCGTCGTTTATGCACAGGAGCTCATGCCCGGAAGAATAGGCATGGTCTCGGGCCTGTTCTTCGGCGTTGCGTTCGGCATGGCGGGCGTCGGCGCCGCGGCCTTGGGCGTGCTTGCCGATTGGACCAGTATCGAGTTCGTCTACCGGGTTTGTGCGTTCCTGCCGCTGATCGGGCTGCTCACGGCGTTCTTGCCCAATATCGAGGGCCCACGCGCGCGCAGCGCAGCGGCGTCCGCCCGATAGCATCACGCGTGAAGAGATTGTGAAAACGTCAAGCACATCTGGCCGGCGCCCCACGCATAGGGAGACTGATTTTTTCTGTCCCTGCTTGCATTGCGTATAACAACCTGAAATTGTCGAAACCAGAGGAGCTGATGGGGGCGCAGCGACGAATGGTAATCAGCAATGACAGAGATCGCTTTCGACTTCATGGCCGCAGCAGTCGGTACGCGCAGTATCGCCGCGCAGATCAGCTCCCCTGCCGTAACCGCAACCTTCACAAGCACTCCTCTTCAACACTTCGGAACTACAAGCGGAATAAATAACTTCCACTCTTTTAGCGTCTTCCACAGCGGCTCAAACGAAGGCACCGGGCAAGGTTACGCCTCCATGGCGTTGACCGCCGAGGTGCCGATACGGCTTACCCGCGTACGGTTTGCCACGCAGAGCTCGAGCCCGTTTCATGATCAGCCCGCAGGACTCGCGATCGAAGCTGCGGAAAAAAGCGATTTTTCAGGACGTTCGGTGCTCGGGACGAGGACGATCGTTGTGCCCAAATTCGGTGGGGCCGCCGTCCAGGTGGACTTGCCGACGGATATTCGACTGCGGAAAGGAACAAATTACATCCGCTTCCGGCTGACCACGCCGGCTGACGACGGCCAGTTTTGGATGGAGTATGGGAATGTCAAACTCGACGTCGAGGGTGACGACGAAGGCGCCTATCCCAGTGTCGAGCTGATTGCGAAAGCTCTTGCGCCCAAAATCCGCTTTCATCCCAAGGAGCGGCACTTTCCCTGCTCCGTCGAGTGGTTTTTCAGCCGTTGCCGGTTGCTCAGCGGCGGCGGCGACCTCCAGCCGTTCACCTACTTGGGATTAGACGTAGCCACGCATTTCAAGATCCCGGACGAGATGTCCGTGCTGAGCGAGGGTCCGCTCAATCCGGACAATTTGCCGGCAGCGACACTGGCCGATGCGGGCTCCCGTACGGACGGAGGTGAGGTCGACAACATTTCGCTCTGCCCCATGGAAGCGGTGGCCACCTGGCAGCCGGCGGCGTGGAACCACGAGCTTTCGACGCGCATATACTTTTCCGACTTCGAGCTCGAAACGCTATGGGGTCAAACCGATAGCGGCGCGTGGCGCTGCTATTGCCGCATCACGCGGGACGGCGGCAACTACCGCATCAATTATTACTTCCTGTGCGCCTATAACGGCGGCATGGGAACGGCCGACTGGGACGATGATCCGCTGCAGGGCGGATTCTATGCGCATATCGGCGACTGGATGCGCGTCACCGCCATCGTCTCGCTCAAGGACAGTGGAAAAGAAAATCTGACGACGCTGCTTGCGGTCGAGTACGAAGTCCACGGCGAAGTCACGACCAAGACAGGCGGTGCCTGGTCGTTTTCCGACAAGAAGCTGGAAACGATCCAACCGATTTTGGCCTATTCGGCTTGGCATTCGCACGAGATGTATCCGGCGGCCGACACCTTCCCGGTGCCCGGCTACCAAGGCATCGTCATCCACGATTACACGGCCGACGGCGGCGTCGAGTGGTCCACCTGGGACCTGACCTGGATCGACGACGACACGCCGTGGGTGGCTTACAAGGGCCTGTGGGGTCCGAATATCCAGCTCTACAACAGCTACGTCCGGGTTCTCCCGACGATGAAGAATGGGCCATCCGGTCCGGCATTCAAGACCGCCTGGTTCAAGGGCGCGCAGCACCATCCGCAGCTGTTTCATGAAATCGGCGGCGGCCGCAACACCGCGGACGTGCTCGAATTCGCGGTGTCGGCAATCGACTACGGCACCTTCGCCAACGGCCAATCGCCGGTGCAAGACCTGATAATTCGCAACAAGACGTCGGAACGGCTCTCTATTCTGGTTCAGGTCGTGTCCGCGGCCGCCGCCGACCGCACCACCCGCAGCGTGGGCGAGTGGCTTTACCCGCCGGTTTTGTCGCTGCGGCCGCCGGAGGTGCTCGCTTATGACAACCATTACGAGACGACGCTGCTTCCGGACGAGCAAAAAACCCTCAAATTGAAGGCCGAGATGCCGCTGCCGCCGAGCGGCACCTTGAACGTTTACAGTCCGTCCGACTTCAAGGGCTATGTCGCCGCCAGCGTCGTCGACAAGATCGGCTGGATCAAGCTGACCGTCACCGGAGCGATCAACGGCGGCAAAAGCAAGCCCGGGATCGGCGGCCACGTGCCGATCGATGACCGCGACATCCCGCCGCTGGATTTGAGCGAGCGGGCGACGTACTGACCCGGCGGTGACCTCAGCGCGGCCGCACCACCGTATCGACCAGCGCCGGCTTGCCGGCTTTCACTTGCGCGATGGCGCGGCGTAGCGCCGGCGCGATGTCGGCGGGTTTTTCGATCGGGCCTTCGGCATACCAGCCCATGCTCTTCGCCATGGTGGCGAAGTCGGGCTCGGGGCCGGCGATGTCTTGCGCGATATAGGCGCGCTCGACCGGCGTGCCGCGAAAATTGGCGACGCGGATCTGGTGCTCCCAGTCGTTGTAGTAAGCGCGATTGTTGTACATCACGATCAGCATCGGGATGTTGTTCTTGGCCGCGCTCCACAGCGCGCCGGCGTCGAACATCAGATCGCCGTCGGGCTGGATGTCGACCACCAGGCGGCCCTTGTCGCGGTGCGCCAGCGCGACGCCGAGCGAGGTGCCGATCTGCGTGCCGGTGCCGAGCGCCTGACCGCAGTGGCGGTAGGCTTTGTCGAGATCCCAGAGCTTGTAGCACCAGTCCTGGAGATTGGCGCCGGTCAGCACCCAGTCCTCGGCTTTGATCGCGTCCCAGATTTCGCTGGCGAGCCGCGGCAGCGTGATCGGCAGGCCGTCCCAATCTTTCTTCGCCTCCTCGGCCCATTTCTTGAACATGGCGTCGTGCTTCTGCGCGACGAGCTTGGTACGCTCGGCGATGGTCTTGGCAAGCGCGGGATTTTTCGCGATGCGCTCGCGGCAAATGCGCGTCAGTTCGGGAATGGCGGTCAACGTGTCGCCGAGCACGCGCAGGCTGCAGGCCGGCATGCGTCCATAGTCCATCGACCATTTGCTTAAATTGATCTCGCCGAAGCCGATCTCGATCATCTCGCAGGTCGGCGGATAATGCGGCACCACTTGGCGCTTGGTGCGGTCGTTGAAATGGGTCGACTTCTCCCAATCCCGGGTGTCGAGCGATAGGATGAGATCGGCATCGCGAAAAATCTCCTTCTCGCAACTGAGATTGAGCGGATGCCGGTTGGGAAAATTGAGCCGCGCATGGACGTCGAACACCGCGGCGCCGACGGTTTCGGCGAGCGCCACGAGGTTTTCGAAGCCACCATCACTGCGTGCCACGTATTCGGCCATCAGCACCGGATATTTCGCCGCGAGCAGACGGTCGGCGACCGCTTCCAGCGCCTTGACGTCCGCTGCCATCGGTACCGGCACTTTGTTGTCGGACGCCTTCGGCAGCGCCACGTCTTTGGACAGCGGCTGCTCCTGCAGCCAGGCGTCGTAGCACATGTAGATCGGGCCCTGCGGCTCGGTCATCATCGCCGCATAAGCCCGCGCAAACGAATCCGGCACGCCCTCGATGCTCGACGGCTGGTAGTCCCATTTCACGTAATGGCGCAGCTGCTCGCCGTTGACATTGGCGGTGTGGATCCAATCGATGAACGGCCGCCGCCGGCTCTCGTCCATCGGCCCGGTGGCGCCGATGACGAAGACCGGACAGCGGTCGATATAGGCGTAATAGATGCCCATGGTGGCGTGCAGCATGCCGACCACGTCGTGCACGATCGCCACCATCGGCCTGCCGGTCGCCTTGGCGTAGCCGTGGGCGATTTGCACGGCGATCTTCTCGTGCTGGCAGAGCAGGATCGGCGGCTGGTTGCCGCCGTAATTCACCAGCGAGTCGTGCAGGCCGCGATAGCTGGCGCCCGGATTGAGCGCGATGTAGGGGAAGCCGTAATGCTTGATCAAATCGACGATGACGTCGGATTGCCACGCCTTCTCGGCGTAGCTGACTGGCGCGTTTGATTTAGTGACGTCGTTCATCGGGCAGATCCTTGCGGGGATTGAATTGCGGCAGGACCATACGAGGCACGTCGCACGGCGGCAACGCCGTTTAGGGCCGCACCGCGGGCGATTCCATCGCTAGGCCACGGGCGCGCCACATCAGGAAATATTCGAGGTCGACGAGCTCCGGTGCGCCGAAATCATACGGCTCGGCGCGCATGCCGCTCATGCAATTGCGCAGGCGCCGCTGCAGCAAGCCGACCTCCTGCCATTCCAGGCGATAGATCGGGTAACCGGTCGCCATCGCCTGCGGCACCAGGTTGCCGGCAAGTTTTTTGCCCCAATTGTCGTCGTGGCATTGCGCGCAGGACAGATCGAGCTGGCCTTGCCGACGCTCGAAGATGGCGCGGCCGGCGGCGATGAACGGCTTCGCTTGCGCATCGTCCTTGACCGCGACCGGCATGCCGCGCGATTGCCGCGCGATGTAGGCAGTGAGCGCCAGCAATTCCTTGCTCTCGAACGGCAGCGCTGCCGCTTTCTGGTCGGCGAGCCGGCTCATCATGATGCGTTGTTCGAGATCGACCGGGCGATCCTGCTCCGCCACCATGGCGGGATAGCGCGCCGCCACGCCCTTCATGCTTTTTGCCGCGTCGCCGTGACAGTCGGCGCAGGATTGATTTGTGGTGCCGGTCCGCTCGTTCCACAAAGTCTCACCGTCGAGCACGACCAGCATGGCCGGATTGGCGGTGTCGTCATTCTGCATGGCGCGGGTATCGGCGCTAACGAAGTCGCTATCGGAGCGCCGCTGATCCCAAGGAATGTCCGCGGCGCGCGCGACAGCTGTCGCGGCGATGAATGCAGCAATTACGAATGCCGCGCGGCTCATTCCACTGTGATCGCGGCGGTTTGCACTTGCGTCGCGCCGTGCTGGTCGGTCCAGGCGAACGCCAAGGTGCCGCTTGCGGTGGCGACGGTGAAGAACGTGATGAAGGGGTTGGCGGCGATGGCGGGATAAAGCTTGGCGCGGAACACTTCCTCGCCGTTATAGGTGCAGACGAAGTCGTCGATGATGTCGCGCGGGATCGGCGTGCCGGTGATGCCGATGCGATAGCCGGTCTCCATCACATGCGAGATCAGCGTCTTGATCTCGATGACGTCGCCTTTTTTGGCGCTTGCCGGAACATGGATCAGGGCGCGGGCCATCAGGGTTTCGGCTCCTCGACGCAGGCGGCCAGCGTGACGATGACGTCGATATCGTCGGACCAGAACGAGCCGTCGGACAGTTCGGCGATCGCGGTGACGGTCTGCGAATCGGCGAGCCGGATGCGCGTCGAAAAGCTGGCGCGTCCGGCGCGCGGGCCGAATTTTACGCTGATCACGTTCGGCTGCGGATTCTTCTCATTGAAAATGTGGATCGCCTTGACGTAGTCGGCCGCCGTCATCGGGCTTTCGACCGAAACGGTGCAGGGAACCGAATTGCCGTTCTCCACGAGCGGCGGCAGGTCGAGCTTGACCTTGCCTTTTTTCACCGGCGCCTCGCCGATGACGCTGCGCACCGCGTCCTTCATCATCTCGGGCGTGGCAGCGGCAGGCCGGATCGAAAGTCGCAACAGCGCGCCGCCGCCGGCCAGCGCAGCGGCGGCTTGCAGGATTTCGCGACGTGAGCGGCTTTGATCCATGTCAAAACTTCACTTCAAGGTCATCAGATAGGCAACCACGTCCTCGACGTCCACCGCCGTGAGCACCGGCTTGTCGCGAAATGCCGGCGCCACCCGGGTCAAATGATCGACGCGATAGAACGGCGGCATGATGGTCGCCGCATTGAACTTGCCGGCATCGACAATGCGCAGCCGCAATTGCCCCTCACTCCACCGCGCGCCGGCACCAGCGAGATCAGGCGCCATGGTGCCCTGAAATTTATCTTGCGGGAACGGCCCGGAGTGGCACAGCAGGCACAGTCCCGTATTGTGATTGGCCACGATCATGCGGCCGCGTGCGGCATCGCCTTGGCTGCCGGTCAGCGATGCCGGGATGGCGTCGCCGGCGATTTTGTAGGCGATGAGTTCCGCATGCGCGGTTGACGAAAGAAACGCAACGGCGAGAGCTGTCGTGCGTAATCCGAAGTATCGGTTAAGCCAAAAAACCACCGAAAAACTCCTCAACCGAAAATCTCGGACGTCGCGGTGCGAAACCAGGCATCGGCATTCTTGGCTTCCTCGGCGCGCAGCGTCGGCGGCGCATCGAGCGGGCTGGAGTGGATCGAGTTGTCGGTTTCGGTGTACTCGCCGTTGACCGGGCGGAATTCGCCGGTGATCGACATGGCGTAGCCGGGCGCGACGACGCTGTAGCAATTGCTCGACATCGGGGCTGCCTCCGGCGTGGCGCCGGCGAAGAGGCGGACGATCGCCGCGGCGCACAGCCTGCCTTCGAGCAGGCCGGAGAACGCCGACTTCGGCATGGTGCCGGCGAAGGCCGAGTCGCCGATGACATGGATGTTCTTTACTTTCAGCGATTCGAACGTCACCGCATCGACCGGGCACCAGCCGGTGCGGTCGACGACGCCGGCAACGCCTGCGATCTTGCCGGCCTTTTGCGGCGGGATCACGTTGGCGACGGCGTACTCATAAGTGTCGAAATCGGTCTCGATCGATTTTTTCGCCACATCGATGGAGGCGACATTGCCGCCGTTCGACAGCGACTTCCATTCGATCATATCCGGATAGAGCTCTTTCCACGCCTTGAGAAACAACTGCTGCATGGTGAAATTGTCTTTGGCGTCGAGGATGACGATCTTGGCTTTCGGCTTATTGGTTTTCAGATAGTGCGCGATCATGCTGGCGCGCTCGTAGGGGCCGGGCGGACAGCGCGAGGGATTGGCCGGCGCGACGATGGCGACGACACCGTCATCGGCCATGGCGGCAATTTGCTGGCGCAGCAATTCGTATTGTGCCGCGTCGGCGGTCCAGGCGTGCGGTGCCTGCTGTGCGGCAGCTTCGCTGTAACCTTTAATCCCGTCGAAGCGCAGTTCGATGCCGGGTGCCAGCACGAGGCGGTCGTAGGGCAGGGTGTCGCCGGTCGACAGCGTGACGCTGCGCGCTTGCGCATCGATGGCGGTTGCGGTCGCGATGGCGACCTTGATGCCGGCGGCGGCAATCTTGTCGTAGCCGAACTGCTGCTGCGCCAGCGTGCGGACGCCGCCAAGCACGCCGTTGCTCAGCGGCGGCGCCGTATAGGTGGGCCGCGCCTCGACCAGGGTGATCGCCAGCTTGGCGTCGGCTAAGCGCAGCGCGCGGGCGCAAGCGCCGCCGGCAAAGCCGCCGCCGACGATGACCACGCGCGGTGCCGCTTGCGCGCGCAGCGCCCGCGGCCACAAACCCGCGGCAGCTGCGGCGCTTGCCGCACCGCGCAGGATTTGCCGACGGGTTTTAGCCGCGTGTTGTCTCGCCATTACAAACAAGACGCGGCGGGTTTTTACGCCCGCCGCTTATGCTCAAGCGGATCTCAGGTCGTTGTTCTTGAGCGGGAAGTTGCGGATGCGCTTGCCGGTCGCCGCCGCGATGGCGTTGAGCACGGCGGGCGCAGCCACCGCAATGGTCGGTTCGCCGACGCCGCCCCAGAACTCGCCGTCCGGCATGACGATGGCCTCGACCTTCGGCATCTCGTCGATCCGCATCACCTGATACGTATCGAAGTTCTTCTGCTCGATGTGGCCGCCGCGCACGGTGCATTCGCCATAGAGCATGGCGGAGAGCCCGTAGACGAAGGAGCCTTCGATCTGCCGCGCGATCTGCTCTGGATTGACGGCGTGGCCGGAATTGGTGCCGCCGACAATGCGGTGGATCTTGACCTGGCCGTCGGTGACCGAGACTTCGGCGCAGGCCGCCACATAGCTGCCGAAGCCCATGATCTGCGACAGCCCGCGATAGACACCCTTCGGCGCCGGCGTACCGTAGCCTGCTTTGTCCGCCACGGCCTTGAGCACCGCGGCGTGCTTGGGCTTGAGGTATTTGAGGCGGAACGCCAGCGGATCTTCGCCGACTTCATTGGCCAACTGGTCGATGAAGGTCTCGACATAGATCGCGTTGTGGTTGGTGTTGACGCCGCGCCAGAAGCCGGCAGGCACGGACGGATTGCGCATGGCGTGGTCGATCAGGATGTTCGGCACGTTGTAGCCGAACACGCCTTCCGCTCCGGCCGGATTGAGGCCCTGGAAGGTGACCGGGTCGCGGCCGTCCTTGTCCATCCGCGCCGGGAACACCGTGGCGAGGATCGACTGACCCGAAATGCGCATATGCAGCGCGATCAGGTTCTTGTTGGCGTCGAAACCGGCCGTCATCTTGCACTGGGTGATCGGGTGATAATAGCAATGGGTCATGTCTTCTTCACGCGACCACAACAGCTTCACCGGCGTGCCCGGCATCTCCTTGGCGACCGCGACGGCCTGACGGACGTAGTCGGTCTGGCCGCGCCGGCCAAAACCGCCGCCGAGGAAGGTCTTGTACACCTCGCACTGCGCGACCGGCAGGCCTGACGCTTCCGCGGTTGCGGCCAAGGCGGCCTCACCGTTCTGCGTCGAGCACCACACCTCGCAGCGATCAGCCGTGTAGAGCGCGGTGGCGTTCATCGGCTCCAGCGGCGCGTGGTTCTGGTACGGATAGGAATACGTCGCTTCCACCACTTTCGCGGCGCCGGCCAGTGCGGCTTTCACGTCGCCCGACTGGTTGCCGACAAAGGCCTGCTCGGCGGAGAGGCCCTCCTTGAGGAAGTCCGCGATCGTTGCGCTCGAGACCTTGGCGTTGTCGCCTTCGTCCCAGGTGATCGGCATGGCGTCGAGCGCCTTCTTCGCCCGCCACCATGAATCGGCCACCACCGCCACCGCGGTGTCGTTGACCTTCACGACCTTCTTGACGCCCGGCATGTCCTGGACTTTGGCGGCGTCATAGTTTTGCAGCTTGCCGCCGAACACCGGGCAGGCGGCGACTGCCGCGTACATCATGTTGGGCTGGCGGATGTCGATGCCGTAGACCATCTTGCCGACGATCTTGTCCGCGGTGTCGAGCCGCTTGAGCGGCTTGCCGGCGATCGTCCAGTCCTTCGGATCTTTCAGTGGCACGTCTTTGGGCTGATCGAGCTTGCCGGCGGCTTCCGCCACCTTGCCGTAGGTCACCGTGCGGTTCGACGCCTTGTGGGTGATCACGCTGTTGGCGGCGCTGCACTCCGACGCCGGCACGTTCCACGCATTGGCGGCCGCCTGAACGAGCATCATCCGCGCCATCGCGCCGCCCTTGCGGACGTATTCGTTCGAATCACGAATGCCACGGCTGCCGCCGGTGGAGAAATCACCCCACACCCGCTTGCGCGCCACGTTCTGCCCGGGCGTCGGGAATTCGGTCGTGACCTTCGACCAGTCGGCGTTGAGCTCCTCGGCGACGAGTTGCGCCAATCCGGTCAGCGTGCCCTGGCCCATTTCCGAGCGCGCGATGCGGATGACGATGGTGTCGTCGGGCTTGATCACCACCCAGGCGTCGACTTCGGGCGGGATGTCTGCTGCGTGCACCACGTCGGCGCCGAATGGCAGGTTGAAGCCAAGCGCGAGGCCTGCGCCGGCCGCGGACGAACCGACGATGAAGGAACGGCGGTTGAATTTGGACATATATGTCATGGCTGCGTCCTCCCTTAAGCCGCGCCCGCGGCCGCGTGGATCGCGGCGCGAATGCGCTGGTAGGTTCCGCAACGGCAGATGTTGGTCATCGCTGCGTCGATATCGGCATCGGTCGGCTTCGGGTTGGTCTTGAGCAGCGAAGCCGCGGCCATCATCATGCCGCTCTGGCAATAGCCGCATTGCGGCACGTCGAGATCGAGCCAGGCCTGCTGCACCGGGTGCAGCTTGCCGTTCTGGGCGAGCGACTCGATGGTGGTGATCTGCTTGCCGTTGACGGTGCCGACGGGGACTTGGCACGAGCGCGCGGCGGCGCCGTTGATGTGCACGGTGCAGGCGCCGCATTGGGCGATGCCGCAACCGTATTTGGTGCCGGTGAGCCCGACTGTGTCGCGGATCACCCAGAGCAATGGCGTGTCGGATTCAACGTCGACGCTATAAGACTTTCCGTTGATGGAAAGGGCAATCATACTGTCCTCCCGGTTGCATGGTGCGCATCCCCATATGGGACTGACTTAAGCTTCGGCGCCCATTCTTGGGTGCAAGTTTACCCTGTTCCAATTCGAATGCGAATCGCAAAATCGCGAGCGGGGAACTGGCCAGGCTGGGAATTCTCCAATAACCTCGGTGTTTATGCCGCCCAATTGGGCAGCCGGAACTTGGGCCACCGGAGCTTGGGCCGTCCGGTGGGACGCCGAAGCGGATATCACCACATGAGCGACGATTTCGAAGACCATTGCTGGAAAGACATCGTCACCCCGGACATTCTCGACATCTACTCCCATTACCGGCGCAAAACCTTTGTCGGACCGGCGCCGGCGCTCCTGGCCATCGATCTTTATGAGCTGGTCTATCGCGGCGGCTCAAAACCCCCGGCGGAGCTCGCCAAAACCTTCCCCAGCGCCTGCGGTCATTACGCCTATGAGGCGATCGAGCCGACCAAGCGCCTGTTCGCGGCGGCGCGCGCGGCGGGCCTGCCGATCTTCTATTCGACCGGCGACACGCGCAGCGAAAGCCGTCCCGAATTCGTCGGCGCCACCAAGCGGAAGAATTCGTCGGTAGATCCGACCGACTTCGTCATCCGGCCGGAATTCAAGCCGCAGCAGGGCGACGTGGTCATCACCAAGCAACGCGCCAGCGCGTTCTACGGCACGCCGCTCACCGCGCATCTCACCCAGCTCGGCGTCCAGACGCTGATCGTCTGCGGCGAAAGCACGTCGGGCTGCGTGCGGGCGAGCGCGGTCGATGCCTATTCGCACGGTTACCACGTCGTGCTGGCGGAAGAATGCTGCTTCGATCGCAGCGCGCTGTCGCATAAGGTCAACCTGTTCGACCTGCATCACAAATATGCCGACGTGATGCATATCGACGAGGTCATCGCGCAGCTCGCCGCAAAAAATCCCGCCGTCAAGAAGGCGAGCTGAACGATGAAGCCGTCGCGTTACGGGCCGTTTCCCTATTCGCCGATCATCCATCGCCCGCCGCTGCAATGGCCGAACGGCGCCCATGTCGCGCTGTGGGTGATACCGAACATCGAATTTTTCGGCCTCGACGAGAAAGTGCCGCCCGGCTCCGGCGGCACCGGCGTGCCGGTGCCCGACGTTCCAACCTGGTCGTCGCGCGACTACGGCAACCGGGTCGGCGTGTTCCGCCTGATGGAGGTGCTCGACCGGCACGGTATCCGCGCCACCGTCGCGCTCAACAGCGAGCTTTGCGCCGAACATCCGGCGATCATCGAGGAAGGCAACAAGCGGCACTGGGAATGGATGGGCCATTGCGAAAGCAATACCCGCCGCCTCAACGCGGCTGCGCCGGGCGAAGAGCCGCGCATCATCAAGAATGCGCTGGCGACCATCGAGCGGGCGACCGGCGCGCGGCCGCGCGGCTGGCTCGGCTCCGGCTTGCAGGAAACCTGGGACACGCTCGATCACCTCGCCGCCGAGGGCTGCGATTACGTCTGCGACTGGACCAACGACGATCAGCCCTACATCATGTCGCTCGACGGCGGGAAGACTCTGGTCAGTGTGCCCTACAGCCACGAGATCAACGACAAGCCGGCCTTCGAGAAGTTTCACCGCACGGCCGATCAATTCCGCGACATGATCTGCCGGCAGTTCGATGTGCTCTATCGCGAGGGCGCGCAATCGGGCCGTGTGATGGCGATTGCGATCCATCCCTATCTGACCGGCGTGCCGCACCGCATCGACGCCTTCGACGCCGCACTGCGCTACATCGGCGAGCACGGCCGGGTGTGGAAGACGACCGGCTCGGAAATTGCACGCCATTACCGTGCGCAGGCCGGCAAAGCCTGATTGGAAGAAGACCTGATCGGAGGCGACCATGTTGTGTCAGTTGCGTCGTGCTGCGTTATCCGCCGTCGTGCTCGCGGGTCTTGCCACTCAGGCCGCGCGGGCGGCGGAAACGGTGACGATCGGCAGCGTAGGCCAGGCTTCGGCGAACCTGTGGCCCGAGCTCATCGCCTTGGACAAAGGTTTCTTTGCCGCCGAGGGTTTACAGGTCGATATCGTCTACGTCCAGTCGAGCGCCGCGCTGGTGCAGCAAATCGCGGCCGGTTCGCTCGGCATCGCCACGCAGACCGGGCTTGCCGATCCGATACGCGCCGTGGGCATGGGCGCCCCGATCGCGGTGGTGCGGATCGATGTCCAGGCGCCGCCCTATGCGCTTGTCGCCAAGGCGAACATCACCAGCATGAAGGAACTCAAGGGCAAGGTCATATCGCTCGGCGGGCCGAAGGACATCACGCGCATCTATGTCGAGCGCATGCTGGCGCCGAATGGCGTCAACCCTGGCGACTTCGACATGGTGTTCGCCGGCGCAACGACCGCGCGCGCATCGGCGCTGCTCGCCGGCGCGGTCGATGCCGCCATTCTGCTGCCGCCGTTCAACTTCCAGGCGGTGGCGAAGGGATTCAACAGTCTTGGCCTGACGGTGGATTATGTGAAGGACCTGCCGTTCTCCGGGACCGCGGTCAATACCGCGTGGGCTACCGCCAACAAGGCAACGCTGGAGAAATTGCTACGGGTCAAAAGCAAGAGCATCGCCTGGTTCGAGGATGAGCAAAATCGCGCGGCGGCGCTGCAAGTCCTTAAGGCGGCCTCGAGCTTGAGCCAAGACGACGTCGAGAAGGCCTATACGTTCTTCCGCGACGGGCATTTTTTCGAGCCGACCGGCAAGGTTTCGCGATCGAAGCTCAACGCGCTCGCCAAAGCGATGGAGAGCCTTGGCGATCTGCCCGGCGCGCTCGACGTCGACAAACTCGTCCTGCCGGGCGTGACCCAGATGACGGATTGAGACGCGCCGTTATGCGGAAGTCGGTGTTGAAGGGATTTGTCATTGCCGCGGCTGTCGCGCTGGCGCCGCTGTATGCAGGGGCCGCCGATATCGTCGCGGTGGGTTCCGTCGACGCCACCTCGGCCAATCTCTGGCCGTTCCATATCGCCGTCAAGAACGGCTATTTCGACGCCGCCAACATCAAGATCGACCTCATCTTCGCGCAATCGAACGCTTCCGTGATCCAGCAGCTCGCCGCCGGTTCCTATGCGGTTGCGCCCACCGCCGGCATGGTCGATCCGATCCGCGCCATCGACAAAGGCGCGTCGGTGGCGCTGGTACGCATCGTCATCCAGTCGCCGCCTTATGCGCTGCTCGCCAAGCCCGAGATCAAAAAGATCGAGGACTTGAAAGGCAAGACCATCATCATCGGCGGCGCCAAGGACATCACCCGCATTTTTACCGAGCGCATGCTCGAGCCGCACGGCCTGAAAGCCGGCGACTACGACTATGTGTTCGCCGGCGCCACCAGCGCGCGGTTTTCGGCGCTGAAATCCGGCGCGGTCGACGCTGCGCTGCTCACCGTGCCGTTCAATTTTTACGCCGAGACGGCGGGCTACACCAATCTCGGCTTTACTTTCGATTATCTGCCCGACATGCCGTTCGCCGGCATGGCGGTGAACCGCGATTGGGCTGCGGCGAATGGCGATGTGCTCAAGCGTTTCCTCGACGCCTACAATAAAGGCGTTGCCTGGTTCGACGATCCGGCCAATCACGAGGCCGCGGTCAAGCTGCAGATGGAGGTGAGCAAAATCGGCCAGGACGACGTGGAAAAGGCCTACGGCTTTCTCCGCGACAAGAACCTGTTCGAGCCGACCGGCAAAGTCTCCAAACGCAAAGTCGGCAACGTGATCGAAGCGTTGCACGCGCTCGGCGATCTGCCGGCGGATTTCACGGTCGACCGCCTGCTGCTGCCGGGCGTGACGCAGATTTCCGATTAGCGCATAACTGATCGCCATGAGCGTAACGAGTGACAGCGTCAAGACGGTGAGCCCGGCGGAATCCCGGCCGGCGGGATCCGTCTCCAGGCCTCGGCGCGGCGGCGTGCTGCGCCCCAGATATTTTGCCGGCATCCTGTCGGTCGCCGGCGGGCTGGCCTTATGGGAGCTGATCAGCCGCTTCCTCGTCGACAATGCGCTGTTTCTCGCGGCGCCGTCGCAGATCGCCGTCGCCATCTACAATCTCGCGGTCACCGGCCAGCTCTGGCACCACGTCGGCATCAGCGCCGCCGAATTCGCGCTCGGCTATGTCATCGCCAGCATCCTCGGCATCGCGCTGGGGCTGGCCATGGCGTCGAGCGCGACGGTGAAACAGGCGCTGCAGCCGTGGGTGTCGGGCTTTTACGCGACGCCGACCATCGCGCTGGCGCCGCTGTTCATTCTCTGGTTCGGCATCGGTATCTGGTCGAAAGTGATCGTGGTCATTTTCCTGGTGCTGTTCCCGGTGGCGATCAACACCGAGGCCGGATTGCGCACCACCAGCGAGCGGCTGATCGAGATGCTGCGCTCGTTCGGCGCCACGCGTCAGCAGATCTTCTTCAAGGTATCGCTGCCGTCGGCGGTGCCGTTCATCCTTGCCGGCCTGAAACTCGGCATCGGCCGCGGCCTGATCGGCGTCGTGGTGGCGGAGCTGTTCGGCTCGCGCGCCGGGCTGGGCCGGCTGATCAGCCAGTCGGCCGACGCCTTCAACATGCCGGAGCTGTTCGCCGGCGTCGTGGTGCTGGCGGTTGCCGGCATCGTCATGACCGCGGGGTTCGGCTGGCTGGAAAAGCGGCTGGTGCCGTGGACCAAGGATTAGGCGGCGCATGACATCCAAGCTCGCCATAGCGCGCCTGTCGAAATCGTTCGGCGATCTCGAAGCGTTGCGCAGCATCGGTCTCACGGTCGAGCGCGGCGAATTCATTTCCGTGGTCGGGCCGAGCGGCTGCGGCAAGACCACGTTCTTGCGCATCGTCGCCGGCCTCGAACACGCCTCCTCGGGCGAGGTGCTGCTCGACGGCCGCGCCGTGCGCGAGCCCGGCAGCGACCGCGGCTTTGTGTTCCAGAACGACAGCCTGCTGCCGTGGCGCACGGTGTTGGCCAACGCCATCATCGGCCGCGAAGTCGCCGGCTCGATCGGCGCCGCCGACCGCAAGCGCACCATGGAGCTGTTGAAGCTCGTCGGGCTGGAAGGTTTCGAGCACTATCATCCGCGCCAGCTCTCCGGCGGCATGCGCCAGCGCGTCAATCTCGCCCGCGCGCTCGCCATCGATCCGGAAATCCTGCTGATGGACGAGCCGTTCGCCGCGCTCGACGCCCAGACCCGCGAGATCATGCAGACCGAACTGCTGCGCATCTGGGAGCGCGGCCAAAAGACCGTGCTGTTCGTCACCCACCAGATCGACGAGGCGGTGTTTTTGTCCGACCGCGTGCTGGTGTTCGCGCGGCGGCCCGGCCGCGTGCAGGCCGAGATCAAGATCGCGCTGCCACGGCCGCGCCAATTGGACATCAAGCGCACGCCGGAATTCGTCGCCCTGGTCGATCGCATCTGGCGGATGATCGAGGATGACGTGCGGGCGGCCGCGCTTTATGAGAATGCCTGAGGGCCGATACAGCCGCCATCCTCAATGATAAGGTCCAACCAGCATGTCCCTATCGACCCAATACGCGCCCGAGCGAACGCGCCAATCGGCCTTCGCCGGCGGCATCGCCTTACTCGCGGACGATCGGCTCTACGCGCTGCAAAACCCGTTTGCGCTCGACGGCCGGGTTAGCTCCTATCCGGCCAGCGCCCGGGGTTTTTCGGTGGCGAACAGCTATATGCTGACGCAGCCCGATGCCGCCATGCTGATCGACACCGGCTTCGGCAAGGACGAGCCGGTGATCCGCGCGCAGGTCGAGTCCCTGATCGCGCCGGGGCTGCCGCTGTCGATGTTCCCGCTGCGGCTCAACGAATTCATGTCGATCAACAACGTCGAGAGCTTCGCCGGCCATTTCAACGTCGAGACCTGCTACACCTCCAATATCGACGCCGCGCTGTGGTTCGATTTCGGCGCCAAGGCCGAAGGCCGCGATATCCTCAAATCCATGAAGGTCACCGCGGTGACCCGCGCCGACACCATCGAGCTTGGCAAGGAAGGCCGCGCCATCGACGTGATGCAGGCGCCAATCCGGCTGATTGCCACGCGCTGGCTCTACGATCGCGCGACCCGCACCTTGTTCTCATCCGACATGTTCACCCATGTCTGGCGCGACACCGCGACCGGGCCGTGGATCGTGGACGAAACCGACAACGACTCCGCGTCGCTCCGCGACGTGCGCTCGTTCATGCTCAACACGCGCTATTGGTGGCTGGAAGGCGCGCCGACCGATACGATCCGCCGCGGCATCGGCAATGTGTTCGACAAATACGACATCGAATGCATCGCGCCCGGCTACGGCTGCATCCTGCGCGGCCGCAACGTGGTGGCGCGGCACTACGCGATGCTCGATGAGTTCTTGAAAGCCTGCGACAAGAGCGTGGCGGTGTCGCGCTACGTCACCCGCGACGAGGAGCGCTGACCATGTATTCGACATCGACGCCAATCAAAGCCATCGTCGCGCTGACAATGGCCGTTGTCATTTTCAGTTTTGGCTGCGGCAGTTCGCGCGCGCAAACCAAAACGCCGCCGGCTTACTGGGTCACCGAGACCTTGGAGGTGATGGATCAGGCCGCCTTCGTGAACGCCATCAAAGCGGTGCCGCCGACGGTACAGGCCCACGGCGGGCGTTACATTGTCCTCGGCGGCAAAATCGTTCCCGGCGTCGGATCGCCGCCGTCGCGGATCACCATCATTGCGTTCGACAGTCTGGAGAAGGCGCAAGAATGGTTCAACGATCCTGCGGCGGTCGCGGCACGCACCGAAGCGCAAAAGTATGCGAAAGTACGCGACTACACCGTTCAGGGCGTCGCCAACTAGTTTGCGCAAATAAGGGGCGATTAAAAATGCTCGACAAGCCGCAGCTCAAAAGCATGCTCGACACGCCTGTTGCCGAAAGAATGCCGCGCGAGATCGCGCCCGGCGTGTTCTGGATCGGCGATTGCCTGGCGCAGCGCCACAAGGGCAAGAGCTATCACGGCTATAACGCCGCCTACCTGGTCGCCGGCACCGAGGCCTCGATCCTGGTCGAGACGGGGCATCCCAAGGACTTTCCGGTCATCGAGCGGCACATGAACGAGCTGTTCGCCCGCGGCGTGGCGCCGCTCAAATATCTGTTCGTCACCCACCAGGAAACGCCGCATTGCGGCGGGCTCGGCCGCATCCTGAAAAACTTTCCCGACGCGCTGTTGGTCGGCGACGTCAGCGACTATCACCTGGCGTTCCCGCAATACGAACACCGCATGCGCTCCATGCAGGAGGGCGACGAGATCGAGCTCGGCGGCCGCACCCTGATGGCGGTCGAGCCGGTGATCCGCGACCTGCGCACCACTTGGTGGGGCTTTGACACCAAGGAGCGCGTGCTGTTTCCCGGCGACGGTTTTGCCTACAGCCACTACCACGAGGACGGCCATTGCGGCCTCCTCGCCGAGGAAGCGGTGTCGCTCGACCTGCCCGACGTGTCGTCGACGTTCGCCGACCTGGCGCTGTTCTGGACCAAATTCGCCGACATGAACGTCTATTGCGACCGGCTGGATCATTTGATCGCCCGGCTCGACGTCAAGATCATCGGCCCGACCCATGGGTTACCGATCACCGACGTGAAGACCACCGTGCCGAAAGTGCAGGCCGGGCTGAAAGCCGCGGCGCTGATGCCGGAGTCGGGGACGAATGAGAAGGTGGCGGTGGCAAGCCCAGGCTGAGCTTTTATTGCCGCCAGACCGGATACAGATCGAACCAACGTTCGGCGATTCCGACGGCCGCCCTGGCGGTGCCGCCACAGACCGGCAGGCGGACAAGCAGGGTTTGCCAGTTCGGCTCCTCGGGCCGCGGCGTCAGATTGAGCAGGTCGATGTATTCCCGGGTGCGGTGCGTCTCCTTGAATTCATATTTGGCCGGGCCGCCGGCGGGCTGATATTCCCGCCAGAGCGCGCCCTCTTGCCTGAATTCGCTGAACGGATCGCGATAGACGCTGGCATAGGTGAAGCAATCGGGACGGTTGAGCGTCTTCAGCACCACGGGGATGACATTGCTGGTGCTCATGATGAGTCCGAACAGCGTGGTCAGCGCGCCCGCCAGCACGATGAAGGGCTTGCCCTTTATCCAATCCAAAACGGCTTTGAACGTCTGCTGCATGTGCGCCCCCGCCTGCCGCGACTGGGAGCAGCATAGCGGAGTTGCGGAGATCGTCCAACGGCTAGGCGAGAAGTCCTATGCGGGCTGGAGATCCGTCGTTATCTCTCACCCGGCGCTCTTCTGCTCGCGCTCGACCGCCCAGCGATTATGCGGAAACGGCAGCCCGAGATTTTCGCGCAGCGTCTTGCCTTCGTATTCGCGACGGAACAGGCCGCGGCGTTGCAGTTCCGGAATGAGCATATCGACGATGTCCTCGATGCCGCGCGGCACCGTCAGCGGCAAGATGTTGAAGCCGTCGGCCGCGCCGCCGCGGAACCATTGTTCGAGCGCGTCGGCGACTTCGGCCGCGGTGCCGATGACCACGCGGTGGCCGCGCTGGCCGTAGACGCGCTTATAGAGCTGGCGGATGGTCAGGTTCTCGCGGCGCGCCAATTCGACCATGACCTTGACGCGGCCTTTTTGCTCGACGTCGGGCGCCGGATCGGGCACCGGGCCGTCGAGCGGCAAGCGCGACATGTCGAAACCGAAATGCGACGACAAATCCTTGATCGCCAATTCGGGCGACAGCAGCTCTTGCAGCCGCCCGTATTTGTCCTGCGCCTCGGCGCTGGTTTGGCCGATCACGGTCATCACGCCGGGCATCACCTTGATCGAATCGGGATGCCGGCCGTAAGCCGCGGCGCGGCGTTTTATATCAGCGTAGAAGGCGCGGCCCGCTTCGAAATCCTGCTGCACCGTGAAGGTGATCTCCGCCGTCTCGCCCGCAAGATCGCGGCCGTCGTCGGATTGGCCGGCTTGCACGATCACGGGGTGACCTTGCGGCGAGCGATGCACGGTCAGCGGCCCGCGCACCGCAAAGTGCTTGCCCTTGTGGTTGAGGAAATGCAGCTTTGCCGCATCGAAATAGATGCCGCTCTCCTTGTCGGCGATGACGGCGCCGTCTTCAAAACTGTCCCACAAGCCAAGCACCACTTTGGCGAACTCGCGGGCGCGGGCGTAGCGGTCGCCGTGATGCGGATGGCTCTCACGCCCGAAATTGTAAGCCTCGGCGACGGCGAGCGACGTCACCAGATTCCACCCGGCGCGCCCGCCGCTGATCTGGTCGAGCGAAGCAAAGAACCGCGCCACATGGAACGGCTCGAAATAGGTCGTGGTCGCCGTCGCCACGAGGCCGATGCGCTCGGTGACGGCGGCCAGCGCGCCTAACAGCGTGATCGGCTCGAGCCGCGATGCCTGCGTGGTGCGCGTCCACGTCTCGACGTCGTCGGGGCCGAAGGTGGCGTTGGTGTCGGCCATGAACAGCAGGTCAAACTTGCCGCGTTCGGCAAGGCGGGCGATCTCGACATATTGTTTGAGCGTCTGTCGGCCGTGCGGGTCGACGTCGGGATCGCGCCAGGCGGCGACATGGTGGCCGGTGCCTTCGACGAATAGGCCGAGTTTCATCATGGTCGCACCTGCTGGGCCCCGGCCTCGTAGGGCGGATTAGCGTAGCGTAATCCGCCGCTTTTCGGCAACGCAATGACGGAATACGCTTCGCTATTCCGCCCTACAGAGGAAATACCATGCCCGACAAGAAACTCACCGGCCGGATCGCGGCCGAGCGCATCCGGATGCAATCGACGCCGAAGCCGCCCGCGGGCGCGGTGGAGCGGTATCTGGCGCTCGGCGAATGCACCAGCCTGATCTCCGACGTGATGGATGAGCTCGGCGTGCCCGAAGGCGTGATCGGCGCCACCACGCTCAAGCCAACCTTGCCCGGCAAGCTGATCGTCGGCCCGGCGCTCACCGTGCGCAACATCCGCCAGCGTTCCGATCCGCTGGCCGCGAAAACCCACGTCAACCGCATGGCCGAGTTCGAGGCGCACAATCTGGCGGAAGATGGCGACGTGCTGGTGATCTCCGGCGTCGCCGGCATGTCGAATATGGGCGGCATCTCGTCCTACACGGGCCAGCGCCAAGGCGAGCGCGGCGCCATCGTCATGGGCGGCGTGCGCGACGTGCGGCATTCCCGTTCGATCGGCTATCCGATCTGGGCCAGCGAGATCACGCCGGCGACCGGCAAATGGCGGCTCGAAACCGTCGAGATCAACGGCGAAATTCAAATGGGCGAGGTGCGGGTGAATGCCGGCGATCTCGTCGTCGCCGACGACACCGGCGTCTGCTTCATCCCGCGCGCCGATATTTTGCGGGTGCTGGAGCTGTGCGAGAAGAAGAAGCGCGACGAGGACGCGCGCATCGAGGCGATCGGGCAGGGCGTCCCGGTGCCGGTGTTTTATGGCAAGGGGTGACAGTAGCCCGGGTTGAGCGCAGCGAAACCCGGGGGCGGCATTTTAGGCGGACGCGCTGGTCCAGGATTTCGCTGCGCTCAATCCGGGCTACGCGCTACCCGAGCTTGATCCCCGCGAACTTGATCACCTTGCTCCACTTGGCGTTCTCGTCGGCGATCAGCTTGCGGTAGTCGGCGGGGCTCATCGCCATCGGGATGCTGCCGAGCTCGACGAGATGGCTTTTGACCGCATCGTCGCTCAGCCCGGCTTTGATCGCGGCATTGAGCTTGTCGACGATCTCGGCCGGCGTATCGCGCGGTGCGCCGATGCCCAAACCGCCGGTGACTTCGTAGCCCGGCACGGTCTCGCTTACGGTCGGCACGCCGGGCAGCGAATCGATGCGCTTCGGCGTTGTCACCGCCAGCGCCCGGAGCGTGCCGGCCCTGATCTGGCCCAGGCACGAGATGATCGGATTGAATATGACGTGGGCGCGGCCGGCGAGCAGATCGGTCTGGGCCTCCAGTTCGCTGTGGTACGGCACATGGAACAGGTCGACGCCGGTCATCATCTTGAACAACTCGCCGGAAATATGGGTGAGGTTGCCGGTGCCGTTCGAGCCCATATTGACCTTGCCCGGATTGGCCTTGGCATAAGCGATGAACTCGGCGACGGTCTGCGCCGGGAACGACGGCGCCACCACCATGACGAACGGCGTCGCGCCGATATAGCCGACCGGGGCGATATCGCGGACGAAGTCGAAGTTGAGATTGTCGTGCAGCAGGTTGCCGAGCGTGTTCGGCGTCGCGATCTCGAGCAGCGTGTAGCCGTCCGGCGCGGCACGAACCACGGCCTCGGTCGAGAGATTGGTGCCGGCGCCGGGCTTGTTCTCGGTGACGAACTGCTGGCCGAGGCGCTCCGACAGCGATTGCGCGATCAGGCGCGCGGCAATGTCGGGCGCACTGCCCGGCGCGTAGCCGACGATGAGGCGCACCGGCCGCGTCGGATAATCCAGCGCCGCCGCGATGCGCGGCAGGACCGGTACGGCAGCGGCGCCCGCTACGAGTTGCAGAACGCGACGACGGTGCAGCTTCATAGTGGCGCCCTCGATGCGGCTGGACTTTTGTTTGGCTCGAACTTGCCGGTTAGTGATGATTGTAGCGGCAATAGCGGTGATCGGCGAGGCGTGGCCGCGAGCGTAGCCCGGATGGGGCGGAGCGAAATCCGGGTCGGCATCGACACCTTTAGGCAATCCCGGATTATGCTCCGCTCCATCCGGGCTGCGCCTGCTGCTCCGACCAGAAGTAGCCATACGCAAAAAGGTAAGAATGTCGAGAAGGAGGGTAATTGCGGACGTTGGATCAAAACGAAACTAGGCGGTTCCCAGACTAGCAAGATCGAGATATGTTTTTTGTTGAGCGGTGCTGGTCCATTTGCAGATGCGGCGCAATACCACGGACAATTGGAGTAAACATGAGGTTCTGGCAGCGATTGTTCGGCGACACGCCATCACAACACGAGCACCCTCCGGCGGACGAGGAAATCGGTCAGCCCGGCGACAGCGCGGACGAGATTGAGGGCGTAAGGCCGGCGCTGCAACGAGACACGTCACTCGACAGAGAACTTTTTGGCGCAGCCGAGAATGGCAATGCGTCGCTTTGCCTAAGCCTGATTGAATCGGGGGCGGATGTGAATTATTCCGGTTCTATGTCGGAAACGCCGCTCCACAAAGCCTGCTCCAAAGGGCACCACGTAGTTGTTGAGCTGCTATTGGCAAGTGGCGCGAATATATTCGCCAGAAATCAAGGCACTCGGTCCAACCCAGACGGGGATTCGCCCCTGGTGGTCTCATTGGGCTGGACCGAGAACCACGCAACGGTCGCGCGGTATTTGCTTTCCAAAGGCGCCCTTAAACGTGAAAGTGAGAATGGCTTGGCAAGACTGCTTTATTGGGCGGTAAGAGGTGGACATCAAGATACTCTCGACCTTGTTCTAGCGAAGGGAGGCAACGTAAACTACATTTACAGGGGTGATTCTGACAGGACGCCTTTACATTTGGCTGCTTCTTTTGGACACATCGAAATTGTTAAGAGGCTTATGCAGCAAGGAGCGGACTGTCTGGCTATGAGTGAGGGTGGGAGGGGCGAAATTCCGCTCCAGAGTTCCTTGCTGAACGATCACGGCAAAATATCCGATATTCTGGTCGAAGCGTCCCTCGCCCAAAGAAATATCAATGGAGAAACGGCACTTCATCTAGTTGCAAAATCGACATACAATATTAGCACCAAAGCCGTTCAGCTCTTAATCGATCATCAGGCTGATGTTAACGCAAAAGATAAGATGGGGCTTACGCCATTGCATTGGGCCTCTGCAGATAGGTCCGAACGTGGCCTTGGAATTATGAAATTATTGCTTGATAACGGCGCTGACGTAAATGCGCGCGGTAAAGATGGTTGGACCGCGCTTCACATGGCTGCGAAAAACGATTCGCCAAAGGGCGTCGAATTGTTGATCGCAAGTGGAGCTGATGTCGGCGCAAGAGATGTCAATGGGAAGATGCCAGAAGCGGTCGGAGGGTCGGTCGCCATGCTCCTCTCCCTCGAAGTCAGGAGAAAAGCGGCGGGTAAATGAACTGGTTGGTTTTATCTTCGGAGATGCCGGTCGCTTCTGCGGTGGGTCAATCTCTACCTTTGTAATTCCGGCCTTATGTCCGGATTGACCAATAGCGGTGAAGGTAACTCGATGTGCTGCTGTCAATCCACCGCGCTGGCTGCGTATGCCGCCGCGAACTGACGGCGCTCTTGACAAGCGCAGCTCATATAAGCCCGGTTCGGCTTTGGCTGGCCGGGCTCTTTTTGCGTCGGGCGGCAAGCTTAGCCCGGATGAGCCAACAGGTCCGGCTCGAAGTGGCCGGTCCGATGACAGGCTACTCGATATCCAGGGTTGCTATCCGACAATCATCCCGCATGTCGCTTCGGCTCATGCGGGCTACTTGCTGCACTGGCTGACGCGCTGCTGCGACCGCTACTGCGCCGCGATGTGATTATCGCGGATCACGCCGCCCCAGAGTTTTATCTCGCGCGACAGCAGCGCGGCCGCGGCCTCGGGGGTTTCGTCGGCCGCGGGGAATTCCTCCATGCCGCCGTCGGCAAAGGTTTTTTGCACCCTGGCATCGGCGAGCGCGGCGCGCAACGCGACGTTGAGCTTGTCGATGATCGGGCGCGGCGTGCCGGTGGGCGCCAGCAGCATGTGCCAGAAATCGATGTCGAGCTTCTTGTAGCCGAGCTCGCCCATGGTCGGCAGGTCCGGCAGGCCGGCAAAGCGGTTGCGGCCGATGACGGCGAAGGCTTTGAGCTTGCCGTCCCTGACCAACTGACCGGAGACTACGGCCGATTGCGATTCCAGATCGACTTCGCCGGACAACAGGTCGACCAGCGCCGGGCCGGCGCCGCGATAGGGCACCTGCGTGACCTTGACGCCGAGCTCTTGCGCGATCAGCACGCCGGCCAGATGCGCGTACGAGCCGACGCCGGCATGGCCGATCTTGATGTTCTGGCCGGGCTCTTTCATCCAGCGCAACAGCTCGGCGAAATTGTTGGCCGGCAAGGTCGGCCGTCCGGCCACGGTCGAAGCGGCGGTGTTGATCAGTCCGATGGTGACGAAATTCTTTTCGGCGTCGAAATTGAGGCTTTGATAAAGCGCCATGCCGGCCGCCAGCGCCACCTGATGGATCAGGATCGTATAGCCGTCGGGCGTGGCGCGCGCGGCCTTGTCGGCGGCGATCATGCCGCCGGCGCCGCCGATATTCTCGACCACGATCGTCTGGCCGAGCGATTTCTGCATCGGGTCCTGGATGATGCGCGCGATGGCGTCGGTGGCGCCGCCGGGCGGGAACGGCACCAGGAGCGTGATGGGATGGTCGGGATAAGTCTGCGCCGCAGCGGCGCCGCCTGCCAAAACCGCCGCGGCAAAAATCGACGCCGCGAGCGCGCGTGCGAAAATCATGATGCCTCCCAAAAGTCGTTCGTCATTGTGCTGAAACAACGGTCGATTGCATCGATATTCAACCGTTTCCCGGGGCTGCCGCAAGACAAATGCAGGGTCTGCGCGGCTTCGACGCAGCAGGGTCGGGAAGAGACACGACAAGGTCAGGCGTCTGGCTTAGTCTCGCGAGCGCGACACGCTCTGCAGGGGCGACCAAAGATGGCCAGTTCGTTTCGCGATTCCGAACTTGCAGGCTGGACGGCGCGGGCCGACAGCTACGACAAGCTGTTCACGCCGATCTCAGACCAGGCCATTGCGCCCATCGTGGCGACACTTGGCGATGTTCGCGGCAGGCGCATCCTCGACGTTTGTTGCGGTTCGGGACGCTTGACCGCGGCGCTGGCGAGGCTGGGCGCCGACGTGGAAGGGCTCGACTTTGCGCCGACCATGGTTGCCAGAGCGTCAGCCAATTTTCCCGGGCTGAAATTCCAGCAAGGCGACGCCGAGCGGCTGCCGTATGAGCAAAATATATTTGATGACGTCGTCTGTTGTTTCGGCGTGATGCATCTTGAAAGGCCGGAACAGGCGATTGCCGAGGCCTATCGCGTCCTCAAGCGCGGCGGCAAGTATGTCTTCACCCAGTGGGCCAAGGATGACGATTTGTTGGGCATCGTCGCGTCGGCTGTTACCGAGCACGGCGATCGAACGGTCCAGCTGCCGGCCGCACCGCCGCCGATGCGGTTCAGCGAGCCTGAAGAATGCCGCCGCGTTCTTGCCGCGCAAGGATTTGAAAAGGTAGCGGTGGATCGTATCGACATCGAATGGAAGTCGGATCGCGCCGAAGCTTTGCTGGAGCTCATCTACGGCGGCGCGGTGCGCGCCGCGATGCTGCTCGAAGCCCAGGAACCGGCATCTCGTGCGAAAATACACGATGCAATCATTGCGGCCGCTCGGGCGCGCGGCGCGAGCGATACGATTGTTATTCGCAGGCCGACGGTGATGGCGGGCGGGAAAAAAGCGGACGACAGATGACAGACGACGGATGACGGATGAAGAATAATATCTAATATCCGTCCTCTGTCGTCCGTCCTCCGCTACTTCGCCCTCGCGATGTAATAGGCAAGGTCCAACATCTGCTCATCGGTGATCGGCGCGATGACGTCGGCCATGGACGAGTCGTAGCCGTGGCGCGAATTGTCCTTGTAGCCGCGCAGCGCCTTGACCAGATACTCCTCGCGCTGGGCGCCGATACGGGGCACGTTCTGCTGGCCGGAAAAGTCAGGCAAATGGCAGAAGTTGCAGCGGTTTTGCTGCACCAGCACTTGCGCGCGTTGCATGCGAGCGTCGTCCACCGGGCCGGCAGCGGGCTGCGGCGCCGGCAGCTTCGAAATGATATCGGCAAAGTTTTGCAGATCGTCGTCGGACAGCCCCTTGGTCATGTCGTTCATCGGATCGGCGACGCGCATCCGTTCGCGGAACATCAGGAGCTGGACGGTGACGTAGAATGCCTGCTGGGCGCCGAGCGACGGCACGTTTTCGTTTTGCGATTGGCCGTTCTCGCCGTGGCAGGCGAGGCAGGTCGGCAGCCGCTCCTTCACCGTCTGCGCGGATACCGGAAGCGCCACAAAGCATCCAAGCGCCAAAACCGCGGCGAAGCTGCGCATCAAACAATCGCCTCCCCTAAAACAGGTCGAGGGCGAACGCCGCCCTCGACCACTTCGTCACTTCCGCTTGCGGCGACCGGTTCTAGCGGCCCGCGACTTTTTTGCTCGGGCCGTAGGTGAGGCGCCAGATCGCGCCGTTCCAGTCGTCGGAGATCAGCATCGAGCCGTCCGGCATGTTCATGACGTCGACCGGCCGCGCGACATAGTTGTTGTCGGGCTGCAGGAAGCCGGTGACGAACGGTTCCACCGATTTCACGGAACCGTCCTTGTTGAGCTTGACCAGTGCGATGTCGCCGCCGAATTTCTTGCTCTTGTTCCATGAGCCGTGGCGGGCGACGAAGATCTGATCGCGATATTCCGAGGGGAACATCGAGCCGGTGTAGAACCGCATGCCGAGCGCGGCGGCGTGCGGGCCCATCAGCGCGATCGGCGGCACGTAGTCCTTGCAGTCGTGGCCCCAGCCGAATTCGATGTCGGGGATGTTGCCCTGATGGCAATACGGCTCGCCGAAATCCTGGCCGAGTTTTGTGATGCGGTTGAGCTCGTCGTTGGGCAGGTCTTCCGACAGCCAATCGCGGCCGTTGTCGGTAAAGTAGAGCTCGTGGGTCTTCGGATTCCAGTCGAAGCCGACCGTGTTGCGGATGCCGAAGGCGATCTTTTCGGCGCCGGTGCCGTCGAGATTCATGCGGCGCAACTGGCCGTGGGCGTCGTCGTGCAGCACGTTGTTGCCGGGCTGGCCGACCTCGAAATAGAGCTTGCTATCCGGGCCGATGGCCAGGAACTTCCAACCGTGGGCCTCGTCCTTGGGCAGATCCTTGTAGATGACGACCGGCTTCGGCGACTTGTCGATCTGGTCTTCGACGTGCTCGATCTTGGAAATCTGCGACAGCTCGGCGATGTAGAGCGTGCCATCCTTGTAGGCCACGCCGTTCGGGCGATAGAGGCCGGACACCAGCACATGGACCTGGCGTTTGCCGTCCTTGTTGGTGATGGCATAGACCTTGTCCTGCAGGCGCGAGCCGACATAGACGGTGCCTTTTTCGCTGAGCGCCATCGAGCGCGCATTGGGCATGCCGGCGGCATAGACCTCGATGCTGAAGCCCTTGGGCGCTTTGAGCTTGTCGAGCGGCAGCTTGTTCTCCGCGGTGGCGAGCGGCGGCGCCGGCACCGGCGCGAGTTTTGCGGCGGCCGGATTGCTGTCCGGACGGCCGATCAGCGGCGAGCCGGGCGGCAGTGCGGCTGCGGCCGGAGCAGCAGCGGGCGCGGGCGCGGCGGCAGCCGGAGCTGGGGCCGGAGCAGGCGCGGCGGCTGCCGGAGCAGGAGCCGGAGCGGGCGTCGCAGCCGGAGCTGGTGTGGGCTCTGGAGCCGGTGTCGCGGCGGGAGCGGTGGCAGCAGGAGCGGGCGCTTGCGCGGGCGTGTCCTGCGGTTGTTGGGCCAGCGCTGTCGTGGCTAGAAGAGCGAGTGTCGCGGCCAGCAACGTGCCGCGCGGTACGCGTCGAGTCATAGTGTTCCTCCCGAATGCGGAAGTCCGGTCTTGCCGGCTTCCTTGATGCCAGTGTCCGACATTTCGACCCCTACGTGCAATCGGGTCGCGCACGATTTGGCGAATTATTGATCGCACTTCATCCGAGCGTCACATGCGCCGATAGGCGTAAGGCGCGTCGTTTTGCACAGCTGCAAGCGCCGCGACCTCGTCGTGGCGCGGCGAAAGATGACAGACCGGGTCGGTGGCGGCGGCATCGCCGGTTAGCGCGAAGGCCTGGCAACGGCAGCCGCCGAAATCGATGTCGCGACGGGCGCAGCTCTTGCACGGTTCTTTCATCCAAGACGTGCCGCGGAAGGCATTGAACGCCGGCGAATTCTTCCAGATGTCGGCGAGCGAATGCTCGCGCACCGACCAGAATTCGAGACCTGGGATCGACTCGGCGGCATGGCACGGCAGCACTTTGCCGGCGGGCGTCACATTGAGCGAGCGCCGGCCCCAGCCGCCGACGCATGGTTTTGGCAGCCGCGCATAATAATCCGGCACCACGGCGTCGATGACGATCTCGCCGTGATGACGTTTGCGCAAATCCTCGACCACTGCTGTGGCGCGCTCGACCTGCTCGGCGCTCGGCATCAGCGCCGTGCGGTTGCGCAACGCCCAGCCGTAATATTGCACGTGGGCGATCTCGACCCGGCTGGCGCCGAGCGCAAGCGCCAGCGCCACCATTTCCTCAATCCGTTCGATATTGGCGCGGTGCACCACGACATTGACCGTGAGCGAAATTTTCAAGGCCACGACTTCGGCGGCGAGCGCGCGCTTGCGCCCGAAGGCACCGTCGTAGCCGGCGATGTGGTCGGCGCTCTTTGGCGTGCTGTCCTGGATCGAAATCTGCACGTGATCGAGCCCGGCATCGGCGAGTTTTTGCAGCGTGCCCGCGGTGATGCCGACCGCCGACGTGATCAGATTGGTGTAGAGGCCGGCGTCATGGGCCGCGGCCGTGATCTCGACCAGATCGCGCCGCGCACCCGGTTCGCCGCCGGAGAGATGCACCTGCAACACGCCGAGCGCCGCCGCTTCGCCGAACACCCGTGCCCACGTCGCCGTATCGAGCTCGTCGTCGCGCGGCTCGAGCGCCAGCGGATTGGAGCAATAGGGGCAGCCGAGCGGACAGCGGTGCGTCAGCTCGGCGAGGAGACCGAGCGGGCTGTGCAAAGGCACGTTCCCATGCGCCGCCATCACAGCTCCAGCAGCTTCTTGTCGGCGAGCCCGCGCAACATCGCCGTCACGTCGGCAAAAATGCGCTCGCGCGGTGCGTTGAAGGTTTTGGCCAAGTCGTCGACGATCGCGTCCAGCGTCGCTTCGCCGGTGCAGCGCTTGACGATCTCGACGGCAATCGTATCGGCCTTGAACACGCGCTCCGGCGCCAACAGCACCCAACCGCCCTGCGCCTCGCTGTGCACCAGCCGGACGCCGCGCGGCAGCCGCGGGCGGGCATCGGCAGGGATTGCAGGCGTCGCTTCGCTCACGGTTGTTCCTTCTATTCTTTGGGCACGAAGGCGCCGGGCGGAATGTGGCCCGGCGCCACATAGGCATGATAGAGCGCGTCCAGCATCGCCCATAGCACGCCGCATTTGAATTCGAGCGCGGCCAGAACCAGTTGCTGCTCGTCGGGCGTGCGCGCGTGGCGCTTGACGTAGTCCAGCGCAAAGCGGGAATCGCGCTCGGCCAGTGGCGGGCGTTGCGAGAAATAAGCCAGCGTCTCGGCGGTGACGAAATCGTAGCTCTTGAGCATGCCGTCGATGCGCTCGCTGATGATTTGCGGCGAGAACAATTCGGTGAGCGACGAGGCGATGGCTTCGAGCAGCGATTTCTCCCGCACGAAATGCACATAGGCCTCGACGGCGAACTTCGTCGCCGGCAGCAAGCCGCGTAGCGACATCACGTAGTCGCGGTCGAGTCCGAGCCCGTCGGTGAGTTTTAGCCAGCGCGCGATGCCGCCTTCGCCGTCGCGCTCGCCATCGTGATCGGTAAGCCGGCTGCGCCATTCGCGCCGCGTCGCCTGATCCTCGCAGCGCGCGATCAGGCTCGCGTCCTTGATCGGGATCATCGCCTGGTAATAGTAGCGGTTGAGCGCCCAGGCCTGGACCTGGCCCTTGCCGCATTCGCCGCCGTGTAAGAGCTTGTGGAACGGATGCAGCCGGTGATACCGCCGCGCGCCGATGTCGCGTAGCGCGGCTTCAAGCTCCTGCGGCGTCATCAGCGTCACAGCTTGACCTCCAGGCCGTCTTCCGCGATTTCCCAGCCCGCAGCGACGGCGCGCGCGCGCTCTGGCGAGCCGTCGATCAGGATCGGATTGGTGTTGTTGATGTGCACGAAGATGCGGCGCGCGCGCAAGCCGACAAGCGCGGCGAGCGAGCCGTCCGGTCCGTCGAGCGGCATGTGGCCCATGCGCCGGCCGGTCTTGCTGCCGGTGCCGGTCGCGATCATCTCGTCGTCGCTGAACAGCGTGCCGTCGAAGAAGATCACATCCGCGCGCGCCAGACGCTGCATCACGGGGGGCGTGATAGCGGCGGCGCCCGGCACAAAAGCGAGCCGCGCTGCGCCGCTTGAAATTTCGACGCCGACATTGGCGGCGCTTTCGCTTGCGGTGTCGGGATCGTCGCCTTCCAGATAAAGCGGCACCTTGCCCGGCACGATGAAGAGCTCGGCCTCGATGCCATAGCCGAGCGCAAAGCGCTGGCCCGGAACCACGGCGTGGCGCGCGACCACGTCTGGAGCGAGCGCTGAAAACATCGGGTTGTCGGCGACCGCGGCCAAGGTCGCGGCGGTGGCGTGCAGTGTGAACGGCGAACGCTCGCGCAGGCTGAGCAGGCCCGCGGTCTGATCGATCTCGGCGCCGGTCAGCACCACGGCGGCGATCGGGCTGCCGCGCGCATTGTCGTGTGCTTGGCCGCGCGGATGCAGGTTTTGGTTTGCCTGGATTTGCGCGCGCAGGTCGGGCGAAGCGTTCAGTAAGATCCAATGCTCGCCGTCAGCCGAAACGGCGAGGCTTGCTTGGGTGCGTGGCTTGACCCGTTTATCGCCCGCCCAGGCGAGGCGGCAGACCGCACAGCGGCAGTTCCATTGCGGAAAACCTCCACCTGCCGCGGCACCGAGAACGATGGCGACAAGGTGGCTCAAACTGCGCCCCATTCAAGGGGTTTGCAGAAACAAGCTGCGGATCAGAACTCGGCCGGCAGATAGCCGTTGATCTCGAGACCGATGCAGATTTCGACGAGGGTCGGAGTTGTCCACGCCATGGTCGCTTCCTTTCGGGCCGGTCTTTAAGCCGGCCGCACAGCACGAAATATACCTATAGCATAGTTCGCCGGCAGGCCCGCCGACAAGGGGGTCTTTGCCCACTGCTATCGACCATACGGCAGGCAAAAGAGGGCACATTGCCACGCTCTCTTTTCACAGGTGTCAAACCAGGGCATCCTGTCCCCGACACTGTCGCGTCAGGTCCGACCCGGGGGCGGCCGACCGGTGCCATAAAACGAAAAACCGCTTCTGGAGGAAACCATGAGTCCCCGCATAACCAGGCGCAGCGTCAATACTGGGATCGGCGCCGCGCTCATTTCGCCCGCACTGGTCAGGGCGCCCGCTTACGCCCAGAGCGGCGGCGCGCCGATCAAGATCGGCTTCGGCATGGCACTGACCGGCCCGCTGGCGGTCAATGGCAAGCAGGCGCTGCTCGGCGCACAGATTTGGCAGGAAGAGGTCAACGCCAAGGGCGGCCTGCTCGGCCGCCAGGTCCAGCTGATCAACTACGACGACCAATCCAATCCAACGACCGTGCCGGGCATCTACACCAAGCTCCTTGAGATCGACAAAGTCGACCTCATCGTCAGCGGTTATGCCACCAACATGGTCGCGCCCCTTATTCCGATCGCGATGCAGAAGAACAAGACACTGATCAGTCTGTTCGCGCTCGATGCCAACGCCGACTTCAAATATCCGAAATACTTCTCCTACATCCCGACCGGGGGGCCTAATCCGAAGCAGACCATCAGCGAAGGGTTCTTTCAGGTCGCGGCGGCACAAAACCCGAAACCGAAGACCGTGGCGATCGCGGCCGAAGACGCCGAATTCTCGCGCAACGCCGCGGAAGGTGCCCGCGCCAATGCCAAGCAATATGGCTTCGAGGTCATCTACGACAAAAGCTACCCGCCGAACACAACCGACTACTCGCCGGTGGTCCGCGCCATCCAGGCTGGCAATCCGGATCTGGTCGTTATCTGCTCGTACCCGCTCAGCTCGGTCGGCATGTTGATGTCGGCCAACGAACTCGGCCTGAAGCCGAAGATGATGGGCGCCGCCATGGTCGGGCTGCAGGCGACCGCGATCAAGGACAAGCTCAAGGGCAAGCTGAACGGCATCGTGAATTACGACAATTGGGTGCCGTCGGCGAAAATGATGGCTCCCGCCGCAGAGTTTTTCAAAAAGTACCAGGCGCGGGCCGCTGGCCAAGGGGTCGATCCACTCGGCTACTATCTTGGCGGCTGGGGCTATGCCTATTTGCAGGTGTTGGCCCAAGCCGTAGAAGGCGTAAAGAGCATCAACGACGAGAAGATCGCCGACTATCTGCGCAACAACGCGGTCAATTCGATCATGGCGGAGGGCGTCAGGTTCGGCAAAAACGGCGAGTGGGTCAAAGCCCATCAGCTGCAGGTGCAATATCACGACATCACCGATGCCGCGAACCTCGAAACCTGGCGCGGCATGAGCTATCAGACGGTGCTCAAGCCGGATGAGGAAAAGACCGGCGACGTCATCTATCCCTACGCCAACGCGGTGAAGGCTTGAAACGCAATCTGCATCCCGCCGCCGGCAGGGATGCACCTAAGTCTCGAGGCGGGGCGGCTACCGTGTTGTGGCTGACCCGACCGGCACGATGAACGAAAAACCACCTTCTGGAGGAAGAACATGATCGATCACGTTTCGCGCCGCGGCGTAGCCCGCGCCTTCGGCGCCGTACTGCTTGCGACGGGCCTGGCCGCGGCGCCGTTGCCGGCGTCGGCGCAGACCAAGGACCCGATCAAGATCGGCTTCAGCATGGCGCTGACCGGCCCGCTCGCCGCTAACGGCAAGCAGGCGCTGCTCGGCGCCAAGATCTGGGAAGAGGAAGTCAATGCCAAGGGCGGCCTGCTCGGCCGGCCGGTTCAGCTGGTCTATTACGACGATCAATCCAGTCCGTCGGTTGTGCCCGGCATCTACACCAAACTGCTCGACGTCGACAAAGTCGACCTCGTCGTCGGCCCCTATGCGACCAACATAGTGGCGCCGGCCATTCCGGTGGTGATGCAAAAGAATAAGACGTTCATCGGCCTGTTCGCGCTCGATGCCAACAGCGAATTCCACTATCCGAAATATTTCTCGATGCTGCCGTCGGGGCCGACGCCGAAGGAATCCTTCACTGAGGGCTTCTTCCAGATCGCGGCCGCGCAAAATCCGAAGCCGAAAACCATCGCGCTCGCCGCCGAGGACGCCGAGTTCTCGCGCAACGCCTGCGAAGGCGCGCGCAACAACGTCAAAAAATTCGGCTTTGAGACCGTCTACGACAAAACCTACCCGCCGAACACGACCGACTTCTCGCCGATCATCCGCGCCATGCAGGCCACCAATCCGGATCTCGTCATCATCTGCTCGTATCCGCTGAGCTCGGTCGGCATGCTGCTCTCCGCCAACGAACTCGGATTCAAGCCGAAGATGATGGGCGGCGGCATGGTCGGACTGCAAGCCACCGTGTTCAAGGACAAGCTCAAGGGCAAGCTCAACGGCATCATCAACTATGAGACCTGGGTGCCGTCGGCGAAATTGCTGGCGCCAGCCGCGGACTTCTTCAAAAAGTACCAGGACCGCGCCAAGGCCGAAGGCGTCGATCCGCTGGGCTATTACCTCGGTGGCTGGGGCTATGCCTATCTGCAGGTACTGGCCGACGCTATCACCGGCGCGAAAAGCATCGACGACAACAAGCTTGCCGACTATCTGCGCAGCCACGAGTTCAACACCATCATGGCGTCGGGCATCCGGTTCGGCAAAAACGGTGAGTGGACCAAATCAGGGATGATGCAGGTCCAGTATCACGACCTCACCGACGCCGCGAACCTCGATACCTGGCGCGGCATGAGCTACCAGACGGTGCTCACGCCCGACGACGAGAAGACTGGCGGCGTGATCTACCCTTACGAGAAGGCGCTGAAGTAACCGCCGTCATCCGATAAATACCCTCCCCGCGTCGCGGGGAGGGTGCACACTTTCTGCGGGGCGGGAACGAAGAGATCTGAAATGCTTCTGCCCACCTCCCTCGTCGGCTCCTACCCGCAACCGGACTGGCTGATCGACCGCGACAAGCTGTCGAAGCAGGTGCCCCGCGTGCGCGCCGACGATCTCTGGCTCGTTGCCCGCGACAAGCTCGAAGCGGCGCAGGACGACGCCACCATCTTGGCCATCCGCGACCAGGAGCGCGCCGGGCTCGACATCGTCACCGACGGCGAGCAGCGTCGCGAAAGCTATTCCAACCGTTTCGCCACCGCGCTCGACGGCATCGACACCGAAAAGCCCGGCACCACGATCAACCGCAGCGGCCGGCCGATCCCGGTGCCGCGCGTGGTCGGCCCGATCCGGCGGAAGCATCCGGTCGAGCTGCGCGACCTCAAAGTGTTGCGCGCCAATACCGACCGCGCCATCAAGGCGACCGTGCCGGGCCCGTTCACCATGGGCAAGCAGGCGCAGGACGATTACTACAAGGACGAGGAAGCGGTGGCACTGGCTTATGCCGACGCGGTGAATGCCGAGATCAAGGATCTGTTCGCCGCCGGCGCCGACGTGGTGCAGATCGACGAGCCGTGGATGCAGCAGCATCCCGATAAGGCTCGGCAATACGGCCTGAAAGCGCTCGATCGTGCGCTCGACGGCGTCAAAGGCACGATCGCGGTGCATCTGTGCTTCGGCTATGCCGCGGTGGTGCACGACAAGCCGTCGGGCTATTCATTCCTGGCCGAGCTCGAGGGCTCCAAGGCGCAGCAGATCTCGGTCGAGGCGGCGCAGCCCAAGCTCGATCTCGCCATCTTGCGCGAACTGCCGTCGAAAACCATTATTCTGGGCGTCATCGACCTGTCCGATATGACGGTCGAGACGCCGGCGATCGTGGCCGAACGCATCCGGCGGGCGCTGGCCCACGTCCCGGCAAATCGGGTGGTGGTGGCGCCGGATTGCGGCATGAAATACCTGCCGCGCGCCGTGGCCTTTGGTAAGATGAAGGCCATGGCCGAAGGCGCCGCGATCGTGCGGCGCGAGATCGACGGCAGAGCATGATCCGGAAAAGTGGAAACCGGTTTTCCGAAAAGATCATGCTCCACTAAAACGTGATCAGGAATTCTTGAGGAGACGACCATGCCTTATGTGACGGAACAGACCTTGACCGACGTCGTGCGCGAGCGCTGGAGCGACATTCCCGATCCGCGCCTCAAGCAGGTGATGACGGCGTTGGTGAAGCACGCTCATGCCTTCGTGCGCGAGATCGAGCCGACGCAAGCCGAATGGGCGACCGCGATCGACTTCCTCACCCGCACCGGACAGATGTGCGACGAGAAACGCCAGGAATTCATTCTGATGTCGGACGTTCTCGGCATCAGCATGCTGGTCGACGCCATCAATCACCGGCAGTCGAACGGCGCGACGCCGAGCACGGTGGAAGGCCCGTTTCATATTCCCGATGCGCCCGCCGTCGCCAATGGCGGCAACATGGCGGTCAACGCGCCGGGCTTCGCCTGCTTCGTCACCGGCACCGTGCACGGCGTCAAGGGCGAGCCGGTTTCCGGCGCGGTGCTCGATCTGTGGCAGACCGACGGCGATGGCCTTTACGAGGCGCAGCGTCCGGAGATCGAAGGCCCGTGGATGCGCGGGCTTTATCACTCGCAGCCCGACGGCTCGTACCTCATTCGCACCGTGGCGCCGATCGCCTACACAATCCCGATGGACGGCACGATCGGCGAACTGATGAACCGCACCAATCTGAGCCACATGCGGCCGGCGCATATTCACTTCGCCCTCGATGCGCCGGGCTATCACGGCCTGGTGACGCATCTGTTCCAGTCCGGCGACAAGTGGATCGAGCACGATGCGGTCTATGGCGTAAAGGAGCCGCTGATCGTCGACTTTCAGAAGATGCCGCCTGGCAGCAAGACGCCGAGCGGCGAGCTGATGAACGAGCCGTTCTACGTCGTGCATTACGATTTTGTGCTGGACCGGAAGGCGCAAGCGGCCGCGGCGGCGTAAGCCATCAACTGCGCTCCAGCGCCTCGCGATCCCATTCCGCCAGATCGGCGGCGCCTTCGTAGGTGTCCTGCAGGAAACCGAGCAGCAGCGCGTCGGGATCGCGGGCGTGCCGCACCGCCTCGTAGGGCAGGATGAATTGCCCGAGGTTCTTGTCGTAGTATCCGTCCGCGGTGCGCAGCGGCGTGTCGCCATAACCCTCCGGCTCCGGATAGGCATAGACGTAAAACGCGGGCTGTCCGAAGCCGCCGTTGCCGGGCCAAAAACCGCAGCTCGAGACTTCGTGCGAATAGGCTTCCGCCATCACCGAAGGGGCGACATTCGGAGTGACGCCGTGGGGCGGCGGCGCGGTGCGGCCGGAAAAGCGCGTCACCGCGAGATCAAAGCTGCCCCAGAAGAAATGCACCGGGCTCACCTTGCCGATGAAGCGCGAGCGGAATTCGGTCAATACGCGGGCCGATTGTACCAGCGCCTGATGGAAGCGCGCGACGTATTCGGGGTCGTATTGGGCGTGGAGGTGATCCTCGTCGAACGGTGTGGCGTTGTCGATTTCGCACGGCGTTGTCCAGATCGACACGTCGATGTCGAGGCTGCGCAGCCGCTCCATGAACGCGACATAGAAATCGGCGACCGGCATCGGCTTGAGCGCCAAACTCTCGACGCGGCCGTCGTTCGCGGCGATGCGCAGTTCATGGTCGACAAGATCGAACAGGATATCGAAGGTGCGGTCGCCGCAGCGGTTTTGCGGCGCGACCAGGCCGCGGGCGTTGACGCGGAAGGTTGAGTTCCACCAATGATTGACGAGCGGCGTGCACGCGATCCGCACCTTGCCGGCGATCTGCGTCCACAATTGAAGCGTGTCGCAGGTCTCGCTCCAAGAGTCGAACGGCAGGTCGGGCCAATGGGAATTCCAGCTCATGGCATTCGACCTTACAGCAAATATGCGAGCCTTTGCAGCCCAATGCGCCACCGCCGGGTAGCGCTTCAGCTTGAATTTTCAAATCATGTTAAGGTGCGGGATCGGACCGAAACAAGGGCCGACGCTGGGAGAAAATTCATGTCGCATAAATTTTTAATACCGTTTCTGACCGCCGCGTTTCTCGTCGCGCCGGCGGTGCTGCCGAACGGGCTCGTATCTGCCATGGCGCCAGGTCTTTCGGGGGCCGCCCACGCAAAAGCCCTCAATCTCAACAGCAGCAGATCAAACAACTACCGAACGACCACGACCCAAAATCCCGGTACCACCCCCAAAGCGCCCGGGGGCACAGAGCGCATGGGTGGCGGTGGAGGCGGGCGCACCATGGGCGCAGAGCGCATGGGCGGCGGCGGCGGCGGGCGCACCAAATAAATAGCGGCGCCAAGCGCTGGCCTGGTGTCGATGCTTAGAACGTGATGGTGCTGGCCAGCAGCGACGGGCCGGCCTGGATCGGCGTTGCCAATTGCGGCTTGAGCTTCGCCAATTTTGCCAATTCGCGGGCCAGCTCGGCCCATTTTTTCCGGATCTTGTCGCCGGCGTCATCGGCGGCAGGGAGGATCACGGTCTGGTGCGATTGAGCTGAGACTTTGGCGGTTTGCCGCCGGCTGGCGGCCTGACGGGCCTGTGCCTCCAGCTGCGCGATCTGCTCCTCGAGCTCCACGACCCGCGCATTGAGAACCCTGATTTCATCGTCAGCGTGGACCAGAGCCGCGTCGCGGTTTTGGAAGGTTTTCAGCAACGTGTTGGTCGCCGCAATGAGCTTGAGGCGCGACTGTTCGAGTTCGTTGATCTGGCATTGTTTCAGGCGCAGCAAATCCTGCAGTTGATGAAGCTCGCTCCCGGCGTCGCGCCGCGCCGCGGTGGCGTCGGCGAGGCTGCGCTCGGTGACGGCGTTTTCCGCAATGCGGACGAGCAGGCATTCGCGCGCGTCGCCGAGCAACCGCTCCGCGATCTCGGCGCGCGATGTCATCGTTGCCAGGACGTCATTCAGTGTGCTGGCTTCGATCCGAAAATCCCGGGCCTCACTGAAGAGCCTGGTGCACTCGGTCTCGGCCGTCGCCAGCGCGGTCTGCAGGTATTCAAGCTGGGAGCCTGTTGAATGCTGCGCGGCGTCGCGCTTTGCCAGGCGCTCAGTCAAACTGGCGTTCTCGGCCATTGCCAGATCGAGCGAGGTTCGCAACGATTCGTTCTCGTTGTCGCGCAGCGCAAGTTCATCGTGTGCCGCGGCAAGCTCGTTTTCGAGCTCCGCGATCCGTGCATCCGCCGCCTGAAATTGCTCGCTGAGTGTTTGTTTCGCGGCCGCCTCCTGGGCCAGGCGCCGTTCCAGGCCGGTCGCCCGGTTGCGCGTCAATTCGAGCTCATCGGCGAGCTCGATGTCTCTGCCGTCCGCTGCCGCGTCGAATTCCGTCTCGGCAACGGCAAGCGAAGACTGCGCCCGCGTCGCTATGGGGGTCGCTCCCCTATGCGTGACGGCGAGACGGGCAGCTTGATCCAGCCAACCGTTGCCTTGTGCCTTGCCGTTCAGTGCCATCTGTGGCGCGTCGATTGTTGTCCAATACAACGAACGTGACGACGCAAATGGTTAACAGCTGGTTACCTCGCCATTAACCTCTAGGAAACAACTGAAAATGCGCTGGCGACCAACTGATGCTCAGACCCCGCCCGACCAAACGCGCTATCGCCTAGCAGCCTGATTCGTCAAGATTAATCCGCAGCGGGCAGTTGTGCGCTGCGGCGTCAGCCCTTCATCAGATGCCCGAACTTTTGCAACCCGAGGCGCCGTTCCTCGGCCGACGGCATGTTGACCGCCGGGAATTTATCGCGCCAGTGCCACGGCCGGCAGGCGTCGATCACGGCGCGGCTGTTGGTGTAATCGCCGGCCGCTTTCCGCTCGGGTTCGATGCGCGGATCGAGCGGCGTCGACCAGGCGCCGCGGATGATGTCGATCGAGGTGGCGGGATCCGAGCGCGTGATCAGCGCCCAGATCACCTCTTCCAGGTTCGAGACGTCGATGTCGTCGTCGACCACGATCACGTAGCGCCCACAATAGGCGCCGACGTGGCACTGCGCAGCGATGTGGCCAGCCTGCTTGCCGTGGCCGGGATAGCGCTGCTTCACCGCGACGGCGACGAACAGCCGCGCATTGCCGACCTCGTGCGCCCAGGCCGCGGTGACCCCGGGCACGCCAGCCTTCTCGATATTCTCGCGCAACAGCGCCGAGCGCACGATGGCGCGGTAGCGGCAGATCTCGTCCGGCGGCCGCTGCGGCACGCAGCCGAGCAGGATCGGCTCATGGCGATGATAGATCGCCTTGATGTCGATCACCGGCTCGGGCCGGTGGTCGCTGGCGTAATAGCCGGTCCATTCGCCGAACGGGCCTTCGAGCCGGACATTATCGGGCTCGACAAAACCCTCGATGGCGATCTCGGCATTGGCGGGGATCGGCAGGCCGGTGACCGGCCCCTTGATCACCTCGACCGGTTGGCCGCGCATGCCGCCGATGATGTCGAGCTCGCAGACGCCCGGCGGCACTTCGCTCGAGCCCATCAAGAAACTCATCGGATCGCCGCCGCAGACGATGACCACCGGCATGCGCTCGCCGCGCGCGGCGTATTTGTCGCGCATCACCCGGCCGTGCTTGCCGGGTGAGATGTAGAAGCCGAGCGATTTTTCGTCGTGGATCATGACCCGGTAGGTGCCGCAATTGATCCAGCCGTCGTCGGGGTCGCGCATGATGTTGTAGCAGCCGGTGCCGATATAGCGGCCGCCGTCCTGCGGGTGCCATTGCGGCGCCGGAAATTTGGTGACGTCGATGGTCTCGCCCTGCATGACGTTCTGCATGACCGGGCCGGACTCGACGAATTTCGGCGGGATGCGCTTGAGCATGCCGGCGTAGTTGACGCGGAAGTTTTCGCTCAGCTCGAGCTTGGAAAGCTCGGTCGAGAAACCGAGCGTCATGTTCTTGCGCTTGCCGGCGAAGAAATTGACCAGGAGGCGGCTGCCTTTGAGCGTGCCGGGCACGTCTTCGAACACGAAGCACGGCGCGTCGTCGGCATGGGCCGACATTTCCGCGACCATGCCGATGTCCTGCTGGTAGGTGAGCCCGCCGAGTTCCTTCACTTCGCCGAGCTTTTTCGCCTCTTCGAGCCATTGCCGCAGATCGTGGTAGGGCAGAAACGGCGCGGTATTCGAGCCGGCCGCGCTCGAAGTTCCGTCCCCGATCGGTGTGGACATCGGATCGGGCATGAAGTTCTTGGGATCGGGCATAAACTTCTGTTCCGCCATTGATCTGCACCTTGTTTCGCACCGCCGCAAAATGCTTATAATGCTAAGGAATTAGTCTCAAGCCATCCTATCATGCCAGAAGACGCCGGCTCAAACCTGCTGCACGACTGGATTGCGCGCGCCACGCTTGCCGCGCCGGAGAAGCCGTGGGTTGTTGCAGCCGACAATGGCCGCACAGTCAGCTATCGCCAATTGCGCGAGATGGCCGGCCGCTTCGCCACGTTGTTGCGGCAGCGCGGTCTTGGGCCGAACGACAGGGTTGCGTTGCTTGCCAACAACTCGATCGAGCAATTGCTCTGTTATTTCGGCGTCATGGCCAATGGCGCGACGCTCTGCACCATCCATGTCGAGATGAACCGCAACCAGCTCGACAATATTTTCGAGCGGCTCAAGCCGAAGCTCATTCTGTATCAGGACGGCCTGCAGCTCGACGATCTCCTGGCCGCAGCGTCCGCCCCGCGGTTACGGATCGGGCGGGCGGACAAAATCGAGCCGGGTACGCTGTTCGCCGAACTGGCGCTTTGCGCGCCAAGCGATCCGGCGCAAGCGGCGCAGCCCGACGATGACGCCGTCATCCTGTTCACCTCGGGCACCAGCGCGCAGCCCAAGGGTGTGGTGCTGAATTTCCGCGAATATTTGCTCAACATCGATCCGCTCGCCGCCGGCTGGGGCATCACGGCGGACGACCGGCTTTACGATTTTCGCCCGTTCAGCTGGAACTCGGCGCAGACGTTGGGCGCGCTGACCATCGTCAACCGTGGCGCCACCTTGGTTCTGGCCGAAAAATTCTCGGCCAGCCGTTTTTTCCAGCATCTGCGCGATCACAGTGTAACCATCGCCGCCGGCAATCCGACGACGATCAATATTCTGCTCAACAGCGAACAGACTGCGCATCGCGACACCTTGCCGAAGCTGCGCTTCATCACGTCGAGCTCGGCGCCGCTCCTGGTCGAAGAGTGGAAACGGTTCGAGCAGAAATTCGGCATTGCCGTGGCGCAGGGCTGCGGCGCCAGCGAGGCGAGCTGGATCGCCGCTGTTCCCGGCGAAGGGCGCCGCATCGGCACCGTCGGCAAGCCGCTGGCCTATCATGACCTCGCTATTGTCGACGCCGACGGCCGGCGCCTGCCGCCGGGCGAGACCGGCTATGTCGAGCTTGGCGGCTGGCCCGACCACCCGTTCCGCTATCTCGGCGACGACGGCGCGATCAAGATCCACAGCCGCGGCCGCTTCCGCACCGGCGATCTCGGCTGCCTCGACGCCGACGGATTTTTGCTGCTCACCGGCCGCGAGAAGGAACAGATCATCCGCGGCGGCGCCAAAATCTCGCCGGTCGAGATCGATTCTTATCTGATGCAGCGGGCCGACGTGATCGAAGCCGCGACCGTCGGCGTGCCGGACGCGGTCTACGGCGAGGAAGTGGTCAGCTACGTGGTGACGCGGCCGGGCGCGCCGGTCGATGCTGCCGAGCTGTTGCGCTATTGCGCAAAGGTGTTGCCGGCCTTCAAGGCGCCGAAGCAGATCGTGATCAGTGCGTCGCTGCCCAAGACCGAACGTGGCAAGCTCGACCGCAAGGCGCTGGTCGCCTCGTGGGGCCGGGATGGGAATAATTTCAAACCCCAATGATCCTGGTTATTGTGGTACGCCGTGAACTGTCGACGCCGGACGAAAGAACGTGGCCGTGACTTGGAAACACGCCATTTCCAGAAGCACCCTGCGGCTGGCTAGCGCGCTGGTGATGCTGTCGTTTGTGATCTGCCATCTCACCGCGCATGCGTTCCTGCTGGTGTCGCTGGAGACCGCCGGCAAGGTGCTCGACTTTCTGATGTTTCCCTGGCGGACCTTGGCCGGCACGGTGCTGTTGGCCACAGCCTTCGTCGTCCACTTCAGTAATGCCTTGTGGTCGATCTATATCCGGCGTTCGCTCCGCCTGATCCGCTGGGAATGGGCGCAGCTCCTGCTCGGCCTGTGCATTCCCGCGCTTCTGATCCCGCACGTCTCGGCGACGCGCGTTGCCGCCAGCGCCTTCGACGTCACCAGCTACTACAACACGGTGCTGCTCACGCAGTGGCTGTTCGCGCCCTGGCTCGGCGTGCTGCAGGTGCTGGGCGTGCTCACGGTATGGACCCACGCCTGCATCGGTATCCACTTCTGGCTGCGCACCAAGCCCTGGTATCCGAGCCTGCGAGTTTGGTTTTTCGGGTTCGCGCTGCTGCTGCCGGCGCTGGCGTTGGCCGGCTACGTCTCGGCCGGCAACGAGGTGCTGCGCCAGGCGAAGGATCCGGATTACGTTCGCGACTCGATCGAGGATGCCAACGTCACCCAAGAGGCTGTGGTCGGTGTCCATCGTATCGAATACGCCGGCTGGGGCATTTATGCCGGGCTCGTGCTGTTGCCGTTTGCCGCGCGCGGCATCCGCGGCTGGTATCATCGCCGCCGCCGGCCGCCGATGCTGGCGCATGCGGGCGGACGCAGCGTGCCGATCCTGCCCGGCGCCACGGTGCTGGAGACGTTGCGTGAAAACGGCATTGCGCATGCCTCGGTGTGCGGGGGCCGGGCACGCTGCACCACGTGCCGGATCCTGGTCACCAAGGGTCTCGATCGGCTGCCCGCCGCGTCGGGTCTGGAGGCGATCGCGCTCGACCGCATCGGCGGCACGCCCGGCATGCGGCTCGCTTGCCAGGTTCGGCCGACCGCCGACATCGCCGTGATGCCGCTTTTGGCCGCGGACGCCGGCGCCATCGACGGCTCCGTGCGCGGCGGCCTCGAAGGCCGCGAGCGCCCGATCACCGTGGTGTTCGTCGACATGCGCGGCTCGACCACGTTGGGCGAGGCCAAGCTGCCCTACGACGTGCTGTTCATCCTCAATCAGTTTTTCCACGAGATGACCAAGGCGCTGGTCGCGACCAACGGACATTACTCACAATTTACCGGCGACGGCTTGATGGCGCTGTACGGGCTTTACGAGGACGATCCGACGCGCGGCGCGGCCGATGCGCTGCGCGGCGCGCGCGAGATGCTGGCGGCGGTCGACCAGTTGAACTACCGGCTGCGCAACGATCTCAAAGAGCCGCTGCGGATCGGCATCGGCATTCACTACGGCGAAGCCATCGTCGGCGCCATGGGGCCGCCGCGCTCGCAAATCATCACGGCAATAGGCGACACGATAAACACCTGCGCGCGGCTGGAAAGCCTGACCAAGGAATTCGATTGCGTGCTGATCGTGTCGCGGCCCGCCGCCGAAGCCGGCGGCCTCGACATCGCAGGCTGCGATTTGAGGCAAGCGCCGGTCAAGGGCCGGATGGAGCCGGTTGAGTTTTATACGCTACATTGGCCGTCGAGCACGCCGGCGTAACGCCGGCAGCGTTTTTACGCGCGGCGAAAAATGACGCTGAGATTGTTGGCCGGCATCGGCACGGTTTCGCTGAGCTCGAAGCCATGGCGTTTCGCCAAGCTCGATACGTCGGTGAGATCGCGTACGCCCCATAGCGGGTTTTGCCCGCGCAAGCGGGTGTCGAAATCCTGGTTGCTGGGCGCGGTGTGTTGGCCATCGATCTTGTAGGGACCATAGAGATAGATGAGACCGCCGTGCGCGAGCGTTCGCCCGGCGCCGGCCATCAAACCTTCGGTCGCCGCCCAAGGCGCGATGTGGATCATGTTGCAGCAGACCAGCGCATCGGCGCTTTCGACCGGCCACTGCTCTGAGGTCACGTCAAGATGAAGCGGCGCAAGCAGGTTGGCGACGCCGGCGGCGGCGCGGTGTGCGGCGATGCTCTCGAACATTTCGGTATTGGCATCGGTCGGCTGCCAGAGCACGCCGGGAAGATTCTGCGCAAAGTAAGCCGCATGCTCGCCGCCGCCGCTGGCGATTTCGAGCACCAGGCCTTGGCGTGGCAGCACGCGGCGCAACACTTCGAGAATCGGCTCGCGGTTACGCGCGACGTGAGGGAAATAAAGGCGCCGATCGGATGTTTCGGACATCCGGCTGGCGGAGCTTACGGCGCCGCGATGTGCCAGACGCTGTTGACGCCGTCGCCGGTCACGTCGCCCGGCTTGGTATCCTTGGCAAACTCATAGAGCGGCTTGCCCTTGTAGGCCCATTGCTTGCCGCCGTCGTCGCGGGTGACGATGGTCCAGTCGCCCGATGCCTTGGCATCGGCGCCAGCCATCAGCGGCGGCCAGTTGGTGGCGCAGGCGCCGTTGCAGTTCGATTTGCCGGTGGCGTCACGGTCGAACGTGTAGAGCGTCAAGCCCTTGTCATCGACCAGGGCCTTGCCCTTGGACGTATCGGCACTCTTCGCCGGCGCCGTTTGCGCCAGCGCCGCGTCGACGCAGATCGAGAGAATGCTCGCAGCGACCGCACCTGTGATCGATTTTCGTATGGCTTTCTCCTCCGCCATTTTATGCCACGCAAGCGTGGCGGGATAGGCAATATTATCCTGCCTTTGTCTCTCAAGCGATATCGCTTGCCGGTAGTGTCCTAATTTGTTGCAGGGAAACGCGGCAGCTAGAGCTTCGGTCGTGACCAATGAGGCCGCCTTTATGCCGCTATCGGGATGACCTTTAATCCATTCTGTAGTGAGTTTGACCGCTTGATCGACGTCGGTTAATTTCGGAATACAGACTTTGTATCCGTAGATCGAATTATTTTCCAAGACTTCCAGAACTGCGGCAATAAACGACCAGCACATCCCATATTCGCCAGATTGGCGATCCGCAGCGCAAAGTCCCTGAAGATTGCCTCCGTACGCGATTGCGGGAACAGGATCCAAGGCCCTTGCCGGGAATGCCGCAAGGACAAAAGCACCCGCTAATATCGTGCGCCTCATTTCACCCCGATCGCCGGGACTACTTTCGTTTTTATTTTTCCGATCTGCAGCATATGGTAGTGCCGCGTCCGTTATCCGGTCAACCCGAAACCTCTGTGCAAAAGGGCAATTACCATGGCGCTAATTCCTGTTGCCGTGCTCAATCAAAGCACGGCCGTGACTGATACTGAGGTGAAGAACCTGATTTCAGCTCTGCAGACGCAGGTCAGCCGAGATTTGGCGCCGGCCTGGAATATCGATGCGACGCTCTCGTTTGTGGCTGCCGGTCAGCAGGCGCCGGCGGGGAGCTATCGGCTATTTCTTTTGGATAAGACGAACCAGGGTCGAGATACAGGGTATCACACTGCCGATGCCGACGGTCCTTTCGCGAAGGTGTTTGTCGTATCTGCAAACACTGAGGGACAACAATGGACGGCGGTCGCCAGCCACGAACTGCTTGAAATGCTGGTCAATCCACATGGCAACCGGGCGGCTTTTGTGGTGGCCAATGACACCGGCCTTACGAATGCGAGCACTGCCTCGGGAGTCTCTGGAACTTACTACGACCTTGAAGTTTGCGACCCCGTTTATCCCGACGAGAACAATTATCAGATCAACGGCGTGTACGTATCGGATTTCGTGTTCCCGCTATGGTTCGCGCCCTGGCTCGTCCCGTCCGGTCAATCCTCCGCCAAGGTGGATTACGCAAACAAATTGCAATGGCCCGGGGACTTAGCGCCGGGCGCGCTCCTCGCTGCCTCTTTTACTGGACGTTATAACATTAATGGCCCGACGCCTGCTGCTGCGGTGGCCCAGACACGAACGCCGAGCGCTTTCGTCGCCGCCAGAGCTGCCACGCAAAAGTCTTCAGACGCGTGAACGCCGTCTTATTCACCAAGGACGCGCGGATGACCCGCCTTCGTCTGCCGCGTAGCCCGGCGCGCGGCGGAAGGAACAGCTACCGCCCCGTCCGCGCCAGCGAATTCACCCAGCCGTGCATGCGCTTCTTGGCGTTGGCGATGTCCTCTTTGGAGAACCAGTCCTCGGGCTTCACCTTGTCGACCGGATAGACCGGGCGCAGGAAGTCGCTCTCATATCCAAAAGGAACCGTGGCATCGATGCCCATGCCGCCTTCGAACTGGGTGTTCGACGCGGTCCATTGCCGGTCGCCCGCGGTCATGCGTTCGGCTGGCATGAAGGTCTGGCCGCGGCCGCCGGGGATTGGATTCAAAATATCGGTGCGCGGGTTCACCCGCGTGGTCAGACACCACATGATGTCGTCCATGGAATAAGGATCGACGTCTTCGCTGACCGCAATGGCCAGCCGCATGCCTTGCGAGCACGACAGCGCGGCGGCCATGAAATTGCGCTGCCAGCCTTCGTCGATCTGGTGGCGCTTCTTCACCTGGATGATGCAGCCGCCCCAATCGGTCATGCAGTACGGGATCACCACGTTCTGGACGATGCCCGGCTGCAGCCGGTTGCACAATTCGTAGATCGCCGCCTCGCGCACGGTGGTGTCGATATTGTGGTCGTCGAGCATGTGCACGCCGAGGCAGAAGATGATCGGCTTCGACTCAGGCTTGCGCATGGTGATGCCGGTGACGTGGAAGGTCGGGGCTTTGTAGGACTTGCCCATGTAGCCGGCCCACTCGGGGTGGAAGTGATAGCGGCCCTGCACGCCGGCATCCTCGGCCTCCTTGGTCTCGAAGCGGCGGTCGCGCGGATTGACATAGCCTTCGAGCACCAGCTCGCAATCCGCCAGCGCCATGGCGTCGACGGTGCGCGCCTTGACGAGGCGGATCGGCGCGCCCTGCACGGCGGAGGCGATGCCGATCTCGTCGCAGCCCATCGGCAGCACCGCATAGTCGAAACCGGCGCCCGCCATCAAGGTGCAAGCCGGCGGCACGCCGAAGCACATGGTGATCGGCACCGGCTGGTCTTCCTTGTAATATTTGTTGACCACCTGCCACATATGCGAGCCGGGCGAGATCTGGAACGTGCCGACATTGCCCCAGCGGAAATTCATGCGGTTGTAGCCGAGGTCGGAGCCGCCATCGAATTGCGCACCGGTGACGCAGCGGATGCCGGAGCCGACGGTGAGCTCGGGCTCGTAGGTGGTATGGCGGATCGGCACCATCCATTTATTGACGTCGTCGGGCTTCTCGACGACGAATTCCTGGCACGGCGCTTCGCTCTGCGCGATCTCCACGGGCTTGAGCGGATGCGACAGCGCATGCGCGAGCTTCCTCACGCGCTCGGCGTCGTCCTTCCAGCCGAACATGCGGTTGATAATCGAGATATCGCCAAACAGATTGGTGATGACCCTGTGGTTCGGCTTACCCTTGACGTTGTTGAACAGGATCGGGCAACCGCCGTCCATGTGCTTCTGCAGGCCGGTGACCTGCAGGTCGGGATCGACCTCCTTGTCGGTCTCGATCAATTCGCCGGCGGCGCGCAGCCATTCCAAGGTCGAGCGCAGATCGAAGGCCTGGTTCGGCGTCGGGGGCGTTTGTTGTTGTTCCTTGCGTAGCGGCTGTTGCATTGTCGGCGTTCCCATTGCATAGATTTCTAAGTAATTATCCGAAACGCACCGCGACCTGTCAACGCCGATGCCACAGCGAGCGTTATCAAAAGCCAAGCTGCCGCCGCGCCGCTTGAGCGAGTTCCCGCCGCACTTAAGCTCCGGCTACCAGGTGCGCGACGCCCATCGTGCGTTTCAGCGACTGTTGGAGCGGCGTATCGCGCCTTTCGGCGTGACGCGCGGTCAATGGTATTTTTTGCGCGTGTTGTGGATTACGGATGGATTGTCTCAGCGCGAGCTCTCGGCGCGGGTCGGCATGATGGAGCCGACCACGGTGATCGCGCTGCGCAGCATGGAGAAATCCGGGCTGATCCGCCGCGTGCGCGGCGATGACGACCGCCGCAAGGTGCTGGTCTTCCTCACCGCGAAGGCAAAGCGGCTGCGCGGCGAATTGCTGGGAGTGGCGCGAACCATCACGGCGGAAGCGGAGGAGGGGATCGCCCTGCGTGATCTCGCCGCGTTTCGGCGCATCGTCGCGCGGATGACGGAAAATCTCGATCGGATCGAACGCTAACGCGAAAACACGATCAGCCGCGCCATCGGCTCGCCAGGCCTGACAGGCCAAAACCTGACAAGCTGAAACGCGAAACGAGCCCAGGCCTGTGCGTGGCGGCGAACTCGGCCGACGCCTGGTAATCGACGTAGCGCGTCGTCACGGTGCGGCGCTCCAGATCGAGGATCATATAGGTGGCGCGGCGTTCGGCCGACCGCGGCTCGCCGATCGTGCCTGGATTGATCAGGTAATACGAGGTGTCGCACAGCTGGACGTGCTCTTCCGCGCTCATCGCCACGAGATTTCCTCGCAACTCGTAGACTGCGGCGCGATGCGTATGTCCGAAGGCGCAGATGCGCGCGCCGGACGGATGCGTCATCAGCGCGTCAAAGCTTTGCTTTCGGTTCTTATCATTGTCGAGCCGCACGCTTTCGCAGCCGGTCTCGGGATGCAGCGCGCCGTGCACGGCGATGACGCGGTTGCCGACATTGGCCTTGAGCGGCAGGTTTTCCAGAAAATCGAGATCGTCGTCGCTCAATTGCTCGCGCGTCCAGGCGACGGCACGCGCAGCGGCGCTCGGGAACTTGCGCGTCGTGATCCGGCCGCAGACGGCGAGATCGTGATTGCCGGCGACACACACGCAGTCGGCGCCGCGGATCAGCGCGATGCAGGCCGCGGCGTCGCTATTGTAACCGACGATATCGCCAAGGCAGACGATGCGGTCGATCGATCGTTCGGCAATATCGTAAAACGTCGCTTCCAGCGCCTCGAGATTGGCGTGAACGTCGGAAATGAGCGCGAGCCTCATAGGCCGCTCCATTTCCAGGCGTCCAGTTGCGCAGGCTTTTGTGCGCCATTCCCCGGCAGCAGGCGATGCAGCGTCGAGCGCACGACCGGCATCGGGTCATTCCACGACAGCGCCGATTTCGCCTCGCAACTGACCATCCAGGGCAGCCACGTTGTCAGCGGCACGCCGGACGCGCGCGCGGCCGGCAAATCCTTCCAGGCGCGACACCAGCGCACGCCCGCTTTCACGGGCGTCGTCGGCGGCCGCGGCGTTCCGGTCAAATCGGCGTAGACCAGCGCCGGGATGTTGACGCCGGCGACGGCGGCCGGGTGATGCCACAGCGTGAAGCGGGGATTGATCTCCAATAGATGCAACGCGCCCGCTTGGTCGCGCTTGAAATCGAGCTTGGCGACGCCGGTCAGCCCTAGCCGCTCGACGATGTCGCGGCCTTGCCGTCGCACGTCCGCCGCGGCGGTGATCTCGAGCGCTGTGGTGTGGCCGTAGGCGACCGGAAAAGTGCGAATCTTGCGGCCGGTGAACTCGCCGGCGATGCTGCCGCGCTGATCGACGTAACAGTGATAGCTTTCCATTTGCGCTTCGGCGCCGGGGATCAGGCGCTGTGCCAGCACATCGACGCCGGCGTCGAGCAATTGCGGCCACAACGCCCGCAACGCGTCGACGTCTTTCACTTCAAGCGCCTTGCGCAATCCAAAAACGTCGTTCCAGCGCTCCAAGCGGGTCAGCGGCTTGATGACGACGGGAAAGGCAAGGTCGAGATCATCGGGCTCGACGGCGACGGGATGAAACTGACGCGCTGGCGGCACCGGCAAGCCGCGGCGCAGCGCCAAGTCCTGGAACCGCGCCTTGTCGAGCAGATCTTCGACCAGGCTTGCGTCGGCGATGACGAAGCGAAACGATTTTGCCAGCCGTTCGCGATGGCGCGAAATGAACAGAAGCTGCGCGTCCTCTTCATAAAACAGCACCGGCTGTTCGCGCTGGGTGCCGCCGAAGTGTTCAAGCGCATCGATGAGCGCAACGGTATTTTGCGAGAAGTCATGCCAAGGCAAACGCGCGCGCGCGAAGCGCGAGTAGAGCGAGGGCACGCCCGGCCGTGTCACCACGGCGCAGGGAATGCCGGCCGCTGCGATCGGCTGCAACAAATCCATGTCGCCCATGACGCAGGCGAGCGCTTGGCGCGGTTGCGCCTTGGCGCGGCTCGTTGCCGACGTTTGCTGTGACGCCTTCGGATGCGTGAGCGCACCGACCATGGCACGCAGGCGCGAGACCAGTTTCCAGATCGACGGCGTTTGCTTGACGAAGCGCTTGAGCCGGCGCCGCGCCAGCGACGCGGCGCTCACCGGCCAGCCGCGCCAGGTCGCCGCCGCGCTGTGATCGTAAAGTTTTACGCTGGTATCGGACCATTCGTCCTTGTACGGCTCGTCGCCGATGGTGAAGTCGAAGCGCCGTAGCCCAAGCTTGATCGCATGCGCGAGCAACTCGCGCAGATGCAGCGCGCCGGGTCCGTAGTGCGACACCGCGGCGTCGTCTTCGTAGCTCGCCAGCACGTGATAATAGCAATCGCCGAACAGGATAGCGAAATTCGCCGCCGCCCAGGTGTCGCCGACTTCGACGCGGCTGATATGGAACCGGTGCCGGATTTTCGGATTTGAGGCGAGGTCGAGAAAGAATTCGCGCAATCCCGGCCGGGCAAAAATATCGCGAATGCCCCGGCGCGCGAAGGCGCGGTGCTTTTGATCGATCAAGGTCTCCAGCGTGCGCCGCGCGTCGTCGATCGTGGTCGCGGTGACGAAGCGGATTTCGCCGTATTCCGACATGTGCCGGCGCTTGGCGCGGTCGCGCCGGCGCGTCGCCGACGAACGCTTGGCGAAGTAGAATTTCTCCCAGTCGTCGCCGAGTTGCGTCAGATGCGCGCCGGAGGCATTGGCGGTGACGTCGAGCGAAAGGAACGGATTGTTCTGGGTGCCGACCATTTGCGGCATTTGCTCCAACTCGATCCAATCGTGGCGCAGCCGTGGGTCGCGTCGCATCTGTTCGCGCAACGCGCGCCAGGCGGCGAGGAAGCGCTCGGGCGAAACGCGCTGCGAGAAATCGCGCGCCAACAGCGGCGCGTTATAGTCGCATTGTTCCTGACCGAACCAGCACAGCCGCCTGATGCCGCGCTTGCGCGCAATGGCCAGCGGCAGGATGAACGCGGTCTCGCCATCCGCATAGGAGCCGACGACGATGACAGGCCGCACGCCGTCGGGCTTTCCGATGTGCCGGTACCAGGTGGCGAGCCAATCGAAGCTCTGGAATGCGGTGCAGTCGGCGATGTCTTCGAAACGGCGCCACCCGCTTTCCACCGCCTCCAGATTGTCATGGATGGCGATGCCGAGATCGGGCGCGAATTCGCGCGACAGCGTAGCCAGACGCGCCACGGCCGCATCCTCGGCTTTCGCCGGCGCATCCGCAGTCCCGTACGCCTGTACTGGTGTCGCGCGTGTCACTGTTCACTGGACGGAATAAGAGGCCCGTTCAAAGTGATAGGAGAGAATCGCTAAGGATGCATCGCCACGACGGCGCAATAACTTGTTAAGGTAAAGCCGTCCTGAAGCCGGTTTACCTTGAATCGTGGCCTATTCGCTCTTGAATCCGGCAAAATCGAGCAGCGCCGCGGACCTTGCGTGTGCGGCGTTTAGTAACGTTGAGACCAGGCGTCGTTGCATGAAGGATTGGCGGCCAGGGAGGATGATATGAAGACTATTATTGGGCTCGGCCTTGCCGGTCTTGGCCTGCTGACCTTGCCGGCTCCTGCCGCGCAAGCGCAGGCGGGCAATTATCCCGAAAAAACGGTGACGATTATCGCCGACGCGGCGCCCGGCGCCACGCCGGACGTCGACGCGCGTTTTGTCGCCGAGGGCTTGAGCAAAATCTGGGGCCAGCAGGTCATCGTGATCAATCACCCGGGTGCCAACGGCAGCATCGCCGCGCGCACCGCAACCGATGCCATCCCGGACGGCTACACGCTGTTTATGCCGGCGCTGTCGACCTTCGCCTCGCTGCCGACGGTCGCGCCCAATCTGCCGCTGAAACTGCCGCGCGATTTCATCCCGATCGGCTATACCGCGGAAAATCCGATGTTCTTCGCGGTGACGCCGTCGCTCGGGGTCTCGACCCTGCCGGAATTGATCGCGCTGGCCAAAAAGGACCCGGGCAAGATTTCGATTGCGGTGACCGGCGTCGGCCGGCTCACGCATCTGACCGGCCTGGTGTTCCAGGATCGCGCCGATGTCAGTCTCCTGCCGGTGCCCTATAACGGCGGTCCCGCGGCGGCGCTTGCCGATGTTGTCGGCGGCCGCGTGTCGATGATCATCGAGGGTTATTCGGGCATCGTCGGATCGGTCAAAGCCGGGCAGGTGAAGCTGATCGCGGTGGCGTCGCCTGAGCGCCTGCCGCAGTTTCCCGACCTGCCGACCGTGGCCGAGACCCTTCCAGGATTTGCCGCGCGCGGCTGGCAAGTGCTGGTGGCGCCACTCGGCACGCCGGCGCCGATCGTCAGCAAGATCAGCGTCGATCTTGCCAAAGTGGTCAGCGATCCGGATTTCAAGCAGCGGCTGAGCAATATCGGCAGCTATTCGCGCGCCATGACGCCCGAGCAGGTCCTCGCCTTCGTGCAGAAGGAGCAGGATACCTGGCTGCCGGTGCTGCAGAAGATTTCACAGAAGTGAAAATGGATTTTTGTTTGAGCATGATCCTATCCGACCTTCCTTCGCCCGCCGAAGCGGGCTTCGCGAAGGCGGGAAACCGGGTCCCATCACCGGATCAAGTCCGGTGACGGGCTTTTTCGGGATCATGCTCTAGCGCGTCGCGTGGAGAGGGCAATCAACAAAAACACAATGGCTCCGGTGGCGGCCGCAAACCCGTGCATCTTATGAATGTGCGTCGAGCCGGCGACATAGCCCGGCAAGAATGTCGGCAATGAGCCGCCCGGCAGCACGAAATACATGATCGCGACGATGACGCAGATAATGCTCAGAACATAAGCCGTCGTTTTCATCGGATGCCTCCCCCGTCAGTCGCCCCAAAGCTGTTACCTACGCAAGCTCATTTCTCCGCTGCCTGCACGTACGACCGCAACCAGGCTTGCGCAATCGTGACGTCCGCCTGCGACAGCTCATGGCCGCTCGGCAAGGTGCGGTGCTCGACACTAGCACCATATTCCTGCAAGCGCGCCGCCAGCCGCGCGGCGCCTTCCGGCGTCATCATCGGATCTCGCGCGCCGGAATCGATCAGGACAGGCTTGCCGGTCAGGTCGACCGGCGTCGTTTGCGACAGCGGCAGCGTCGCCCGCAGCAAAATGGCGCCGGCCAGCGTTGGCGGCCGCAGCAGCAACAGCGCCGCGGCAATGTTGGCGCCGTTCGAATAGCCGAGCGCAATCGGCGGCGCGATGCCGTAATGGGTGCGCGCCTGTTCGATGAAATTCGCGAGCTCCTCCACGCGCTGACGCACGTCGTCCTCGTCGAATCGGCCTTCGGCAAAGCGGCGGAAAAATCGCGGCATGCCGTTTTCCAAGACTTTTCCACGCGGCGACAGTAGCGGTGCTGCCGGCGCGATCATGCGGCCGAGCGGGATGAGATCGTTCTCGTCGCCGCCGGTGCCGTGCAGCAACAGCAGCGGGCGCGCCTCGGGCTCGGCGCCTTTTTCAAAGCGATGAATAAAGGACAAGGCCATCAGGCCGTCCGTTCAGGGGCTTGCAGTTCGGGCAGCACCGCTTCGATCTCCTTGCGCCGCGGCTCGAGAAACGGCGGCAGCTTCAAATCGTGGCCGAGCGTTTCGACCGGCTCGTCGACGGCGAAGCCCGGAACATCGGTTGCGATCTCGAACAGAATGCCGCCCGGCTCGCGGAAATAAACCGAGCGGAAATACTGCCGGTCAAGCTGATGGGTCGGCCGCAAGCCGAGATCGGCGGCGAGCTTTTGCGCCATCGCCGCCTGGCTCGCGTCGTCCGCGGCGCGAAACGCGATGTGATGCACCGAGCCGCGGCCGAGCCGCCCGGGCAAAAAGCCTTTCGCTTCGCGAATATCGATGACGCCGCCGACCGCTTCGCTGGCGCGGAAGCGCCCAAGCGGCCCGTCGCGACCGCCGTCTTTGAATCCCAGGACATCAGTCAAAACCGCGGCGGTTCGCGCCGCGTCTTCGACCATCAGCGTGACGCCGTGAAAACCGCGCACCGCGTGCTCCGCGGGAATGGTGCCGGCGCTCCATGCCGGCTCGGCTTCGGCCCCAGCCACGCCGACCAGCGCGAGACTCATGCCGTCAGGATCGGTGAACGACAGCACCGTCTCGCCGAAGCGCTTCTCCGGTGCTTCATGGGTCACGCCGTTCTCGACGAGCCGGTGCGTCCAATAGCCGATCGCGCTTGCGGGGACGCGGAATGCCGTCTGCTGTGCCAGGCCGACGCCGCCGCGCCCGGGCGCCGCATGCTCCCACGGAAAGAACGTGAGGATGGTGCCGGGATGGCCGACCCGGTCGCCATAATAGAGATGATAGGTGCCCGGATCGTCGAAGTTCACCGTCTTCTTGACGAAGCGCAGGCCGATGACGCGCGTATAAAAATCCCAATTGCGCGCGGCCTTGCCGGAAATCGCCGTGACGTGATGGATGCCCGACATCGGTCTATCCTCCATGCAAAGCAGGAACCAAGGCCACGCGGGTGATATTGTTATAGGAGCACGGCAATGGAGCAAGCCCAAGAATCCATCCTTATGAAACTGGGTGTCGTCGGAACGGGCAGTGTCGGCTGCGCTACGGCGCCGCTCAACGCGCGGCTAAAGCTCGACGACATGCGCGCGCGGCTCGAGCGCGACGTCCGCTACGCCAACATCACCATCGTCAGGGCTTGGCCGCTCTGCGATCCTTTGCGCGACCCTTGGCTGGAGCGTCTGCGGCCCGCGCGCTTTTGCGCAACGCCGCGCGCAGGTCGACGGGCCGGCCGTGTTTTTTCAGGACGTCGGCAAAGGCTTCATCGGCCAATTCCTGAAACGTCATCATGCGATCGCGCGCCAGCAAATCGAGCGCCGTCCAACTCTCGTCGTCCAATTGCACGCGCTTGCCGGGCATTTGTACGTCTCGTTGAAGTCGCGGCTATTTCTTTTTCGGAACCTTCTTGCCTTTTTTGCGCGCCTTGGAGAGGCCGATGGCGATGGCCTGCTTGCGGCTTTTCACCTTGCCGCCCTTACCGCCTTTGCCGCTCTTGGCCGTGCCGCGCTTATAGCGGTGCATTTCGCTTTTGACGTCGCTGCCGGCACTACGCGAATATTTTCGCTTCCGCTTCTTGGCCATGTGATTTCCTCTACCTGCTGTGTCAGACGCCCGGATATCTCTTCTGCTTGAGAAGCCGCGCCAGATGCGCGGTGTTCGAGGCCAGGAGCGGCGTCCATTCGGCAACCGCCTTTGGCGTCCTGAACAAGTCCTTGTAATCCTTGCTTCCCATGGCCTCGCCGACCCAATAGGTCGCGCCGCCGGTCGGGATCGTGAAGCCCACTTCCAGGAGTGCCTGAAACAATTCGGCGGCAGTATGATGGGCGCCGTCCTCGTTGCCGACAACGACTGCAAGCGCGACCTTGCCGTAGGAAGGCATGCGGCCCTTGGCATCCGTTTCGTCGAGGAAGGCGTCCATGCGCTCGAGGACGCGCTTGGCGATACTCGAAGGCTGGCCGAGCCAGATCGGCGTGCCGATCACCAGGATATCGGCGGCCAGCACGCGCTTGCGCAGCATCGGCCAGGCATCGCCTTCGCCTTCGTCCGACGTTACCCCTGGCTTGATGTTGTGATCGACGGCGCGGATGATCTCGCCCTTGGCGCCATGCTGTTCGAGCGCGTCGAGCAGTTGCTTCAACAACACGTCGGTGGATGACTTCTCGCGCCCATTCGCGCTCTTCAAGCTGCAATTGAATGCAAGCACCTTCAACGCGCGCGGCGGCATCGTTTAGCGACTTTCCTTCGTGGCCGCGCCGGTAGCGGCAGCAGCAGCAGCAGCAGCAGCAGCAGCAGCAGCAGCAGCAGCAGCAGATACCCGTTTGCGACGCCTTCTGTGATGGCTTTGTTTCCAGAAGGGACGGCAAATTAAGCTGGAAGGTACCGGCTCGGCTCCTTGCCCTCGTCGGGGAGTTAAATTCCCGCATCGACAAAAGTTCCCAACAGCGGAGCTCACGATGGAACCCCCAGGACCTCCCCGCAATTACCAGATCAACGACGGTCCTCAATTTCAGACGGCAGTTCGTGATCAAAGAAACGGCCGTAAGCTGGTCCAACCATAGATGTTCGATGATGGGCGCCGCGCTGGCCTATTATTCGATCTTTTCTTTCGGGCCCTTGCTTGTCATCAGCACCGCCATCGCCGGCCTGGTCTTTGGGCCCGATGCGGTCCACGGCGAGATCGCGGCCCAGGTCGCAGGCTTGCTCGGCGATGCCGGAGCCCAAGCGCTGGAAACGCTGTTGGCGGCGGCGAATCGTCCATACCAAGGCGCGCTGGCGACGATTTTCGGCATCGGCACGCTGCTGTTCGCCGCCGTCGGTGTCGTGGCCCAGCTCAAGGAGGCGTTGAATACAGTCTGGGGCGTCGAAACTTCCAACAACAGCAGCGGCCTTTTGCAATTGATCCGCACCTACGTCATCTCGCTCGCCGGCGTGCTGTCGCTCGGATTTTTGCTGTTGGTGTCGCTGATCTTCACGGCGGTGCTTGCGGCAATCGGCAAATTCGTCGCGCCTTATTTTCCGGAAGCGGCGTTCCAAATCACCGGATCGGCGGTTTCCTTCGGCTTCGTTACCATTCTGTTTGCGATGATGTTCAAATGGCTGCCCGACACGCAGGTCGATTGGCGCGACGTCTGGCTCGGCGCAGCACTGACCGCGGCGCTGTTCGAAATCGGAAAATTCCTGATCGGCTTCTATGTCGGGAAACAGGCACTGGAATCGACCTATGGCGCGGCCACCTCGCTCGTCATGCTTTTGATCTGGGTCTATTATTCCGCTCAAATCGTTTTGTTCGGCGCGGAATTCACCCACGTCTATGCCAGGCGGCGCGGCATCGGGCGTGCGGAGCCTCTCGTCCGTGTCAAGGCATGAGTCCGGCGAAGGCGTCCTGGGATCTTCAGAACAAACGCGGTAGACGGCGGACCCGCTGAACTGCGCATCCCTTAACAGTCAGGTCGCCAACAGTCAGGTCGCCAACAGTCAGGTCGCCAACAGTCAGGTCGCCAACAGTCAGGTCGCCAACAGTCAGGTCGCCAACAGTCAGGTCGCCTTCTTGCCAGGGTGTCCCTTGGCGCGCGTTCGCGGTTTTTTGCCCGTTTTTATCTCTTTCAACTTTATGCACACGACCGTCAGCCAGGTAATGTCAAAGGCGTTGCCAAGCGCTTCGTCATCCTGATGCTTCATGCTGCTATAGGTGTCGTCGATACCAACGGCCCATATCTCTTCGCCAGCCTGCCTTAAAGCCAAGACAACATCGGCGCCGTCCATACCGGATGCTTGTTTGCTGAAAAGGTCCCATAATTTGTCGCGAAAAGGAGTAACCGCATCACGCTTCATCTTCGCCCGTTTTGCCATCGTAGTAGTTCCTCTGGGTCTCTCTTCAAACGCACTTGTAACTCACGCCCTACGAGCGCTGGCTTCTGGTGAACCTCATTATGACGAGTCGCGCTGGGCGTCTTTGTTACCGCCCATCGGGGCCGGGTTGCTCGCAAATCAATAGTGTCGCCAAGCCTTATTAGCTCTAATTGAGGCCTTATTGGTCTAAGTGAGGCCTTGGCCGTCTTCGGTCTTCCCTAATTCCTTGCGAACCGCGGCGGCAGAATTGCCGACTTTATCGACGGCTCGTTGCAGTACGTCTCGGGTAACGCCAAGGTGCTTGGTCCAGTATTTCACCTCTAATTCCTTGTCCATCGCGATGTGATTGCGAAGCGGCGGCGGTTTGGTTGTCAGAGCACCAGCCATTGAAACCCTCGATACTCCGGTGTGAACGAGGCAGTTGCTGTTAATCGCTTTTATGTGCGCAGCGAAAGGTATGCCGTCATGATGACCACGAGCAAAAGCATGGCGCCCATCGCCCGAAGAAAAAAGCCGAAAGACGGCTCAGGAATAACAGCTCTGCCGTTTTTGCTCGCTTTTGCCATAGGTTTTGAACTGCAGGTGGGCGGATTAGTTCCAAAACAGCCACGCCGGAAAAGTCAAAAAGCCAGGAATGCTACCTAATGTCGGGCGACTGAGCGACGGCCGCGGCTTTCCTCTTATTCGAAAGCCATTTTCGCAACGAGACCTCGTGGAAACTGTGAGGTGGAAACTGTGAAAAATAATCGCGGGCTGCTGCTGAGCTGCAGAGTGCATGCGCGCATCGGGAACAAACGTTTGAGGTGGCGAGTTGTCATGCCACGATCCACATGGATCCAAAAATGGAGGCGACCATGCCAGTTCTTCTGTGGCTTTTAGGCGTTCCGCTCGTTGTAGTGGTCGCTTTGCTGTTGACTCACGTCATCTAAAAGGCAGGAACTGCCACTTTCTTGGCAATAGCCGAGCCGAAGAAAAACCACCCGTGTTAAACTCGATAACGTTGCGCGGGCGTGACAAAAAGGCGCAGACATCTAATAACTCTTCGAACCGCCCCGTTCGGGCGGCTCTTTTTTGGCAACAGGCTTTTTGGCAACAGGCTATTTTGACTTTTTTGCCGCCTCTTGCGCCACGTCTCGCAAGTCGGCCTCATCGTTGTGCGAAGAACCCAACGGCTTATCAAAATTTGGCTGCTTCCCGCGGATATCTCTGTCCGTGCTTTTAGCCTTGTCAGTTACACCTTGTACTTTGTGGTCCATAGCGCGCTCCTTCGCCGCAGTACCTATGAGCACAACTCGCGCGAGGGGTCGGCAGTTCCTCAGACAAAATGTACCCGCAATTCCTCAAATAACGCCGCGATGACCCAAAGCGGAAATTGAGTGTCGCGCGCCCCAGTGGAGGCGTGCTTCATCCGGAGCTTTATTCGGAAACCTCGGCGCAAGCCCGCATTGGGCGGGCTTGCGCCTATAAATCGCCGCGCGATTCGGCTTGCTTCACGCCGCCTTGCGGTTGACCTGACTTTCGGCCATCGCGGTCAGTTTCTTGTCGGTGGCCTTTTCCTCGTCCAGGGTCTGCTGCAACAGCGCGACGCAATCGTTGCGCCCGAGTTCCTTCGCCCACGAGATCAGCGTGCCGTAACGCGTCATCTCGTAATGCTCGACCGCCTGCGCGGCGGCGATCAACGCCGCATCGAGCACCGATTTCGTCTCGACTTCGCCGGCGACGTCGTCGGCCTCTTCGAGGATGCCGTCGATCGCCGGGCAATCGACGCCCTGCGCCTTCTGGCCGATCAGCTTGAAAACCTGCTCCAGCCGTTTCACGTGATTTTCGGTTTCGCGCAGATGGGTCTGGAAACCTTGCTTGAGTTGCGGATCGGTGGATTTTTCGACCATGTCGGGCAGCGCCTTCACGATCTGGTTCTCGGCGTAATAGATGTCCTGCAGGGTGTGCACGAACAGGTCGTTCATATTTTTGATGTCTTTGGAGAAAAGGCCCATTGTTATTGTCCTTGTACGTCGGGGGTTTGAGGGAACCGGGCAGGGCCGAGGTGCGGCCCGCTTATTTTGCCAACGTGTGGCGACCCGGTCCGTTCCGATGCGACCCCGATGACCGCGGCGCTGCGGGAACCGCACGCCGGGTGGTGAAAAAGCCGGCTTAGCTCGCCGCGCGATGCGCGATGATTGTGCGCGGCGATTTGGTTGCCGCGCAGGACCCGCTGTTTCCTTCACGCCGCGGCGAATAGCCGCCGCACGCAAGAGGCCCGAAGGATAACGGCAAGTTTCGTCGGTTGTGACTGGTACAGCTGGGTGGACTCGAACCACCGGCCTCTTGATCCACAGTCAAGCGCTCTAACCAACTGAGCTACAGCTGCACGGGCTCGCGGTCGGCAAGCGTGCGGAACCTATGGGCAAGGCTCTATTTTGGCAAGGCTGAAGGTCAAGCCGGCGAGCGCGGCTATAAAAGCAAAAGCCCGGGCATGAACCCGGGCTTTCCCTTAACCGTAACGCTTTGGAACGCGGCGCAGGCGTCGGACTTAAGCGACCTTGCTGAACGCCTTGTTCATGCCGCTCTTGATCGGCTCGGCGGTCTCGGTGGCGACCTTTTGGACCAGCGCGCCGAGTTCCTTGCTCTGCGCCGTGAGCGCCTCGAACTGCTTGCGCGCGTGCGCGCTCGACAGCTCGATCACTTCGGAGAGCGACTTCGCGGTGATCAGTTCGCCGTAGAAATCGAATGCGGCGTTGGTGTTCACGCGCGTGGTCTCGATGACCTTGAGGCCGTAATCGGCCGCGCCCTTGCTGGCGGTCGAATAGGTGGTTTCGAGCACGTCGGTCGCCTCTTCGGCGGCGGCCTTCATCTTCTCGTAGGTGTCCTTGGCCTGGGCGACGCCGCGCTCGGCGAATTCGCGGAAGGCAGCCGGCATCTCGACCTTCGGGATGTCGAACTTGGGCATTTCAAATTTCGGCATTTCGAACGCGCCCGTCACGGGCTTGCTCGTCTTGGCTTTGGGGGCTGTGGTGGCTTCGACCATGATCAGTGTCCTTAAACGCTTGTTGCTGCGCGAAGCCGGAATCCGCCTCGCTGCTGATCCCGCGGCTGAACGCTGAACATTTCCAAGCCCGGGGCTTACAGGACTTTATATAGCAACATTTTTGGTGCAATGCAACAGAATATATTGCATTGCACAAATAATTTAAGGGATTGAAACTTTTGGGATTTTCGTCCGGAGGGCGAATTCAGGGCGAAAGCTTCACGTGGCGCAATCAGGTCTGGCGCAATCAGGTCTTAGGTTTGGCAGCATCCACCGCCAATTTGGCAGCACTTTGGCCAAGATCCTGAACCTGCGCCGAAATTGTCTGCATCTGGCGGGAGAGATATTCCGATTGCAGCGCCATGAGCTCGGCTGCGTCCTTGGCGCGCATGAGCTTTTGCGCGAAATCGAAGGTCGCCGCCACGTTCTGCTCGGCATAGGTCATCGACTTCTGCGCGATCTCCTGGGCACCGCTGCGTGCCACCTGGGCCTGCCCTTGGAACTGCCCCATGGCCTGGTTTGCCGCCTGGAGGAAACCGTCAAAGGCCTGGCGGGCCTGCGCCACGCTCTGCTCGGCGAAGCTGCGCATCTCGTTCGGGATTGCAAATTGCTCGAAGGGATCCTTGGCCATGGTGTGCTCCGCAAAAGGGCCGGCGGCTTGATCCTACCGTAATTTCGCCTCGGACAGGCAAGGCTCAAAATGGCGCAGCTACACCCCTTGGGCGCCGCGGTTAAGGTTATCCTGCCAAGGCCCGCGGCGGACGGCTTGGCGCCATGGACGCCGCAACGCCCCGGCCCTATTAAGAATTCCTTAGGCAACGAGTTCCGTCGCATGACGTTTGTAGAGTCAGAGCTCGCCCTATTGCGTGATCCGCGACTGGCGGCGCCGGCGACGAGCCCATGGCCCGCTTGGCTGTGGAGCGCCGATGCCTCGCGGATCCTGTGGGCGAATGCGGCCGGCGCGGCGCTGTTTGGCGCCGCCGATACGCGCGAATGCGTGCAGCGCCGCTTCGACATCAATAACCCGGCCGCCGCGCAAATCGTCCGCCTCGCCGCCACGCTACCGTCGGCCGGCCCGCCGCGTCTCGAACGCTTGCGCGGTTTTGGGCTGGGCTTCGGCCGCGCGCTGACCTGCGCCTGCTCGCGCCTCGTTCTTGCCGACGGCAAGGCCGCGGTCCTGATTGCCGCGACCGAGCCGGCGGGACCGGCGCTGTCGCTTGCCGAGCGTGTCCGCCGCCTGTTCGGCGATGACGAACCGCTCGCCATCTTCGCAGCCGACGGTGCACTCGTTCACGCCACGACTGCAGCGCGCGCCCAGCTTGGCGGAGCAAATTCCTTGTCCGCGCTCGGCATCCTCGAATCCAATTTGCAACGTCTCGGCGATGGCGCGACGCGCGTGCTGGTGCTCAGCTTGCCGCAGCCGCAAGCTGCGCCTGCCGAAACAGCAGATATCACGCCGAGCGAAGCCGTTGCTCCGTCCACCATGGCTGATGCGGCGGTGACCGCGCCGCCGCCTGCGCCGCCGCTCCAAACCGCTTCGCCCGCCGAGCCGATCGTCGAACGGCGTCACCCGTTGCGGTTCGTCTGGCAGATGGATGCCGACGGCCGCTTCGTGGTCGGCTCCGATGAATTCATCGAACTGGTCGGACCGAAAACCACGGCGGCGTTCGGCCGCACCTGGAGCGAGATCGCCGCCGCGCTGAAACTCGATCCGGACAATCAGATCGCGCGGGCGGTGTCGAGCCACGAGACCTGGAGCGGCATCGTCATTCCCTGGCCGGTGGATGAAACCAGCGACCGGCTGCCGGTCGAGCTGTCGGGCCTGCCGGTGTTCGATCGCGACCGCAGCTTCCGCGGCTATCGCGGTTTTGGCGTCTGTCGCGACATCGCCCGCATCAACCAGTTGGCGCGCGCGCGCCGCGAACGCCCGATCGGCTTCATGCCGGCGCCAGACACTGATGACACCGCGCCTTCGCCGCCGCAAAGCCCTGCAGCGGCCGAAGCGGCACTGCGGCCCGAGCGCGCAGCTCAGACAATGGCGCCGGCTGCGGCCAACGTGGTGCCGTTTCGCCAGGCGCCGCCTGCGGAACCGAAAGCACCGACGCTCAGTCCGGTGGAGCGCAGGGCGTTCCGCGAACTGGCGCAGGAACTCAACGCGCGTTTGCGCGGCACGCCCGAGGCGCCCGCTGCCGCCGAGCCCGGTGTCGAAGGCGCGCTGGCCGAAGCGCCGAAGCCGCCGGACCAAGTCGCCGAAGCTGCTGCCGCGCTGCCGTCATCCGAGGTGCCGCCGCTGCGTGCGGATGAAGCCGAGAGTCCTGTTGCGGCGGAAGCGGGCGGCGCCGCCGTGGCGCAGCCAAGTGCCGGCATCGATCCATCGCTGCTCGACCGTCTGCCGATCGGCGTGCTGGTTTACCGGCACGATGCGCTGCTCCACGCCAACCGCCATTTCCTCGAAACGACCGGCTACGACGATCTCAAGGCACTCGAAGCCGCCGGCGGGTTGAATTCTTTGTTCGTCGAGCCCGGTGCCGATACGCTCGCGGAAAGTACCGGCACGCAGGCACTGTCGATCATGACGGGCCGCGGCGACACGGTTGCGGTCGACGGCCGGTTGTTCTCGGTGCCGTGGCACGGCGCCTCGGCGCTGGCGCTCATCGTGACCAACGGATTGAACGCGGTAGGCCGCCGCGCCACCGAGCTCGCGCTTGCCGCCGCCGAGACCGAGCTGCTCAACGCCAAGCGCGAAACGCAAAAGTCGGCGGCGGCCAAAGCCGAATTCCTCGCCAAGATCAGTCACGAGATCCGCACGCCGCTCAACGCCATGACCGGCTTTGCCGAAGTCATGATGACGGAGCGCTTCGGCCCGATCGGCAACGAGCGCTACCGCGAATATCTCAAGGACATCCACGGCGCCGGCACGCATCTGGTTGCGCTGCTCAACGATATGCTCGATCTGTCCAAGGTCGAGAGCGGCAAGCTCGATCTCAGCTTCGGCAATGTCGGCGTCAACGATCTCACCCAGCAATGCGTCGGCATCATGCAGCCGCAGGCCAACCGCGCGCGCATCATCATCCGCACCTCGCTGACGCCGGCGCTGCCGCAGGTCGTCGCCGACGAGCGGTCGCTGCGCCAGATCGTGCTCAATCTCCTGGCCAACTCGATCAAGTTCACCGGACCGGGCGGCCAGGTGATCGTGTCCACCGCGGTTTCCGACGCCAGCGAGGTGGTGCTGCGGGTGCGCGATACCGGCGTCGGCATGAGCGAGAAAGACATCGAGGCGGCGCTCGAGCCGTTCCGCCAAGTGGCGACGTCGGGCAGCTGGGGCTCCGGCGGAACCGGGCTCGCCTTGCCGCTGACCAAGGCGCTGGCCGAGGCCAACCGCGCCAACTTCCACATCAAAAGCGCGCCGAACGCCGGCACCCTGGTCGAAATCGCCTTTCCGCCAAGCCGCGTCGTCACGAATTAGCCTGCAGCCGGCCGAAAGCTATCCACTGGCCGATGGTACCTGCGCCGTGGAATCGGCTAGACTTTGGCCGGTCGAGGTTTGCGCCGGGCTGGGCGGCAACCTCGGTGAGGTGTGATCATGCGCACGATCAGAACCCTCCTGGCGTCGCTCGTCGCGGTTGCCATTTTGGTTCCCGCGGCGGCGAGCGCCGCCGAAAACGTCGACCTGCTTCTGGTGCTGGCGGTCGACGTATCGCGCAGCATCGACGCCACCAAATTCCAGCTGCAGCGCGAGGGCTACGCCGCCGCCGTCGCCGATCCGCATGTGCTTGAAGCCATCAGCACCGGCCGTACCGGCCGCATCGGCTTGACCTTCGTGGAATGGTCCGGCGTCGGCGCGCAGAAGGTGGTGATCGACTGGACCAAGATCGGCGACACGGATTCGGCAAAAGGTTTTGGCGACCGCCTCTTGGAAGCGCCACGCTCGTTCGCCGACCGCACCTCGATCTCGGGCGCGATCGAATTCGCCATGGGGCAGCTCGACAAGGCGCCCTATGAGGCGGCGCGCCGCACCATCGACGTCTCCGGCGACGGCACCAACAATGCCGGCCGCGACGTCGCCATGCTGCGCGACGAGGCGGTGGCCAAAGGCATCACCATCAACGGGCTCGTGATCCTCAGCGACAATCCGATGTCGTGGAATCCCGACCACACCAATCCGCCGGGCGGTCTGGCCAATTATTACCGCAACAACGTGGTCGGTGGCCCGAGCGCCTTCGTCATGGTGGCGGAAAACTTCAACTCGTTCGGTCAGGCCATCATCAAAAAAATGATCGCCGAGGTGGCGCAGGCGCATGAGCCTCGGCGACTTCGCGCCGCCGCCCGTTAAGCGCGGGCCGGCGCCGAGCCAACCTCAAGCGATCTGGCGCCGCGGCTATTTTTTGTTTTAAATCCAGCATTTGGCAGTGGTTTGCGGCGGCGCCGGCCACGAAAGCGACACAGATGTCGAGCACGTTTGCAGCGTACCGGCCGCCCGGTATATTTCGACAGTTCTTGCAACATCGGATGTGCGTCCTTTGCCCGTGGCTACCGGCTTGAAACGCCTCGCCATCGCCGCTGCCGCCATGGTCGCGGTGGCGTTCGTGACGCTGATTGCGCTGTCTTTTCTCATGCCCGCCGCGGTGGTGCGTGACGCGGTCGCCAAACAAATCCAGGCCGTCACCGGTCTCGATCCGATCCTGCGCGGCGACGTTTCGGTGTCGCTGTTCCCGTCCGGAACCGTGACCTTCCACAATGTGCTGCTCGGCGACGACCGCACCGGCGAGCCGGCTGTGGTCACCGATGAGCTGACCGCGCGGCTGCGTTATTTCCCGCTGCTGGCCGGACGGATCGAAATCGCCGACGTGACCTTGGTGCGGCCGACGATCACCGTCACCTTTTTGCCCGACGGCCTGTCGAACTGGTCGGGGCTGATCGGATCGCTTGCGCGCGCGCTCGCGCCCAATCCCGGCCGCGCCGCGTCGTTTTCGGAGATCGGCATCAACGACGGCACCATCGTCGTCCGTGACACCGAGAAGGGTTACATCGAGCGGCTCGATAACGTGGAATTCCAAATCGCCTGGCCGTCGATCTCGCGCAGTTTCGGCGCCAACGGGCATCTCGTCTGGCATGGCGAACCGGTCGAGGCGAGCCTCACGCTCACCGATTTTCTGGCGGCGCTGTCGGGCCAGCGCTCCGGCGTCAAGGTGCGGCTGGCCGGCGCGCCGCTCAAGCTCGCCTTCGACGGCGCGGCGAGCGCGCAGCCGACGCTCAAGCTCGAGGGCACGCTGGGCGTCGACGCGCCGTCGCTGCGCGACGCCATGCGCTGGACCGGCAAGAGCAAAGTGCCGTTCGGCGGCTTCGGCCGTTTTGCCTTGCGGGCGCAGAGCACAATCGGCGGCGGGGTGATTTCGCTTGCCAACGTCAATGTCGAGCTCGACGGCAACACCGCCGAAGGCGTGCTGACGCTCTCAGCCGGCGATCATCGCATGGTCCAGGGCACGCTGGCGGCCGACGCGCTGGACCTGACGCCTTATGTCACCGGCATGCGGTTATTGGCCGTCAACGATCGCAACTGGGATCAACTGCCGATCGCGCTGGACGGCCTTGCCGATTTGAACCTCGACCTGCGGCTGTCGGCGGCAAGCATCAAGATCGCCAACGCGCAATTGGGCCGCACCGCGGTCGCGGCGAATATGCGCGACGGCAAGCTCGACTTCACGATCGGAGAATCGCAAGCCTTCGGCGGCGTGGTGAAAGGCGCGGTCGGTATCGCCATCGCCAACGGCGGCGCCGAGGCGATGACGCATGTGCAATTCGTCGACGTCGATCTGGAAAGCTGTCTTCGCCAGGTGTTCGGCATTCAGAAAGTCGCCGGCCGCGGCAACCTGATGCTCAACATCGACGGCGCGGGCGATTCCGTGCTGGCCATGGCCAATACGCTCAACGGCACGGCAAGCCTCACGGCCCATAACGGCGCGCTGGTCGGCCTTAATGTCGAGCAATTGCTGCGGCGGCTCGAGCGCCGGCCGCTCTCCGGCAACGGCGACTTCCGCTCCGGGCGCACGCCGTTCGACCAGCTGGTGCTCAATCTGGCGATCGACCACGGCGTGGTGGCGGTCCAGGACATGCATATCGACGGACCGACGGTGCGGCTCGAGGTCGGCGGCCAGGCGTCCGTGCCGATGCGCGATCTCGACCTCAAAGGCACCGCGACCTTGATCTCGAGCGCCACCACCAACGAGTTCGAACTGCCGTTCGTGGTGCAGGGCCGCTGGGACGACCCGATCATGCTGCCCGACCCACAGAGCCTGATCCGCCATTCGGGGGCGGCCGCGCCGTTGCTCGATGCCGTCAAGGGCCGCACCGCGGGCGACGCCGTCCGCTCGGTGATCGACCAGTTGCTGGCAGCGCCGCCGGCCGCTCCGACCGCCGCTCCTGCACCGCCCAAATAACACGCGGGACAGGCTTTTTCGAACATCATGCTCTGGTTGCTTTTGAGCATGATCTTTTCCGAAAACCGGTAACCACTTTTCGGGATCATGCTCTATGATTCCCGCGCACGAATCAGCGCGGGTTTGCCGCCCGCGACGGGCGCAAGATGCTCAATCGTCTCACTCGCACTCTGGTCAAGGTGCTGGTCGCTTCGCTGATCGTCGGCACGATCCTGGCGCATTTCGGCATTTCCACCGGCGAGCTGATCAAGACCGCGGGGCTGTCGCCCGAGCGCATCGAGGAATTGGCCCGCGAAGGCTTTGCCTGGGCGCTGCCCAACCTGTTGCTTGGCTCGCTGGTGATCGTGCCGGTGTGGTTCCTGTTCTACTTGTTCAGGCCGCCGGGTGAGAGCAGGGATTGATCCGGCGGCTTTTTATTGCGGCCGCGCTGGCGTTCCTCTCAGCACGTTGACCTTGGCCAGCAGCGAAGCGGCGATGACGGCAACGCCGCCGACGCCGATCATGATGCTGCAGATCGCATTCATCTCCGGCTTCACGCCGAGGCGGACCTCGGAATAGATGCGGATCGGCAAGGTCGTGGCGCCCGGTCCGGTGGTGAAGCTCGCGATCACCAGATCGTCGAGCGACAGCGCGAAGGCGAGCATCCAGCCGGCGGCGATGGCCGGCAGGATCAGCGGCAAGGTCACGGCGCGGAACGTGTCGAGCGGCGAGGCGCCGAGATCCATCGCGGCCTCTTCGAGGTTCATGTCGAAATCGACCAGCCGCGCCTGCACGATCACGGTCACGAAACACATCGCCATGGTGGTGTGCGCGATCGCAACAGTCCAGAAGCCGCGGTCGATCGCGACGGCCACGAACAACAGCAGCATGGACAGGCCGGTGATGACTTCCGGCATGACCAGCGGCGCATAGATCATCGACGCAAAGAGCAGCCGGCCGCGGAACCAGCCGAAACGCACCAGCGCCACCGCCGCAAGCGTGCCCAAGATCGTTGCCGCGGTCGCCGAAACCAGCGCAAGGCGGATGCTGATGAAGGCGGAATCGAGCAGCGGCGCGTCATTGATGAGCTCGGCGTACCAACGGGTCGACCAGCCGCCCCACACCGTAACCAGCTGCGAGGCGTTGAACGAGTAGATCACCAGGATCGCGATCGGCAGATAAAGAAACGCGAGGCCGAGCACGATGGCGGCAAGATTGAATGTGGAGAGCTTGCGCATGGTCAGCCTCGCTCCACGGCGCGCATGGTCTGGTGCTGGAAGATGACGATCGGTGTCACCAACAAGGCCACCAGCGCGATGGCAATGGCCGCGGCGGCCGGCCAGTCTTTGTTGCCGAAAAATTCCGTCCAGATGGTCTGCCCGATCATCGGCGCCTGCGAGCCGCCGAGCAGGTCGGGAATGACGAATTCGCCGACCGCTGGAATGAAGCACAACAGCGCGCCGGCTAGCACGCCCGGTGCCGACAAGGGCAGAGTCACTTCCCAGAATATCTTGCTGCGTGGGCAGCCGAGATCGGCCGCCGCTTCCAAAAGCGTCTCGTCCAGCTTTTCCAGCGTCGCATAGAGCGGCAGCACCATGAACGGCAGGTAGGAGTAGACGATGCCGATATAGATGGCGGTGTCGGTTGCGAGCCAGACCGGCGGCGTGTTGACGACATGCAGCGCCATGAGCAGCTGATTGAGCGGCCCGTCGTGCTGCAAAATATTCATCCAGGCATAGATGCGGATCAGGAACGCGGTCCAGAACGGCAGCATGACCAGCGTCATCAGCACCGCCTGGACGCGGCGCGGCGTGCGCGTGATGCCATAGGCGATCGGGTAGCCGATGAGCAGCAGGAATAGCGTCGAGAACGCCGAGATCTCAATGCTCTTCACGAGGGACAAAAGATAGAGCGGATCGGAGCCGATGAGGACGTAGTTGTCCAACGACAGCGCGCCGAAGAACGCCGCGATGCCGTGCCAGCCGGCCAGGAGATTAAAGAGCGGCGTATAGGGCGGTTGCGCCAGCGCCGGCTGCGACAGGCTGATCCGCAACACGATCAGGAACGGCACCAGAAAAAATACCAGCAGCCACGCGTATGGAACCCTGACGACGAGCTTTTCCGGGAGTGATCGTTTCGGGGTCATGGCATCTGCCGCGGCTTTATATGGTCAGCACGATTGCGGCGTCGGGTGAAAAGCTCATCCATGCGCGTTCGTCCCAATCGATCGGGCGCTCGGCGGCGTGGCCGGTATTGGCGATGGCTGCCGTGACGATCGTGCCGTCGGCGAGGCGCAATTTGTAGATCGTCAGCTCGCCGAGATAGCCGATATCGACAATGGTTCCGGCGGCGCAGTTTTCGGGCGGCTGTTGCGGCGCCGGCGCCGGCAGCTCGAGCGCGACGCGCATCTTCTCGGGCCGCACCGCGAGCCAAACCGTTGCGCCCGGCTTGGCATCGATCTTCGCGGCGGCGCGCAGCGTACCGGCCGCCGTGCCTTCGACGCTTAAGCCGTCTTCGCTGACACGACCCTCGAACAAATTGACGTCGCCGACGAAGTCCGCGACCCAGCGCGAATTCGGCTGCTCGTAGATTTCCGCAGGCCGGGCCACCTGCCGGAGCCAGCCGCGATCCATCACGCCAATACGGTCGGCGACGATCATGGCTTCGCTCTGGTCGTGGGTGACGATGACGAAAGTGAGTCCGAGGCGCCGTTGCAAATCCATCAGCTCGAAGCGCGTCTGGTCGCGCAGCTTCTTGTCGAGCGCCGCCAGCGGCTCGTCGAGCAGCAGCACCCGCGGGCGCTTTACCAAAGCGCGCGCCAGCGCCACGCGTTGACGCTCGCCGCCGGACAGCTCATGCGGCTTGCGCCGGCCGAAACTGTCCAGCTTGACCATGGCCAGCATGTCGGCGACGCGTTGCGCGATCTCGGCTTTGGCCAGGCCCTCCTGCTTGAGGCCGAACGCCACATTGGCCTCGACATTGAGATGCGGGAACAGCGCGTAGTTCTGGAACATCATGTTGACGGGGCGCCGGTAGGGTGGCACGTCCGCAAGATCGACGCCGTCGAGCAGGATGCGGCCGGAGTCCGGCCGCTCGAAGCCCGCGATCAGGCGCAACAGCGTGGTCTTGCCGCAGCCGGAAGGTCCGAGCAGCGCAAAGAACTCGCCCTGGTAGATGTTGAGGGAAAGCTGATCGACCGCCGCACTGCCGCCGAAGTGCTTGCTCAAATCCTCGATGCGCAACAGCGGGCGCTCGGTCGAATCCGCCCACGGCGCAAAACTACGTTTCGATCGGACGGTCGGCATCTTAGCTCTAGCGGCAACAGCGCATTTCGACGGCGCCGCGTCAGGCTAGAGCATTTTCGCGTTCACTGGAAATGATCGTGGCGGCGTGGCGTCGACCGGCGGCGGTCAATCGACCACCGCGAGCGACGGGGTCTCGATGATGGGCGCATCGTCGAGGCTTTCGGTCATCATCTTGCGCGGCTCCGGGCCGTAATAATCGCCGAGCTGCACCACCGGCCGCGGCTGCATCATGATGGAGACCAGGCGGTCGTACAGCGCCTTCGCCGAAACCGGCTTGATCAGATATTCGTGGACACCGAGCCGCACCGCTTCGACGACCCTCCAGCGCTCGCCGTGGCCGCTGAGCATGATGATCGGCACGTCGGGCATCGGAAACACGCCGGGCGAGCGGACGATGCGCACCAGCTCGGCGCCGCTCAAGAGCGGCATCTCCCAGTCGAGGATGACGACGTCGGGGGCCATGGTGCGGATGGCGTCGAGCGCGGCGATGCCGTCATTGGCCTCGTAGATGTCCTTGATGCCGCAATTGACCAGCAAGTTGCGGATCATCTTGCGCATGTACTGGTTGTCGTCGACCACCAGCACCGCCAGCGACTGGATCTGATCGGCGATTTGTGTCTTCGAGGCGTTCGCTGTCATGGGCTTGCGTGCCGGATAGCGGATCAGACGAATACGACGTCGTCGAGCACCGGATCGTTCTCCGGTTTGTAGCTCGACATTTTGCGCGGCGCGGGGACGTAGTTATCGCCCTTCTTCACCATCTCGCGCGGCTTGGCGAGGATGGAGACCAGCCGCGCCAGCAGTGCCGTCGAGGACACCGGCTTGAGCAAAAATTCGTTGACGCCGAGCCGCACCGCCTCGACCACCCGCGAACGTTCGCCGTGGGCGGTGAGCATGATGATCGCCACGTCGGGGTAGGGGAAGCGGCCGGGCGCGCGCACCTGGCGCACGAATTCTGGGCCGTTTGGGCTCGGCATCGACCAATCGAGAATGACCACGTCCGGCGCCCAGCGGCAGATGGCTTCGAGGCCACTGCGGCCGTCGTTAGCCTCGTAGATAGTCTTGACGCCGATCACTTGCAGAAGCGATTTCGTCACCTTGCGCATGGTCGCCTCGTCATCGACGATGAGCACCTTCAGCGCTTCGAGCTGCTGCGTAAACTGGTGGCTGGCGACCGGCTGCATGAGATCCCTGCAATGCGTCGGCGATGAATTCCTCGCGAGCGAAACTGATCACAATTTCATAATTTTGGCGTGAAATGGATCGCTAAAATTCTATCGATCAGTCGCTGCCGGTCTTGCGGGCGCGGATCGGCCGGCCTTCGAGGCCGGCGTCGCGCACCTGCGCATAGGGCCCGATCGGCCGCATGGTGAACGAAGACTCAACGCTGGTGTAGTCGTGATAGCCGAGGCGAGCGAGCGGGCGGATTTTCACCACGTCGAGCTTGCCCTCGGGCGTGAGCGCATCGTCGCGGATATGCACGCCGACGACGCGGCCGATGACGACGTGATGAACGCCGTCCAGCGTGCGCGCCGGCAGTGCGGTCGAAGAATGAAATTTGCACTCCAGATGCACCGGCGACGCCGCCACCCGCGGCGGCTTGACGATGCGCGAGCCGATCATTTCGAGGCCCGCCAAAGCCGCTTCGTCGACCTCCGGCGGCACGAATTGCGAGGTGATATTGACCGCCTCGCGTAACGCATAAGTCGCCATGTTGACGACGAACTCGCCGGTGTCGGTGGCGTTCTTGACGCTGTCCTTGCGCCGGCCGGACTCGGGAAACGAGTTCGCCGAGAACATCACGTAAGGCGGATCGTAGGCGAGATTATTGAACTGGCTGAACGGCGCCAGATTGACGATGCCGTCGCGGCTGATGGTGGAGACCCAGCCGATCGGCCGCGGCACCACGATCGATTTATAGGGATTGAACGGCAGGCCGTGATCGTCCTTGTCGGGTTCGTAGAACATCGCTGGCGATCCTTTGCATGAACGGCTGGCAAGTTTCGAATAGCGTCGCGTGCCGCGCAAGTCTGCCAGAAGTTGAGCCGGCTATTCCACTTTGATATTGGCGGCCTTGACGACTTTGCCCCATTTCTCGCTCTCGTCGACGAGGAGCTGGTCGAAGCCTGCCGGCGTCATCGTCATCGGTTCGGCGCCCAAATCGGCCAAGCGCGCGACGATGGTGGGCTCGGTGAGGGCGGCGTTGATCTCCGCGTTGAGCTTCTCGATCCGCTCCGCTGGCGTGTTCCTCGGCGCGCCGTAGCCGTACCAGCTCACGGCTTCGTAGCCGGGCACGGTTTCGGACACGGTCGGGACGTCGGGCAACGCCGGCGCGCGTCTGGCGCCGGTCACCGCAAGCGCGCGCAACTGGCCCGAGCGGATGTAACCGATCAAGGTGGGTATCGGATTGAAGGCGATCTGGACCTGTCCGGAGAGCAGATCGGGCACGTAGCTGCTACGATACGGAATATGCACCATGTCGACATTGGCCATCATCTTGAAGAGCTCGCCTGAGACGTGCTGGATCGTTCCGTCGCCCGCGGAGGCCATGTTGATCTTGCCCGGATTGGCTTTGGCGTAAGCGATGAGCTCGGCGATGGTCTTGGCGGGAAGCGCCGGATTGACCGCAACCACGAGCGGGCCGTGCGAGATGCCCGCGACCGGCGCGATGTCGTGGATGAAATTGAAGTTGAGATGATCGTAGAGCGTCAGGTTGATCGCATTGGCGGTCGTGATGAGGAGGAGCGTGTAACCGTCCGGCGACGCTTTCGCCACCAGTTCGGTGCCGACATTGCCGGCACTGCCGGTGCGATTCTCGACAACGAACTGCTGGCCGAGCCGTTCCGACAGCCGTTGCGCCATCAGGCGCGCGCTGATGTCGGGGGTGACGCCTGGACCAAAGCCGACAACGACGCGCACGGGCCGTGACGGATAGGATTCGGCTTTTGCCGGCCGCGGCACGAACGGCAACGCGATGGCGCCTGTTGCAAGATTCAAGAATTGCCGACGGGAAGATTTCATGAGCTGCATGTCAAACTCCTTCACAACGGCTGGACCGGCGGTTTTGATCGCTGCGGCCGCCGTTCAGCGATTTTGCTCGCGCAGATTTCCTTCGACGATGCGGATCAGAAGAGTCATGAAGAGCTTGCGCTCGCGCGGCGAGACCGGCGCGAGGATGTCGGCGTTGGCTGTCCTGAATGCCGGAAGCAGTTCGGCGTAGATCCAGTCGCCTTTCGCAGTGAGGCTGAGCAGGCGCACGCGCCGGTCGGCGCCGTTCACTTGGCGCGCGACGACGCCCATTTTCACCATTTGCTCGACGATGACGCTTGCGGTGTTGCGGTCGATGTTCAGCCGTGCGGCGAGCACGTTCTGCTCGATGCCGGGCGTGCCGCTCATCTTGTTGAGATGGACCATGACGCCGAATTGCAGCGTCGTGAGGCCGAATTCGGCGAATATTTCCGCGCTTTTGGCGACGCAGACTTGGTGGAAGCGGCGCGCCGCGGCGGTCGGGATGGCGTGCCAGGCCGGAGCGGCGCCTGCGGTCTTCCGCGGGGGCTTGGTCGCGCGACTGGACGACACGGAGACGTGCCTGCGCATGAGCGTACCATTTAATCATATATAATGATAGTCCTATTATATGACTATTAGTTTGTCAAGCGGCGGCCCACGGCCCACGTGGGAACTGAAAATTACGCGGTCGGGCTGCTCGCCAGCGCCATGAAACGATCGAGTATCATGCGCTGAGTGTCGTTAAAACGCAGGCCGAGCTTCGTGCGCCGCCACAGCACGTCGTCGGCGGTCTGCGCCCATTCCTTGTCCATCAGGTAGTGCACCTCGGCGGCGGTGAGATCGGCGCCGAAGCGCAGGCCGAGATCGGCCGGTTCCTTCACGGTCTTGAGCACGACGTCGACGCGCGTGCCATAAGCGGACGCGAGGCGGCGCGCATGCTCGGCACTGAGGAACGGCCAGGTCCGCTGCGTGCGCGCCACCAGCGTTTCCAGTCCGTCATAGACGAAATCGCCGCCCGGCAACGGGCTGCCCGCGGTCCACGGCCGCGTGCGCGGAAAGAAATGCGCAAGCTTCGCCATGACGTCTTCGGCGAGCCGCCGGTAGGTCGTGATCTTGCCGCCATAGACCGTGAGCAGCGGCGCTTCGCCCGAGCGCTCGTCGAGGCTCAGCACGTATTCGCGACCAATGTCTTGGGATTTTCCTGCGCCATCGTCATAGAGCGAGCGCACGCCGGCATAGGCCCACACCACATCGGCGGCGCCGATCATGGTGCGAAAATATTCGTTCACCACGCCGCACAGATAGTCGATTTCCGCGCCAGTCGGCAGTACGGCTGAGGGATCGCCGGCGAAGGTCTGGTCGGTGGTGCCGATCAGCGTGAAATCGCGCTGGAACGGGATGGTGAACACCACGCGGCCGTCGGCGGCTTGCAGGATATAGGCGCGGTCGTGGTCGTAGAGCCGGCGCACCACGATATGGCTGCCCTTGTCGAGGCGCAGATGCGGCTTTTGCTGTTGCCGCAGCACGCTCTCGGCCAGCGTCTCGACCCAGGCGCCGGCGGCATTGACCAACACCCGCGCCGTCACCTCTTCGCGCCGGCCGCGCGCCTTGAGGATGAGCCGCCAAGTGTCGCCGCGTTCGGCACGCACGGCGCGCGTGCGGGTGCGGATAGCGGCGCCGCGTTCGGCGGCGTCGACCGCGTTGAGGACGACGAGGCGCGCATCGTCGGCGAAGCAGTCGGAATATTCGTAAGCGTGATGGAAGCTGCGGCGCAGCGGCGCGCCGGCGGCGTCGGTCAAAAGATCGAGCTCGCGCGTGCCGGGCAAAATTTTGCGCCAGCCGATCCAGTCGTAGATCAGGAGGCCGAGGCGCAGCACCAGCGCCGAGCGGCGCGCCTCGTTGATCGGCAGCACGAAGCGCAGCGGCCGGATCAGGTGCGGCGCCGCCCGCAGCAGCACCTCGCGTTCCTTGAGCGCCGCGCGCACCAGGCGGAATTCGTAGTGCTCGAGATAGCGCAAGCCGCCGTGGATCAGCTTCGAGGATGCCGACGACGTGGCGGACGCCAGGTCGTTCTGCTCGACCAGCACGACCCGCAAACCGCGGCCGGCGGCATCGCGCGCGATGCCGGTGCCGTTGATGCCGCCGCCGATGACCGCGAGATCGTAATCAGCCACTGCGTCCCCCTCGCGCCGATGATAGAGATTTCTCGCCGGCCCCGCTTGCCTGGAATGGCGAATTGGCGATGATGGGGCATGGATTTCCGCGATCGTCACATCGTCGTCAGCGGCGGAGCGGGCGCGCTCGGCACCGCCGTGGTCGAGGTTTTGGCCGGCGCCGGCGCGATCTGTCACGTGCCGTGCCTGCACGAAGCGGAGAAGCAGAGCTGCCGGCTGCAAGAGAGCAAGAACGTGCGACTCGCGGTCGCCGGCAATCTGGCCGACGAGGCGGTCGTGGCCCGCTTCTATCAAGGCATCGCGCCGCTGTGGGCCTCGATCCATATCGCCGGCGGTTTTGCCATGGCGCCGATACGCGACACTACGGCGGTGCTGCTGCGGCAGCAGCTCGACATGAATTTCGTCAGCTGCGCGCTGTGCTGCCGCGCCGCCGTGAGCGCAATGGCCGGCGGCGGCCGCATCGTCAATGTTTCGGCGCGCCCTGGCCTCGAATGGCGCAGCGGCGCCGGCATGGTGGCTTACACCGCGAGCAAGGCGGCGGTCGCGGCGCTGACCGCGGCGCTCGCCGAGGAAGTCGCCAAGGACGGCATTCTGGTCAACGCGGTCGCGCCCTCGATCATGGACACGGCGGCCAATCGGGCGTCGATGCCGAAGGCCGATTACGCGCTGTGGCCGAAGGTCGAAGAGGTCGCGGCGACGATAGTGTTTCTTGTCTCGCCCGAGAACCGCGTCACCCGCGGCGCCATCGTGTCGGTCTATGGACGATCGTAACGTTTGCCTTACATCCAATTGAATGCTGCTAGAATTAAACCGGGGATTTTGTTGCATCTCCTATTTTATCCATCGCCTTTTTCACTATGGGTTCAATCAATCTTTGTATGAACGTGCTGCCGCCGCTTGCATCTTTTGACATGTCCTCCGGTGCATTTACTCTCTCGCCAGGATTAAACAGCAATTCCTTGAACGCCAATGCTGTAACGGCATCAGCGAAATTTGGTGCTTCGACTTTGAATCCAGGCAGTGATGCCGCAACTGCATACTTGTAGGTGTACTGAGTTTTGAGACGGAATACTTCCGTATATCTACGGCCCGCGAAAAGCATAAGAATGAAAAATGGCAAGAGGAATGTTAGCTTACTCAAGAAATTGCCAAGATACAGAAGTCCTATCGCCATAGGATCAGCGTTGGCGGGCGGTTCAAATTTGGCAATGTGGATATATGCCTCTAGCCAAGGAAATGCATTGAGCACGATGCCGGCCGCCGCCGCGAGACCTGCAACGGAAAAATAAAAAAGTATACGAATCCATCCCAGTTGGTTTCCTGTTGATTTCATCTCGCGCGCAAAACTTTCCGAGAGTCCGGAAACGGTAGCTTCGCCTAATACTTCCCGGGAGCGCGCAAGTAATCGATCGACTTCCTTCTGTGCAACGGCGAGGTCCGAAACGATTTTTTGGTGGTCCTCAAGGCTCTTGGCTAATAGTTGGTCGTGCGCTTTAGTCTTCTCTGATAAAAGTTTATCTTGACCCGCCCTGCCATCTGCGAGAAATTTCTCAAGAGCCGTACTGCTGTCTGATGCGAACTTGGTTCGTTCAGCGTTACCCTCAGCCACTAGTTTTTCTAAACTTGCCTTTCCGTCCGATAGAAAACTGGTGCGCTCTGCATTGCCGTCAGCCACGAGCTTATCGTACGCAGATTTACTCTCGGCTAGCAGTCTGTCTAAATCTGCCTTACCCTGGGCAAAGGTCGCTGTTCTGCCGTCAAGGTCGGCTTGGAATTTAGCGAACGCATTTTGATAGGCGTCGACCGACTCCTTTAGTTTATTCGCGGAATCGTTAATCCCATTGGTATTTGAAACGAGTGATTCAGCTCTCGATTTTGATTCCTCTGTCCTTGTGAGCGTCTCTGCCACTTGCGTCTTTGCAGTCGCAAGCTCCTGCGAGGCTGATTGGGCCTCCGAGATTATTGCCACCAATCTATCTCGATTGCCTTCGAGGGCATGCCTCAACCGGTTGAGGTTTCCATAGGCCTTCTGCTGTGCTGAGCGGGCCGCATTGAGTTGTGACAAGTGAAGCGTATAGCCACCCTTTTCGCTCAGTTTAGACATCGTGCGTATTTGATACAGACTGACAAGAAGACCTTGAACTGCCTGATACAGTTCCGAGAAAGTCGGCGGCAGATTTATTTGCTGACTCTTCTGGTTGGCGGCTGTCATGATCGTAGGATCAAGTGACACAATGTCACTATCTTTTTCAAAGCCGGTAATCTGAGCCAGCAATTTTTCGACGCTAGTGCGAACGGCGCTTACCCGAGCGGTAACTTCGGTCACGGCCGCATCGGGGATGAGGTCCGTCGACTCTATCGTTGACAAATTATGTGCTAGCGCCAGCGCGCCAGTTAGCTTAGTCCCAATTTGCTCAATCGAAGTGGCGGGACTAACGCCGGGAATGGGTTTTTCCAGGTCGAAAGCGACGTGGTCGGGGCCTTCTAGCGACGATAGCTCGCTGACAAACGAGTTCCAACCGTCGAGAGCAGCGGTAGCGGTTTGTGTAATATTTTCCAATTGAGGCGCGGTCACGCGATGTCTCCAGTGTTCGATAAATCGAGCAGCCCGACTTGCTTCCTGGGCGTGGCAATTGAATAACAACCGCAAACTAGGCTGAGTCGCGTTTACAACCCTAGTCCAAACTATGAATCCAAGGCGTGATCTAAAAACTGTGTTGCAACTGATACTTAGAAGGACTGTGATTTACGCTCCTCATTTCTAAGGAGTGGACAGCAAGGTTTTTGTCAGTAGCCCGGCCATAATCCCGGCGTCGCCAGTTCGACGAGATGATTGTCGGGATCGCGGAAATAAATGCTGACGCCGCCGCGCGGCCATGTAGTGCGGCCCTCGATCGCCACATCGGCTTCGGCAAGTTCTTTTTCCCAGGCGGCAAGCGCGTCGGCGCCGATCGAGAACGCGATATGCACCGGGCCGCTGCCGTCATGCGGCGGGATCGTGCCGCCGGGCATGTGCACGGTTTCGAGAGAATGGCCGCGCAAGAACAGCAGCAACAAGCCGCGGCCGCCGACGTCGTAGGCGCACAGCCGTTGATCGCGATAGACGCTGTTGAGCCCGAGCACCTGTTCGTAGAACGGGCAGGCGCGCTCAAAACTGTCGACGTAGAGCACGGTTTCCAGAATGCCGTGCAGGTTGGGCATGGCTCAGCCCGACACTGGCACGACTTCGCGCACGGGGGAATGAACGAGCCGCGTCACCGCGTTTGACGCGACGACGGCGTGCTGCTGCGCGTAGGCCTCGTGGTTTTTCTCGATGTAACCGAGATCGTAGAGGTAATTCACCATCAGGCCGTAGGACTGCGCCAGCGCGCGCTCCGAAGTGTCGCCCGGCCAGTTGAGCCGCTCCAGCCGGGCGCCGTTGCCGAGATGGAAGCGCGCCACCGCATCGAGCGGCAGGCCGCGGCGGTTGCGGCCGCGCACATAATACCAGGCGGCGGCGCGCAACAGTGGCTCGCGCACCCGCTCGGCGATCTCCGGCACGCGCCAGCAGTTAACGTCGTCAAGCGCGGCCAGCACCTCGCGATCGTCTTCGTCGAGCGCGACCGAGGTTGCATTGGCGCGCTCGCGCTTGAGCCATTCGGCGAAATTCGGCGCCGGCGACAAGGTGACGAAGGTCGCGACCCGGCCGAACTCACGCGACAGCTCCTCGACCACTTGTTTGATCAAGAAATGCCCGAAGCTGACGCCGGCAAGGCCGCGCTGGCAATTGGTGATCGAATAGAACACCGCGGTGGTGGCGCGCTCCGGATCGACCTCATCGCGCTTGCCGGACAGGATCGGCGCGATCGCCGCCGGCGTCTCGCGGGTGAGCGCGACTTCGACGAAAATCACCGGCTCGTCGACCAGCGCCGGATGGAAGAACGCGTAGCAGCGCCGGTCCGGCGGATCGATGCGGCGGCGCAGATCGTCCCAGTCCTGGATTTCGTGGACCGCCTCGTAGCGGATGATCTTTTCCAGAATGATCGCCGGCGACGACCAATCGATGCGGCGCAGCACCAAAAAACCGCGGTTGAACCACGACGAGAACAAATGGACGAAATCATTGTCGATAACGCCGAGATCGTCGCGGTGATCCATGGCGTCGATCAGCTCTTCGCGCATGCGCACCAGCGCCGCGGTGCCGCCGGGGGCAAGATTGAGCCTGCGGAACAGTTCGAGCCGGCGCGGCTCGCTGGCGTGGTGCAATTCGGCCGCGGTTTCGTCCGACGGCGCTTGCTGCCACGCTTTGATCGCCGTCTCGATGCGGGCGCCGTCGGAGCCGAAGGTGGTGGCGAGCGCCTCGAAGAACGCGATGCGCGGCCCGATGGTCAGATCCTCGTAGCGGCCGAGGATGTCGCGAGCCAGCGCCACGCCGGAGGCCTCGCCGCGGCCCGACAGTAGCGCCTCGCACAGCTCCAACAGGCCGGCAGAGCGCTCGCGCGACGGTTCGCGGCGCTGAATCAGGGCACGGCCGCGGTCGGCGATGCTCTGCAACATTTCGCTGAAAAAGGTCGTGTTCACCGAATTCTTCCCATCCGCCCGGCCCGGATTAGCTAATGGTCGCCGGCGGCAATGACAAGTTGGCGGTGCGGCGCACTGTAAACAAGCCACGTTAACGCCGGCCTGTCCGCGAAAGACATATTTGAGGCCCAGAAAGCGGCCTTGATCGGTGACGAACGTATGAACCGCACCGCCTGGACAAATTCGCGCCACTGCGCCAGTTAAAACGCCGTGCGGCGCATGGCCGCGCGAGGTCGGGAGCGTTTCATGCCGGGTCCGTTGGCTGGTTTGCGTGTGCTGGAGCTTGCCCGGATTCTGGCGGGTCCTTGGGCCGGCCAATTGCTCGCCGATCTCGGCGCCGACGTCATCAAGGTCGAGCGCGCCGGCTCCGGCGACGATACCCGCGCCTGGGGGCCGCCCTTCGTCGAGGCGGCCGACGGCGGCCATCTCAGCGCCGCCTATTTTCACTGCACCAATCGCGGCAAGCGCTCGGTCGAGGCCGATTTCACCACGCCCGACGGCCAACGCATCGTCAAGAAACTGGTGGCGCGCTCCGACGTGCTGATCGAGAATTTCAAAGTCGGCGGCTTGAAGAAATTCGGCCTCGATTATGCAAGCCTCGTGCCCGACAATCCACGCCTGATCTATTGCTCTGTGACCGGCTTCGGCCAGACCGGACCGTCGGCGCTGCGCGCCGGCTACGATCTCATGGCGCAAGGCATCGGCGGCATCATGGGCATGACCGGCGAGCCCGACGGCCCGCCGATGCGGGTCGGCGTGCCGACTGCCGACGTTTTCTCCGGCGTCTATTCGGCGGTCGGCATTCTGGCGGCGCTGGCGCGGCGCGAAAAAACCGGCAAGGGCGGCTATGTCGATTGTGCGCTGGTCGATTCCACCGTCGGCACGCTGGCATTCCAGGCGCTCAATTATCTGGTCTCTGGCGAAATCCCCAAGCGCATCGGCAATGCCCATCCCAACCTGGTGCCGTATCAGGAATTTCCGGTCGCCGACGGCAGGGTCATCATCGCCACCGGCAACGACGCGCAATTCGTCAAGCTGTGCGGCATTCTGGGCGACCCGCAACTCGCCGAGGTTAAGGCCTACAAGGACAACAAAGGCCGGCTGGCGCATCGCGCCGAGCTGGTCGGCAAGCTTTGCGCGCTCACCGCGCGCCTGACGCGCGAGGAGATCCTGGACAAGCTCGAAGCCGCCGGCATTCCCGCGGGTCCGATCAACGATCTGCAGCAGGTCTTCGCCGATCCTCAAGTCATCCATCGCGGCATGCGGCTCGAGCTGAAAAACCCCGCCGCCAAAGGCGGCACCAGCCCCGGCATCCGCACCCCGATCGTGCTCGACGGCACGCCGATGGCCTCGGACCGCCCGGCGCCGCGGTTGGGCGAGCATACGAAGGAAATTCTCAAAGAGATCGACGAGGGCTGATCTTATCCGCCCCCGCGATAGCGGGGGAGGGGGACCACCCCGAAGGGGTGGTGGAGGGGGCGCTGGCCTCGACGTTGCACAAACGTTGCCGTCATGCGCTGACATTAGCTTGCTCGTTTCCTTTCGAGTAAACGAAGCAGCTCCGCCGCTGTTATCCGTCTGCACCGATAACAAAGCTGCGCGTCCGGCGCCCCCTCCACCACGGTTCGCTCGCTTCGCGAGCTCCAGTGGTCCCCCTCCCCCGCTATCGCGGGGGCGGAAAGTGGCGGCGCTCTCGCGATGCATTGCACCGCAGTCCGCGAAATCGATTTGCAAAATGATCGAGCGTTTTCTCTATTCGCTTCGTTCTATTCGCTCTTCCCTATTCCGTTCTCGCAATTCGTAATCTCTTCCCTCAAAAAAGAAGGGGAGGCGGAACGCCGACAAACGCAGATCCAACCACCGCGCTTGCGCGCGGCGCGCGCGAACCCGATGAGCGCAGGCTTGAATCTACCGTTGCATCTCTTCTCAAGGATCTTGTAAAAAATATAAACGTATTTGGATTCGATGATCCAGGCTTAATGGAACTGGACGCAGTGAGTATTGGCCCACAAGAGGTTGAGGTTGCTAGAAAAGAGATAAACGTACTGAAACCTTTGCTGGATGAGATAGTAACGGATGGCCGTATCACGACAGAGGCTGCGCGGGACGAGTTGAAAGAACAATTCGAGAATTTAGAATCGACTGGAGATCGCCCATTTGAACGGCAGGCAATCGAGTTTGGCAGGCGTTCATTCCAGAATTTTGTAGGAGAGCTTTTGCGTCGGGCTTATGCGCCTGTGCGGAGTCTAGCAAGGCAGGTAAGAGCAGAAAGCGGAGTTGCATGGAAGGGTCTCCGCGACGGAGCTTACAAGGCGGCCGGTGCAGCACTAATCACGGGAGCGGTTACTGATATGACCGGCGTGACCAAGTTCACAAGTACCTTCATCCAGTTTGTGACGACGCACTCAGAAATGCTTATTGCCTATGTCACGAATGCATTTCAAAATCCTACGCTTGTTGACATCATCCACTGGATTGTTTGGCTGGGCAAATGACATTCTGAGTGCGTGGTTAGGTTCATTCCACCAATGTTTATTGCGGGTCGCTGTGGGCTACTTTGTTTCAAGCTCGTAGCTCGTAGCTCGTAGGATGGGTAGAGCGAAGCGAAACCCATCATCTTTCTCTAAGCCACAGTGGATTTCGCTTCTCTCTACCCACCAGCTACCGCCTCGTCAGCCGCCGCCGGTTGGCCCGCACGCGCTTTTTGTAAACGCCCAAAACCTTCTTTGCGACACGATGGCTCTTGCCGCCTTTGATGACGGCGGTCGCCGCGGTGGCTTGGGCTTCGCCGAGCGCGGCGACTTTCTCGGTCGCCATGCGGCGCGCTTCGGTTTGACTGTGCGCCGGTTGCGTCGCCATGCGCATGACGCGAAGCGCCATGACGCCTTGCGCTTCCCAGCCCAGTTTGGCGGTTTGCATCGAGAGCGCAAACCAGTCATTCCACATCTGCATTGGATTCGACATCTGTTTTCCCTGAAGACGCCCGGTACCTGCGCGAGCTGCGTCTCCAGGAGAACGGCTGCATCGACGTCTTTGTTCCGGCGGCAGCGGCGCAAGCCGGCAGCGATGTCAGCCGGCAGGGCGCGCGTCGGGAATATGCAGCAAGAACTCGGTGCCCGGCGTGTGCCGGCGGATCTGCAAATCCGCCTTCACCTGCGACGACAGCGCGGTCACCAGGCGCATTCCCAATCGCTTGCCTGATTTAATATCGAAATCCGCCGGCAGCCCAATGCCTTGATCGCGGACCGAGATGGCGATGCCGCCGTCGGATCGCAAAACCTCGACCCACACCTCGCAGGCGCTGTCCGGATAGGCGTATTTGGCGCTGTTCGTAATCAGCTCGTTGACCAAAAGTGCGACAGGAATTGCGGTATCGGTGGCGCAATTGATGTCGGCTGCGGCCGAAAAGTGGATCCGGCAGCGCGGCATCGCCTTGCCGAGGTCGCCACAGATGTCGCCGAGATAGGCGCCGAGATCGACGGTGTCGATTTTCTCGCTGCTGTAGAGGCGCTGATGGGCGCGCGCGACCGCGGCGATGCGGCTCGATGCATCGCGCAGCGCGTGTTGGACTTCCGGGTTCTGGGTTGTCGTCGTTTGAAGATGCAGCATGCTGGAAACGATCTGCAGACTGTTATTGATCCGGTGATTGACCTCTTTCGCCAACAGCTGATGACGCTCGAGGGCGGCGGTGAGCGACCGCTCCGCGCGTTGCCGGTAAATGGCCATGCCCAGAATGTTCGCCGCGCCTTGCAAGAAGGATATGTCGTTCGAGGAGAACTCGCCTTCGGAGCGGCTGTCGACTTCGAGGACGCCAAACGGCTCGCCGTCGCCCTGAAGGATCACATTCATGGCGCGGCGGATGCCATGCTCCAGGAGCAGCTCCGGCGTCCGAAAGCGCTCTTCGTTTTCGAGATGGTTCGAGATGACGGCCTTGCCGGTGCGCAAGGCATAGCCGGCGGGCGATGCCACGTCGGCGCCGACCGTCGCGGTTCCAACGACGCCAGAATCCCAACCGACGCCGGCGCGCACCAGGAAACGGCCCCCCGCGGGCATGAATTCCAAAACCTTGGCGAATTCCGCATTCAGACCTTCGGCGGTCAGCCGGGCGGTCAAATCGAGCAATTCCGGAAAAGGCGTGCCTTGCAGGGCCTTCACGCCAAGTTCCGCCAAAATCTCCTGCTGCCGGACCCGCTGGCGCAGCGTTGCCGCGGTCAAATCCTCGGCAGGCTGCCCATCCGGGGACGGCTCGGCCACAAACTCGGAGGTTTTGGGATGGAAAGAGACGATGCCAGCCATTGTCCTACTTTCAAGAGTAAGAGCGGTCGGACCGGCTGACCCAGCCAGCGCGGGCACTCATGTAAGTGTTGCGCATGGACGCATTGCAGGCGCGGGCGTCATGTATTCACCGAAGGCTTGGATTTAAAGGCAAAGGGCGCGACTGCGACGAAGTCGCGCCGCACCGGCCAAGGTTTCGGCGCCTCAGAGCGCCCAAGCCCGCAATGCGTCCTTGATCTCGCCTGGGTCGTACGGTTTCGCAAAGAAGCGGCCACCTGCCGGAAGATCCTGCTCCGCTACCCTTTCACGCCCCGAAGTCACGATGATCTTGATCGGCGGCCACCGGTTGCGGACCGCGTGCGCGAGCTTGAGACCATCCATCGAGCCGGGCATGTGAATGTCGGTAAAGACCACGCGGATGTCGCTACGGCTTTCCAGGATGCGTATCGCTTCATCGGCGTTCGCGGCTTCGATCACCTCGAAGCCGGCACCTTCAACCGTTTCGACGGCGCATAGCCGAACCAGCGGTTCATCTTCAACGATGAGGACGGCTGGAGTTTTCGCACGGGACCCCGGTACCATTCGTTGCCTCTAATGTCTTTTTACATAACCCTTGAGGCACTTGTAAGTTCAGCCCAACGTTTCGGCGGCGGAGGTCGTTCCAAGGAATTGTCGCCATCGGGTATATTCGCTGTCCCGCGCCCGTATCCCAGCACCGAAAGCATCATGGCCCGCATCTCCTATATCGAAGAAAACGATCACCCCGAGCTCGCCGACTTGATCGGCAAAATCCGCGCCGGACGGCGTGGGGAGCTGATCAATGTCTATAAGTTGCTCTTGCACTCGCCGTCGCTTGCCGCCATCTGGCTCGACTTCGTCAGCGCGGCGCGGTTCAAGGTCGAGCTCGAGGGACGGCTGCGCGAGATCGTCATCGTCCGCGTCGCCCATCTCAATCGCACCGCTTACGTGTTCAAGCAGCACGTGCCGCAGCTCTCGGCGCCCGAAGGCTTGAGCGACGCGGAATGCGACGCGCTCGCCGACTGGCGCAACGCGAAAACATTTAGCGCGCGTGAGCGCGTAGCGCTCGCCTATACCGACGCCATGACCCGTGACGTCACCGTGCCGGATGACGTGTTCGAAGACTTGCGGCCGCATTTCAACGAACGGCAGATCGTCGAGCTGAGCGTCCTGATCGGGCTCTACAACATGCACACCCGGGTGTTCACCGCGCTCGGCATCGATCCCGAGCCGCATCACAAGTGAATCGTGTTTGGAATCACCCGACCGCCGGCTGCGGTTTTGGCGCCTCGGTCCGCTGCGCCTCGCGCAGCGCGCGGTCCAGCGCGGCGAGGTCGTAGGGCTTTTGCAGCACGGCAAAACCTTGCCGCACGGCGTCTTGTGCGCTCGAGCTGTAGCCCGTCGTCAGCAGCACGACGATGTGCGGAAAGCGCCGGCGGATGGCGTCGGCGAGCTCGAGGCCGTTCATGCCGCCGGGCATCAAGATGTCGGAGAACACCAGATCGATGCCGCGATCGCGTTCGACGACATCGAGGCCGGCCTGGGCGCTCGCCGCCTGCTTGACCGTGTAGCCGAGCTCTTCGAAATAGGCCTTGCCGACCTCGGCGACGTCCGCATTGTCTTCGACCAACAGCACGGTGCCGGCGTGCTTCTTCGCGCCGACGACGGCGGATTGCTCTTGCGGCCGCGCCGGGGCTTCCCAGGTCCGCGGCAGGAACAGCGTGACGACGGTGCCGCGCCGCGCCGAGCTCGCGATGGCCGCCGCGCCGCCGGATTGACGGGCGAAGCCGTAGACCTGGCTTAAGCCCAGGCCGGTGCCCTTGCCGACGTCCTTGGTGGTGAAGAACGGCTCGAACACCCGCGGCAGCACGTCGGCCGCAATGCCCGATCCGGTGTCGGCGACGCGGATGGCGACAAAGTCGCCCGCAAGGCCTTCTTCGCTGGCCTTGCCGCGCAGCACGACCGGCTTGGCGGTCAGCGTCAGCGTGCCGCCCGACGGCATGGCGTCGCGGGCGTTGACGGCGAGATTGAGCAGCGCCAGCTCGAACTCGCTCGGATCGACTTTCACGGTGCACGGCCGCCGCGGCACGCCGACCTTGATCTCGATATCGCCGCGCAGCGAGCGACTGAGCATGTCCTTGATCTCGGGCAGCTGTTCGGCGAGATCGATGACGCTCGGCTGCAAGGTCTGGCGGCGCGAGAATGTCAGCAGCTGCCGGGTCAGGCTTTCGCCGCGCTGCGTCGCGGTGGTGATCGCATCGAGCAAGTGCGTCTGCTTCTCGTCCTTGATGTGGCGGCGCAGCCGCTGCACGCTGCCGCTGACGATCATGAGCAGATTGTTGAAGTCGTGGGCGACGCCGCCGGTCAATTGGCCGATGGCCTGGAGCTGCTGCGCCTGGTGCAGCGCGCCTTCCGCCATTTCGCGGCGCTCGGCTTCGTCGTGCAGGTGCTGGGTGCGGCGCAGCGCGAACCACAGCACGGCGAACAACAAGAGCGTCGCCGGCAAGCCGAAGATCAAGTGGGTGCCTATGGCCCTGAGCCATTCGTGGTTGATCGCGGGGATGCTGGTACCGGCCAGCGCATAGACCGGGTAGCCGGTTAGCTTGCGAAAGCCGATTCGCCGGGGCACGCCGTCGACTTCGGAATTGACGGTGAACGTGTCGTGGGTGACGCCGTGGTCGATGGCCGAGCGCAGCCCGCTGGTCGGGCTCAATTTTTGCACGCGGTTGTTGCGGACCGGATAGCGCGCCAGGATGGTGCCGTCGTCGCGGACCAGGGCATAGAAACTGCCGCGCGTCTGGCCGATCAATGTGTAAAAGTCCTCGAAATATTTCGGCCGCACCGCCACCGCGATCACGCCCTTGAACGTCTTGCTCGGCGAGTCGAGACGCCGGGATAGATCGAAGAAATCCCTGCCGACGCTCGCCAGATTCGGCGTGCGCACGTCGCTCACATAGGTGCCGGCGTCCTTGTCGGTTTGGGCCTTGAAGTAATCGCGGTCGGTGAAATTGACGTCGGTCTTGACGGACTCAAGCGTGCTGGAAGCGAGCGGCCGGCCATCGCGGCCGATCAGGACGATGGCCTGCAGTTGCGGCATCACGTCGGCGATTTGCGCCAGGCGGATATGCAGGCGCGGCTGCGCCGCGCGAATTTCGTCGTCGGACATGCCGCGCACGACCTCGTCGACCTCCGCAAAGGTGCGGTCGACGGTCTCGAACACTTTGAGTGCCTGTTCCTGCTGCACGTCGAGCGAACGCTCGATGCGCTCGTCGGCTGCGGCATGAATGTCGCGATAGCTGACCCACGACGCATAGCCGTAGAGCGCCGCGGGCAGCACCAGCGACGCGACCATCATCAGTTTCAGCAGGCGGACTGCCGATTCCCGTGCCGTGTTCATCGATTGCGAAGTGTGCGACCGTTACGCCGTGAGTTTTCCATATTTCTCGGGCGCAAACGAGGCAGCGTGAGCCTTCGATAGTTGCAATTTCGTGACCGGTTCGTGACCGGAATGGCCAGACGTCACCCTTGACTGTACGAAATCGGCCGCATTTGAACTGATTTGCTCTGAAACTTCAGAGCTTGTCCTCTAAGCGACGGCGGTCGGCGCCAGCGCCTCGATGTCGGTGACCACGTCGATCACGGCAGGACGATTTGCCGCGAGTGCCTGCGCCAATGCGGCCGGAAACGCCGACGGTTCCTCGACGCGGATGCCGAGCGCGCCCATGTCTTCGGCGAGGCGGGCGAAATTGACCTTGCTGAAGGTCCACAATTCGCGCGCTTTCGGCGTCTGCTGGCCGCCATAGACGCGGTCGAAACCGCGCTTGGACTGATTGCCGCCGCCATTGTTGTTGACCACGGTCACCGCATTGATGTTCCAGCGCACCGCGGTTTCGATCTCGGCGATGTGATACCAAAAACCGGCGTCGCCGGTGAAAGTGACCACCGGCCGCTCCGGGCGGCCGCATTTGGCGCCGAGGCCCGCCGGAAACGCCCAGCCGAGATGGCCGGCGCTGCGCATATAGCTTTGGTGCGGCGATTTCAGATCGAACATGCCGCCCATCCACATGCCGGCGTGGCCGGTATCGACCACCACGATGGCGTCATCGGGCACGTGCCGCGTCAGCTCGCTGCACAGCCGTTCCGGCCGCATCGGCACCGCGTCGGACTCGAGCGCTGATTTGTATTTTTGCCGCCACTCGGCGCAGAGGCCTTGCGCCTCCGCCAGCCAGCTCTTGCGTTTCGCCGCACTGCCGCGGTCGGCGATCTTGAGCATGCGCTCAAGCGTCACCTTGGCGTCGCCGTTGACGCCCGCCGCCAGCGGATAATTGCGGCCAAGCGCTTCCGGGTCGATGTCGATCTGAATCGCCGGCGTGCCGATTTTCGGCACCGCCCAAAAGTGAGTGGTCATGCCGCCGGTTTCGCTGCCGATGAAGCAAACCAGGTCGGCAGCATTGACGACGCGGTTGGCGCTCTCGCGCGAATAAGTGCCGGCGACGCCGACCGACAACGGGTGATTGCCGGGAATCGAATCCTTGCCGTTGAGCGAGGTCGCCACCGGAATCTGCAGCGCCTCCGCCAACGCGACGAGCTCAAGCGCCGCGCCTGAAGCGCGCACGCCGCCGCCGGCGACGATCACCGGGCGGGTGGAATCTTGCAGAATTTTCAGCGCCGCGCGCACGCTCGCCTCATCGGGCTCCGGACGGAACGCCGGCACGCGGGAAAATTGCGGCTCGACCAGCGGCTCCATGTCGGCTTCCTCGGCGTCGATCTGTCCCTCGTTGCCGCGAAATTGCAGATGCACCGGGCCGGGACAGCCGGTCACCGCGGTGCGGAACGCTTGCCGCACCATGTCGGGAAATCGCGCCACGTCGTCCACCGTGGCGTTGAATTTTGTCACCGGCTCGAACGCCGGCATATCGTCGATCTCTTGATACACTTTGCGGAATTTTGTCTTCGGCTCGCGGCCGCCGGTCATGGCGATCACGGGCGAATGGGCGAGCCACGCGTCGCGCAGGCCGGCGGCGAGATTGAGCGCGCCGATCACCTGCGCCATGCAGATGCCCGGCCTGCCCGAGGCGCGCGCATAGCCGTCCGCCATATAGGCCGCGGCCTTCTCGCCGTGCACGTGCAGCCGCTTGATCTCGGTGCGCCGCTCCATCTCGGCATAAGTAGTGCGCAGCACGGCGGGCACGTGGAACACGTGCGTGACGCCGTAGCCCTTGAACATGTCGGCGAGGCATTGCGCCCCGGTCATTTTGCGATTGTGGCCGATTTGCATGGGCGGTCGTTTCCTCGTGTTTCTGAAATATTTTGATGTGCTGTTAGTTGTCGAACACCGCGACCGCGCGGATCGGCGAGCCGGTGCCCTCGCGCCATTTCAGCGGCAGGCCGATGAATTGGAATTCGCCTTGGCCGAGCAGCGTCTCCAGATTGCACAGGCTCTCCATGTGGGTGATGTCGAGCTCGAGGCAGGCCTTGTGCACCAGCGAATTCACTTTGCCCTCCGGCCCCGGCCGCATCGAGTCGATGCCGAAATGCACGATGCCCTGCTGCGCCAGCCACTCTGTCGCCGCGACGTTCACGCCCGGATTGTCGGTCGCATAGGCCGCGGTCGGAAAGGTGCGTTCGTGATGTCCAGTGCACAGCAGCACCGTGCCCTTTTTCGGGATCGGCACGCCGGCCGCTTTCACCGCCGCTTCGAGATCGGCCGGCGTGATTTCCGCGCGCGGCTTGATGTGGCGCAGGTCGATACAGATACCTTGGACGATGCAGTTCTCCAGCGGGTATTCGTTGATCGGCGTACCGCTTTTGCCAAAGTGCCGCGGCGCGTCGATGTGGGTGCCGCCGTGGTCGGGCATGGAGAAGAACATCACGCTGTTGCCCTGGACGTTGCCGGACTCGGCGAACGCCTCTTCGTGGGTCTTCCAGATGCCGTGGATGATGGGCGGCTGCCCGGGATAGGACGGGGTGCGGTGATAAAGCTCCCGGCTCAAATCGACGATCCGCATTGCATTTCTCTCCCTTGCCGCTCCGGCTTTGGGCGAACACTATCCGCCCCTTGAGACCGCGACAACGCCACGCCGGAGCACGCCATGAAGACCTCGACCGACCGTATTCTGACCACCCATACCGGCAGCCTGCCGCGGCCGAAGCCGCTGATCGACCTTATTCTCCGCCGCGAGAAGGGCGAGGCGATCGCGGCGGACGCCTTCGAAGGCGAGGTGGTCAAAGCGGTCGACGAAATCGTCGCGCAGCAGGTCGCGGCCGGCATCGACGTGGTCTCAGACGGCGAGATGAGCAAGCCGTCCTACACGACGTATATCCGCCACCGGGTCAGCGGCATCGAGATGGACCCGCGCGCGGCAGAAAAGGGCCGCGACATCATGATCGGCCGCGATCTGTTGCAGTTTCCGGATTTTGCCCGCCAGCGCAGCAATTTCTCGGCCATGCCGTTTCCCGGCTGCGTCGGCGAATTGCGCTACAAGGACCGTTCCGCGCTCGACCGCGACCTCGCGCATCTCAAAGCCGCGGCGGCGAAATCCAAGCCCGCCGAGGTGTTCATGACCGCGCCGTCGCCGGGCATTCTGACGCGCTTCATCATCAACCTGCATTACCCGACCGAGGAGGCGTATGTCGCGGCGCTCGCCGACGTGCTCAAGGTCGAATACCGCGCCATCGTCGAGGCCGGTTTCGTGCTGCAGATCGACGCGCCCGACCTCGGCTCGGCGCGCAACAACCAGTACCGCCATCTCACCGACGACGAATTCCGCTCAAAAATCGCCGAGCGCAATATCGCGGCGCTCAACGCCGCGATCGAGGGGCTGCCGGCCGACCGCATGCGGCTGCATATCTGCTGGGGCAATTACGAGGGCCCGCACACCCACGATCTGCCGGTGACCAAGATCATCGACATCGCGTTCAAGGCCCGCGTACAGGCGTTCAGCATCGAGGCTGCCAATCCGCGCCACGACCACGAATGGGAAGACCTCAAGGCGATAAAAATCCCCGACGACAAGATCCTCATTCCAGGCGTCATCGACTCGACGACAAATTTCGTCGAGCACCCGCGCCTCGTCGCCCAGCGCATCGGCCGCTACGCGCAAGTGGTCGATCGCGAGCGGCTGATCGCCGGCGTCGATTGCGGCTTTGGCACCGCCGTGCGCACCGAGCCGATGGTGGCGGATTCTATCGTCTGGGCGAAGCTTGCCGCGCTCAGCGAAGGCGCCGCGATCGCCAGCGAGAAGTTGTGGGGATAGGCCCCGTCACGTGAAGATATGCGACACGAACACGCCGATGGCGACGCCGGCGATCGCCGCGGCGACGCCGATCGACACCGTCTCCAACACCGTGCGGACGATGGCGCGGCCGCCGATCTTGGCGCGGCCGACGCCGAGCGCGACCAGCAGCAGCGTGGTGACGATCGCCGAAATTACGCGGCCCTGCGCCACGGGCAGAAAGCCGAACGGCAGGATCGGAATGGCGGCGGCGAGAAAATCGGCGAGCAACATCCATAGCGAGCGCACCAGCGGGCTCTGGCGCGAATCGGCGTCGCCCGGCATGGCGAGCGCCATGGCGAAACCGCGCAAGACTGCCGGCTGTGAAGTTAGGAATTTCTTGACGCTCGCTGCCTGATCGTTCGCCACGCCGACAGCCTGCAGCCGTTGCGTTACCCGTTGCAGCACCGCGCCCGGGTCTTTCTGCAAATCGGCCGTGATGCGCGACGCCGTCACTTTGGTCTGATCCTCACCGGTCTCGGCATCGAGATAGGTGCCGGCCATCATCGATACGGCCGCGGCAACCGCGCCCGACGCGCCGGCGATCAGCACCGCCTTCTGATCGGAGGTGGTCGCGGCGACGCCGAACACCAGGCCGAAGATCGAAACGGTGCCGTCCTCCATGCCGAACACGACTTCGCCGGCGGAGGCCTGCAGCGATATTTTCAGCCGTCCCCACAACGATGCTTCGCTCATGCCACTGCCTTTTAGGAGATGAACTTTCAGGAGATGAACTTTCAGGAGATGAACTTTCAGGAAACGAACTTTCAGGAAGCGTCCCGGGCGACGTTCACTCCGCCTTGATGCCCGCAGTCTTGATCACCTTGCCCCACTTCTCGGTTTCGGCGGCGAGGAATTTGCCGAACTCCGCGGGCGTCATGATCATCGGCTCGGCGCCGAGCTCGGCATAGCGCGCCTTCATCGCCGGCGTGGTGAGCGCGTCGTTGAGTGCGGTGTTGATCTTGTCGATGACATCGGCCGGCGTGTGCGCCGGCGCGCCCAACGCGTCCCACACATAGGCCTCGTAACCCGGCACGATCTCGTTCGCCGCTGGAACGTCGGGCAGGGTGTCCAGGCGCTTCGCGCTCGTCACCGCCAGCGCGCGGAGCTTGCCGGCTTTGATGAATTCGATCGATTGCGCGACCGGACTGAACGAGGCTTGCACCTGCCCGGCCATCAGATCGGGCAGATAATTGGAGTGATAGGCGATGTGCACGAGCTTGATCCCGGCCATGGAATTGAACAACTCGCCGGCCACATTGGTGGCGCTGCCGGCGCCGGCCGAGGCATAGTTGAGCTTGCCGGGATTGGCCTTGGCATAGGCGACGAATTCGGCAAGGGTTTGCACCGGCAGCGACGGCGTCACCTGCACGACGCTCGCCGAGCGCATCAGGCCGCCGACCGGCGCCAGGTCGCGCAACAGATCGAAGGTGAGATGGCCTTCGTAGAGCGTGGCGTTGATGGCGTTGGTCGCCGTCATCGTCAGCAGCGTGTAACCGTCGGGCGCGGCCCGCACCACCATTTCGGTGGCGATGTTGCTGTTGGCGCCCGGCCGGTTGTCGACGATGAATTGCTGCCCGAGTCGTTCCGACAGCCCCTGTGCGGCGAGGCGGGTGAAAATGTCCGGCGCGATGCCGGCCGGATAGCCGACCAGGATGCGCACGGGGCGCGTCGGATAAGCATCGGCGCTGGCGACACGCGGCAGCACCGGCAACGCCACAGCGCCCGCCATGAGACCTAAAAATTTCCGGCGCTCAGTTTTCATTGCGGCTTCAATCCTGCGAACTTGACCACCTTGCCCCATTTCTCGGTTTCCTCGACGATGAATTTGCCGAACTGTTCCGGCGACATTGCCAACAGCGGCGCGCCGAAGTCCGAAAGCCGTTCCTTGAATTTCGGGTCGGCTTGAACGGCGCCGATTGCGGCGGCGAGCCTGTCGATGACGTCCTTCGGTGTGTTCTTCGGCGCCACGACGCCGCTCCAGCCGCTGGCTTCAAAACCAGGAATGGTGTCGGCAATCGTCGGCACGTCCGGCAACTCCTGGACGCGCGCCGCAGTGGTCACGCCGAGGGCGCGCAGCTTGCCGGCCTTGATGTGACCGATGCTCGACGAAATGCCGCTGACGCCGGTCATGAGCTGGGCGCCGAGCAGGTCGGTCACCATCTGGCTCTCGCCCACATAGGGCACGTGGATGACATCGATGCCGGCCATCATCTTGAGCAATTCGACGGAGAGATAAGGCGGCGTGCCGGCGGACGGCGAGCCGACGCTGAGCTTGCCGGGATTGGCTTTGGCATAGGCGACGAAGGCGGCAACGTTTTGCGCCTCGAACGACGGGTTCACGACCAGCACCAGCGGAATGCGATTGATGGTGCCGACCGGCGCGGTGTCGCGCGCGAAATCATAGGGCAGGTCGGCGAACAGCGTGGTGTTCACGGTGTTGGACGCCGCGGCGAAGAACAGCGTGTAGCCGTCCGGCGCGGCGTTGATCACCGCCTGCGCGCCGAGATTGCCGCCGGCGCCGGGCTTGTTCTCGACCACGACGGTTTGCCCGAGCGCATTGCCCAGCCATTGCGCGGCGATCCGCGCGGTGATGTCGACTTGGCCGCCGGCCGGGAAGCCGACGATGAGGCGGATCGGATGCGCCGGGTAAGCTTGCGCGCGGGCGATGCGCGGCGCCAACGGCAGCGCGGCGGCGCTTGCGGCCAGGTGTAAAAAACTTCGGCGCTTCATTGTTTCCCCTCGCGCTTCGGCGCAGGCAAGGCGCGCGGCCGCGTCCATGCCGATGGCTACAATATACTAATGGGCGACCGGATCGAGAGTTGGCAAAGGAGCGCACATGAGTCTGCAAGCATCGCCGCCAAATCCGGCCGGATCGGCCTCACTCGATCAACCTGTCGGCGAGCATTTGACTATTTGCGGTGATCGCCACAGGCTTGCCTCTGCTCGAATTGTCGTCCGTAGAGGAGGATCGCGAATGACATGCCATTCGTTTCATTCCAAGCGCGCGCTTTTGCTATGGGCTGCCGCGATGGCGGGGTTATTGCTGTCATCGTCGGTCGCCTCGGCACAGGGGTTTGAAATCAAGTCCGTAGCCGAGAAGAAAACCCAGCAACTCCCGCCCGGACCGTTGTTTTGGCGGATCGACAACTTCCCTACACTCGAGCAAGCGAACGCTGCGGCTGGGCCGACTGCGCTCGCCGCCGAAGTGGCAGGCAAGGTTTGGCTATTCACGCTCGGTCCGAAGGATGGATCATCGCCGGGCGGCACCAAGGTGGCCGAGATCGGACCTGTGCCGCCCATCAGTGCGCCAGAATATTTACTGCGTATCAACAGTGCGGGTGGGCCACCGGGAGTCAAGACGCCGGTGCATACTCACCCGGGATCGGAAACTTTCTACGTGCTGACTGGCGAGCTTAGCCAGAAGAGTCCCCATGGTGTGAGCCGTATTCCGGCCGGTCAGTTCATGGCGGGACACGGCCCTGGCATGCCGATGGAGGTCTCCAGCAGCGGCGCCGGCGATCTACGTGCTTTGGTCATGTTTGTGGTGGACGCCACCAAGCCGTTCTCATCACCCGCAATGATGCCTTGAGGCGTTTAAATCAATCCATGCCCTGCCAGACGATACCAATGAACTTGGCGCCGAGTTCCTGGTTGAACCGCCAGACCACTTTGTATTTGCTCTCCTGCGTGACGCGGTGACCGGAGAGGAGCAGCACGAATTCATCGGGGACGTCGAACCCGTCAACATGCAGCCGCACGCCGCCATCGGAAATGTCCATGACGACACATTCGCGCGGCAGTGCGCCGTTGCCGAATTGGATTTTCGCCACACGGTAAAGCGGGCGCCGTGGCTCCCGGCGCCTCTCATCATGAGGCAGCAGCGCAAGCATGAACCCAGCTCCGTGTTGCGGCCCGGCTTTTTGGCAATTGGCGACAGCACCCTTCGGTGAAAACGTCTACCCGATGACAATTGCGCGTAGCCTAACGCGCGCGCTCGAATTTTCCTCGCATTTGCCTGAATTTGGCGCCGCTGTTTCCGTGAATGACGGATCGATCGGGTCGAGCGCGCTCTCGACCCGGTTCTATCCAGGGTTCTGGACACGGCGGCCGCGACCTGCTGCGATAGCAAACTCGCTTAACATAGAGGAGCGTCGCCGATGACTGTCATCGATTGCCAGGTCCACGCCTATGAGGCGAACACGCCGAAGCGGCCCTGGCACAATGTGCCGAACTGGCCCGACCACGTGACGGGTGACGAGATGGTGGCGGCGATGGCCAAGGTCGGCGTCGACGGCGCGATCTTCATCTCCGCCTTTTCCTTGTACCAATACGACGCCAGTTATGCGGTGGAGGTGCAACGCGCCCATCCCGGCCGGTTCGGCATCGTCAAGCCGGTCGACCCGGACGATCCTGCCGTGGCCGATGTCATCGCCGACTGGAAGAAGACGCCGGGCGCGGTCGGCATCCGCATCATGCTGACCAAGGAGGCCAAGCGCGATCCCAACGACCCCGGCCTCGACCGCATCCTCCGTGCCGCCGTCCGCTACGACATTCCGGTCAACATTTTGTGCTGGGGCAACCTGGACGACGGCACGGCGCTGATCGATCGCCACCCTGACGCGCGCTTCATCATCGACCATCTGGGCATCCTGCAGCCGCGCACGCCGCCCGCTCCGCCGCAGCCCTGGGCTGACCTGCCCAAGGTTTTGGATCTCGCCAAGCGCCCGAACGCGGTGATCAAGGTCAGCGGCGCCTGCACGCTGTCGCGGGAACCGTATCCCTTTGCGGACATCTGGGACCCGCTCGCCCGCGTGTTCGAGGCTTGGGGTTTCCAGCGCTGCCTGTGGGGCACGGACTGGACTCGCGCGTTCGCGGTCGTCAACTACGAGCAGGGCGTCGCGCCCTTCCTGAAGACCGACCGCCTGAGCGACGGTGAGCGAACGATGTTGATGGGCGGCGCCTGCGCCAAAGCCTATGGCTGGTCACCGAAGAAAAGTTAGGCTCACTACCCCGCGGTCGTGTTGCTGTACAAGACGGGCGGTTGCAAAGGGAGCGTTCATGAATCTGCAAGCCACACCGGCAAAACCGGCCGGATCGCGCGAGCGCTCGCTGGACGAGGTCAAGGCCGAGTTCATGCGGCGTGCCGGGCGGCTCAATCCGTTCGAGGATATTTCGCGCGAGGACGCCGAGCGGGTGATGAATGCGCTGCAAAACCTCGACAAGGATCATTGGGCGCAGGAGTGGAGCAAGATCGGGCTTGGCTACGAGGAGAAAGCTGACGCCCGCGCCAAGGCGGGCGCTGCCGGCGCTGAGCTTGCCGAGCTCTACATGCACGCCTTCGATACCTGCCGCGTCGGCCGCTATCCGACGCCGAATTCGCCGGGCAAGCTTGAGGCGTACCAACATTCGCTGCGCATGTTCCGCAAGGCGGCGAAATATTTTGATCCGCCGCTCGAAATCATCGAGCTGCCGTTCGACGGCGACAAAAACAACAAAAAGCTCATCGGCTATTTGCAGCTGCCGCCCGGTGTGAACAAGCCGCCGGTGGTGCTGCATTGGGGCGGCGTCGATGGTTGGAAGGAAGATCGCCTGCGCATCGCCAAGGCGATTATGGAGCAAGGTCTTGCCTCGCTCACCATCGACATGCCGGGCAGCGGCGAAAATCCTGTGCTCTATGGCGATCCTGCCGCCGAACGCACTTTCACCACCTGGCTCGATTACCTGCCGCAGCGTGGCGAGATCGACGGCGGCAGCGTCGGCGTCTGGGGCGGCAGCTTTGGCGCCTATTGGGCGGCGCGGCTTGCATACGTCGCTGCCGACCGCATCAAGGGCGCGGTTTTCCACGGCGGCAATATCCATTACGGCTTTCAGAAAGAATGGCTGATCCCGGCCTTCACCACCGGCGGCGCGACATATCTGTTCGGCGCGCACAGCCTGCTCGAAGCGCGCGGCCGCGCCATGGGCACCAAGACGCTCGAGGAATTTTTGGCAGCTGCGCCGCGCTTGTCGTTGAAGGCCATGGGCCTGCTCGACAAGCCGTCGGCGCCGATCCTCGGCGTCAACGGCAAGCTCGACGACCAGGCGCCGGTCGATGACATTTATCTGCTCATGGAGCACGGCAGCCCGAAATCGGCGCGCATCTATCCGCAAGGCGCACACATGGGCCGCACGCCGGGCGAGCCGTCGGAGCATATTACGACGATGATCGTCGAGTGGCTCAAAGGGCAGTTGAAGCGATAACGGTGAAGTGACTTTGCCGCCCCGATCACTGTGATCTGATATTTTTCCGGCCGGGGCGCCGGAACCTTTTCGGCCGCGAGTCATCCAATTCTCTCGATACGGCAACGTTTCCCGGCAGACTGCGCCAACGGAGGAACACGGCAATGGCACAAGAGCAGGCGCCGCCGAGCGGCCCGGATCTGACCAAGGGCGTCGCCATCGGCGATTTCAAAGACGACAAGCTGTTGGGCCACGTCGGCGATGAGGAGGTTTTGCTGGTGCGCAGCGGCGGCGACATATTCGCCGTCGGCGCCCATTGCAGCCATTATCACGGCCCGCTTGCCGAAGGCATCGTGACCGGCGACAGCGTGCGCTGTCCGTGGCACCACGCCTGCTTCGATCTGCGCACCGGCGAGGCGGAGCGGGCGCCGGCGCTGAGCCCGATCGATTGCTGGACGGTGGAAGAGCGCGACGGCCGCATCTTCGTCACGCAAAAGCGCGAGCAGCCGAAGCCGCGCGCCATGCCGGCGAAGGCGGATACGCCCGGCAAGATCGTCATCGTCGGCGGCGGCGCGGCCGGATTTGCGGCGGCCGAAATGCTGCGCCGGCGCGGTTTTGGCGGCAGCATCGTCATGGTGAGCAATGACACCGCGCCGCCGGTCGATCGGCCCAATCTGTCCAAGGATTATCTCGCCGGCAGCGCGCCGGAGGATTGGCTGCCGTTGCGGCCGAACGATTTTTATGGCGAAAGCAAAATCGACTTGCGGCTCGCCACCGAGGTCACCGCGATCGATACCAAAGAGCGCCAAGTCCGCTGCGCCAATGGTGCGAGCCTCGATTATGACCAACTATTGCTGGCGACCGGCGCTGAGCCGGTGCGGCTGCCGGTTCCGGCCGCCGATTTGCCGCACGTCCATACGCTGCGCTCGCTCGCCGATTGCCGCGCCATCATCGCCGACACGAACGGCGCGAAACGTGCGCTTGTCATCGGTGCAAGCTTCATCGGGCTCGAAGCGGCGGCGGCGCTGCGCAGCCGCGATCTCGAGGTCCATGTCGTGGCGCCGGAAACGCGGCCGATGGAGCGCGTGCTCGGGCCGCAGCTCGGCGATTTCATTCGCGCGCTGCACGAAGAGCACGGCGTCGTGTTTCATCTCGGAGAAACGGTCACCGCGTTCGACGGCCGCCGCGCCACGCTCAAGGGCGGCAGCACGCTCGAAACCGATGTCGTGGTCGTCGGCGTCGGCGTGCGGCCGCGTCTGGTGCTCGCCGAACAAGCGGGCCTGACGATGGACCGCGGTGTCGTTGTCGATGCTTATCTGCGCACCAGCGCTCCCGATGTTTATGCCGCGGGCGATATCGCGCGCTGGCCCGATCCGCATTCGGGCGCGGCCATCCGCGTCGAGCATTGGGTCGTGGCCGAACGCCAGGGTCAGACCGCGGCGCGCAACATGCTTGGCGACGAGGAGCGTTTCGACGCCGTGCCGTTCTTCTGGAGCCAGCATTACGACGTGCCAATCAACTATGTCGGCCACGCCGAGCAATGGGACGAGATCGCGATCGACGGTTCCGTCGCGGCCAAGGACTGCGTGCTGCGTTACAAATCCAAGGGGCGCGTGCTCGCGGTCGCTTCGATCTACCGCGACCTCGACAGTCTCAAAGCCGAACTCGCCATGGAGCAGGGCGCCGCGCCGTAGCTTTAATGCAGCGTCAGCGGCAGGCCCAGCATGCCCCAATACGGAATCGTCAGAAGGATTACGATCGCTGTCAGAACGAGCATGCCGATGCCGAGGCGGCGGACGTCGGCGGCGCCGTAATAGCCGGTCTCGTAGGCCAGCAGATTGGTCGCGGTCTGGATCGGATAGAGGATGACCGCGTCGACCACGATGGTGACGATCAGGCCGCACACGATCGGATTAAGCGCGGCGCGCTCGGCGATGGTCGCCACAACCGGAATCAACAGGGCGATGCAGGCGGCGAGATTGGTGATCGCCAGATGAATGAGCGCGACGGCCAGGATCAGGCCGACGACCAGCAGCGTCGGTCGGTCGGCGAGGCCGGCAAGATGCGACACCACCGATTGACTGACGAAGGCGGCGGCGCCGGTTTTGGTCATGGCGGCGGCGAGCGACAGCGCCGCGCCGATGCTCAGGATGATGCTCCAGGAGAGCTTGGCTTCGAACGTCTTCCACGACAGCACGCCGACCCGCGGCAGCAGCAGCACGGCGGCGCCGATCAGCGCGGGGATCGCCGGCGACAGGTGGTGCAAGCGGTCCGTCAGCCATAGCGCCAAGGTGCCGGCCAGAACCGCGAGCGTCTTGATCTCGACAGCGGTGAACGGTTGCGGCGCTGGCGCGGGCTGCGGTGGCGCGTCCTGCGCCGGCTCGAACGGCCCGACCACGCAGCGCAGCAACAGCGCGCCGCCGAACAGCAGCGCGTAATACGGCACCGCCATCAGCGCGAACCAGCGCAGCCAGGAAAAGCCGCCGAGCAGCGAAGCCGCGGTGATCGAGGCCAGTCCGCCGGTGAGCAGCGCCGACGACGCTAGCGGATTGAGCACGCCGAGCGCGAGCATGAGCATGCGGCCGCTGCGATCGGTCTTGCCGATGCCCATGCGATCGAGCGCTTCCGTGTAGGCCGGAATCAGAATGGCATTGCGCGTGATCGCCGACGGCACCAGAACGGCGAAGGCGGGCAGGCTGGCGATCATCTGCACATAGAGGCGCGCCGGGCTGCCGCGCGCCATGCGGCCGAGGAAGCGGGCAGCGCGCGCGGCGAGCCCGCTCACTTCCACTGCCGTGCCGATGGCGACGGCGCCGATCAGGAAGAACACCACCTCCGAGGCAAAACCGCCGACGGCGTCGGCGAGTTTTGCGCCGGGGCTCAGGCCTAGCAAAACCGTGACGACGATCGCCGTCACCCCGATCGGCGTCGCCTCGGAGATCCACAGCGTGGCGCCGGCGGCCATGGCACCGAGCACGGCTTGACCCTGCGGGCTCAAATTCTCCAGCGGCGGCGACAGCCGCGCCAGCGCATAGGCCGTGAGCGCCGCAACGACCCAGCACTCGCGCCATCCGACACGCAATCCGATTTTGGCGGCGGTCACGGCGGCCCCTTCCGTCGATTGAGTAAAGCTCACGTACTCAGCGGCAGCTGAGGGCAAAGTGAGTAGACAGACAACCGATCTTTCGTCACTCTTGCGTGAGAAAAACTCACGCGAAGGAGCCGGCGATGCGCCGCCGCCTGCCGCCGCTCAAGACGCTGCCGGCCTTCGAGATCGCGGCCGAGCGCTTGAGCTTCACCGACGCCGCCGGCGAATTGCACCTCACCCACGGCGCGGTGAGCCGGCAGATCCAGGCGCTGGAATCCCACCTCGGCGTACCGCTGTTCCGGCGTCGCAATCGCCGCATCGAGCTCACCGAAGCCGGCGTCGCGTTTCTGCCCGGCGTGCGCCAGGCGCTCCACGTCCTGGAAACCAGCACCGCGGAAGTCGCCACCTCGCTGCGCGAAGGCGCGCTGGTGGTGTCCTGCGTCGCCACCTTCATGATGCGCTGGCTCATTCCGCGGCTTTATGCGTTCAACGCGCTGCACCGGAAAATCGAGGTCCGGCTGTCGGCCTCCCATGCGCCGGTCGATTTCGCCCGCGACGGCATCGATATCGCGATCCGGGTCGGCCGGCCGCCCTGGCCGCCTAACGTGGTCGCCGCGCCGTTTCTCGCCGACCGCATCGGGCCCGTCTGCGCGCCGGCGCTGCTCAATGGTCGCAAAACGCTGCGCGTCGCCGAATTGCGCCGCCACCGGCTGCTGCACGCCGAGACGCGCGCGCAATCCTGGTCGAACTGGGCGCGCTCGCGTGGCGTTACGATCGACGCCGGCGCGAGCCAAAGTTTTGAACATCACTATTTCATGCTGGAAGCGGCCGCGAGCGGGCTCGGCATCGGCATCGCTTCCTATCCGCTGGTGGAGAACGACCTGAAATCCGGCCGCCTGGTTGCGCCGTTCGGCTTCGTGCCGAGCGGCAGCTCCTATTGCGTGCTGCATGCCCGGCAAGTGGCCAATAACGCCAAGATCGCGGCGTTTCGCGCCTGGATCGTCAGTACCGCTGGTTGATTGCCAAGCCGGTGGCGCGGTTCGCTATAGTATGGGTTCTGGGCCGCGACGGGATGATAGGGATGGATGAACGGACGAGCATGAAACGACCAGACCGGTTGATCGCAGCAACCAGCCATCTCGCCGGCGAAGCGCTCGACGGCCTGATCGCCGCGAGCAACGGCCTCAACAATTTTCTGGAGTCCAACGCTGTCTATGTTTTCAGCGGCGTGCGCCCGATCGGCGAAAGCGCCGTCGTGCTCGACCGCGATGGCGCCTCGACATTGATCGTGACGCCGGCTTGGGACGAGGCGCGCGCTGCGGCGGCGTCATCGACCGACCGCACCATCGGCACCGACGATCTCGTCGCTACGCTCAAGAGCGTGGTCGGGACGCATCGCTTGGATATGTCGCGGACGATTTCGGTTGGGCTGTCCTTGCTCGGCGCCGCGCTGGTCGATCGTATCGCGTCGGCGCTCGGCGCGTTGCCGCAAGCCGCCGATGAACTGGCGCGCGATCTTGCGCGCCTGCGCACGCCTGACGAGCTCGCGACGGCCGAGCGCGCGACCTGGATCGCCGAGCGCGGCTACGAGCGGCTCCTGGAATATGCCCGGCCCGGCATCCGCGAGTTCGAGCTCGCCGCCGAGCTCTACTGCTTCATGAAAAAACTCGGCGCCGAGGACAATTTTTTGCTGATGAGCGCGTCGCAGCACAATCTCGCCGTCCGCGCCGCCGGCGAGCGCGTGCTCGACGTCGGCGACATTATTCTCTCCGAGCTCACGCCGTGCTACCGCGGCCAGTTCGCGCAGATCTGCCGCACCACGGTCATCGGCGAGCCGCGGCCTGTGATCCGCGAAAAATTCGCCATTTTGCAGGAGGCGATGCGCGAGGGCCTGGTCGCGGGCCGTGCCGGCGCCACCGTCGCCGATGTTACGCGGGCCATCAACGCTGTGATCCAAAAATCAGGCTACGGCGATTATTGCCGGCCGCCCTATATGCGCGTGCGCGGCCACGGCCTCGGCATCACCTCGGACCGGCCGGGCGACATCGTCGATACCAACACGCGCGTCTTGGAAAGCGGCATGGTGTTCGTCATGCATCCCAACCAGTACATCCCCGAAAGCGGCTATCTGATGTGCGGCGAGCCGGTCGTGGTCACGGACGACGGCGCGCGGGCGCTGTCGGCGCGGCCGGCCGAGCTCGACGTCATCGCGGTTTGAGGCGGGCACCATGCAGACCGTGCAACCTTGCGTGACGATCGGTTCCTACATCTGGGCGCAGGACCGCCTGCCGTATGACGAGTTCACCCTACGGCTCGACGAATTGCGCGCAGCCATGGAGCGCAACGGCTGGCCGGCCGTTCTCGTTTACGGCGATGTGCGTGAACATGCCGCGCTCGCTTTTCTCTCGAGCTTCATTCCGCGCGTGCGTTGGGGCATGGCACTGTTGCCGCGCACTGGCGACGCGCGGCTCTTATGCGCCATGAGCACGCGCGATCTGCCGGCGATGCGGACCCTAACCTGGATTGCCGACGTGCGGTCCGGTATGGGCCCGGAATGGGAGAAGGCGTTCGATCCGTGGTTCGAAAGCTTCAAAGGCGATCAGGCGCAAAAAGTCGGCACGCTCGGCTTCGACATCATGGCGCCGGTGCTTTACGCCGCGGTGCGCCGCAGCCTCGGCGATCGGTTTGTGCTGCAACGCGCCGACGACGTTGCGGCCATTCCGTCGCGTCGCAAGCGGCCGCGCGAGCTGACGATGATGCGGGCGTCGTGCAAATTACTCGAAACCGCGGCAAAAACTTTTGCCGAGAGCTGGCGCCGCAACCATGAGCCTGAAACGGCGGCGCTCGATGCCGAAAGAGTCGCGCGTTCGCTTGCCGCGCAGGATGTGCGCACGCTGGTCAGTCTCGACGGCGGCCACACGCTGGTGCCGTTCCAGGGTAGCTTCGAAAAGCGTGACGGGCCGCTTGTCGGCTATCTCGCCGTCAAGGTTGCGGGCTATTGGGCCGATATGTTCATCACCGTCGATGACGGCACCGTCTCGCCCGCCGTGCGGCACGCCGCAGCAGCGCTCGATACGATCATCGCGAACATGCGCCCGGGCGCACGGACCGACGCAATTCACGCCAAAGCAGTCGGCGCGCTTGCGCCTTACAAGCTTCATCCGCTCCTCGGCGGCAGCGTCGGCCACGGCATCGGCTTGTCGCTGCACGAAGGATCCGAATTCCAGGCGTCGGGCGATGCAACACTGGTGGAAGACGGTGTCTACGCATTGCAGGTCGGTGCCGCCGACGCGGCAGCCGGCAATGTTTTGTTATCCGCGATCGTGCGTGTCGCGGCGAAGGGGGCGGAAGTTCTTCTCCGCTCGCCGTCGATCACAAGTAGCCCGGATTGAGCGGAGCGAAATCCGGGGACAGGCGACCAGTTGAAACGCGTTCCCGGATTTCGCTGGCGCTCAATCCGGGCTACGAAGAGGCCGAGATGACCAAAAATACCGAAACCCCGGATTACGACCAGCTCTACGACATCCTTGCCCGGCGCATGAGCATCCGGCGGCTCAAGCCCGATCCGATCCCGGACGATTACGTGCACAAAATTCTCGAAGCCGGCCGTTGGGCGATGTCGGGGGCGAATTCGCAGCCGTGGGAATTCATCGTGGTCAAGGACGAGACGGTCAAGCGCGAATTGTTCGAGGCCTATCGCGACGTCAATTCGGATTTTATTTTTTGGATGGAGCAGATGCGCGAGAAGCCGCTGCGCCATCCGGCCTATCAGGTCGAGGGCGACGATCCGAAGGCGCAATGGGAGCTGGCGAAGAACGGCATGTCGCGCGCCTGGTCGACGGCGCCGGTGTTGATCGTCATTCTCGGCGACGGCCGCCGCCAATGGGGCACGGTGCAGGGCGCGCTCACCTTCGGCCGCCTCCAGAGCCATCTCACCGACGCGCTGGCCAATGCCGCGACCCTGATGCATCTCGCCGCCGCCTCGCTGGGCCTGGGCTCGCAGCACGTCACCATCCATATCGAGGAGCCGTTCAAGCGCGTGCTCGGCGTGCCCGACCTGGTGATGATCCATCACATCATTCCGGTCGGCTGGCCGGCGATGGACCGCCGCCCGGGCACGCGCCGGCCGCTCGAGGACGTGGTGCACTACGACCGCTACGACATGAGCAAATACATGTCGAACGAACAGATCATCGAATTCTTGCGCGAGCTGCGTGGCGTGACGCGGCGCGGCTATCACGACGAGCCGAAACCGAGGTGAGTGATGCGTCATTATGCACTCGCCGCGTTGCTGCTTGCGGCGGCCGTCGGTGCGGCATCCGCGGCGGCTGCCGCCGACAAAGTGCGCGTCGGCAAATCGGTCAGTCAGCCGTTTGCCTTCGCGCCGGTCGAAATCGGTGCGGCAGAAGGCATTTGGGCGAAGCATGATCTGGAAGTCGAAACCGTCATCTTCGCCGGCGACGCCAAATTGCAGCAAGGGATGGTGGCGAGCGCCGTCGACTTCGGTCTCGGCTCGGGGCCGGCCATGGGATTTTTGGCCAAGGGCGTGCCGGCCAAGGCGGTCGGCGCGCTCGCCAATGAGCCGCTGAGCATGGGATTGATCGTCGGCCTGTCCCCGGACATCCAAAAACCCGAAGATCTCAAAGGCAAAAAGATCGGCGTCACCACCAACGGCTCGCTGAGCTATTGGCTGGCGCGCGAGCTGTCGCGGCAAATGGGCTGGGGGTCGAACGGCGTCGAGACGGTGGCGCTCGGCGCCATCGGCGCACAACTCGCCGCTCTCAAGCGCGGCCAGGTCGACGGCGTCGTGCTGTCGGCGTCGCAGGGTTATGGGTTGGAAAAAACCGGCGACGGGCGCCTCTTGCTCAAGTTCGGCACCTACATCAAAAATTTCCACACCCACGTCATCTTCGCCACCGACGCCATGATCGCCGAGAAGCCCGACCAGGTGCGGCGCTTTCTCGCCGGCTGGAAGGACGTCGTCGCGTTCATGGCGGCGAACAAGGCCGAGACCGTGCGCATCGCCCGGCAGGTGACCGGGCTCGACGAAGCAATCGAGAACCGCGAATACGACGACGTCATGCCGATGATGTCGCGCGACCTGCGTTTTAGTGCAAAGGCGCTAGATGTGATCGGCGATTCATTTCCGGAAATGGAAATCATGCCGGCCAAGCCCGACATGCGCACGCTGTATACGGAAGAATTTTCAAATTAGGCGAACGGCCTCACCTGGCTATAACCGTCATCCTGAGGTGGCCGCGAAGCGGCCCTCGAAGGATGCACGGCCAATCGATTTCGGCCTTCGCCGAAATCGACATCGTTAGTCACTCCAGGTCGGCAAAAAGCCGACCTGGCTGCCGTCGCCCTTCGAGGCCCGGCTTCGCCGGGCACCTCAGGGTGACGGAAAAGATACGCCGTCCTCACTCCGGCTTGAAATTCATCGCCACGCCGTTGATGCAATAGCGCAGGTGCGTGGGCGGCGGGCCATCTTCGAAGACGTGGCCGAGATGGCTGCCGCAGCGGCTGCAGTTCACCTCGGTGCGTACCATGCCCCAGCTGCGGTCGGTGATGGTCTCGATCGCGCCGGGCTCCGGATCGTTGAAGCTCGGCCAGCCGGTGCCGCTCTCGAACTTCTTCTTCGAGCCGAACAGCGCCTGCTCGCAGCCGGCGCAGTAGAACGTGCCGGCGCGCTTCTCGTAATTGAGCGCGCAGCTGCCCGGCCGTTCGGTGCCATGCTCGCGCATGATGTGGAACTGCTCGGGCGTGAGCAGCTTCTTCCACTCGGCTTCCGTATGCGTCACGGGATATTGCTTGGTGTCCGCGTTCGTGCTCATGGCCTGCACCTGTTACATGACGGTGTAATAATGGGGTGAGGGGCCTACATTGGCAAGTACAGCAGCACATCGGCAGCGCCGCCGTTTTCTCGCCTTGGCGGCGGTCGCCGTCGCGCTCGCGGTGATGTTCGTCGGCGCCATCTTGCCGACGCCGCTCTATCCGCTCTATCGGCAGGCCTTCGGCTTTTCCGGAATAACGCTAACCCTGATTTATGCGGTCTACGTGCTGGGCAATGTCGCGGCGCTGTTGTTCTTCGGCCGGCTCGCGGACCAGATCGGCCGCCGCAATACCATCTTGCCGGCCATTGGCTTCGGCATTGCCGGCACATTGGCGTTTGCTTTCGCAGCGGGGACATCGTGGCTGTTCGCGGCGCGGTTCTTGAGCGGTTTTTCGACAGGATTGGCGGCGGGCGCGGCGACCGCTTGGATCGCAGAGCTCTATGGCGATCGCGACAACGGCACCGCCGCACAGATCGCATCGGCGGCAAACTTTTTCGGCTGTGCCGCGGGTCCGCTGCTGTCGGGCTTGTTGGCCCAGTTCGCGCCGGCGCCGTTGCAGCTGTCCTATGTTGTCTATCTGGTCCTGCTCTGCGGCAGCGCTGGCGGCATTTTGTTCGTGCCCGAGACGGTGACGCATCCAAAACCCATCGGCGAAGTGTCGTTGCGGCCGCGGCTCGGCGTTCCGCAACAGATCAGGCTGCAGTTCCTGTCGCCCGCCGTGACCGGCTTCGCCACATTCGCGCTGATCGGTTTTTACGCCGCCTTGATCCCGAGCCTGCTCGGCGAGAGCTTGCATCAGTCCGCGCCGGCGGTGGCGGGCGCCATCGTCTGCGAGCTGTTCGGCATTGCCGCGGTGACGATCCTGGTGTCAGGCCGGCTCGAAAGCCGCGCCACCATGCTGAGTGCGCTGGCTGTGCTGCTGCCCAGCGTCTGGCTTTTGGTCGCCGCGGAGGCCGTCCATTCGATGCCGCTTCTGCTCGGCGCCGCGGCGCTCGGCGGCGTCTGCGGCGGGCTCGGCTATCGCGGCAGTCTCGAAGTGATCAACCGCATCGCCCCCGCCGATCGGCGCAGCGAAGTGGTCTCGAGCCTTCTGATCGCGCTGTTTGCCGGCAATTCGGTGCCGGTGATCGGCATCGGGCTGTTGTCGACGGTTGCGGGCGCGCCGGCCGCGCACGTGGCATTCGCCGTCCTGATCAGTGTGCTCGCCGGCGTCGCGATCGTTACCGGAATCAAATACGCGCCGCGCCAATAGAAATGGATTTACGACGCCGGCTTGATGCCGGCGAATTTCACCACCTTGCCCCATTTCTCGGTTTCGTCGACAATAAACTTGCCGAACTCAGCGGGCGTCAGCGGCATCGGCTGGGCGCCGAGTTCAGCCAGTTTCGCCTTGATGCCGGGATCGGCCAAGGCGTCATTCACTGCGATATTGAGCTTATCGGCGATCGGAACGGGCGTGCCCGCGGGCGCGCCGAGGCCATACCAAGCGTCAGCCTCGAAACCGGGAACGAATTCGGCAATCGCGGGGACATCGGGCAGGCTCTGCGAGCGCGCCGCGCTGGTCACGGCAAGCGCACGCAGTTTTCCCGACTGGATAAATCCAATCGAAGAAGGTAGCGGACCGAAGTAGACCTGAACTTGTCCGGCCATCAGATCGGGAAGCATGTTCCCCCGATAGGGTATGTGAACCATGTCGATGCCAGTCATCATCTTGAACAGTTCGCCTGCCACATGCTGCGGACTACCGTTGCCGCCGGAAGCCATATTGATTTTGCCTGGATTGGCTTTGGCGTAGTCGATGAACTCAGGGAGTGTTTTGGCCGGGACCGATGGATTGACCTCCATGACCAGCGGTACGCGCACAAGGCCTACGGCCGGCGCGATATCCCGAATGAAATTGTAGTTGAGATGGTCATAGAGGCTGGCATTCACCGCACACGCAGCCGTCGCCAGCAAAAGCGTATAGCCATCAGGCGCTGCTCTGGTGACAATTTCGGTGCCGATGGTCTGGTCGCCGCCCGGGCGATTCTCGATGATGAATGGCTGGCCAAGCGTCTCCGACAGGCGTTGTCCGATCAGCCGCGCGAGGATGTCGGGTGTAAGGCTCGGCGCGATTGGAACGATGAGGTGTACCGGCCGCACCGGATAGGATTCCGCCCATACATTCCGCGCATAAGCCGGAAGTGCTGCGGCGGCCACCGCCAAGCGCAAAAATTTTCGGCGCGGAAGAGTCATGGCGATCCCTCGCGTTGCAGGCGACCGGCGTCAGACTCAGCCACAGTGCGGATTTATAAGACGAAACACAATGTAGACGACGATATCTTTAGAAGATATATTTTGTGTCGATGGACAGCCGCTTCCTCGAAAGTTTCGTCATGGTCGTGGAGAACGGCTCGTTCGCCGAGACGGCGCGGCGGCTGCATCTGACGCCGGCCGCAGTCGCGCAACGCATTCGAGCGCTCGAAACCGAGATCGGCGCCCGCCTCGTCTCTCGATCGGGCCGCTCGGTGCGGCCGACGCCGGCGGGAACGGCGATCCTGGATCGCGCCAAGAATTTTCTCGGCGGCGTGCGCGATCTTAAATCGATCGCTACGTCGGACCGGCCCTCGGGAGAATTGCGTCTGGGCGCCACGCCGACGTCGACATCCGGATTGTTGCCGGACATCCTGGTCCTGCTGGCGAAACGCTATCCGCAGATCGACGTCTATATGCAGCACAGCGTTTCCGTCGAGCTTTATCATCAGGTGCTCGACGGTCATCTCGATGCCGCGATCATCGCGCAACCGCCGTTCGCAATCCCGAAAGGGTACGATTGGCGCCTGTTGCGGGTGGAGCCGCTGATCGTGCTGGCGCCGGCATCGGCGCGCGCTCGAGACCCGAATGCAGTTCTGATGTCGCATCCTCTGATCCGGCAGCGCCGCAACACCTGGCTCGGCCGGCTTGTCGACGGCTATCTGCGCCACGCCGGCATTCGCCCCCGCGAGCGGTTCGAGCTGGATGCGCTGGAAGCGATAGCGGTGATGGTCGATCGCGGCCTGGGCGTCGCCCTGGTGCACGATTGGGCGCCGCCGTGGCCGGAAGGCTTGGCGCTGGCAAAAATTTCGCTTGCCACCAAACAATTCGACCGGCGCATGGGGCTCATCTGGAATAGAGCGTCGGTTCGCGTTCGCCTCGTTCACGCCTTTCTCGACGTTGCGGTCGAGGCGCTCGCGGCCGGCGGCGCGGTCGATGCGAAACGTAAGGGCGCCCATCCGCGTCGCTCACGCCGGCGATCAAAATAAGATTCGTGTGAAGTCCGGCTTGGTGCATGGAATCCGCCGTGGCGGTAACGGCCAGCCCGGACGGAGTTTGCGACGGTGTCTCAGTCCAGCTTGATATTGGCGAACTTGACGACCTTGGCCCACTTGCCGGTCTCGTCGGCGAGGAATTTGCCGAATTCGGCCGGACTCATGGCCATCGGCGCCGCGCCCAGCGTGGCGAGGCTTGTCTTCACCTTCGGATCGGCGAGGCCTTCGCCGATTGCGACGTTCAGCAGGCTGACGATTTCGGCGGGCGGGTTGATCGGCGCGCCGACGCCGGCCCAGCCGCTCGACTCGTAACCCGGCACCGTATCGGCGACGGTCGGCACATCCGGCAGCGCCGCGGAGCGCGCCGCGGTGGTCACCGCCAGCGCGCGCACTTCGCCGGCGCGGATATGGGCGATCGACGAGGTGAGCACGTCGAACATCACCTGCACCCTTCCGCCGATCAGGTCGGTCAGCGCCTGCGCCGGGCCGCGATAGGGCACGTGGACGATATCGACGCCGGTCATGAACTTGAACAGCTCCGCCGCGACATGCGAGCCGGTGCCGTTGCCGGACGAGGCGAAATTGATCTTTCCCGGATTGGCCTTGGCATAGGCGATGAACTCGGCGACGGTGTTGACCGGCAGCGCGGCATTGACCTCCATCACCATGGGCGTGCGCATGATGCTCGCGACCGGCGCGGTGTCGCGCAGAAAATTGAAATTGAGATTGTCGTAGAGCGAGGCATTGATCGCGTTCGGCGGCGTCACCAGCAGCAGCGTGTAGCCGTCGGCCGGCGCATGCACGGCCGCCTCGGTGCCGACATTGCTGCCGGCGCCGGGCCGGTTGTCGATGATGAATTGCTGGCCGAGCCGTTGCGACAGCCATTCGCCGATCAGCCGCGCATTGATGTCGGAGGCGGCGCCGGGCGGAAAGCCGACGATGATGTGCACCGGACGCGCCGGATAGGTCTCCGCGCGCGCTCCGCTCGACAGCGATGGCAAAGCGGCGGCGCTCGCCAGGCGTTTCAAGAATTCTCGCCGTTGCATGACGATCTCGCGACGCCCGTTATTTTTCAGTGACGCGGTTGGTATAGGTGATGAGAAAGTCCTTGATCTGGCGCGACACCTTGCCGAGATCGGCGAGAATGCCCTGGCCGTCGGCGCCTGAGACCATGATCGGCTTGGTCGCCAGCACCTTGGCATAGCCGGCGAGAAAATCCTGGTCCTGCCACAGCTCGTCGAACGCCGACCGCATCGTCGCCACCACGTCGGCGGGCGATTTCGGCGGCATCGCGGCGACGCGGAACATCGCCAGCTGCGGGTCGGACGCGGCGCGCATGGCCTGATAGCGGAAATCTCCGGCGAGCGGTTTGTTGCCGCCGGTGACGCTGGTATAAAACTCCTCGAAGGTCGGCATGTTGGGCAGCGAGCGGCTGCGCGGATAGTCGCCATTCTTGCCGCGCGGCGCCAATTGCCAGAGCGGGATGACGATGTCGCGCATCGACGGCTCGGCCGAGCCGAGCCAGCCCGAGAGCGACGTGTTGGCCATCTGCCCGGTGTTTTGCAGGATCGCGGTTTCGACCTCCTTGAGGCCGCGATAGGCAGGGATCGCCTGATATTTGAGACCCAGGAGGTCCAACGAGAGCTCCTGATTGATGCTGTTGATGTTCTGGGCGTTGAGCGACAGCGCCTTGAAGTCCTTCGCCTGCATCAGGTCGGCCGGTACATTGATGCCGGGCGGCGTGTCCTTGCGGATATAGGCGACCAACGGGCTTTCCACGCCGGCGAGCAGGACGAAATCGGAAAAGTGGGTGCGGACCGAAGGATTGTCGGTCAGCTCGGCCATCACATCGAGGGTGAAGAAGCCGATGGTCAGGCCGTCGGGCGTGGCACCGCCGAGCTCGTTGCTGCCGAGCAGCCCCGAGCCGCCGCCGATGTTCTTGACCACGATGGTCGGATGGCCCGGAATGTGGTCGGGCAGATGCTGCGCGACGATGCGGCCTTCGATGTCGGTCGGGCCGCCGGGCGGATAGTTGACGATCATGATGATCGTCTTGCCCTTGTAGTATTGGGCCTGCGCGCCTCCCGGCAGGACGACGGCAAGCGCGAGCAACGCCGCCAGCATTGTCCGTGTCATGAACTGCCCTCCCTCGACCGGGCCAGCATATGGAATATCCTGCCACCTCGCGACCCCAAACGGCGTAGTGCCGTCATGAGGAGAGATCATGTTCGAGAAACCCGGCATCGTGCAGTTGCGCCAGGCGGCGCAGCAACTCGGCATGAATCCCAGCGACGATTACCTGCGTGCGGTCGAGGAGATCGTCGGGCCGCTTTCGCGAGCCTATGCGGCACTCGACGCCATGCCGGATGAAGTGCCGGCGGTGAAATATCCACGCGGGGAGGCTTACCGCCCGCAAGGCGACGAGAACCGCTACGGCGCCTGGTATGTGAAGACCGCGATCAAGGGCGCGCCGAGCGGCAAGCTCGCCGGCCGGCGCGTCGCGCTCAAGGACAATGTCTGCCTCGCCGGCGTGCCGATGATGATCGGCGCCGACATTCTGGAAGGCTATGTGCCCGATGTGGACGCCACCATCGTCGAGCGCATTCTCGATGCCGGCGGCGAAATCGCCGGCAAGGCGGTGTGCGAATATTACTGCGTGTCCGGCGGCAGCCACACCTCATCGACCGGGCCGGTGCAGAATCCGCGCAAGCCGGGCTTTACCACCGGCGGCTCGTCGTCGGGCAGCGCGGCGCTGGTCGCGGCGGGCGACGTGGATATGGCAATTGGTGGCGACCAGGCCGGCTCCATTCGCATTCCGGCGAGCTTTTGCGGCATCGTCGGATTGAAGCCGACCTTCGGTCTGGTTCCCTATACCGGCATCGCGCCGCTGGAAATGACACTCGATGTGTGCGGGCCGATGACCGCCAATGTGCGCGACAACGCGCTGCTGCTTGAAGTCATCGCCGGGCCGGACGGCATCGATTCGCGCCAGCGCGGCGTTGCCGCCGGGCATTACACCGCGGCGCTCGACGGCGGCGTCAAAGGCTTGCGTATCGGCGTGCTCAAGGAAGGCTTTAGCCACCATAATTCCGAGCCGGATGTCGATGCGCGCGTGCGCGACGCAGCCGAACGTTTCGCCAAGCTTGGCGCTATGGTCGAAGAAGTGTCGGTGCCGACGCACGCTCAGGGTTTCCCGGTATGGGCGGCAATCCGCGGCGACGCCGCTTGCGTAACGCTGCTCGAAATGAACGGCGCCGGCATCAATCACGAAGGTCTCTACGTCCTGAGCCTGATCGACAAAGCCATGGCTTGGCGCAGCCGTGCCGACGATTTCGCCGACACCATCAAGATCGCGTCGATCTTCAGCAAATACACGGTGCAGCGCTACGGCGGCCGCTATTACGGCAAGGCGCAGAACATCAGGCGGCGGTTGCGCGCGGCCTACGACGCGGCGCTTGCAGTGCATGATCTTTTGCTGCTGCCGACGACGCCGATGAAGGCGACGCCGATACCACCAAAAGGCGCGACGCCGCAGGAGATCACGCGGCGCAGCTGGGAGGCGACCGGCAACACCTGTCCGTTCAACGTCACCGGCCATCCCGCCATCAGCCTGCCGTGCGGCATGGAGGATGATCGACCCATCGGCATGATGCTGGTCGGACGCGCCTATGACGAGGCCACGATCTATCGCGCCGCCGCGGCGTTCGAGCGCTCAGGTGACTGGACCAGATTCTAACTCAGCTTGATGTTGGCGAACTTGACGACCTTCGCCCACTTTTCTGTTTCGTCGGCGAGGAATTTGCCGAATTCGGCCGCCGGCGCCGAAGACGTTATCGATCCCAATCGAGTGACAACGACGCGAACGTCACTTCTGTGTAGCGAGGGCGCGATCCATGCACGCCTGATAGCCAAGGTGCGAGCCGCCGCACACCATGTTGCCCCAATGGCTGCCGCCGACGCACCAGACACCGGTTCGGGTGTTGCAATGGCCGCCAGCCTGCATGGCGCATTGCGCCTGGATGCTGGTGCAGGTCCCCTTCGCGGCGGCCGCCGCTCCCGGCGCACCAACACAATATGCAACGGTTGCAAATACAAATATGCAAGCAATTCGCATCATGGCGAAGCCCCCCATTTGGATTTTCGAATCTTCCTCCGCTGCAACGGATCGGCGCCCGAACTGCCCAACGCGACTACGGACGCCGGCTTAGCTTAATTCACGGATCATTTGATCGCCAGCGGGTTCGTCGGCGAGCCCACAGCTCCGGTAATGGGTATAGCCGGCGCGACGAACATGAACTCGTAGACGCCGTCGGCGGCGCAATCCTCGGCGAGGTCTTTGAGATAAAAAATCTCGCCCATGGTCATGCCCATGATCGGGATGGTGATCCAGTGCCACGGCTGGTTGATGCCGCCTTCGGTGTTGTTCGGCCGCACCTCGCAGCCCCAGGTGTCGCTGGCCAGCGCGGCGAGCTCGGTCTTGGCGACGAACTCGAGCGTCTCGAAGGCAAAGCCCGGTGCGTCGCCGCCCGGATAGCCGTCCCAGCTGCCGGCCTTGAGACAGCGCTCCATCTGCCCGGTGCGCACGATGATGTAGTCGCCGCGCTTCAATGCGATTTTTTGCTTCTTCGCGGCGATGTCGAGATCTTCGCAGGTGATGCCGTAGCCGTCGTCGAGGCAGTCCTTGCCGAGCGCGCGCGCCACGTCGAGGAACACGCCGCGGCCGACCATCTTGGCCTTGGTTTTCTCAATGCCGCACTTTTGCGCGCCGAACGACGACACTTCGCGGCAGTCGTAGCCGTTCCACATATTGTTCTCATAGAACACATGGCCCAGCCCGTCCCATTGCGTGCCGCATTGCAGCGGCATCACCACCATGTCGTCGGCGGCGCGGATGCCGCGCTTGTCGAGCACGCCCGAATAGGCGTCGGTGCCGGTGCGCAGCATGGTGTGCAGCGGATTGATGCGGCCGAGCACCGGATAATTGGTCTTGCCGCCTTGCGGGCCGTTGTTGTCGAAATTGAGCGCCAGCGAGATCACCTTGCCTTTTTTCACCAGCTGCGCGGCGGCGACGATGTCCTCCGGCGAGGTGTAATTGAGCGTGCCGATCTCGTCGTCGGGACCCCATTTGCCCCAGTTCTTGTATTTCTCCGCGGCTTGGCGGAGGTCATCTCGCGTTACTTTGCGCCCGGCCATTGGCTGTCCTTTTCTTGCCCTTGCTGATCGATGAAAACACTGCGTCGCGCACGCTCCCCGGAGCGGGCGGGGGATGATAGCATCGCCCATAATCCTAGGGAGGACGGAATGACAATAATAAAAGTCGGCGCACGTCTCGCCGCTTTATGCGCGGGCCTCATGGTGGCGGGCGCGGTCTGGGCCGCGGATACCTATCCGGACCACAAAATACGCATGATCGTACCGTTCTCGGCCGGCGGGCCGACCGATGTGATTGGGCGTCTGGTGGCGGAGCGGCTGTCTGAAGTGCTCGGCCAGCAAGTCTATGTGGAGAATTTGCCCGGCGCCGGCGGCAATCTCGGCGTCGAGACGGCCAAGCGCGCCGCCCCGGACGGCTATACGATTTTGGTCGTCAGTACCGGCTTCATCATCAATCCGAGCATGTACACGACCATCGGTTACGATCCGCTCAAGGATTTTGTGCCGATCTCGCTGGTCGCGGCATCGCCCAACGTGATCACCGTGCACCCTTCCGTGCCGGCGAAAAACCTCAAAGAACTGATCGATTTCATCAAGGCCAATCCGGACAAATTGAGCTACGCCCAACCTTCGACCGGCTCGACCCCGCATCTTGTCGCCGAGCAGATGAAGCAAACTTACGGGCTCGACATGGTGATGGTGCCGTTCAACGGCGCGCCGCTCGCCATCAATTCCACCTTGGGCAATCACACGCCGATGGCGTTCACGGCGCTGCCGCCGGCGATCGGCGCCGTCAAGGACGGCAGCCTGCGCGGCATCGCGATCCTATCCAAACAGCGCGTCGCGGCGCTGCCGGATCTGCCGACCAACGTCGAGCAAGGTGTGCCGGGCCTCGAGAGCGACACCCTGACCGGCATTCTGGCGCCAGCCGGCACGCCGCAAGCGATCGTCGACAGATGGCACGATGCCATCGCCAAGATGGCGGCCGACCCTGAGGTAAAGAAGAAACTCGACACGCTGGGCTTCGTCCCCGTCGCCAACACGCCGGCCGAATTCACCGAACGCATCAAGACCGAAGCCGCGCGCTGGGGCAAAGTGGTGAAGGCGGCGGGGATTCATATGGACTAGCGCTTAGGTCAGCCCTGTGATCTCTGCCGGCTCGATCCACGGATACCGCTGCAAAATGCCGCGTGAGGGGAGTGCATTTGCACGGCGTTTGGGTGCGTGCCTTCCATCGCCCCCTATCAGTATTTGGGAAATCTCAATTCGCCTATCGTGGTTGTCGTCGTGTCGACATGCTCCCTTATGAAGGGAGGCTTGAAAAAAATCTTTCGCAAAGTCTCGAAAATAATTCCATAGGCACTGTAATCGTCGCATTCAGCACACAGCTCCTTATAGATCTTGGCTGGCAAACTATCATCGGTATGTTGCCTGGACGTGATCACATAGTCGTTTCTTCCCGAAATGCTGGAATAGGACAGGATCTCTATGAGCTTGCGTCTCTCTTCATTACCGTTTTGATCTCTGCCGACTACACATTCCTGGTGAAACACATCATACAAATGATTCTCGAATTCCTCCGCGAGGGAGGCACCGTCGCGCGTCGCCTTGAAGCGGACTGAAATCGTGCAACGGAATTGTCTCGGAAACAATAGCGCCGTATCGATGGCGAGCGGTGTATAGGAGGTCTCGCTTCTGACGACGAGCGTGTCTTCGAAGATACTCTTCCTCAAGGTGATGATATCGTCGAATCGGTCTCTGACAGCTTCGCATCTCTTGGCGTATTGATCGAACCTGTCAAAATCGCCGGAAATCTCCCTGACCTTGTGGTCGAGCGTTCCAAACAGGATGAGAAAGATGTCACCCCACCCGTCGGTGAGCAAGCCGATATCCGATGTCGGATTAAAAAATCGGTACGGTGACGACAGCTCATCATGGAAGGATTTCATTACGAGATCCTCGGCCAAGAGTCGTTCGACAAAGGTAAGTCGCGCTGAACGCTGAACTAGCAAGATGCTGATCGTGGCCAGAGGGATTTGCAATTTGCCGGGCGTATGTTCTGCGCCGTTGCTTTTTGGTTGATCCGTTTTGCCCGCGGCCGGCGGACTGGCCTTCTCGTCATTCTGTTGGTCGGCTTTGAGGAATATATGACGAAAGGCAGACTCCATCGTTGGATGATCTTTTGCCAACTCGATCTTGTCGCCAACGGTCGCAGCCGCAAACGGCAGGCCAATTTGTTGGCGGCGAAAATACGGCATTGACGGGGCGTATTGCTTAAATCGCGCGGTGTTCTTCGCCGGCTCAATTATCAATCGATCAAACCGTCCCAGAAGGGGCGTTCCGAGGCGTGTAGTTCCGACCGGAGCCATGCCATTTTCGGTTTTGGGACGCACTCCGCGCTGATCCCAGGGAATCCAGTTCAGATCTCTGCCTGGGGTGAAATTATTCTCGGCCAAATGGCCTGGGTATCTATCGACGTCGCCGCCGTTTTCCCTCGCTCGCGACGACATGTGGACATGGTAAAGTTGCGAAAATCGATCGACTCTGAGAGAGCGAGTAGGGATCAGGCCATCAAGCGTGGCGGAGTTCGGACCGTCGCAATGCTTGCGCGGCTGGATCGGGACGTTGAGATATTGGGCGAAGACTGCGTCCCATTCACGGTCGTCACCTCTCGCATGATGCCTGGTTGCACATCCTCCCGGCCGGGTTTCGGGACGGATATCGAGGTAGTGCGCGACGCGAATCAGCTCGACGATAATTCGTCCGAATCGGACAGATTGCCGTCGCGCTTCACTATCCGGAATCTCCGGATTGATAGGTCGCTTCACGTCTTGTGCAGGCTTGCAGAGCAGGGCCACGTTCCCGGAATTCTTCTCTTTGTCGAGGAGATGCCTCAGCGTCCTGCAAATTTCCTTTCCCGCATTATTCATGTGCGCCGATGCCAGGAAGTCGAAGAAATGTATCAACATTTCTTCGTCGCCATACTTCCTCAAGATCTCCACGGTGCGGCGGTCGTCGGTCGGATAGTGCCTGATTATGGCTTGCGAGCCTATAATGCCGATGTGATCCGACGATTGAAGCTTCTCCTTACGCCACTTTTCGATCAGCGTATCATAGCATGGGCGTACCTCGTCGTCGCGCCGATCTGCCGGCTCCGTCCCACCGCGGCCGTGGAGGATGGAGCGCAGCAACGCGTCCATGGTCGCCAGCAACTGGTCGTCGGACTTCGGCAGTGCGGCTATCGCCTCTTGAATGGAGGTGAGCCATCGATTCATGCCCTTAAGCCGGCCGATCGAGGGACGCTCGTACCAGACCGCGTATTCAAGGGCGAATTCATATAGATCTCGGCCCAGCCAGTTGAATTCGTGGATGCACGCGATCCACTTGTCGTAGGGCAGCGGAGCCGCCAGAGCCCTGGAATTCTTGTCGAGCGGAGCACCGAGAAAATCGCGGGCTGTCAGCCATGCCGTCTGCCAGGGAATGTCGATGAGGTGATTGAAGAGCTCAAGTTCCGGTCGGCGGCTTAGGCTTATTTGATCGAGCTTCCGCGCGTCCAAATAGAGCTCGCGGAAGAACCTCAGTATGTCCTGGAACGTCACACACTGCAGTGGAGGCTTCCAGTCGTTGAGTGCGCGCCCGAGCATGCGCGGAACCTCGACCAATCGGTCTAGCCACGCTCCGACGCAGTGCTCCACGATACTTCGAGGAAGCCGAGTAAGATATCGATTGAAACCCGGAGCGTTCCAGTTCCGCATGCTTTCGGATTCTGAACTCTCAATGCGCCGGCGCTGCCACCTTGAGGTGGTTTCCACCAGCGAAGCTTCCTTCACCAGGTCTTTGATCACATTGGTCATCTCGAGCCACGACAGCCAATCCTCTTTTTGTTCGCCGTCCATCCAATGTGACAGGTGGCGTTGAATGGCACCGATAACCCCGTCCATACCCGCGTGAATCGATGCTTCCAACGCGTCAGCGGGCCGGTTCATCTGTAAACGGAGTGCGTTCGAGAAGGCCAATGTCGCCGACAACCTGACGGTCCATTCCGGCCGACGATCGCGGATGAACGTAATATACTCCTTGCCGAGTTCGCCTATGTCGCGGGCTACGTCGCCATCCGGAGGTGCGGCGACCAGGAGTTCGCCGCCAACGCAAAGCAGCTCGAGAAAATTCGCAAAGAGATACGATGTCCGATGAACCGCGATTCCGACCAGATCGCAGGCTATCTCTCGTAAAAGGCCTTCGCGTGTACGCGCGGAAAACGGGAAGTAAGTAAATCGCTTGGAGTAGAGTTCGAAAACATACGATATCTGGCGGAGCAATTGACTCAGCGAATCGTTCATGCCGTCAAGCGTACGCGGCTCTGTCAGCTCTTCATGTTGGCTCTTCAAAAATAGATGCGCGATTTCATGAGCGATAATCGGTTGCAAGTCGGGCCGTTCCGGCATCCAGAACGACGACTGCACGAATCCGGCGCCCATTTGGCGCTGCTCGCTCTCTCCGGGAAGGGCGTTGTTCCAAAATTTCTCATATCGATAAGTGGATGTATAATTCCGGGTATAACGATGAACAATAAATTCGAGGCTCGTTCTATCAAGTGTTGTCTGATCGATTCCTGTTACTGCCTCAAAGAAGTTTCTGACGTCGCGTTCAATGAAGCGGCAGTTGTCGGCGAGGTCCGTTGTATAGATTCCCTGGTCACGCCTACGACGTACCGTCGGCGGCGGATCTCGCTCGATGGATAAGTTCAGGATCTCTTGGACCGTCGATAGGATATCGCGAAAAGCGTCCAGCCGCTGGTGGACGCTGTGGAACACAGCGCGGCGAACAATGAGAAATTTTGCAAGAGCGTCCTCTCCCTCGGACTCCCCAGCTTTGCCAACAGGTACAGCGAATGTCTCCAGCGCTCGATATGCTAAGACCAACTTGTCTCTGAGAATGTCGCGTTTGAGGAGTTGCAGGTAGCGTAGAGATTCGTAAAGTCGATCCTCATTTGCCGAGAAGAGGTTTCGTTCACTTATTTTTTTTCTTTCTTTTTCAAGATAAGTGGCGCAATTTCTATGAGCGCCAATATCCGCCCAATCCGCAAAGACCTTGCAGTCGTCACGCTCGCACAATCTCTCGAAAAACGTCGGCGCATCGGGAGTTGGAGGGTATTCCGGGCACCAAAACGCCGCCAACATGGTGCAAGCAACCGAGCACGGCGGCAGGCGCGGCGATCTGAGCGCGTTAAACCAATCTTCGGGGTTACTCGGCTTTTCGCCTTCTTTAGCTATTGATTTGGAATATCGCCCCCAAAGATAGTGATCCTCGTATTGCAACGGTCCATAGAGTGTCTCGACGCGCAACTGGCTTGCGATGGTCTCCTGGACGTGGCGAATTTCGAGGATCAGTGTGTCGATCCTCTCGAACGTGTCGAGCCAACAAAGAAAAGCGAGGGATCTGGTCGAATATCCGCCATTTTGCATGCCGTTCCTCCCCAATCAGTCAAGCCTCTTGAGGGCTTGTTCACACTAAACTGTGCATGAAGCTCGCATAGAGTTCGGCCAGCCCGAACATGACGGTTCCGATAGCGAAAGGTATCCAGTGATTTTCCATTGCGGCGATGAGATCGGGGACGATCGCCATTTGCTCATCCGCATAGCGCGTCATGGATTGCGGAAAAATTCGACCGTCGAAATAATTATGAAAGATCGCAGCAAAGTCCTGTCTGAGTGCGGATAATAAATACAATGATCCCTGGCAAAGCCAAACGACAATGCACGCCATGAAGGGGAAGCGAGGCAGTGAATTCTCCGGATTAGAAAAGTTAGAAAAGTATGACAAAACTGGATACAATAAAAAAGTGATCAGGCACAGAAGATAGCCGAAGCCAATCGGGCTGAAGTAGCTCAGTAGGAATCTTATTTGAATACTTGGAATCGCCGGACTGTTTTGTGTATCCGATACGAAACTGGTGACTGCGGCAAAGGCGGAGAACGCATGAAGACAACTGTCCTCTTTGCGCAAGGTAAGAGCCTCCAGCTTCGCCGCGTTGGTGTCGGCTTTCGGCGAAAATAAAAGGAGATTGAGCAAGAAGCGCCAAGCAGTTTTGAAGGGGCGCTGCCACGTGCGCGCTTCTTCGTTTTTTGGAGAGAGGAAATAGACCAACAGGCGCCAGGTAATCTTGTAATGACGCTGCCACTCTCGTTCGGGCTTTTCTATTGCCGGCAGCCACGCGACATACTTCTTCCTTAAATCTCCAGGGCATCGGTTGAGAAGAACTTTGATTTTTGATGCGGGCTGGGAATTCAGTCGCGCTAAAATTTGAACGTTGAAATATATCGCTATGCAAACAAAAGCCGGCAGCGCCAAAATATAAGTGAGCCAACCCAGGAGGGGGGAGGCGCTGTCATAATATACTGCGGCTTGAACCACAAAAGACAATGCGATCCACTGCCATACGCACTGGCACAGCAGATTGCGAAAGACCGTATGAGGGACCAGGTTGTACTGTGCGTAACCGGGGTCGTGTTTTTGCGCACGACCTAGGCCATCTCTAACAAGCCACGCTACGAATGGGGGAGCTTCGAAGGACCTTGGGGACATTCTGGAGGGCTTAACTCAATCTCAGGATTAATTACCCAGAAGTACACCCTATAATAGCGCAAGAATCAACCAGGACGAGGTGTCGCGGGTCTTTGTATCCAAGGATAACTGCTGTGCCCGCTGCCGTCCGTTTCCGTGTCCTGGGGAAAAGCCTTTCGATAACGGCCAATGCCGGCCTCTCGCCGGCCATGCTCAAGCGCGACTTTCATATCCAATCCTAGTTTTTCTACGTCGCGGCGCTGGTTGGTAAAATTCCTTTCAAGTGGCTCTACGGCTGACCACAACGAGGCCATTTGCCGACCTTGGTTTTCGAAACGTCTTTCCATGTCAGTTTTGAGTTCTTTTAGCTCCTCCCGAATCATGTTCTGCAGTTTCAACATCTGCTCGAAGCGGTCATCTTCCACCGAATGTTCCTTTCGTGCCGATCAGTCTGCAGTGCCATTGTAGCGGACCAGAGCCCGAACATTGGCGGCAAAGGCTGCAAGAATAAGTGGCAGGGTTAACGCTGTCCTTGTCCCGGCGACAAAACGCAACTTCCAATAATCACCTGAAACTCCGCTGAAGGGAACTTATTCCCGCGGGCTTATACTGATCTTGCCCCGCGATGGGTGTGCACGCCTAGCTGCCTCTTTTGTGCCATATTCGCGTTAGGCGGGCAACGGCCGACTTCCCCCAGCTAACATTTTAGGTTGTGTTTTCAGAAGGTTAGCCTAATGCACGTTGGTGAAAGCCCGACACCGCTTGATTGCCCAGGGCTGCAATAGGCGCTGAATCGTTGTTCTCGGTCCAAACACGACCGTTGCGACGCGGCGTTGCGACCGCAGCGGCCGCAGCGGCCGTCGGCACAGCCGCGCTCGGCATCGCGGACCGGAAAGCGAGCAGGGCCGGCGCCTCTGTGATCACAAAGCGCCGCCGCTACGTTCCGCGCCGGCATCAGCTCGGCGCCGGAAGGGACGATACGCTTCTCGATCTCATCGTCACTCGCGAGTTCATATCCGGCGCGCTGGAAAGAAGCGCTCGGGGGCGCCTTTCGACCAAGCCGGTCTCTTTCTTTATTTCGGGCGCGAACCCGGTCGCAGCCGAAGCCGCGCTCGTTTATAGACGCGGCGACGCCTGTCATGCGAAGCTCCGTCAGGCAAGACTCATGCGCATTACCGACATCCGCGAAACCGCGGTCCCGCTGAACTCGACGCTCGCCAATTCGAGCATCGATTTTTCCGAAATGACGACGTCGGTGGTCGCCGTCATCACCGATGTTATACGCGACGGCAAGCCGGTCTGCGGCTTCGCCTTCAATTCCACCGGGCGCTATGCCTGCGGCGCGCAAATGCGGGCGCGCTTCATTCCACGCGTGCTCAAGGCCGATCCGAAGACGTTGCTCGACGAGGCGGGCGATAATTTCGCGCCGGAAAAGATTCTCGGCGTCATGATGCAGAACGAAAAGTCCGGCGGCCACAGCGAGCGCTCGGTCGGTATCGGCACCATTGAGGTCGCGGTCTGGGACGCCGTCGCCAAGATCGCGGGCAAACCGCTGCATCGGGTGCTGGCCGAGCGTTACAACGGCGGAAAAGTTGCCGACAAAGTTTTTTGCTACGTCGGCGGCGGCTGGTATGCGCCCGGAAAAACCACCAAGGATTTGACGGACGAGATGCAGCGCCATCTCGATGCCGGCTACACCATGGTGAAGATGAAAGTCGGCGGCATGAAGCTCGCCGACGATCTGTCTCGCGTTGAAGCGGTCAAATCGATCCTGCCGCGCGGCGGCCAGCTTGCGGTCGATGCCAATTCGAAATTCGGCCGTGATGAGGCGCTGGCTTATGCGCGCGGCCTCGCGCCGTTCGGACTGCGCTGGTTCGAGGAGCCGTGCGATCCGCTGGATTTTGCGCTGCTTGCCGAGATCGCCGATGCCTATGACGCGCCGCTCTCCACCGGCGAGAATTTGTTTTCGACGCAAGACGTGGAGAACTTGGTGCGGTTCGGCGGTCTGAAAGCGCAGCGCGATGACGTCATCCAGATCGACCCGCCGCAGGCTTACGGCATCGTGCAATATGCCCGCACGCTCGACATGCTGGCGCGGCATCAATGGCCGCGGCGGCTGTTGTTCCCGCACGGCGGCAACCAGATGTCGCTCGCCATCGCCGCCGGCTTCGGCCTCGGTGGCGCCGAATCCTATCCCGGCGTGTTCGGCGATTTCGGCGGCTTCGCCGACGCCGCCGAGCTGAAAGACGGCTATCTGACGCTGAGTGATCGCCCCGGCATCGGCTTCGAAGGCCAGGCGCGGCTCTATCGGATCATGTCGGAGCTTGCCGCCTAACTTCCCTCCCCCCTTGTGGGGGAGGGCAGGGTGGGGGGTCGGGAGGCGGTGCTTAAATGAAGACGGGCGCTCGGTCGTGCGTCTGCTCATGCGCACGACCTCCCGACCCCCACCCCTGCCCCTCCCCACAAGGGGGAGGGGTTACTGCAATAATCCCGCCGCTCGATAAGCCGCGATCGCGCCGGGATGAAGCGTCACACCGCCGAATTCCAATGCGCGGGCGCCTTCCGACCGTAGCGGCGTGAACAGATCACCGATCCCGTCAAACAACGCATTCAATCGCGGCAGCTCGTCGCGGGCGGCGAAGATCGCGGCGGCGACTTCTTTCACTTTATCCTCGACAACGCGCGCGTGCGTAACCAGCACGTTGACGACGGCGGCCTGCGCCACGTCGGCATCGAGGCCGCGGATCGCGCCTTTGCGCATCACCGTGCGGCGATAGAACGGCACGGCGCGCAACACGGTATCGAGATCGGCCGCCGCATAGGGCAGCACGCGCAACAAAACCCGTGCGGCGAGCGCTGTCATCACCTTGTTGGGGATCGGGCATTGCAGTTGCACGTCGGCCTCACCGCGCGCGAGCGCATCGGCGCCGGTGGCGAAGTCGAGGAACACCGGCGTGACGTCGGAGAAAGTCAGGCCGAGCGCGCCGAGGATCACGCGGGCGTGCTGGGCCATGCCGCTTTGTTGCGGGCCGACCACGAGGCGCCGGCCGCGCAGATCGGTCACGGTGCGCAGATTCGAATCGGCGCGGGCGATGAAGAACAGCGGACCGGCGTTCATCGGCGCCACCATGCGCAAATCGATTTTCTGCGTGAACGGCGCCTCGCCGTTCCTGGCGCGGCCGATCCAGTTCGACGCCATGAAGCCGAAGTCGATATCGTTTGCCGCGAGCCGGTTGGCGTTCTCGACGCTGGCATGGGCAGACGTGCTGACCTCGACCGGCGCCAGCGCCGGCACGCGGTCGAGCACCGTCTTGAGGGCAAAACCCTGACTCAAAAACGTACTGTCAGGCTCCGCCGTGCCGATGCGCACGCCCGTCATGTCATTCGCCCGTGATGCCTTTGTCGCGGATCACCTTGCCCCAGCGGGCGATCTCGGCGCGCAAATATTGATCGAACTCCTGCGGGCTGCTCGGCGCCGGCGTGGTGCCGGCATTGTGCAGCCGTGTGCGCACCTCGGGATCGTTCACGGCCGCGACCAGCGCGGCATTGAGCTTGGCGATGATCGGCGCCGGCGTGCCGGCCGGCGCCAGCACGGCGTCCCAGTTGTCGCCAACCACGTCGGCAAAGCCCTGTTCGACGAAGGTGGGCACGTCCGGAAAAATATCGGAGCGCTCCGACGAGGTCGCGGCCAGCGCTTTCAGCTTGCCGGCTTTCACCTGCGCCATGATGGTCGGCACGTCGCCGAACAGGCCGTCGAGATGGCCGGCCAGCATGTCCGTCAGCGCCGGCGCCGCGCCGCGATACGGCACGCCTTGCAGCTTGATGCCGGCGGCGTCCTCGAACAATTGCCGGCCGAGATCGGAAATCGCGCCGCGGCCGGTGATGCCGATGGTGATGCTGTTGGGCTTGCGCTTTGCCAGCTCGACGAGGTCGCGCGCCGAATTGACCTTCATGTCGGCGTTGACGACCAGGATGGTGGAATTCACCGCGGCCTTGCCGACCGCGACAAAATCCTTCAGCGGATCGTAGGGCAGGTCGGGGCGCAGCGCCGGATTGATCGCCACCGCGCCGACCGTGGTGAAGAACAGCGTGTAGCCGTCCGGGTCGGACCGCGCCACGTATTCGGCGCCGATGGCGCCGTTGGCGCCCGGCTTGTTCTCGATGGCGATCGGCTGGCCGAGAACCCGTTGCATCTTGTCGGCGATGATGCGCGCGGTGAAATCGGCGGTGCCGCCGGGGGCGAACGCCACGATCATATGCACGGGACGCGTCGGAAAATCCTCGGCGAAGCCGATGCCGGAGCAGCACGTCGCGGCGATGACGAACGACGCGATGCGAAGGAGAATGGTGGCGAAATTCAACCGCATGGAGAGAAGTGTACGTTTGTGCGTTCCCGCGTGACGGGAAAGCAAGGGCGGCCGGAGGTTAGCAATTTGCCGGTTAGCCGGACAGGCGCTCGATTGCCGCGCCACAGCGGCCGAGCTTGTCTTCCAGCCGCTCAAAACCGCGATCGAGGTGATAGACGCGGTTGACGATGGTCTCGCCTTCGGCGGCGAGCGCCGCGATCACCAGCGACACCGAGGCGCGCAGATCGGTCGCCATCACCGGCGCGCCTTTGAGCGACTCGACGCCTTCGATGGTCGCACGTTCGCCATCGAGGTGGATGCGCGCGCCGAGCCGCGCCAGCTCCTGCACGTGCATGAAGCGGTTCTCGAACACCGTCTCGACGATATGCGAGGTGCCGCGCGCGCGCGTCATCAGCGCCATGAGCTGGGCCTGCAGGTCGGTCGGAAATTCCGGAAACGGCGCCGTCGTCACTTCGACAGGCGCAAGGCTGCCGCCGTTGCGGGCGATGCGGATGCCCTGATTGGTCGGCGTGACGGTGACGCCGGTGCGCGCGACCACGTCGAGCGCAGCCTGCAACAGCTCCGGGCGCGCGTTCTGCAACAGAATATCGCCGCCGGCCATGGCGACCGCCATCGCATAGGTGCCGGTCTCGATGCGGTCGGGCAGCACGGCATGGCGCGCGCCGTGCAGCTTTGTCACGCCTTCGACCGTGATGCGGCTCGTGCCGGCGCCGGAAATGCGCGCGCCCATCTTGTTGAGGCAATCGGCAACGTCGCCGATCTCGGGCTCGCGCGCCGCATTCTCGATCACGGTGGTGCCGTTGGCGAGCGACGCCGCCATGATCGCGGTATGGGTGCCGCCGACGGTGACTTTGGGGAATACGATCTCGCCGCCCTTGAGCCCGTGCGGCGCCTTCACCACCACGTAGCCGCCGTCGATCTCGACTTTGGCGCCGAGCTGCTCCATCGCCATGATCAACAGATCCACCGGCCGCGTGCCGATGGCGCAGCCGCCGGGCAGCGACACCTTGGCCTCGCCCATGCGCGCCACCAGCGGCGCCAGCACCCAGAAACTGGCGCGCATTTTGGAGACGAGCTCGTAGGGCGCCGTGGTGTCGACGATGCGCGACGCGGAAATGTGCAGCGTCAGGCCGTGATCGGCGGTTTCGCCGGGGCGCTTGCCGCTGGTCATGATGTCGACGCCGTGATTGCCGAGGATGCGCTCAAGCAGGCCGACGTCGGCGAGGCGCGGCACGTTGTCGAGGATCAAGGTCTCCTCGGTGAGAAGGCTTGCGATCATCAGCGGCAGCGTGGCGTTCTTGGCGCCCGAGATCGGGATGGTGCCGTGGAGCGGCCGGCCGCCGATGATACGAATACGATCCATTTTTCAGCCCCCGCGGCCCGTTGCGGGCCCACCCGATCCGCCGCCCACTTTCCCGCCCGGATTGCGGCGAAAGTCGGGAGCGGTTCCGATATCGGCGTCGGCGGCCGCCACGTCCTCGGCCTTGCGGCCGCGCGCTTGCTCCTTGCGCCGCTTGAGGTTTTCCCGCAAGCGCGCCGCCAGCCGCGCGCTCCGCGCCGCCCATTTCTCGGCTTTGCCGGGGTTGATCATGGCGGCAAAGTCAAAGCACGCCGCCTGCGGCGCCGCAACCACGCGCAGGGCCGGCGCGCTTGCGCGAATTTCCCTCATATGGCAATGATCGCGGCGTTTTTCGCCAGTTCATTTCCGGCGGCTGCTGCCGTAGCTCAGTGGTAGAGCACCCCCTTGGTAAGGGGGAGGTCGTAAGTTCAATCCTTACCGGCAGCACCACGAAAAACCGACATCGGCGTCGACCGCTTCCCCTGCCTCTATCCCCGGCGCGCAACAACATCCGGATTGGCAAGTCGCAGCGGCGCGCCTTGCTCGAACAGCACGATCTGTTCGAAGGCTTCGCGGAAATAGAGCTCGAAATTCGTCCACTCCGCCCAGCCGAGATGGGGCGTGCACAGGACGTTCGGCATCGACAGGAATGGATGATTGCCGCTCATGATCGGCTCCTGCTCATAGACGTCGACGGCCGCGTAACCGGGCCTGCCCTTGCGCAGCGCATCGAGCAGAGCGCCCGGCGCGATCAACTCCGCCCGCGACGTATTGACCAGGAGCGCCGTCGATTTCATGCGCGCGAGATCCTCGGCCGTGACGATGCCGGTCGTCTCGGGTCGCAGCCGCACATGCAGCGAGAGAACGTCGGAGCGCTCGAACAGATCGGCCTTGTCGCGCGCGACTGCGTAACCTGCTGCCTGCGCCTTTGCGGCTGAAGCGCTTTGGCCGAAGACCAGAATGTCCATGCCGAGACCGCGGCCCGCTTCGGCGACCAGCTGACCGATTGTGCCGAGGCCGAAAATGCCCAAGGTGGACCCGCGCAGCCGATGCGACAGGGTGCACGGCCAGTCGCCGCGCTTCATTCGCTCAGCCTCGAGAGCCACGTTGCGCCTCGCCGCGAGGATCAATGCGACCGTCAATTCTGCAGGCGCGACGGGAGAATTGCTCTTGCCGGTCGAAACCGGAATGCCGAGCTTCGTACAGGCCTTGAAATCGATAGCCTGCGAATTGCGCCCCACTAGTGCGATCAGTTTCAGCTTCGGCAGCCGTTCCAGCAGCGCTCGGGTGAACTCTACTCGCTCGCGTATCGAAACCACGACGTCGGCGTCGGCCAGGCGCTCGATCAGGTGATCGAGATCGCGCGCAGGCTCGCGATAGCGGACGACCTCATGTTGCTGAATTAGATTGTAGCAGTCGAGACGATTGACCTGGTTCTGATAGTCATCAGGAATCACGATTTTCATGGGATTTTCCGAGCCGCCCTGCGGTCACTGGTTTGATATTAGCGTTCGCTCTCTGACGAGCCGATCAATCCGTCAGCTCCGTAACGCCCGGCATCACCAATCGATCGACCGTCAGCGACGCATCGGCATTGCCGAGCGCGCGCTGGGCGTCGATCAGGTTCTGCAATTTGCCGCGCGAGACTTTGCTGCTCGGCTCGAAATATGCAATCCGGCGCAGCAGATCGTAGCTCGCCTCGGCGTCTTCCTGCCGGGCGCGCGCGGCGGTGACCAGAACCTCGATCGCTTCGCCGCGGTGCGCGTCGTCGGTGAGCCAGGCGATGCTCTTGTCGGTCGCGGCAAGGAGCCGCTTGGCGAGCGGCACGTTGGCCGCCGCCCAGGATTTGCGCACCACCATGCCGGTGAACGGCAGGTCTTTGACGTAATCCGCCGAGAAGCCGAGCGTCACATAGCCCGCGGCATTGGCTTGGAAGTTGAGCGGCGGCAGCACGAAGGCGGCGTCGGCGACGCCGGCCTTCAGCGCCGCAAGGCGCGCCGCGGCGACGCCGCCGACCAGTTCGTCGTAGTCGGCGCGCTTCAAGCCGTTGGCCGCCGCCATCCGCTCGAAATAGACGGTGGTGATGTCATTGGCCTGGCCGACCGAGATGGTCTTGCCCTTGAGATCGGCGATGGTTTTCAGCTCCGGCTTGGCGATCAGCGCATAGGGCGCGGTATTGCCGATGATGCGGACGATGGCCAGCGGCGCGCCTTTGTCGATGGCGTGGATGGCATTGTCGTTACCGATGCTCAGCGCCACGTCGAACGCACCGCCGGTGAGCTGCTGGGCGACCGCGGGTCCGCTTTGCGCGAAGTTGATCTTGACGTCGAGGTCTTCGCCGGCGAAAAATCCCTTGCGCGCCGCGACGTAAAACGGCCACAGCGGCGCCTGGCCGCCGAGCGTGCCGCCGACGATCTTGTCCGCGGCGCGGGCCGGCCGCCCGAATAGCGCCGTGCCGATGAGGCCGAGAACAACGCGTCGCGGAATCTTCATGCAGTCCCCGGCCGTGAAAGCCCGACTATAGCCGAGATTGTCATGGCTTGGTGATTTTGAACGAATTGAAAAAATCGTCCGGCACGGCCGCGGCCGGGCGCGCGCGGTTTGCGTTTTTTCGCCCGGACATAAAGACTATATTACGCGGCGGCACTTGGTTCGACGTCCGCCTTGACACCGCCCGATGCCGTGACGCAAGTGCCCGGCAAGGGAGGCAAGGATGGCAATGCCGGCCTCTGAGCAATGCCTCGCCGCCTGCTGCGTGCTGCTTGCGCTCGGCACCAGCGAGGCGGCGGCGCAGGCCAATTGCGCCGCGATGCGCAGGATCGATATCGGCATTTCCGTCGCGCCGCCGAATGTGGTTCATACCTCGCCTTATGTGGCGTTGGAGCTCGGCTATTTCGCCAAGCATTGCATCGACGCCCACATCATCCAGTTCGACGGCGGTGAATCGCCGGCGGCGCGGGCCGCAGCCGCGCAAGGCACCGCGCTGGTCTCGACCAATGCGGTGGAGGTGGGCCGCGGCGTCAGGGTGCAGCAGATTTGGGGCTTGGCCCCGCGCTTGCCGCAGGCCTACGTGGTGGCCGAAAGCATCAAGTCTGCGGCTGATCTCAAAGGCAAGCGACTGAGCGCGACCGGCGGCGGCATCGGCGGCCTCAATTGGTTGCTGAGTCGTGAGGTGCTCAAAACCGCGGGGCTCACAACCAACGACGCGCAATTCATTCCCTCGGCGACCGCGGCGCGGCTGCCGGCTTTGGTCGCCGGCCAGATCGACGGCGTCGCGCTGCATCCGGAGGATGTTTATCTGGCCGAGAAGGAGAAACCCGGGCTGCATGTCCTGGTTCAGTTCGCCGATCTGCTGCCCGACTACATGTTCAACGCCTACGGCGCCGCGACCGACTGGATCGCCCGCGATCGTGCGCTGATGGTCGACACCGTCGCCGCCATGATCGAGGCCAACCGCACCATCTATCGCGACGAAGCCAAGGTGGTGCCGATCATGATGAAGGCCACCGGCAAGCCGAAAGAGGCCGTCGAATATGCCTGGGAGGTCGAGACCAAGCATTGCGTCTGGTCAGTGAACGAGGGCTTTTCCGCCAAGCGCACGCAATGGACCATCGATAACGCCGTCGCCAACGGCTATATCGATCAGGCGAAGAAGCCGACCGTCGAGCAGGTGGTCAACATGCAGATCGCCAACGTGGCGGTCGCCGCCGCCGGCGGGCGGGTGATCATCGGCGGGTGTACGGAATAGCGCGTTCGGCGCGCAGAGGGATTGTCATCATGAACATCAGACCGCCGCGTATCGGACCGCAGCCGTGGGACGTGGTGCGCGAAAAACTCGATCAGTCGCTGCCGTTCGCCAATATGCGCGACACGCCTTATTACCGCGACGCGGTGTGGGAGCAGTTCTCCAAAGCCGAATACGATCGCCGCTATGCGGCACTGCGGGCAAAGATGCGCGAGCACAAGCTCGATGCGCTGATCGTGCCCGGCGGACCGAGCCACTGGAGCTTTGGCGGCGGCATGTTGTGGCTGACCGGCCATTGGGAATGGCACGCGCTGGCGAGCTATGTGCTGGTGCCGCTCGAGGGCGAGCCGACCATGATCTATTCCATGGGCGGCACCCATGCCGAAGCGGTGCGCCGGCAGGTCGAGATCGCGGTCAAGGACGTGCGCCACAGCCGCAGCGGCCGCTACGCCGACATCATGGTGGAGCGCATCCGCGAACTGAAACTCGAGCGTGGCCGCATCGGCCTGATGGAAATCGATCCACGGCACGGCGACTACATGCCGGTCAACCAATACAATGTGCTGCATGAAAACCTGCCCGATGCCGAGCTCATCTTCACAAAAGGTTTTCTGCACGAGCTGCTTTCCGTCCACAGCGCCGAAGAGCTCGACTGCGTGCGCAAAGCCGGCGTACTGTGCAAGAACGCCATGGACGCCATGGTGGCCCGCGCCCGCGCCGGCGTGAAGGAATACGAGCTGCGCGCCGCGGCAGGGTCCGCCATCCTCGAAGGCGGCGGCGACATCGATTTTTTGATCATCGGCTCGACGCCGATGGCGAATCCGGCGCAGATTTTCGGCAATCCGCGGCCGTCCGGTCGCGTGCTGCAGAAAGGTGACATCATCAATATGGAATTGGCGGCCGGCTATCGCGGCTACACCGCACAGATCGGCTCGCCGATTTGCGTCGGCGAGCCGACCGAGATGGTGAAAAAATTCTGGAACGACATCACGCTGCCCGGCTACAGGAAAATCATCGCCGAGATCGCGCCGGGGAGGCCCGCGGAGAACATGCGGCTCGCCAGCAAATTCTTCCGCGACAACGGCTACCAGTCGCGGCCGACGCAATGCCACGGCATCGACCTTGTCACCGACGGGCCGCATGTGGTCGCCGAGCACGTATCGGCGGAAAAATTCGAGGAAGTGCTGAAAGCCGGCATGGTGATCATGGCCGAGCCCAATCCGATCACGCCGGATGGCATGTTCGGCATTTTTCTCGGGCATACATTTATCGTGACCGAGACCGGCCACGAGGTGGTGGACGATTTCCCGCTGGAGATCGCGGTGGCGAAGGGCTGAACGTCATTCCGGGGCCGAGCGAAGCGAGGAGCCCGGAATCCATAACCCCAGCGCTGGGGATATGGATTCCGGACTCGCCGCTTCGCGGCGATCCGGAATGACGCGGATTTACCGCGGCATCAAAAACTTGAAATCGCAGCCTTCATCTGCGCCGAGAATCTGCTCGGCGAACAGTTTGGCGTAACCGCGTTGCGGCGCTTCCGGTGGCGGAGGCATCGCGGCGGCGCGCTTTTTCAGTTCGGCGTCATCCACCAGAAGCGAGATGCGGCGCTCTTTCACCGAGAGGCGGATGCGGTCGCCGTTGCGCACAAGCCCGAGCGGGCCGCCGGAGGCGGCGTCGGGGGTGATGTGCAGGACGATGGTGCCGAACGCGGTGCCGCTCATGCGCGCGTCGGAAATCCGCACCATGTCCTTGACGCCGCGTTGCGCCAGTTTTTTCGGGATCGGCAGGTAGCCGGCTTCCGGCATGCATTCCGGCGCGTGCGGGCCGGCGTTCTGCAGCACCATGATGTCCTCGGGCGTGACGTCGAGCGCCGGATCGTCGATCCGGGCGGCGAGATCGGCCAGCGATGAAAACACTACCGCGCGGCCTTCGTGCTCGAACAATTTGGCGTCGGCCGCCGAGCGCTTGAGGATAGCGCCCTTCGGCGCCAGGTTGCCGAATAGCGCCACCAAGCCACCAGTTGGTTCCAACGGTTTGTCGGCCTCGGCGATGATCGATCTATCGATGTAGCTGTCGGCGTCGCCTTCGAGGCGTTCGCCGAGCGTCTCGCCGGTCACCGTCATGCAATCGAGATGCAGCAGCGGCTTGAGCTCGCGCAGCAGCGCGCCCATGCCGCCCGCCGCGCAAAAGTCTTCCATATAGCCGTTGCCGACCGGCTTGAGATTGACCAGCACGGGCGTCGAATCCGACAGCGTGTTGAGGTGATCGAGCGAGATTTTTATGCCGGCGCGGCCGGCGATCGCGGTCAAATGAATGACCGCGTTGGTCGAGCCGCCGAGCGCGAGCAGCACGCGCAGCGCGTTCTCGACCGACTTCGCGTTGATCAGTTGCGATGGCTTGAGTTTTGAGCCGATCAGCTTGACCGCCGCGGCACCGGTTGCCTCGGCGGCTCTTAGGCGATCCGCGTGCACGGCCGGGATCGCCGCGGTGCCGGGCAGGCAGATGCCGAGTGCCTCCGTGAGGCAGGCCATGGTCGAAGCGGTGCCCATCACCGCGCAGGTGCCGGCGGTCACCGCGAGCTGGCCTTCGACCTCGGAGATTTCGTCGGCATCGACGTCGCCCGCGCGATAGCGCGCCCAGAAGCGCCGGCAATCGGTGCAGGCGCCGAGCCGCTCGCCGCGATGCCGGCCGGTCATCATCGGGCCGGCGACCAGCGCGATGGCGGGCCGGTCGGCGGACACCGCGCCCATCAGCTGCGCCGGCACGGTCTTGTCGCAGCCGCCCATCAGCACCACCGCATCCATCGGTTGCGCGCGGATCATTTCCTCGGTGTCGATGGCCATCAGGTTGCGGTATTTGAGGCTGGTCGGCGTGAGGAAAACTTCACCGAGCGAAATGGTCGGGAATTCCAGCGGCAGCGCTCCGGCCGCGAGCACGCCGCGCTTCACCGCCGCCAACAGCTCGGGAAAATGGCGGTGGCAATTGTTGAAGTCGGAACCCGTGTAAGCAATGCCGATCACCGGCTTGTCGAGCATCGCGCGCGAATAGCCCATGGACTGCGCAAACGAGCGCCGCAGATAGCGGGAGAAATCGCGGTCGCCGTAATTGGTGAGACCGTGGTCTAAACCGACGGTAGCGTCTGACATGTGTTTTTCACGTCCTGATCGATGATGCGCGACGCTTTCGCGCGTCACGCATAGATTTTAAGCGCGTCTGCTACTTATTCATGCGCCGCAACGCGGCATAACGAAAGGTTTTGGTAATCGAATATGCGCAATTTCGCATCTGTTCTCCAGGATTTTTCCCGCCAAAAGTCCAGATGGCCGCCAATTCCCGTAACCGACCCATGCCGGCCTGGATTCTGCTTCCCGTCGGCTCTGCGGCTGCGGTCGCAGTCCTGATCACCTGGGGCACGGGAAGCCTGTTCCTCGGGCTTATCACCGCGCTGGTCGCTGCGCTTGCGGCGGCGTGGTGGTGCGAACAGATGCTGCGCGGCGTCGTCGGCACCATCGCCCAGATCGCCGGCGGCGACCGCTATGCCGCGCTGCCCGGCCGGATCGGCAGCGGCGCGCTCGGCGACAGCGCCGCGGCGGCGGAGCAGATGCGGCAAGTTTTGATCGATGCCGACGCGCTCGCGGTCGATCACCGCAGCCGGGAGGCGGAAACCCGGCTGCACCATGCCGGCCGCAGCTTCTTCACCCAGCGCTTCCGCACCACCGTCGACAAGCTCGTCGGCGTGTTTCAGTCCGCGGCCGAGGAAATCCAGGTCACCGCCGCCGATCTCGGCGCGCGCAACGTCGATGTGCGCCAGCGCACCGCGCACGCGGTGGATGCCGCCACGGCGGCGAGCCGTGACGTGGCCGCGGTTGCCGACGCCGCGCGCGAATTGCTGGCGCTGATCGTGCAGTCCACCACCGAAGCTGCCGCCGCCAAGGACGCCACCGCGCGCACCATGATCGATCTGGCGCGCACCGACCGCACCGTGCGCAGCCTCGCCGCGGCCGCCGAGCGCATCGGTACGGTGGTGAAATTGATCGAGGCCATCGCCTCGCAGACCTCGCTGTTGGCGCTCAATGCCACCATCGAGGCGGCGCGCGCCGGCGCCGCCGGCCGCGGTTTTGCCGTGGTCGCCTCGGAAGTCAAAACCTTGGCGCAGCAGACCGCCAAGGCCACCGGCGATATCAGCGCCCAGGTCCACGACATCCAGCACGCGGTGAACCAGACGGTGGAAGCCATCGCCGGCGTGTCGTCGAGCGTGACCACCATGAGCGAGGCCAACCGGCAATTGACCGGCATCCTCGATCACCAGGCCACCGAGATCGATCGCATCGGCAGCCGCGCCGAGCAGGTCGCCGTCGCCGTCGGCGGCGTGCTGCCGGAAATCTCCACCATCGCCAACAGCGTCGAGGCGGCCGGCAACGGCGTGCTGACCACCGCCGAGGATCTGCTCGGCCGCTCGAAATGGCTGGCGGATGCGATCTCGAGCTACTTCACCGACCTCGAGCACGGCTCGATCAAAATCGGCATCCTGCATTCGCTGTCCGGCACCATGACGGCGAGCGAGCGGCCGCTGCAGGAACTCTTGGTCATGCTGATCGAGCAGCAGAACGCGCGCGGCGGCCTGTTGGGCCGCCCGATCGAGCCGGTGATCGTCGATCCGCATTCCGACGCCAAGGCCTATGCCGAGCTCGCGCAAAAGCTCATTGCCGAGCACAAGGTCGCAGCCATCTTCGGCTGCTGGAGCTCGGCGTCACGCAAGGAAGTGCTGCCGGTCGTCGAGCGCGACAACGCGTTGTTGTTCTATCCGAGCCAGTATGAAGGCGAGGAGGCGTCGCGCAACATCTTCTATACCGGCGCGACACCGCCGCAGCAGGCCATTCCGGCCGTCAATTTCCTGCGCGACCAGGGCATCAACCGGTTCTTCCTGGTCGGCACCGATTACATCTATCCGCGCACCACCAACGCCATCCTCAAAGGCTATCTGGCGAGCCAGCATGTCGCCGACATCGCCGAGCGCTACACGCCGGCCGGGCTGAAGGACTGGCGCGCGGTGGTCGAGCACATCCGCCGCTTCGCCAAGGGCGGCCGCACCGCCATCGTCGCCACCGTCAGCGGCGATGCCAACGTGCATTTCTTCCGCGAACTGGCCGCCCAGCAGGTCAGCGCCGGCGTCATTCCTGTCATGTCGCTGTCGATCAACGAGGCCGAGCTGCCGGCGCTGATGCGCTCGAATGTGGCCGGCAATTTCGTCGCCTGGAATTACCTGCACGCCTTCGACACTCCGGAGAACCGCGCCTTCATCGCCGAGTGGCGCCGCTTCACCGGCAGGCCCGAGGCCATGACCAACGACCCGATGGAAGCGACCTGGATCGGCTTCCATTTGTGGGCCGCGGCGGTCGAGGCCGCGGGCACCACCGACATTGCCAAGGTGCGCGAGGCGCTGGGCGGCAAGCGCATCGCCGCGCCGAGCGGTTTTACCGTGCAGATGGATGGCCAGACCCATCACCTCTATAAGCCGGTGATGATCGGCCGCATTACCGACGACGGCCGGATCGTGCCGGTCTCGGTCACCGAGGGCCTGGTGCCGCCCGATCCGTGGAGCCCGTGGCTGGCTCGCAATCAGGCTCGAACTGTGCGCAAAGCGGCGGGATAATAGGGCTGCAGAGTCCGCATTGATCCGCATCAATGCCGCGGCAACCAACCCCCCGGATAAAGCCTCGACAAGCGCCCTGGAACGCCTCTAAAACTACCCTGGTCGAGTTCCAAAGAGGCCACAGGCGGTGCGCGCCTGCCGGACACTTCACTATGAATGATCGTCGGAATTCTCGCGTCGATTATCATGCTTTTTTCGCCGATGCGCTCGGCCGGCTGCACGCCGAGCGGCGCTACCGTGTCTTTGCCGACCTGGAGCGGATCGCCGGCCGCTTTCCGCACGCGATCTGGCATTCGCCGGACGGGCCGAAGAACGTCGTGATCTGGTGCTCCAACGACTATCTCGGCATGGGGCAGCATCCAAAAGTCATCGGCGCCATGGTCGAGACCGCGACCCGCATGGGCACCGGCGCCGGCGGCACCCGCAATATCGCCGGCAACAATCACCCGGTGGTCGAGCTCGAGCGTGAGCTTGCCGACCTGCACCGCAAGGAAGCGGCGCTGGTCTTCACATCGGGCTATGTGTCGAACGAGACCGGCATTTCCACGCTCGCCAAGCTGATGCCGAATTGCCTGATCCTGTCCGACGCCTGGAACCACAATTCGATGATCGAGGGCGTGCGCCAAGCGTATACCGAGAAGCAGATTTTCCGCCACAACGACATGGCGCATCTCGAGGCGCTGCTCGCCGCTGCCGATCCGGCGCGGCCGAAGCTGATCGTGTTCGAAAGCCTCTATTCCATGGACGGCGACTTGGCGCCCGTGCATCAGATCTGCGATCTCGCCGAACGCTACGGCGCCATGACTTATGTCGACGAGGTGCACGCGGTCGGCATGTACGGCCCGCGCGGCGGCGGCATCACCGAGCGCGACGGCGTCATGAACCGCATCGACGTGATCGAGGGCACGCTTGCAAAAGCGTTCGGCTGCCTCGGTGGCTATATCGCCGGGTCGACCGCGCTGATCGACGCGGTGCGCTCCTACGCGCCGGGATTTATCTTCACCACCGCGCTGCCGCCGTCCGTCGCCGCCGCGGCGACCGCGGCGATCCGGCATCTGAAAACCTCGCACTGGGAGCGCGAACGCCACCAGGATCGCGCCGCGCGCACCAAGGCGGTGCTGGCCGCCGCGCGGCTGCCGGTGATGACCAGCCCGACGCATATCGTGCCGGTCTATGTCGGCGATCCGGAGCTGTGCAAAGCGGCGAGCGATCTATTGCTCGCCGACCACGGCCTCTACCTTCAGCCGATCAATTATCCGACCGTGCCGAAAGGCACCGAGCGGCTGCGCATCACGCCGAGCCCGTATCACGACGATGCGCTCATCGACGCACTCGCCGAAGCGCTGGTCGATGTCTGGCAAAAACTCGGTCTGCCGTTCAAAGAGCGCGCGCTCGCCGCCGAGTGATTAAATACTTGCGATTGAAATAATGGCGTTACCCTGAGCGAAATCGCTCACGTCCCAAAATCGCTTGCGTCTGACGTCCGCTGAAGTTGCGTCACGAGCGCGGCAACGCGTCCGGTCACCAGTAGCCGCGGCCGCGACCCCAGTATCCGCCGCCGCCGAACAGCAGCACCAATACAACGATAATCAAAACCATTTCCATAACAGTCTCCCTTGCTGGCGACGGCGTTATTTGCCGCGCACCGCATCTTTCAAACCGCCGATCGCGTTTTGCACTTGGCCGGCAGCCTTATCGGTCTTGCCTTCGGTTTCCAGCTTCTTGTCGCCGAGGATCTTTCCGGCGGTTTCCTTCACGGCTCCCTTGGCCTGCTCGGCCGAGCCTTTGATGCGATCTTTGTCCATTGTCGTATCCTCGATGTCGGTTGGGTCTCGGATAACGGCTGGCATCGATGTTTTGTTCCGGATAGTGTGAGATGCATAGGCGCATGCACCGCGTCCGTCTTGCGCTCTGAACTGAGCAATTCTGCACAGTCTTTATCGCGCTGACAGTTCAGCTATCCTGACAGTCAAAAGGCGTCTAATTTCCCACCCACCCATCGGACATCCCGCACGGAGTATTTGGCATGGCGAAGAAATCCCGGAACAAGACCAAGAAGCGAGCCAAGGCCGCTTATCCCGGCATGATGGGTGACGGCACCGAGGAGCAGAATCTCGGTCAGCGCGGCAACCCGGCCGCGCGCATAAAGAAGAAGGAAGTCGCGGCAGCCTTCGGCAAACCACGCTCCAAGAAATAGCTTTCGCGTCGAAACGCACAAGTCTGCGATATCGCTGAATATTTTCTCGGTTGACGAGCCCGTCCGGCGCAACGTCCGGAAAGCTGTCGATACGTTGCGCCTCTTTCGCGGGCAGGCAAGCGCTATGTCCGGTATCGGACATTTTACTCGACTTCGCGCGGAAAGAAGAGCACGTTGATAAGGGGTGACGTGCTAAAACACTAAAATCGAGGATGCTGCGAAAAAAGCAGCGTCCGCGCCGGCTTGGTTCGCTTCGCTTGCTATCTGAGCCCGGCTACAGGTACCCGTCGCCCGCGACATATCCGGGCGAGACAGCTTTAGGCGAGACAAAAATTTTTTTGTCCGCAAGCGCGAAATTCGCCGCCGCTGGGTTGCTTGGCGATCTGCCGTGTATCGGCATGAGTGCGACAATAAAGACTTGGCGGTATAGCGACGAATCGAAGCGGCAGATCAATGTCCGGTATCGGACATGCCTGATTTGGATCAATGTAGTTTGGCCGGCTTCGGCCGAAAATCGGCTTTTGTCCGGGTGTCCAAGGAACGAATTGGACATAGAGGGAAGCGACAAAATGACCATCGAGCAGTCGCGGGAAAGGGCGGATCCCCCGGATGTCATTTTTGAAAACCGCGAGCGCCGCACGGTCGCGAGCTACAAACGCGAGCTGGTAAGGCACCGGCGCGCTGAAAGCGGGCTTCGCGAGGCTCTCGCCCGGGAAGAGGCTTTGCTGAGTCAAAAGGACGCGTTGATCCAACAACAGGCGGTGTTGCGGCAGGAGGCCGATCATCGGCTGTTGAACGGCCTGCAAATGGTCGTAAGCCTGCTGTCGCTGCAAGGCCGGGCGTCGGAGAATGCCGAGGTTGTTTCGCAATTGGCCGCGGCAGCCGACCGCGTTGCCACGATCGGGCGCATCCACCGGCGGCTCCATTCATTCGATGGCGTACAAACCTTTGCGCTCAAGCAATATGTCGAGGACCTGTGCGGTGATTTCTCCATGATGCTGTCCGCGGAGCGCCCCGAGCGGGACATCGTCGTCGAGGGGATTGAAATCGAGCTGCCGGCCGCCACCGCCATTCCACTCGGCTTCATCGCCAGCGAACTGATCACGAACGCAACCAAACACGGTAGCGGCCGGATCACCGTCCGGTTGGAAGCAAATCCGGCCAAGGGCCACGCGCTATCGGTGGCCAGCGATGGGCCGGCTTTGCCGGAGGGATTCGATCCGGGCGCCGGCAAAGGACTGGGCAAAGGACTGGGAATGAGGATTATTCGATCTCTTGTCGAACGGATCGGCGGTGAATTGCGGATTGATCGAGGCGATAAGAGCCAAGGCGCGCGATTTACGGTGCTGTTCTCCTGATGGCCTACAAAACGAAGGCCAAGGTGGGAAAAGTCACCGCAGCGGCCGCCAATCCCAGCTTGGTGCGGCCGTCATCCCGGACGGCACCGGTCAGCAGGAAAAGCAGAGCCGCTTTGCCCAAGAAGGGCAGAGCTTCATTCGATCCAAAAGCGTTTCTCGCCCGTGTCGGCGACGGCCGAAGCCTCGCCAAGTACCGCAAAGGCCAGATCGTCTTTTCGCAAGGGGAGGTTGGCGACGCGGTCTTCTATATCCAGAAGGGCAAGGCGAAGGTCACCGTCGTTTCGGAGCAAGGCAAGGAAGCCGTCGTCGCAATCCTGGGAACGGACGAATTCTTCGGCGAGGGATGTCTTGCCGGGCAGCTGCAGCGTATCTCGACGGTCACGGCCATGACGGACGCCAGCATTGTCCGCCTGGAAAAGGCGGCCATTATCCGGGTGATCCATGAGGAGCCGGCATTCTCCGAGATGTTCATCGCGCATCTATTGGGCCGGACCATCCGCGTCGAAGCCGACCTTGTCGATCAGCTGTTCAATTCGAGCGAGAAACGGCTTGCCCGGATGCTCCTGCTGTTGGCGAATTTCGGCAAGCAAACCAAGCCGGAGCCGATCATCGCCAAAATCAGCCAGGAGACGCTTGCGGAGATGATTGGAACGACGCGGTCGCGCGTGAGTTTCTTCATGAACAAATTTCGCAAGCTAGGCTTCATTGAATACAACGGCGGCATCGAAAACGGCATCGAAGTCCACAGCTCATTGTTGAATGTCGTTCTGCACGAGCAGCCGCAAATCAAGAATTGAGTTCTCATTTCCTGTTTACGCGCGGGCATGCGGCGAGTGCAGCCGGCTCGATGTGAGCAATATTGCACAGACTCCGGCGCGGCAATGAGCTTCAGTCAGTGCAATAAACTGGAGACAAGACCATGTCGCTTGGACTCATCCTCGTCATCATCCTCGTCATTTTCCTGTTTGGCGGCTTCAGCGGCCGCTTCGGCGGCTACGGTTACGGCTATGGACACGGCGGCATCGGCATCATCGGCGTCATCTTGATCATCATCGTCGTTCTGATGCTGCTCGGACGGATTTGACGTTAATTTTCCCGCACGGACGCCGTCTGCGCCGTCTGCGCCGGACCGTGCCATGCTCGGTCGCTCGGATCAGCGTTTCGCGCCATGCGCGGCCAAGGGAGCAGTGGCCAGGGGAGCAATCGTTTTGGCGCACGTAAATACACCGCGATCGACGGCGGTGGACAAGCTGATCGAACCGATGACGCCAGTGCCGTCCGTGCAGGACGTCATGCTTGCTGCCATTCCAAATTTGCGCGCATTCGCGATGTCGCTGAGCGGGAACGCCGACCGTGCCGACGACCTGGTGCAGGAAACGGTGATGCGCGCCATGGCCAACATCGGTTCGTTCACGCCGGGGACGAATATGGCGGCGTGGCTTTTCACCATTCTGCGCAATTTATTTCGGTCGCAATACCGCAAACGCCGCCGCGAAGTCGAAGATCCCGATGGCAGCTACCTGGCCAGTCTGAAATTGCCCCCCGAGCAGTTCGGCCGCTTGGAATTCAAGGAGCTCATCGAGGCGCTGGCAAAGGTGCCTCACGTTCAGCGCGAGGCGCTGCTTCTGGTCGCTGCGTCGGGTTTCTCCTACGACGAAGCGGCGGCGATCTGCGAGGTCGCGGTCGGGACGATAAAGAGCCGGGTCTTTCGCGCACGCCAACTGCTCGCGGAACTGCTCGTCATCGACAGCCCGGCGAAATTCGGCCTGGACCGCGCGACCGTCTTGGTCGGAACCGGCTGGTAGGCGGTCAGCCTAATTATGATACGCGCATAAGAAAAAGCGGCCGCGCTTCCAACCGGGAAGGCGGCCGCCATGTTTCAAATTCGCCGGATGTCCTCAATAGCCGCCGTAGCCGCCGAGGATGCCATTGATCACGGCGCCGACAATGGGAACACCATAGCCGGGGCATCCACCGTACTCGTAGCCATAACCGGAGCAGCTGTCGTAGACCGGGCCGCCGCCATAATAGCCACCGCCGCCGTAGTAGCCGCCGCCAGATCGGACGACAACACGACCGCCACCGCCATAGCCAGCCGATCCATATCCGCCACGGGCGGGGCCAGCCATCGCGCGTCCGCCGCCGCCACGTCCGGCAAAGGCTTGTCCACCGCCGCCGCCGTGTCCGGCCATCGCGTGTCCGCCGCCACCGTGACCACTATTTTGATGGCCGGCAGCTGTCGCATTTGTCGCCATAGGCACGCAACCCAGCGCGATCGCGGCTGCAAGAGCGATGAGAGTTTTCTTGTGAAGCACGTGATTCTCCTATGATGGTTCAAACAAGGATTTGACTGCAATGACAACGCCGGATCGCCGCCAAAGGTTGCAGGGCCTAAAGGACACGTTCGCGTGTCAGACCGCGATGCGTTTCGCCTTAATTGCTTTTCTAAATGACGAATCGCGCGACAGCTCGAAGATTGTCAGCTGCAGTGGCGCCTGTCGCAGAAAGGCCTTTGTGGACGAAAAAAGTGCTCCGGCTGCCGGAGGCTGGGGGGCATCGTGGGCAGCCGGAGCGGGTCTGGATTTCGGCGTGACGCCTGATCAAGACTCGGCGATTTTGCGGATCTGGGTGGGCTGAAGTCTGTTCAATTTTGAACACTCCGTCGCGATCGGCTCCGGATCGGCCGGGACGATGTTCCGCCCAATCAATCAGGCGGTATGGCCGTCGAACTCGCCGGTCTTGGGGATATTCTTTGCCTGTTGCGGCGTCATTTTCGCGGTGTCCTGACCGCCCGGCACACCGCGAGGCCCGAGGACTCTGCGGGCCCTCTCGTCCTCGGTTAACCGTTGTTCTTCTTCGCGAATCTGGCGCGGCATCCCGGGTCTCCATGGTGGCGCTCTTGAACGTCTTGGCGGCCTTTTGCGTTCGTGAAAGCAACGTCCGTAAACATAACGCTCCTTGGCGGTGGTCGTCTGAGCAAAATTGCTCAACTCGGTACCGGGGGAATCGCTCTATTGCAGCAGCCAAATCTATTGCAGCAACCAAGCCTAATGCAGCAACCAAGTCTATTGCAGCAACCAAGACGCCAATTGATTCAGCCGAGTTTCAGGTTGGGTGAAAATATTCTGCTCCTCAATCTTCTCTGCGTTCTTCTTGCCAAATTGGATTCTTGGAAATTCACGCGTTGGTTCCGCGTCCCGCCTTGCGTCGTGAAGGTCACCCGGCTGGTATTCTCTTCGCCACCCGCAATTCGGGCACAGTACGGAAAACTCTCGCGATATACGCAGCGTGCTGTGCACCGGAACTTCGTAAGCGCACGTCGGACAGCTCACGCAGTTCACGACAGGTTGGGGGGTGACGACTTTCCGGAATACTGGCACGGCGGCCTACTTTCAGGCTTTGGAGGATTGAGCGGTTCCCCGCTCCATGATGTCTATGAGGCGCCCCAATTTCTCGTCGATCTGCCCAAGCCGATATGCGGCATATTCCGCCGCGTAGGCGGTACGTTCGTCCGCGGCCGGCATTTGTTCGTACCGGATGTTCGGCGTGAAGGTTTTGGCGAACAACGTCTGATAGCGGTCGCGAATGGTATTGGCCGTGGTCTCGGTTAGCCGTAGCTGGGCCATGCCGTGTCTTCCTGTTTGATGAAATTCGCGACCGTGATCGCCATTCCGCGTGAGCGGGAAAGCCGGCCAGCGCTTTAGACCATGATCCGATCAAATTGAATCGGATCATGGTCTAGTCTTTTTGTTGGAGCATGATCTTTTCGGAAAACCGGCATCCACCCTCGGATCAAGTCCGAGGGCAGGCTTTTTCCGGATCATGCTCCGGGCGCCCGTTGCCCTGCGGCTCTCGATGCCAGACCGGCATCGACTTGAAATTGGCGAATGCGGGCTTCGGCCAACGGGCGAAGCCCGCTTCATGATCGAGCCGCTTACTTAAGCGCGGTCGAAACGCTGCTGAAGGTGTTCTTCAGGTTGGTGCCGAGGCCCTGAACGACGGCAATGATAGCAACTGCGATGCCGGCGGCGATGAGACCATATTCGATGGCAGTCGCAGCCGTTTCGTCCTTAAAAAAAGAAAGTGTGAGATTCTTCATGGCAAACTCCTGTTGGTCCCCGCAGGGGGACCTGAGACTCTCTACATAGTTATCGATTGACCCAATACCAGTAATGAACTGCAAAAAACGACAATAATACTATGTTAAGATAAAATAATACAGTTGTTATAAGTAACATGTAAATATTAATTCAAGACGATGTAATATCGTTCCCCGCTTGAAATGTCGCGATGGCCGCCGCCGCTGCGATACGCGACGTCACCTTTGTTCATCCGAATAGACACGACGCGGCGCACCGCCGTGCCGCGGGTCTTTAGCCGGCTGGAGCATGATCCCGAAAAGTGGAAACCGGTTTTCGGATAAGATCATGCTCAAACAAAGATTCTAGCTATGATCCGATGCAAATCGGATCATAGCTAGTTGGCCAACACGGCCATCGTAAAACCGCCGGTCCAATTCGCCGCCATGGTATTGGCCCCGACCGTGATCGTGCACACGCCGGCGGTTGTTGCCGTAATGGTATTGCCGGTGCCGTACCAAGGGCCGTCTCCGACTCCGCCCGGACATGACACGCTGCCGCGCATCGGGCCACCGCCGGTAAAGGTCACGATCAAGACCTGGCCGGCTTTGACCTTGAGCGAGTAGGTCGTCAACGGCGCAGCCGTTGTGACCTTGCCATTGACGGCGGCACCGTAAGAGCCGGGGGTGAATTTTATCGGTATCGGCGGTGCCGCATGGGCCTGGCTGGCGACAAGAACGAAGGCCGTTCCGATCGTCAGGGCAATGACATTGCGATGTTTGCGCATGGGGGTTCTCCATCCTCGATGATTGCGCGAGATCGGTTTTGCTCAGCGTCTGGTGCGTTCGGTAATCTCGACACGTTACGATTGTGCGACAGCTACGGCTGCCGCGCAATGCGGCGGGCGCCGAGCGCGACCGAAAATGTCACCACCAAGAACCGCGCCAGATGGTGCGCGCCGACATAAACCGGGTCGAGGTGCAGCGCCAATGCCAGCACCATCATGGTGTCCTGGGCGCCGGGCGAGAACGCAATGACGATATTGGCGATCGGAACCGGAAAGAAATAGGCCACGATGGCGATGAAGAACGCCGCGACCGCCATCGACACGGCGAATGAGCCGAGCGCCGCGCCGAGATAGCCGACCAGCATCCGCGCGGAAGTGTTGGCGAAGCGCGAGCCGACCAGCGCGCCGAGCGCGATCACCGAGCTGGAACCGATCCACCACGGCAGCACCGCATCAATGTAGCCGCTGCCATGGAGCAGGCCCGATCCGGTCAGCGCGCCGAACATCAGTCCACCCGGGAAACGCAAATATAGAAACGCAACCGCAAAACTGACCGAGACCGCGACCAACAGGATCATTTGCCCGAGCACGGAGACGTCGGCCGGGCCGCGCGCAACTGCGACCGCCGGCACCACCAGGCCGAACAAAGCGAGCCCGTTCGGCAGGCCGATGACGATCAGCAAGACGCGCATGGTTTGCACGATGGCGATGGCGCGCAGATCGCCGCCAAGCTCCGCCGACAGCGCGATCACCTGTGCCATGGCGCCGGGACTGGCGCCGAGCAGCGCGGAGAGCGGATCCCATCGGTGCACGACACGTAGATAGCTCGAGGTCGCAAGCATCATGACGACGGTGCACAGCATCAGCAGCGCGATGCTGAACGGCCACGTCGTCACGCCACGTAGCGTCTCCGGCGTCACCACGGCGCCGAGCAGAATACCGACGTTGACGTAGCAGATGCGCGCCAGCATGAGCGGCATCCGGACCGGCCGGCCCAACAGTGCCGCGATCGCCACGGCCAAGACCGAGCCTGAGACCAGCCCTGCGGGCAATCGCAGATAGGTAAAGGCCAGGCCGCCGGCGAGCGCGATCGCGAGCGTCTCGGTCGTTTCGATCAGCACGCGCCGCGAGGGAAGGGCAGGGATCATCGTTTCCCCATGAATGCTCCCTGGCTCAACCGCCGTCAACGCGCCGATTGCGACGACGCATGCCATGGACAGGGCATTGGAAAAGTGATGACTTTCGTTAAAATCACGCGCCGCGGACCTAAAAACACCGCGCGTTGACGTTGCCTAAAGTGACGTTTGGGGTAGGCCATGTTGCAGGGCTGGGTCGTCGTTATCATTGCCCTCGCCTATATCGGCTTTCTGTTCCTGGTGGCGAGCTACGGCGACCGCAGGCGCGAGCTGTCGCGCGGTACCACGTCGCGATTGCTGATCTATCCGCTGTCGCTGGCGATCTATTGCACGTCGTGGACGTTCTTCGGTTCCGTTGGCCTCGCTTCGCGCGGCGGTTTGGATTTTTTCGCCATCTATATCGGCCCGATGGTGATGGTGGGCTTAGCTTATCCGCTGCTGATCCGCATCGTGCGGCTCGCCAAGGGCCAGAACATCACCTCGATCGCCGACCTGATCGCCGCGCGCTACGGCAAGAGCCAGGCGGTGGCGGCCACCGTGGCGCTGATCGCCATCGTCGGCGTGGTTCCCTATATCGCGCTGCAGCTCAAAGCGGTGTCGTCGTCGGTCGGCACCATTTTGGCGCAAGCCTATCCGGGCGGCGCGCAGCCCATCGTCGGCGATAGCGCGCTGTTCGTCGCGCTGTTGATGGCGGCCTTTGCGGTGCTGTTCGGCACCCGCCACACCGACGCCACCGAGCATCAGGACGGGTTGATGCTGGCGATCGCCACCGAATCGATCGTCAAGCTGGTGGCGTTCCTCGCCGTCGGCATTTTTGTGACCTTCGTGATGTTCGACGGCCCACTGGCGCTGTTCGCCCGTGCACTCGACCAGGCCAATACCGCGGCGGTGCTGACGCGGGTGCCGCCGCTCGCGGGCTTCGGCGCGATGACGGTACTGTCGCTGTTCGCCATCATGCTGTTGCCGCGGCAATTCCATGTCGCGGTGGTCGAGAACCATAGCGAGGCCGAGATCCGCCGCGCCGCCTGGCTGTTCCCCGTCTATCTCGTACTCATCAATCTGTTCGTGCTGCCGATCGCCATGGCCGGCCTGCTGACGTTTCCCGCCGGAAGGGTCGACAGCGACATGTTCGTGCTGGCGCTGCCGATCGCCGCCCATTCCGAATTGATCACGCTCATTGCCTTCGTCGGCGGGTTGTCGGCGGCGACCGCCATGGTGATCGTGGAATCGGTGGCGCTCGCCATCATGGTGTCGAACGACATCGTGGTGCCGCTGGTGCTCAAGCGCCGGGCCACGCTCGCCGCCGGCCCGAGCGATGCCGGCGCCTGGCTCTTGACCACGCGGCGCATCGCCATCTTCGTCATCCTGCTGCTCGCTTACATCTATTATCGCTCGGCCGGCGAGGCGCAGCTTGCCGCCATCGGGCTATTGTCCTTCGCGGCAATCGCGCAACTGGCGCCGGCGTTTTTCGGCGGGCTGATCTGGCCGCGCGGCACCGCCCGCGGCGCCATCGCCGGCATGACCGCGGGCATTCTGGTCTGGAGCTATACGCTGCTCGTTCCGAGCATTTCCGATGCCGGCATCGTCAGCGCCGGCATTTTGACCGACGGGCCGTGGGGTCTCGCCTATTTGCGGCCGCAGGCGTTGTTCGGCCTTGATCTGCCGCCTCTCGTTCATGGTGTGCTGCTGAGTCTCGCCGTCAATATCGCCTGTTATATCGGCTGCTCGTTGAGCCGGCGGCCGACGTCGATCGAGCGGGTGCAGGCGGATGTATTCGTGCCATCGACGCTGGCGCCTATCCTGGCGCCGATGGCGCCGAGTTTTAGGCTGCGCCGCGCCTCCGTTACGATCGAGGAATTGATCGCCACCGTGGCGCGCTATCTGGGCGAGGAGCGCACCCGCGACTCCTTTGCCAGCTTCGCCGCCGCGCGCCGCATCAGCCTCGAGCCGCAGGCCGAGGCCGACTTCCAGCTCTTACAATACGGCGAATATCTGCTGGCGTCGGCGATCGGCGCGGCGTCGTCGCGGCTGGTGCTGTCGCTGTTGTTGCGCAAGCGCACGGTCTCGACCAAGGACGCGCTAAAGCTGCTCGACGACGCCAATGCGGCGTTTCACTACAACCGCGAGATTTTGCAGACCGCGCTCGACCACGTGCGCCAAGGCATCGCCGTGTTCGACAAGGACCTCAATCTAGTGTGCTGGAACCGCCAGTTCGGCGAGATTTTCGATCTGCCGCACGGTCTCACCCGCGTCGGCATCGCGCTTCACGAGATTTTGCGCTACGTCGCCCAGCACGGCGCCAATGACGAAAAGAATTTCGACGCGGCCATCGCCGAGCGCATCGCCAAATACACATCCGAGGTCGAACCGTTCCTCGAACGCTTTGCCGAGCGCGGGCTGGTGATCGAAGTCCGCTCAAATCACATGCCCGACGGCGGTCTGGTGACGACGTTCACCGACATCACCCCGAGCGTGAAAGCGGCCGAGGCGCTGGAGCGCGCCAATGCCACGCTGGAGCGCAGGGTGCGCGAGCGCACCAAGGAGCTGACCCGGCTCAACACCGAGCTCGAACGCGCCAAGGCCGAAGCCGACGAGGCCAATGTGTCGAAGACCCGCTTCGTCGCCGCCGCGAGCCACGATATCTTGCAACCGCTCAACGCCGCGCGGCTCTACGTCACCAGCCTGATCGAGCGCCAGCGCCTAACCGATAGTGCAGCCGAGGACGCCGGTCTCGTGCAAAACATCGACGCCTCCCTCGAAGCGGTCGAAGAGATTTTTGCCGCGTTGTTGGACATTTCGCGGCTCGATACCGGCGCGATGAAGCCTGAAGTGACCGATTTCCGCGTCGACGAATTGTTGCAGCGGCTCGATGTCGAATTCGCGCCGCTGGCCCGCGAAAAGGGTCTTGCGTTGCGCTTCATGCCGTGCGCGCTCACCGTGCGCTCGGACCGCCGCCTGCTGCGGCGGCTCCTGCAAAACCTGGTTTCCAACGCCATCAAGTACACGCCGGCGGGCAGCGTGCTGATCGGCTGCCGGCGCCGCGGCGGCAAGCTGCGCATCGACGTCTACGATACCGGCATCGGTATTCCGCATGGGAAGCGCCGCGCGGTGTTCAAGGAATTCCACCGCCTCGACCAGGGCGCGCGGGTCGCGCGCGGCGTCGGCTTGGGCCTCTCCATCGTCGAGCGCATCGCCCGCGTGCTCGACAGCGAGGTGGCGCTGAAATCCGTGGTCGGGCGTGGCTCGCGGTTTTCGGTCGAGGTGCCGCGCGCGGCGGCGGCCGCTTCTGTCGCGGCCGTTGCCGCCATGACGCGCACCGGCGCCGGCCGGCTCACCGGTACGGTCGCGCTGTGCATCGACAACGACCGCAGCATTCTCGACGGCATGGAGAAGCTTTTGGGCGGCTGGGATTGCCGCGTGCTGACCGCGGCCGACCTCACCGAGGCGCTGGCGGCGATCGACGCCAGCGGCCTCGAGCCGGACGGTCTCCTGGTCGACTACCATCTCGACGGCGGCAACGGCATCGCGGCGATCGCCGAACTGCGCCGCCGCCACGGCCGCGATTTGCCGGCGATCCTCATCACCGCCGATCGCTCGTTGCACGTGCGCGAGGAAGCGCAAGCCGAAGGCGTGCATCTCCTGCACAAGCCGCTCAAGCCCGCGTCACTGCGCGCGCTGATCACGCAATGGCGCGTGCAACGCGTCGCGGCAGAGTAAATTCTTTCCGCCCCCGCTATCGCGGGGGCGGATGTAGCGGCCATTGCCCCGCTTCAATTCGGCCAGCTGCTATAACGGCCTGCGTCCGGCTCTCGACGCCGAGTTTTTGCAGGATCGCGGAGACGTGTGCCTTCACGGTCGCCTCCGAGACGCTGAGCTCGAAGGCGATCTGCTTGTTGAGCAAGCCGCCCGACAGCATCATCAGCACGCGCACCTGCTGCGGCGTCAGACTTGAGAGCCGCGCGATCATCGCCGTGGTCTCGGCGTCGGTTGGGCGCCCCAGATCGACGTCGGGTGGCGTCCACACCTCGCCCTGCAGCACCCGCGCGATGGCCTGGCGCATGGCATCGATGCCCAGCGTCTTTGGAATGAAGCCGGAGGCGCCAAATTCCATGCAGCGGCGGATCACCGCCGGGTCGTCGTTGGCCGACACCACCACGATCGGCAGGCTCGGATATTGTGCGCGCAAATACATCAGGCCGGAGAAGCCGCGCACGCCGGGCATGCTGAGATCGAGCAGGATCAGATCGACCTCGCCGCCGCGTTCGAGCTGTTCGGTGATCTCCTCGAATGTGCCGGCCTCGCCGATGGCGGCGCGGCCGAACAGTCCGGACACGGCCTCACGCAACGCGCCGCGAAATAGCGGATGATCGTCGGCAATCAGGAGATGATGCAATTGCGCTTCGGTCAATGTGGCGTTCCGGTCGTGCGCAGCATTTTAGGACCGATCGGCGTGGATGGTCCACTGGCCGGCCTGTGGCGGCAGGCCGCGGCGCGTCCACAGCCAAAACAGCCGCGAACCGGGCAAATCGGCGCTTTTGCGCCAATCGATTGTTCGCCTTTCATTGATAGTCTGTTCGCCGGTTCGCCGATTAAGAACAGCCTGCCCGAGCCCATCTCCTCACCAGCAGCAGTAACGTCGTTAGGTCGTTATCGGCTGCGTAACGAGGAGATTATCCATGATCAATACATCAAAGCTTGCCCTCATTGCCGTGCTGGCGGCGATGAGCGTCGCATCGCCCGCATTCGCCCAGTCGTTCAACAAAGGCGACGGCACCGGCAACGAATTGACGTTCGCCTATGGGCCGAACGGCACCAAGCCGGCTTGGACCGTTGCGCCGCAGAACGAGCAAGTTGCCGTCCGGCAGAGCAACGCCGGCAAGGTCGCCGTTCGCCAGACCGGCCACGACAGATTCGCCGTGACCGGCACGACCGGCCTCTATGACTACGCCGCGGTTCCCTTCACATCCGGATCGGATGCCGCAAACAGCCCGGGACTGACGGGCGGCGGCAGCACCGGCTACAACGAGATGCTTCTGCGCGACTGAGGCATCGCCGAAAACGGGGGTGAGCCTTTGCTCGCTCCCGTTTCCTCTTTAATTGCTCGAAGCTGACGGATGTCCCGTCCCGTTAGTCACCGTGCGCAGATCGGGCGGCATGGGTGTGGACCTGGTGCCGTCGTGGCCGTTTTGTTTGATCGGGGGCAAGTGCGCGAAACGCGCCGCGAGAAAGTCGATGAATGTCCTGGTTTTCGCCGACAGATAGTGGCTGTGCGGATAGACGGCATAGACCGGTGTTTCCTGCGTCTTGTATCCGGGCAGCAGGCGGATCAGCCGTCCGGCGCGGAGCTCGTCGGCGACGAGATAATCTGGGCCGAGGACGACGCCGGTATCCTTGAGCGCAAACGCCAGTAGCGCGTCGCCGCTGTTTGCCATCAAGCGGCCGGAAATGCGGACGACCTCTTCCTTGCCGGTTTTTTGATCGGTAAAGGTCCACGCCCGCGGCGCCGCGTAGGTGTAGATCAGGCAACTATGCTCGACGAGATCGCGCGGCTTTTGCGGCGTGCCGTTTGCCGCCAGATAACCCGGCGAGGCGCACAGGATCATTTCGACCGCATATAATTTTTTGGCGATCAGGCTTGAATCCGAGAGCTGGCCGAGACGGATCGCCAGATCGATGCGCTCTTCGAGCAGATCGACGTAGTTGTCGTGCAGGCTCAAGTCGATCGCGACGTCGGGATAAGCAACGAGGTAATCGGCAATCGCCGGCGCGAGCTGACGCGCGCCGAACGACACCGAGGTGGTCACCCTGAGCAGCCCGCGCGGTGCGGCTTGCAGATCGCCGGCGGCGCGCTCGGCGTCTTCCAATTCACCGAGGATGCGCAGGCAGCGCTCGTAGTAGTTCTGCCCGACCTCGGTGGCGCTGACGTGGCGCGTCGTCCGATTGAGCAGGCGCACGCCGAGCCGCTCCTCGAGCGTGCGAACATGTTTGCTCACCATGGCAGGTGACATATCGAAGTGCCGAGCGGCCGCTGCGAAGCTGGCAGACTCGACGACTTTGGCGAATACCGCCATTCCGACGAAGCGATCCAAGTGCGAACCTCTCGAGGCCAATCCCGGCCTGACGTCAGTCCCCTTGGTCCTCCCATTCGGACGCGCGCTTTTTCGACCCCGCGCGGCCTTTTCGGAGTTATTGGTTCGGAACCTGAACGACTATGCTGCCGCTCTCATTGCAGCGTTGCGCGGATTGCATGATGTGATAGCGATCACAGCTGACTATTCGCCGCAACAGCCGAGAAATTGCAGCACCACCTCGCGGCGGTGCGGCCGCGCGCGGTGTTCGGCCACATAAATGCCTTGCCAGGTGCCGAGCTCCATTTTGCCGCCGCCGACCGGCACGTGCAGCGACACGCCGTTGACCATGGCCTTGACGTGGGCCGGCATGTCGTCGGGGCCTTCGACGTCGTGCACCCAGCCGGCGTCGGCCGGCGCGATGCGCTCGAGCGCGGTGACGAGGTCGGTCTGCACGTCCGGGTCGGCGTTTTCCTGGATGACCAGCGAGGCCGATGTGTGCCGCAGATAAAGTAGCACCACGCCGTCGCGCGCCTTGATCTTTTCCAGAAAGCGCGCGACCTCGCGCGTGATCTCGAAAAAACCCTCGCCGGCTGTTTGTACCGTAAGCGTCGTCCGCGCGATCGTCTCCACGCGGGCGTTATGGATGGCGGAAAGTTCGCTCAAGGCCGCGCCGTCAGCTCTTGTTCAGCATCTGCTTTTGCGCCCGGTTGACGACATCGACGAAGCGATTCCACAGCCGGCCGACATAGGCCACGGCGCGATCGATATCCGCGTCGTCGGGCAGGCGGATCGTGATGTCGTTGTCGTGGGTGCCGGAGCGTTCCGGCAGCGCGCCGGACGGCAGCGGCAGGCCGTGCGACAGCAGGGCCTGCTTGAGGGCTGCATTTTCGCCGCGCAGCCGCGCGATCTCGCTCTCGAAGGCGGCGCGATCTTCCGGCGCCGCCAGACACGCCCAACCCACGGTGCGCTGGTTGCAAAGCGCGACTTCGCCGGTCTGCGTGTCGAGCCGGACAAAACCGTCGGTCACTTTGTTGAGCGTATAGCGTCCGCCATTGGTGTCGGGCGTCGCGTCATCGGCAAAAACCGGCGTGCTCAGGCAGACGGCGGCGATGGCGAGGGCAAAAGCCTTGCTGAACATGTTCATCTCCTGACTGGGAGCGGTTTTCGACAGAGTAGCGGCGAACGTCGCCGATGCGTAGTCAATATGGGCGGACAATGGCAGCGCCAAAAGGCGTGCGCCGTGACGGGGTTTGTAGCTTCGCAACGCACAATCCGGCCCCTTCCAGGCGCTGGAAAACCGCTGATATCTGTTATGAATTCAATATGTTATGACAAGTTTTGCGTTTCTTGACTTGGCTTTACCCTCTCAGTATGGTCCGCCCGGCTTCAGGGGGCGGGCGTCGAGCGATTGCCGCAATCCGCGAGTGTCGAGGTCATGAGCGACGCGCGCGACAACGGCAGCAAGGCGCACACCGATGAGGCCGCTCTCTCCGCGAGACTCCAGCGGCTCGGCGAAGGTCTTGCACGCAAGCGTGCCGACGACCCTGCCAATGACGCTTCTGAAAATCGCGCGGCGACCGCATCGGGCTACGCCCTGGGCTTTAGGCTCTCGAGCGAACTCGTTGCCGGCGTGTTGGTCGGTGCCGGCCTCGGCTGGCTCATCGATCGCTGGCTCGGTGTGGCGCCGTGGGGGCTCATTGTATTCCTGTTGCTCGGCTTTGCCGCCGGCGTGCTCAATGTGATGCGTTCGGCGGGCGTCGTGGCAAGCCCCGGTTTGGATAAAGGTCTGCGCAAGGACTAGGACGAGGCGATCGGCGCTTTAAGCGCGACAGTGACGAGAACATGCAAGTCGATCCGATCCATCAGTTTCAGATCCACGACATGGTGCCGCTGATCAACTTGGGCGGTCGTCAGATCGCGTTTACCAATTCGGCGCTGTTCATGATGATCATCGTGTTGGGCGTTTCGGCGCTGATGATCGGCGCCAGCGCGCCGCGCGCGGTGGTTCCCGGCCGGCTGCAGTCGATCGCCGAGCTGTCCTACGAATTCGTCGCCAACACGGTGCGCAGCTCAGCCGGCACCGAAGGGATGAAATTCTTCCCGTTTGTGTTCACGCTGTTCATGTTCGTGCTGTTCGCCAACCTGATCGGGCTCATTCCTTATTCCTTCACGGTGACGAGCCAGATCATCATCACCGCGGCCTTGGCGCTCACCGTGTTCCTGGTCGTCGTCGGCTACGGCTTCTGGCGCAACGGTCTGCATTTTCTCAATCTGTTCGTGCCGAAGGGCGTGCCGAAGGCGATCCTGCCGGCGATCGTGATTATCGAAGTGCTGTCGTTCGTGTCGCGCCCGGTCTCGCACAGCGTTCGTCTGTTCGCCAACATGCTGGCCGGCCACATCACGCTGCAAGTCTTTGCCGGCTTCATCATCATGCTCGCCGGCGCCGGAATCCTCGGCTGGTTCGGCGCGGTGCTGCCGTTCGCCATGGTGGTGGCGTTGACCGCGCTCGAGCTTCTGGTGGCCTTCCTGCAGGCCTACGTCTTCGCCATCCTCACCTGCATCTATCTCAACGATGCGATACACCCGGGCCACTGACGGCTCGTTATTACAACCTCGAAAAGGAGCTTTCACATGGATCCGACAGCCGCAAAATACATCGGTGCCGGCATTGCCTGTATCGGCATGGGCGGCGCCGGCGTCGGCGTGGGCATCATCTTCGGCAACTATCTGGCCGCCGCGCTGCGCAATCCTTCCGCCGCCCAGGGCCAGTTCGGCAACCTGATCTTCGGCTTCGCCATCACCGAGGCGCTCGGCATCTTCTCGCTGCTGATCGCGCTGTTGCTGCTGTTCGGGCTGTAAAAAACCGCCGTCATGGCCGAGCCTATCGCCCATAGCCAGGCGCCCGCCGGGCACCCCGCGTTTCCGCCGTTCCAGGCCGAGCACTTTCCGTCGCAGCTGGCCTGGCTGGCGGTGAGCTTCGTGCTGCTTTACGCGCTGATGGCCAAGGTGGCGTTGCCGCGCATCGCCGCGATCTTCGCCGAGCGCAGCAAACGTATCGGCGACGATCTCAAAGCGGCGCAAGGTTTCAAGGAGCAATCCGACGCCGCCCACGCCGCTTACGAGAAAGCGCTCGCCGACGCGCGCGCACGCGCCCAGGCGATCGCCGCCGAAACCCGCGAGCAGCAGGCGGCCGCGGCCGAGGCGACCAACAAGCGGCTTGAAGCGCAGCTCCACGAGCGGCTGGCGGCGGCGGAGCAATCGATCGCCGCGACCCGCACCGCCGCCATGGGCCATGTCGGCGCCATCGCGGCGGACACCGCGTCCGCCATCGTCGAGCGCCTGATCGGACAGGCGCCCGCCGAACACGAGGTCGCCGCTGCCTTGGGCGACGCGCTGAAGCAATGATTTTAGATGAGAGCATGATCTTTTCGGAAAACCGGTTCCCACTTTTCCGGATCATGCTCTGAGGAATTTATCGATGCTCGACGCCTTGCAAGAAACCGAGAACTGGGTCGCCCTGGCCTTCCTGCTGTTTCTCGGGCTGCTGGCCTATCTCGGCGTGCACCGCAAGCTGACGGACACGCTCGATCAGCGCCAGGCCCGCATCAAGGGCGAGCTCGACGAGGCGCGCCGGCTCCGCGAGGAAGCCCAGGCGCTGCTGGCCGAATTCGAGCGTAAGGGGCGCGAGGCTGAAGGCGAGGCCGCGGCCATCATCGCCGGCGCCAAGGCCGAGGCCGAACGTCTGGCCGCCGAGGCCAAGACGCGAATGGAAGATTTCGTCGCGCGCCGCACCAAGATGGCCGAGGCCAAGATCACTCAGGCCGAAGCGCAGGCGTTGGCCGACGTCCGCTCCGCCGCCGCCGATGCCGCCGTTGCGGCGGCCGAAAAAATCCTCGCCGCCGCGGCCAAGGGCAAGGTCGCCGAAGATCTGCTGGCGCAGGGCATCGAGGACGTCAGAAAAAAATTCAACTGAGTCGTTGGTCGCCGCAACCCCCGCGGGTGCGTAGTGTCCAAATTCGGTTCCGATTTCTGTGCATAAATTGCGCCGCGCGCGACGACGGTCTTTGCATACCGCGGCCGTTCGCTATCGTCACGACCGTTAATTTGAAAAGCGGGACGGCGGCCAACCAGCGTGGCCGACGCATCGGAGGGACCCATGGTCATCTTCGATTGCAATGGCGTACTTGTAGACAGCGAACCGATTGTGAGCGCGGTCCTCGCCGAGTCCCTGTCCCGCGCTGGATTTCCGGTAAGCGCGGATACGTTGGCACGCCGCTATCACGGCCGTCGCGCGGCCGATGTGTTTGCGTCGCTCGAAGCGACCATCGAAACGGCCACCGGCAAAAAGCTGCCGCCGAATTTCGCGTCCGCAGTCGCGGTCGAAACCCTGCGCCGTTTCCGCACCGAGCTGCGCGCGCTGCCTCACGTCGCCCACGCCCTGACCTGGGTGCGCGGCCCCAAAGCGGTCGCTTCGTCGTCGCCCCATGACCGGCTGCGAGCCGGTCTCGAGGCCGCTGGCCTGCTGCGCTTCTTCGAACAGCGATTGTTCTCGGCGAGCGACGTGCCCAACGGCAAGCCGGCGCCCGATCTGTTCCACTTCGCCGCGGCGCGGCTGCAGGTCGATCCGGCGTCCTGCATCGTGATCGAGGATTCGGTGCCCGGCGTCGCTGCCGCGGTCGCGGCCGGAATGACGGCGATCGGCTTTGTCGGCGGCAATGAAATGCCGGGCCGGCTCGCCCATAACCTGGTCAATGCCGGCGCCCGCACCGTGATCGCAGACATGCGGGTGCTCAAAGCCACCATCACCGACATTCGCGGCTGGTGAATCTGACGGCGAACAAAAGCCGTCATCCCGTCTTGGCGGGCTTGGCCTTTGGCTTCGGCTTGGGTGCCGCCTTCGGATGATCCTGCGCCGCGGCGGCGATCGGATCGAAGCCGATATAGACGACGTAATTGTCCAAATTGGCCGGCATCGGGAAGGTCACGCCTTCCTCGATATGGGTGAAGGTCGGATTTTCGGTCGCCGACGGCACGGTCACCGGAATGCGAATGAGCTGGGTGACGATCGGCTTGGTGTGAGCGGTGGTTTCCTCGACCACGGCGATGCGCAATGGCACGTCGACTTGTCCGGGGCCGCCGGCCGGTCCGATGATGATGCGGCCTTCGACGCCGATCTTCATCACGACATTGCCGCCGACCAGAGCGCACTCGCGTGCGGCGCGCACGAACGTGCCCTGATATCTTACCGCCATCGCCCCGTTGTTGGTGCTGCCGCTATCGCTGGCGCTGCTGCTGGTGGCACCGATGGTCAACGTGGAAGCGCCCGAACGGATGTTGATCAGCGGGCAATCGATCTCCTGCGTTGTTCCGGTGACCGACTGCTGGGACGTTGCCGTCGAGCGGGAGAAGAAGCCCGAGATCTTGTCCGAAAAGGACGGCGAGCTCGACGCCGGCGGCGGTGCCGAAGTGCCGGTCGCGGGCGCGGACGAGGAGCCGAGGAGACTGGTCCCCGAGCAACCCGACGCCAGCAGCGCCACGAGCAGCAACGTCGCGGTCGACGCGCAACGGCTCCGCCGCATCACGCTCGGCACCACGAAACCTGGCATTATGAAAGGAGTGTTCCGCCGCATTCCCCAACTCATCGCGTCGCCCGCGATGCCCCAAAACCTTATACCAAAAGAACCGTGGCCATCCCAAGGCGCCATTTGCTTGCCGCAGGGGAGGCAAGGAGGGTTTGGTTAAGACCAAGGAGGTTGGTTAAGACCCTTGGCCGTCCTTCAGCCGCGCATACAGCAGATGATCCTGCCAGATGCCGTTGATGCACAGATATTCGCGCGCATAGCCCTCGCGCACGAATCCGGTGTTTTCCAGAAGCCGGGTCGAGCCGGCATTGGTCGGGATGCAGGCGGCCTCGATGCGGTGCAGCCGCAAGGTGCCGAAGGCGAACGGAATGACGGCGCGCACCGCCGCCGTCATGTAGCCGTGGCGCGCATGGGGCAGGCCCATCCAATAGCCGAGGCTGCCGGCCTGGGCGACGCCGCGCCGGATATTGGCCAGCGTCAAGCCGCCGACCAGCGCGTCGTCCGACCGGCGGAGGATGAGGAAGGCGTAGCCCTGATCGGTGCGCAGGTCCTCGCCATAGCGGCGGATGCGGCGCCGGAAGGCGCTGCGGGTGAGATCGTCGGCCGGCCAGGTCGGCTCCCACGGCGTGAGGAAATCGCGGCTGGTTTCGCGCAGCGCCGCCCACTCGGCGAAGTCGGTCATTTGCGGCGGACGCAGCATGACGCCGTCGCCGGCGATCGACGGCGGCGGCTCGCTGAAATTGATGGTGCGGAAGAACGCCATTTCGGCTGAAGCGATCGTGCGTCGTCACGCGGCCCGGCGCGTTAAAGTCTCGGCGATTGCGGCTGCGCTTTCAAGGCCGGCGCCCAGGCCGAGCACGGAGGTCGCCATCTTGCCGCGGGCGATCAGTGCGCGTCCGGCGGCGCGCGCCGTCTCGACCGTGACCGCGTCGACCTTTTCAACCAGTTCTGCCACCGCCAGCGGCCGGCCATAGGTGATCATCTGGCGCGCCAGTTGATTGATGCGGGCGCCGGAGCTTTCCAGCGCCATCAACAGGCTGGCCTTCATCTGCGCCTTGGCGCGGGCGATTTCAGGCTCGGAGATGGTATCGGCCGCGCCCGCGATCTCGCCGACGATGACGCGCATCAGCTCCGCGGTGTCGGCGGCGTCGGTGCCGGCGTAGAGAGCGAATATGCCGATGTCGGAATACGGCATGTGGAAGGAGGAGATCGTGTAACACAGACCGCGCCGCTCGCGCGCCTCCTGGAACAGCCGCGACGACATTCCGCCGCCGAGAATGCTGGTGAACGCCTCGAGACTGTAAATCGTGGGATCGGTCACCGCGATGCCGGGAAGGGCCATGGCGATATGGACCTGCTCGAGCTCGCGCTTCTCCACATGGCTGCCGCCGCCGAACCGCGCCGGCTCAGGCAGCGGGCTCGCCGGGCCGGCGAAGCTGGCAAAGCGCCGCTCCACGTCGGCCACCACCGCCGCATGATCGACGGCGCCGGCCGCGGCCACGACCATGTCGGGCGCGCGATAGTTCCTGGCGAGATAGTCGCGCAGTATCCGGCCGTCGAGCGACCGCACTGTCGAGGCGGTGCCGAGAATCGAGCGGCCAAGCGACTGGTCGGGGAACGCGAGGGCGTTCAAATGCTCGAACACCAGATCGTCGGGCGTGTCGGCGACGGCACCGATCTCCTGGACGATGACGCTCTGCTCGCGAATGACTTCTTCGTGCTCGAAAGTAGGTTCGGAGAGGATGTCGGCGAGGACGTCGAGCGCCAGCGGCACGTCGGCCTTGAGCATGCGGGCGTGATAGATCGTGCTCTCGGCGCCGGTCGCGGCGTTGAGATCGCCACCCACGGCCTCGATCTCTTCGGCGATCTGGCGCGCGCTGCGCCGCTTCGTGCCCTTGAACGCCATGTGTTCGAGGAAATGCGAAATGCCGTGCTCGTCGCGGCGCTCGTCGCGGCTGCCGGAGGCGACCCAGACGCCGAGCGAGGCGGTCTCGAGATGCGGCATCGTATCGGTCACCACGTTGATGCCGGATTTCAAGGTCGTGACCTCGACACTCATGCTGCCGCTCCTTCCTGCGCGGCCCGGCTCGTCTTGAGGACGAAACGCTCGACCGCGGACTGATCCACCGGCAGCGCGGTGACGCGCTCCGGCCGTTTATCGAGATCTGAAAGCCATTCCGGCAGTTGCGGCCGCACGCCGCAGGCCGCCTCGACCGCATCGGGAAATTTCGCCGCATGCGCGGTCGACAGCACCACCATCGGCACCGCCGGATCGCGCGGCTCTTTCTCGGCCACCGCAATGCCGACCGCGGTATGCGGATCGACGAAATTGCCGGTCTCGCGCTTGACCGTGCGGATGGTGGCGGCGACTTCGTCCTCTTCGGCGCGGCCGGCGGCGAAGTGCGCACGGATTTGCGACAGCGCATGCGCCGACAGCGCAAAGCGCCGCGATTGCGACAGCGATCCCATCAGCGCCCGTATCGCCGAGCCGTCGCGGTCATAGGCGTCGAACAACAGCCGCTCGAAATTGGACGAGACCTGGATGTCCATGGACGGCGAGCTCGTCGCTACGACGTCGCGCAGTTCATAGGTTCCGGTCGTGAGCGTCCGCGCCAGGATGTCGTTGACATTGGTGGCGATCACCAGCCGGTCGATCGGCAGGCCTAAGCGCAGCGCCACATAGCCGGCATAGATGTCGCCGAAATTGCCGGTCGGTACGGTGAAGGCGATTTTCCGGTGCGGCGCGCCGAGCGCCACCGCGGCGGTGAAGTAATAGACGGTCTGCGCCACGATGCGCGCCCAGTTGATGGAATTGACGCCCGAAAGCCGCACCCTGTCGGCAAAGGCGTGATGGTTGAACAGGGCTTTCACGATCGCCTGGCAGTCGTCGAACGTGCCGTCGATGGCGACCGCGTTGATGTTGTCGGCGTCCGCCGTCGTCATCATGCGCCGCTGCACGTCGGAAATGCGGCCTTGCGGAAACAGCACGACGAGATCGACCTGGCTGCGGCCGCGGAACGCCTCGACCGCGGCGCCGCCGGTATCGCCTGAGGTCGCGACCACGATGGTGCGGCGCTCGCCGCGCGCGGCCAGCACCCGGTCCATCAGCCGCGCCAACAGCTGCATCGCCAGATCCTTGAACGCCAGCGTCGGGCCGTGAAACAGTTCGAGCGCGAATGTATTGACGCCGAGCTGGGTCAGCGGCGCCACGGCGGGATGGCGAAACGTGCCGTAAGCCTCGCGCACCATGCGGGCGAGGTCGGCCTCGCCGATCGAATCGCCGACAAAGCGCCGGATGATATCGACCGCGACCTCGGCATAGGGGCGGCCGGCGAAAGCGGCGATCTCCGCCGCCTCGAGCCGCGGCCAGGATTGCGGCACGTAAAGGCCGCCGTCGCGGGCCAGACCCGCGAGCATGACTTCGGCAAAGCCGAGCGGCGGGGCCTCGCCCCTGGTCGAGACGTGTTGCATTAACCTATTGATTCTGCGCGCTGTTCTGGCCGAGAGGCGATATGCCGCCGGGACCGGATACCGGGCACAGTAATAGCAAAGCCGTTCCCTTCACAAGGAACGCGACGGGGTGCCTTTTTCGCCAGTTTTGCGGTTCCGGGAGCCGAATGCCCAGACCGCGAACACCCCGACCAGCGCGGCCGCGAGCCCGTACCAGGTGATGGCATATTGCAGGTGGTTGTCCGGCAGATTGACCACGATCTTGCCGGGGCTCGGCAGGCCGCCCGGCGGCACCGGCGCCTCCATTTCGACGAAGAACGGCGCCACGACGCCGAGCTCCTTGGCGGCGGCGATGGCGTGGGGGTCGCGGTTGAACCAGAGGTTATGCGCGGCGTCGTCTTGCGGCGTGAACCAGTGCCGTGTGTCGGGCCAGCGTAGCGCGCCGATGATCTCGACCGGCCCCGAAACCTGTCCGGCGGACCGTGACTTCGGCTCCTTGCGGTCTTCCGGCACAAAACCGCGGTTGACTATGACGAGGCTGCCGTCCGTAAGACGCGCCGGCGTGAACACCCAATAGCCCGGACCCGAGACATCGGGGCGGAAGGCGGACGCCGCGCCATAGACCAGCGCTTCGGCGGCATGATCGAATTGGGCGGTGAATTTGACGCGGCGGTATTCGTCGCTTGCCGGATCGAAGTTTTGCCACATCGCCGGCAGTGCTATCGGTGCAGCCGCGAGCCGTTCGGTTAGCGCGGCGATCAACGCTTCCTTCCAGGCCTTGCGCTCGACCTGCCAGGTGCCCAGCCCGATCAGGACGATAAACACAAGCAGGGCGGGGAGCAGCAATCCGAGCCACGACCGCCGCGGCGCGCCCACTGCTCGCCGCCCGCGTTATTATCCAGCCGCGGCGCCGCCGCCCCACACATAAATGCAGGCGAACAGGAACAGCCACACCACGTCGACGAAGTGCCAGTACCAGGCGCAGAACTCGAAGCCGAGGTGCTGGGTCGGCGTGAACTGGCCGACCATGGCACGGAACAGGCAGACGATCAGGAAGGTCGAGCCGATGATGACATGCGCGCCATGGAAGCCGGTCGCCATGAAGAACGCGGCGCCGTACATGTTGCCCGAAAAGTGAAACGCAGCGTGGGCGTATTCCCAAGCCTGCACGCAGGTGAACGTCAGGCCGAGCGCGATGGTGAGCGCGAGACCCCAGATCAAGCCCTTGCGGTTGTTCTCGAGCAGCGCGTGATGCGCCCAGGTCACCGTGGTGCCCGACGTCAGCAGGATCAGCGTGTTGAGCAGCGGGAAGTGCCAGGGATCGAAGGTCTCGATGCCCTTGGGCGGCCATACCCCGCCGGTGAACGCGATCCGCGCGACGTCCTCGAACTGGTTCGGAAACAGCGCGGTGTTGAAATAGGCCCAGAACCAGGCGACGAAGAACATCACTTCCGACGCGATGAACAGGATCATGCCGTAGCGGTGCGAGATCTGCACCACGCGGGTGTGATCTTTCTCGACCTCGGCTTCGTGGATCACGTCGCGCCACCAGCCGATCATGGTGTAGGCGATGCCGATGACGCCGAAGCCGAAGATCAGCGGCGCATAGGGCACCGTATGGTGCATCCACAGAATGGCGCCGACGGCGGTGAACAAAGCCGAGGTGGCGCCGATCGCCGGCCACGGACTGGGATTGACCAGGTGGTAGTCGTGGTGCGGTTTGGCGTGGGCAGCATCGGCCATCGTCTTCATCTCCACTTTGGCGCGACCGTAGAGGTTGGGCGCGCCGCTGTCATCGCTGTCATCGGATGCGGCCGAACTGGCCGCACCTTATCCGCCTCCGTTTGCGGCGGAGGGCTGCGGGGCGCTCACCGCGACCGGCTGTTCCGGCTCCTTCACCGGATAGAAGGTATAGGAGAGCGTGATCATTCGGGTGCCGTCCTGCTCGGAATCCTTGCCGAGCTTGGGATCGACATAGAACACCACCGCCATGTCGCGCTTCTCGCCCGGCTTGAGCGTCTGTTCGGTAAAGCAGAAGCAATTGATCTTCTCGAAATAGATGCCGGTCGTCGGCGGATTGACGTTGTAGGCGGCCTGGCCTGAGGTCACGCGCGCGGCTTCATTGGTGACCTTATAGTAGACGGTCACGACCTCGCCGAGCTTGACGTCGATGGTCCGGCGCTCCGGCTCGAACGCCCACGGCAGTCCGGCGGCGATGTTGGAATCGAAGTAAACCGTGATCGTGCGTTCGTTGGTCTGTGCCGGCGCGGCATGCGCGCGTTGCGTGGTGCCGCCGTAACCGGTGGTGCGGCAGAACCAGTTGTAGAACGGCACCGCGGCAAACGACGCGCCGACCATCAACGCCACCACGCCGCCGCAGGTAAAGGCGACCAGGAGGTCGCGCCGGCTCGCGGGTCTTGGGCGTCGTTGGTTGGTAGGTTGCTGCATGGCTATCTACATCGGCCGCGTCAGGACGCTGGAGCCGAGCTTCACCAGGGTCACCAGGAAAATCACCACGACGAACGCACCGAGCGCGAGCGCAATGGCGATCGACCGTGACCGTCGTGCGCGCAGCTGTTGCTCAGTCAACCTGATGCCGGTCTCCGGTTTCGGTTCCTTGTCCATGGCGTCACTCATGATCGTCATGCCGCGAAGTGGCTAACCGCTTGAGCGGCGAGCCCTCCCCACAACCGATCGGCCAGCAGCACGGCAAACAGCACGAACAGATAGAGGATCGAGAAGCCGAACATTTGCTTGCTGGCGGCGTGACCTTGCCGTTCGGCGCGCACGCGGAGCGCCAGCACGATCATGGCGGCGCCGGTCGCCAGCGCAGCGATGCCATAGAGCGGTCCGGCATAGCCGAGAAACCACGGCGCGACGCCAAGCGGCGCCAGGATCAGCGTATAGATCACGATCTGGCGCCGGGTTTCCGCTTCGCCCGCGACCACCGGCAGCATCGGAATGCCGGCGCGCGCATAGTCCTCGACGCGGTAGAGCGACAACGCCCAGAAATGCGGCGGCGTCCAGAAGAAGATGATGAGGAACAGCACGATCGGCTCGACGGCAACGCCGCCGGTCACCGCCGCCCAGCCGATGATCGGCGGCAACGCGCCCGCAGCACCGCCGATGACGATGTTCTGCGGCGTCGAGCGCTTGAGCCACATCGTATAGATCACGATATAGAACGCGATGGTGAAGGCGAGCAGCGACGCCGCGACCCAGTTTACCAGCAGCCCGAGCGTCACCACCGCGAATACCGCGAGCGTCAGCCCAAAACCCGCTGCCTCGCCGGGCGTAACGCGGCCCTGCGGGATCGGCCGGCCTGCGGTGCGCAGCATGCGCGCGTCGATATCGGCGTCGTACCACATATTGAGCGCGCCCGCGGCGCCGGCGCCGACGGCGATGCAAAGCAGCGCAGTGAGCGCGATCACCGGATGCACATGGCCGGGCGCGATCAACAGCCCGACCAGCGCCGTGAACACCACGAGCGACATCACCCGCGGCTTGAGCAGCGCGACGTAATCGCCGACGCCGGCGATCGAGGGCTCTATGCGTGCAAGCGTGACGCTCATTTGATCAGCGGCAGCGTCTCGAATTGGTGGAACGGCGGCGGCGACGACAGCGTCCATTCCAGCGTGGTCGCACCGGGTCCCCACGGATTGGCCGCCGCCCGTTCCTTGCGGACGAAGGCCTGCACGATGCCGAAGAAGAACACCAGTGTGCCGAAGCCGGAAATGAACGAGCCGATCGAGGAGATGTAATTCCAGTCGGAGAACGCGTCGGGATAGTCGGCGATGCGACGCGGCATGCCGGCGAGGCCGAGGAAATGCTGCGGGAAGAACACGATGTTGACGCCGATGAAGGTCAGCCAGAAGTGCAGCTTGCCGGTGAACTCGGAATACATGTAGCCGGTCATCTTCGGGAACCAGTAGTACCAGCCGCCGAAGATCGCGAACACGGCGCCGAGCGACAGCACATAGTGGAAGTGCGCGACCACGTAATAGGTGTCCTGCAACACGCGGTCGACGCCGGCATTGGCCAGCACCACGCCGGTGACGCCGCCGAGCGTGAACAGGAAGATGAAGCCCACTGCCCACAGCATCGGCGTCTTGAACTCGATCGAGCCGCCCCACATGGTGGCGATCCACGAGAAGATCTTCACGCCGGTCGGCACCGCGATCACCATGGTGGCGGCGATGAAATAGGCCTGGACGGTCGACGACATGCCGACCGTGTACATGTGGTGCGCCCACACCACGAAGCCGATGCCGCCGATCGCCACCATGGCATAGACCATGCCGAGATAGCCGAACACCGGCTTGCGCGAGAACGTCGCCACGATTTGGCTGACCATGCCGAAGCCGGGCAGGATCAGGATGTAGACTTCCGGATGGCCGAAGAACCAGAACAGATGCTGGAACAACAGCGGATCGCCGCCGCCCTGCGGATCGAAGAACGTGGTGCCGAAGTTGCGGTCGGTGAGCAGCATGGTGATGGCGCCGGCCAGCACCGGCAGCGCCAGCAGCAACAGGAACACCGTGACGAGCTGCGACCACACGAACAGCGGCATCTTGTGCATGGTCATGCCGGGCGCGCGCATGTTGAAGATGGTGGTGATGAAGTTGATGGCGCCGAGGATTGAAGAAGCGCCGGCGAGATGCAGCGACAGGATGACGAAATCCATCGCCGGACCGGGATGGCCGTAGGTCGACAGCGGCGCATAGATGGTCCACCCGGTTCCGGCGCCCATGGCTCCCGGCTCACCCTCGAAGAACATCGACGACAACAGCAGCGCGAACGATGCCGGCAGCAGCCAGAACGAAATATTGTTCATGCGCGGGAACGCCATGTCCGGCGCGCCGATCATCAGCGGCACCATCCAATTGCCGAAGCCGCCGATCATCGCCGGCATGATCATGAAGAAGATCATGATCAGCCCGTGCGCGGTGACGACGACGTCGTAGTAATGCGTCTCGTGGAAGAACTGCAGGCCCGGATACATCAGCTCGGCGCGGATCGCGATCGACAGGCAGCCGCCGACCAGGCCGGCGAACAGCGCGAACACCAGGTACATCGTGCCGATGTCCTTGTGGTTGGTCGAATACAGATAGCGGCGCCAGCCGTGCGGGATGGCGTGCCCGTTATCGTCGCCGTGTGCCGCGTGTGCCATCGTGTCCATTGCCAGTTCCTTACGTTAGCGGCCGTCCGTCTTCGGCTCAGTCTTTTGGGCCCAGTCTTTTGGACTCAGTCTTTGCCTTATAATTTCACTGCGACGCCGGGCCCGCCGCCGCCACTGTCGTCGTCGGCGCGCTCACGCCGTCGGCGTATTTCTGCTTCGCCTGCGCGGCCCAGGCCGCGAAGCCCTTGTCGTCGGTGACCCGCACTGTGATCGGCATGAACGAGTGATCCTTGCCGCACAGTTCGGAGCACTGGCCGTGGAAGGTGCCTTGGATCGTCGCCTTGAACCAGGTGTCGTTGATGCGGCCCGGCACGCCGTCGATCTTGATGCCGAATGACGGCACGGCGAAGGAGTGGATGACGTCGGCGCCGGTGACCAGCACGTGCACCACCTTGTTCACCGGCACGACCATTTCGTTGTCGACGGTCAGCAAGCGCGGCTGATCCGCCTTGAGGTCCTTTTCGGCGACGATCAGGGAATCGAATTCGAAATTGCCGTTATCGGGATAGGCGTAGCTCCAGTACCACTGCTTGCCGGTCGCCTTGATCGTCAGGTCCACCGTCGGCACGTCGAGCTCGGTGAACAAGAGCCCGAACGAGGGAGCGGCGATGAACAGCAGAATGGCGACCGGGACGACCGTCCAGATGACTTCGAGCAGCGTGTTGTGCGTGGTGCGCGACGGCGTCGGGTTGGCGCGCGCGTTGAAGCGGACCATGATGATCACGAGCAAGGCGAGAACGAAGATCGTAATGGCAGTGACGATCCAGAGCACGTAGGTGTGGAACGAGGCGATTTGCTCCATGACCGGCGACGCCGCGTCCTGCAGCCCGAGCTGCCAGGGTGTCGGCTGGCCGAGCCCGGCAAAGGCTGAGCCTGCGCTGGCGAACAGGGCGGTCACCGCGATGGCGGTCAAGCGTGACAACACCTTCATCTGTCTCTCTGCTCCCTGTTTCTGATCTTGGTCATGACTATCGGCGAACAGCGCACACTATCTCGAGCGCGGACCGCAACAGTATGACTCCGCCTGCGTCCGGCGGGGCTTGCGCCACGGTACTGGTTGGCAGGCATCGGCGGGATGGGGAAATCCCAGTTCCTCAAACCACAAAACCGGCTCTGCTGCAATGCACTCTTAACCCCGCGCCGCGGGGTCTGGATAAGCGCTGTGCGTAGCCGCTTTCCGGCGCGGCCGGCAGGGAACTTCAGCCACCTTTCCGTGGCCACAATGCCTTGATTTGGATCAATCTTGACACCGTAGGCTCACGATGTACGCAGGCTCGCCCGGCGACCGGGCTTGATGATTCGCGGTGGGACGCCCATCGGGGGCGGCTCGTCGAGGGAAACACGACCATGGCGATATTCGATGTCGCGCGGCGGCTGCGGGCGTCCGTGCTCGCCGGCGCCGCCATCTTGCTGGCGGCCGCGCTGCCGTTCGCCGGAGAGGCCGCCGCCCAGGGCGCGGTCCGCTCGGTCCACGGCGACTGGCAGATCCGCTGCGAGACGCCGCCCGGCGCCCAGAACGAGCAATGCGCGCTGATGCAGAGCGTGACGGCGGAGGACCGTCCCAATCTCGGCCTGGTCGTGATCGTGCTCAAGACCAGCGATCAGAAGAGCCGGCTGATGCGCGTTGTGGCGCCGCTCGGCGTCCTGATCCCGTCGGGGCTGGGGCTGAAGATCGACAACAACGATGTCGGCCGCGCCGGCTTCGTGCGCTGCCTGCCGAACGGCTGCATCGCCGAAGTGGTCATGGACGACAACCTGATCACCAAATTGCGCAACGGCCAGACCTCGACCTTCATCATCTTCCAGACGCCCGAGGAAGGCATCGGCTTTCCCATGAGCCTGAAGGGCTTTGGCGAGGGCTACGACAAGTTGCCGTAACGCTTCGCGATCCTGACGGTCGGCACGCCTGCGCGCAGTCGTCGCGCCCTTCGCGTTATGGACGGTGATTGACGGACCAATCCGAGAGCTTACCCTCGCCATCAAAGACCGGAGGGATGCTCGTGAGTGCAGGCTGCAAAGTCGTCGCCGTCGCGGCAATGCTGTTCGCCGCCATTTTTGCGGCAACGTCGGCCGTGCAAGCCGAGGCCGATTACCCCAACCGCCCGGTGACCCTGATCGTGCCCTATGCCGCCGGCGGCGTTGCCGATGTCGGCATGCGGATCCTCGGCGAGCAGTTGAGCAATCGCTTAAAACAGCAATTCGTCATCGAAAACCGCCCGGGCGCCGCCGGCATTGTCGCCGCGCAGACCGGCGCGCAAGCCGCGCCCGACGGCTACACCCTGCTGATGACCGGCAATAACACCGCCATCGCGGTCGCCCTGTTCAAGTCGCTGCCCTACAACATCCTCACCGACTTCGACTCGGTTTCGACCGCCGCATTTTTCGACGTGCTGATCGTCACGCGTGCCGGCTCGCCGCTGAAATCGGTTGCCGATCTCGTCGCCGCGGCGAAGGCTAATCCCGGCAAGCTCAATATCGGCACCATCAATCCGGGCTCGACGCAAAACCTCGCCGCCGAGCTGTTCATCAGCACCGCCGGCATCAAGGCGGCGATCGTGCCGTTCCGCGCCTCGCCCGACATGGCCGGGGCGGTGCTGCGCGGCGACGTCGATGTCGCGTTCGAATTCTATGCCGCGCTGAGCGGGCTCCTCGCCGACAACAAGATCGTGGCGCTGGCCTCGACCGGCGCCAAACGCACGGCCTATCTGCCCGACGTGCCGCCCGTCATGGAGAGCGGCATCAAGGACTACGACGTCGCCAGCTGGAACGGCCTGTCCGTTCCCGCACGCACGCCGAAGCCGGTCATCGCCACGCTCAACGCCGCCATGAAAGACGTCATTCCCGGCCCCGACGTGCAGAGCAAATCCAGCCAGATGGGCATGGCCATGCGCTGGAGCACGCCGGACGATATGACGGCGCGGATGAAAGCCGACATCGCCAAATGGGGCGCGGTGATCGAGAAAGCCGGCATTGCGAAGCGCGATTGAGGATCGTACGGCCGGCGCAGCCTAACCGGGAACAGCTAAACCGCGGCTTTCGGCGGAAAGCCGCCAACTCGCGACATCACCCAGCATGGCGTCGGCGGCGGAGCGGGCTCGCGCCCGCATCAACGGGAAATCCGGTGGGTCCTGCTGGATCGCGGCGATGAGCTGATCGAGCTGTCGGCGCGTCCGTTCAGCGCGTTGGGATATGCCATCAAAATCGCCGATGATGCGGATGCCGTAGCTGGCGGTCGCCAAAGCCGGCAAAGCTGCGCTCAGCCAGATGGTCGCTTCACGGGCAGGCAGGATGCGGCCGAGCAAGAAATGAACAAGCGGCTCACCGGAAAGATGATCGAAGGCCACCACAATGGTTGCGACGAGCAGGCAGAATCCGACGTACTCCAGCGCAAGCTCCATCCAATGCATTCGTGCCGCGTTGGTATGGTTATAGTTGCACTGGCCGGTCAGCAAACGCAGCAACACCGAGCGCTCGGCAGCGAGGTCGTCGGCGTTGAGGTTGCCGGCGCGCATGCCTTGCGTTCGCACCAAGGCCCGCGCGTACCAGCCGGTCGAGGTCGGCTCTTCTCCCGGAAAAAACGCCGGCCGTAGGCCTAGCGTCCACAGCGGCAGGGCGACGCGCAGTCGCTCGGCCACTTCGCGGGCTTCGACCCAACGATGATGCCAACGCCAACGGTAGGCGAGAATGGTGTTCACGACCACGAAAATAATGAGAACGATTTCTATGATGACCAGCGCGGGCCTCCACCGTGAATCTTCTCGCGTTATCAAGACGCTTGCCGACGCCGCGACCACGGCCAAGGCGGCGAACAGAAAATTCATGACGAAGGCGCTGCGGAAAATCTGCGCGAAGTAGATTCCAATCGCGTCGGCCCAGCCATAGGCCTCTGACAGCCATGCAATGTCTTGCGACCTGTTCGGATCAACGACGGGAGCCGAATCGCGGACGTAATCCTCCGCCAATTCGCTCGCTCGTCTTGGGACAATGTCCGAGACCCTGATGCCGCGGGCGAACAGAAAGGTCGTCAGCAATGGATAACTGATCCGATAATTGACGCAACGTGCGATTTCGTCGAACCAAAGTGCAAGGCTTTTGTGCTCCTCCGGCGCAGACGGCGGTCGCACCAGTTCGTCCAATACCCGATAGATGCTTGCATCAAGCGTCGCGCTCGGCAGATCGTCGAAGGCCACGATCGGAGCCGGTGTCGGCATCAGACCCCGCCAGCGCAATTCGATCGGTTTCGCCGCGTTGGCGTCGATGAGAACGATCGGAATTCCGGCACGCGCCGCTTCGGCAACCATCTCCGCGGTGCCGCCGCGGCCGCGCGACTGCTTGCCGTCCCAGACCGCGAGCAAAATATCGGCCTGGCTGAGCACGGTGAGTCCTACCGCTTCATAGGCTCTGTTCTCTTTCAGATCGCCTTGCTCCTTGGTATCCACGGTAGTCCTGCGTCGGCCGGGCAATTGCAGAACGGAACGCGCTTTCTCCACGAGTGCGCGAAAATCCCGCAGCGGTGTATGCCCATCGACGGCATCCGAGCTGAAATCGTTCTCATATTCCGCCTCGGCGAACGGCAGCGGCGCATCGAGCGCGTAACCGAGCCCAAGCGCAGCTTTGGCCGCAATCGTGTCCGCGCCATCGGCTAGCGCCGATACCAGCGTCAGCTCCGGGGCAAGCTGTCTGGCCGTGTCGTCGAATAATGACTCGTGGTCGTGATAGGCTTGTATGGCGGCGCTTTTGATAGCCTTGAGCGCATGGTGAACGTCGCCGGCGATCTTTTGCAGATGCCCCGTTCGCAGTGGCTGGCCATCTGGCCCCTTTGCATCGTCCCAATGCTTCAGGCGATGCCCGACGATACCGATCGCCAGCGCGAAGCGAGGCTTGGGTGGGTGGTCCGATCGATTGGCGCGCTGGGACGTGGCGGACTTGCCGGTCGGTGCGGCGGGGTCGGCAAGCGGTCCGTTCATCGTCAGCCCAGTCCCTTGCCTTAAATCAGCCCCTGATAAATCACAGCCTGAAAGACTATCTTCTAGCCCGCAATACCCGCAACGGAAGAAACGCCATGCCCCCTGCAGCCATCTCCCTGGTCGATCGTGCCGGCCTCGACCGGCCGCGTCTGGCCAAAATCGTCTCCCGCGGCCTCGACGGGGCCGACGACGGCGAGCTGTTTCTCGAATATCGCCAGTCCGAAGTTTTGGCGTTCGACAACGGCCGGCTGAAGCAGGCGACCTACGACACGTCCCAGGGTTTTGGGCTGCGCGCCGTCAAGGACGAGGCGGTCGGCTATGCCCATGCCTCCGACCTGTCGGAGGCGGCGATCGAACGGGCTGCCGACGCCGTGCGCGCGGTCAAGGGCGGCTATTCCGGTCAATACGCTGCGCCGCCGCCGCGCAGCAACATCAAGCTCTACGGCGAGGACAATCCGCTCGGCAGCCTCGGTTTCGAGACCAAGGCGCGGCTTCTGGAAACCATCGACGCCTATGCGCGCGCCAAGGACCCGCGGGTGCGCCAAGTCTCGGCAAGCGTGGCGGCGACCTGGCAGGCGGTCGAAATCTTGCGCGGTGACGGCGAGACTTATCGCGATGTGCGGCCGATGGTGCGTGTCAATGTCGCGGTCGTGGTCGGCGACGGCGATCGTCAGGAGAGCGGCAGCGCCGGCAATGGCGGCCGTGAGGGTTACGAGCGCTTCATCTCGACCGACGTCTGGCAGAGCACCGTCGACACCGCCATCCGCCGCGCGCTGATCAATCTCGAAGCGGTGCCGGCGCCGGCCGGCGAGATGGACGTCGTACTCGGTCCGGGCTGGCCCGGGGTGATGCTGCACGAGGCCATCGGCCATGGCCTCGAAGGCGACTTCAACCGCAAGAAAACTTCTGCGTTTGCCGGACTGATGGGGCAACAGGTCGCCTCGAAAGGCGTAACGGTCGTCGATGACGGCACCATGGCGCTGCGCCGCGGCTCGCTGTCGATCGACGACGAAGGCACGCCGACCAATCGCACGGTGCTGATCGAGGACGGCATTCTGGTCGGCTACATGCAGGATCGCCAGAACGCCCGCCTGATGGGCATGCAACCCACCGGAAACGGCCGGCGCGAAAGTTTCGCCCATGTGCCGATGCCGCGCATGACCAACACCTACATGCTGGCCGGCGACCGCGACCCTGGCGAGATCATCGCCTCGGTGAAGAACGGCATCTACGCCGTCTATTTCGGCGGCGGCCAAGTCGACATCACCTCGGGCAAATACGTGTTCGAGTGCACGGAAGCCTATCGGCTCGAGAATGGCAAAGTCGGCGCGCCGATCAAGGGCGCCATGCTGGTCGGCAACGGGCCGACCGACCTGCACCGGGTGTCGATGGTCGGCAACGATCTCGAGCTCGACCACGGCATCGGCACCTGTGGCAAAAACGGCCAGGGCGTTCCGGTCGGCGTCGGCCAGCCGACCTTGCGCATCGACCGCATCACCGTCGGCGGCACGGGATAAAGGCCAGCGGTTTTGCTTTGGTGACGTGGTGGTTCAATGCAATTTCGCATCTGAACAGGTCAATCGCCATAACGCCAAGTAATGCTTTCCTAAGTTTTGGGAATGGTATAGCGTTTCTGTGGGAGGCGACGAGACCAATCACTTTTTAAGTAACGATTCTCTGAGGACGTATGGTTCTCAGAACGCAGGCTGTTGTCTGTAAGCAAACAGCTCCGTAAGCAGACGGTTCTCTGTAAGCGTACGGCCGATCCAGCGGCGCCGCATTCAAAAAAACCAGCGCCTGGGTCATTCGAAAAATCGAAAATGTCAGATTTGCTGCGTCCGTCATGGGCGAGCAATGGGGAGCGACGCGTGTCCAGGATCATTGCGCGGCTTTTGCCGCTGCTGCTGCTTGTCGTCTTTTATCTTCATTCCGGCAATGCCGAGGCGCAACAACCCGATCGTTCGCCCGGCTTGAATTTGGGCGACGCGGTCGTCACTGGTTTTTCCGGAACGTTGCCGCCGGACGCCACGAAGCCGCATCCGGCGAATACGTCCGCGATCGATCTGACTTTCATCAACCCGGACGGGCCGTCGGCTCGCGTCATCGATATTCGCCAACCGGGATTTGTCTGGGACGGCCGGTTGTTGGCCGCTCCCGAGATTTTCGATGTGCTCGCCAAAGACGTCGGCCAGGTTTTCGGCGTCGCGCTCGACGATCAGACTCCACCCAACATCTATGTCGCCGCCACTTCGATGTTCGGCCTCAACATTGTCGATCGCGGACGCGACGGTTCGCCCGAGCGCCGGAAAAAAGGCGGCCCCGGCGCCGGCTGGATGAAGGGGCAGTTCGGGCTCGACCTGCAGGGCGGCCCCGGCGCGATCTACAGAGTCGACGGCCGCACCGGCGTGGTGACGCTGCTCACCAATGTCACGCTCGACGGCGTGCCGAATCCCGGCACGGGCTTGGGCAATCTCGCCTACGATGCCGCGCACAAGCAGTTATTCGTGTCGGACCTCTACACCGGCATGATCCATCGCTTCGATCTCGATGGCAAAGAACTGAGCCGCTTCGATCACGGCGTCACCGGTCTTGGCGCGGCCAAGCTCGCAACAGCACCGTTCGATCCGAAGAACCGGCCCAACATCTCAAGCGAGCGTTTCGACAGCGAGAAGCCGGACACCTGGGGTTTTGCTCCGGCCGCGCGCCGGGTTTGGGGCCTCGCCGTGCACGAGGACCGGCTCTATTACGCCGTCGTGGCCGGACCGCAGGTCTGGTCGGTCGGCATCGCGAGCGACGGCAGCTTCGCCGCCGATCCGCGCTGGGAGCTCGACGTTCCGGCGCAGGCGGGTCCGTTGCCGGTTTCCGATATCGCCTTCTCGTACCAGGGTGCGATGATCCTGGCGCAGCGCGGCCTGATTGCCGGCGCTTACGACTATTCCGCCTTTACCCAGCCCGGCGAACCGCAAGTGCTGCGGTTTTGGCTGAAGGACCCCAACGATTCGCCATCGCCCGGCCGCTGGAAGCTGGTGCCCGAGGAATATGCCATCGGCTTCGCCGGCAATTACCGCAACACCAACGGCGGCGTCGCGCTCGGTTACGGCTATGGCCAGGACGGCATGCTCAGCACCACGGTTTGCGAAGCCGCGCTGTGGACCACGGGGCAGAATCTCCGCAACGATCCGGCGCTGCGCAGCCAGCTCGAACCGGGCGGCCCGCTCGTGGTTCACGGGCTGCAAGGCAGCCCGGCGGATCTGGTGCGCAATGCCAACACGCCGCCAGTGATCAGTTATTTCGTCGACTACGACGACAAGTTCGACGATCCGCGCGCCACCGGCCACATCGGCAGCGTGCGCGTCTACACGACGCCCTGCGCGGCGACGGCCTATGTGCGGCCGATCGCGGTCGCCGCCGCTCCGGCTGGCGGCGGCGGCGGATGTGTCGGCCCGGATTGCCACAATGCCTGCACGCCGACCTGCGTGTGCCCGCCGGGCACCGTGCTCGAAGGCAGGGAATGCGTGAAGCGGGATTGTCCCAATGGGCAGATCTTCAATTCGGCCACCGGCTCGTGCATGTGTCCGCCCGGCACCATCCTGGAAGGCAGGGAATGCGTGCCGATCCAGAAGCGGCAGATCTCATGCCGGCCGCCACTGGTTCTCGATCCGATAACGGATACCTGCGTGCCGCAGCGGCGCGAATGCCCGCCACCGCTGGTCCTCGGCCCCGCCGACACCTGTATCTGCCCGCCGGGCACCGTGATGCAGGATCGCAAATGCGTGCCGCAGATCTGCCCGCCACCGCTGGTTCCCGGCCCATGCCGGTGTCCGGAAGGCACCGTGCAGGATCGCGGCCTATGCGTGCCGCTGCCGAAGTGCCCGCCGCCGCAGATCCTCAATGCAGACGGCATCTGCATGTGTCCGCCGCCGATGGTGCCGGGCCCGGTTGCCGGTACGTGCATCTGTCCGCGGGGCAGCGAAATGGTGGATGGCAAATGCGTGACGCCGCCGAAGTGTCCGCCGCCGCAGATCCTCAATGAAGATAATATCTGCACGTGTCCGCCGCCGATGCTGCCGGGTCCGGTCGCCGGTACCTGCATCTGTCCGCAGGGCAGTGAGCTGGTGGGGGGGAAATGCGTGACGCTGCCGAAGTGTCCGCCGCCGCAGGTCCCGAATGCTGACGGCATCTGCATGTGTCCGAAAGGAACCATCCAACATGGCAAGGAATGCGTGCGGCCGATCGATTGTCGGGCGCCGCTCGTCCCGAATGCCGCCGGCACGGACTGCGTCTGCAAGTCTGGTCTGGTGCCGCGGCGAGGAAGTTGCGTCGAACCGATCGTCTGCAAGGATCCGGCCACGCTCAATAGCGCCGGGACCGGCTGCAACTGTCCAAGGGGCATGATCAGCAAGGGCAACACTTGCGTCGGCCTTGGCCTCAATCCGCGGACCGATGTGCCACTTGTGATACCCGGATTCCACGGGCGCGGCGGCGAAGGCGGTAATCCATTCGGCGGCAACGGCGGCCAAGGTGGTGGCCCGCGCGGTGGGACCGGTGGTCAGGGCGGTGGTCCTGGCGGAGGAGGCCAAGGCGGCGGCCCGCGCGGCGGGGGCGGAGGTGGCGGCACGTTTGGCCGTTAGAGCGACATCGTTTCAGATTGAAGCGATTTGCGCTCTGGCCCAGGCCACCCCGCTTGCTATTTACGCGCGTTGATCATGACGTGGGTGGGGACCGACTGCGTGGTCCCGCCGCGATCATTGACCGCGATCGCCCACACCATGTAGTGACCCGGCTTGAGGTCTTTGATCGACGCCGTATACGGCGGTGCGGTCACAGTGGCGACAAGGGTGCTCGGGGACACCCAAGTCGCCATGTCTTTCACCCAGAACTCCACCCGCGCAATCTTTCCGGTGCGATCGGATGCCTCGGCGCTGACGGAAAACGCTTCGCCTTCGGCGGCCTCGGTCATCGCTTTCGGCGCGACGAGTTGCACTTGGGGCAGCACCTTCTCCACCACCGTGATCGTGTTGAAGGACTCCGACTGCTTTTTAAGATTGTCGACGGCCACCGCGCGCAGCCGGTGCGGTCCATTCGATCCCACCGGCCAATTGAACGTGTAGGGCGCGCGCTCCGCGGTGCCGACGAGGCGCCCATCGGCATAGAGCGAGACCGAGGCGATCTTTGCGTCGCCGGATAAAGCCTCGAGCCGGACCGGAACGGTTTCGCCGGCCTGAAACACTGCTGCGTTCTGCGGTGCCGCAAAGGCGACATCAGGCGGGAAGCCGGATCCGGCGACGTTTGCGAACAGCTCCAGGCCGAACCTGATGTCGTCATGTTGCGGCGAGTTAGCGTGAATTTCTACAGCGATGATGTTCGTGCCCTGTCGCAGCGCTGCGGGGTCGATCTTGACCGGAAAGAAGACATCTCTTTCCAATCCGGTAACCTGTCGCGTCGCCGTCGTGCCCGTGCTGACCGCGCCAGCGGTCAGATTGACGCGATAGACTTCCTTGCCGTTCAGGTAGACCACGGCGCCGTCGGCGCGCATCAATCGCAGGAGTACATTTTTATAGAACCCCGGATCTGCGACGTCGAACGCATGGCGGAAATAGGTCGTGATGTTGCGGCGATCGCTAGGCCCGGCGTCCACCGTCGTGGCCGAACGGCCTGCGGAGCCCAATGGCGCTTCGCCGAGCTTCCATTTGGAATCGTCAAAGCCCAAAGACGTCCACGCCGTTCCGGGATTGGTTCCCTTGTCCCAATACCGCCACGGGTCGTCGGACTTGACCAGAACCAATTTGCTCAGGTCCACGGTGAAGCGCTGTCCGCCCACGACCTTGTCAGGGTCGCCGGGCGCGCCGAGCTGTATCAGATCAAACTGCGCGGCGGCTCCTTGTCGCGGGGTGTAGTCCTTCGCCAGCGCAAATTCGACGTTCACGGCAAACGTCTCGTTTGGATTGAGCCTGATATTCTGGATCGAGGCTTCGGGAGAAAGGATTTCGATGCGGCCTGTCTTTCCTGCTTCGGCTGCCTTCATCGCCCGGCCGGCGGTTCCGCCTTTCTGCCACCGCTCGTACAACTGCGGCGGCAAATCGACAAATATGCGGCCCTGTTTAAGAAACGACCCTGCGGCGGTCTGAGTTTCGGCGACACGTAAACCCACCTGTACCGGCTCGTCGAAGAAATTCCGCACCATAACCGACTTCATCATCATGGGACCCGAAATATCATCGACAACAGTCACGTTTTTCCAGACGATCTTGTTGTTGTTCTTGGTGTTCAAGTTGATGTCGCTGGTCTCGGGAGAGTCCATTCCAAACGGCGCTGTGTTGGACGTCTCGATGCGCGCAAGCAAACAGAAATGGCCCTTATCGGTGCCGAAGCTGGTGAAGTTGTCGGGATCCGGCGGATACCACGGAATCTGGATGACGACGGCCTGGCCAGGCTGCAGGATCGGGATGGTGAGCGGTGCCGTATCGTAGATCGGCGGCGAGACCACCGAGGGATCGGTGGGAAGTTTTGCGACGATGTAATTGCCGGGGTTGCCCGTTTCCCAAGGCTGGATCTGGAAGCTGCTCGCACTGCCGCTACCGCTGCCCGGGGAGCCGTCCCACGGCGACATGGTCAGGGAGAGGTTCGTGTCGAAGCCGAGCGAGGCCCCGTAGGTCTGCGTTGGATCGAGACGCGGCAGGTGCGACGGATTGCGCTGCCATTGTGCCCAGAGCTGATCGACTTCGCCGTGCAGCATGAAGAAGAACGGATCCTGCGCGGAAAGGGCCGGACAGCACATGCTGTTGCCGCCGATATAGTTATGCGAAAAGTTATGGGAGCAATCTTCCAGCGCCGCCATGAAAGGCGCCGAAGCAGGAGAAGGACAAGCAAAAGAACCAAACGGATCATACGGGTTGCGGGCCACCACGGTGCCGTCCGATTCGGCTGGAGGCGATCCAGAGATGCCGCGGGTGACGGACGGTGGCGCCAGCGCGCCGAAAACCCCGCTGATGTTTCCTGAGAAGCTGCCCATGAAGGACAGGGAAGGAGTCGGAACCGTGACCCAATTCCAATAGAGCAGTTTCACGGTCGGGTCGTACTGTTGCAGCAGAAGCTCGTATGCCACGGCAGAAATGCCAATGTATTGTGGATGTTGCTGTTCGAACCCATTTCATCGTGAATTTGTTGCTGTATATGCCAGTAGTCCTTCCCCATGGGAAACACATAAGCGGGGTTCGTCCCGACCGCCAAAATGGCGTTCACATAAGCGCTTTGCTCTGCCGCGCTGGCCGTCGCCCCGTTCTTTCGTGGTTTCGTGATCTCTGTGCCATACAGCAGCGACAGTGGTCCGCCTGGCTGATAGTCCACCCACTGTGAGGGCCACGAAAGTCCGGTGGACGCTTTGGCCCAATAAACCCGCAGGCGTTCCGTGCCGGTGGAAGCCGACGCGCTGTCATTGCGGACCTGCACGTAGACGTAGTTCGGCGTGCTCTTCAATGGATCGCGATAAACCGGATTCTGATGCGGCGGAAATACCCACGGCGGTGAACTCGCGGTGAACGGATACGGCTGGTAGGCGGGATCGGGCGAGGTTCGTACCCAGATGTCCTCCGACACCCACATCGGGCCGGTGTCGGGATTCGGCTCAGCTCCCGTGTCGGCGGGAGTGTCCTTCATGTAGACGGTCTGAGCAGGTGCTGAGACAGCGACCGCGGTGACGAAAAGCAAGGCTAAGGGGAGGATTGAGCGTTTCATGGCTACATCCTTACCGTGTATTAAAGACGGCCCTCACAGTGTGTAGTTGTATACCCATTTGGCTTCGTCGCATATGTGAATTTATGGGTTCCGCGACATCGGAGCGCAGCGCGATCGTTGCGGCGCTTAATCCCCGCTTAACAGGACCCCGAAAATTACCGCACCACGCCTGAAATACAGCACGGCCGGTGCCGCGGCGGCTTGATCGTGTCCTTGAGATAGCAGTGCGCGACCGTCACGCCGTAGCCCGGCCGGCGATAGGTCCAGGCGCGGCAGCGGTTCTCGGCTTTGCAGGCGTCGGCGCAGGCCGCGGCCTTGGGATCGGGCTTCGTCTCGAACGACCGGTAATCGCCGCCGAGGCGATCGATGGAATATTCGAGGTCGCCGGCGCGCGGCTCGATCACACCGGCGCCGCGCACGCCCGACACGCAGCAGCTCGATTCGACGCGCGGTACCACATCGCGCTTGAGCCAGCACACGGCCGGGCCGCCAGAGGCCGGCGGATAAACAAAGCTCCAGGCCCGGCAGCGGGCCTCGTGCTCGCAACGCGCGGCGCAGACCACAGGATCGCCGTTTGGCACGATTGCGCTCGAATAATCGCCGCCCGGCCGGTCGAAGCCGGATTGCGCCCGTGCCGGCGCGATAGCCGTTCCCGCCGCGACGAGGAGCGCGATGCTCATGATGACCGCCCGCACCATGCGCCGTCCTCACGCCTCCCTGGACCGATCGCCCGTTACAGAGAAACGTCCTTCCCGGCGAATTGCCACAAGAATCTTGGCTTTTTGGGAGGTCATGCACGCTTTTGGCAGAATCTGCTTTCCTTTAGGTAAGACACTTTTGGGAAAGCTTGGTAGCAATCGGCCATCGATATCCGCGCCGAATTGCCTCATACCGCTGCACCATCGGTCCACTAAAAGTCCCGCTATTGCTCACGGATGATTCACGGATGACCGATTCACCAGGCATCGCCACGCGGCTGGGCTCCACGATTGCCGCGACGCTCATTCTGATCTCGCCGGCGCTGTGGAACCGCTTTCCGCTTCTTGAATACGATACCGGCGGCTATCTGGCGCGTTGGTTCGAGGGCTATCTGGTGCCGAGCCGCTCGACCACCTATGGGCTCTTCCTCGCCGCCGGCTGGCCGCTCGACTTCTGGCCGATCGTCATCCTGCAAGCTTTGGCGACGGTCTGGATCGTCGGCCTGTTGCTGCGGATCCATCGGGTCCACCCGATTGCGCTGCCGGCGATCGCGGCGGTGCTGGCGCTGACGACGGCGCTGCCGTGGCTGGCGAGCGTTCTCATCACCGACATTTTCGCCGGTCTTGCCGTGCTCGCATTGCACGCGCTGGTGGGGCACGGCGATCGCGTTTCGCGGCGCGAACGCTACGCGCTGGTGCTGTTCATTGCATTTGCAAGCTCGACCCATAGCGCCACCTTTGCGGTGCTGCTCGGGCTCGGCGCGGCGGCGCTGCTGTTGTCCTGGCTCAATGCCAAGCTCGTGCCGCGCGCCGGACTCGCACCGACGACGCTGGCGCTAATGCTCAGCGCCGTCATGCTGCTCGGCGCGAACTATGTCGTCAGCAAAACGGTGGCCTGGACGCCCGGCGGCTACAGCTTGGCGTTCGGCCGCATGCTGCAAGACGGCATCGTCACGCGCTATCTCAACGACCATTGTTCCGATGCGCAGCTCAAGCTGTGCCCGTACCGCAACGAATTGCCGCTCGACGCCGACACGTTCCTGTGGGGCAAGAGCGTGTTCAACACGCTCGGCCGCTTTGCCGGCCTCGGCGATGAGATGCGCACCATCGTGCTCGGCAGCCTGCGCGATTATCCCGCCATGCAGGTCGAGACCGCGCTGCGCGCCACCGCGCGGCAACTGGTCGAGGTCGCCACCGGTGAGGGCATCGTCACCACGCTGTGGCACACCTACGGCATCATCGAGCGCTACACGCCGTCGGTCGTGCCGGCCATGCAAGCGGCGCGGCAGCAGCACGGCGAGATCGGCTTTACGGCGATCAACATGATCGATGTGCCGGTGGCGTGGGCGGCGATGGCGCTCTTGCCGGCGCTTTTGCTGCTTGGCATCTACAGTGCCGATTTCGCCGACCTCGGCCGGCTCGCCGCGACATTGCTGCTGGCGCTCCTCGGCAATGCCGTGGTCTGCGGCGTCATATCGGACCCGCACGATCGCTACGGCGCGCGCATCGTCTGGACCGCGGTCTTTGCGGTCGCGCTCGCGGCGGCGCGCGCCTTTGTGCTGGTGCGCGAGAAGACCATGATCCCGAAAAGTGGTCGCCGGTTTTCGGAAAAGATCATGGTCAAATGAAAATCCCGAAGCTCAGACCCGAAAGTGCTTCGACAGTTTGAGGCCCTGCGCCTGGTAATTCGAGCCGATGCCGCTGCCGTAAAGCTGGTCCGGCCGCGCCAGCATTTTCTCGTACACCAAACGGCCGACGATCTGGCCGTGCTCGAGAATGAACGGCACTTCGCGCGAGCGCACTTCCAGCACCGCGCGCGAGCCTGAGCCGCCGGAGCCGGCATAGCCGAAGCCGGGATCGAAGAAGCCCGCATAGTGCACGCGGAATTCGCCGACCAGCGGATCGAACGGCACCATCTCGGCAGCATAATCGGGCGGCACCTGCACGGCTTCGTTGGAGGCCAGGATATAGAATTCGTCCGGATCGAGGATCAGGCTCTTGTCGGCGCGGGCTGCGATCGGCTCCCAGAAATCGGCGACCTCATAGGCATCGCGCTGATCGACCTCGATCACCGCGGTGTGCCGCTTGGCGCGATAGCCGACGATGCCTAAGCCGTTGCCGTTCGCCGCTCCGGCGCCCGACAGATCGATGCTCACCGCGATGCCGTCGCCCATCACCGCCTCGCCGCGATCGACCAGCCGTTCGCTTAAGTGCAGCGCGCGCAGCGCCTCGGCGCTGAGCACGGCGTTGCCGCGGCGCAGGCGCAATTGGGAAAGCCGCGTGCCTTCGCGCACCAGAACCGGAAAAGTTTTCGGGCTAATCTCGGCGTAGAGCGGGCCTTCGTAGCCGGCCGCGACCCTGTCGAAGCCGCGGGTCTCGTCGGCGATCACGCGGGTAAAAACATCGAGCCGCCCGGTCGAGCTTTTCGGATTGGTCGCCGCCGCGATGTCGGCGGGCAAGGCGAGCCGCTCGATCAGGGGAACGATGTAGACGCAATTGGTTTCCAGCACGGCGCCGGCGGCGAGCGAAAATTCATGCAGTTTGAGATCGACGATGCGCTCGGCGACCGTGGTGCCGGGGCCCGGCAAAAAACTCGCGCGCACGCGATAGGCGATGGCGCCGAGCCGCAGATCGAGGCTCGCCGGCTGGATTTGCCCCGGCGCAAACGGATAATGCGCGCGAATGCCGCCGTCCGCCGCCAGTTCCGCGATCATGCGGTCGGGCAGGATTCCTTCGTCCGTTGGCGAGAAAGACAGCGGCACGCGATCACCACGTCGACCCATCTACTGATCGGCTGCGATCTAACCCGATGCCGAGTTTGACGCAAAGACGGCCGCGGCGTATAAGCCACTTTATCCCGTGGTCATTTGAGCCGGTCGGCTTGCTAGCCACGTAAAACAAGTAGCTAAAAGGCCGGGGATGCGTGAGCCCGGCCCGAGGATTTTCCTCCCGGCCGGGTTTTGTTTTTTTTGGCCAATGCTTCTGGCCAATGGAGGCCACATGTCCGCGTCCGCGAAAAAGACCTATCGCCCCGAAACACGCCTGGTTCAGTCCGGCACGTTGCGCTCGCAGTTCGGCGAAACGTCCGAGGCGATGTTCTTAACTCAAGGTTATGTCTACGACACCGCAGCCCAAGCGGAGGCGCGCTTCAAGGGCGAAGATCCCGGCTATCAGTATTCACGGTTTGCCAATCCGACCGTCGACATGTTCGAGCGGCGCATGGCGGCGTTCGAAGGCGCCGAAGCGGCGCGCGCTACTGCGACCGGCATGGCCGCGGTCACCATTTCGCTGGTCGGCCAGCTCAAGGCCGGCGATCACGTGGTGGCCTCGAAAGCCATGTTCGGCTCCTGCCGCTACGTCATCGAGGATTATCTGCCGCGCTTCGGCGTCGCCTCGACCCTCGTCGACGGCTGCAATCTCGACGCGTGGAAAAACGCCGTGCGGCCGAACACCAAGACGTTCTTTCTCGAAAGCCCGACCAATCCCGCACTCGAAGTCATCGACATCGCCGAAGTGGCGAAGATCGCGCACGCGGCCGGCGCGACCTTGGTGGTCGACAATGTCTTTGCCACGCCGCTATTCCAGAGCCCGCTCGCGCTCGGCGCCGACTGCGTGGTCTATTCGGCGACCAAGCACATCGACGGGCAGGGCCGCTGCCTGGGCGGCGTCGTGCTGGGCTCGCAGAAATTCATTATGGATAAAATCCATATATTGATCCGGCAGACCGGTCCATCGATGTCGCCGTTCAACGCCTGGGTACTGCTCAAAAGCTTGGAGACGCTCGCCGTGCGGGTGCGGCGGCAGGCCGACAGCGCAGCGACAGTCGCGGTGACGCTCGCCGAGCATCCCAAAATCTCGCGCCTGATCTATCCGGGCCGGCCCGATCATCCGCAGGCCGCGGTGGTGCAGAAGCAGATGCGCGGCGGCTCGACCTTGGTCGCCTTCGAGGTCAAGGGTGGCAAGAAGGCGGCGTTCCGTTTCCAGGACGCGCTCAAGCTCATCCGCATCAGCAACAATCTCGGCGACGCCAAGAGCCTGATCACCCACCCGGCGACCACGACGCACCAGCGGCTGACACCGCCCCAGCGTGCCGAGATCGGCGTCACCGACGGACTGGTGCGGCTCTCGGTCGGCCTCGAACATCCCGACGATATCGTCGAAGACGTACTCGCCGGGCTCGAGGCGGTGTGAGCTGGGGGTAAAGAGGCCAGAAGCCGACTTTCTGAGGGAAACAGGCTCATCGCAGATGGGACAGCAAGAGCAGAGGGACCGTCATGGGTATCGGACTTGACGACATTGATGACCTTATGGGCTGGTACGTCTATAGAAACCGAAAGCACGAGTGGCCTGACGCACTGCGCGTGCCGATCCCCGAGAAAGCAGAGCAATTTATCGATCAGTGTCGTGCCAGCGGAAGCTACGGCAAAGTCTCCGATGGTTCCTTCAATGTTGACCGGTTCCTAAGCGGTGCAGCCGCGCTTCGGGACGAATTATCTGATGCAGATCGGGATGCTGCAAGAAGGTACCTCTTGGTGTTTACCCAAATCTGGATGCGTTCGAGGCGCTATCCGGAGAATTTTATTGGCAACGAATGTGTAATTCCAATGCTCTTGCTTGTTATGAGCAACAACTCACCAACCAATTTTGCGATTATCAGCTCTCTCGCAAATGAGCCGTTCTTCCCGGATCGGCCGAAACGTGTTCTTGACGTGTTCCTTAAGAGCGCGATGACAATTCGAGGCGATACCACACGGCCTGTGTGATGTTCGGTCATCCCCGCGATGGGATGGGAGCCAATGCGTGGCTTAGGAAGCTATAAAGAGGTCATTTGCTCGGGAATATTCTTCGCGAAGGCGCTGCCGTTGCGTCTCCCCAGCATTCAACAGAAATTCGGTAACATCGGGCGCTTCCCCAAATATAAAGCCGTCACGAGATCGAGGGCGCTTAGGCATCAAATCCGAATATTTGTTGAGTAAATATTGCTCGTAACTGGGAAATCGCTTCTCGTTGCACGTCTTGCAGACTGAACCCTCGCGCCAGGAAATCCACTCGTGCCGCTCTCTTTCGCACCTTAAGCATTTGCAGCCATCCCAGCGGTGGCTTTCGTCACGTTGTTTGCTACACTGCGTGCATTTGCAGCCATCCCACCGGTGGTCTTGATCATGCCACCGGTTACACACTGCGCATCTGCAGCCATCCCAACGGTGATCTTGGTTACGTTGCGTCCCGCACACTGAACATTTGCAGCCATCCCACAGGTGACCGTGTTGTTCCCAGTCGGCCGCTTTTCCGCACTTTGAGCATTTGCAACCATCCCAGCGGTGGCGCCCGCGTCGCGTTGTTTTGCAGACATCGCAAAACTCGCAGTTCCTTTCTGACCAAGTATGCAAGCCCAACTTGCATCTCAGTGTACTCATAAACTGCCTCTCGTTGATTTCGGCCGAGTGAGCGGAAGGGGTTGAACGAGCGGCGGGGCGGAAATGAACTCTTTGTTGGTACAGTCTTAGCATGTTGGAAATTTGTCAAATCGCCTCTGCCTAGTCGTTTTCGGCTGACCTTTTGACAGGAGCGCGCGCGGCTTCGGAGAGCTCGCCCCGGATTTTAGGAAGGTGCTTGGCCGCAACGTTCGGAGCGACGTTTACAGGCGGCCTGGGCTGGGCGAAGTGGCCGGCGCGACGACAAGCTCCAGCGCCCGATTCGGGATACGTTGCGGATTTGCGTAGCCCGGGCTTTTTGGGAATCGCGCGTTCGGTGATTACTGGGAGCCCCGCTTTCGCGGGGCGTGACAATTAGCGCGCGTGCGCCGCCGCTGAAGCGACCGGGCGGGTCGCCGCTTCGGCGATGCCGGTGGCGAGGAGTTTTGCCACGCAGGCATAGCCCCAGTCGTTCATATGCAGGCCGTCCGGCGACACGAAAGTGTCGAACGGCAGGTGCTGCACTTCGAACCAGTTGCGCATCACCGCAAAGCGCCGGAACAGGTCGACGTTCTCTTCCTTCGCCGCCGCCTCGATCTGCTCGACCATGCCCGGCGTCTCGGACTTGACCAGAACTTTTGGCGCATATTGCGGATCGATCAGCACCACGTCGGCGCCGGTCGCCTTGAGCTCATCGATGCCTTCGTGCAGTTGCGCCGAATGCGGCGCCAGCGGGTGATCGCGCAGCACCGAATTGGTGCCGACCTGCCAGAGCACGAGTTGCGGATGCTCGGCGATGACGCCGGTGGCAAACCGCGCCATCATGTCTTCGGTCTCGTCGCCGTTGACGCCGCGGTTGAGCACGGTGATGTCCTGCAGCGGGAAGCGCTGCTTGAGCTCGACGGCGAGCCGGCTCGGATAGCTGGCGTCGGGGGAGCTGGCGCCGGCGCCGGCCGTCGACGAGGAGCCGATGGCGACGATGATCAGCGGCTCGCCGCTGGCGAGGCGGCGCGCGGTGCGAATGAGCGGGCGATCAAAATGGCTGAGCTCAACCGGCGCACTGCAGGTGGCCGCTGGCACTGCGTTGGACATAGAGGTCTGCGGCAAGGCGGCCGGCGTAACCGGTCGCGGCACTGCAGCAACGGCCGGCGTGGCCGCCGGCATCGCGGCCGGAGCGGCGGCAAGGGTGAGAGCGGGTGCGACAAAACGCGCAGGCTCGATCATCTCTGCGTGCGCTGCAGCAAAAGTCGCAAAAACCGCCGAAGCGGCTGCGGCCCGCGCCACGCGGGCGATCATTAAGGGTTTGTTAGGAGACATTAACGCGTCGTTTGCATTTTGTTGGCGTCCAGATGCGCGGTACCGATGATCTGAGACGCCAAAGCCCGGCCTATGCAGTCGTGAACACGACGCGCCATATCATAGTTCTTGGTAGCGGAATAGAGGTCGAACGTGCCGCTGTCGTTCCAGTTGCGCATGATTCCGAGCCGATCGAACAGCAGCGCGTTATGTTGCTGTGCAACAATGCGCATGACGTCGGCGAGCGTCGAAACGTCGAGCATGGAATCGGTGCGCGGGCTGTATTGCATGTTCATGAGGATGACATTGGCGCCTGAGTTCTCAAGCGCGCTGACGCCGTCATCGAGGCTGGTGCGGAAATCCTCGGCCGCGACGCCGTTGATGGCGTCGGTGGTGCCGGTCTGCCAGATCACCAGCGACGGCTTGTCGTCGGCCAGGATTTTCGCCAGCCCCGGGACCATGTCGGCGGTCGAGACGCGGGGCTGAACATGCGCGGTCACTTTGACGGTAATGCCCTTTAATTGCTGCTGCAGTGCCTCTTCCAGCCGCGCCGGATAGGCAAAGTGCGCGCCGTCGACGCCGGCCAACGACGAGGAGCCGGTGCCGATCACGCTGATATCCAGGCGCTGACGCGTCTTGACCTCGTTGGTGACGTGGGTGAGCTCGCTCTCGCTCGAGAGAAACGATTCCGGCACGTCGCAACGATCCGTCGGCGCCGCGGCAGCGGCGCCGTCGATCAGCGCAATCGTCGTGACCAGCGCAAGGATCACACTCATGCCTCGCCTCCCGCGAGGTCGGCGTCAGGTTGCTTGACGCGCGATGTGGGGCTTCGCCCTTCTATGACCTTGTACCACGATATCAGGTTCGCTGTCCCGATCATGATGACGATCCCGGTAAGGCTAATGGCGATCTGGATGAGCGGGCCGCCCGAATATTCGCTGATGACGAACTGGCCGGCAAAGGCGAGGAATACGCCGAGGCAGAAGATTTCCAGCGAATGCTGGCCGCAGCGGATGGCCGGCTGCAGGATCGGCCATTTCAGCACCGGCCAGTCGCGCGGCACGAAATGCACCGTCACCGCGGCCAGCGCCAGAAAGTGCGCGAAGCGCAACACGTCGAGGTTGGTCTTGTCGATCGGATACATCCATTCGCTCAGCCAGTTCGGCACCAGCCGCCCGAGCGGCTCGACGTACCAGGTCAGCGTGATGACGAAGGCGAACGCCAGATAGGCGATGGCGATGGCGAGGATGGCGCGCGACTGCAGCACCGGCGCCAGCCGCTTGGCACCACCGAGCGCGCACCAGGCGCCGAACACGAACAATAATTGCCAGGCGAACGGATTGAAGAACCACACCCCGTTCGGATAGGCCGGCAAATTCCAATCGAAATTCCAGGTCAGCACATAGAGCAGGGCGGAGGCGGCGAGCGCGAAGGCCGGCTGCCACAGCAGCATGGCGAGCGCCGGCGGAAACAGCAGCAAGAGCACGATGTAGAGCGGTAGCACGTCCATGTTGACCGGCTTGAACTTCAACAGCAGCGCCTGGAAGATCGTGACGTCGGGCTGCTTGAGGAAATCCAGGATATTCATTTCCTCGGCATAGAGCGGATTGTCGAACGTCGCCGCCACGTAGGCGATCTCGGCCATGAAGATCGTGAACAGGAAGATGTGGGCGACATAGATCTGCCAGGCGCGGCGCAGGATGCGCGCGCCGGCGATCAGGTAACCGCGCTCGCGCATCGCCCGGCCGTAGACGAAGGCCGCGGTGTAACCGGAGATGAAGATGAAGATCTCGGTGGCGTCGGAAAAGCCGTAATTGCGGATCGTGAACCAGTTGACGACGTTTTCCGGGATGTGGTCGAGGAAGATCAGCCACAGCGCGATGCCGCGGAACAGATCGAGCCGCAGGTCGCGCTCGGTCGCGGCCGGCGCCGCGGGCAGCGGCGCGGCCGTCGGCAGGGGCATGACTACGTCGAGGTTTGCAACCATTGTCCGCAGTGTCGCAGTCCGCCATGTCGCAAGCGCGGCCAGAGCGCCCAAATCACCCTAAGCAACTTGCGCGTCCGCACGGTTATTGCAACAACGGGCGCGAATCTATTCACTTATGCGTGGAATCCTATGCGGTTATGAGTCGGCCGCGCCGGCCCGTGCTTGATCTTGGCGGGGCGGCGCCGAAAATGCGACAGAGCTTTGCCGAGGCCACTGCCAAGACCACTACGAAGACCACCACCAGGACCGTCACCATGTATCGTGCCATCACCCGCAATATCGAGGTCGTGGTGAAACCGCGGTTCGTCGCCGACCGGTCGTCGCCGGAGAACAATTATTTCTTCTGGGCCTATAACATCTCCATCACCAACAACAGCGACGAGACGGTGCAGCTGAAAACCCGCTATTGGCGCATCACCGACGCCAACGGCCGCCGCCAGGAGGTGCGCGGTGCCGGTGTCGTCGGCGAGGAGCCGGTGCTCAAGGCCGGCGAGCAGTTCGAATATACCAGCGGGGTGCCGCTGCAGACGCCGTCGGGCTTCATGGTCGGCAGCTACGGCATGGTCAGTTCAGTAGGCGAGCATTTCGACATCGAGGTGCCGGCGTTTTCGCTCGACAGCGTCGAATCGAAACGGACGCTGAATTGAATTCAGCGTCCGTCGATCTCTCAGAATAGACGTTTGGTCTACCGCACCGGCGGCTGCGCCGGGCTCGTTGCCGCATCCAAAGCCGACACTGACAGGTCGGGCTGCTTGCCAAGCCGCGCGCCATTTCCCAATGGCGACTGCAGCGGCTTCTGCTCCTGCCTGACCGGCTGTTCGGATTTGGCCGGCTTCTGTTCCGGCCGGTATTCGCTCGACGAGATGCCGCCAGCGATGGTGGCGCCTTGCTCGATTTGCAGCATGCCGTAGCTGACATTGCCGTCGACCCGGCTGGTCGAGCGCAGGATCATCAGGCATTTGACGTCGAGCTTCTCGAACACCTTGCCGGAAATCTCGGCATTCTGCGCGACGATGATCCGGCCTTTGATGACGCCGGTTTCACCGACCACCAGATTGCCGACCGAGACGTCGCCTTCGACCGAGCCGCACACCACCAAGGTGTCAGGCACGCTGATCTCGCCCTTGATGGTCACGCCCTCGCCGATATAGAGCCTGCTCGCGTCCGGCATCGAGTCTACGGCTGACGACATCTTGTTATCCCCTTCGGTAACTTGTGACAGACTGTTCCGGAGGAATTTTATAGGCACTGCGCTGACATTGTACGAAGGTTGCGCGGCCATTTTCGGATTATCCACAGAACTCCCGCTATTCACTGCCTTGTTTCGGAGCAGACGCCCGACGAAGTTCCATTTTGCTGCCGGATCGGGTCCGGAAAGGAGGCGTTAGCCATCCGCGGACGCGGGAAACCATTGTGCGGAACAGCATCCCGCTGGCCGCGTTGAACGGAGGCGCTGTTGGCGGCCTCCAAAAGTTTGCTTGCACGCCCGGCCGATCGTGGGCGCGGAATTTGTCATGTTTATCGCTTTGCTCGGCTATATCGGCACGATGGTGGCGGCTTTCGCCATGCTGGTGGTGGTTTGGCACCACGTCATCGGGCCGCCGCAGTTGGAAACGGTGCGGCAGCAACCGCGCCCCATCGGCGCCGTGACCCAGGCCGCGCCGCCGGTGCCACAACCCGGAGCTTGGGGTCCGGCGGTCATTCTTAAAGCTGACGACAGCGCGGATGCGGCGGCGAACGCGGAAGATGCTCGCCTGGCCGCGGCGCAAGCGGCGGCCGCCGAAAAAGCCAAGCGGCTGAAGCAGGCGCGCTACCAGAAACGCAAAGAGCAAGAACAATTGGCGCGGCAGCGCGACGACCAACAATATTCGGCCACGCTCGGCTACGCCCAGGAGCCGTCGCAGGCTTCGGCTTCGGTGTTCGGCATGTTTGGGCCGCGCCGCTTCTGAACGGGCGCTACGACGTCGTCGTGTTCTGCGCCTTTATCTCGTCCGGCTGGAAGACGTAAGTCGAGTTGCAGAACTCGCAGGTCACGGTGATGCGGCCGTTCTCGACCATGTCGTCGCGGTCGCTTTGCGAAAAACTCCGCAGCATGTTCTCGACGCTTAAGCGCGAGCACGAGCACTTCGCCTGCACCTCGGCGGCGCGGAAGACGCGCACGCCGTGTTCGTGAAACAGCCGATAGGCCAACCGCTCGCTCGAGAGCGCCGGATCGATCAACTCGATATCGTTCACGGTGGCGAGCAGCGAGCGGCCTTCGACCCAGGCATCGTCCTCGGGCACGACATGCGCTTGCATGCCGGCCGGCGCGTCGCCGGGATCGAGGTCGGCTTGGCGCGCGCGTTCGATCGAATTCGGCAGGAACTGCGCCAGAATTCCGCCGGCGCGCCAGTACCGGCGCGCGCCGCCGGCGCCGGCACGGAACTCTTCCGCGACCGCGAGCCGCACCCGGGTCGGGATCTGTTCCGAGCGCGAAAAATATTCGTGCGCGGCCTGTTCAAGGTCGCCGCCTTCGAGCGGCACCAGCCCCTGATAGCGGCTCATGTCGGGGCCCTGGTCGATGGTCATGGCGAGATGGCCGTGGCCGAGCAGTTTTCCGGGCTCCGCCGCATTGGCGGCGATGGCGGCCGCGACCCGCTCGGCGTCGAAACTGGCGCAGGCCCGCACCGTGCCGGGCGAGGCGAAATCGACCACCAGCATGCGCACCGGGCCATCGCTCTTGGTCTGCAGGATGAAGCGGCCTTCGAATTTGAGCGCCGAGCCCAGCATCACCGTGAGCACGATGGCCTCGCCAAGGAGCTTTGCCACCGGCGTCGGATAATCGTGGCCGGTCAGGATGGTATCGACCGCGGCGCCGAGCCGGACGATGCGGCCGCGCAGGTCGAGCGCTTTCACCGCAAACGGCAGGATGGTGTCGTCGCTGCCGGTTTGCGCCGGCTCGCGAACCGGGATGTCGACGTCGGGATTGGTCATCGCGCCTGAATATAGGCGAGGCAGATGGAATTTGGAGGCCTCGACGGCACGTGGCGGCCTACCGCTCATCAGCCTCCAGGCACCACGTCAAAATCCCCTTCTGCGCGTGCAGCCGGTTCTCGGCCTCGTCGAACACCACCGATTGCGGGCCGTCGATCACCTCGTCGGTGACCTCCTCGCCGCGATGGGCCGGCAGGCAGTGCATGAAGATGGCGTCGGGCTTGGCGCGGGCCATCAGCCGCGCATTGACCTGGTAGCGCTTGAGCAGGTTGTGGCGGCGCGCGCCGTTGCGGTCGCCCATGGAGACCCAGGTGTCGGTAATGACGCAGTCGGCGCCCTTGACGGCTTCTTCCGGGTCGGTGCCGACGCGGATCTCGGCGCCCGATGACTTTATCCATTCGAGGAGCGGCTTCTTCGGCGCCAACTCCGGCGGGGTGGCGACGCGCAGGCGGAACTCGAACCGCTCGGCGGCTTGCAGCCACGACGTGAGCACATTGTTGGCGTCGCCGGTCCAGGCGACGGTGCGGCCGCGGATCGGACCGCGATGCTCCTCAAACGTCATCACGTCGGCCATCACCTGGCAGGGATGCGAACGCCGGGTGAGGCCGTTGATCACAGGGACGGTGGCGTAGCGCGCCAGCTCGGCGAGCGCTTCGGCGTCGAGCGTGCGGATCATGATGGCGTCGATGTAGCGCGACAGTACGCGCGCGGTGTCGGCCAGGGTCTCGCCGCGACCGAGCTGCATTTCCTCCGCGGTCAGCAGGATGGCATCGCCGCCGAGCTGGCGCATGGCGACTTCGAACGAGACGCGGGTGCGCGTCGACGGCCGTTCGAAGATCATCGCCAGGGTCTTGCCGGCGAGCGGCCGTTCGGCGCCGCGGCGCTCGGCCTTCATGATGCGCGCGTCATCGATGATCCGGCGCAGGTCGGTGGCCGGAACGTCGATGAGGTCGAGGAAGTGGCGGACGCCGCTCATCCGGCGGCCTCCTGCTTTTGCCTCCTGGCATAGGCTTGGTTCAGCTGTGCGCAGGCGCGGTCGAGGCGGTTGATGCCCTCGGCGATTTCCTGCTCGCTGATGATGAGCGGCGGCAACAGCCGCACGACGTTGTCGCCGGCGGAGACCGTGATCATCTTCTCGGCGCGTAACGCGTCGACCATTTCGCCGGCCGGAACGAGCGCGCGCAGCCCGACCAGAAATCCTTCGCCGCGCACCTCGGCGATCAGCGCCGGATAGCGGTCCTTGATCTCGGCCAGCCGCTGCTTGAAGAGCAGCGCCGTGTGCTTGACCCTGTCGAAGAAGCCGGGCGCCAGCATGACGTCGAGGGTGGCATTGACGGCGCTCATCGCCAACAGATTGCCGCCGAAGGTCGAGCCGTGCGTACCCGGGGTCATCCCCTTACCGGCTTCACGCGTCGTCAAGCAGGCGCCGACCGGAAAACCGCCGCCGAGCGCCTTGGCGAGCGCCATGATGTCGGGCGTGACGCCGGTGCGCTGATAGGCGAACAGCTCGCCGGTGCGGCCCATGCCGCTCTGCACTTCGTCGAAGATCAACATCAGGCCGTGCTGGTCGCACAGCGCGCGTAGCGCTCTGAGGAACGACGGCTCGACGACACGCACGCCGCCTTCGCCCATCAGCGGCTCGATCAGGATCGCGGCGGTCTGCGGCCCGATGGCGCGCTTGACCGCATCGAGATCGCCGAACGGCAGATGATCGAAGCCGTCGACCTCAGGGCCAAAACCGTCGAGATATTTCTTCTGGCCAGCGGCGGCCAGCGTCGCCAAGGTGCGGCCGTGGAACGAGCCTTCGAAGGCGATGATGCGGTAGCGTTCCGGTGCGCCGCTCGCCGACTGGTATTTGCGCGCCACCTTGATCGCGCATTCCATCGCCTCGGCGCCGGAATTGCAGAAGAACACGTAGTCGGCAAAGCTTGCCTCGCACAGCCGTTTTGCGGCGCGCTCCCCCTCCGGAATCTCATAGAGATTGGAGACGTGCCAGACCTTTCGGGCCTGCTCTTCGAGCGCGGCGACGAGCTGCGGGTGCGAATGCCCCAGTGCATTGACGGCGACGCCCGAGCAAAAATCGAGATAGCGCTCGCCGTCGGTCGCGATGAGCCATACGCCTTCGCCCCGCTCGAAAGCGAGGTCGACGCGCGCGAAGGTCGGCATCAAGTGCGATGTCACGGTTAGCTCGCTTTCGCTGCGCGGCAAAAACCGGCGCGGCTGAAACGACAGAGCCCGGCGCAGCCGAAACAAAATGTGCCGCCTCTCCGGGCGGCACGGTTTGGCACTCTATTTCCGCGCCCGCATTCGGTCAACACGGGAAAAGTGTGCGCTGCAAGGTCGATTTGCGCCCATATCATCCACACAGCGCCAGGAATGTGTGGACGCGTGCCGCGCCGACTCTTGCGCCCGACTCCCGCCATATTGTAGCATTTTTATTGTCAAGTACGACATCTCGTGCGGCGGACAGTCTTCTAAGCAGCGTTTGGGTGAGTAGGTGTGTGTTGGGCGGCTTTCATCGCTGCCTGGCTCGGTGGGGGATTCTTCAAGGCTCTACCCCGCACGTTCAGGGAGGAAAAAGAGCATGTCGTGGACTGACGAGCGGGTCGAACTGCTCAAAAAGCTGTGGTCCGACGGCTTGTCGGCAAGCCAGATCGCCGCCGAGCTCGGCGGCATCACCCGCAATGCCGTGATCGGCAAGGTGCATCGTCTGGGTCTGTCCGGCCGCGCCAAGAGCACGTCGACTGGCGCGCCGCGGCCGCGCAAGGCGCGCTCGCCGTCGATGATGCGCATCGGCCGCGCTTCGATCCGCGGCAATACCGCGCTGGCCCATGCCTATGAGGTCGAGGAAGCCGAGCCGGAACTGCTCGACAACATCATCCCGATCGGCCAACGCCGCACGCTCTTGGAACTCAACGAGCAGACCTGCCGCTGGCCCATCGGCGACCCGAGCAGCACCGACTTTTTCTTCTGCGGCGGCAATACGGTGACCGCGCTGCCGTATTGCGCCTATCACTCCCGCGTCGCCTATCAGCCGGCGACCGACCGCCGCCGCGACAAGCGCCCGTTGCGGTGAGTTGTCATGCCCCGCGAAGGCGGGGCATCTCATATATCAGGCAGCGCCTCGCGTCATGGAGCTGAGCCTGCACGCCAACGCCTTTGCTTTTCGCGATTGCCGCAATTCTGCATGCTGCACCACTGCCGCCGATGCGCCTTGCTTGTGTCGATGAAATAGACGTCGCAGTCCGATGCGCCGCACTTTCGGATACGACTGTGATCGGCCGTGACAAGCAAAGTTTCGACTGCGAGCGCGCAGGCGTGCAGCGGAATTTCCGGTGAGAATGGCGAGAGCCAACTGTGCCTGACAGCGCGCGGTGTTGCCGTTGCGACGAGGACTCGCGCAGCGTGAGCCCGACGCACTTCTGATGCGATTGCATCCAATGAGGCTTTGGGTACGGTCTGCCCGAGCTGGGCTGCGGCCAGGAGCGCGTGCAGGTGTTCCCTCAGCTCGCGAGCACGTCTTGCAATGCGGGAGCAATCCGGCCCGTCGAGCGACCGTAAGCGGGCCGATGTGGACGGCTCAGTGAGCCCTGCTAACTCGGCAAACCTCACGAGATCCCCATAGGTTGCAAGGTTCTCGACCGGCGCGCCCGAAAGCCGCTCGTCCAGCGTGTTCACGAAGTCCAAGGCGGGGTCGCCTCCACTCCAGTCGAACGGATTTGCACGTCTAGCCATTTAGGGCCTTGCTTGTCGCTTCTGTCGTAACCTATAATTACAATTATAGAGGTTACGTAACCGTGTTAGCACACGAGGCCGCAATCATGTCAAGCGACCGCGATGGTGTGCAATATTTACGCGGCGCGCTTTACGGTCTCGCGGCTGTGAGCATCTGGTCAGGATGGATCGTTGTTGCGCGACTGGGGCTTCGGACAAGTCTTACGCCGTGGGATATCGCAGCTCTGCGCTTCGGCGTTGCCGGCCTCCTGTTGTTGCCATACGTGTTCAGCAAAGGGCTTGCGTTTGACCGCCTCGGCTGGGTCGGACTGGCGGCTATCGTGCTTGGCGGAGCGGCACCGGTCTTCTTTGCTAACTGGGGGCTGCTGTTTGCACCTGCGGCAGATGCCGGCGCGCTCTTTCCCGGCGTAATGCCGTTGATGGTGGCGCTTCTCGCGGCAGCGCTTTTGCGAGAGGAATTCACTTCAACGAAGAAGCTTGGCTTCGCCTTCATCCTGCCTGGCGTGCTTGTCATCGTTTGGGGCTCAGGCAGCGAGTTCGGATCATGGCAGAATGTCGGGCACGGGCTTTTTCTGAGTGCCGGACTGGCGTGGGCCTTCTACACGGTTGCGATGCGGAAGGCTCGCCTCGATGGATTGCATGCCGCAGCGATTTCCGCTGCCGGGTCCATGCTTCTCTATCTGCCGATTTTCGCCTTGATGCCAGGAACGAAACTCGCCATCGCCTCTTGGAGCGACTTGGGATTGCAGGCTTTCGTCCAGGGTGTGCTCACCGCAATCATCTCGCTCCTGCTTTATGGCCGCGCTGTCGGGATCCTCGGCGCTTCGAGCGGCGCAGCCTTCGCCGCACTGTGCCCAGCGATGACAGCGCTTTTAGGAGTCCCGATCCTCGGCGAGTGGCCGAAGCCGATTGATTGGATTGCGATAAGTCTGATTTCGGCGGGAGTCTATATCGTAAGCGGTGGGCCGCTGCCTCGATTGTCTCGATGATTTCGGTGCCGGGATGATGACACCGGTGAAAGCTTCACGAGGTCCCCGCTTTCGCGGGGACGAGTTGATCTTCGATCAGCTCGCCTTGCCAAACCGATCGTCGAGCGAATAGCCGGCGCCGCGCACGGTGCGGATCGGATCGACGGCGTGGCCGCGGTTGAGCGCCTTGCGCAGGCGGCCGACATGGACGTCGACGGTGCGCTCGTCGATATAGACGTCGCTGCCCCAGACGCCGTCGAGCAATTGCTCGCGGGAGAACACTCGGCCGGGACGCTCCATCAGGTATTCGAGCAGGCGGAACTCGGTCGGCCCGAGATCGACCGGGCGGGCCGAGCGCGACACGCGCTTCTTCTCGCGATCGAGCTCGAGATCGCCGATGTTGAGCACCATGGCGACGCGCTCGGGGCTGGCCCGGCGCAACAGCGCGCGGATGCGCGCCAACAGCTCCGGCACCGAGAACGGCTTGACGATGTAATCGTCGGCGCCGGTGGCGAGCCCGCGGATGCGCTCACTTTCCTCGCCGCGCGCGGTCAGCATGATGATCGGCAATGTTTGCGTCTGCGGCCGCGTCCGCAGCCGCCGGCATAGTTCGATGCCGGAGAGCCCGGGCAGCATCCAGTCGAGCACGATGAGATCGGGGGCGGTCTCGCGCAGCCGGGTGTCGGCTTCGTCGCCCCGCGACACGGCATCGACCTCGTAGCCTTCGGCTTCGAGGTTGTAGCGCAACAGCGTGGTGAGCGGCTCCTCGTCTTCCACGATCAGGATATTGGCTCCCATCCCCGGTCTCCTATTTCTGCAGCACCGCTGCGCCAAAATTTGTCGGATCACCCTTGGGACGCTGGTCAGTGATAGGCCGGCCTTCGATCATGTAATACACGGTCTCGGCGATGTTAGTGGCATGATCGCCCATGCGCTCGATGTCCTTGGCACAGAACATCAAATGCATGCAGAAGGTGATGTTGCGCGGGTCCTCCAGCATATAGGTGAGGAGCTCGCGGAACAGCGACGTGCACATGGCGTCGACTTCCTCGTCGCCCTTCCAGACCGTGAGCGCGGCTTGCAGATCGCGGCCCGCATAGGCGTCCAGCACCTGCTTGAGCTGCACCGATACCAGAGCGGCCATGTGCTCGACGCCGCGAATGAGCTTTTGCGGATAAAAATCGCCGTCGAGCGCGACGACGCGCTTGCCGATATGCTTGGCGTGGTCGCCGACCCGCTCGAGGTCGTTGGCCACCCGCATGGCGCCGACGATCTCGCGCAGGTCGACCGCCATCGGCTGTCGCCGCGCGATGGTGAGGATGGCTTTCTCCTCGATTTCGCGCTGCAGGGCGTCGATGACCGGATCCGTCGCCATCACGCGCTCGCCGAGCTCGAGATCGCGCTCGGTCAGCGCTTGAACGGCATCGCTGATCTGCCGCTCGACGAGCCCGCCCATCTCGGCAACCTTGCGGGTGATCTCCAGGAGATCGGTGTCGAACGCCTTGGCGGTGTGGTCGATTCTGGTGGTGTATTCGGTCATTGCATTTTCTCCCGCGCTCACCCGAAGCGGCCGGTGATGTAATCCTGCGTGCGCTGATCGTGCGGCGCGGTGAACATTTTGCTGGTCGAGTCGAATTCGATCAACTCGCCAAGGTACATGAAGGCGGTGAACTCGGACACGCGTGCCGCCTGCTGCATGTTGTGGGTGACGATCACGATGGTGTAGTCGTCGGTCAGCTCGTCGATCAATTCCTCGATCTTGGCAGTCGAGATCGGATCGAGCGCCGAGCACGGCTCGTCGAACAGGATCACCTCGGGCCGCACCGAAACGGTGCGGGCGATGCACAGCCGCTGCTGCTGGCCGCCGGACAGGCTTTGGCCGTTGGCGCCGAGCTTGTCCTTGACTTCGTCCCACAGCGCGGCGCGCCGCAGCGACGTTTCCACGCGGCCGTCGAGCTCGGATTTCGGCAGCCGCTCATAGAGCCTGATGCCGAAGGCGATGTTCTCGTAGATCGACATCGGAAACGGCGTCGGTTTCTGGAACACCATGCCGATGCGCGCGCGCAGCAGGTTGAGATCCTGCTTCGGCGACAGAATGTTGACGCCGTCGAACAGCACTTCGCCGGTGGCGCGCTGGTTCGGATAAAGGTCGTACATGCGGTTGAGCACGCGCAACAACGTCGACTTGCCGCATCCCGACGGACCGATGAAGGCGGTGACCTTGTTCTGATAGAGCGACAGGCTGATCGATTTCAGCGCCCGCGCATCGCCGTAATAAAAATTGAGATCGCGGAGGGTGACCTTGTCGGCAAGGCCGGCGCGGTCGGTGGCGGCGTGGGTGACGCTGGGTACGGCGACACTGGCGACATTCATGACTGTCTTCCCGATGGGATAAGGGCGCGCGCGGAGATGCTCAAGGCAAGCACGGCGAGCGTGATGATGAGGGCCCCGGTCCAGGCCAGCGCCTGCCAATCCTTGTAGGGGCTGAGCGCGAACTGGAAGATCACGACCGGCAGGCTCGAGATCGGCGCGTTCAGGTTGGTGCTCCAGAACTGGTTGTTCAGCGAGGTGAACAGCAGCGGCGCGGTCTCGCCGCTGATGCGGGCGACCGCGAGCAGCACGCCGGTCACCATGCCGGCGCGCGCCGCGCGATAGCAGATGCGGGTGATCGACAAGGAGCGCGGCAGGCCGATCGAGGTTGCGGCCTCGCGCAGTGAATTCGGCACCAAGGTCAGCATGTCCTCGGTGGTGCGCACCACCACCGGAATGACGATGACGGCGAGCGCGACGCCGCCGGCATAGCCGGAGAAATGCCCGAGCGGCGCCACCATCACCTCGTAGATGAACAGGCCGACCACGATGGAGGGCGCGCTCAACAGAATGTCGTTGATGAAACGCACCACGGTGCTCAACCGGTCGTAGCGGCCGTATTCAGCCATGTAGGTGCCGGCGAGGATGCCGATCGGCGTGCCGATCAGGACCGCAAGCGTCGTGAGGATAAGGCTGCCGAAGATCGGGTTGAGCAGGCCGCCGGCGGAACCTGGCGGCGGCGTCATCTCGGTGAAGACCGCGACCGACAAGCCGGAAAAACCCTTCCACAATAGCGCGCCGAGAATCAGCACCAGCCAGCCCAGGCCGAACGCGGTAGCCGCGAACGCCAGCACCGTCGCGACGGCGTTGTTGCGACGGCGGCCGGAATAGCGAGAGGCCAGGATTTTGTCTGGCATGATTTTGTCCGGCATGGCGTCACCCGATCCGGCGTTCGATGCGCATCAGCATGTAACGCGCGATCGCCAGCACGATAAATGTAATGACGAACAGGATCAGGCCGAGCGAGATCAGCGCCGAGGTGTACAGGTCGCCGACCGCTTCGGTGAATTCGTTGGCGATGGTGGCGGAGATGGTGGTGCCCGGTGCAAGGATCGACGCCGAGATGCGATGCGCGTTGCCGATGACGAAGGTCACCGCCATGGTCTCGCCAAGCGCGCGGCCGAGGCTGAGCATGATGCCACCGATGACGCCGACCCGCGCATAGGGGAGCACCACGTTGCGCACCACTTCCCACCTGGTGCAGCCCAGCCCGTAAGCGGCCTCCTTGAGCACGCCCGGCACCGCTTCGAACACGTCGCGCGAGATCGAGGTGACGAACGGCAGCACCATGATGGCGAGGATCAGGCCTGAGGTCAGGATGCCGATGCCGTAGGGCGGGCCGGCAAACAGCGCCCCAATGCCGGGCAGGTTGCCGAGCGTGTTGATCAGGAACGGCTGCAGCGTCGCCTGCAGGAACGGGGCGAAAATGAACAGGCCCCAGATGCCGTAGATGATGCTGGGGATGCCGGCGAGCAGTTCGATGGCAATGCCGATCGGCCGGCGCAGCCATTGCGGGCACAGCTCGGTGAGAAAGAAGGCGATCATCAAGCCGATCGGAACCGCGATCAGCATCGCGATCAGCGAGGTGAGGATCGTGCCGTAGATTGCCGGCAGCGCGCCGAAATTATCCGTGACCGGATTCCACCGCTCGCTGACCAGGAAGCCGAAGCCAAAGGTCCGAAGCGCCGGCAGCGAACCGCTGATCAGCGAGACGATGACGCCGCTGAGCAGCAACAGCACGCCGATGGCCGCGGCACGGGTCAACTGGTGGAATACGACGTCGCCAAGCCGCAACCGGTCGAGCGCCTTGGTGCGTGCAAGGGCCTCGGCCGGGACAAAACCTTGGCCAGACAACGCCATATCGACCACTGACTGCCTCCGCGCCGGTTGCATGAGCTCTCCTTGTGCCCGGTCTTTCAGGAGAGCCACTCAAGCGGCCTTAAGGTCGCGATACAAGCCGCTATTCGCCGTAAGTGGAAAAGGAAAAGGCGCCTGGCTTGGCGCCTTTTCCGTACGCATCGATCTCAGTAAACCGGCTTGCCGTCGGAACTTTTGATCTTGTCTTTCCAGGTCTTCTCGATCAACGCCACGACGGCATCGGGCATCGGCACATAGTCGAGGTCGGCCGCCATCTGCTTGCCGTTCTTATAACCCCAATCGAAGAACTTCAGGGCTTCGGACGACGACGCGATGTCGGTCGGAACCGTCTGCATCAGGATGAAGGTCGAGCCGGCAACCGGCCAGGACTTTTCGCCGGGCGCGTCGGTGATGATCACGCGGAAATCCTGCGCGTTGGCCCAATCGGCGCTGGCGGCGGCGGCGAGGAACGATTCCGCCGTCGGAGCGACGACCTTACCGGCATGATTGACCATCTTGGCATAGGTCAGGTTGTTCTGCTTGGCATAGGCATATTCGACATAGCCGAGCGCGCCCACGGTGTTGGCGGTGTTGTTGGCGACGCCTTCGGAGCCCTTGGCGCCGATGCCGACCGGCCATTCGACCGCGGTGTTCTCGCCGACCTTGTCTTTCCACTCGGGGCTGACCTTGGAGAGATAATTGGTCCAGATGAAGGTGGTGCCGGAACCGTCCGAGCGATGCACGACGGCGATCGCGGTATCGGGCAGCTTGACGCCGGGATTGAGCTTGGTGATCGCCGGATCGTTCCACTTGGTGATTTCACCGAGGAAGATCTTGGCGATGGTCGGGCCGTCCAGCGTCACTTCGCCCGGCTTGATCCCGGGCAGATTGAGCAGCGGAACGACGGCGCCGTTGATAACCGGAAACTGCACGAAGCCGTTCTTGGCGACATCTTCCGGCTTCAGCGGCATGTCGGTGGCGCCAAAGGTGACGGTCTTGGCGGTGATCTGCTTGATGCCGCCGCCCGAGCCGATCGACTGATAGTTCAGCCCGACGCCGGTATCCTTCCTGTAGACGTCGGCCCATTTGGCCAGGACCGGATAGACGAAGGTGGAACCGGCGCCGGTGATATCGGCGGCGAACGCGGGAAGCGCCGTCGCGGCCAGCAAGCCGGCTACGGCGATCGTTGTGAGATGTTTCACGAGGTCTCTCCTGTTAGAGGAATTTCGGCGTGGTGGATCGTCGACCCACGACGGCTGTTCGTCCCTGCTTGGGCGTTTTTTCTGTTCAACGTCTGCTGCGGCGGTTTGCGGTTGGATTTTCCCGTCAAGGCTGACCCGCAGCGACGGCATGGTTAGGTTTGGCACGTCACTGTTGTATGTCCGCCAGATGACAGCGAAATGACAGCGCAAGCCCCGGGAAAGACACGGCTTTACGCGGTGGACGCGGTTCCGGCGGTGGGCAGATGCACCGTGAAGGTGGCGCCGGCGCCGGGCGCGCTGTCGATGGTCAGCCGGCCGCGGTGGCGATTGAGGATGTGCTTGACCAACGCCAAGCCAAGCCCGGTTCCGCCTTGGGCGCGGCTCTCGGTGACATCGACGCGATAGAACCGTTCCGTCAGCCGCGGCAGATGTTCCGGCGCGATGCCGGGCCCGTAATCGCGTACGGCGACTTGCGCTTCCGGCTCACCGTCGGCCGACGTGCCGGGCGCGAGCCTGATATCGACCCGTTTGCCGGGCGCGCCGTATTTGAGCGCGTTCTCGACCAGATTCTCGAACAAGCGGACGAGCTCATCGCGGTCGCCGAGGATCAAGAGCGCATTGCCCGCCTCGGCATTGACGCTCACGCCGCGGTCGCGCGCCAGCGTCTCGAGGCCATCGACCACCTGGCGGACGATCGGCACCAGATCGACCGGCTTATCGGGGCGGCGGTGCGCATTGAGCTCGATGCGCGACAGCGACAACAGGTCGTCGATCAGCCGCGCCATGCGGAGCGCCTGCTCTTGCATGATGGCGAGGAAGCGCTCGCGCGCCTTGGTGTCGTCGCGCGCCGGGCCTTGCAGGGTCTCGATGAAACCGGACAAGGCGGCGAGCGGCGTGCGCAATTCATGGCTGGCATTGGCGACGAAATCGGCGCGCATCTCCTCGACGCGCCGCAGCGGCGTGAGATCGTGAAATGTCAGCAGCACCAGATCGGGCCGGTCCAAGCCGGGCTCGCGCTTGACCGGCATCACGATCGCCTCGAACCAGCGGTCGAGCGGGCCGCGCTGGGCATAGGCGACGCGTTGCTCCTCGCCGCGCGCCGCAGCGCGGCCGATGGCCTCGATCAGTTCGGGCATGCGCAACGCCAGCGACACCGGCTCGCCCAGCCGTAGCGCCGGCGCCAGCGCGCGGGCGTGCTCGTTGAGCGCCAGCACCCGGCCGTCGCGGTCGAGCGCGATCACCGGATCGGGCAGGCCGGCGACCACGACGCGGAGTGGATCGTCGGCGCGCACGGCGACGGCAACCGGCTGCGCCAGGCGATCGTCGTCGTCGCCGGCGCGCAATGCCAACAACGCCACGGCCGCGACGATGGCGAAACTCACGAGTGCATAGACGGCGGCAAGCACTTTGGTCAGCGCCAGCACGGCGAAGACGATCGCCGCCGTGACGATGATGAGCCGAACCCCGCGCGATCGCCTTCTGCCCGGCGTCGCCCGATTTTCGGCCAAGCTCATTGCGCCGTCTCTTTGGCGGCGATGCGGCGCGCGGCGCGGCCGAGCAGCAATTCGCGAACGCCTAAAATCACCAGCGAGATCACGAACGGAACGATGTAATAGAGCAGCCGGAACAGCAGCATGCCGGCCAATAAATCTTCCTTGTCGAACTGCCAGAGCGCCACCATCATCGCGGCGTCGAACACGCCAAGGCCGCCGGGCGCATGGCTGGCGAAGCCGAGCAAGGTCGCGGCGACAAAGATCACCGCCACCGTGACGAAGCCGAGATTGGGCTCGTCGGGCACCAGCATGTACATCGCCGCCGCGCAGCAGGCGAGATCGACGATGCCGATCGCGATTTGCAACAGCGTCAATGGCCCGCCCGGCAGCGTCACCTGCCAGCCGTCGCGGCCGATGACGCGCGGCTTGACCCAGACCCAGGCGACATAGGCGCCGAGCATGCCGAGCACCACGAGCGCGAGCACCCGGTTGCTCCACAACGGCAATTGATCGATGGCGCGGGCGGCTTGCGGCGAATACAGCACGCCGAGCCCGAGCACGGTGGCATTGCCGAGCCAGAACGTCAGCCCGGCGAGGAAGCAGATCTTGGTGACCTCGATGACGCTCAAGCCCCAGGCGGAATAGATGCGATAGCGCACCGCGCCGCCGGAGAACACGCTGGCGCCGACATTGTGACCGACCGCGTAGCTGGTGAAGCCGGCCAGCGCCGCGACCCGGTACGGGATTCCGGTGCGCCCGATCGTGCGCAGCGCGAACAGGTCGTAGAAGGTCAGCGTCAGATAGCCGGCGGCGACGAAAACGCCGGCGATGATCAGCGTGCGCCAGTCGGTCGCCTCGATGGCGTCGAGCAGCGATTCGGGATCGATATCGCGCAGAATGCGGTAGAGCACGACGACGGCGACGATGATGATGGTGAGGCTGAGCGCAATGCCCAGGCGGCTCCAGCCTATGCGCCGGTCGAAAAAGTGCGCGGCGTCGCGCAGGCTCTTCAGCATTTCCGGACCGGCGGTTCGCGCATCAATCGACCGTTTTTCGCAACTCGGCCCCCACTAGCAGATGTCGTGTGCCGGCGCGAGGGTGGCGAGCGGCGCGTTGATTGGCCACACCCTGCCATGTTCTCCCGCGGCCTGCTATTGTCGCCGATACAGTTAAGCCGGCGCGGGGCCATCGTCGCGATAAACACCGCTGCGCCTCGCACAGTCCATAGGGAGTTCGCCAATGACGGATCATCCGATCCCACGCCGCACGGTTATCAAGAACGCCGGCTTGAGCATCGGCGCGGGACTGGCGTCCGGGATCGTTTCGCCGCAGGTGCAAGCCGCGCCGGCCGAAATCTGGAGCCACGAATACTGGGCGCAAAAGGGCGACATGAAACTCAATCTGTGGCGCAAGCGCATTGGCGCGCCCAAGCCCGGAGAAGCGCCGTTGCCGGTGCTGTTCCTGGTGCACGGCTCGTCGCTGTCGGCGCGCTCGAGCTACGATCTCAGCGCGCCCGGCATCGGCCAATACTCTCTGATGGAGGTGTTCGCCCGCAACGGCTTCGATGTCTGGACCATGGACCACGACGGCTACGGCTATTCCGGCAGCTCGGGCAACAGTTCCGATATCGCCAGCGGGGTCGAGGACCTCAAGGCGGCGATGCCGGTGCTGGCGTCCGAGACCGGCCGCAACAAATTTCATTTCTTCGGTGAATCGTCGGGCGCCATTCGCGTCGGGGCCTTTGCGCAGGCGATGCCCGAGCCCGTCGATCGGCTGATTCTTGCGGCTTTTACCTACAAGGGCGAAGGCGCCGCCGAAATCCAGCGGCGGCGCGATCGCATCGCCGAGCTGAAATCGAGCCCACGGCGCAAGCGCGACGCCAATATGATCCGTTCGATCTTTACCCGCGACGGCCATCCCGGCATCTACGATCAGGCGGTCGCGGAAGCGCTGGTCGCCGCCGAGATGAAATTTGGCGATACGATTCCGGCCGGAACTTATGTCGACATGGCGGTCAATCTGCCGCTGGTCGATCCGACCAAGGTGATGTGTCCGGTGCTGATGACGCGCGGCGAATGGGACGGTAATTCCACCGACAGCGATCTGCTCGACTTCTTCCGCCAATTGCCGAACGGCGACAGGCAATATGACATCCTGCCGAACACTGCGCACAGTCAAGGCTTCAGCAAGAACCGCCAGCTGCTGTGGTACGCAATGAAGAACTTCCTGTTCGCGCCGACGCCAGCGGCGTCGTAGCGCGGCACCAAAGCTGGAGCGGTCGTGAAGCTCATCCAGGTCCAGAAACCGGGCCCACCCGGCGTAATGCAATTGCTCGACGTGCCGGTGCCCGAGCCGCAGCCGGGCGAGGTTTTGATCAAGGCGCATGCCATCGGCGTCGGCATGCCCGATTGTTTGATCCGCGCCGGCACCTATAGCTGGATGCCGCCGCTGCCGGCGACGCCGGGCACGGAGCTTGCCGGCACCATCGAGAAAGTCGGCGCCGGCGTTACGTCGCGCCGGATCGGCCAGCGCGTTTACACCACCGCGCGCGAGCGGCCGCATCGCGGCGGGCATTATGCGGACTATGTCTCGACGCCGGCGGAGGCGACGTTTGTCCTGCCGGACGGCGTCGCGTTCGACGGCGCGGCGGCGCTGGCTAATTATCAGGTCGCCTATCACATCTTCAACGATGCGCTGGCGCTGCGCCAAGGCCAGTGCGTGCTGATCTACGCAGCCGCCGGCGGCATGGGCAACGCGCTGATCGACCTGGCCAAGGTTGCCGAGCTTAATGTCATTGGTGTCGTCAGCAGCGCCGATAAGGCACGCTTCGCCCGCGAGCTTGGCGCCGATCACGTCATCGACCGTAAGACCGAAAAAGTCGGCGAGCGCGTGAGCGAGATCACGGGCAGCCGCGGCGTCGACGCCATCATCGATCCGGTCGGTGGGCCGGGCATTCCGGGCAATCTCGCGCTCTTGGCGCCGTGCGGCACGCTGGTGGTTTATGGCGGGCTCGGCGGCAAAGCGGCGCTCGATCTGCAGACGACGATGCGGGCGAGCAAGAACTCGCCGGCGATCCGGCAATTCTCGATCCACACCTGGGACCATCTGGTCGAGGAGCGCCGCGCCGGCATGCGCGCGCTGATCGATATGCTGGCGGCCGGAAAGCTGCATCCGCGCATTCACGCCCGGCTGCCGCTCACTGACGCGGCGCGAGCGCACGAGATGCTCGAAGGCGGCGAAGTTTTGGGCAAACTCTTGCTGGTGCCCTGATCGCATTTTCTATATCGGCTGCGCCTCGAGCTCCTCGCCGTACGCGATCGGGTGCGCCATGGTCTCGTGCAGCTTGTCGACGTCGAGCTCGCCTTCCCAGCGGCTGATCACCACGGTGGCGACGCCGTTGCCGATCAGGTTGGTGAGCGCGCGGCATTCGCTCATGAACTTGTCGATGCCGAGGATGATGGCGATCGACTGGATCGGAATGTCCGGCACGATGGCGAGCGTAGCGGCAAGTGTGACGAAGCCGGCGCCGGTGACGCCCGACGCGCCTTTCGACGTCAGGATGGCGACCCCCAAGATGCTCATCTCCTGGCCGAAGGTCAGCGGGGTGTTGGTCGCCTGCGCCAGGAACAACGTCGCGAGCGTCATATAGATGTTGGTGCCGTCGAGATTGAAGCTGTAGCCGGTCGGGATCACCAGGCCGACGACCGATTTCGACGCACCGAGCCGCTCCATTTTCTGGATCATGTGCGGCAGCACCGTTTCCGACGAGCTGGTGCCGAGCACGATCAGCAATTCGTCCTTGATGTAGCCGATGAAGCGTATGATCGAGAAACCGGCGAAATAGGCGATGGTGCCGAGCACGCACAGCACGAATAATATGCTGGTCAGGTAGAACGTCGCGACCAACTGCAAGAGGTTGATCAGTGAGCCGAGCCCATAGGCGCCGATGGTGAAGGCCATGGCGCCGAACGCGCCGATCGGCGCTGCGCGCACGATGATGCGGATAATGCCGAAGAACAATTTGGACGCGGCGTCGACCGCGGCATTGATCTTCTCGCCGACCGCGCCGAGCCGCGCGATCACAAAACCGCAGAGAATGGAAACCAGCAGCACTTGCAGGATGTCGCCGCGTGCCAGCGCGCCGAAGAAGCTGTCGGGAATGATTCCCAACAGATGGCCGACGACGCCTTCCTGCTTGGCTGCGGTGACATAATTCGCCACCGCCTTGGGGTCGAGCGTCGCCGGATCGATATCGAAGCCGGCGCCGGGCCGGACCACGTTGCCGACAATGAGCCCGATGGCGAGCGCGATGGTGGATACGACCTCGAAATAGAGCAGCGTCTTGATGCCGACCCTGCCGACCTTGGTGAGATCCCGCATCGAGCCGATGCCGTGCACCACGGTGCAGAAGATCACCGGCGCGATCATCATCTTGATCAGCGCGATGAAGGCGTCGCCCAGCGGCTTCATCGCTACGCCGGTCTTCGGGAAGAAGTTGCCGAGCAGAATGCCAATCGCGATCGCGATCAGCACCTGGATGTACAGCACGCTGTACCAGGGACGGTGCTTCGGCGCGGCAACGGCGGCGGTACTCGACATGGGATGGCCCCTAATGCGTTTCCTCTGGTCGCAGCTTAGCAGCTTGGCTCAGGCGCGGAAGAACTGCCGCAACTCATTATAAGTCTCCTCCGGCGCTTCCTCCGAGAGATAATGTCCGCACGGCAGCGCCTTGGCGCCGCGGATGTCGGCGGCGTAGCGCTGCCAGATTTCGCTGGGGCTCGGCTTGGAATTGCGGCCGACGCCGCCGGTCGCGCCCCACAACAGCAGCACCGGGCAATCGATCTTGCGGCCGGCTTCGAAATCTTTGGTGTCCATGTCGAAATCGATACCGGCGCAGGCGCGATAATCCTCGCACATGGCATGCACCGTCGCCGGATCGCGGAAATGGCGCTTGTACTCGGCGAGCGCCGCCGGGTCGAAGAATCTCAGCCCCTGTTTGGTCTTCGACAATTTTTTCTCGATGAAGAAATCCGGATCGGCGCTCATCAGGTGCTCGGGGAAAGGTTTTGGCTGGATCATGAAGAACCAGTGCCACGAAAAAGTCGCCCAGGCCTTGTTCGGATGATTGAACACGTGATGCTGTGGCACGATGTCGAGGATGGCGGCGCGCAAAACCTTGTCGGGATGATCGAGGCACATGCGGTGCAGCACGCGGGCGCCGCGATCGTGGCCGGCGGCGAAGAATTTTTCGTGGCCGAGCGCCGCCATCACCTCGATCTGGTCCTGCGCCATGGCGCGGAACGAATAATTTTCGTGGTTGTCGCCGCCCGGCGGCTTTTCGGAATCGCCATAGCCGCGCAGGTCGGTGGCGACCACGGTGAAGTCCTTGGCCAGCCGCGGCGCGAATTTCTGCCAGGACAGATGACTGAACGGATTGCCGTGCATGAGCAGAAGCGGCGGCCCGCTGCCGCCATGCACGGTGACGATGCGCGCGCCTGAGGTTTTGATCTCGGTGCGGGTAAAGCCTTCGAAGAACATGCTACTCTTCCTCTCAACTCATCAGCCGCGCTAAGTTCGGCCCTGGAAAACGCCTAGTATATCGGGGATCGTCATGCACCCAAGCCGTGTCTTGCATTGTTTCGCCGGCGTGTTTACGGCGCTGATAGTTCTCGCCGCCACCCACCAAACTCACGCCCAGTCCAATCAAACGTCCAACACGGGGAGTACAATGCCGTCCGATATCGATCCAAATTCCGGATTCCGCCTGCCGTTGCCGAAGCGCGAAGATTTGGACGACGTCGGCAAGCGTGCCTACGACCGTGCCGCGGCGCCGGGCAAGTCGCTGGTCGGCTTGCGCGGGCCGGGCGGCATTACGCTGTACAGCACCAAGACCGTGGAATCGCGCAACCAGTTCGGCAATCATCTGCGGTTTGACGTGTTTCCCGCGAACGTCCGCGAGGTCGCGATCCTCGCCGTCGCCCGCGAGATGGACAGTCAGTTCGAATGGGCCGCGCACGAGCCCGAAGCGCTGAAGGAAGGCGTGCCGGCCGACGTCGTCGATGTCATCAAGCACCGCAAGAGCACGCAAGGTCTCGACGAGACTTACGCCGCGATCATCGAGCTCGGCCGGCAAACTTTTGGCGATCACAAAGTCACGTCGGAATGCTTTGCGCGGGTCAAGAAACTGTTCGCGCCGACAAAACTCGTCGAGCTCGTCATGCTGATGGGCAACTACGCCGCGACCGCAGCGTTGCTCACGGCCTTCGACATGCAATTGCCCGAAGGCCAGAAGCCGCTGTTGCCGTGAGGGCGGACGACGGATGACGGACGACGGATGAAGAGGTGCCCTATCTGTCCTCCGTCGTCCGTCATCCGTCGTCCGACTTCCGCTTGTCGAGGCCGAGTTCCCCCCACCGCTTCATCACCGCGTCGATATCTTTCTGCTCCGGCCGCACCGTCGGCGGGAAACGCGCGCCGCCGAGATCGGGGTCCGGGTCGTAATCGAGATTGATGGTGGCATCGATCAACATGCGGTTCCACTTGCCGGTGCCGAATTGCGCCACGTTGCGGTCGCGCTTGCGCACCGACGGATCGAGCCCGGCGCCGAAGGTCGACGGCATGATGACGATGTCGTCCTCGCCGGCATTGACGCGGAACGCGATCGCCCAATCGACCGCGGCATAGTCGTGGATGTCGATGTCGTCGTCGACCACGGTGACGTGCTTGTAGCGCACATGCGCCGCCGAAGAGCCCCACAGCGCGTTGGCCACCTGCTTGGCGACGCCGCGATAGCTTTGCTTGACCTGCACCAGCGTATTCACGCCGGCCTGCACCGGCGGGCACCACACGTCGGTGATGCCCGGCACGCCGGCGCGATCGAGCACGTTCCACGCCGTCGCCGCGCGCATCACCGAGGAGGTGACGCTGTTCTCCGAATAGCTGCCCGGCATGGTGCCCTCGATGGTGCCGCGCAGGATCGGATTCTTGCGATGGGTGATGCAGGTGACGCGGATGGCGGATTTCGGCGAGCGGTCGCCGGCGATGTAGCCGGTGAATTCGGCATAAGGCCCTTCCGGCAGAAAAGTCGCCGGATCGAAACTCATGAAACCTTCGATGACGATCTCGGCGCTGGCCGGCACATAGAGATCGACGGTCTCGCATTTCACCAGCTCGACCGGCGCGCCGCGGATGGCGCCGACCACGTCGTATTCGCACAGGTTTTTCGGCACCGGCGCGCCGCCGACGAAATCGAGCGACGGCTCCCAGCCGATGGCGACCGCGATCGGCATTTCGGTGTGGCCCAATTGCTGCCAGGCGGTGGCGTGATGGCCGATATGCTGCGCCCGCCAGGTCAGCATCGGGATCATGTTCTTGCCTGCCACCATGCCGCGATAGACGCCGACATTCATCACATTGGTGTTCGGGTCCTTGGTGACGACGCCGCCGTAAGTGAGAATGTAGCGGCCGCCGTCGGCGCGATTCCATTGCGGCGTCGGGAAATCGTTGAGATCGACGTCGTCGCCTTTGACGATGTTCTCCTTGACCGGCCCGGTATTGACGATTTTCGGCGGGATCGAGCCGGTCAGCACAGTGCGGCCGAGCTTGACGAGCTCGCGCGGATGGGTGTCCGGCGGCAGCCCCAACATCATGGCGATGCGCCGATAACTCGACAGCGCGCCGGCAAACACCTGCCGGCAGCGGGCGTTCTCGCCATAGTCACGGATCTTGTTGAACAGCAGCGCCGGCCCGGTGCCGCGGCCTTGGGCAAGGCGTGCCACGGTGCCGAGCTCGATATTCCAATCGACCTCGGCATCGATCGCGTGCAACTCGCCGGCGCCATCGAGCGCCTGCATCCAGCCGCGCAGATCGCCGAAGGCAACGGGTTTGCGTTCTACCGTCATGGTTTTTCCCGGTCCGGCCACGTTGCGCCGTTCTTCGCTGCCGGCATCGGCCTTGTCAAATCTTCATCCGCCCCCGCGAAGCGGGCGTGCTTCATCCGCCACCGCGATAGCGGGGGAGGGGGACCACCCCGAAGGGGTGGTGGAGGGGGCGCAGGACTCAACGCGCCGCAAGAGTCTGGATGATGTCCGGACATATTCGCTCGCTCGCTCCCTGCGAAGAGAATCTTCCGCAACGACAACGAAGCTCTGAGTCCAGCGCCCCCTCCACCACGGTTCGCTCGCTGCGCGAGCTCCAGTGGTCCCCCTCCCCCGCTATCGCGGGGGCGGAAAGCGCCAGCGCTCTCACAACGCGATCCGCGTCGGAGCTACGTGCCAGGCGAGGTGCGAATTGGGAAAGTCCGCTTCGCTATCCACCACTCGCCACTTGCTTTTCTCTTCCCTCATAAAACAAGGGGAGGCGGAACGCCGGCAAACGCTGATCCGTACCCTCCGCATCTTGCGATGCGGCTCGCGCCCTCATGAAGCGCGCTCATCTGACGGCGTTCCACCACGGCTCTCACCTAAGGGAATAATTCCATCCCAAAGGCTCAGCTTCAGGCCAGGCTTCCTGGGACGCGGTCTGAACGGGCGTTACCCGCCTTCGCCTGTCCCAATCCAGGGAAGCACCTCTCACCCCGGTCGTAATGCCGGGAGACATGATGCCCAAGCCGCCCGGGAGCGGACTGCAAATCCGCCCGCGAGCACCGCACCCGCTCCACCTCACGGCTTGCCTCCGGTAGGCGTCCCTTGGTGAGCGAGGTTTTTGTCGTGTAACTTAAGCAGAGACAGTTGTCAACAGAAAGTCACTTTGAAGTTGACAGAATAGGATAGTTAGCCTAAAAGTCCCTATTAATAGGACGAAAATGATTCCCAAGATTTGGCGTCTCAGTGAAAACAACGGTGACGACAATCTCGGCCTCACCTGCACCGAGCAAGGCTTGGTGCTTGGCCGCACGGCGCTGATCGAGCGCCACGACGGGCGCTATGTCGTGCGCGAGCGATGGGAAATCGAACAGCTGTTGAGCCGCGCCTATCAGTCGAATGTCGTCGTCGAACGGCTCATGCCCGGGCTCGCGACGGTGGCCGCTGCGTTGAACGCGAACGATCAAGCCCTGGCGCGGATCGCCGCGGTGCATCTGCGCATCCCCGATCTGCCCGATCAGGCCGCGCGCGACGCCATGGAAGCCGCGGATATTCTCATCAAATCGGTCGATTGGAATCCGGCGCTGCATCCGCGCGCCGGCACGCCGCCGAATCCCGGCTGGTTTGCGCCAACGGACGGCACCGGCAGCGAATCATTTTCAACTCGAACCGCGCAAAACGACCACCCGATGAGTCATTCGGATGCCTCGCCAAGCGCCGGCAACGATTGGGTCAGACTGCGGCCGGGACCACAGCGCATCGACGAGCTCGCCGACTTTATCGAGTGGATGGCCAACGCCAAACCGGAAGACGAGCAGGCGATAAGGGCGGAGATCAAACGCTATTTCTACGACGTCGGCGATCAGGGTAGCGCTGCAGCACTCAATAGCGCTTTGACGGTTCTGCTCAAGCCCGGCATCACGCAGGAAGACCGACAGCGAATTCTCGATCGTCAACTCGATGTCTTTACCCGCACCGATCCTGGCGCGTACGCACAAACCCGAGATTGGGCGACCGGCGCGGCACTTCTGGCAGGCGGCGTACCGCCGGTCGCTGCCGGCGAGGCCGTAGCGGCGGAGCAGGCCTCGGAGGCGTGGACCTATGGCTGGGCCAGGCGAGGACAATATTTCGATCAACTGCTCCGTGACGGATCGCTACCCGCGTTGTTTCGAACCATCGACAACTTCACCGACGGTGTCGCGACCAGCATCAAGTCCATCGACCTCAATGCCGCTACCTACCAAGATGCCGTACGCCTGACATACAGGCTCAACGAATACATTGATAAACTGGGAGACTACGAAGGTGGTTTCTTATCGGGCACAGAAGTTAGCCTGTCGGCTATTTCTAGTCGGGTGCTAAATTTGGTGGTTCCCAAGGGCGCAATGACTGAAGTCCAACGCGTGGCCATCGAGGCTGCCAGAATGAGAGCACTGATTACAAACCGTTATCCGGTAAACATTATCATCACGCCATTGTAGGCCCATATCATGCTGATCCACTCTTATCTGAAAAATGGCATTGTCTATGTCCCGACGGTGGTTCGGCTGCGGACAGGAGCCTATAGAGACGTCGATCCGGTCGCAGTTGTGCGGGTCGCGAACACGGAGGAATTAGGCCACGCTTTTTTGGACACCATCGCGAGGGGGAACGCTGTCGTCCCTCCGCCACCCAAGGACAACTGGCCGCCGCCCGTTCTACTGAAATACGCCGGCGCTAGGACTTGGTCGGCCTTCGCCCGCGGGACATCTGTCTGGAAGATTGAAGAAGAGAACGGGATATATCAAATCGCTGCCTATCGAAACCATCCCGACGGATATTGGGTGCCAGACCCCGAGCAAAAAATCGACTTTCCCCCCGGCTCGAGGGTTGAAGTGGTGATCGATCGCATGATCGCGATCCTGCAGGATGCAGCGCGGCAGGAAGCATAGACTGAATCGAACGGAGCGAAATCCAGGGCAACCATGTTCGGCTCAAATGTCGTTCCCGGATTTTGCTCCGCTCAACCCAGGCTACTTTCTTCGTCATACCCGCGCATAGCCGTTCGAAGAACGGCGTCGCTTCGCTCGCCTATGTCGCGGGCATCCACGTCTTTATGGCGCGCAGCAAACCAAAGACGTGGATGGCCGGAACAAGTCCGGCCATGACGGTGGGCGGTGTTGGGCGGCATGTTCACTTTAGCCGATCTGCTATATTCTCATGCAATCCTGCCGCACCCGACATAGTCATCGATCAAGGAAAACATGATGAGCAACGGTAGCACGCTTTCGCTTCCCGAACTCGAAGATCGCATCGCCATTGTTCGCGACAACATCCGGCAGCTGATCGAGCAGGCCGCGGCGTTTTCGGGCGCCGGGGATGAGGAGCGCAACGCGGATCGTCTGGCGGAGCAGAATGAGGAGTTGGAACGGCTAACCAAGCAACGGGATGCGTTGCTGAAGAAGTAAAATATTCGCTGCGCTCAACTCCTCCCCCGCTCGCGGGGAGGGTAGGGAGGGGGCCTGCGGCGTCTGGGTTTACCCAGGTCGCGAAGACTTGCCCCCTCTGCCATCGCTTCGCTCGGCATCTCCCCCGCAAGCGGGGGAGAGGGGGGCTCTCGGACTTGAAGAACGCCGCGTAGTCTTGCGGCGAATTGCCGAGCGGCGCACGAGCCACCGTCACCAAAAACGCCGTATTTTCCGCCTATCGCCGATGCGCTCGGATGACGCAAAGACAGGTGGGTCATGTCCGATCGATTCACGTCATCTGCCGCTGCGCTTACCGCGGCCGTCCTTCTGATCGTGCTCGGCGGGGCCGGCGCCGGCGCGGAGCCGCGAGCGAAAAGACATCACGCTCCGCAGCCGCCGCAGCTCGATGCGCCGCCGCGGATCGAGCGGCCGTGGCTTTACGTGCATTGCGCGGGCTCCTCCTTCGACGAACCGTGTGCGCTCGATCCGGCGATGCGGCGACTCAATGGCGATCCCGTTCCGCGCTCGGGCCCGAGCTTCGGGCCGACGCGGTAGCCGTGACTCACTCCGCCTTCAGCCCCGCGTCCTGAATAACCTTCCCCCACTTCGCCATCTCGGCCTTGAAAAACGCCGTGCACTCCTCCGGCGAATTGCCGATGCCCACATAGGCCATGGCGGCGAGTTTGTCTTTCACATCGAGCTGGCCGAGGCTCTTGACGATCATGTCGTGCAATTGCGCGATGATCTCCTTCGGTGTGCCGGCCGGCACCGCGACGGCGGTCCAGGTTGCGCCCTCGACTTCGGGGAAGCCTGCCTCCGCCATGGTCGGGACGTCGGGCAAGGTCGGCGAGCGCGTCTTGCCGGTTACGGCGAGGGCGCGCAGATCGCCGTTCTTGATCAGCGGCACGGCCGGCGCCATGGCGCCGAACGAGATCGGCGTGTGGTTGCCGACGGTGGCTTCGACCGCCGGCCCGCCGCCGCTGAACGGCACATGGACGAGATCGAGGTTCAAAGCATGCACGAACAGCGCGCCGGTGAGCTGCGGCGGTGTGCCGGTGCCCGGCGAGGCGTAGCTCTCCTTGCCGGGATTGGCCTTGATCCACTCCACCAGCTCCTTGACGGTCTTGGCCGGCACCGATGGGTGGACGGCCAGCACCACCGGCGTCTGCGCGGCGAGCGTGACGGCGTCGAAGTCCTTCAGCGGATCGTAGCCGGCGTGCGCGAACAGGAACGGATTGTTGGTGATATTGCCGCCGGTCACCAGGATCGTATAGCCGTCGGGCGCCGACTGCGCCGCCTTCACCGCGCCGACATTGCCGCCGGCGCCGGGCAAATTCTCGACGAAAAAATTCTTGCCGGTCTGCGCGGCGAGTTGCTGTGCAACCAGGCGCGCCACCAGATCGGTCGGGCCGCCGGGCGCGAAGCCGACGATGACCTTGACCGGGCGATCCGGCCAAGTGGCCGCGGCGGCGGTCGCGAGACTCGCGGCAAGGAAGAAAAACGCCAAAGCGAGATGTTTTCTCATTTTATGTCGACTCCTGAGCATCAAATTCCTCCCCCGCTTGCGGGGGAGGGTAGGGAGGGGGCCTGCGGCCTTAAAGCTTGCCCAGGTTGCGAAGACTTACCCCCTCTGCCATCGCTTCGCTCGGCTTCTCCCCCGCAGGCGGGGGAGATTTAATACGGCCGGTCGCCGTTGATGGTGCAGCGGCGCATCACGCGCTTCAAGCGGGCCTCGTCGAAGCCGGTGGCGCGATGCAGCGTGCAGCGGTTGTCCCACACCATGCATTGGCGCGGGCTCCAGTGGTGGGTGTAGACGCGCTCGGGCGGCGTGATCATGGCGTTGATCTCCTCGATCAGCGCGCGGCCTTCGTCGTAGGCCATGCCTTCGATGGCCTCGGCGTGATCGCCGAGGAAAATCGCCTTGCGTCCGGTCTCGGGATGCGTGCGCACGATCGGATGCGCGATCGGCGGCACTTTGGTCTTTTGTTCCGCCGTCAATAAATCCTCGCCGTGGCGCCGGGTGCGCGAGAAATCGAGATTGTGGATGGCGCGCCGGCCTTCGATCTGCCGCCGCGTTGCCGCGGGCAACAGCTCGTAGGCCGAATACATGTCGGCGAACTCGGTTTCGCCGCCGACGTCCGGCACGATCTCCGAATACATCATCGTGGCTTGCCCGGTGCGCTCGCGCCAGGAGCCGTCGGTGTGCCAAAACAGCGTGCCCTTGTCCGGGTGCTTACCGCTCGGATTGCCGTCGCGATCGAGGTTGGACAGCATGTAGATTTCCGGGTGGTCCTTGATGCCGTAATGGTCGCTGAGCACGTGGACCTGCACCTCGCCGAAATTACGCGCGAAGGCGACCTGGGTTGCCGGCGGCAGATCGACGTCGCGGAACACGATCAGCTGGTATTCGAGAAAGGCCTCGTAGACTTTGGCGAACAGCTCAGGCGACACGGCCTGCTTAAGCGTGATGCCGCTAATCTCGCAGCCGAGAACCGGATGCAGTGGCAGCACCGCAAACGGCCAGTCCCGGGCCGCGTCGGTTTTCGCTTTCGGCTGGGCTTGCGCCATGACGACCCTCCCGGGGATCGGTGCGATTATGGCAGCGCCGGGCGGGCGTTCCTAGGCATTGGCGCCGTTATCGCGGCCAAAACGGGCTTTTTGCCCGTCCACAAGGCCGCCAAATGCCCGATTTACGACTTATTCTTGGTCGCTAATTAACGTGTTGGGACTTTGGGACCTGTGTCGACCGTCGGGGGACGACTCGCACAATGAAAATTCTGCAGTGCGCCTGCATTTTGGGCGCCGTTGCGGCACTGTATTCACTAACGCAGCGTGCGCCGGCGCGTGAGCCTTCGCTCGCCGGCGGCGTGACGCTGGCGCTTGCCGTGTTGGATAACGCCCACGCCAATCTGGAACGGGATTTTGCCGCGTTCGCTGTCGCGGCCGCCGATCCGATGCCGGTCGCTTCTTTGGGTGCAAGATCTTTACGAAACAGCTCTTCACGGGACAGTTCCTCGCGCGACAGCTCCTTGCGTAACACGGTGGTTGCATCCGCCGATCCGACACCGGTCATTTCCGCTCGCGTCATTCCCGTCAGCGCCGTCTCCTCGAGCGCGGAGTCCTTAGGCCCCAAGGTCCTTGCTTTCGACGATCCGAAGCCCAACGCCTATTTCGATCCGAAGCCGATCGGCCCCGCCAATCCGATCGTCCTCGCGTCGCTTGGCCTGATACCGGTCTCTCACGTGGATCTGGCAACCGCCGAGCCGCCAAAGAACGACTTCCACTATCTCGCCTATTACGTTTATTCCGAAACGCCGCCCGACGAGAAACCGGCGGACACGGTGCTCAACTCGCTCAGGGACGTTCCGCTCGGCACGCCGATCGAGGAGATCAGGCACGCCGCCGACGCCTTCGGTCTGGATTTCGGCTACATGAAAGCCGTCGCCAAGATCGAATCGGATTTCGATCCCAAGCAGCGCACCGGTTCCTATGTCGGGCTCTATCAGCTCAGCAAATACGAATTCAACCGCTACGGCGACGGCGACATCCTCAGTGCGCGCGACAACGCCATCGCCGCCGCCTACAAGATCATCGTCGAGGCCGAGCTGTTCGAATTACGCACCCACAAGAAGCCGACCTTGAGCGATCTGTATTTGATCCATCAGCAGGGCATCCAGGGCGCCGAGGAACACGTCGGCCATCCGGATCGGATCGCCTGGCAATCCATGTGCGCCACCGAAGAAGGCCAGCAGAAGGGCGAGAAATGGTGCAAGCGCGCCATCTGGCAAAACACGCTGCCGGAGATCAAGAAGGTCTGGAAATCGGTGGAGAATCTCACCTCGGCCGCGTTCGTCGGCATGTGGGAGCGGAGGGTGGCCGACCTCTACGCGCGCTATTCCAAGACCGCCGACGCGGCGCCGGCGAAGTGATTTTCACCTCTCCCCGCTGTGCGGGGAGAGCGTAGGCGTCCTGCGGACGCCGTTCTTCTTAAAGTAAAGTACGCCGATCCGGAGGATCGGCTATGCGGAGCGAGGGGGCCTCTCCGCGATTCTGACCGCTAAGTTTAAGCGCCAGCGTTTCAGACTCCGCCAAATTCTCAGCCCAGCGGATAGGCCCCCTCATCCCACCCTTCTCCCCGCACGCGGGGAGAAGGAGGAGCGAGCGGCTCAATCCAAACGCTCCACCACGGCAAGCCGCGTGATCTCGTGGTTCTTGTAGGCCTGCAAAAACGCCTCGTAGTTCCTGAACGACACGCAGCCATTGGAATCGCCGTTCGGGCCGAGCATGTAGCTGTGCGCGAGCAGGCCGTCGCGGCCGAGCGCCTTGTCCTCGTCTTGCGGGATCAGCCGCAACGCCTCGACGCCGTGGAACAAGGCTTCGCGCGGCTGCAGATCATAGACGGTGGGCGGCGTGACGCCGCGCATCTTGACGTCGGCGTGGCGCGGATCGTCGAGCAAGGCGCCGAGGCCGGAATGCGCTTCGAGCGCGGTGCCGTCGGGCAGGTAAACCTTGTGGGCGGTGATGTCGTAGACCGCGGTGGAGCGGTCGTAGAGACCCAAGGCCGGGTTGTGACCGCTGCCCAGGCTGCCGGTCTCGGCGCCCGCATAGGCGAGCGTCAGGGCCGACGCCGGCTTGCCGAAAAGCTTCTCCCAGATCGAGCGCGTGTCGGCGACCGCGTCGGCCACGACGCGGTGTGCGCCATCGCGCAGCGCGGCGGTTCGGCTTTGCGGCGCGGGCTGCGGCAGCGGCACGGCGTCTTGCGCGATCCGGGCGTCCCGCGCCGGCGCCGATTTGGTATCCCGCGCGGCCTCCATCGCGGGTTGCGCGGGCGCCGTTGTCGCCGCTACCGACCAGCCGCGCGGTTGCGCGGGCGCGATCGCGGCGAATGATTGCGCGGCAGAGCCCATGCTAAAGCGAGCATCGAATAACGGCGCGTCGCTTTTCGAAACTTGCCGCGACCCGCGCAGCGGACTTGGTGCCGTGACGATGAGCTTGTCGCCACGCGGGGCCGGATGCTCGATGGCGTCGAAAATGGTTCCGGAGACGTCGATCGCGCCGGCGCGCGGGCCGGCAAGATTGACGGCCAGCGTCCAACTGCACGCGAACGCGACGCACGCCATGGCAGCGCTGCCCATCAGCCGTTGTGGGCGGTCGCTCCGTGAGCCAAGTACCTGAACGTCCCCCGACGTATAACGCAACGCGAAACTTCCCCCGTCTACACTGCAGATCGCTTCTCCGGTAACAGCGTAACGAAGCGCCGGAACAGAGCAGCGATAAAGGTGCGCCTCTCCCCCGATCGAAGATCGCGCGCCACAGAGCTACGCAATGATTGCGGCAATTTTTGTAAAATGCGCGGGGCGCGATCTCAATTTCGCCACAGGTCTTACCGATGCGGACGGCGCCACTGAGCGTTCAGCCTTGCCTTATTTACCAAACCGCTCGCTCGGCGGCGCGATCTCGGTGACGAGATCGCGAATGAGCTTCTTGTTCGGCAACGGGGTCAGCGTCATCGCCCGCGGCTCGAGGCGGGCGGTGCAGGCGTAGACCGTGTCGCCGTCGAGCTGGATCATGCATTCCTTGCAGGCATTGGCGTTGATGCAGGAGAAGCGCACCGCCAGCGACGGGTCCTGATGGATGCGCAGCCAGCGCAGGCCGTCGAGCACCGACTGGCCGGGCTCGAAGGGGACCTCGTAGCTTTGCCATTGTCCGGCGTCGCGCGCGTCGCCGCGCCAGATTTTCAGCGTCGCGACTTGCCTGGCGTCACGCCCGGTTTCTTGGCTCATGACGCCAACACCTTGGTTTTTGCCGCGACCGGCGCACTGGTAATCTCGATTTCCTTGCCGATAAGCCTCACCTGTTTGTGCAGTTGCCATTGCGGCAGCATGGCCGGACAATCCTCACGCTGGTGTGCGCCACGGCTTTCGGCGCGCAGCAACGCGGACCAGGCGACGGCGTGGGCCACCAAGAGCATATTACGCAGGTCGAACCATTCCAGCCGCTGCAGATTAAAGGCCGCGGCTCGACCGAGCGGACGCTCGCCGAGCTCGCGCCCCAGCGCCGCAATTTTTTTCACCGCGCCGAGCAATTTCTCCTTTGTGCGGAACGGACCGACGTCGTCAGCCATGATGTTCTGCAACTGCGCGATCGCAGCCGCGCTATTGAAGGGCGTGTGATCGCCACCGTTGCCGCCGGCAACGCCGTCTGCGACGACGAGCTCGATGGCCGCCCGCGTGTCTTGCGGGCGAAGCTGCGGCGGCGCCGTGTTTCTGGCGCGCGCTGCGGCGCTGCGGCCGGCGCGGCGGCCGAACACCAGCGCCTCGGTGATGGCGTTGCCGGACAGTCGATTGGCACCGTTGGCGCCGCCGACCACTTCGCCGGCGACATAGAGGCCCGACACTTCGGTTGCCATGTTGGTGTCGGCCCTGACGCCGCCCATGTGGTAATGCGCGATCGGCGCCACTTCGACCGGCGTGCGGGTGAGGTCGATGTGGTTTTCGGCGAGGCGATCGATTACCGGGCCGAACGCCGCGCGCAATGCCGCCGCGGAGCAATGCTCGAAAGACAAATACGCGCCGCCGTGCGGCGAGCCGCGCCCGGCCTCGACTTCCTTGATGATCGCGTAGGTGGCGAGATCGCGGGTCAGCACGTATTTGCCGTCTTCGTCGGAACCGTAGCGCGAGGTGAACTCCTCCAAGCGGCCGTTGAGGAGGCGTCCGCCGAGCTTGTAGCGGAACGGATCCCACATGATCGGGTCCATGCCGACCAGCCGCGGCGCCAGATGCCCGATCGGGAAGAACTGCACGAATTCCATGTCGATCAGCGTGGCGCCGGCGCGCAGCGCCAGTGCGTAGCCGTCGCCGCCCATATTGGCCGACGCGCTGTTGCGCCGATAAAGTCGCGTCAGGCCGCCGGTCGCCAGCACTGTGGCTTTGGCGGCGATGACGACCGGCGCGCCGCTGCCGAGATGGTAGGCAACCGCGCCGGTGACTTCGTCGTCGCTCCTGACGAGATCGACGATGCACAGATCGCCGGCTTTGCGGATCGCCGGATTGCGCGCCATCGCGGTGCGCAAGGTCTTCGACACCGCAGGCCCCGTATTGATGAAATCCACATAGACGCAGCGCGGCCGGTCGTGGCCGGGCGCCATGGTCGCGGTGATGTGGCCGTCCTTGCGCGCCCAGCCGACGCCCCAGCGCTCGAGTTCGCGGATGCAGTCTGGCGCGTCCTCGCACAAAAGCTGCGCCAGCTTTTCGTCGCACAGTCCGCGGCCGGCGGCGATGGTGTCGTCGTAATGATGTTGCCAAGTGTCGGGCGTTTCTTCGCCGAGCGCGACGGCAACCGTCATCTGCGCCATCACCGTGGCGCCGCCGCGGCCGATCAGGCTGCGATCGGCGAGCAGTACGTTGGCGCCGTTCCGCGCCGCCTCGATCGCCGCATACATGCCCGCGGCGCCGGAGCCGATGACCAGCACGTCGGTGTCGATGGCGATGGGATCAGGCGTCATTGCGGGCGCCACACTACGTCGTCATGGCCGGGCTTGTCCCGGCCATCCAAGTCTTCCGGCGATCCACGTCTTAATGCCGCGAGCCTAAAAGTCGCGGGTCACGCCGGCAGCGGCTTGCCGTTGGTTTCCGGCAGGAACGGCGCGACGCAGAAACCCAGGATGTAGATCGACGAGATGATCATCGCCGCATGGCTGAAGCCGCCGAACTGCACGATCAAGGTGCCGGCGAACAGCGGGCCGAGGAAGGCGATGAAGCGCGGCGCGTTGAAGCTGAACGCGATCCCGGTGGCGCGCGAGCGCGTCGGGAATAGTTCCGGCAACCACACCGCCATCCAGGAATATTGCCCGAGCGTGAAGAACGCATTCACCGCCGCGGCGACCAGGAGCAGGTTCAGATCCTGCGTCCACAGGAACAGCACCGGCGTCATCACCAGCGCCAGCGCGAAATACAGCATGACGATCGGCTTGCGCCCGAAGCGATCGGCAAGGAAGCCGAGACTGATATAGCCGAGGATGGCGCCGAAATTGTAAGCCATGCCGGCATAGCTCGCCCATTGCGGCCCCGGCAGATTGGCCTTCACCGCGACCGAGGCGATGTAGGGCGGCACCCAGGACGAGATGCCCCACCACGCCAGCGTCGTGGTCAGCGACATCAGGAAGGCGATGATGGTGCGCCGCCGCGTCTCCGGCTCGGCGAACAGGTCAGTGACGGTGAAGCGGGTCAGCGCCTGGTCGTCCGCCGAGAGCACGGCGCCGCTTCGCTTGCGCGCGGCCGCATCGCGCCGCCGCGCATCGGTCTGCTGCCAGGTCTGCGATTCGTCGATCGAGGTTCGCATCCACAGCGTCAGCAGTGCCGGCAGGATGCCGATCAGAAACATGTAGCGCCAGGCGTCCGGTCCGTAAGCGCCGACGAACAGCCATATGAACGAGGCCAGGAAGAAACCGATGCCGAGCCCGCATTGCATGAGGCCGGCGCCCTTGCCGCGCGCATTGTTGGGCCAAAGCTCGGCCATCATCGACGAGCCGGTGGCCCACTCCGAACCGATGGCGATGCCGACGAGGAAGCGAAGCAGCGCGAAGGAAATCCAGCTGAACGACAGCGCGGTCAATCCGGTGAGGAGCGAATAGGCCAGGATGGCGTAGATCATCGTCCGCTTGCGGCCGATATAGTCGGCCATGATGCCGCCGATGAAGCCGCCGATGCCCCAGCCGAGCAGCGTGATCGCCACCACCATGCCGATATAGGCGGGGATTTGCGGATATTGCGCCGGCTCGAGCAACGCGCGCATCGCCGGCCCGACGGTGAGGAACAGCGCATAGGCCTCGTAGCCGTCGAACAGCCAGCCAAGATTGGTGGCGATCAGGACGCGCACCTGGCTCGACGTCAGCGTCCGATACCAAGGCACAGTGCCGGCGGCGATATCCGTCATGTCGTCCTCCCCTTGTCGCGGCGCTGTTTACAGCCGGCGGGTTAGTCCCGCCGATGCGCGCTTTGGGCCGCGCCGCGTTCTTGATTGCAAGCTTAGCCGATCAATGGCGCGCGGTCACGGCGCCGGCGTAGCCTGCGGCGCAAACGCGGCGGCGAGGCGGGCGGCGAATTGCCGTTCCATCTCCTTCGCCTTCGAGCGCAGCACCGGCTGGCCGAGGCTGCCGAGCTTGCCGGTCAGCGCGGCTTCAACTTCGTATGCGATCTTGGTCTCGTCACCCGCTTCCGTCAGTGTCGTCAGCGATGTCGCCGTCAAGCGGCCGATGATCCCTAGCGGCGTGCCTTCGACCTTGGCTTCGATCTCATGCGGCTCGTCAGCGCGCACGACCTGCACGGTCACCTTGAAGCTGAATTTCATGTAGGCGACCTTGGTCTCGAACACGGCCAAATAAGTGTCGGGAGCGATCTCCGCAAGATCGTTCACACCGTCGACGCAGGACGCGAAAAAGCGCGCATCGCGCACCGCCTTGTACACTTGCGCGCGCGGCGCCTTGACGGTCAGCTCTCCGGTAAATTTCATCGGGGCTCGATTCTGCCACCGCTCACGCGCGCAGCGCCGTGAGCATGTCCTTGATGTATTCGTCGGCGCTGGAAATCACCAGCATCATCACGTGCGGCCGCAATTGCGCGAGCATTTTTGAGATCGTCTCGTCGCTTGACGCGGCGCCGCCGAGAATGAGCGCCGTGGTCATCACGTGCTTGACGCTGCAGGCCTCGCCGATGATGGCCGCCGCGGCGACGTTCTCGCCGGCGGTCGCCACCATGACCACCAGATCGGCGGTGTTGACCTCGTCGACCAGGTCTTTGGTGCGGCCGGCGAGGTCGTTGAGCCAGCCGCCCATCGAGAACGGCTCGCCACGGCGCGGCGCGCCGGAGAACGACGAAGCGGTGAGGAAGCTGGCGCGCTGCCACGGCGATTGCGCCAGCTCCTTGACGATGCGCTCGCTCTGGGCGTCGAGCGCGATCACCTTGACGGCGCGCGGCTGCGAATTCGGCCGATCGATGCGGAATTTGGCCTCCGCCGCCGAGCTCATCCGGGCCGATTCGCTTTGCATGTCGCCGGTCTCCTTATGCCGCCCCCAGATATAGCGTACCGCCGAGGATATTTCATTATGCGCGGCGTGGGCTATAAAGCGCCCCGTCGAAGGCAAATCGCAGCGAGGCCATCGTTCATGTCCGGCGGAAAGCGCATCGAGCTCTGCAGCACCGGCGAGGTGGCGCCCGGCGCGGCGCTCAAGGTCGAGATCGAGGATTTGGCTCTGGCGGTGTTCAATGTCCGCGGCCAGTTCTACGTCACCGACGATACGTGCACCCACGGCCCCGGCTCGCTGTCGGAAGGCTATATTGAGGACGACGTGGTCGAGTGCAATTTCCACAACGGCCAGTTCAATATCCGCACCGGCGAAGTGGTCTCGCCGCCCTGCATGGTGCCGATCAAGACCTATCCGACGACGGTCGTGGACGGGAAGGTGACGATCGAGGTGTGAGCCCGGCCATGACGGGTGTTGGGACTCCGCCCATCTCATCCGTCCCGTCCGTTTTGCAGTTGACGAAACGCCCGCTCCCCGCTTGTGTCCCGCCAACAGTTTTTCAGGAGGATCGCCCGATGGCCAAAAACAAGCCGCCGTTCCGCGCCGACGTGGTCGGCTCGATTTTGCGCACCGCGCCGCTCAAGGAAGCCCGCGCCAAGCGCGACAAGGGCGAGATCACGGCCGCGCAACTCAAGGAGGTCGAGGACCGCGAGATCGAGAAGATCATCAAGAAGCAGGAGGAGGTCGGGCTGCAATGCGCCACCGACGGCGAATACCGCCGCTCGTGGTGGCATTTCGATTTCTACGGCATGCTCGACGGTGTGGAGATTTATGAGATCGATCACGGCATCCAGTTCCAGGGCGTGCAGACCCGGCACCTCAGTCCCCGCATCAAAGGCAAGCTCGGCTTCTCCAACAGCCATCCGATGCTGGAGCATTTCAAGTTTCTCAAAGCCCACAGTCACGTCACGCCGAAAATGTGCATCCCGAGCCCGGCGACCATGCATTTCCGCCTGGAGCCGGGCGCGATCGCCACCAAGGAATACGCCGACCGCGACGCCATCTTTGACGATCTGGCGAAAACCTACCGCCAGGCAATCCGCGGCTTCTACGATGCCGGCTGCCGCTATCTGCAGATCGACGACACCGCTTGGGCCTATCTGTGCTCGCAGGCCGAGCTGAAAAAGGCGCGCGACCGCGGCCTCAACGCCGACCATTTGGCCAAAGACTACGCCCGCGTCATCAACGGCGCGCTGGAAGGCAAGCCAGCCGACATGACGGTCACGACGCACATTTGCCGCGGCAATTTCCGCTCGACCTGGATTTCCGAAGGCGGCTACGAGCCGGTCGCCGAAATTCTGCTCGGCCAACTGAATTATGACGGCTATTTCCTCGAATACGACACCACGCGCGCCGGCGGCTTCGAGCCGCTGCGTTTTTTGCCCAAGGGCAATAAGATCGTCGTGCTCGGGCTGATCACGACGAAATCCGGCAAGCTGGAAAAGAAGGACGACGTCAAGCGGCGCATCGACGAGGCGACAAAATTCGCCGCCCTCGATCAGCTCTGTCTGTCGCCGCAATGCGGCTTCGCTTCCACCGAAGAAGGCAACGTGCTCGCCGAAGAAGAGCAATGGGCGAAGCTGCGCATGGTGGTCGAGATTGCCTATGAGGTGTGGGGCTAGTGTCATTCCGGGGCCTCGCGAAGCGAGGAACCCGGAATCCATAACCACAGTCCGTGCAGGTTTTGCTCCACCAGTGACTATGGATTCCGGGCTCGCGGGCTTCGCCCGCGCCCCGGAATGACAACGTCGCCAGATTGACGAGCGGGATCTAGACAAAAAGATCGCCTGCGGTGGTGCCGCAGGCGATCTCAGTTTGACCGGCATCCTCAGTTCTTCTGCGGAGCCTGCGGCGCCGGGTTGGCGGCTTGCGGGTTCGCCGCCAGATAGTCGTCATAGGTGCGGCCACCGTAGTTCGGCGTGGTCGGTACCACCGTCATCGGTACTGCAGTGGCCGCGACCGGGGTCGTCGGCGCTTGCGACGCGTCGGAGCTGCTGTAGACCGAAGCGCTGGCGGATTCCTTGGTGCAGACATCGGCGAACACCACGAGGCCGCTCGGCGTGTAGTTCTTGGTCAGGCAGGTGCACGGGCCGGGCGTGGGCGCGGTCACGATGGCCGGTGCTTCCTCGACGACGTCGTCGACGACGATCCAGCGGCCGAAACGGAACACCCAGTGGCCATGATCGTGATGGTGGAAGCCCCAATGAGGGAAGCCGGGATGGCCGGGATGGCCAGGGTTGAGGATCGGGATGATGGGGCGGCCGACGCGGCCGCTGAAGCGGGCCATTCCCATTCCGCCGCCACCGATGGAGCGGCTTGCCATTCCGCCGCCGCCGAAGCCGCGGCCACCGCCGCCGCCACCGAAACCGCCACCGCCGAAGCCGCGGGCGTCGGCCGATTGAGAGGCAAGCATCGCGACGGCAAGCGTAGCTGCAGAAGCGAGAGTGAGGATCGTTTTGCGTGACATGGTCGTTCTCCGAGGGTTTGAGTTTCAATACCCGTGGGACAGCCGCGTCGGAGAAAGGTTCAAGCGATTTTTTCGACCGGCGGAATCGGCGCGGTTCCTCGCCAGAAGAAGGTGGCTCAGGGCGGACCGGGCGAAAAACCCCCGAAATGCCCGGCAAAATGTCCGGTAGCGGCCCTTAAGCTTGCTCAACTGCGCCTGACCGGCGAAACTTGCGGCCAGCGCCCCGGCCGCCCGGCGCCGGCGCCCGGAACAGCCGCGCAAAGTTTTTCTCTTCTCTCTTGAACCTGCGCGCCCCCCGGCTGCCTAACCGATGAGTCGATAGCCCTGCCGATGCCGACGACTTCGGACGAGGTTCTGATCGCCAGGATCGCCAAGGGCGACCGGCTCGCCATGGAGGAGCTTTACGGGCGCTATCGTGTTCCGGTCTACCGCTTCGTGCTGCGCATGGTGCGCAACCCGACCACTGCGGAGGACCTGAACAGCGATGTGTTCCTCGATGTCTGGCGGCAAGCCGGAACTTTCGAGGGGCGCTCCGCGGTCTCGACATGGATTTTCAGTATCGCCCGCTTCAAGGCACTGAACGTGCTGCAGCGGCGGCCGATGGAGGAACTGGATGACGAGAAGGCCGACGCTATCGAGGATCAAGCCGACGATCCGGAAATTGCGCTGGCAAAGAAAGACAAGGCCGCGGTGTTGCGGGCGTGCTTGCTGAAACTGTCGGCGGAGCACCGCGAGATCGTCAACCTGGTCTACTACCAGCACAAGTCGGTGGAAGACGTTGCCGGAATTGTCGGCATCCCGGAGGCGACCGTGAAGACGCGAATGTTCTATGCGCGCAAGAAATTATCCGAGCTCCTCACCGAGCAAGGTATTGAGCGAGGCTGGCCATGACGACGGTAAAGCAAAGCGAACCGAGCGAGATCGAGCTCCTGCTGCCCTGGTATGCGGCGGGAACGCTGGACGTGCGTGAATCGCAGCAGGTGGAAAGAGCCCTTGCCAACGATCCGGAGCTCGCAGCCCGCTACGAGTGGGTGCGTGCCGAGCTTGAGCAGGAGACCCATGTCAGCGAGGCAGCGGGCGAGCCATCGGCTCGTGACGTAACAACACTGTTCGCCAAGATCGACGCCTTGCCGGCGCAAAAGTCTCGTTCGTCGATCGATCTCGGCGCCCGCATCGCTGAGTTTCTGGCGGCACTCTCGCCGCGCACGCTGGCCTGGTCGGCGATGGCGGTGGCGCTCGCCATCGTGCTGCAGGCGGGAATTTTGGCCGGCATCGTGCTCAAGGAGAGGAATGCGGGTGGTTATGAAACCGCCTCGGCGCCGTCGAACGTTTCCGGCGAAGGCTCCTATGTGCTGCTTCGCTTCCAGCCGCAAGCTAGCGCCGCCGACGTCGCCAACTTTTTGGAAACCAACAAGCTGAGCATTGTCGGCGGCCCGTCGACGGGCGGACTATATAGGGTGCGGATAGCGCCAACCAAGCTTGCCAAGGCGGACCTGACGCGCATCGTGAATACGCTGCAGGATAATAAGGTCGTAGGCTTCATCGCCGTGACCGAGTGACGGCTCGGTGCCACATCGGGAGTTTGCCATGCGGAACAGCGCAATGAGTTCGCGGCGATTTCTGGCGCTATTGCTCGGCGGCTTGCTCCTGATCGCCTGCTGCATCGCCGGATCGCTTTCGGCGGCGGCGTTCGGCATGGGCGGCTTCGGGCACATGGGTGGTTTCGGCGGCAGACCAATGCCGGGCGGCGGACCAATGGCAGGGCCGCGTCCCGGCGGCGGTGGACTTGTCGGCCGGCCTCCTGGCAGGAACGGGTGGCCATCGCGAAATCCTCCGATTGTTGGCGGCGGTGGTGGCGGCGGTGGCGGATATGTCGGCGGCGGCGGCGGTCCGGTTGGCCCCGGCAACAACGGCGGTAACCGCAGCACTGGCGGCGGTGGTGGCGGTGGCGGCGCGGCGGCGCAACAAGGCAATCAAAATTTCGTTCCCAACGAAGTCATTACCGCGTTTGCGCCGGGCGCGACGCCGCAGGCGATCGGTCTGATCGCGCGGCGGTACGAATTGACGCAACTCGATTCGCAAAGTTTTCCGTTGATCGGGACGAGCCTCTATCGCTGGCGCCTCGGCGGCGGCCGTACGGTGGCCAACACGGTCCGCGCGCTGGGCGGCGAACGCGTCGTCGCCAGCGTGCAGCCGAATTTCGTTTTCACGCTGCAGGAAGAGACCGCCAAGATTGCCGCCGGCCCGCAGGGCGATGCGGCGCAATACGTTCTGACGAAATTGCAAAGCGCGGAAGCACAGCTTGTGGCAACGGGCAAGGATGTCCTGGTTGCCGTGATCGATTCGGAAATCGACGCAAAACATCCGGACCTCGACGGCACCATCGTGAAAAATTTCGACGCGCTGGGCGGCAACGAAAAGCCGCATGCGCACGGAACGTCGATCGCCGGCGCCATTGCGGCGCACGGCAAGCTGTTGGGTATCGCGCCGGGCGCGCAAGTATTGGCAATCCATGCGTTCGACGATAGTCCCGGCGCGGCGCACGGCAACTCGTTCTCCATTTACAAAGGCCTGCAATGGGCGGCGGATAATGGCGCGCGCGTCGTCAACATGAGCTTTGCCGGCCCCGCCGATCCGACGATGCAGCGCATGCTGGCGGCGGCTTACGACAAAGGCATCGTGCTGGTCGCGGCCGCCGGCAATGCCGGGCCCAAGTCGGAACCCCTTTACCCGGCAGCCGATCCCAATGTCATTGCGGTGACGGCGACGGACAGCGACGACCACTTGTTCCAAATGGCCAATCGCGGCCGCTATATCGCGGTTTCCGCACCGGGGGTCGATATTTTCGCGATCGCGCCGGGAAACGAATATGTCTTCACCACCGGAACCTCGATTGCCGCCGCGCATGTCAGCGGCATCGTGGCGCTGTTGCTCGAGCACAAACCGTCGCTCAAACCGGGCGATATTCGCGCGATCCTGACGACCACCGCCAAGCCGCTTGAGCCGCCGCGCCCGGATTCGAATTTTGGCGCGGGCCTGGTGAGCGCTTATCGCGCCGTGATGTGGCTCGACCGCAACCCGCCGGCGCCAACCGACGGCGGCGCGCAAGCAAAGCAGTGATCGCTGTTATTGTTGAGCGGGTTTACGCTCGATTTCGTGGTTTGCAAAGAACAAACAGTTTTAACGACGGTGTTAGTTCGCGTCATCCACGATGCGCGATATCACAGCCGGTCGAGTCCCTAAACACGCTTGCACGATAGTTATCGTTCAAATGGGAAAATCGATGTTCAAGGCGCTCACGCGATGCGCGCTGCTTTGGCTTGCACTGTTACCGGCGGCGTCCGCCGCCGAGCCGGTCAAGCTGAAGATGGCGTATTTTTCGTCCGACCGAACGACGACCTATCTTGCCGCGCTCAAGCCATTCGTCGACTCGGTTAATACCGAGGCCGCGGGTCTCGTACAGATCGACGTCAGCTTGAGTGGCACACTCGGCAAGAATCCAACACAGCAGCTGCAGTTGGTGCTCGACGGCACCGCTGACCTGGCCTTTGTCGTCCCGGGTTATACGCCGGAGCGCTTTCCGGATAACGAGGTCGTCGAGTTGCCGGGTTTGTTCAAGAATATCCGCGAGGCAACCCTGGTCTATACCGGCCTGATCGCCGCCAATGCCTTGCGCGGTTACGATGATCTGTTTGTAGTGGGCGCTTTCGCCGCTGAGCCGGAGACGATTCACACACGGTTGCCTGCCGCCTCGCTCGAGGCTCTGGCAGGCATGCGAATTCGCTCGAATAATCCCGTGCAGGCCGCCGCCTTGGCGAAATTGGGTATGGTTCCGATCGAGATACCTATCAACCAGGCCTCGAGCGCGATCAGCAGCGGTAAGCTCGACGGTGCAATGACGGGCCCGGCGCCGCTGATTGAATTCGGCATCTCCCGTGTCGTTTCGAACCATTATCTACTCGCTGTCTCTGCGGCCCCATTACTTGTCGTGATGAACCGAAAAAAGTTCGAGGAACTTCCCGAACAGGCCAAGCAGATAATTCGAAAATTCAGTGGTGAATGGGCTGCCGAGCGCTACATCGAAATCTACCGCGCCGTGAACAATGCATCGCTTGAAAGCCTGAAGCAGGATCCGAATCGGAACGTCGCGGTGCCCTCTCCGGCGGATCTCGCTCGCGCTGACGCTGTGTTCAGAGCGGAAGTCGACACCTGGTCGGCCACCGACCCGCGCCATCGGCAATTGCTGACCGAGGCGGAGGTGGAGCTCGGCAGAATACGCGGTGACACAATAGGCCGGCGATGAAATTGCTTACCAATATTTCGCTGCGGCATGGGATAGCCATGCTGGTGGCTGCGCTTTGCTTCCTGATCGGCGGCATTTTAGTGGGTACCAAAGTCACTACCGATTACCTATTGTTTGAAGATGCTACCTCGACGGCGCGCAACTGGGCGCGCGTGCTGGCTGAGACGGTCACCGATCTGGAGCAGATTGCGGCCGGCGAGGAACCCACCAAAGCGAGCATGGCCCTGTTTGAATGGGCGCAGAAGGCCGGCCAGGTTTTCCGATACGAAATCTACAATCGCGAGGGCTATTCGCAGCTTGTGTCGGACCACGGAGTAACGCAGGTCAACTTGTCTACGTTCAGTCCCGAGGCCGTCCGCGCGCTCGCCACCAATGGGCCCATCGTGGACGTGAGAGCGGGCACCTTGGCGGGGAAACCGAAATTCTATGGCCTGGCCTATGTGCCCGTCATTGTCGACAACCGTGCCGTGGCGATCGTTGCAGCTTATGTCGACGAGACAGAGAAGCATGACCTTTTCTACCGCACGTCTCTGATAGCGGCGTCATCACTCTGTGCGCTCGCCGCACTGTCGTTCGGGCTTCCGGCGCTCGCGTGGTATCGGCGAACCAAGGAGAAGCAGCAGGCAGATCGACGCATCCGCTTTCTCGCGCATCACGACGCGCTGACCGGTCTGGCAAATCGCGCGCAACTCATCGAAAGCTTGGAGGCGGCGCTTGCCGTTCTCCCGGTGAGGCATAACGGCATCGCCGTGCATTTCCTCGATCTCGACCGCTTCAAGCAGGTCAACGACTCCCTTGGGCACGACGGCGGCGATTCCCTGCTCAAGACGGTTGCCGAACGTCTGCGTTCGGTGATTCGCATCGAAGATGTGGTGGCTCGGCTCGGCGGCGACGAATTCGTCGTGGTCCAGACCGGGATCGCGGGCAAGGCTCAAGCCGAAGATTTCGCGCGCCGCATCATCTCTGCTGTGACCGCGCCATTGAAACTCAAGGATCGGTCATTCAATGCCACGGTTAGTGTCGGCGTTGCATTAGCGCCGGCAGACGGGACTGACCCGGAGCGGCTTTTGAAAAGCGCAGATCTGGCGTTGTACAAGGCCAAGGCCGACGGCCGCAATTGTTTCCGGTTCTTCCTGGCCGAGATGGCCGCGGAATTGCAAGCGCGACTCAAACTCGAGGCGATAATTCGCGACGCGGTGCTGTACGATCGCTTCGAATTGCACTATCAGCCGCTCTTCGAAATTTTGGAACGCCGCCTCATCGGCTTCGAGGCGCTGATACGCCTGCCTGCGGAGGACGGAACTCTTATCCCGCCGCTGGTCTTTATTCCGGTCGCCGAGGACTTGCAGCTCATCGACAAGATCGGGGCCTGGGTGTTGCGGGAGGCGTGCCGCACCGCCGCGACTTGGCCGGAGCACCTGACAGTTGCGGTGAACCTGTCCCCGGCGCAATTCTTGGCGGGTAGCATCAGCGACATCGTGGCCGCCGCGCTGAAAGACGCAGGCCTCGCGGCGCACCGGCTCGAGCTGGAGATCACCGAGACTCTGCTGCTCGGCAACTCCGAAGCCATTATGGCGGAGCTTCGGACGCTCAAGGCAATGGGCATGGCAATCGTGATGGACGATTTCGGTACCGGCTATTCGAGCCTGAGCTATCTGTGGCGTTTCCCGTTCGACAAGATCAAGATCGACCGCAGCTTTATGCAGGGCTTCGACGGCTCCGGCCGTGATGTTAAGACGGTCGTGAAAACGATCATCGCGCTCGGACGCGAGCTGAACATGCGGGTGACGGTCGAGGGCGTCGAAACCGCCACGCAGGCGGCTTTTCTGGACAAAGCCGACGGCGATCAGGCCCAGGGGTTTTTCTTCGGCCGGCCGGTTCCCGCCTCGGAGGTCAGCGCCAATATTCTCGCGGATTTCAAAAGACACACGCTGGCGCCATCGTCCGCGATTGCAGCTGTGGGAAAACACCACCTCGTCAAATCAGCCTAGTTCGGCTTTTTGCCCAGCGCGGATATGCTCAACGCGATGACGAACGGCTGCGCGGGGTGAGCGAGTTAGAGTTAGGGGGCGATCAGCCTTGGTCCGCCGATGCGCTTGTGCAGATGCACCATGAAAGCCATCGCAAACAGCGGCGTCGCCAGATTGACGACCGGGATCGAGACGAAGGCGGCGATGAAGAGGCCGGCGATAAAAATTTTCGCGGCGTTGCGCTTGCGCAATGCCTTGGCTTCCTCGGGCGGGCGAAAGCGCATGGCGGCGAGCTCGAAATATTCGCGGCTGAGCAGCCATGCGGTGGCGACAAAGAAGATCACCGCGCCAAAACCGGCGAACAGCAAAAACGGCGTCGCGATCACGTAGACCAGGACCGCGAGCAGCGCCGTCCTGCTGCCTTGGATGATCGCGCGCCACAGCGGCAGTGCCGTGCCGGGCGGCTCGGCGGGATAATGCTCGCGCTCGACTTCGTCGGCGATCTGGTCGGCGAAGAAGCTAGCGACAAAGGCCGTGACCGCCGGCATCAGGAAGACGCTGCCGACGATGATACTGAGGCCGGCGGCGACCGAGAGCAGCCACGCCAGCGCGCTGGCCGGCCAATGCGCGTGCGGCCCGAGCGTGGTTTCAATCGAGGCGCTGCCGGCGCCGAGGAGCCAGAGGATCAGCCGGTTGAGCATGACGCCGATCACGACGATCAGCGCCAGCGCCAGTCCGACCGATTTCCATAAGACCGCGCGCAGCGGCGGCGCGAATATCTGGGTGATGGCTTTGATGGCGTCGTCGAGCATTTTCGCCTCTGCAAGACGGCAGAGGTAGCGACGCCTGGCAGCAAGTACAAGTGGCAGTGCGGCGGTCGGCCGGTCAGGCCGCCACGGCGCCGGCATCCTGGTCCGCGGATTGCGGCGCGAGCGATGTCCGCGCGTCATCGTCGGGCGCATGGGGCAAGTCGGCCCACTGCAGCGCCTTGTAATTGAATCCCTGGCGGATGGTCGGCTTGACCACATTGAAATAGGGCGAGATGTCGAAATCGCGCGGGCAATACAGCGAGGAGTGGCGGATTTCCAAAATCTGCTCCAGCGCCTGCAGGCTGCGCGCCAGCGTGATCTTGGGCAGGATCGGATAGCGCACGACGGTGAAAGCGTCGGCGATCAGCGCCGAGCAAATGAGCCGCGACGGATCGCCCGAGCCGAGAGCGATCATGCGCCGGCGCCAGCGCTGCGGCACCGGCAGCGGCAACAGATAGCGCAACAGGTCGGTGATGTTCTTGACGTCGTAGCCGAAGCCGACGCGGGCGATGGCGTAGGCGCATACCGTTGAGCAATCGTCCGCGGTCAAGCCGACCGGCCGGCAGATGCGGGTGTGGAAGCGGACATATTTCGACAGCGGCGCCGACACCACGCCTTCGCCGACATTGGCCTCGATCAAGACGTGCGGCTCGCCGTCCGTGGCGAAGCGGCCTTCGATCGGCCCGACATAGAGAGCCGAATGCGACCAGGTCGACTGGGTGAGATATTTGATGACGCCGGAAATATGGTTGTTGCCCTCGACCAGGAGCACATCGCCGGGCGCGAGCGATTGGCGCAGGCTTTCCGGATCGCTCGGCGTGAACGGCTCGTAGCCGCGCACCGGCTTCTGTAAATAGCGGGCGATCAGCTGCCCGAAGCTATCGCGTACTCTACCCATCGCCGTTCTCTTGGGCCCCTCCCGGCCAGCTCGCGCGATTTGGTCGCGTCTTTGTTTGGACGCATTCTATGTGAATTCCGGTGCGTATTGGTTCACGGGCCGCCTGCGCCGTTGACCGAAACTTAAGCGTAGCGTTTGCGAAAGACGCTGCATTCGGGCAATCTGCGGCACCGTCGCAAGCATCCGGAAACCATGCCGCGCAAGGCTCCTGCAAAAATCAGCCGACGTTGCTTCCTCGCCACAGCCGCAGCCCTCGCGGCGCGTCCGGCCGTTGCGGCCACGCCGCCGGCGCCCGCGCCGGCCGCGACCGACGTCATCATCGTCGGTGCTGGCGCAGCCGGCATCGCGGCGGCGCGCCGCATCGCCGCCGCCGGGCGGCGCTATGTGCTCGTCGAGGCGTCCGACCATATCGGCGGCCGCTGCATCACCGACACCAAGACGTTCGGCGTGCCGTTCGACCGCGGCGCGCACTGGATTTACGCGCCCGACCTCAACCCGCTGACCAAGCTGACGCCGCGCCGCGGCATCGAGGTCTATCCGGCTCCGCCGAGCCAAAAAATCCGCATCGGCCGGCGCTATGCGCGCGAAGGCGAGCTGGAGGATTTCCTGTCCGCGGAGGTGCGCGCCACCCGCGCCATCAACGACGCGGCGCGCAAGGCCGATGTGCCTTGCGAGCAGGTGGTGCCGAACGATCTCGGCGACTGGCGCGCCACGGTCGAATTCATGCTCGGCCCATTCGGCTGCGGCAAGGAATTGGCGCAGTTCTCGGCGCTGGATTTTTCGCGCGCCGCCGAGCGCACCACGGCGACCTTCTGCCGCCAGGGATTTGGCGCGCTGCTCGCGGCGCTCGCCGAAGGCGTTACGGTGCAATTGTCGACGCCGGTGAAATCGATCGACACGCGCAGAAGCCTCGCTGTCGAAACCGCGAAAGGCATGCTGACCGCGCGCGCCGTCATCGTTACCGTCTCGACCAACATCATCGCCGGGGGCCGCATTCAATTCCTGCCGGAACTGCCGCACCGGAACATCGACGCCTTCGGCCGGCTCTCGCTCGGCAGCTACGACCGCGTCGCGCTGGAGCTTGTCGGCAACCCGCTCGGCCTCGACAGCGATGACCTGGTGTTCGAGAAATCCACCGACAGCCACACCGCCGCCATGCTCGCCAATGTGTCCGGCACGCCGCTGTGCCTGGTCGATGTCGCAGGCTCCTTCGGCCGCGATCTATCCGCGCGCGGCGAAGCCGCCATGATCGATTTCGCCACGCAATGGCTGGCCGGGCTTTACGGCGCCGAGATCAAGAAAGCGATCGGCCGCACGCAAGCCACGCGCTGGAACGCCGATGCCTTCACGCTCGGCGCCGCTTCCGCCGCCGTGCCGGGCGCGCAGCTCGCGCGCCGCATCATGATGGAGCCGGTGAACGACGCCATTTGGTTCGCCGGCGAAGCCGCCCACGAAACGTTGTGGGGCACCGTTGGCGGCGCCTGGGAATCCGGCGAGCGTGCCGCGGACGCGGTGCTGCGGCGCATGGGCGTGCTCAAGACGCCGGCTCCGGAAGCCGAGGCCGCGCCTAAGCCTAAGGTGAAAGGCCCGCGCCCGGCGCCGCGCGAGCAGTCGTCATTCGGCGCCACGCCGAACATCATGCGCCCGGAGCGGTAGTGTCGGAATTGGACAAGGTCCGTTGCCGCGTCTCCGAGGGGTGTTCGCCGAATGCGGCGCGATAAGCGGCGGCGAAGCGGCCGAGCTCGTGAAAGCCAAAGCGGTTCGCGACTTCCGTGATGGTGGATGCGGCGCCGTCTTGCGTTGCAAGCGTACGCCTGACTTCGCTCAGTCGCAGCGTGTGCAGATAGCTCACCGGCGTAACGCCGAGTATGGCTTGGCACGCCCGCCTGAGTTGACGTGGTTCCACACCGACGGCGCGACTTAATTCCGGGATGCGCGTCGGCTTGTCAAGGTTTGCCTGCGCAAGTTGGATAAAGCGATCGACGATGTCCTTGTAGCGTTCGCGTTGCGAGTGCTGCACCTATATTTGCCCCCTGCAGCGTCCGCCGTGATCGGTCGCGTAAACAATACGTAACCGACGCAGAGAGATCGCCGCGATAACTGCGCGCATATATTTACCCGCGGGCGCGGCGGCGCTGTGTCTTTTGTCACAGGGGCGATCATCCAGCCGTTTTGTCGCAGGCGATTTGAGCAATCTCAGGTTTGCAATATTCCAAAGCAAACGCGAGCGTGGTGCGCGCGACCTTTCAGAATCAATATAAAGCGTATCGCAATACCGCTTTGTTGCAGATCGGCAACAAGCGCGGGAAACAGCATCGCTTGTCCGAAATTGCATATTCACCGCGTGCTCGGCCGAACTAGGTTCCGCCCGCCTGGAAAAACAAACTTCCAACGCTGAAACAAATGGGGATTAAGCAATGACGTTTCGTAATCTGATCGCGGCGCTCGGAGTGTTGAGCCTCAGCTCGGCCGGAGCAATGGCCGCCGACTTGGCGCTGAAGGCGCCGCCGCCTCCGCCTGCTCCCGCTGCGAGCTGGACCGGCTTCTACATCGGCGTCAACGGTGGCGCCAGTTGGGCTACCGCGGCAAACAGCGTCAATCTCGGCGGGCTAGGGCTCGGCGGCGCAGCCACGCTGCCGCTGTATTCGCAAGGCCTGAATGGCTTCCTGGGTGGCGGACAGATCGGCTACAACTATCAGGCCGGAAATTTTCTGGTCGGTGTTGAGGGCGATGGCGACTGGAGCAACATCAAGGGCACCACGCCTTGCCTCGTTGTCTTCTCCTGCACCGCCAACATGCAATGGACCGCCGATGCCACCGTCCGTGCCGGCGTTCTGCCGCTCAATAATCTGCTCGTCTATGTCAAGGGCGGCGCGTCGTGGACCAGTGTGAAATACAACTTCACCGACGGCGGCCTCCTTGCGCCCCTGTCGTTGACCTCAAACCAGAGCGAAACGAAGGTCGGCGGCTTGCTCGGTTTCGGTACGGAATACATGTTTGCTCCGCACTGGACCGCCAAGATCGAATATAATTACGTGGACTACGGCAACCACACCGATAACCACACGCTGACTTTGGCCGCGCCCGGTGCCGCGCTGAATGTCAACGTGCCGGTCCAGTCCAGCCTCAAGGCCAGCACGATGAAGGCGGGCATCAACTACCTGTTCTAATCGGCGCCACATGTGCCCTAAAGAAGCTCCGGGGAGAAATACCCCGGAGCTTTTTCGTTGTGCGCCGTCGTGGCTCGTAGGTGCCCCGAGACCGAGTTCTCAACCCCGCAGCAAGCCGCCGGTGCGCTTGCCGACTTCGGCGACGATCTTTGCCGCCAGGGCCTCGATCTCGGCGTCGGTCATGGTCTTGTCGCGCGGCTGGATGGTGACGGCGATGGCGATCGATTTTTTGCCGGGCTCGATGCCCTTGCCTTCGTAGACGTCGAACACGGTGACGCCGGCGATCAGCTTGCGGTCGGCCGACTGCGCCGTGCGCACGATGTCGGCGGCTTTTACATTGCGCTCGACCACGAAGGCAAAATCGCGTTCGACCGGCTGGAACGGTGACAGCTCCAGCGCCGGCTTGGCGCGGGTCGCTTTCGTCTTCGGCTCCGGGATGCGCTCCAGAATGACTTCGAAGCCGACCAGCGGGCCTTCGGCGTCGAGCTTTTCCAGCGTGCCCGGATGCAATTCGCCGAAATGGCCGAGCACGTTTTGCGGGCCGATCTGGATCGTGCCGGAGCGGCCGGGGTGAAACCACGGCGGGCCGCCGGGCACGATTTGCAGCGCCTGCGCCGGCGCACCGGCCGCTATCAGCACGGTGAGCGCATCGGCTTTGGCATCGAAGGCGTCGACCTCGCCGTCGTGTTTGCTCCAGTGCCGGCCGATGCCGGACGGTTTGGCCAGCGCGCGGCGCACGCCCGCGGCAGCGGTGAGCTGATCGGCCGGCGTGTCGCCGCGAAAAATTTGGCCGACTTCGAACAAGCCGGCATCGGCGAAGCCGCGATCGGCGTTCTTCTGCGCTGCCGCGATCAGGCCGGGGATCAGGCTCGGCCGCATGTCGGAGAGATCGGCGGCGATCGGATTGGCCAGCGCCAGCTCGGGCTTGCCGCCGCCGAACAATTCGGCATGCGCTTTGGATATGAACGACCATGTCACCGCTTCGACCAGATTGCGCGCGGCGAGTGCGCGCTTGACCTTGCGCACGCGCAATTGGATTGGCGTAAGGACAGGCTTGCGCGGCGCTTCGCCGCGATCGAACGGCGTCGACGGCACGCGATCAACGCCGAAAATGCGCACCACCTCTTCGACGATGTCGGCCTTGCCCTCGACGTCGGGCCGCCACGACGGCACCGCGATCTTCACCCGCTCGCTTTGGCCGGCGACGAAGAAGCCGAGACGTTCGAGCACGCGGCGCATTTCCGGCTGCGGCACGGTGAGGCCGGCCAGGCGTTTGAGCTCGGACAGCGGGAAATCGATAATGCGCTCGCGCGGCTCGGCGCTGCCGGCGACGGTCGCCTCCGACGGCGTGCCGCCGCACAAGTCGAGCACCATGCGCGTCGCCAACTCCAGGCCCGGGAGCATGAAGGCCGGATCGACGCCGCGCTCGAAGCGGTAGCGGGCGTCGGAATTGATACCGAGCTTGCGGCCGCTCTGCGCGATGTTGATCTCGTTCCACAGCGCCGATTCGATCAGCACGTCGGTGGTGGTTTCCGAGCAGCCGGTTGTTTCGCCGCCCATGATGCCGGCCAGCGATTCGACGCCGTCTTCGTCGGCGATGACGCAGACGCTGTCGTCGAGCGTGTAGGTCTTGCCGTCGAGCGCCAGCAGTTTTTCGCCGTCTTTTTTCGCGCGACGTATGGTGAGGCCCCCGCGTACTTTCGCGGCGTCGAACACGTGCAGCGGCCGGCCGCGGTCGTAGGTGATGAAGTTGGTGATATCGACCAGCGCATTGATCGGCCGCAGCCCGATCGCGGTCAGCCGCTTCTGCAGCCACGCCGGCGATGGCCCGTTCTTGACGCCGCGCACGAGACGCAGCGTAAAGGCCGGGCACAGCTCCGGCGCCGCGATCTGCACCGCCACCGGGCAGGGGAATTCGCCCTTGACCGGCTTGATGGCCGTATCCTTGAACTTGCCCATGTCGGCCGCGGCCAGATCCCGGGCGATGCCGTGCACGCCGGCGCAGTCCGGCCGGTTCGGCGTCAAATTGATCTCGATCACCGGATCGTCGAGCCCGGCATATTGCGCGTAGCTCGCGCCGACCGGCGCATCGTCGGGCAAGTCGATGATGCCTTCGTGATCATCGGAGATTTTCAGCTCGAACTCCGACACCAGCATGCCGCGGCTCTCGACGCCGCGGATGGTGCCGACCGCGAGCGTCATATCCTTGCCGGGAATGTAAGCGCCCGGCGGTACGAACACGCCCTTCATGCCGGTGCGCGCATTCGGCGCGCCGCACACCACCTGCACCGGATCGCCCGAGCCGGTATCGACCATGCACACGCGGAGCCGGTCGGCGTTCGGATGCTGCTTGGCCTCGACCACGCGCGCGATGGTGAACGGCGCGAGCTGTTTGCCCATGTCGTCTATGCGCTCGACCTCGAGCCCGATCATGGTCAGCTTGTCGGTGATCTCGCCGAGCGCGTGGTCGGTGTCGAGATGCTCCTTGAGCCAGGCGAGGGTGAATTTCATCACGAGCTCAATCCGCCCGCCAGCGTCGGGACATCGAGCGGGCGGAAGCTGTAATGCGCCAGCCAGCGCACGTCGCCCTCGAAGAAGGTGCGCAGGTCCGGCATGCCGTACTTGAGCATGGCGAGGCGGTCGATCCCCATGCCCCAGGCAAAGCCTTGGTATTCGTCGGGATCGAGGCCACAGTTTTTCAGCACGTTCGGATGCACCATGCCGCAGCCGAGAATCTCCATCCACTGGTCGCCTTCGCCAAAGCGGACTTCGCCCTTGTCGCGGCGGTATTGGATGTCAACTTCGAGCGACGGCTCGGTGAACGGGAAGAACCCCGGCCGGAACCGCATGCCGACCCTGTCGACCTCGAAGAACGCCTTGAAGAATTCTTCAAGAATCCATTTCAGGTGGCCGAGATGGGAGCCCTTGTCGATGACCAGGCCCTCGACCTGGTGGAACATCGGCGTGTGCGTTTGATCTGAGTCGCGGCGATAGGTGCGGCCGGGAATGATGACGCGGATCGGCGGCTTTTGGCTCAGCATGGTGCGCACCTGCACCGGCGAGGTGTGGGTGCGCAGCAGTAAGCGCGTGCCGTCCGGCTTCGGATTGAAGAAGAACGTGTCGTGCATGTCGCGCGCCGGATGGTCTTCCGGGAAATTCAGCTTGGTGAAATTGTAGTCGTTGGTCTCGATGTCCGGCCCTTCGGCGACAGCAAAGCCCATGTCGGCGAAGATAGCTGTCAGTTCATCGGTCACCTGCGTGATCGGATGGACGCGGCCGATCTCGGCCGGCGCCTCACGCACCGGCAAGGTGACGTCGACGCTCTCGGTGTTGAGGCGGGCTTCGAGCGCCGCATCCTTGAGCGCCTCGCGGCGCGCGGCGAGCGCCGCGTTGACGCGATCCTTCAGTCCGTTGATCAGCGGCCCTTGGCTCTTGCGCTCTTCCGGCGGCAACGTGCCGAGCGTTTTTAGGAGCGCGGTGAGGGAGCCGCTCTTGCCGAGAGCGGCGACGCGCACCGCTTCGAGCGCCGCGTCGTCGCCCGCGGCGGCGACATCGGCGAGAATTTGCTGCTCGAGTTGTGCGGTCATGGTGGCGCTCAATCCGGCATGAACGGCAGGTCGGTATCGCCCGGCCGGCCGCCGGCCTGGGTCAGCATCGAATGGACCTGGCCGCGATGGTGGGTTTGGTGATTGAACATATGGGTGACCAGCATCCAGCGCGGCCGCGTCCATTCGCGTTTGGTGGCGCCGGAATAATAAGTCTGGTCGGCGCCGAGCCAGCCATCGTCGACCTTGTCGGCCCAGTCGATCATGATCTGGTCGAAGTTTTTGCGCTCGGACTTCAGATTGTCCCAGTCCGGATAGAGCGACACCGATTCCGGAATGCCGACCGTCGGCCGCGGCAGGTCGGTGAACCGGCCCATCCAGCTGCGGTCTCCCCACAGAATGTGGCTCAGCGTCTTGTGGATCGAACCGAACCAGGCGCCGCGCTCGCGCCGGCGCTCGTCGTCCGACAAGCTGTCGGCGACGCCGTAAAGGTTTTCATTCTGCCAGCGATTGTAACGCGCCATCCGCTGGACGTACGCGCGGTCGATCATGACACGTCACGCAAGCGCCGATTTGGCCTGGCCGACGATCGCCTCGAACGCCACCGGTTCGGTAATGGCGAGGTCCGAGAGCACTTTGCGGTCGACCATGATGCCGGCCTTGCTCAAGCCGGCGATGAAGCGGCTGTAGTTCAGCCCGAACGGGCGCACCGCCGCATTGAGGCGCTGGATCCAAAGTGCGCGGAAGGTGCGCTTCTTGCGCTTGCGGTCGCGGAAGGCATATTGGCCCGCCTTCTCCACCGCCTGCTTGGCGATGCGGATCGTGTTCTTGCGCCGGCCGCGATAACCCTTGGCGGCCTTGAGCACCTTCTTGTGCTTGGCATGGGATGTGACGCCGCGTTTGACGCGTGCCATGGTCGATCTCCTTTGAAAATTCGCAGAACGTTGAAACGGTACGCTGCAGAAAGCAGGCGGACGTCAGCCGTTCGGCAAAAAGTACTTTTTGATGTTGTCGCCGTCGGTCTTGAACAGCACGTTGGTGCCGCGCAATTGGCGGATCTGCTTCTTGGTGCGCTTGATCATGCCGTGGCGCTTGCGCGACTGCGCATAGAGGACCTTTCCGGACCCCGTCACCTTGAAGCGCTTCTTGGCGCCCGACTTGGTCTTGATCTTGGGCATTTGGCTCTCCTATGGCGGGAAGCGCGAGCGCTCCGTCCGCCGAAAATGCTCATAAATGAGCGGGGTGTGCGTGAGCACATCGCCGCCGCCACGGCAGCCCTTAATCAGCCGGGCGACGGAAGGGCGCGGTTATGGCAGAGCAAACCGATTAAGGCAATCAACCCCGTGCCTCCTCCCCCGCTTGCGGGGGAGGGCAGCGTGGGGCTAGCGGGGCGCCAAAACCATGACGACTTGGCGGCCTTCGAAGCGTGGTTCCTGCTCGATCTTGGCGATTTTCGCGGTGTCGACCTTGACCCGGTCTAAGAGCTTATAGCCAAGCTCCTGGTGCGCCATTTCGCGGCCACGGAACCGCAACGTCACCTTGACCTTGTCGCCTTCCTCGAAGAAGCGCTCCATCGACCGCATCTTCACGTCGTAATCGTGATGATCGATCATCGGCCGCAGCTTGATCTCCTTGATCTCGACGACCTTCTGCTTCTTGCGCGCCTCGGCGGCTTTCTTCTGCGCCTGATATTTGTATTTGCCGTAATCGAGAATTTTTGCGACCGGCGGCACTGAGTTTGGCGCGATCTCGACCAGATCGAGGCCGGCCTCCTGGGCCATGGCAATCGCTGCCTCGATTTCGGTGACGCCCTTGTTGGCGCCGTCTTTGTCGATGAGTTGGACCTCGCGTACGCGGATCTCCTCGTTGATGCGCGGACCCTCCTTGGCGGCGGGCTGCGGCGCTCTGCTGGGGCGGCGAATGGGTTTTGACTCCTCAGGTGGTTGCAGTAAACGCGGAGAATCGGGAGTTTCCGGGCATAAGTCAACGACAATGCGCGTTGCGTGCCTGGCGTGATTGATGTTTCGTCACCTGCCTCAGGATGACGGAAGCGGCGATGAACGATAACAGCCTGAAATTCCTGCACATTGGCGACGGCGCCGGGCGGCGCGGCATTGCCGTGCGCGCGCAGGCGGGCGCCGCGCCCGGGCTGCTTTGGCTGGGCGGCTACAAGTCCGACATGAAGGGCACCAAGGCTGTGGCGTTGGCCGACTGGGCGGCGCAGGCGGGGCGGGCCTGCGTGCGGTTCGACTATTCCGGCCACGGCGAGTCGGAAGGCGCGTTCACCGACGGCACCATCGGCCGCTGGCTCGCCGACAGCCTGGCGGTGTTCGATGCCTGCTGCGAGGGGCCGCAAATCCTGATCGGCTCGTCCATGGGCGGCTGGCTGGCGCTGCTGCTGACGCGCGAGTTGAAGCGCCGTCCGCCTCCGCAAGCCGCATCCATAGCCGGCATGGTGCTGATCGCGCCCGCGGTGGATTTCACCGAAGAGCTGATGTGGAAACGGTTCACGCCCGAGATCAAGCGCGAGCTTGAGGAGACGGGCCTCTGGGCGCGGCCGTCGCAATATTCGGCAGAGCCTTATCTGGTGACGCGGCAATTGATCGAGGAGGGCCGCCAGCACCTCTTGCTCGGCGGCTTGATCGAGACCGGCTGCCCGGTGCGCATCCTGCAAGGCGTCGAGGATCCCGACGTACCGTGGCAGCACGCCGTCGAATTGACCTCGCGGCTGGCCAGCGACGACGTCGTGCTCACTCTGGTCAAGGATGGCGATCACCGCCTGTCGCGGCCCGAGGATATCGAGCGGCTGATCGCGGCGGTGAAGGAGTTTTAGCTCGCCGCTACTTCGGTTTCCTCGAACGCCACGCCGAGCTCGTCGTTGGTGCGCCAGACGACGCGGCAGGCGCGCCGCGTGCGGCCCTGCTCGAAGGTCAGTTCGAAGGTCTCCGGCAGGCCATAGGTGTTGGCGAGCTTCAGGCAGGCTCCGCTCGACGTAATGTTCTGCACCGTGCAGTGAATCATCGATCCGCGGTGCGGCGGGATGATCTTGGCGCTGCGCGACATGCGGGTGCGGGTGACGTCTCTGCGTTCCTTGTCGTCGTTGTCGTCTTTCATGACGCGGTGGTGCCTGCGTGACGGCGCGAGCTCGAGCGCCGGTGTGCGTTGTAGCGCGCAATTCTTACGGATCGTCGAACGGTTCCGTGCGCAGAAGGTTAACGGCGCGGAAGGAATTCGACGAAATTTTTGCCGCTTTCACCGCAAACGCAAAGCGGGAGGCCTGAAGCCTCCCGCTCTTACGCAACGCATGCTCAACTGACACACACGCACTAAACCAAAGCCTTAGCCCTTGCTGACGACGTCCACCGTCACCGATGCGAGCCCGGAACAGCCGATGGCGTGGGCTGCTCCCGGCGTCAGGTCGATGATGCGGCCTTTGACGAACGGCCCGCGATCATTGATGCGCACCACGACGGAGCGGCCGTTGCTGGTGTTGGTCACGCGCACCATGGTGCCAAACGGCAGGGTGCGATGAGCCGCGGTCATACCCGAAGCCACGACCCGTTCGCCGGTGGCGGTTGGCCCCTCGGAATAAACTGAAGCAATTCCGCTTTGCGCCGATGCAATCGTCGGCATCGAGATAGTAGAAACAACAAGAGCCGAAAGTACAAAAAGCTTTGTCAGGCTATTACCAGCCATGATCTTCCTATTCAGTTGTTGATGGGAAGGGTGAATAGGCTCTTTGGTCTTGAGCCGGGCTCGCTAAGACAGGCTAAATATGGTCATTGTGCGACGCAGCAATTTTGCCTGATCTTTATGCGGTAACGGGTTCCTGCCCTCCTTGTGGGCAAAACTCATAAGCCACTGTTTTTGAAAAAGAAAAGGTGAGGTGCCAGCTGCCAAAAAGCTGCGCTATGCGAGAGCGGGATTCTGCTCTGCGTGCAAGTGCGGAATCAAACGGTGCCTTCGGCCGTTGTTTTAATCGGCCTGCCGGGCCAGCGATCCGATGGCGATGACTATGCCTGCGCGGCAGCGGCGGTCGGCAGCACGTAGCTTTTGAATTGGTCCCGTAGCGCGGTCTTGAGAATCTTTCCGGTCGCGGTGTGCGGGATTTCGGGCACGAAGGCGACGTCGTCGGGCATCCACCACTTGGCGATCTTGCCGTCGAGGAACGCCAACAGCTCCGCCTTGGTCGCCGTTTGCTCCGGCTTGAGCACGACAATGAGCAGCGGCCGCTCGTCCCATTTCGGATGGCGCACGCCGATCACCGCGGCCTCCGCCACTTTCGGATGGCCGACCGCGAAGTTCTCGATGTCGATCGAGGAAATCCATTCGCCGCCCGACTTGATCACGTCCTTGGAACGGTCGGTGATCTGCATGTAACCGTAGCGGTCGAGCGTGGCGACGTCGCCGGTGTCCAAATAGCCGTTGTCGTCGAGGAGCGAGCCCGCTTCCTTGAAGTACGCGCGCGCCACCGACGGCCCGCGCACCTTCAGCCGACCGAACTTTTTGCCGTCGCGCGACAACTCCTTGTCGTCGTCGTCGGTGATCTTCATCTCGACGCCGAACGGCGGATGGCCCTGCTTCATCTGCACGTCGAGCCGCGCTTCGCCCGATAGGCCGGCATATTCCGGCTTGATCGAGCCGAGCGTGCCGAGCGGGCTCATCTCGGTCATGCCCCAGGCGTGCAGCACATCGACGTCATAGACCTCCTGGAATTTCTGCGTCATCGCACGCGGGCAGGCCGAGCCGCCGATCACCACTTTCTTCAGATAGGGCAGCTTCAGATTGTTGGCTTCGAGGTGTTGCAGCAGCATCAGCCACACGGTGGGCACCGCGGCGGTGAAGCTGACGCGATAGGTGTCGAGCAATTCGTAGATCGAGGCGCCGTCAAGCTTGGCGCCGGGCATCACCATGGCGGCGCCGACCATCGGCGAGGTCAGTGCCAGTCCCCAGCAGTTGGCGTGGAACATCGGCACCACCGGCAGGATCACGTCGCGCGAGGCGAGCCCCATGGCGTCAAGCTGCGCCGCCACCATCGAATGCAGCACGTTGGAGCGGTGCGAATAGACCACGCCTTTCGGATTGCCCGTGGTGCCCGACGTGTAGCACATGCCGGCCGCGGTATTTTCGTCAAAAGTCTTCCAGATAAAGTCGCCGTCGACGTCGGCGATCCACTCCTCGTAGGGCACGGCATTTTTCAACGTGGTCGCCGGCATATGCGCCGCGTCGGTCAGCACCACGTATTTCTCGATGGATTTCAGCTTGTCGGCGATCTTTTCCAAAAGCGGCACGAAGGTGAGATCGACCATCACGATGCGGTCTTCGGCATGGTTGACGATCCAGACGATCTGCTCGGGGAACAGCCGCGGATTGACAGTGTGATAGATGGCGCCGATGCCCATGATGCCGTACCAGGCCTCGAGATGCCGCCAGGTGTTCCAGGCCAGCGTCGCCACCCGGTCGCCGAGCTTGATGCCGTCCTTGTCCAGCCGCTGCGAGACCCGCAGCGCCCGCTTGCGCAGGTCGGCATAGTTCGTGGTGTGGAACGGGCCTTCGATCGAGCGCGTGATGATCTGCCGCTCGGCATTATAAGTCGCGGCGTGGTCGAGGATGCGATTGCAAAGCAGCGGCCAGTCCTGCATCAGCCCGAACATGATGTCGCCTCCCACGGGTCGTGTATTATCGCGCTAGAGCATGATCCCGAAAAGTGGATGCCGGTTTTCGGATAAGATCATGCGCAAACAAAGATTCTAGACCATGATCCGGTTCAGTTGAATCGGATCATGGTCTAGGCCGCGGCGGTCGCCGGCAGCCGGCTTTAAGTTAACCTCGTGCGCCGCCAAGGCAAATACCGTTTGCCTTGAATGCCGGCGTCCGGTCGGCTTAAAGCATATCCGGTTGCGGCGGCGGCGCGCGGGTGGGAGAGCTGTGGCGTGAGGTTTTGCGGCCCAAAAGCTGCCTTGGCGCTTGGCGTTTTGCTGTGCGCAGGCCTTTTGCTGTGCGGAAGCCTTTTGCTGTGCGCAAGCCCCGCGGCGTGGGCGCAATTGGCGTTGGTTCCGCAGGCGAAGCAGGCTCGCGCCGAGCGCGGCCCGCCGGCCCCGGTCGCTTTGCCGCAGGAATTTGCCCCGCCGCAGGAAGCCTATGCGGCATTCCCGGAAGAGCCTGCCGCCGCGGCCGCGCCGTCGGCGCCGTCGGCCTGCCAGGTGCGGCTGGCCAAAATCGCGGTGTTCCAGCCGCTGCCGACCCTGGTCGGTCCCGGCGAATGCGGCGCCGTCGACGCGGTGCATCTGGATGCGGTGATCCTGCCCGACCAGAGCAAGGTGGCGGTGACGCCGGCGGGGGTCTTGCGCTGTCCGATGGCGGAAGAGCTGGCGCGCTGGGTGCGCGACGACGTGGCGCCGACGGCGACAAAGCTCGGCTCGCCGCTGCGCGTGCTCGACAATTTCGACTCCTATGAATGCCGCGGCCGCAATCGGGTGCGCGGCGCCACGCTCAGCGAGCACGGCCGCGCCGACGCCATCGACGTGCGCCTGTTCAAGCTCGCCGACGGCCGCTCGCTGACGCTGACCGATATGAACGTGGACAAGGCTTGGCGCGAGACCATCAAGGCGAGCGTCTGCGCGCGGTTCTCCACGGTGCTCGGACCCGGCTCCGACGGCAATCACGAGGAGCACATCCACCTCGATCTCGCCGAGCGGCGCAACAATTACAAGCTCTGTGAATGGGATGTCCGCGTGCCGCCGCCGCCGGTGGCGGTCGCGCAGGCGGAAGACACCGCGCCGCCGGCCGAGGCCGCGGCAACCGAGGGTGACGACGACACGGCGCTGATTCCGCTCGACATGGTGCCGCTGCCACGTCCGCGCCCGAAACTGGCCGAGGACGCTTCGGCCCGGACGAAAAAATCCGATCGCAATTAGCAAATATCGCAAAGATGCAACACTTCGCGTCAACTGATCCGCTGTTTTGCGCGACAGTCGAGAAAAAAGTTAGCGATCGTCGAAATGGAGTCCTAGGAGATTTAGGCGCATCGTGCCACGGAGGGCGATTTCTGCTGGGCTGGGCTCATGCAGGACTGGATGCTGATAACGGCGCCGCTGGCGCTCACGCTTTATTTCCTGGCCTTCCAAGACCAGTTCAGAGCGTTGTTGTCTTGGCTTGGGGCGCTGGTCAATTAGAGCATGATCCGGGAAAAGTGGATGCCGGTTTTCCGAAAAGATCATGCTCCAACGAAAAAACTAGACCATGATCCGGTTCAATTTGATCGGATCATGGTCTAGGCCGACTGCTCATGAACGCGCCGCGGGCGGGAGCTGTTCCAGCAATCGCGGCATGGCTCCGGCAGAGCGCCGGGCGACGACGAATATTTCGCCTCGTTCCCAGATCAGTCACGCCAAAGGCATCAACCCGATTGCCCGGCAGCCGCGCGCTCGCTCCGCGTTTCGATATCTTTCGGTGCGGAGCACGCTTGACGCCTCTCTCTGCATGAAATTCGCGAGAAAGCATTCGCGTCGATGGCCGCCATGGCCATCTGCATCGCTGCTTCCGCGGCCATTGCATCCATGCCGGTGATGAATTTGTCGAGCGCCCTGCGGCGGCGGGCCATGGCCCTTAAGAGGACTTTCCCATTGGCGCGCTCGACGCTCGCACGCCACTTCCCAGGCTCTCGCTCGAAAGCCTTCACGACAAACTGCTTGTATTCCATGGCGCCCCCCCGTCGCCATGAGTCTGTCGCGGATTATGGCGGGCGATGGGCGGTATTATGTTACAATGCCGGACCGGTCGCCTTACATGCGGCCGCGGCCCAGGCGGAATTGCTCCTCCCCCTTCAGGGTAAAGATCAGCGCTGCCGGAAATCGCACCAGCGGAGCAATCCACCGGGCTTTCGCCCCGCGGAATTCAGCCCTTCACCGGCCCGTTGTTACGAAGTCTTTTTCGGAGCCCGCGTCGCCACACAGCCGCAGACCACAAGCGCGATCAGGACGGCAAGAAAGAGTCCAAGTTCCACCATGCTTACTCTCCGTCGCCCCGCATGGGGTTGGCATCAGGTCTTGCGCAGTAACGCGGGCAGCCTAGCAGCATTGACAGCAGCGAGTCTTGTCGCGTCGCGCATATAAACCTCATTGCGACGTTTTACCCTGGGCAGGCCGTAACGGCTGAATTCTCACCCCGTGCGTTTCGGGCAATTTGAGCCGATGATGATTTTAGGAGTACGGATCATCTTGACCGGCCCGCGACGGCGGGCGGCAGACGGAAGCTTTTGTTGTGAACGAGCTCATTGAACAAATCCGGCTGGCTGCTCGCGCTCTCGCGGAGTTCAGCGGCCATTTGTTCGATCCGACGATCAGGCTCGGGGTCACCGGGCTTTCCAACGCCGGCAAGACCGTCTTCATCACCGCGCTGGTTCATGGCCTGTTGCGCGGCGGACGTTTCCCGGTGTTCGAGGCGATGGCTGCCGGCCGCGTGGCGCGCGCCTATCTGGCGCCGCAGCCGGACTATGCGGTGCCGCGGTTCGATTACGAGAGCCATTTGGACGCGCTGGTCGACAAACGGCAGTGGCCGGCCTCGACGCGGCAAATCAGCGAGTTGCGCCTCGTCATCGACTATCAATCGCAGCGCGGCCATCAGCGTGCGTTGACGCTCGACATCGTCGACTATCCGGGCGAGTGGCTGCTGGACCTCCCGCTGCTCGACAAAAGCTATGAGGCGTGGGCGGCCGAGAGCGTAAAACTCTCCCGGCTCGGGCCGCGTGCCGGCCTCGCCAAGGATTGGAATTCGTATCTGGCGACGCTCGACCCGCAAGGCGCCGCGGACGAGCAGGCGGCGCTGACCGCGGCAAAACTCTTCACCGCGTATCTGAAGGCCTGCCGCGACAAGAACTATGCGATGAGTCTCTTGCCGCCGGGGCGGTTTCTGATGCCGGGCGATCTCGACAATACGCCGGCGCTGACGTTTGCGCCGCTCGACGTCGCGGGCGAAGGTTTCGCGCCAAAAAGCTCGCTCTGGGCGATGATGCGCCGCCGCTATGACGCCTACAGGGAGATCGTGGTCCGGCCTTTTTTCCGCGATCACTTTGCCCGGCTCGATCGCCAGATCGTGCTGGTCGATACCTTGGCGGCGATCAATGCCGGTCCCGACGCGGTTCTCGATCTTGAACGCGCGCTGGCCCAAGTCCTCGACTGTTTTCAAATCGGCCGCAAAACTGTTCTGAGCACGATGCTGCGTCCGCGCATCGACCGCATTCTGCTGGCCGCCACCAAGGCCGATCATCTGCACCACACCAGTCACGATCGGCTCGAAGCCGTGCTCAAGCGCTTGACCCAAGAGGCGGCGGCGAAAGCCGAGATCGCCGGCGCCCAGGTCGACGTCGTCGCGCTCGCGGCCGTGCGCGCCACCCGCGAAGCAACGGTGCGGCGGGCGCGCCAGCAGTTGCCTTGCATCCTCGGCGTGCCTGTGGCCGGCGAGGTGTTGGCGGGAGAAACGTTCGACGGGGAAACCGAGGCGGCCATGTTTCCAGGCGACCTGCCTGACGATCCCAACGAACTGTTCCGCAGCGGCGCAAGCGCGTTTCAAGGCATTTCCACCACCTCGCCGCAAAATGCCGACTTCCGCTTCTTGCGGGTGCGGCCGCCGCTTCTTGAGGCAACCGAAAGCGGCATACCCGCGCTGCCTCACATTCGCCTCGACCGCGCGCTGCAATTCCTGATCGGAGACCGGCTGCAATGAGCAAAACCTGGCCGCATCGACCGCCGGCGGTCTTTCGCCTCGACGACGATGACGTGATGGTCGGTCTGGCCAAAGACGAAGCCGCCAAACACGCCGTGCAAGTGATACCCGAGCCCGACGCCGAGACGTCGATCATTGCCGTCGACGATCCTCTGCAATGGCCGCGGCGGCGTTTCCGCTGGGGCGCGCTGTTCTGGGGCGCCGTGGGCGCTTTGATCTTGCTCGCCGCCGGTCTCGCGGTGGTTCGTCTGATCGAGGATCTGTTCGCGCGCAACCAGGAATTCGGGTTTCTCGGGCTGGCGCTCGCGATCCTGGCCGCAGTCTCGTTTTTGGTCGTTGTCATTCGCGAGACGATGGGTCTGGCGCGGCTTGCGACCATCGAGAAGCTTCATCGGCGCGCCTTGGATACGCTCTTGAACGATGACCGCCAGGAAGGCCTGGCCGTTGCGCGCGATCTCCTTGCGCTCACGCGCCGCATGCCGCGGCTGGCCCGCGGCCGCGCCGCCATGGAAACTCATCTAGGCGATATCATCGACGGCGCCGACATGGTCCGGCTTGCCGAGCGCGAGCTGATGACGCCGCTGGATCAGCAGGCGCGCCGCATCGTCACCGCGGCCGCAACGCGGGTGTCGGCCTTCACCGCGCTGAGCCCGCGCGCCGCCATCGACGTGCTGTTCGTCTTCGGCTCCGCGCTGGTTCTGGTGCGCCGGCTGTCTTTACTGTACGGCGCGCGACCGGGCGCGCTTGGCTTGATCCGGCTCCTGCGTCTTGTGGTCTTGCATCTGGCGATGACCGGGGGAATGGCGACCACCGACGGCCTGGTTCAACAGATGCTCGGCCACGGCATCGCGGGCAAGTTGTCGGCACGGCTCGGCGAGGGTCTGCTGAACGGCTTCCTCACCGCACGCTTGGGCCTCGCGACAATCGACGTCGTTCGGCCGCTGCCGTTCACCGCCTTGCCGCGTCCGACGGTGAGCAATCTGATGAGCGACGTGCTGCGCGGCTTTGGCGACAAGGGAAGCGACGCCGCTGGTGATCGATCCTAATTTGCCTGCGCGGTCTTGTCGATCGACGCGGTCGGCAGAACGACCTGGAACAGGGCGCCGTTATTGCCGTCCGACGACGCAGTCAATTGGCCGCCATGTTGCTCGACAATCATACGGCAAATCGCCAGACCCAATCCCATTCCTTGCGACTTCGTCGTCAGGAACGCGCTGAATATGCTGTCCAATTTTTGCGGAGCAATTCCAGGCCCTGAGTCTTCCACCGCAACCGCGATGGCATCGCGACCACGACGCTCGGTCGTCACCCGCAGCAGCCGGCTTCGATCGGTCGTCGTGTCCATTGCTTCGACCGCGTTGTTGGCCAGATTAAAAATGACCTCGCGCAATTGAGCCCTGTTGCCGTCAACAAGAGGTAGTTCGGTCAGTTTGGAGCGCGCCTCAACCCCGTGGTCCTTCAGCTCTTCGCGCAACGACTGTAATACCTCGGCAATAATCTCGTTCACGTCGATCCGCTGCCGCCCCTGATCGCCCTTGCGGAACAAGGCGCGAATGGCGTCGAACACTTCGCTGGTACGATGACTTTCGCCTTGGATCCTGTTCAGAGCCGCCCGTAATTCGTCGTGATCCGGTGGCGTCCGTTCAAGCCAGCGCAGTGCGGCACTGGCGTTTGACACGATGCTTGCCAGGGGCTGCCTGACTTCATGAGCAATCGCCCCGGTCAGCGCCTGTGCGCTCATGAGCTTATTGTCCCGTTCGCGCTCCAGCATCATGTTGGCGCGAGCAAGCCGTGCCTCGTTCTCTCGCCGCTCGGCAAACAGCGCGGCCAGAACGTATACGCCGAGCGCCACGAACAAAATAACAGCCTGGGCTTGCGGGATTCGGTCGGCGAATGAAAGACTGGCGTCGCCAAAATGACCCAGGCCGAAGACCGCCGTGGAAACGACGGTCGTGGAGACCAGGAAGGCCGCGGCCGCGGCAAAGACCGGCCGACAACGGGCGGCAATCCACAACAATATTGGAAACAGCAGGGCGACCGGCACCACGGTCTCCCAAGGCTCCTGCGGCAGCGAAATCGCGATTGCGGTCATCACCGCAAGCGCCACCAGTGCCGCCGTGCCTTCGATGAGCTCGCTACGTGGCGGCGGTTGCCGCAGGGCGGTGGCGAGCTCGATCACCAGCGGTGCGACAATCACGATGCCGATGGCGTCGGATGCGAACCAGTGCTGCCAGGTCGTCAGCATTTCTGCCGATGGGCCGGAAAACATCCGGTACGTCACGGCACCGCCGACCCCCGAGACGGCAGTTCCGACGATTGCCGCCACAAGCAGGCCCAGAACCTGGCGCAGCCGGCCAATGCTGAAATCAGTACCGAAGTAGCGCTCGATGAGTGCGGCTGTGATCACGGCCTCTGCTGCGTTGCACAGACCCAAAGCGGCACCGGCCCAGAGCGGGTCCGCGATCAGTTGATGAATTACGATCGTCGCAACTGTCACCCCGGCCGCGACCGGCCATCGCGAACGGGGCCCCAGAGCGATTAAGACACCTGAGGAAATACCTGCCGCGGGCCAGAACACGGCCACGCCTTCAGGTTTCAAGACCAAACCGACGCTCAGCCGTGCCGCGAGGAAATAGGCCAGGCCGACCGCCGCGGCGAGCCCAACGCTACGAACCAATCCCCGCGCCAGATCATCGGCAACAGATCGCTGGCGTTGGCCGCGTGCTAGTAAGCCCTCAAGCATACGCCAATAACTCCAGCATATACTTCTTATTAGATTCCAATTTCGCGCTTGCCGCAAATCGGACTGCGGGAGCCTCGGTTCACAGGTCACCCTTAAAATTCGGACGTTGTCTGCGCGTTTTGCGTCACGTGCAGAGACTCCAGGAAAGCGAGCACCGTGGCTTCAAGCCTCGCGTGCCTGAAGCTGGTTGATCATCGCCTGCACCGCGCGCGCGACTGCTTGCCGGCAGTCGCGAACCTCGGGCGGCAAAATCCGGCGCCTATCGCATCAGCAAGGTCATGCCGCCGAGACCCAGCGAGACCTGAAAGCCGGCTTGAACGCCCTGCAATGTGAGAACGACGCCGTTGCCGTTCTGCAGCGTTGCCACCTGAGCGCCGCCGACAAAAGCGCCGCCGGCGCCGACGCCCGCATAAGTGCCGTTGATGGCGCCAGGGCTCGTCAAATTACCGGCAGTGCCGACCAGGTCCACCGCCGCGATGCCGAGGCTGCCGATGCCGATGCCGCTGACGGACAGCCGATAGCTGTGGCCATGAAAGATCAAGACGCCGCGGCCGCCGCCGACGCCGACGATGAATCCCACTCTGACGATGTGCAGACGGACGGTGCCCGTGGTCTGCGCCTGCGAGGGCGTGGCAGCGCCCAGCAGCATCACCGCCAACGACACCACGGCCGCAGCCATTTTCATTGCACGCACAAGCATTGACGCCTCCCGATTGATTTTGCCGTTCCGTTAGCCCGGAGCGGAGAAGTAACACAATTCTCGACCGGCTTACATATTGGACCACGGTCCAATAGGCGCCCCGAGCCCTGAGAAGAAGCATCGCCGTCGGGCGCTCAATGCTCGTAGATCAAGCACGTCGTCGTGCCGTGAGCGAGAACGCGGCCATCCTTGTCCGTCAACTTTCCCTCGGCGGTGCCGACACGGCGCCCGCAACTGATGACCTTGCCTTCCGCCTTCACCAGGCCGGTCTGCGGCGTGATGGGCCGAACCAGCGAAATCTTGAACTCGAGCGTCGTTTGCGCAAAGCCCTTGTCCAGCATCGACTGGACGGCGAGCCCCATGGCGCTGTCGAGCAAGGTTGCGGCAAGGCCGCCGTGGACCGTGCCTGCAGGATTGCGGTGCCCCGCATGGGGCGTTGCGCCGGTAACCACGCGGCCCTTGGCAACTTCGACAATGTCATAGCCAAGCGTTTCCGCCATGCTGTTCAGCGGCAGCGTGCCGTCGACCAGCCCCTGGACGAATTCGAGACCGCTCAAGGCGCGTTGTTGGTCGTCATCGATGACGCCAAAATGTTTGCTAACGGAAGATTGCGTCATGAATAGCGCTCCGCGCGAGTTGGTAGCGCGGCGGCCACAGCGCCGACGGCACGACCAACTTTCCCACGTTGGTGTCAGGGTCGCCCGGGAGTAGCTCTAGAACCACCCGTTTTCTGCGGAGCCAATCGCCGTAGCTTCAGGCCTTGCGCGCCTGATGCTTGTCGATCGCCGCCTGCACCGCGGCGCGCGACTGGTCGCCGGCGCTCGCGTATTTCGCCTTGGCGTCGTCGTAGCTCCATTGCCGCAGTTCGTTCGAGTTGCGCTGAAAGTGCGGGTGGACGTGGCGCGCCATCAGTTCGTAGCTTTTTTGCGTCGCCGGCCAGTCGGCCCAATTGTGCGCCAGCAACAGCACGCCGCCGAAGCCGCCGTTCGAACCGCGCCACAGCCGCTCGAAATGGCGGATGCAGTCGTCCGGGGTGCCGATACAAGCAATACCCGAAGCCACCAGATACTCGGCCGGGTCGGTGGTGATGTCGGGCGGCACGATGGGGAAGGTCGCCACTTCGCTGAAATAGCGCTTGAAGTCTTCCAGGCCGAATTTCATGTCGGCGCGCGCCTGCTCGCGTGTCTCTGCCACGTGCGCGAAGGTGACGATGCGCCACTTCTTGCGATCAGGTGTCTTGCCGTGCGCCCGCGCGCTCTCCTCGTAGACGCCCCAGTTGCTGGCATGGGCTTTCAGCGCATCGTCCGAGGTGCCGCCGATCGAGAGCATGCCGATGCCGTGCTTGCCGGCCGACAGCGCGCCGGTCGGCGACCGCGCCGACGCCACCGCCATCTCCATCATCGGCTGCGAATAGCTTTTGAACTGCAGGCGCGCTTCGTGCAGCTCGAACCAGTCGGTCTTTTTGGTCACCGTGCCGCCCGTCATCAACTCCATGATGACGTCGAGCGCCTCGTCGAGCTTGCGCCGCTGGTCCTCGGCCTTGAGCCCCATCTTGATCGCGTCATAAACCAGCGAGCCCGGCCCGACCCCGAACATGGCGCGGCCGCGCGTCATGTAGTCGAGCTGCATCATGCGGCCCGCGACGGTGAACGGGTTGTGATAGGGCAGCGAGACCACGCCGGTGCCGAGCCGGATGTGGCGGGTGCGCTCGGCCGCCGCGGCGATGAACATTTCGGGGCAGGCGATGATCTCGTAGCCGCCCGAATGGTGCTCGCCGATCCAGGCCTCGTGATAGTTCAGCCGGTCGAGATGGACTAACAGTTCCATATCGCGCTCGAGCGCCAGCAGCGGGTTTTCGGTCAGCGCATGAAACGGCGCGAGGAAAATGCCGGTTTTCAGAAATCTGTCTTGCATGGGTCTTTTTCTCGGCTGTCGCGTTGGCACTGATGGTAGCAACAAACGGTCGACGAACAAGCCGATGGCGCGGCAAAGTGGTATAAACTAACATGTTCGCAGCCGAGGGAGGCTGCCGCTCATGACTTCCGTGGCAGATATCAAAGAGGACCTTCCGGATTGGCCGGACGATGTCATTGAGGATTGGCTGCACTACTTCGCCAACGAGCCGGATTGCAAGTGGCCACCGCCTGATCCGCTGGGCGATCATCGTTGGGCGGGCATTCTCGGAGACAGGCCACTTTCTTGGTGGAAGGACGTGACATGGGAAAAGGAAATGGTGAAGTGCGATTCGGGCAGCCTCGCGCCAAAATCGCGCACGATTGCCGCAAAGATGGTCACCGAGATCGGCCGCGGCACCGCCGATGCGGTGACTAAGCGGCGTTATCAGCAGGCGTTACAATATATCCTGAATAACGGCGTTTTCTTTAAACCCGTCGTCGCGATGAAAACGCCGGGCGGCTTGCTAGTCCTTGACGGCAATCACCGCATGGGCGCGTTTTGCGGGTTGCAGATATTGCCCGATGGGTGGTTTGCAAAGCTAAACAAAAAGAGGGCGTCGCTCGATCAAGAGGCCTGGGTCGGCACACACAGTCGCGGCGAAACGCCTTTAAGTTAAAGCGTGAGAATGGCGACCCATAGGAGAGCGTTCATTTCAATAAAGTCCCCTTTGCGGGAAATTTTGTTGACTGGTGGCTAAAACGATTAGGGGAAGAGGTTCGATTACTCGCGCGATGCCGAAACCTCCCCTGTCTTGGGGTCCCATGAGTCGCTAGCACTCCGAACCCTGTCATCGAGGACGCGCTGAACGACGGTGCTAAACTCTTCAATCGAAAGATGAAGCAGCCGAGCTTTTAGATGCCTGTCTGATGCTATAAGCAACCCGTTGGGTATCGTTGCTTCATCGCTAGCAAACATGAACTGAGATGAGTGGATGATCTCATTGGCAAGGTCATTGATTTTAAGACGTTTGGTGCCCGCAGTTTTGAAATTGTAGCTCCGAAACGCCTCACCTCCGCTACGGCCCTTGTAAGGGGGCCGAAAATCTTCCGACGCCTTACTTTCAAAGATCCGAACCGTGATCTCTTCACCTCTCAACCTATCTGTCACGAGGCGTTTCTCAAACATCCTCCGGATAGCGAACGCCGCAAGAACGATGGCCCGCTCAAGCATATGCATGGGACTGTAGGGACCATTGAAGTCTTCTGACAGCATCTCGCCATAATGTATGGCGACCCGCTTGTTCTGGGTATCGAGTTCATTCTTCCACGGATAAGCTTGCCAGTCGTCATAAGAGATAGTCATTTGCTTCTCCGGGCCGATGCTAGCAGGCGCGCGCCAAATAGCTTTATAAATTGCAGGCGGTCGGCCATTGTTACTCTTGCGTTGAACTAGGCTCGAATATGGCGAGAAAGCTTCGATCTTCAAGTTACTTAACTAAGTAGGCCAGTTGAGAATCAAGATTCCACGCGTCCGATGTGCCACGAGTAGCCCAAATTAGCGCAGCGACATGAGGGGTAATGTGGAGAAAAAAATCTCTGGATATCGCTTCGCTTATCCGGGCTACACTTGCTCAACTCAAATGCCGCCCTTGATCTGCCGCCGTCTTCGCGTCACTTAGGCCGAAGCCCGCGTCGCCATCACCAAGATCGCTGACGGAGATTTGCGTTGAGTGGAACCAACTCGGCTGGGACAACAGGGCGCACGGACGCATCTTCCGCGGCGTTTCGGGCCGTCATCTATGTGGCTGCTTTCGTCACCGGCGCGATCGTGATGAGCTTTGAAATGCTCGGCTCGCGCTATCTCAATCCCTATTTCGGCAGCGGCATCTATACCTGGGCGGCGCTGATCTCGACGGTGCTGGCGGCGCTCACCGCCGGTTATTTCCTCGGCGGCTTCATCGCCGATCGCACGGTGTCGGTATCGGTCCTGGGCGCGATCGTCGGTGTCGCGTCGCTCTATCTCCTGGCATTGCCGGGCTTTGCCGACGTCATACTGGCATTCGTGTCCAACACCATGGACGACGTGCGGCTCGGCAGCCTCGCCGCCGCGTTCGCCATCATGGTCCTGCCGGTCGCGCTGCTCGGTGTCTATTCGCCGTTTGCGATCAGGCTGGTGTTGCGCGCCGCGCAGCATTCCGGAACCGTCTCCGGCGCCGTGTATGGCGTTTCCACCGCAGGCTCGATCGCCGGCACGCTCGGCACGACGTTCTTCCTCATCCCGACGATCGGGACGCGCGCCATTACGCTTTTGCTGGGCGCCGCCGGCCTATGCTGTGGGCTCTTGCTGTTTGCGCTCGGCCGGCTGCATCGGCCGGCAAAAGGTGCCGCGGTGGCACTTGCCGCGTTCGCGGTGCTCGTGCTCGGCGGCGGTCGCGCCTGGTCGGATGATGTGTTCGACACCAACGTGCGGGCGCAGATGCTCAAGCACGGCGACGGCCGGGTCGCGCATCTGGAAACCGAGTACAACAATCTGTTCATCGACAAGCACGGCTCGCTGCTTGGGCTGAGCAGCATGTACACCGGCCGGCCCAACTACATCGAATCGATCGTCGATCTCAAAGACCCCGACGCCATGCCGGTGCCCTACGACCAGACCATGATGGCGGCGCTCGCCTACCCGACGGCGCCAAAGCGCATTCTGATGATCGGGCTCGGCGCCGGATCGATATCGACCTATCTCGGCCGCGCCATGCCGGACACCCAGATCGACGTGGTGGAACTCGACCCCGGCGTCATTACCGCGGGCAAGGACTATTTCGGTCTGCGCGAGACCGACAAAGTTCGATTCATTGCCGGCGACGGCCGCGTCTACCTCAACCGCCACAAAGACCTTTATGACCTTATCCTGTTGGATGCATTTCGCGAGCTCGGCATTCCATTCCATTTGCTGACGCGGGAGTTTTATGCACTCGTCAAAGAGCATCTCGCTCCCGGCGGCGCCATGGCGTCGAACGTGGCCGCCAACACAAAACTTTATCTGTCGACCTTGGTCACCTTGGGCGCGGTGTTCCCGACCGTCGATGCTTATCCCGATTGGCTCGACCGCAGCGAGGCGCAGGCGATTGCGGTAGCCATGCCGGCTCAGCGACCGGCCGCGGACGCGTTGCAGCAATCCGCCACCGCGCTGCAGCAGCAGTATCATTTCCGCTATCCGTTGCCCGCTCTGGCCGGCAAACGGGTCACGGCGCCGGATTCGGCAGGTGGCGATTTGCTGACCGACGATTTCGCGCCGGCCGATCTTTATCGGGTCACGCCCGTCAAATTGCCGAAGCGTCAATAAAGCCCACGCGATCGCCGATGAGGACATCTCGTGACGGGTTTTTGCTGCGGTGCGTCAAACCTCAATCCAGTCTCCTGTGATGCGCATCACACTGTTTGGTTGAGGAATTGCGTATACAAGCCAGGCGGCGCCAATTGGGGGGACGGCAACGATGGCGGCCTATTTCATCTCGGATGCTTCTGTGAAGAATCCAGAAGCTTTGGAAATCTTTCGCGCGCGCGCGCTTTCATCGATCACCCGTTATGGCGGGCGCTACTTGGCACGTGCCGGTTCTGTCGAGCCGGTGGAAGGGACCTGGAAGCCGAGCGCGATCATCATCATCGAATTTCCCGATCTCGAGCGGGCGAGGACCTGGTATCGATCCGCCGAATATGCCTCGGCGCTCGCGATCCGCGACGACGCGATCAGCCGCGACATGATTCTTGTCGAAGGCATGATTTGACCGAAAAGCTCGCCTTGGCGTGAAGCGAGTCCTTCCACCGGGCTGACAACGTCCACGGTTCCCGCAGGACACTCGTGGAACGGAAAATATGGAATATCGTCGCGATGACGATCGCTCTCAGTCCGGTTTGATGTTTGCCGCTCGTATGACCTCGGCCCACTTCTCCGAGTCTTCCTTAATAAGCTTACCGAAGTCGGCGGGCGAGCCTGGAAGCACCGTGGCCCCCAGGTCGGCAAACTGCGCCTTCATCTTGGGGTCGGCGAGGCCGGCGTTGATCTCCCTGTTCAACTTGTCGACGATCTCGACCGGCGTGTTCTTAGGGGCGCCGACGCCGAACCATAAGCTCGCCTCGTAGCCGGGTAAAAAATCGGCCATGGCCGGAATATCCGGTAGCGCCTCCGAGCGTGCGGCGGTCGTCACCGCCAGTGCTCGCAACTTACCCGCTTGGATATAGCCAATCGACGAAGGCACTGGACCAAACAATACCTGCACTTGTCCGCCGAGCAGATCGGGAAAGTAACTGCCGCGATACGGCACGTGGACCATATTGACCCCGGCCATAAACATGAACAACGCGCCGAAAATATGGGGCGCACTCCCGTTGCCAGCCGATGCCATGTTGATCTTGCCCGGATTGGCTTTGGCATAGGCGATGAACTCAGGAACTGTCTTGGTCGGCAATGACGGATTGACCACCATTGCGTAAGGCGTGCGGCCGACGCTCGCAACCGGCACTATGTCGCGAATGAAATTGAAATTGAGGTTCTCGTAAAGCGTCGCGTTGATTGCGTTCGGCGTGACGGCCATGAGGAGCGTATAGCCGTCCGGCGGAGCCCTCACGACGAATTCGGTGGCGATGTTGCTGCCGGCGCCCGGCCGGTCGTCGACGATGAATTGCTGCCCGAGCCGCTCCGACAACCATTGCCCCAACAGGCGCGAGACGATGTCAGTCGCGCTACCGGCAGGAAAGCCAACGACGATGCGCATCGGCCGCGTCGGATAGGTTTGCGCCCAAGCGACCCGCGACCCGGCTGGGAGCGCAACAGCGCCCGCCGCCAGATGCAGAAAAGTTCGGCGGGGAAGTTTCATCGGCGCTCTCGTTGCGTCTCAGCACGCTCTTGCCGCAGACGACACCGTGATGAAAATCGATTGATCTGCTCGCATTCCTATTGCGCGCGAAGCAGGGCTGACCCGGATAGTGTCTTCAGGATCACTGACACAAGAACTGCTCGCCCGAGCGGCCGAAGCAGAATTTCTTGCCGACATTGATGAGCTGAACGCGCCGGTTGACGCCGGACGTCGGATGCGCCGGATCGCGAAATTGCTCCTCGCCCATGCCGACCGCATCAAGAACGGCGGGATTGACCCCGAAGGGATCGACCAAGGCTTCCCGGATCGCTTCGGCACGGCGCTGGCTCAAGACCACATTGGACTGGCGGCCGCCGACCGAATCGGTGTGCCCGATCACCAGAAAGCCATAGCCGAGCAGCAGCGGATGATGCAGCGCGTCGGCGATGGCGCCCACGGTGCGATAGGACGACGGCCGGATGACCGCCGACCCGAAGTCGAAATCCACCTCGACGACGAATTGCGTGAGGCCTTCGAGTTGCGGGAAACTCATCGGCCGCGGCGGCAGCGCGCCGGGATTGTCGCGGATGTAGTCCAGCACGGCTTGGCGCATCTGGGCGCCGGTCATTGCCAGCCTGTTATTGCCGCTGACGTTGGCGAGGCTGGTGGCCATCTGCGATGAATTGATCGATTGTTGCGCCAGAGCGGCGGTGACGACGGCGGCGCAGAGCAGCGCGCCGATGGCGAGCGTGCGATGGAGCTTCATGGCCGTGCCTTTTCCGTAGCCAGCGCGGTATCGACGAAGGTCTGATAGCAGCGCGGGCTCATCGCTTGCGGCGCCAGGCCGGCCATGCATGTCACGAGATTGGCATCGGCAAACGACGTGCCGCATAATCTCAAGATATCCGCACTGCAGACGTCGCCGATATCGCGCTGCGCCGTCGCGCGCCGCGTGATCGACGCGTAAACCACTCCGGTGGTTTGCTGGCATTGCGGCGACATCCTGGCCGCATTGGCGTCGAAGCACGCGCGCAGGCGCGGGCCGAGCGGGGCGCCCTTGCAGTATCGGGCAATGTCGTTTTTGCACACCGTGGCGATCTGCGAAATTGCCTCGGCGTAGCTCATGGTTTGCT